>Ga0210095_1000003_pt1 | contig 232932 bp, 204 predicted proteins | sample China_Galinas_PW_FD_184861 | JGI IMG/M metagenome (GOLD analysis project Ga0210095, IMG submission 184861) | Wetland microbial communities from San Francisco Bay, California, USA, that impact long-term carbon sequestration - China_Galinas_PWA_D1... | ecosystem: Environmental > Aquatic > Marine...
CCGCGAGATTGCGGCGCAATGCGCCCTGCGGGTCGTCGCCAGGCGCCTCGGGGATGAACTTCGGTCCGACCGGCCCGAAGTCGAACTCGTGGTTGCCGATCGTCGCCGCGTCGAAGCCGATCGCGTTATACGCCGCGACGACGTCCGCGCCTTCGGTCAGGTTCGAATCGAGCGTGCCCTGCCACATGTCGCCGGCGTCGACGAGCAGCACGGCACCGTCGCGCTCGCGCGCCTCGCGCAAGGCCGTGACATAGCCGGACAGGCCGACCAGACCGCCGTGGTTGTCTCGCGGCGACAGCTCGCCGTGCACATCGTTCGTGCCCATCACCGAGATGGTCACGGTTTCATGGCCTGTTGTCCCCGGACCAGTCGCACAGGCGACGAGTACGAGGGAGAGGCCGGCCAGGGCCAGCCAGTTTCGCAGATAGGAGCGCATGAGGCCAAGCTTACCCGAACCGGCTACGGCGGTCCCGAACAGCGTCTATAGGAGCGGCTTCAGCCGCGATCCGGGTCCCCGCTGCGGCGAATGCGGATTGCCGGCACCGGACCCCGCAACCTATCGTCACGATCCGGTGCCCTATGCCCTTTTATCTCCTCGACCGTGAACCCCTCGCGACCGGCCTGCGGCGGATCGCGCACGAACAGATCGCCATCGCACTGAGAGACCTCGGGGACGACGATTTACCCCTGCATCAGCGCCTGCATTCCCTGCGTTCGCGAACCAAGAAAATGCGTGGCCTGCTGCGGCTGCCCGGCCCCCTGATGGGCCAGGCGTTCGAGATCGAGGACCGGCGTTTCCATGCGGCCGCCGACGCCGTGGCCGGGCCTCGTGATCAGGCCGTCTGCGAGCGGACGATCGCGTCGCTGCAGGAGACGAACGATGGCGCGGCAACTCACGACCGCGAGGTCCCCGCGGCTGCGATCGAGCAGGCGCGCGGGATCATGGCTGCCTGCGAGGCCGCGGTGGATACTTGGCCCCTGCCGGTCGAAGGCTTCGCCGACCTCGCACCCGGCTTTGCACGGACCTACCGGACGTGTCTCGAGGCCTGGGAGACGGTGCTGCGCGCTCCCAACGATGCCGACTTCCATCGCCTGCGCAAATGGACGAAGTACCACTGGTACCAGGTTCGCATCCTGGAACGGCTGAACAAGTCCGAACTGCGCGGGCGGCGCGAACAGTTTCACAAGCTGGAGCGCGCCCTCGGAGAAGCTCACGATCTGGCTATGTTGCAGGCTCGTCTCGAGGCTAGCGAGAATCCGAGTCCACGATTGCTGAAACGCGCGATCGCCCGCAAGGAAACCTTGTACGAACAGTCCGTCAAGCTGGCACACCGGGTGTTCGAGAAGTCCGCCGACGAACTGGTGGCCGATCTCGCGCGCTACTGGGCCGACCGGTACTTGTAGGAGCGCGACTCAGCCCTCACCCTGCAACAACTTCTCGAGCTGATCCAGCCCCATCGTGAACCCTTCCTTGAAGCCCATCTCGACGATGCGCTTCATGTCCTCGGCCGACACGAACGTAATCGTCACGCGCACATCGGTGCGCTTGTCATCGCCCTCGAACCGGTTGTCCCAGTCCATCGCCGGCAGATCCCGGTTCGGCGTGCCTTCTTCATCGCAGAACGCGTCGAATCCCGTGAATCGCCGCAAGGTCTCGATCGTCCGGTACTCCACCAGGCACCAGTGGCGCTCACCTTCCGGGCCCTCCATGTAGTAGTGCCAGTGCCCCCCTTCGCGGAAGTCGAAGGACCTGGTCCGGGCCTTCCACGGCAACGGCGCCCACCATTTCTCGAGCAAGTCCTGCCGGGTCCAGGCTGCCCAGACGCGTTCGAGTGCTGCGTCGAATCGCCGCTCGACGGTCATCGTCTTCTGTGCCGGGTCTTCCGTGAATTTGGGTTTGTACATCCGAATCTCCTCCGAGGTACGCCGCTCACCAGTCCTCGTTCAGCAGCGCGTCCAGCTGGTTGAAGCGAGCGGTCCAGGTTTCCTTCATCTTGCGCGACCATTGCTCGAGTTCTTCGAAGGCCGCGGGATTGATCTCGTAGAGGCGCTGTTGCGCTTTCCTTTGCATCGTCAGGATCTGCGCGTTGCGCAGCACCTTGAGATGCTGCGAGACGGCCGCCGGCGTGACGTCGAAGCGCTTCGATATATCGGTCGCGTTCATCCGGCCCCGGCTCGCCAGCAGTTCGACGATCTGGCGCCGGTGCGGCTCGGCGAGCGCGGGGATGATTGACTCTGGCGATATGTTCATGGGCCTATTATTAAAGCACATACTTAATTAAGTCAATACTAAATTGAATAAAAAGGTGTCAGGTTTATTTGCAGCCGAGGGCGACCATAATGGCGGGCAGGGATAATCAGGGAGTGCCGCCGTGAAAGCCGCCGTCATCAGGCCGGACAGAAGGACTGAATATTTCACGCCGGAAGGCTGCCACATCCTCGAGATGTCGAACTCCGCCGCAGACGAGTCATTGTCGATTGCCCGCGCCCGAGTCGAGCCCGGCATGACGACGGCATGGCACCGGGTGCGCGACACTGCCGAGCGCTACGTGATCCTCGAGGGCACGGGTGAGGTTGAACTCGAAGGCCGCCGGCCGGAGTCGGTCGGCCCCGGCGACGTCGTGCTGATCCCGCCCGGCCGCGGGCAGCGCATCACGAACTCGGGTGACGAAGACCTCGTGTTCCTGGCGCTGTGCACGCCGCGGTTCCGCGAGGCAAACTACGAAGCGGCCGAATGACAAACAGGAATCGCAGACTGAATTCGAATGACGGGCGCCAAGACGTCGAAGCCAATCGTGCGCGAAGTCCGGCGAAAAACGTCTATCGAATCGGCGATTTCGAACTGGACGTTTTGCGCGTCGAGCTACGCCGGAAAGGCGACCCGATTCCGACCCCCCCGCTCGTTTTCAAGGTTATGCAGTATCTGGTCGAGAACCGAGACCGCGTCGTTCCGAAAGGTGAGCTTCTGGACAAGCTCTGGGGCCATCGTTTCGTGTCGGAGTCGACGCTCGCGACCCGGGTCAAGACGGCCCGCAAGCTGCTGGGCGATGACGGGCAAGCCCAGCGAATGATCCGCACCGTGCACGGCTGCGGTTACCAGTTCGTCGGGCCGCTCGAGGACGCCGCGGATGCCGAGGGAGAGGATGAGCGGATGCCGCCCGTTGCGGTGCAGTTCGCTACGGCGCGGGGCGAGGTGCGGCTTGCGATCGGGTCGACGGGATCCGGCCCGCCGTTGCTCAAGGTGGCGAACTGGATGACGCACGTGGACAAGGATGCCGACAGCCCGATCTGGGGCCACTGGGTACGCGACCTGTCCCGCCATCATCGGTTCATTCGCTACGACGCCCGTGGTTGCGGCCTGTCCGATCGTGATCTTGCAGGTATCGCCCTGAACGATCTCGATCTGTGGGTGGACGATATCGCCTGCGTCGCCGACTTGCTCGAACTCGAGCGCTTCGCGCTGTTGGGACTGTCGCAGGGAGGGCCGGTTGCGATCGCGTTCGCGGCCCGCTATCCGGACCGCGTCAGCCACCTGATCCTGCACGGCACCTACGCACAGGGCATGAACAAACGAGGCGACCCTCAACAGGTCGCCCAGGCCTCGCTGCAGGTCGCTCTGGCCAAGTTCGGCTGGGCGAGCGAAGACAGCCGCTTCCTGGAACTCTTTACCCGGCAGTTCATTCCCGACGCCGGACAGATGGAAAGGAGCTGGTTCAACGAACTCCAGAAGACGAGCTGCACGGGAGAGACGGCCGCGCAGCTGGAGGCCGCCATGCACGACGCCGATGTGCGCGAACTGGCTGCCACTCTCAGGGTCCCGGTGCTTGTCACGCACGGCAGCGACGACGTCGCGGTGCCGTTCGAGCAGGGACGCTTGCTGGCCGGCCTAATACCCAATGCCACGTTCCTGCCGTTGCAATGCGCGAATCACATAATGCTCGAGCGTGACCCGGCCTGGCCGGAGTTCGTCGCCGCCGTGGATCGGTTCACGGGGGTTGTTTAGCCGGCCGCATGGCCGCAATCGAACATAGGTCGATTCGGGGATTCCACGGAAACTAATTTATCGGATCGGTCAATTATCGGCTCCGTCACACTCGCTGATACCGAAAAGGTGCGACAACAGTCATGGTCCGAATCGTCAAGTTGCTCTTTGCTACGACGCTATTATCGATCTTCTCCTATGTCTTGATATTCACTTCGACTACAGGAGCGGGAAATGGCGGCGAATACTGGGGATATGACGGGACACTGAGCGCCGTAGACGCAGCCAAACAGTCGTTCGATGCGCGGGATTTTCGATATCTTCAGGTCGACATAATGAATCCCATGGGCAAACGCTTTCGTCAGGTACCAATGTCTTCGCGGTGCCGCAATCATCCGTTAGGTCAAGAACTGGTTACGCGCAAGAGCGCAAATGAACCAATTCACGGTTACGATTCCATAAAGCTGGCCACGAGTTTTGCTGAAGAATTCAATAACCGAATGAACTCGCTCCTGGAACTCGAATTCAACATCTGCTGCGGTGATTGTGCTGAAAGAGGCTCCTAGAATCTAATGGCCAGGTTTGAGAGCCGGGCGTCTGCTCTTGGCCGATTTGTGCCGCTTGTGGAGAGAATAGAAGACCGCCTGCCGCGGGTGCAGACGCACAGTTTCGGAGTTTCCGCGGAAACTTATTTTCCGAACTGGGCAATAATCCGCCACGTGGCGGATTTCCTGCAATTTGCTTTAACTGTCGCCAATTGAGGGCTTCAACGGGAAGATGACCGGCCGCTTTACTGCCGATTCGTGCCGCTGAAAGGGCTGTATCGATCAATTCGGAAAGGGCCGCTGTTGACCCAAATCGCACACGGCCGTTAGCACAACTCGTTGAGATGTAAACCTCATATTTCGCGGACGAACATTTAAGCGAGTGAATCGATGCCGACGCGCTTCCTATTCTTGATCGTCTGCGTTCTTCTGAGTGGCTGTCAGGAAAGTGACCCCCGGTCCGATGCTGGCCACACCTATACATCCGCATTATTGGAGTTGATTCCGGAAGTCGGCCACTACACGATACAGGCGGAAAAGTTGCGATTGGGCGCAGGAGACTTTGTGCCGGATATGGAGGAGATCAACGAATATGGGGCGTTCAGTTTCGCTGACTCTAACAGCCTGTTTACTAAAGGAGATTTCCCCGACCTTGAAGTAACGCTCTTGTTCACCAGCGATATTAGTGAGCTATCTTCGGGCGAATGCAGAGACTTTTGGATCAACTTCCGGTCAAAATACACACCAAGCACAGGCTTTATCAGAATCTCGGACGTCGGATTCGATCAGATCGGCCGCACCTTTGTTAGCACCGCAGGCAACCGGAACGGTTGGCGAAGGCGGCAGCAGTACTCGACACCGCTGCCGGCCGGTATGGACGCCATTGTCGCCGATGCCCGCCACGCGGGAATGGGCGGCAGGATTGCTATAATCTCGCAAGATTACGACTTCATTTGAAAGCGTGGGTTACTCCTGACTAGCGGTAATACCACCTGCAATGGAAAATGATCCATGACGAGTACCGGCTTCCATTCACAGCTTAATTCCGACTCTGCTGAGGATTCGCTTGCAGCTGTGGCCGACAGCGGTCGCGAGCTCCAGGAGCTCATCAGCCCGATCTCGGCCGAGGAATTTGTAAATTCCTATTTCGCACGTGAATCACTGTACGTGCAGGGAACTCCCCACAAGTTCGACCATATTTTCAGCTGGAATAGGCTGCAGCAAGCTGTCGCGACCGGGCAGAATATTCCGGACAGGCGCTACAACATGACCGCGTCGTTCGCTCGCGGCGAAGTGTCCGGAAGCCCGCGGCGAATGATCGAAGCGTATCACCACCAGATAGCCGAGTTGCTTCTGGCGGGCGCAACGATCTGTATCACCAATATTCATATGGCCGATCCACTTCTGTCCCGGTGGGCTCGGGCGATTCGCGCGCAACTCAATTATTCCGGGACGGTGGGCGTAAATTGCTACATATCGCCCGACGGTGCCGGGTTACCCATGCACTACGACAAGAGAGTGGCTACAACTCTTCAGCTCGCAGGAAAGAAGCGATGGAGATTCTCCACGGGGCCGGCCAAGGCCTGGCCCTCTCATAATGCCTTGTATCAACAAGGACGCGTCGAACCCGTCGGAGTAGATCCCGGAAAACTGCCTGCCGATATGGAATTTCGCGAAGTCGAACTGAATCCCGGGGATCTCCTCTGCCTTCCCGCCGGAACCTGGCACTCCGCACAGGGTGTGGGCGACTCGTTTGCTATTAACCTCTTTTTCGCGCCACGCAACTTCCTCGAACAGCTACTTCCTTTGCTACAGCAATTCGCAGACTCGAACGCCGACTGGCGGGGTGGGCCGCCGGCCACGGTGGAAGAAATCGGCGGCGGTATGCCGGGGACGATCTCGGAATACATGCGAGAACGCCTCGACGAATTTCACCGGATGGCGCTGGAAAACCTGGATGGGCCCGATGCATTGATCGAACCCTGGCTGAATTCATTGACACATGATCCGTACACCGGCTGGCGGCCGGTTCCGAAATCCGCACCGCGACAGCTGACCGCGGAGCAACGATTTCGTGTCGCAGTGCCGTCGCCCCGTCTGGTTGAATATCGCGACCGTGTGATGCTGCCCAGCGACCATGGCGTACTGAAATTCCCGGTCTCGGCGGCTCCGGTACTGCGCCGGCTCACTGCTGAGTCGGGTGCTTTTTCAGTGAATGACGTTCTTGCATGGCGGGAAGGGCCCGATGAGCCTGCTCCAAATGAGGTCCTGTCCTGCTTGGCGGCGTTGATAGAAAACGGGATTGTCGAGGCGGCAGGGTAAGCTGCCGGTGCGTTGTCATGAATAATCGCACCCGCCTGTTCCCGCAGCTTGCCGCAGGGCTCGCCCTGACGGCAGCTTCCGCGCCCGCGCAGGACGCCTCGCGCGTGACGCCCATGACGCCCGATGTCATGGACTCCTACGAACAGGTACTTCCGTCCGCCGACTTCATCCGCCGCGACACAATGGTGCCGATGCGCGACGGCACCAGGCTCTATACCGTCATCGTCATGAAAAAGGGGACACGCAACGCACCGATCCTGTTGTCCCGTAGCCCCTACCTTTAAGTGTCGCCAATTGGGGTCTTTAACGGGATCATGATTGGCCGCTTTACTGCCGATTCGCGCCGTTCAAAGGGTTATATTGATCACTTTGAAAAGGGCCGCTGGTGATCCATTCCGGACGGTCGCACCCAATCGACTCAAAGCAGAGAAACGCATCGAAAGATGGCTCAACGCGCCTTGCTAGTTACAGGAGCAATCCTGATCCTCATTGCCGGTTATTTGGCTTGGCAGCCCATATCGCTGTTTTTTGCTGTGGACGGATGTATGGATCGAGGCGGTAGTTTTGATTTCGAAGCGCAGACTTGCGACTTTCAAGCTTCGCATCCGTACGTCGCTCACAGCGATTCAGACCAAAAACATTTTCTCGCAGCTATCGTGACAGGTGTTATTGGGGTTGCGACGATAGCGATAGCCATGCGCAGCAGGAGCGATCTCAATCAGACTACTTTATGACGGCGGTTGGACGCTTGATTGTGACCGTTAACCCCCGACAGATTCTCAGAATTCGTGACATTTGAACGGCCGCTTTCGGTGAGAGCTGCCCTTCGAAGTTTCCGCGGAAGCGGTGATCGCGGATCAAGCCGCTCCTAGGGATTCGATTGCCGCCCGCGTAAGTCCCGGCCGAACACGAGAGCGTCGACGGCGGTGCAGTCTTTCTCGTGGACGATGACCGGATTGACGTCGAATTCCTCTATGACGTCGGCGAGTGCGTGCACGAGCGCCGAGAAGCGCGACGCGGCCGCACAAAATGCGTCGATGTCCGACGGTGGCGCCCCGCGCAAGCCGTCGAGCAACGGCCGTAATTTCAGACGATCGACGTGACGTCTTGCCGTCGCTACGCTGAAAGGCGGCAGCAACACGGAAACATCTTTCAGCGTCTCGGCGTGGATCCCGCCGAAACCCAGCAAGACCACCGGGCCAAACTGGGGATCGCGTCTTGCGCCCAGGATCATTTCGATACCCGGCGCGGCCATCGCCGCGACGAGCACCGCAGGCCCGAGTCTTTCCGACATACCTATATATGCTTGTCGCAACGCGTCTTCGTCGGCGAGTCTCGTCACGACGCCGCCTGCGTCGGACTTGTGCAATAGCTCCGGCGCGGCGGACTTGAGCACGACCGGGTAACCCAGGGACTCCGCGGCATCGCATGCAGACTGCACATCTCGTGCCTGGCGCGAGTTCGCCGTTTCGATGCCCGCGTCGGCGAGCATCCGCAGCGCATCGAATTCGCCCAGCGTTTCCCCGGCACCCAGCCGCTCGCGCCAGCGCCCGACGACGCCGGCATCCAGTGTCGGCACTTCGCCGTCGTCGCGCTCGACGAAATCCCGGTACGCGAACAGCGCGCGGGCGCCGACGAGGAACGCCGGTACGCCGTCGAGTACGGGAAACCCGGCGCGCGTGCTCGCAATCACGGCGTCGTCGTGCCCCGTCCCCTGCCGCGCGGCGACGAGCACGACGGGTTTTCCGGAGACCTCGTGAGCCCTCCGCATGTATCTGAGGTAGCTGGCGTAGATCCCGCCGCCCGGCGCGCGGTCGTGCACGACCGCGCCGAGAGCCGCCCCCGGGTCGCGCAGCATCGCCGAGAGGCTGTCCGTCATCACGTCGGCGGCGCCGGGCCCGCCCCGGCTCCAGGCATCGAGCGGATTCACCGCCGGCAGCTCGGGGTCGAGGATCTGCTCGAGTTCGCCGACCGTCGCGGGAGCGAGCCGCGTGAGCGGCACGCCGGCATCGTCGGCCAGGTCGACCATGAGCTGCCGTTCGCCGCCCGAATCGTGCAGCGTCACCAGCCCGCCGGGACCCATCGGCGGCAGTTCGGCGAACAGGATCAGCGTCGTCGCCAGCTCGTCCATGTCGCGCACGCGCTGTACGCCGTAACGATCGAACAGCGCCTCGTAGGCTGCGTCGTCGCCGGCCATAGCGCCGGAATGCGACACCGTGAGTTGCGCCGCCTCTGCCGTGCGGCCGGTCTTCAGCGCGACGACCGGGATGCGACGCTCGAGCGCCTTCGCGAGCGCGGCGCGGAAGCCCTGCGGGTTCCTCGCCGTCTCGACGAACAGTCCGACCGCCTTCGTCTCCGGCAGGTCGAGCACGAAGTCGAGGTATTCGTCCATCGTGACGCCGATCTCGTTGCCGGTCGACACGGCGACGTTGATGCGCAGGCGCGCCTCGCTGTCGATGAGCCCGGACATGCCGGAGCCGGAGTGGCTGATCAGCGCGACGTTGCCGGGCGCCTCGTGACCGCAGCTGTCGAAACCGCAGGCCCAGACATGGTCGCGGACGTTGTAAAAGCCCATGCCATTGGCGCCGCAAACCAGCATGCCGGCGTCGCGGACTTTCGCGCGGATGCGCTCCCTGAGGCGCGGTTCCGTGTCGTCGTCCAGCACCAGCGAGGACATGATGACGGCGGCAGGTACGCCGGCCGCGATCGCCACATCGAGCGCCGCTTCAATGCGTGCGTCGCCGACGCCGAAGATGACGAGCTCCGGCGTCTCCGGCAGGTCCGCCAACGCCGGGTAGCAGCGCATCTCCATGAGTTCGTCGTAACCGGGATTGACCGGGTAGATGGAGCCCTGGAAGCCTCCACGCAGGAGGTTGCGCAGCGTCCACTCGCCGAGCGAATCGGGTTTGCCCGAGGCGCCGACGACGGCGACCGAGGCGGGCCGCAGCAAGGGATCGAGGCGGTGCGCCACGACGGGTCCGGTCAGAACAGGCCCGGCGGTGTCGCGCTTCGGCGCGGCGGGAACCAGAACGGCTTGTCGACGACCGTCGCTTTTGCCATCGCCCGCGACCAGTGCATCTCGCGCTGGTAGTAGATCTCGACCCAGAGCGTGCTGCCGGTCGCGCCGTGCGGCATGCGCACCGTGCCGATCGCGATGTTCTGCTTGCAGACCGGCGACCAGGCCGCCGAAGTGACGAAGCCGATATTGGTCTTGTTACCCTTCTCTTTCTCGAAGATGTAGGAATTGTGCGCGGCCTTGTTGCCCTCGATGTCGAGCTTGACGAGGCGCCAGGTCGAGCCTCTGCGCATCTCTTCGGCGAGGGCGCGGCGGCCGTTGAAGACCGGTTTCTTGAAGTCGACCAGCCAGCCGAGGCCGAGCTCGAGCGGCGAGCGCGTGCGGCCGGTGCGCACGGTGGCATTCGCCGGCAGGAAATCCTGATAAGCCGCCAGGTAGCCCGCCTCGACACGCGCGAGCTCGAGCGCGTGCGTGCCGATCGCGCGGATGCCGTGCAGTTTGCCCGCGGCGAACAGTGCGTCCCACAGCGCCTCGGCCTTGTCGGGCGAGATCCACAGCTCGTAACCGAGATCGCCGGTAAAGCCGGTGCGCGACACCATGAGCTCGGTGCCCTCGAAATCGAAATGCATGAGTCCGAAGGGTTTCAGCTCGCCGAGCCCGTCGAGCCCCATCTTGCTCAGGATCGCGTACGAGGTCGGCCCCTGCACCGCCAGCCCGGCAACTTCGTCGGTCTCCTCGCTGATCGATACGTCCAGGCCGATCGCCGACGTGCTGAGCCAGGCAAAGTGGCGTTCCTGCGAGCAGAGCCGGTAGTCGCCCTCGTGCAGGTGGAAGATCGTGCCGTCGTCGATGACCTGGCCGCGATCGTCGCACCAGACGGCGTAGGCGACCCGCCCCGGCCCGATTTTCGCCATGTCGCGCGTGACGAGGCGATCGATGTAGGCGAGTGCGTCGCGGCCGCGGATGCGGTACTTGGTCATCGGCGTGAGATCGAAGACGCCGGTCGCGTTGCGGATCGCGAAGTATTCCGTATCCGGGCAATACAGCGCGTCTGCGCTGGACCAGCCCTTCCACGAGTGCCACTCGTTCAGCGTGTCGAGCGCGGCAAGTCGCGAATAGAACGGCGACCGCAGCCGGCCCTGATGGACTTCCTGTACCGTCATCTGGATTTCTCCCGGGCGAGGATTGCGCGTGCGGCATTGCGGCCGGGGGCGCCGCTGACGCCGCCGCCAGGATGCGTGCCGGCGCCGCAGAGATACAGCCCGTCCAGCGGCATCCGGTACTGCGCGGCGCCGCAGACGGGACGCACGAACAGGAACTGGTCGAGGGTCAGCTCGCCGTGGTGCCAGTGGCCGCCCGTGATGTGGAACTCACGCTCGATGTCGGCCGGCGTCAGCAGCTCACTCGCGACGATGTGCTCCGCGAGATCCGGCGCGTAAAGTTCGATTGCCCGGATCGCTTCCGCCTCGAACCTGAGCCTGGCCTCTTCGGTCCAGCCGCCCTTGAGTGCATACGGCGCGTACTGCACGACTGCCGACATCACGTGCCGGTTCGTCGGTGCCAGCCGCGCATCGCGGACGCTCGGGAAGGTGATCTCGAGCACGGGTTCCGGCGAAGCCTCGCCGTACTTCGCTGGATTGAATGCACGCTCCACGTAGTGTTCGTCCGGCGCGATCACGAGCCGTCCGGCATATTCCTTGCGCGCGAGCCCGGCGATCTCGGGCAGTCCGTCGAGCGCGAGGTGCAGCTTCGCGGCGTTGCCCCTCGCCCGCAGGTGATGGATGCGATGCACAAAGCCGGCCTCGACGTGCCGCGCGCCGACGAGTTCCATGAACGTCCGCTTCGGGTCGGCGTTCGAGACGACGACGAGGCTCTCGAACAGATCGCCGGATTCCGTCTCGACGCCGGTCACGCGGCCGTTGTCGACGATGATGCGTTGCACCGGCATGCCCGTACGGATCGTGGCGCCGGCCTTGCGTGCCGCTTCGGCCAGTTCGTCGCTGACGCTGCCCATGCCGCCCGCCGGGAGCGAGACGCGGCCCTGGTCGCCCGCGAGCCGATACAGGTAGGTCAGGACCGTGTTCGGAGAGCGCGGGCCAAGATGCGTGCCGAGCACGGCGTCGAGGCTGAGCGCGCCCTTCAGCAGCGGGCTCTCGAAGCGTTCCACGAGCTCGTCGTAGATGTTCATGCCGATCAGGCGCAGAAACTCGCGCATGTCGTCGCGACCCAGGCGCCGGACGTCGAGGCCCAGCTGCGCCAGCGTCGACAGGTCGCGAAAATCGCGCGTCCCGAGCCGCGGCGGCGGCTTGTTGAGATAGCGGCGCAACAGGTTCGCATAGCGGGTCATCCGACCATGGAATTCGCGGTAGCTGTCCGCGTCCGCGTCGTCGACGCCGGCGACCGTGTCGCCCTTGATGCGCACGTGCTCGCCGTCTTCGCCGAGCGCGATCGTCGTCATGTCCTCGGCGGCGAGCGCCGGGTTCAACTTCAGGTCCTTGCGGACCGCCGGTTGCAGCTGATAGAGGAGATGCGCGCAGGCCGAGACGGCGAAGCCGTCGGCGAACTCCCGCGTAACCGCGGCGCCGCCCACCTGGTCGTTCGCCTCGAGCACCACGACCTGCTTGCCGGCGCGTGCGAGCAATGCCGCGCAGACGAGACCGTTGTGCCCGCCGCCCACTACGATGACATCGTACCGTTCCGCCATAGCCGTCAATCGTCCCCGAAGTTGACCGGCACGGTGTTCGGACGCCTGAGATCCGCAAGGATCTCGCGTGCCGCGTTCGCCCCGGGCGCCGCCATCACACCGCCGCCGGGGTGCGTGCTCGAACCGCACAGGTACAGGCCGCCGACCGGCGCACGATACTGCGCATAGCCGGGCACGGGCCGGTTGAACAGCAGCTGATCCATGGTCAGCTCACCGTGGAAGATGTTGCCCTCGGTGATGCCGATCTGGCTCTCGATGTCCTGCGGTGTGCGCACTTCGTAGTGCAGGATCAGGTCCTTGAAGTCGGGGCTGTAGTTGCCGATCTGGTCGATGACCGTCTTCGCGAACGCCTCACGCTCCGGGTCCGTCCAGTCGCGGCCCTCGAGCTTGTGCGGGCAGTACTGTACGAAACAGCTCATGAAATGCTTGCCGGGAGGCGCCATCGTCGGATCGACCATCGTCGGGATCAGCATGTCCACGTACGGGTCCTTCGACCAGATCCCGTCTTTCCAGTCGTCGTAGGCACGCTCCATGCGCTCCATCGAGTCGATGAAGTGCATGTCGCTGTAGTACAGCGAACTCCCCGCGGGTAGCGCCGGGAACGTCGGCCGGCCATCGAGCGCGATGTTCAGCTTGCCCGAGGAACCGCGGATCTTGAAGTTCCTGACACGCTTGTAGAAGGCCTCGGGGAGATCGGACTCCTCCATGCAGTTGAGGAACGTACGTTTCACGTCCATAGCCGAGACGACGATCCGGCCCTGGATCTCTTCGCCGGATTCGAGCGCGACGCCGGTCGTCTTGCCGTCTTTCACCAGGATCTTGTCGATGCCGGCCTCGGTGCGCAGTTCGCCACCGTAGGCCCTGAAGGCGCCGGCGATGGCCTTCGACACGGCGCCCATGCCGCCGCGCGCGTAGCCCCACGTTCCCACATTGCCGTCGACCTCGCCCATGTAGTGATGCAGAAGCACATAGGCCGTGCCGGGAGAATGGATACCGAGGGCCGTGCCGATAATGCCGCTGCCGGACATCGAGGCCTTGATCACGTCCGTTTCGAAGTACTCGTCGAGGTATTCGGCGACGCTCATCGTCCAGAACCGGATCGTCTCGTACATCCGGTCTTCGCCCATCTCGAGGAACTTCGACCCGATCGCGATCAACTCGCGGATGTCCTTCGGCCGGAACGAGGTTGGGTCCGGCGGAGTGCGCAGCAGGAAATCGCGGATAAACCGGCACTGGCGAAGCGTGTCGGCCGAATAGCGCTCGTAGGCATCGGCGTCGGCGCGCGAGAATCGTGCCCGCTCCCGATATGCGACCTCCTCGTCGTGGTAGGAGCCGAAGAAGTCGCCGTTCTCCATGAACGTGACCGAACCTCCGTAGGGCGTTACCTGCAGTCCGTGCCGGTGCAGTTCGAGCGCGCGGTAGATCTCGGGGCGGAGCAGGCTGCACACGTAGGAGCAGTTCGAGTAGATCCAGTCCTTGTACAGGTTGCGGCTCACGGCCGCGCCGCCGATGTAATCGTTCTTCTCGACGCAGACGACGTCGAGGCCCGCCTTCGCCAGGAATGCCGCAGTGGTCAGGCCATTGTGGCCGGCACCGACGACGATCGCGTCATAGGTCTTCATACATCGAGATCCGTTTTTCCCGGGGCCGCGTCCTGAAGGACGCGGCTGTTATGCACTACTCGCCAAACGTTGCTTCGTCGACAACTTACGGATCGTAATGTCTACGGCCTGTTCGAATTTGTCCAGCGTTTCCTGGAGACAATCCACGCTGTGAGCCTCGCACATGAACCACGGTTCACGCGAATCCGGCTCGATGAGTATGCCGGCGTCGTGAAGCTCCGGTGCCAGCGCATCGTAGAACTCGTAGTCGGAATCGACCCAGGCCCGGTAGTCGCGCGGTGCCTCGCTGTCGAAGAACAATCCCATCAGCGCCGGATGGCCCGTGAAACTGTGCGGAATGCTGCGCCGTGTCAGGATCTTGCTGAGCCCGGCCTGCAGGGCAAGACCGTAGTTCTCGATGGTCTTCAGCGCATCGGTCTCATCCAGGATCTCGAGCGTCTTTGCGGCGGCCGCGAGTGCGACGGAATGTCCGGTGAACGTACCTCCATGCACCACGTCGTCGCCGATCCAGCTCATGACGTCCTCGTTGCCGGCGATGGCCGCGATCGGATAACCATTACCCATCGCCTTGGCGAAGGTGCAGATGTCCGCGCGCACGCCGAACAGCTCCTGCGCGCCGCCCTTCGCGACACGGAAACCGGTCTTGACCTCGTCGATGATGAGCAGCACCTCGTACATGTCGCAGAGCTTGCGGATGTCCTGCATGTACTGCTGATCTGCCGTGATCCCGCAGCAGTTGCCCATGATCGGCTCGATCAACATCGCGCCGATGCTGTCCCGGTGTTTCCTTAGCAGGTCCTCGATCACATTGGCGTCGTTGAGCGGCACCGAGTGGGACAAGCGTTTCGTGACCCGCGGCACGCCGTCGCCGTAAGGCAGGACCTCCGGATCGCCGTCCGCGGGATCCCACTCCTCGACTTCCGAGTACCACATCACTTCGTTGAACACGCCGTGATAGCCACCCTCGAGCATGATGTGCCCGTCGCGGCCGGAGTGCGCCCGTGCGACCCGGAGCGCGGCCATGACGGCTTCGGTGCCAGAATTCGAAAAACGGACCCGCTCCGCCCCGGGCACCATCTTGCAGATGCGCTCGGCGAGCGTGTACTCGAGTTCGGTCGACAATGCGAACACGCCGCCGACCTCGATGCCTTCCCGCGCCGCGGCGTCGACACGCGGATCGGCGTAGCCCAGGATGATCGGCCCGTAGGACAGCCGATAATCGATGTACTCGTTGTCGTCGATGTCCCAGAGACGTCCGCCCTTGCCGCGCTTCGCATAGATCGTCTTGTCATCGCCCCAATACCGGAAATTTGACGACACGCCGAGGGGCAGCCGGCTTGCCGCTTTCTTGAAATGCTGATTTGAACGAACCAGGGAACGCATATGTCCTCCATTATTATCCGCCCCAGCATCGCACGAAGCAGGCCTCCGGGTCCAGAAAAATGAATGAGTATTCATTCAAAGTGTGGCATTATCAGGGAATTCTCCTGTCCCCGCGCCCTCCCCGCTATGCGGATTTGCGCAACTGGTGTAAAAACGGCGTCCATGGCCCTCGCAGCTAAAAAACCCCATTCCCCCGTCGGCCGCAGGGCCTCGCGGGAGGCGCGGCAACTGCAGCTGATCGAAGCGACCATGCGCTGCATCGCGAAAAAGGGCATCGGTAACACCACCCTCGCCGACGTGGCCAGCATGGCCGGACTGTCGCAGGGCATCGTGAATCTGCACTTCAAGAGCAAGGACAACCTGCTCAACGAGACCCTGCTGCATCTGGCGGACGAATACCGCGCCCAGTTCGAGAAGGCCCTGGCAAAGTCCGGGCCCGACGCGGCGGAAAAGCTGCTCGCGCTGATGCGGCTCGACCTGAAGCCGTCGGTCTGCAACCCGCAGAAGCTGGCCGTCTGGTTCGCGTTCTGGGGCGAGGTGAAATCCCGGCCGACCTACCGGCGCATCTGCGACGACGTGGACCGGCATTACGAGGAGGTCATCCAGGGCCTGTGCGAGTCGATTATTGCCGACGGCGACTACGATCACGTCACGGCCGCGGAAGCGACCGCGGCACTGACAGCGATGACCAACGGCTTGTGGCTCGATTGCCTGATCAGCCCGCAGACCTGGGATCGCCACGCGGCCCTCGACGCCGTCCTGAGCTACCTGAAGAGCGTATTCCCATCACATTTCCCGGAAACCACCTGACTTGAAACCCGAACTCAGCAAGGACGCGCTTCGCTGGCAGGCGATTGCGCGTGAATATGCCGACCAATACCTGCAGCCGCACGAGGTCGAGGCCGAACTCAACGACGGCGTATTGCCGGAGGAGATCACCAAGCGCAACAAGGCGCGCGCGATCGAGCTCGGCCTGTCGGCGATCGACGTGCCGAAAGCCTGGGGCGGACTCGAGCTGTCGATGGAGGAACAGGTCGCGATCTGGGAACAGCTCGGGCGCGTGACCAACGCGCTGTCCTGGTGCTTCTCCGAACCGCAGTCGTGGATGTTCGAGGCCTGCTCGGACGAGCAGATCGAACGCTTCATCCTGCCGATGATGCGCGGCGAGCGGAAGGACTGTTATGCGATCACGGAATCGGGGCCCGGCTCGGACGTCGCGGGTCTCGAGGCGACCGCCGTGAAGGACGGAGCCGACTACGTGCTGAACGGCGAGAAATGGTACGTCACGAGCGGCAACCTGGCCGATTTCATCTGGTTCCAGGCGCGGATCCCGGACGAGGACGACGACGTGCTGTTCCTCGTCGACCAGGATACGCCGGGGATCGAGACCGTCGCGACGCCCCTGTTCAGCCACACCTACGCCGCCCACCATCCGACGTATCGTTTCAACGACGTCCGCGTGCCGGCGGCGCAGCGCGTGGGGCGGCCGGGCGACGGCATGGCGTACACGCACAGCTGGTTCCGTCACGAGCGGCTTATGATCGGAGCGCGCAGCTGCGGCGCGGCGGCCCGCCTCATCGAGGAGGCGTTGGCATTCGCGAAGGGACGCACCGTCGATGGCGCGCCGCTGGCGGAGAAGCAGGCGATCCAGTTCATGCTCGCCGACAGCGTGACCGAGCTGTGGGCGTCACAGCTGATGACCTACGAGGCCGCCCGTGCCGCGGATCGCGGCCTGGACGTCAAAGCCCAACACAGCCGCTGCTCGGTGGTCAAATTGTTCGTCTCCGAAATGGCGAATCGCGTCGCCGACCGCGCCGTGCAGATCTTCGGTGGCCGGGGCTACATGCGCGAGAACGTGGCCGAGCGGTTCTTCCGCGAGCTGCGCGTCGACCGCATCTGGGAAGGCACTAGCGAGATCCAGCGTCTTATCATTGCCCGCGCGCTCGCAAAACGCGGCCTGGACGGCATGTGATTGTCAGCCGCCGCGATGGGTGGTCAAATCGATTGTTCATGAGAATCGCTCCGACACGCCTCACCATCGCCGGCCTGCTCGCAGGCGCATTGCTCGCGGCCTGCGGCAATAGCACGAACACGAAGTCCGCCGAAGAGAAGGTCGTCAACGTCTACAACTGGGCCGACTACATCGCGCCCGACACGATCCCGAAGTTCGAGGCCGAGTACGGCATCAAAGTCAATTACGATACCTACGATTCGTCCGAGGTCGTCGACGTCAAGATGCTTGCCGGTGCCAGCGGTTACGACGTCGTCGTGCACAGTAACCAGTTCTCCGAACGCCTTGCACCGATCGGAGTGTTCGAGAAGCTCGACTTCTCACGCTTCACGAACCTGAAGAATCTCGATCCCGAACTCATGAAACGGATCGAGTACAAGGGCGTTACCGATTACAACGTCCCGTATTTCTGGGGCACGACCGGCTATGCCTGGAATGTGGACATGGTGCGGGCGCGGTTGCCCAACCACAAGATGGATAGCTCCGACGTCCTGTTCGACCCGGCGGTAGCCTCGAAGCTCGCGGACTGCGGCATCTCGCTCCTGGACAGTCCCACCGACGTGATCCCGATGGTGCTCGCCTATCTCGGTCGAGACCCGAACGCCGTCGACGACGAGAACCTGGCTGCCGCCGAAGCCCAGCTCGACAAGGTCCGTCCGTACATCCGTTATTTCAGCAACCAGAAGATGATGTCGGACTTGCCGAACAAGGAAGTATGCGTCGCGATGAGCTGGTCCGGCGACTATGCGCAGGCCGCCGCGAGGGCGAAAGAAGCCGGTATCGACATCCATCTGCGCTACACCACGCCGAAGGAAGGCTCGGGCCTCTGGGTAGACGGCCTGTATATCCCGAAGGACGCGCCGCACAAGGACAATGCCTACCTGTTTATCGATTTCCTGATGCGTCCGGACATCGCGGCCGCGAATGCCAATTACGTCGTCTATCCGAATGTAAACAGGGCCTCCTGGCAATACATCAAGCCCGAGATCCTGAACAATCCGGAGATCTTCCCAGACAAAGCGACATGGTCTCTGCTGTACAAGGTACTCACGATCGACCCGAAGCGCGAACGACCGCGTACCCGCATGTTCGCTCGCGTCAAGAGCGGCATCTAGCGGCGGCACCGACTGTGGCGGAAACCAATTCAAACGACAGCTTCATCCGCATCCGCCAGCTCAGCAAGCGCTTCGGCGACTTCGTCGCCGTCGACCACGTCGACCTCGATATCAAGCGCGGCGAGCTGTTCTCGATCCTCGGCTCGTCCGGCTGCGGTAAGTCGACACTACTCCGCATGATGGCGGGGCTCGAAGCGCCGACCTCGGGCAGCATCGAGATCGACGGCGTGGAGGTCACCCGGCAGCCGCCCTACGAGCGGCCCGTGAACATGATGTTCCAGTCCTATGCCATCTTCCCGCACATGACCGTGGAGCAGAACATTGCCTACGGCCTCAAAAAGGACGGCGTCGCAAAGGCCGAGATCGCCCGCCGCGTCGACGGGATGCTCGATCTCGTGCAGCTCGGCGACTTCCGCAGGCGCAAGCCGGACCAGCTCTCGGGCGGGCAGCGCCAGCGCGTCGCACTGGGACGATCGCTGATCAAGGAACCCAAGGTGCTGTTGCTCGACGAACCGCTCGGGGCCCTCGACAAGGGCCTGCGCGAGCGCACGCAGTTCGAACTCATGAACATCCAGGACAAGCTCGGCATCACCTTCATCGTCGTCACGCACGACCAGGAAGAGGCGATGACGCTGTCCACGCGGATCGCCGTCATGCGCGAGGGCCGATTTCTGCAGATCGGCGACCCGAAGGCGATTTACGAATATCCCTGCAATCGCTTCGTCGCGAATTTCATCGGCACGATCAATACCTTCGAAGGCCGGGTGACCGACGTCGATGCCGAAGGCATCGACGTCCGTTCGGACGAGGCGGACCGCGTGTTGCGCGCGGCCGGCGAGTTCTCCGTCGGCGTGGGCGATGCGGTCTGCGTCGCGGTCCGGCCGGAGAAGATCTACATCAGCCGCGAAGAACCCGACAACGAGGAAGACACGCGATTCCCCGGCATCGTCCACGATCTCGGTTACTTCGGCAACCTGTCGCTGTACCGGATCCGGCTCGACAACGGCAAGATGGTCCAGGCCAGCGAGCAGAACCGGCGCCGCTCGGCAACGCGGCCCGTGGTCTGGGAAGACCGCGTCTGGATCTCCTGGCATCCGCACAGCGCGATCGTGCTGACCGGCGAGGACTGACACGTGGCGCTGACGCGAGGCAGAGATGGTATCTGGCAACGCTTTATTCTCGCCGTACCCTACCTCTGGCTGCTTCTGTTCTTCCTTGCGCCCTTCGCCATCATCCTGAAGATCAGCGTCGCCGACCCGGTCATCGCGCAGCCGCCGTTCACGCCGACGTTCGATGCCCAGGGCCACCTGTCCCTCACGCTCGACAACTTCCTGTTCCTGCTGACGGATAAGTTGTACGCGGTCACCTACCTCAAGTCCGTATTGCTGGCATTTCTGGCGACCGTCCTTTGTCTCGCGCTGGGCTTCCCGATGGCCTACGGCATCGCTCGCAGCGGCCCGCAGACCCGTAACCTGCTGTTGCTGCTCATCGTGCTGCCGTTCTGGATCTCGTTCCTGCTGCGCGTCTATGCCTGGATGGGGCTGCTGAACAACTACGGCGTGATCAATAACCTGCTGATGTGGCTAGGCCTGATCGACCACCCGATTGCGATCATGTACACCGACTACGCGATCTTCATCGGCCTCACCTATTCCTACCTGCCGTTCATGATCCTGCCGCTGTACGCCACGCTCGAGCGCATGGACCTCGACCTCATCGACGCCGCGCTGGACCTCGGTGCCACAAGGACGCAGGCGTTCTGGGATGTCACCTGGCCACTGGCCCGACCCGGCGTAATCGCCGGTTGCCTGCTCGTCTTCATCCCCGCGATGGGCGAGTACGTCATCCCGTACCTGCTCGGTGGGCCCGAGTCACTGCTCATAGGCCGCGTCCTGTTCGACGAGTTCTTCGCGAACCGCGACTGGCCGCTCGCCTCGGCGGTCGCGATCGTGCTCCTGATGTTACTCGTCATCCCGATGGTCTGGCTGCAGCGTAACCAGGCCCGCGAGGCGGAACAGGCATGACCCGCGTCAGGTCGAGATTCGTCTTTTCCGTGCTGGCCTTCGGCTACGCGTTCCTGTACGTGCCGTTGGTATCCGTCGTGATCTATTCATTCAATGACTCACGGCTGGCCACTGTGTGGGGCGGTTTTTCGACCCGCTGGTATGGCGAGCTCCTGCGCAACGACCTGGTTCTCGATGCCGCGTTCCTGAGTCTGCGGATCGCGACGACCTCCGCCACGATCGCGACGATCCTGGGCACGATGGCCGGCATCGCACTCGCCCGGTTTGGACGATTTCGCGGCCGCACTCTGTTCTCGGGCATGATCACATCACCGCTCGTCATGCCCGAAGTCATCACGGGCCTGTCGCTGCTCCTGTTGTTCGTCAGCCTCCAGCAGCTGATTGGTTGGCCCTCCCAGCGCGGCTTCGGGACGATCACGATCGCCCACATCACGTTCTCGATGGCCTACGTGGCCGTCGTCGTACAGTCCCGCCTCGCCGCGATGGACGAATCGCTGGAGGAAGCAGCGATGGACCTCGGCGGCACGCCGTTACGGGTACTGTTCGACATCACCCTTCCGCTGATCGCGCCCGCGATGGTCGCGGGCTGGCTGCTGTCGTTCACGCTCTCTCTCGACGACCTCGTCATCGCGAGCTTCGTGTCCGGCCCCGGCAGCACGACGCTGCCGATGTACATCTTCTCGAAGGTGAAACTCGGCGTCACGCCGGACATCAATGCGCTGGCCTCGCTGATCATCCTGATCGTCAGCGTCGGGCTGCTCATCGCATGGCTGGCGATGCGCAAGAAGGAACTGTAGGAGCGCCGGCGTCATTGCGAGCGAAGCGAAGCAATCCAGTCTGGATTGCTTCGTCGCTGCGCTCCTCGCAATGACAGAAAAAGGTGTCAGGGCCGGGCGAGTTCCTGGAGGATCCACTCGGTCCAGGTGCGCTCCGCGTTCTCCATCGCCGAGAAGGGGCCGGGCTTGTAGTAGCGCGACTGCACGCCCTTCCAGTTGTTGACGATGATGGTCTTGTCGGATTCGGTCGTGATGTCCCACAGCCAGATCAGCTCCTCGACGTCGTAGTCCTTGCCTTCCTCGGCATCGGCACGTACCAGCCAGTAGATGTCGCAACGGCAGTTCATCGGGTCGACCGGCGTGAAAACATAGCAGACCACGTGGTCGGAATACGCGAGCAGGAACGAGAATGCGCCAAACACGAAGTCGGATGCGCCGCCATCGTAGTCCGTGAGTTGGCCGAGCAGCGGCGCGACGGGGGAGCCGTCCCGGCTGCCGGTCAGGTAGCCCTCGAACATGGCGGTGCGGCTGTAACCGTAGCCCATCTCGCCCTCGGGCGCCCGCGTGTCGATGCGGTCGATCTCGATCTTGCGCAGCCCGCAGGCTTCCATCTTCTCCAGCATGTGCTCCTGCAGGCGCCCGCGCTTGCGGCCTTCGACCATCAGGGTGTGCATGCGCGCGTACTCGGGATGCGCCGTGACGCAGTGATAGCACTCCTGGTAATTCTCGATGGACAGCTTCCAGTTCGCCGGGATCGAATAGGAGCGGTGCGCGGCGACCTTCAGGTTCTCGAAATCGAAGAGGGTCATGGGCTCGGCGAGGTCGCGTTTCGCGCTCGCCAGGCCCGGCGGCGAATCCGAGAAGCAAACGAACATAAGGCCGTGGATGACGTCGAACGATACCGGGTTGAGGCCGTGGCCCGACTTGTCGAAGTCGTCCGGCATACTGCGTGCTGCGGTCAGGTTACCGTCGATGTCGTACATCCAGCCATGATAGGGGCAGGTGAATTTGCGGGTGTGGCCGCGGTTCTCCAGGCAAACGAGCGAACCCCTGTGGCGGCACACGTTGGCGAATGCGCGCAGCTGCCCATCGCTGCCGCGCACGATGATCGCGGACTCCTTGGCCACGTTGATGACCTTGAAATCGCCCGGCTCGGGAAGCTCGGACACGTGCCCCGCGAGGATCCAGTTCCGCGCGACGACACGCTCTATCTCGAGCGCATAAATATCGGGGTCCGTATAGAAACGCTGATCCAGCGCATAGCCCGGTTTCTGGCTCGCGATCAGCTTCGAAATATCGATGTTCTGTCCTTGCATATTGCACGTTCCACGTGACAACTACCTATTCTCAGTCTACTGACGGCGGCGTAAGTTGGGAAGTACGGTAGTTTGGCGGGAGTTGTCGAATGCCGTCGAAGCCCCCAAACAAGCAACTCAAGGACCTGGACCTGCGGCAACCTGTCTGGGACCGTTTCTTCATGGTTGCGCCGCTCGTACTGATCGGAACCGCCGATCCGGACGGCTCCTTCGATCTTGCGCCGAAGCACATGGTCACACCCATGGGCTGGCAGAACTATTTCGGTTTTGTCTGCGCACCGACGCATTCGACCTGTTCCAACATCGCCCGTACCGGTGTGTTCACGGTCAGTTTCCCCAAGCCCTCGCAGGTCCTGCACGCGAGCCTGGCCGCATCGCCCCGCGAGGCCGACGGCAGCCTGCCGATCCTCGCGAGTTTCACGACGATCCCGGCGAAGCTTATTGATGGCCGCTGTATCGACGGCGCCTACCTGTATCTCGAATGCCGCCACTACCGGACCATCGACGGCTTCGGCGAGAACTGCCTCATCACCGGCGAGATCGTGGCGGCCTATGCGGAATCCGATTTCCTGCGCTCGAGCGAGACCGACGATCAGGAGCTCATCCACGACTCGCCGCTGTTTGCATACCTGGCGCCGGGTCGTTTCGCGTCGGTGGAACGCTCGAACGCATTCCCGTTTCCTGCGGATATGAAGAAGTGAGTTGCGAATGGACAGCGGGCTCGCCGATCGAATCCTCAGCCACGTACGAGGGCAGGCCGAGCCGCTCATCGACCTGACGCGGCGGCTCGTCGAGGCCGAATCGCCATCGTCATCGCCTGCCGCCCAGGACGAGGCGCGGCACGTCCTCATGGCCGCGCTCGGCGGACTCGATTTCGAGGTACGCGAACTCGGCGCTCCCGGCACGCACCGCCACGTCTATGCGCGCCCGCCAGTGCGTCGCCGCGGCGCACCGACACAGCTCATCCTCGGCCACTACGACACGGTCTGGCCGCTCGGCACCGTTGGACAAAGGCCGTTTCGCGTCGACGGCAACGTGCTCGAGGGTCCCGGAGTCTTCGACATGAAAGGCGGACTCGCGCAGCTCGTGGTCGCACTCGGCGCCCTGCGCGATCTCGACCTCGAACCGACGCTGACGCCCGTGATCTTCGTCAACGCCGACGAGGAGACGGGCAGCCGGACGTCGACCCGGCATATCCGCCGCCTCGCCAGGCACGCGAATCGTGCGCTCGTCCTCGAACCGGCGCTCGGGCTGCGCGGCAGGATCAAGATCGCACGCAAGGGCATCGGGCGGTTCACGGTCACGGTATTCGGCAAGGCTGCGCACGCCGGGCTCGATCCCGAGGACGGCGCCAGCGCGATACTGGAACTCGCGCACGTCATCCAGGCGTTGTTCGCGATGAACGATCCGGAGCGCGGGATCACCGTGAACGTCGGCACCGTTTACGGCGGCGTGCAACCGAACGTCATCGCGGCGCACGGCGGCGCGGTCATCGACGTCCGTGTCCCCACTCTCGCCGACGGCGCCGCCATCGAGACGCGCATCCACGCGATCCGGCCACGGGTCGCCGGCGTCCGCCTGCATATCGAGGGCTCCATCGGCCGGCCTTCGATGGAACCGACGGCACGCAATGAGGCGCTCTGGAACCAGGCGCAGCAGCTCGGCGAACTGCTCGGACTCGAACTCGAAGGCGCGAAGGTCGGCGGCGGTTCGGACGGCAACACGACCAGCCAGTATACGGCCACGCTCGACGGCCTCGGCCCCGTCGGTCGAGGCGCGCACGCAGAACACGAGTGCCTGTACGTGGACAGGACGCTGGAACGCGCGGCGCTGCTCGCGATGCTGCTGCTGTCGACCGCGGTGCCACAGGCCGGGGCAAGGAGTGACCCGTGACGCGGACGGTTTTCGGCTCGCTGGCACGCATCGCCGACCTCGACGAAAAGCCCTACGAGGTGACGGCGATCGATCCGTCCGCCTGGCAGACGGGCGACTACGTCGCGGCCGAAGTGACCGGCACGCCGACACGCAATTACAATATCGAGGACCGTAGCGGAGACATGATCCCGGTCCAGCCCGGTTCCCTGGTAGTTGGCGCGCTGGGCGTGCGCGCCGCGACGCTGGAAGGCGTGGGGAGCTGGCGAGACGTACGCGACGGACACCTGCATGCGCTCACCAGCGCCGGGCTGTTCGGCGCCTTCACGTCCTATTCGCGGCTCCTCGACGACCCCATATCTCTCGTCTATACGGGCCACGTCTGCCGTGCCAACAAGCCGCTCAGGATGTCGGACTTCGCCCTGCGGCACGACGGCGGGACCTTCCGCGTGCCGACGATCATGCTCGTGGGGACATCGATGTCCGCCGGCAAAACCACGACCGGCCGCCTGGTAATACGCCTCCTGTCGCTGGCCGGCTACCGGGTGATCGGGTCCAAGCTGACCGGCGCCGGGCGCTTGCGCGATATCCGGGCCTTCCGCCGTGCCGGCGCATTCGAGGTCTACGACTTCGTCGACGTCGGCCTGCCGTCCACGGTGGTGCCCGAGGCCTGCTTCCGTGCCGCGATCCGGCCGTTGCTCAACCACATCGACAGCCGCGGTCCCGACTTCCTCGTCGCCGAGGCCGGTGCCTCACCGCTGGAGCCCTATAACGGCGCCGCCGCAATAGACCTCATCGGCGACAACAATTGCTTCACGATCCTGTGCGCATCCGATCCCTATGCCGTCGTCGGTGTCCAGCAGGCGTACCGGTTCAGGCCGGACCTCGTTGCGGGCCCGGCCGCGAACACCTCCGCAGCGATCGACCTCGTCGACAAGCTGACCGGCGTGCCGGCGCTGAACGTCCTCGATCCCGATGCCGCGGAAACGTTGCGGACTATGCTGGCTGCGCGCCTCGGAGTACAGTTGCACCCGATCGACGCCGAGGAGGCGATGCCATGAAACCCCGGTTCCTGATCGTCGCTCTCTTTCTGCCATTGTTCACCGGCTGCGCTTCGTTGTGGCACGGCGGGGGTTACGAGACTACTCGCCAGGGAGCGTCGAGCAGTCTCGTCGACTACCTGTATCCGGCGGGCGAGGTGCCACCGCCCGTCGACGACAACCTGCCCTACCTGCAACCGCCCCTGCGCGTCGGTATTGCATTTGTCCCTTCGCCGAACCCGATCGACATCACCGCCACGGAGAAAGAGCAGCTACTCGAGCACGTCGCGGACGCGTTCCGCGACCGCGACTACGTCAAATCTATCGAGGTCATCCCCGACACCTACATGCGCTCTGCAAAAGGTGTCCACGGCATGCAGCAGGTTGCCGCGCTCTATGGCGCGGACGTGATGGCGCTCGTCAGCTACGACCAGATCGCTTTCTCTGGCGAGAAGGGAAGCGCTCTCCTGTACTGGACGATCATCGGCGCCATAACGGTCAAGGGCAACACCAATGAAGTCCAGACGATGATCGACACGGCCGTGTTCGACGTGCCGACCGCGAAACTCCTGTTCCGTGCGCCGGGAACCCATACCGGCCAGGGCTCGTCGACCTTCGTCAACAGCGCGCGCGACCTGCGCGAATTGCGGGGCGCAGGCTTCACCGCGGCCGCGGAGGACATGATCGTCAATCTGGATTCCGAACTCGAGAGATTCCGGGAAGCGACAAAAGCCGGCGAACGCGCCAAAGTGGAATGGAAACAGGGATCCGGCGGTGGTGGCGGCGGATTCGCGCTACCGTTGTTACTGCTCCTCTTTGCCTGCTCCGGCGTCCGCCGCCGGCGGCACTAGCCATTCGGCAGGCGTGGCGAGCGGCGCGTCGAGCGTCTCGAGGAATGCCTCAAGTTCGCGGAGCTGGCGCGAGCTCAGCCCGAGCGGCTTCGCCTCGTTGTGGCCGATCATCGCGAGCGGTGCCTGGTTGTAGTTGTTCAGCACGTCGGCGAGCGTCGCGAATTGCCCCTCGTGCATGTACGGTTCCGTGCCGCCGAGATTGCGCAGCGACGGCGTGCGCATCGCCCCGATCAAGGTGACGCCGGTCCGGGCGAAATCGAGTTCGGGACAGTCGTGTGCCGGGTCGTCGCTGAATTCGCCGGCGCAATTGAACGGATCGGCGAGTACCTCGCGCACGCCCTGCACGCGTCCCTTGTCCGGCACCTCGCCGGGGAACGCGATGACGCCCGTGTTGTGGAACTCGTTGTTCGTGAATAACGGGCCGTTGTGGCATTGCGTGCAGTTCGCCTCGCCGATGAACAGGCGCAGCCCCCGGATCTCGTCGTCGCTGAAAGTCGCGTGCTGGGCCGCGGCATCCCCGGCGATCACCGCCTCGACGTAGGCATCGAAGCGCGACGGGCCCGGCTGGATCAGCCGCTCGTAGGCCTCCATCGCCTTGCCGAGGTTGGCGAACGCCCGGTCGATGCCCTGCGCGTCGTCGCTCGCCGGCAGCGGACCGAACAAGGCCTCGTAGCGTGACCGGTAGTCGGGATCGGCCGCGACGAGTGCGACGATGCCGGCGCGATCGCCGCCCTGCTCGACCGGCGTCTCGAGCGGCGTCAGTGCCTGCGACCACAGGCTGTCGCGGCGGCCGTCCCAGTATTGCCAGGGGCTGTAGGCCGAACCGACGATGCTGCGCGTGTTGCGCCGCGCCGTCCCGATCCCGACCGCCTTCGGCAGACCGTCCGTGAAGCGTCGCGCAGGCTGGTGGCAGGTCGCACAGGAGACCGCGCCATTGCCGGACAGACGGAGGTCGAAGAACAGCCGTTGCCCGAACCGCGCGGCGCGTTCGTCGTCGGCGACGGCGTTCGTCGGGTCGGGCGGCAGCGGCGGCAGGCTGCCGATCCACAGCGAGCGCAGCATCGCGATCTCGGCGTCGGTCCAGGGCGCGGGCGGCGCCGTGTACCAGCGCCAGCCGGCGACTGCCCCGATCGCCATCGCGAGCACGGCCACGGACAGGATCGCTCGTTTCATCCCGCCGCGCTAAAGATCCAGCGGGATGATCACGGTGTCGGTCACGCCACCGGACTCGATTCCGATCTTCATTTCCCAGTGCCCCTGCATGTGGAAACGCAGGCCCTCGACCTTGTAACGGCCCTCCCCCAGGTTCTGCGTCACCCGCGGCTGCGTCGGCAGGCCGTGGTTGTGGGCCGGCATGCCGCCGTCGACGGTGATCCGCGCATCGTCGACCGGTTCGCCGTCCGCGTTCTTCACCGTCAGGATCCAGCTGTGCATCCGGTTGATCACGATCGGCTTCAACAGGCTCTCGTAGCTAACGGCGAACAGGCCGTGCTCCGAGGTGTACTGCGTCATGCCTTGCTGTGCTCCGCACACGCTCGAGGCGAGTGCCACCAGCACGAGCCAGGCGCCGGGCACGCGGCGCGGCCTACGCACGGCCGCCACCACCCGGCACGGGCCGCAGGCGCGGCCAGCGGGCCGCGCGCCAGCGTTTGAAGCGCTCGCTCGTCAGCACGTACTGCAGCTGCAGCGCGACGAGGATCGCGAGTATCCCCGGCCAGTAACCGAAACCGACGAAGCCGACCCGGAACGGGAACACCGCCCGGTACGTGCGTCCCGCGTCACCCACCGACGCAGTGACGATGCCGACGTACTCGCCTTCGGTATCGAAGTCGTACAGCGTCGTGAACACGTCCGGATCGACGGCCGGCGGCCGGTGGAAGACGGTGACTTCGGCCAGGTCGGGGATTTTCTCGACGTCTCCCCACCGCGCGTAGCGGCCTTTGCCGGTGACGTTGCGGATGATGCGGAAGTCGATCGGCGTTGTGGTGAGACCGTCGTGCAGGTATTCCATGACGAACAGACTCTCGGTCGCGTTCGGGAGGTCTTCGCAATACTGCTTCTGGCCGTCGACCCGCGGTTGATAGATCTTGAAGCGCGCCTTCATGTACGCGATCTTGATCACGCACTGGTCCGCCTCCAGCACCACGCCGCCGTGCGCCGCCGCGATTCGGGGCAAGACGAGCAGAATTGTCAGGACCAGGCTCAGCGTCCGCACCATCGAGGCTCCCCGTCGACACCGGACATCGACTCTAACGCCGGCGGTCGGCGCCGGCAAACCGCAGGCGCCGCGCGGTGCCCGAGCTACAAACGCTCGATGACGAGATTCCGGAACCGGACGACTCCGCCGCCGGCGTGTTGCAGTGCGATGTATCCCGCGCGCAGCTTCGCGTCGGTAAGCTGCGCGGTGAGGACGCCGTCAAACGTCGCGGTGACGGTGTCGCCGACAGCCTCGATGACGCAAGTGTTCCAGCGCCCGGCGGTGATCACGTGCGCAAGCGGCTTCGCGTTCATGACGATCGCACCCGTCCTCGCATCCGGATTCGGATGCGCGTCCCAGATATTGATCTCGTAGCAAGTCGTCGGGGTGATCGTCTCCGCGTCGGCACAACGGATCATTATGCCGCTGTTCGTGTCGGCGTCGACCCAGAAGTCGACGCGCACGCGGAAATCTGCGTAGGAGTCGGGCGACACCAGGAAGCCCATCTCCTCGAAACCCGCCTTCTTGTACGGTCCCGCCTCCGCCATGCCGTCGTCTGTATGCCAGGGTATTTCGCCGATCGCGTTCCAGCCGCCGAAATCCGTCGTCCGGCCCGCCGTAATCGCACAAGCGCCGAGCACAAGACCGCTCGCCACTGCCACCATCGCAAAAGCCCGCATCGTCTGCACTCCTTTAGCCGCACCTGTCCTGCAACAGCACTGTCACCTCCGCATAAGACGGCTGTCAAATACCAAATCCACCAGGGTCCGCGCCGGCGGGCTGCACCTGCCCGGCGACATCGCAGACCTCCGGAGCCTGAGGTCGGGACCGATCTTCCCGGAGTCGCATCTGGCCGTCATCGCGGAAATCGTCGTCCGCGTACCGGGCACCGCGCCCTCTCTCGCCGCGTGACCCGGCACGCGGTACCTCGTCGGTTGTTATAGTATCCGCGATCATTCGGCCTGAATTCGGAACTGCGACGTGGGAAAGCCCGGCAATACCGGCCTCCGCAGGTTACTGCGAGCCACCGTCTATTCGGCGCAGGGCATCGCGCATGCGTGGAAGAACGAGGCGGCATTCCGGCAGGAAACCGTGCTCGCCGTCCTGCTCGTGCCTTGCGCGTTATGGCTCGGCCGCACGCCGCTCGAACGCGCGCTGCTGATAGGCGTCTGCCTGATCGTGCTGATCGTCGAATTGCTGAATACCGCGGTCGAAGCCGTGGTGGATCGTCATGGCGAGGAGCACCATGAATTGTCCGGCGCCGCCAAGGACCTGGGCTCCGCGGCTGTCTTCTTCAGCCTGGTGCTGGTACTCGTGGTTTGGGCCGCCGTCGCCCTCGACAGATTCCTGTAGCGCTCAGGAAGCGAATAACAGCAGGCTCGCGGTCGCCAATGTCGCGCCGATCAAGGCGCCGACAGCGACGTCGCTCGGATAATGCAGGCCGAGGACGATGCGCGAGGCGGCGACGAGCACCGCAAACGGCAACACGACCGGCAGCAACAGTGGTTCGAAGTGGCAGAGCAGGATCGTCAGGCTCGCCGCATGGAGCGTGTGTCCGGACGGGAAGCTGTAGCGGTCCAGCGGTACCGCGCCGCACAGGATGCCGCGGTGATTGACGTAGGGGCGCTCCCGGACCAGGCGATTCTTCAGCAGTTTGTAGACCACGATGCCGACGCCGGCGGTCAGCGCAATCTGCAGCATCGCGGGCAGCGCCGCCCTGCCCTGCAGGGGCAGCAGGGCGAGACCCGCCAGCACCCAGAAACCGCCGTTGCCCAGCCGGCTGATAACGGAAAAGAAGCGCCGCAGCCAGATCCGGTGGCTCAACCGGTTCACTCGAAGGCAGATATCGCCTTCGATCGTGTTGAAATACGCAATGACGTCTGCCATATGCCGGTTCCGGTCCTCCCGATGACGCCCATTTTCCCCGAGGATTGCGACACGCGGATGAAGTCGGCGTGACGCTCCGGTGAAAGTGAGCCTGCGGGTGTCAAATGATTGTCACATTATCGTAATCTGGCTTTTACCAACGCTATCGAGCATTGCCGGCCATGCGCATCGCAATCGCCACCGACGCCTGGACCCCGCAGGTCAACGGCGTCGTCACGACGCTCCGTAATACCCGGGACACGCTGATCGCGGCGGGTCACGAGGTCCTCATGGTCACGCCCGAAGGCCGCCGCAGCGTGCCCTGCCCGACCTACCCGGAGATCCGGCTGTCGGTGTTCGCCGGCCGGGCGATCCGCAACGAACTCGATGCCTTCGACCCGGACTGCGTCCACGTCGCTACCGAGGCCCCGGTAGGGCTGGCTGTGCGCCGCTACTGCATCCGCCGGAAATTGCCGTTTACGACCGCTTATCACACCCAGTTCCCCGAGTATATCCGGGCCAGATTTCCTATACCTGTTGAATGGACCGTCGCGGGCCTGCGCTGGTTCCATGCGCCTGCCGCCTGCACGATGGTCCCGACCGAGGGCATCCGGCAGGTGCTTCAAGGGCGCGGCTTTACCGACGTGGTCATCTGGACCCGCGGCGTGCAGACCGACGTATTCCGGCCGGACGAACCGGTCGCCTACGACTTGCCGCGACCGATCTGGGTCTGCGTGGGCCGCGTCGCGGTGGAGAAGAACATCGAGGCGTTCCTGGACCTCGAGCTGCCGGGCAGCAAGGTCGTCATCGGCGACGGCCCCGACCGGGTGCACCTCGCCCGCAAGTATGCCGACTGCCGATTCCTCGGCTTCAAGTTCGGCCGTGACCTCGCCCGCCACGTGGCCGGCGCCGACGTCTTCGTATTCCCGAGCCGGACCGACACATACGGCATCGTCATGCTCGAAGCCATGGCCTGCGGCCTGCCGGTCGCGGCCTATCCCGTCACCGGACCGGTGGATGTCGTCCGCAACGGCGAGACCGGCGTGCTCGACGAAGATCTCGCCCGTGCCTGCACGGCCGCGCTGACGCTCGACCGCGCCGCCTGCCGCCGGTTCGCCGAGAGCCGCAGCTGGGAGCACTCCACGGCCGAGTTTCTTTCACACTTGGCACGGCGCACCCGGTCGTAATGGGTTCCGGACGCCGGGATCGGGGCGCGTGATGACAGCCCGGTTGCGGCTACAATTGCGGGCATGCGACCCAAGGTGTTCTGCATCGGCTTCCACAAGACCGGCACGACGAGCCTCGAGCGCGCGCTCACGAAGCTCGGCTACCGCGTCAGGGGCTCGTTCGGCACCAAGGATCCCGACATCGCGTCGAAGGTGCTGGACAGGGCGATCGCCATGGCCGAAGACTACGATGCGTTCGAGGACAACCCGTGGCCGATCCTCTACCGCGAACTCGACGAACGCTTCCCCGGCAGCCGCTTCATCCTGACCCGCCGCCCGGCCGACGCCTGGATCCGCAGCCAGGTCAGGGACTTCGCACGCACCGAGACGCCAATGCGGCGCTGGATCTACGGCGAAGACGCAGGCGCTCCGGAAGGCAACGAAGACGTCTACGTCGCCCGTTACGAGCGGCACAACCGCGAAGTCCTCGACTATTTCAAAGACCGGCCGGCCGACCTGCTCGTCATCGATCTGCCGGGCGATTCAGGCTGGGAGAAGCTCTGCGCGTTCCTCGGCCGGCCGATCCCCGACGAACCCTTCCCGCACGCGAACAAGGCGAGTCTGTCGCGCCGCATCAAGAATTTCTTCAAGAAGCACCTTTGACGCACCACCACCTCGTCATTGCGAGAAGCGCAGCGACGAAGCAATCCAGACTGGATTGCTTCGCTTCGCTCGCAAAGACCCCAGCGCAGCGTCGTGTGACCAGGCTACCGGTCCTGGGACTTGCGGATGAACTTGCGCAGTCGGGTGAGCCAGGAGTCTTTCGCGTAGCGGCCCTTGACGATGTGCCGGATCTGGCAGACGTTGGGAATATCGAGCGGCGTGCCGTGGGTGCCGATCAGCCAGCGGAAGGCGCGATCCTCGTAGGTCTTCATCCAGCGCCCGGCCGGCGTCTGATAGTACCGTATCGAGTCGCAATAACCGCAAGCGCGCGCGATGTCGCCGTGCGTGATCTGGTGCGGACCCTTGGCCTTCGGTCGCGGTCCGCCGTAGGGCTTGAAGCGGTCGAGCGGTATCTCGAGCAGGTTGGGTCCCTGCCGGCCCCTCTCGAGGATCGGGTCGTCCTCCGGTAACAGGGCGGTGCCGAGGCCGATGCGCGGGTGCACGAGCGCATCGTCGCGGCCCTGCAGCAGGTCGGCGAGCGTGTCGAGGCAGCGTTCGTGAAAAAGGATGTCGGCGTCGGTGAACCAGATCCAGTCAGCCTCGGTCTCCTTCGCGGCGAGGTTGCGTCCGATGCTGCGACGGAACAGCTGTTCGGTCGGCAGCGGCCGCCAGTTCCAGCGGATGCCCGGCACTTCCATGCGGCCGAAATAATCGAGCACGCGCGTCACGGCCTCGTCCCCGGCGGCGTGGAACACGGTCATCGTAACCTCGAACTTGTTGCTGCTGTGATTGACCAGCGAGCTGAGCTGGTAAGTGAGGAAATGCCCGTAGCGCCAGCAATGGCTGACGATCTCGAGCTTCAGCCGGCCCGTCTTCTTCGCCTTCGCGACCGTCGCCGGGTCGACGTCGCGGAACCAGGACACCGGCAACGCGCCCGACGCGGCGACCCGGTAGAAGAGGCTCCTGGCGCGCTCGACCAGGCCCCACATCAGCGCGTCTCCCCGGCAGCCGACCGGCGGCGCATCCGGCGGTACCTGGCGATCTTGCGGCGGGCGTCGAGCCGCTGAGCCCAGCGGCGCCAGAACCGGAGTCTCTCCGGATAGAGGCTCTTCGAGAAATCGGGTTCGACGTCGTCGAGCACGCGCTCCCAGTCTGCGGAAGTCTCGTAGCCGCATTCGATCAGGTCCGGCGTCAGCGAGCCGTGCCGCAGCTGCTGCGCCTTGATGCGGCCGGGAAAGCGGGTCCAGACCCCGACGCTGGTCGGCGCGATCGGCCGCACGCCGTGCATTGCCGTCGCCGACTTTTCGGAGACGCGGGCGTGCTCGTGATACCCGGAAAAGGCGTGCAACTTTTCCAGCCACGGGAATTTCCCGAGTATCGTCGCCTGCGCCGCGTCCGGATCCCGTACGAAGTCCTCGTAGCGCAGGGCCAGGAATCGCTTATTTCCGTACATTCTCTTGGCGTGCGCGTGCATCTGCCGCCAGAGCCGGACATTGGAGTAGTAGATGCTGTCGTCTTTACCGTGCCGGCTCACGATCACGTCCCGCGGATCGCGCAGCAGATAGATGACGTACAGTTCCGGGTCGTCGTCGATCACGTCCGGCATGTACATCGTGTCCTTCGGTCGCTTGGTGATGACGATCTGTCCGTCTTCCGCGGTGACGCGGTTGAAGCGGATCTCGTGGTCGTAGTGCTTGTCGACCCGGAAGCACGTGACCATCGCCTCGTGCAACAACGTGGTGCCGCTGCGCGGCGAGCACGCGACGATGTGCAGGTGCCTGAACATCCGCCGATTCTACCCGACAGGGCCGGCCCAGGGCCGCCGGGTTGACGCGATGTTGGGCCGATCGGGACAAACGCATTAGACTCGAACCATGACTCAGGCCCTGGTCGTCTTCCGTCAGCATATCAGGCGCAGCATCCGGGACCTCTTGCCGATCGTCGTGGTCATCGCTGCGTTCCAGGCTCTGGTGTTCGGCGAGTCGCTGAGCGGCTTGCTCGGCCTCTCCGCCGGCGCCGTCGCGGTCGTGCTGGGATTGACGCTGTTCGTATACGGACTGGAACTCGCCCTGTTCCCGATCGGCGAGTACCTGGCGGTCGCCCTGGCGCGCAAGGGCAGCATTTTCTGGCTGCTGGTCTTTTCATTCGCGCTCGGTTTCGGAACGACGGTCGCGGAGCCTGCGCTGACCGCCGTCGCCCGTGAAGCTGCCGCGGTCGCGGCCTCTGCCGGGGCCATTCCGGATAGCGTCGACGCGCGCAGTGCGTACACGCTGGGACTGCGCCTGACGGTGGCAACGTCGGTCGGCGTCGCACTGGTCCTCGGCGCGTTGCGCATAGTTTTCGGCTGGTCGCTGCCGCTCATGATCGTCGCCGGCTACGCCCTGGTTGTGCTCATGACGGCCACGGCGCCGGCGGAGATCGTCGGGATCGCCTATGACTCCGGCGGCGTGACGACCTCGACGGTCACGGTACCGCTGGTCGCCGCGCTCGGCATCGGGCTCGCTTCCTCGCTGCGCGACCGCAATCCGTTGACGGACGGCTTCGGGCTCATCGCCTTTGCGTCGCTCACGCCGATCATCTTCGTGCTCGCCTACGGGAGCATCGCGCAGTGGATATGATCCGCTCCATCCTGTCGATCGTTGCATCGACGACGATGGACGTGCTGCCGATCGTCGTGTTCCTGTTCGGCTTCCAGGCCCTGGTGATTCGCCAGCCGCTGCCGAAACCGGGCCGCATCGGTGTCGGGCTCGTCCTCGTCGTCGTCGGGCTCGGCCTGTTCCTGATCGGGCTCGAGCAATCGCTGTTCCCGCTCGGCCGGCAGATGGCCGCGCAACTGACCGCACCCGACGTGCTCGTTCACAGTGGCGACGCCGCCGCGCCGCTCTGGCACGCGTACGTCTGGGTGTACGCGTTCGCGGTCATGATCGGCTTCGCGACGACGATCGCCGAACCCGCGCTGCTCGCCGTCGCGATCAAGGCGAACGAGGTATCGGGCGGCGCGATCGGCGTCTGGGGCCTGCGGGTCGCCGTCGCACTGGGTGTCGCGGTCGGCGTCGGGCTCGGTTGCTACCGTATCGTCTCGGGCCTGCCGCTGCACCTGTTCATCATGGCGGGCTACGTCGTCGTGCTCCTGCAGACGCTGGTCGCCCCAAAACTGATCATCGCGCTGGCCTACGATTCCGGCGGCGTGACGACGTCGACGGTTACGGTGCCGCTGATCACGGCTCTCGGCCTGGGGCTCGCCGAGTCCCTCCCGGGGCGCAATCCATTGCTCGACGGCTTCGGGCTGGTGGCTTTCGCCAGCCTGTTCCCTATCATCTCGGTACTGGCCTACGCGCAATTGAGCGCGCTCTGGTCCGGCAGCCGTGCTGCGGAGGAAAACTGATGCATTTCAAGTTACTGATCGTCTTTGTGGAAGACTCGAAGACCGAAGACGTCATCAAGGCGGCGCGCGAGGCCGGCGCGACCGGCTGCACCGTGCTCAACAATGCGCGCGGTGAGGGTTACGAGGCACCGAAAAGCTTCTTCGGCCTGACGCTGACGAGTCAGCGCGACGTCGTGATGCTGCTCGTCGAACAGCACATGAGCCGCGAGATCCTGGAGCACGTCGGCACCGTGGGGGGATTCGATGCCGAGCCCGGCACGGGACTGGCGATCCAGCTCGACGTGGAAGACGCGATCGGCGTGCTGAGTCAGGCAGAGCATCTCGTCGAAAAGCTGGAAGGGGAGGAACAGCTATGACCGACAGCGACTGGACTCCGGTGCGCAAAGTGATGCGTACCGACGTCACGCACGTCGACGGCAAGATCACCGTTCTGGAGGCGCTGCGCATCATGAAGCGCGACCAGGTGACCTGCCTGATCGTAAACAAGCGTTTCGAATCCGATGAATGGGGCATGTTGTTGTTCTCGGACGTTGCCAAGCAGGTGATCGCGAAAGACCGCGCACCCGAGCGGGTCAACGTCTTCGAGATCATGGCCAAGCCGGTGATCTCGGTGCGTCCGGACATGGATATTCGTTATTGCGCGCGTCTGTTCGACCGCTTCGGCATAAGCCATGCGCCCGTGATCGAAAACGACAAGGTCGTGGGAATGGTGAGTTATTACTTGCTCGTACTCGAGGGGTTGCCGGATCTCGATTGAGGCGAATTCGCCTTGCGGTCGATCGAGTATTTCAGGAGCGGCGGCGCCATCAGCGAAGTCACGATGATCATCAGCACGATGGCGGAGAAGATCGCGTCGTTGATCACGCCGAGCGTGCGGCCGATCGACGCGAACACCAGGCCGACCTCGCCGCGCGGCAGCATGCCGAAGCCGATCGCCAGCCGGTTCGTCCCGCCCCACACGCCGAGACCGCTGACCAGCTTGCCGATCACGGCCGCCACGAGGAGGCCGGTCGCGAATACGACTACCGGCCAGGTGACGAAGGATTCGAGCTTGACCTGGATACCCATCAGGATGAAGAAGATCGGCACCAGGATGACCTCGAGCGGCATGATCAGCTCGCGGATGCGCACGAATTTCTGCCCCGCCTCGTCGCTGTCGCGGAAGAAGTTGTCGGAGAGCACGACGCCGGCCGCGAACGCGCCGATAATCGTGGCCAGCCCGGCGAGGTTCGCCGCCCAGGCCAGCACCATGACGAACAGGTAGGACGTGAACATCTTCGCCTCGACGACGTCGAACGGACCCATCAGACTCGCCGCGAGGCGGATGATCGACGGCCCGAGCTTGACGACGGCGACGAGGAAGATCGTCGAGACCGCCACCACTCGGATCACGTCCGGGAAGTGGACGCTGCCGCTGACGACGATGCCGGACACGACGGCGAGGATGATCAGGCCGAGGATGTCGTCGCAGACGGCCGCGCCGAGGATGATATGGCCCTCGCGCGAGCGGTGCGTGCCGGTCTCGGCCAGGACGTTCGCCGAGATGCCGATGCTCGTGGCAGCCAGCGTCGCGGCAATGAACAGGTCGGAGCCGAGCGGCAGGTCCGGCCGCAGCCATACCGCGGCGAAGTAACCCAGCGCAACCGGTGCGAGGACGCCGATGACGGCGACCCGTATCGCCGCGCCGCCCACGCTGCGGAGCTCATCCATGTTGGTCTCGAGCCCGACCATGAACAGCAGGAAGATCACCCCGTAGCGCGAGAACACCTCCACGGCCTGGGCCACCTGCATCACCTCGCCGCCCTGGTGGCCGGTGATGATGCGGGCGAGTTCGCCGCCCTTGTCCGCACCGAAGATCCCCGTCGCCGCCTGTTCGATCGACACGCCGGTGAGTGCCTGGTTCACGATCTCGAAGACGCGGGAGCCCTCGCGCAACACCGTGATCAGATCGAAGCCGAGGTACCAGGCGACGTTGCCGAGCACGATGCCCATGATCAGCTCGCCGAGCACCGTGGGTTGCCCCAGTTTGCGGGCGCCCATGCGGCCCAGGATCGCGAACGCGAGGATCGTCGTGACGCCGAGGATGACCGGTGCTATCGGGTCACCTTGGACGAGGGGTGCCCGGCCATCCATGAGGTTCTCGCCCTAACAGATCCGCGGCAGCGGATCGTCCTCGAGTTCCTCGAGGAAGCGCTCTCCACCCAACGGGGTCTCCAGCACCACCCGCTTGTGAGTGTCCGTGATGCGGCCCGCGCGCGCCGCGTCGCTGCCTGCCGGCAGGGCACGCCAGGCGGCCAGGGCTGCTTCGGCAGCGTCCGGCGCGATCACGGCCAGCACGCGGCCCTCGCAGGCGAGGTAATACGGGTCGTAGCCGAGCATGTCGCAGACCGAGGCGACGGGATCGCGCACCGGGATACCCGCTTCGAATTGCACGCCGAACCCCGTCGCACGAACGATCTCGTGCGCGATCGAGGCGATGCCGCCGCGCGTCGGGTCGCGCATGAAGCGCAGGCCCTCGAAGCACAGCAGCGCCTCGGTGAGCTCCATCACGGGCGCGGCGTCCGAGACCAGGTCGCCGCGCAAGCCGAATTCCTCGCGCGCCAGCATGACCGCGGTGCCGTGATCGCCGACCGAGCCGCTGATGAGGAGCACGTCGCCGACCTCGATACGGTGGATTGACGGCCGCGCGCCCGGCAGCCGCACGCCGACACCCGTCGTCGCGAGATACAGCCCGCCGCCCTCGCCGCGCCGCACGACCTTGGTGTCGCCGGCGCTGACCTTGACGCCGGCTGCGCGCGCGGCGGCAGCGAGGCTCGCGACGATCCGGTCGAGCTGCGCAATCTCGAAGCCTTCTTCGATGAATGCGTTCAGCGTCAGGTACAGGGGCCGCGCGCCGGCGACCGCGAGATCGTTGGTCGTGCCGTGCACCGCGAGCGCCCCGATATCGCCGCCCGGGAACTCGAGCGGCTGCACCGTGAAGCCGTCGGTCGTGATCATGACTTCGCCGCCGTTCAATGCGATCGGCACGGCGTCCGCCTGCACGTCGAGGTCATTGGCGCCGAGATGGCGCGCGAAGATCTCCTCGATCAATTCGCGCATGAAACGGCCGCCATTGCCGTGCGCGAGCGAAATCCGGTCGTCTTCCATTGTCACACCTCGAGGGCGCGGCGCGCCGCAAGCTCGGCCGCCTGGCCGAAGGCGAGTCCCGCATCGTTGCACGGCAGCGCGCGCGGCAGGAATACGCAGAATCCGTCATTCTCGAGCAGTGTCCTCGCCTGCTCGGCCAAAGCACGATTCTGGAACACCCCGCCGGTCAGCCCGACGCACTCGACGCCGCTCTCATTGCGGAGTCTGACCGCCTGGTCGTGCACGGCCCATGCCATGCTGGAATGAAAATCCTCGGCGCGCCGGCGTGCGCTCCGCGCGTGATCGTTGAGCTGATAGATCAGCGGCTCCCAGTCACTGCGCCAGATTCCGGATTCGTCCAGCGTAAGCGGCAGACGCAGCGCGTCGCCCGGTCCGGTCACCAGCGCTTCCAGCTGCATGGGGCCCTGCGCCTCGAAACTGGTGAGGTGACAGCGCGTGACCAGCGCGGCGGCCGCATCGAACAGGCGGCCGACGGCGGAAGTCTCGGGGCTGTTCAGCCGCTCGCGCCAGGCCGTCCTGACGATGTCCACGTGGTCCTGGCTCGCGCGCCACTTGTGGCCGGCCGTCCAGTGCAGCGCGGCCGCGCTGCGCCACGGCTCGCGGCCCGCGCGCTCGCCGCCGGGCAGCCGGAAAGGCCGGAAACTCGCGGCGCGGCGCCAGCTCCCGGCGCGCCCGACGAAGGCCTCGCCGCCCCACAGCGTGCCGTCTTCGCCATAGCCGACGCCGTCCCAGGTGAACACCAACCAGTCTTGCTCCGGGTCGAACTCGGCCACCAGCGCACTCGCGTGCGCGCGATGATGCCAGACCGTATCGACCGGCAGTCCCTGCTCCCGCGCCCAACGATGGGTCGTGTAGCCGGGATGCGCGTCACAGGCGATGCGTTTCGCCGTCACGCCGTACAGCGCCTGCAGGTCGGCCGCGACCCGCTCGAAGACGGCGAGGCTGCGCGGACTGTCCATCTCCCCGATGTGCGGCGAGACGATGACGCGGTCGTCGAAGGACAGCGCGAGCGTCCCTTTCATGTGGCCGCCGACGGCGAGCAGCGGCTCGCCTTGCGGCCACGGCAGCGTGAGTTCGAGCGGCGCGCAGCCGCGCCCGATCCGCAGCGGCCGCATGCGGTTCGCGACACGCCGGTAGACCGGGTCGTCCGCCGGCCGCACGATGGGGCGGTTGTGATGCAGGAACGCGTCGGCGACGCCGCCGAGGCGCCGTTCGACATCGTCGCCGTCCGTCAGTACGGGTTCGCCGCTGATGTTGGCACTGGTTGCGACCAGCGGCGCGCCGTAAGCCTCGAGCAACAACTGATGTAACGGACTGTACGGCAGGAATGCGCCGATTTCGCCGAGCCCCGGCGCGATATTCGGCGCGAGCATCGCACGCCGTGATTTCCTGGTGAGCACGATCGGGCGACCCGGACTCAACAGCAGTTCCGCCTCGTCCCGTGTCGGTTCCGCGTAGCGATGGACGATGTCGAGGCCGTCCTTGCCGGCGAGCGGGAACATGACGGCGAGCGGCTTGTCGGGCCGATGCTTGCGCTCGCGGAGCGCGGCCACGGCCGCCTCGTCCCGCGCATCGCACATCAGGTGGTAGCCGCCGATGCCCTTCACGGCGACGATCGCACCGCATCGAAGCTGTTTCAGTGTCGCCGCGAGCGCGTCCGGCGTCGAGACGTATTCCGTGCCGGCGGTGTAGTGCAGTCGCGGCCCGCAGACCGGGCACGCGATCGGTTCGGCATGGAACCTTCGATCGCCCGGATCCCGGTACTCGCGCAAGCAGTCGTCGCACAGCGCGAACCCGGCCATGCTCGTGTTGGCACGGTCGTAAGGCAGCGCCTCGATGAGCGTGTAACGGGGCCCGCATTGCGTACAGTTGATGAACGGATAACGGAAGCGGCGATCCGCGGCGTCGTGCAGCTCGCGCCGGCAGTCGTCGCACATGAAGTAATCCGGCGGCACGAATACGCGCGCCGCCGCGTCCGCAGAACTCTCCGCGATCGAGAAGTCCGCGCTGTGCGGCGCCTCGATATCCCGGCTGTCGTCGATGTGCGGCCGGGCCAGGGGCGGCGCGGCCGTCACGAGTTCGTCCTGGAAGCGCGCGAGCGCCTCGTCGGTGCCCGCCGCGACGATGACGACCTGGCCGAGGCGGTTCTGCACCTCGCCGATCAGCCCGTATCGTCTTGCGAGCCGATAGACGAAGGGCCGGAAGCCGACGCCCTGCACGTGACCCGAGAGAACGATGCGGCGCGCCCTGCCGGTCCCCGGCTCACTGCGTACCGCGGCTTCAACCAACGGAGTGTCTCCTGCCCTCCCACTGGTTCTCGCGGAAACCCGAAGCCCACCAGATCCGGCACGCCCCCTCGTCGGAGACCATGCACGGCCCGATCGGCTTGCGCGGCGTGCAGGCCACGCCATAGAGACGGCACTGGTTCGGATAGACCTTGCCGAGCACGACGCGCGCGCAATCGCAGCCCGGCGGCATTTCGCCGACGCGCTTGCGCGACTCGTCGGCATAGGAAGGGAACTGCCGGCGCGCATCGTGCGCGGCGTATTCCTCGCGGAGCACGAAGCCGGACTGCGGAATGATGCCGACGCCTCGCCAGTTGGCGTCGGCGACCTGCATGACCTCGCGCAGGTGGCGGCGTGCCTCGGGATTGCCGCCCGGCCGCACGACCTCGGGGTAACAGTTCTCGAGCGTCCTGGTGCCGTCACGGAGCTGTGTCAGTACGGATACCATCGCCGCGAGCAGCGTATCCGCCCGGAAGCCGGCCACCGCCGCCGGGATGCCGTGCTTGGCGACGACGAACTCCCATTCTTCCGGCCCCATGACGGTCGAGACGTGTCCCGGGGCGACCAGGGCGTCGAAGCCCGGCGCCTCGGATTCGAGCAGCATCGCCACGGCCGGCCAGGTCAGCCGGCCGGACAGCAGCACCGAGAGATTCTCCGGCGCCCCCTGCGCCAGCATCGCGGCCACCGGCGCCGTGGTCGTCTCGAAGCCCGCCGCGAAGAACACGACGCGGCGGTCCGGATTCGCCTCGGCAACGCGCACGGCATCCAGCGGCGAGGCGATCGGGCGGATGTCGCCGCCCGCCGCACGGGCTGCTTCCAGCGAACGCGGGTCGCGCTTCGGCACGTTGACCGGCACGCGCAGCATGTCGCCGAACGCGACGAGGATGACGTCCTCGTTGAGCGCGAGCTGGATCGCCTCGAAGACGTCCTCCTCGGGGCAGATGCACACGGGGCAGCCGGGACCGGGCACGAGCTCGATGTTGTCGGGGATGGCGGTCCGGAGTCCCGCGACGGAGATCGCCCGCTCGTGACCGCCGCAGACGTTCATGATGCGCACGCGCCTGTCGATGCCGAGCGCGCGCAGCTCGCCGAGCCAGTATTCGGCCGTGCGGCTCACGCGGCGGCCCTCGCCGTTTGCCGGAGCCAGGCCATCCAGCCGTCCATGCCGGCACCGGTCCTCGCCGAAACCTGCAGCAACGGCGCGGGATTCGCGAGCTCGCGCAGGCACGACTCGGCGACCGCGGGATCGAAATCGTCCAGCACGCCGAGCAGGTCGGTCTTGGTGATCAGCACGAGGTCGGCGGCGCGGAACATGACCGGGTACTTGGCAGGCTTGTCATGACCCTCCGGCGTGGACAGCAGCGCGACGTTGACGTGCTGGCCGAGATCGAAGCTCGCCGGACAGACGAGATTGCCGACGTTCTCGATGAACAGCAAATCCAGCCCGTCCAGGTCCATCTCGTGCAGCGCCGAGTGCACCATGTGAGCATCGAGGTGGCACGCACTGCCGGTACTGATCTGCACCGCGGGCACGCCCCTGGCCCGGATGCGTACGGCATCGTTCTCCGTCTCGAGGTCGCCCTCGACGACGCCGATGCCGAGTTCGGCGGCGAGCAGGTCGATCGTCGCCTCGAGCAGCGCGGTCTTGCCGGCCCCCGGCGAGGACATCAGGTTGACGGCGAACACGCCGTGACGATCGAAGTGCTCGCGGTTGTGGGCCGCCTGCTGGTCGTTCGCGTCCAGCAGCCCCTTCAGCACCTCGACGGACTCGCTGCCGCTCGCGGTATGCGCGAGGTGCCCCCCGTGTGCCACGAGATGTTCGTTGCCGGGAGTGACGTTGCAGCCGCAGGTATCACACATGGTGTTCTTCTCCGTTCCCCGTACTTTCGAGGACAACGCGCTCGAGCAGAAGTTCGTCGCCCGACAGCACGGTCGTGCGCCAGTCGCCGCAATGCCGGCAGACCAGGCGATTGACGGTCGCCTTCGACTCGCCGCCACAGCTTTGGCAGCGCACACGGATCGGCATCGCCGTGAGGTGCAGGGCCGCCTCGTTCGCGATCGTGCCGGCCGCGGCCAGCGGAAACGCACTCCGCATCAACGGCTGCTCGACGCCGGACAGGGGACCGACACTGACGTAGACGTCCGAGACGGCCGTCGCGCGCCGCGACCGGGCAACGGCCGCGACCTCGCCGATTAGCGCCTGGCAGATCGCGAGCTCATGCATCGGTTTCCGCCAGAATCTCGTCGAACAGCGCCCAGGCGTCGGCCGCCTCGGCTTCCGAGACTTTCTGGATGGCATAACCGACGTGCACGAGCACGTGATCTCCGGGCGAGAGCTCCTCGTCCTGCAGCATGAACAGGCTCACTTCGCGCTCGATTCCGCGGGCCGCACAGACACACTGGAAGCCGTCTATCGCCTTGATTTGCATGGGGACGGCGAGGCACATGGGCCACCCTCCGAGTTGTTCACCCCCGACTTTCCTGTCATGAAGCATAGTCGTTCGTCCGGAGAAAGCACTGTACGTAATAACGCCTATTCAGCTGTGGCAGTGCCTCGCCTACTCTGCACTACGAGGGGGAGACCAGGAAATGGCGCAGGGATGCGTTTATCTCCGGGTCAGCGAGGAGAGGAATGTTCTCGTCCGGCGAAAGGCACCCGCATGCTCACACACTGGTCCTCGGTGTGGGTAACTTGTTGCTCGCCGACGAAGGCGCCGGCGTCCATGCCATGCGCTATCTCGAGGACAACCATGATTGCCCCGACACGGCCTTTCTCGACGGCGGCACGCTGAGCTTCACGCTGGCGGACGATATCGCCGCCGCCGACAACCTGATCGTCTTCGATGCGGCGCAGTTGGGCTCCGCGCCCGGCGACGTGCGCGTCTTCGAGGGCCCCGAGCTCGACGCCTTCCTGAAATCCGGCCGCTGCAGCGTGCACGAGGTCGGCTTCGCGGACCTGATGGACATCTCGCGCCTGGAAGGCACGCTGCCCCGCCACTACGCACTCATCGGCATCCAGCCCGAACAGTTCGGCTGGGGCGATGCCCCTGGCGAGGCCGTGGCCAGGGCCATCCCGCGCGCCGCGCGCGAGGCTGCCGAACTGATCGACAAGTGGACAAAAGAAGAATTGGAGGTAACCGGCACATGAGCGCACTCGACGCAATCAAGGTCAACGTGGAGATTCCGACCGGCAACGTCGAGCCGTTGCTGCACGAGATATGCCACGCTCTGAAACGCGTGGCCGCAGGCGAGGAAGGCACGGTCATCGACCTGAAGAGCCTGCCAATGGCGCCCGGCGAAGAACGACGGATCGAGGAAGCACTAGGCGAGGGCGAGGTCCGCGCCGAGCTGCAGGCTCTCGGCCCGACGGTGGTGCAGGAGACGGTATACCCGGGCGTATGGCTCGTGACTCACCGCAATGCCGAAAACGAGGTCGTCGCCCGTTTCATCGAAGTAACCCGCATGCCCGACATACTGATGGCGCAGCCCGAGGACATCGCGCGCGGCATCGAGAAACTCGAAAGCGAACTGCAGGAATAGGAGGCAGTACGATGCGTAAAAACCAGACCCTGGGTGAATACCTGCAGTCGCAGGGGGTGTCCCGCCGAGGCTTCCTGAAATTCTGTTCCGCGACGGCATCCCTTATGGCACTGCCGCCTGCGTCCGTGACGGCGATTGCCGAAGCGCTGGCCAACGCGCGGCGTCCGTCCGTTATCTGGTTGTCATTCCAGGAATGCACCGGCTGCACCGAGTCGCTGACCCGCTCGCATTCGCCGACGATCGAGTCGCTGATCTTCAACGCGATCTCGCTCGACTACCATCATACGCTGCAGGCGGCCGCGGGTTACCAGGCAGAAGAATGCCGCAAGGCCGCTATGAAGGAGAACGCCGGCAAGTATCTGTGCCTCGTCGACGGCTCGATACCGTTTACCCACCCGGAATATTCGACGATCGCCGGTGTCACCAACCTCGACATGCTGAGAGAAGTGGCCGCAAACGCGGCGGCCGTCGTTTCGATCGGCACCTGCGCTTCGTTCGGAGGCATCCCGTATGCACACCCGAACCCGACCGGTGCCGTTCCGGTCTCCGAGATCGTCAAGGACAAGCCGATCATCAACGTATCCGGCTGCCCGCCGATCCCGGTGGTGATCACGGGGGTGCTGGCACAGTACCTGACCTTCGGCGAGATCCCTCATCTCGACGCGCTGGGCCGGCCCGCCGCGTTCTTCGGCCAGAACATCCACGACCGCTGCTACCGCCGGCCGTTCTACGAACGCGGCCAGTTCGCCGAGAGCTTCGATGACGAGGGCGCGAAGGCAGGCTGGTGCCTGTACAAGCTCGGTTGCAAGGGCCCGACGACCTATAACGCCTGCGCGACACTGAAATGGAACGAGGGCACGAGCTTCCCGATCCAGTCAGGACACCCCTGTCTTGGTTGCTCGGAACCCAACTTCTGGGACGGCGGCGGCTTCTACAGGCCGATCTCCGCCGGCATGTGGGGCTCGCGCGAGGCGCTGATCGGCGCCGCGGCAGCGGGCGCCGCAATCGGCGTCGGCACGGCGCTTGCCGCGAGAGCGCGCAAGAAGAAGGCGGTGGCAGAAGCGGAGGAAAAGACGTCATGACCTTGCTCGAATTCGCGCGCGGCCCCGGGCTGCAATGGGCGCTGTGGATCTTCCTGTTCGGCGTGCTCTGGCGAATCGTCGGTTCCATGCTCATCATGGCAAAACATGACTTTTCGAAGCCGCGCCGCAAACATGGCGTCCGGGACGGCCTCGGCACGATCGTCACGCGTTCGCTGCCAGCGGAACCATTCGAGAAGCGCATCCGCTTCCAGCACCTCTCGGGTTACGCTTGGCACATCACGCTGTTCGTCGCCGTGCTGTTCTTCGCGCCGCACATCCTGTTCTTCAAATCAGTGCTTGGCTTCGGCTGGCCGAACCTTCCGAACACCGTGATCCTCGTCGCCGCAGCAATCACGACGGCGATACTCGTCGCATTGCTGATCCGCCGCGCCATGCATCCCGTGCAGCGGCTGATCTCCAACGCCGACGACTACATCAGCGTGCTGATGGTGTTGTTACCGACCGTAACCGGCATCCTGGCGTTCGCACACATCGGCGGACCCTATCAGGATCTGCTCGCGATCCATCTGCTGAGTGTCGAGGCGATGTTCGTCTGGTTCCCGTTCGGCAAGCTGATGCACACGGCGCTGACGTTTCCGTCACGATACCAGGCCGGTAGCGTATTCGGCCGCAGGGGAGTCAAGGCATGAGCGTCGACATGGCAGCATTCAGGGAGTTCCGCGAATCCCTCGAAAATCTCGGCGAGTACGCCACGACCGAACCCTTGCCCGACGCAGAAGCCGTGCGCCGGGCCAAGGCGACGTTCGCAGCAAAATTGAACGGCCGCATGGCGGTCGATCTCGAGACCTGCATCCACTGCGGGATGTGCGCGGAAGCCTGTCACTTCTACGAAGCGACCGAAGACGAGCGTTACGCGCCAGTCTACAAGTTCCGGCTGCTCCGGCGCTTCTATCGGCGCGAGATGAGCCCGATGCGCTGGTTCTTCCGCCCGTTTACGCGTGACGTTTCCGCCACCGACCTCGAATCCTGGCAGGAGTTGGTCTACGACGCGTGCACGGGCTGTGGGCGCTGCGACATGATGTGCCCGATGGGCATCAAGATCTCTGCGCTCATCAACGTCACGCGTGAGGGTCTCGCCGCCGCAGGCTTCATGCCCACCGAGTTGCGCGCCCTGCAGGAGGAGCAGCAGGAGCACGGCACCGTGTTCGGCGTGGGCACCAAGGAACTGAACGCGCTGTTGGAGAAGCTGCGCGCCGAGGGGCTCAACGTCCCGATCGACAAGGACAAGGCCGAGGTGCTGCTGCTGACGACCGCCGCCGAAGTCCTGATATTTCCCGATGCGCTCGCGGCGAGCGCGCGCATCCTCAACAAGTCCGGGGCCGATTGGACCCTTTCGAGCGACGCTTTCGAGGCCGCGAACCTCGGTCTCTTGTCAGGCGACGACGCGACGCAGAAAGCCGTCACGACGCGGATCGTAGAGCGTGCGATCGCGTGTGGCGCGAAGACCGTCGTGCTGCCCGAATCCGGGCACGCCTACCAGGCGTTGCGCTGGGAAGCCGCGAACGAAGTTGGCGAGGCACTGCCCTTCGAGGTGATGGCGATCGCCGAATTCGTCGCGGCCGAAGTCGGCGCCGGACGCCTAAACCTGAAGACCAACGGCGGCGGTTCCGTGACTTATCACGACCCTTGCCGGCTGGCACGCCAGGGCGGTATCAGTGCGGAACCACGCGCCGTGCTTGCGAAGCTCGGCTACGAGTTGCGCGAGACGCCGTCGCACCTGCGCGAGAACTACTGCTGCGGCGGCGGCTGCGGCGAGTACGTGATCAAGCGTTCAGCGGACCTCAGGCAGAAGGCGTTCAGGATCAAACAGCGTGAGTTCGATGCGACCGGCGCCGATGCCGTGGTCACGAGCTGCGCGAATTGCCGCATCAACCTGATGATCGGCGCCGACAACGCCGGATGGAAGACACCCGTGACGAGCCTGGCTGAGACCGTGGCTTCGCAATTGGCAGATTAGTTAACGCATAGGTAAATGACATGAATGCACGTGTGGTCGTTGACCCGATTACCAGAATCGAGGGTCATCTGCGCATCGAAGCACAGATGGATGGAGACAAGATCGCCGAGGCCTGGTCCTCGGGAACGATGGTGCGCGGGATCGAGATTATCCTGCGCGGCCGCGACCCGCGCGATGCGTGGGCTTTCGCGCAACGGATCTGCGGCGTCTGCACGCTGGTCCACGGCATCGCATCGATCCGGGCCGTCGAAGACGCATTGAAATACGAGATCCCGCCGAATGCCCAGCTCATCCGCAACCTGATGATCGGCGCACAGTACGTGCACGATCACGTGATGCATTTCTATCATCTGCACGCGCTCGACTGGGTCGACGTAGTCTCCGCATTGTCTGCCGATCCGGCGGCGACTGCAGCGCTCGCGCAGAGCATCAGCAGCTATCCGAAGAGTTCGCCGGGCTATTTTGCAGACACCCAGAAGAAGCTCAAGGACTTCGTCGAATCCGGCCAACTCGGCATTTTCGCGAAAGCCTACTGGGGGCATCCGGCGTACAAGCTGCCGCCGGAGGCCAACCTGATGGCCGTCGCGCACTATCTCGAGGCACTCGCCTGGCAACGCGACGTCGCCAAGCTGCACACGATCTTCGGTGGCAAGAATCCGCATCCGAACTTCCTGGTCGGCGGCGTCCCCTGCCCGATCGACCTGAATTCCGACTCCGCGATCAACTCGGCGCGGCTGGCCGCCGTGCAGGACATCATCGTCCAGATGCGCGATTTCGTGGACCAGGTGTACGTGCCGGATACGCTGGCCATCGCCGGCTTCTACAAGGACTGGGCCGGCCAGGGCGAAGGCACCGGCAACTTCCTGTGTTACGGCGATTTTCCTGCGGACGGCACGAACGACGTATCGAAATTCCTGTTCCCGCGTGGCGCAATCCTGAACCGCGACCTGTCGACGATCCACGAGATCGATCTGAACGCGGATGACCAGGTCCAGGAATTCATCTCTCACTCGTACTACGACTATCAGGGTGGCAAGGACGTCGGCCTGCATCCCTACGTCGGCGAGACCAAGTTCGACTACGACGGACCCGAGCCGCCGTACGAGCAGCTCACCGTCGACAATGGCTACTCGTGGCTCAAGTCACCGCGCTGGAAGGGCCACGCGATGGAAGTCGGCCCGCTCGCGCGCGCGCTCATGCTGTATGCGACGGGCAACGCACAGATGAAAGAGCTCGTCGACTACACGCTCTCGACGCTCGACGTCCCGATCACCGCGTTGTTCTCGACGCTCGGCCGCACCGCGGCGCGCACGCTCGAGACCAAGGTCGTCGCCGACAACATGCAAGGCTGGTACGACAATCTGATGGCCAACATCAAGTCCGGCGACACCAAGACCTTCAACGAGGTGCTCTGGGAGCCGTCCTCCTGGCCGAAGAAGTGCCAGGGCGTGGGCTTCATGGAGGCGCCACGCGGCGGGCTCGCGCACTGGATCGTCATCGAGGACGAGAAGATCGCGAACTACCAGGCCGTCGTGCCGAGCACCTGGAACGCGGGACCGCGCGACCCGAAGGGCCAGCCCGGTCCGTACGAGGCGGCGCTCGCCGGACACGTACTGTACGATCCCCGGCAACCCGTCGAGATCCTGCGCACGATCCACAGCTTCGACCCCTGCATCGCCTGCGCGGTGCATGTCACCGATCCGGATGGCGAAGAGCTCGTCAAAATCAAGATCAAGTAGGAGGAAAACGATGAAACGATTCCTGACGGGCCTCGCCCTCACCACCGGATTCGCCGGCACCGCGACCGCGCACACGCTGCCGATCCAGGACGGCATCGTCCGCGCGGTCGACCATCAGCTGTTCGGCTGGCATCACCTGCCGACGACGATCTTGCTGATCGTCATCGGCGCGGCCATGTACTACAGCCGCAGGCGTTCGGAGAAGAAGCGCTAGGCCGCGCCCGACCCTGCCGGGTCCTCGCCGGATACGATCCGGAGAGAGCCCGGCTGGCGTACTTGTTTCCACGTATTACAATACCCGCCGACTCCGGTATAAACGACAAGAACTTTGCGTCTCCGGCCGAAGCGGAGTCATACGGCCGGCGGCGCTCGGAGTGAATCATGTCTTCAGACAACGCACGAGCAGCCGGCCCGTCGGCACAGGATTTTGCCGGCGATACGCCCGCCCGTACCGCCAAGCGCCTTTTCGCCGCGACTCGCCCCAAGTTCTTCCCGGCCTCGGTGATGCCGGTGCTGGCGGGCACTGCCTGGGGCCTGACGGCCTCCGGCGGCTTCGACCTGTCCGTCTTCCTGCTCGCCCTGTTCGCCACGGTCTGCGTCCACGCGGCCTGCAACGTGCTGAACGACGTCGGTGACGACGGTCTCGGCACGGATGCGCGTAACGAGGAACGGATCTACCCCTACACCGGCGGCTCGCGCTTCATCCAGACGGGCATCATGAGCGCGACGGAGATGGCGCGGCTCGGCATCAGCCTGCTCGCCGCCGCCGCACTCGCGGGTCTCGGGCTGATACTCCTGAAGGGACCCATGGTCCTGTATTTCGGCCTCGTTGGCATCGTGCTCGGCGTCCTCTACTCGTTGGGCCCGATCAAGCTGAGCGCACTCGGGATCGGCGAACTCGCCGTCGGTGTCGCCTTCGGCCTCGTGCCGATTGTCGGCGCCGCATGGCTGCAAGGCGGAGCGATCAACGCGAACGTGGCGATCTTCGCGGTCCCGATCAGCGCCTGGGTGGCGGCGATCCTGCTGATCAACGAGGTGCCGGACGTCGCGGCCGACGGCGCCAGCGGCAAGCGTACCCTGCCCGTTCGTTTCGGGCTCGGTGCGACGGCATGGATCTATGTGCTCCTGAACGTCAGCGCCGTCGCAGCAACCGCCTGGCTCGCGTTCACGGGCGCACTGCCACTGCTCTCGCCGCTCGTCCCGGCCGCACTGCTGGTTCTCGCGATCCGCGCGGGGCTCGATATCCGAGTGGGCATCGCGGACCGTAAGGCGATGACGCGCGCGATCGAGTCGACGCTGGCGATCCACACCATCGGATCGCTGTGGCTCGTCGGCTGCGTCTTATTCCGGCACTGGTGGTCCTGATTCGACGGATCCTGCCATGCAGATAACGATCAAGAAGGGACTCGATATCCCGATCGCGGGCCGGCCGGCGGCCCGCATCTCCGCGGCTCGCGAGGTCGGCAGCGTCGCGCTGCTCGGCTGGGACACGCCGGGCCTGAAGCCGACGATGTCGGTGCAACAGGGCGATCGGGTCAAGCTCGGTCAGGAACTGTTTCGGGACAAGCGCAATCCCGAGGTCCGCTACACGTCCCCCGCCGCCGGTTACATATCCAACATCAATCGCGGCGAGCGGCGCGTCCTGAATTCCGTCGTGGTGCAGGTCGACGGCGAGGCGGCAGAAGCCTTCCCGGTCGTCGAACCGGCCAAAATCGGCGCGCTCGATGCTGCAACGATTCGCGAGACGCTGGCCCGGTCCGGCCTGTGGACCTCGATCCGCACGAGACCTTTCGGTCGCATCCCGACACCGGATTCGACGCCGCATTCGCTGTTCGTCACCGCGATCAACACCAACCCGTTGGCCGCGGATCCGGCGCTCGTCATCAACGAGGACCGCGAGTCCTTTCTTGCCGGGGTGACGATCGCCTCGAAACTGACCGAGGGCCCGGTGTTCCTGTGCACGGCGCCCGGCGCCGATATTCCGTGTCCCGAGGGCGAGCGCTTCCGACGCGCGGAGTTCGCCGGTCCCCACCCGGCAGGCCTGGTCGGCACACACATCCACTTCCTCGATCCGGTCAGCATGAAGAAGACCGTCTGGCATGTCGGCTACCAGAACATCGTCGCGATCGGCAGGCTGTTCCTGACCGGTCGTGTGCCCACCGAGCGCATCGTTGCGCTCGGTGGACCGATGGTGAAGAAGCCGCGCCTCCTGCGGACCCGCGCCGGGGCGAGCACGATCGACCTGCTCGCGGGTGAGCTGCGGCCCGGACGGGCCCGCGTCATCTCGGGCTCGGTACTGTCGGGCCATCGCGCCTCCGGAGCGCTCGCGTGGCTCGGCCGCTACCACAACCAGATCAGCGCGATCGCCGAGGGCAGTCCGCGCGAGTTCCTGGCCTGGCTCCGGCCCGGGCGGGACCGCTTTTCCTCGTCGCGGGCATTTGCCTCGACCTTGTTGCACAAGGGGCCTTTCGACATGACCAGCACGCAGAACGGCAGCCCGCGGGCGATGGTCCCGATCGGCAGCTTCGAGCGCGTGATGCCGCTCGACATCCTGCCGACGCAGTTGCTCAAGTCCCTGCTGGTCCGCGACACCGAGGCCGCGCAGCAGCTCGGTTGTCTCGAACTCGACGAAGAGGATGTCGCATTGTGTTCTTTCGTGTGCAACGGCAAGTACGACTACGGCCCGCACCTCAGGAAGACGCTCGACGAGATTGAGGTGAACGGCTGATGAAGCGACTCCGGAAGTTCCTCGACCACATCGAGCCCCTGTTCATCAAGGGCGGCCGCCTGCAGCGTTTCCACGCGCTCTACGAGATGGTCGACACTCTGCTCTACTCGCCGGCCGACGTCACCCACAGTTCACCGCACGTCCGTGACGCCATCGACCTGAAGCGCGTCATGATCCTCGTCGTCCTGGCGGCCACGCCCTGTGCGCTCATCGGCATGTGGAACACCGGCTTCCAGGCGAATATGGCGATGACGAACGAGGGTATCGGGCCGCTGCCGGGCTGGCACGAGGCCGCGGTCATGTTCCTCGGTGCGGGCGGCCACGACCCGTCGAGCCTGTACGACAATTTCGTGTTCGGCCTGGTGTACTTCCTGCCGATCTATGCAGTCACGCTGCTGGCGGGCGGCTTCTGGGAGGTCCTGTTTGCGGGCGTCCGCAACCACGAGGTCAACGAGGGTTTCCTCGTCACGTCCTTCCTCTACGCACTGATCCTGCCGGCGACGCTGCCGCTCTGGCAGGTCGCGATCGGTATCAGTTTCGGCGTTGTCGTCGGCAAAGAGGTGTTCGGCGGTACTGGCAAGAACGTGTTCAACCCGGCACTCGTCGGCCGGGCGTTCCTGTTCTTCGCCTACCCGGCGCAAATCTCCGGCGACACCGTCTGGACCGCGGTGCTGTCCGTCGACAGCATCAGCAGCGCCACGGCCATGCAGCCGGCGTGGATCGAGGCGCAGGGCTTCACCGGCGCGACACCGCTGGCGGCAGGCGCCGGGGCCGGCATGTCCGGCATCACGTCTACCGGTCTCACCTGGTTGCAGGCCTTCATGGGCCAGAACGAGGGCTCGCTCGGCGCGACGTCGGTGATCGCCTGCCTGTTCGGCGCGGCCGTTCTCGTGTACACGGGCATCGCATCGTGGCGCATCATCGTCGCCTGCTTCCTGGGCCTGATCATCCCGGTGATCGTCGTCAATCACATGACCCCCACCGATCCGATGATGGCCGTGCCCTGGTACTGGCATATCGTCATCGGTGGCTTCGCGTTCGGCGCGGTGTTCATGGCGACGGATCCGGTGACGGCGGCACAGACCGATACGGGGCGCTGGATCTACGGTTTCCTGATCGGATTCCTCACCTTCGTGATCCGTGTCCTCAATCCGGCCTACCGTGAGGGCATCATGCTCGCCATTCTGTTCGGCAACGCGTTCGCGCCACTGATCGATCATTTCGTCGTGCAGGCGAACGTCAGACGGAGGTTACGCCGCAATGCCTGATTCAAACACGGCAAAGCGCGGCTGGTCCCGCGACAGCATGAGCAATACGCTGCTGGTCGCCGTCAGCGTAAGCCTCGTGTGCTCGGTTCTCGTCGCGGGCGCCGCGATCCTGCTCAAGCCGCAACAGATCGAGAATGCCGCGCACTACCGGCAGCGCATCATCCTCGAGGTGGCCGGCCTGTACGAGCCGGGCGCCGACATCAACGAACTCTGGTCGAAGGTCCGCGAACAAAAGGTCAAGGTGGGTTCGGGCGAAGAAAAGACCGTCTACCTGGTGATGGACGGCGATACGATCGAGCGTGTCGTGCTGCCGATCGAGGGCACCGGCCTGTGGGGCATGATGTACGGCTTCCTGGCCGTCGAGGGCGACGGCCGGACGGCGTTCGGCATCCGCTTCTACGAGCACCAGGAGACGCCCGGCCTCGGTGCCAATGTCGACAATCCGTCCTGGCAGGCCAAGTGGCGCGGCAAGCAACTGGTGGACAGTCGTGGCAATCCGCAGATTCAGATCGTCAAGGGCAAGGCGCCCGAAGACAGCGACTACCAGATCGACGGCCTGGCCGGCGCGACCCTGACCGGGCGGGGCGTGCAGGGCTTCGTACAGCGCTGGCTCGGCAAGGACGGATTCGGACCCTTCCTGAGGAGGTTGCAACGTGCACACCGGCGAAGTGAGGAATAGTCATGGGTGAGACACGCAAGATCCTGCTCGAACCGATTGTCGACAACAATCCCGTGATACTGCAGGTGCTGGGCATCTGCTCGGCGCTCGCCGTCACGACGTCGCTGGCGCCCGCGCTGCTGATGTGCATCGCACTGACGAGCGTGACCGCGTTGTCTTCGGCGGCGATCAGCAGTATCCGGCGGGTGATACCCAACAATATCCGCATTATCGTGCAGATGACGATCATCGCGTCGTTCGTCATCGTCGTCGACCAGATTTTGCGCGCCTACGCTTACGAGACGAGCAAGCAGCTCTCCGTCTTCGTCGGCCTGATCATCACTAACTGCATCGTGCTCGGCCGCGCCGAAGCCTATGCGATGAAGAACGGCGTCGTCATGAGCTTCCTGGACGGGCTCGGCAACGGCCTGGGCTACAGCGCGATCCTCATCGTCGTCGCGACGGTGCGGGAACTGCTCGGCACCGGCTCGCTGTTCGGCGTCCACATCCTGCCACTCGCCTCGTCCGGCGGCTGGTACCAGCCCAACGGCTTCCTGCTGCTGCCGCCGAGCGCCTTCTTCATCATCGGCCTGCTGATCTGGGGGGTCCGCAGCTGGAAGACCAAGCAGATCGAATTGGCGGAACACCGTATCCATGAAGTCCACCGGACCGAGGTGCTGTGATGGCACACTACGTGGACCTGTTCATCAAGGCCGCCTTCGTCGAGAACCTCGCGCTCGCATTCTTCCTCGGCATGTGCACGTTCCTCGCGATATCGAAACGCGTGGACACGGCTATCGGACTCGGCGTCGCTGTCATCGTCGTCCAGGTCATCACGGTACCGATCAACAATCTCATCGATAACTACCTGTTGCGCGAGGGCGCGCTGGCCTGGGCCGGACTGCCCGATGCCGACCTCAGTTTCCTGGGGTATGTCGCCTACATCGGCGTCATCGCGGCGATCGTGCAGATCCTCGAGATGACCCTCGACAAGTACGTACCGAAACTCTACAACGCGCTCGGCATCTTCCTGCCGCTCATCACGGTGAATTGCGCCATCCTCGCCGGCACGCTGTTCATGGTGGAACGCCATTACGATTTCGGAGAGAGCGTCGTCTACGGGGTCGGCAGCGGCGCGGGCTGGGCGTTGGCGATTATCGGGCTCGCCGGCCTGCGTGAAAAACTGAAGTACAGCGATGTGCCCAAGGGCCTGCAGGGCCTCGGCATCACGTTCATCATCGCCGGGCTGATGTCGCTCGCGTTCATGGGTTTCTCGGGAATCAACCTGTGAGCTTCGACAACACCGTGTTGCTGGAAGTCGGACTCAGCGTGGCGCTGTTCACGGGCATCGTGCTGGTCCTCGTTGCGATCATACTCGTGGCGCGCTCGCGCCTCGTCGCGGAAGGCTCGGTCAAGGTCACGATCAACGGCGAGCGCGAGGTACAGCTGCCGGTCGGCGTCAAGCTGCTGAACGGCCTGGCCGATCTCGGCATCTTCATCCCGTCGGCCTGCGGCGGCGGAGGAACCTGCGGCCAATGCAGCTGCCGGGTCCTCGAGGGCGGCGGCGCGATCCTGCCGACCGAAACGTCGCTGATCACGCCGCGCGAAGCCAAGGAACACTACCGCCTGTCCTGCCAGGTCGCCGTCAAGCAGGACATGAAGATCGAGGTGCCTGAAGAAATCTTCGGGATCCGCAAGATCGAATGCACGGTCGTGTCGAATCACAACGTCGCCAGTTTCATCAAGGAGCTGGTCGTGCAGCTGCCCGAGGGTGAGGAACTCGACTTCCGCGCCGGCGGGTATATCCAGATCGAGTGCCCGCCGCACGATCTCAAGTTCACCGACTTCGACATCGACGAACGTTTCCGTGACGAATGGGACCGCCACAATCTCTGGCGGTACGAGTCGCACGTGAAGGAGACCGTTTCCCGCGCCTACTCCATGGCGAGTTTCCCGCTCGAGCGCACTGTCGTGAAGCTCAACGTGCGAATCGCGACACCGCCGCCGGGCGCCGACGAATCCGTGCCGCCCGGCATCATGTCGTCGTACATCTTCAACCTGAAGCCGGGCGACAAGGTGACGATCTCCGGGCCCTACGGCGAGTTCTTCGCCAAGGACACCGACAACGAGATGGTGTTCATCGGCGGCGGCGCGGGCATGGCGCCGATGCGCGCGCACATCTTCGATCAGCTCAAGCGCATCCACACGAAGCGCAAGATCACATTCTGGTACGGTGCGCGCAGCCTCAAGGAGATGTTCTACGTCGAAGACTTCGACGAACTCGCCCGGGAGAACGACAACTTCGAGTGGCACATCGCGCTCTCCGAGCCGCTTCCCGAGGACAACTGGACCGGCTATACCGGCTTCATCCACCAGGTCCTGTACGACGAGTACCTGGCCGACCATCCCGCGCCCGAGGACTGCGAGTACTACCTCTGCGGCCCGCCGATGATGAATACGGCCGTGATCAAGATGCTCGAGGATCTCGGCGTGACGCGGGATCACATCATGCTGGACGACTTCGGAGGTTGAATGGCCAGGCTCCTGCTCGTCCTCGTCGCGTCGCTTGCACTCGGTGCGTGCGCCCGGGGCACACCCGAATTCGATCTCTCCGGCGCCACGATGGGCACGGACTACAGCGTGAAGATTGCCGCCAATTCCCTCGACACGGCGAACGTAAAGCGCCAGGTCGAGGCTACGCTCGATGCCGTGGACCTGATGTTGTCGACGTATCGGCCGGAGTCGGAGCTTTCGCGCTTCAATGCCGATCCGTCAACCGAATGGCAATCCGTATCCGGCGAATTCTGTGCGAAGGTCGAACAGGCACTGAAGATAAGCGAAATGACGGACGGTGCCTTCGACATCACGGTCGGTCCGCTCGTCAACCTGTGGGGATTCGGCCCCCCGGCACACAAGGACGAGCCGCCGTCCGACGCGGACATTGCGGCCGCGGAGGCTGTCGTCGGCTTCCGGCACCTGCAGGCCGATTGCAGTGTACCTGCGCTGAAGAAAGATATTGCCGGCCTGTACATCGACATGTCGGGCCTGGGCAAGGGTTACGCCGCGGACCGGATAGCGCAGGTGCTCGACAAGGATGGACTGGCCAATTACCTCATCGAGGTCGGCGGCGAGCTGCGCCTGCGCGGCCGCAACCGGCAGGGCGACAAGTGGGCGATCGGGATCGAGGCGCCCCTGTACGACCGGCGCGAGCCCTACGCAGTCGTGCATTTGACCGACACGGCTGTTGCCACGTCGGGCGATTACCGGAACTACTTCGAGTCCGGCGGCGTCCATTATCAGCACATCATCGACACGCGTACCGGCCGGCCCGTGACCCACTCGATGGCGTCGGTGACGGTCGTCGACGGCGACGGCTCGCGCGCCGATGCGCTGGCCACCGGCCTGCTGGTGCTGGGACCGGATCGCGGTATGCAGCTGGCCAGGAGCCGGGATCTGGCGGTACTCTTCCTGATGCGGGACGAAGGCCGCATCACCGCGATGAGCTCGCCCGCCTTCGAACGACTGAGATCGACATGACGACGCTGCTTCTGACTATACTCGTGACCTTCCTCGTGCTGCTCATGGCGATCACCGCGATGGCGATCGGCGTCATGAACGGGCGCAAGCCGATCAGCGGCAGCTGCGGCGGCCTCAACGGTGAGGGGTGTTCGATCTGCGGCGGCAGCGGAGAGTGTCAGCGGGAGGCCAAACAATGAACCCAAAATCCGCGCGGGTGCGCGACTACATGGCCGGTAAGCTCGTCACGTTCAAGCCCGACATGGACGTGCTGGACGCGATCCATGAACTGATACACCACCGTATCGCCGGCGCTCCGGTGGTAGACGACCAGGGCGAACTCGTCGGCATGTTGTCGGAGTTCGACTGCATGAAGGTCGCGCTCAATGCCGGCTATTACAGCGATCGCGGCGGTCCCGTCTCCGACTTCATGACGCCGGACGTGGAGACCGTCGATGCAGACATGAACATCGTCGATCTTGCGCAGCGATTCCTGCATTCGAGATTCCGGCGTTTCCCCGTAATACACGAGAACCGCCTGGTCGGTCAGGTCAGCCGCCGCGACGTTCTGCGCGCGCTGGAGGCGCTTTCCTCGCACCAGTAGGAGCGCCGCTCGCGGCGCGACCGATGCCGGTCGCGTCGCAAAGAATCACAGTCGCTCATGCAACGCTACCTGGCATACGGATCCAATCTCCATCCGCTGCGCCTGGCGGAACGCGTGCCTTCCAGTCGGCTGGTCGGCATTACGCGGCTGGTCGGGCAAAAGGTGGCTTTCGCAAAGCAAAGCCGGGACCGGTCCGCAAAGTGCACCCTCGTTTGCACCGACAGCCCGGATGATGCCGCGTATTGCGCCGTCTACGAACTGGATCAAGGGGAACGGCATCTCCTGGATCGCGCGGAAGGCCTCGGGGCCGGCTATGACGAGACCCTGTTCGAAGTCCAGGTCGGCGGCCGCGCCATCGTTGCGTTCGCCTACGTCGCCGCCGCCAGTCATCTGGTGACGGAACTACTCCCCTATGACTGGTACATGGCGCTCGTGCTCGAGGGTGCCCGCTATCACGGCTTTCCCGATGCCTATATCGCCACCCTCCGCGGAGCGGGATGCACTCCGGACCCGAGCCCCGGGAGGGCCCGGCGGAACGCGGAGCTCCTTGACCGGCTTCGGAATCACGAACCTCGTTGATCGGCAGATGGCGGCCCGACGAGGAATCGACCATGCCGCGCAGACGTTTCGTCACTGCTACACTCAGCATCAGGCAACAAAGCCGATAACAAAACAGAAGGACAATAAGATCATGAAAATCAAGCCTGTAACAATCGCACTCGCATTGCTGTCGCTGTCGTTCGCTGCCTATGCCGATCTGGAACCCTTCAAAGACTACGACGTCAGCGATGCCGTGTGGTCGGTCACCACCATACGCGTCGATGCCAACATGGGCGACGCCTATCTGGAAGGCCTGCGCGACACCTGGGTCGCCGGCAACAAGATCTCCCAGGAACTGGGTCAGATCGAGAGCTGGGCGATTTTCCGCAGCGACCTGCCCGAGAGCGGCGACTTCAACCTCATCCTGGTCGTCAAGTTTGCCAACACGGCCGACTTGGCGCCGAACAAGGCGAAATATGAAGCCTTCATGAAGAAATTCGGCGAAGAGCGAAACAAGCAGACGACCGAGTATGCGCAGAAGAATTACCCCGGCATGCGCAAAATCACCGGCGAGTATTACATGCGCGAGATCACGCTCAAGTAATCGCGTGAGCTACCGGGCATAGCCGCACGAACCGCGTGCGGCTATCCCCGTTCGCTGCCTCTATTCGGAGTCCAGCGCGGACAGGATCTTCGGATTCTCTTCTTTCTCCGCGAGGATGACGTGGCAGGTGTCGCAGTCGCTGGGTATCTGCTTGCGATCCTCGCTGCGCATCCTCCGGTTGTGGCAGCGGAAGCAGCCGGGCGACTGGTCGTGCCCTATATGATTCGGGTACGTGTCCCACCAGACTTTCATCCCCGGGAATACGTTGACCGAGTAGGCATCGCCGAGCGCTTTGGCCGCCGCGGCGATCTTGTCGGCGTCCTGCTGCGCGACCTCGGGGTAGTTCTCGGCATAGTACTGCTCGAGCTGTTCGCTGATCTTCTGGCGGGCCTCCTCGTGCGACGAATATTTCGCGTCGATGATACGCAGGCCCTCGCGCCTTACGTAAGGTAGCGAACGGTCGATCAGGCCGGCGGAAATCGCGTCGTCAATCGCCGTCGCCGGCGGTTGGTAGATATGGGTGGGACGATTGTGGCAGTCGACGCAGTCCATCGTGCGCCAGACGCCGCCTTCTTCCGGCGCTTTCCTGTCGCTGAAGTGTGTCAGCTTGCCGTCGGCATCGGTGAATTCAACGTCGTAGATATCTTCCCGGCTCTCATCGGACCGGTAGCGGATGGTCACGTTGGGATCGACGTGCCAGTGGATTCCGGACGATCCGCCCGGATCGCCGCTGCCGACGCGCAACAGGAGCGCAGTCGTCAGCTCCGTGTTGGCCTCGTCCTCCTTGTAGTGCTTCCTGATGCGCAGGCGGTCGCCGACGAACTTCGTCGGCCAGTGGCATTGTTCGCAGGTGTCGCGTGCCGGCCGCAGGTCATGCAGCGGCGTCGGGATGGGTCGCGGATACAGGTTGAAAGCGACCGCGATGAGCTGCCAGGTGCCGTCCAGCTTGGATTTCACGAACCAGCTGGCTCCCGGGCCGATATGGCATTCGGCACAGGCCACTCGCGAATGCGGCGAGCGTTCGTGCGCCGTGTACTCGGGCTCCATCACCGAGTGGCAGGCCAGCCCGCAAAACTCGACGGACTCCATCTCTTCGACGCCTTTATAGGTCGCTCCGGCCAGCACCACAATATTGATCGTCGTAATCCCGGTGAAGATAAGCAACCAGCGCCGCGTTCTCGGGTCGTTGAAATCGAATACGGGCAGGATCGGCATGTCTTCACTGCCGGCTACGCCGTGCATCCGGCGCCGCCAGAGCAGGCTGCCGACCGGGATCATGATCAGTCCCAGCACGCACAAGCCCGGCAGGACGAGGAAAGTCAGGATGCCGAGATAGGGTCCGCCTTCAAAGCCGAGCTGCTGGATGAAGAACAGGCTGATAATCAGAATCAGGCTGGCAAGAGCGAGCGCGGTTCCCGCCAGGCTGATGCCGTTGCGGGTGATGGAAGCGAGAAAATTTTTCAATATGATTCCCCCGTGATCAGGGACCGATAATAACCCTTACGAAAGCCTAAGACAGCAGCGTCCAGATAATTGCGACGGCCAGGATGAGGCCGGTGACAAGGCCGATTGCGCCGAACAGGTACGCATTGCGCTTCTCCTTCGCCGTCGGCGCCTCGACGATGTATTTCTCGAGCTCGCCCGTCTCCACCAGCCGTTGATATTCGAGCGGCCGCTCTTCCATGAAGCGCTCGATGTTCATCTTGCCGGTGAACATCACGATGTCCATCGGCAGGGTTTCGATGCGCAGTGGCGCATGGAAGAAATGGAACATGAAGATGAAGCCCACCGCGAGCAGCGCCTCGTCGCTGTGCACGACATGCGCCGCGTTCAGCACCCAGCCGGGCAGGAACGACGTCCAGAACGCCGGGAACCAGAGCATCAGCCCGGAGCCGCCGATGATCATGATGCCCCAGAAGACGGCCATGTAGTCGAACTTCTCCCAGTAGGTCCAGCGATCGCCGCCGGGCCGCGGACCGAGATACAGGAAGTACTTGAGATACGCCCACAGGTCCTTGACGTCTTTCGGCTGCGGCACGAGTGAGTGCGGACCCCACAGCATGCCCTTCTCGCCGACGATGAAGCCGCGGAAGAACAGCTGCGAGAGGTGGAACAGAGCGTAACCGAACGTGCCGATCGCCGCGATGCGGTGCACGACCCGCGCGACCTCCACGCCGCCGAACAGGTTGACCACGGTCTGCGCCCAGGGGGCTGCATGGAATTTCAGCGGCAGACCGGTCATCGCGAGCAGCAGGAACGTGACGATGACGGTCGCATGGACGGCCATGTTGACCCTCGAGAAGCGCCGGATGTAGCGCGGATCGTGGTAGGGCCCGGAATTGAATTCACCCCGCAGCTTGCCGACGATCGAGCGCTGCAGCCACAGGATGTCGTGCAGCCCGAAGAAGCCGAACACGCCGATGAGCAGGATCATCATGAACAGCCAGATGAAATAGACCGCCTTGTTGCCGTGCGGATTGGTCGGATCGCTGTGCGGATTGAACTTGATGAATCCGGCACTGACGTTGTCGTGGCACTGGCCACAGGTGGCAGCCAGGTGGGCCGGATTGACGCTCGAATCCGGATCGGCCGCCGGCAGGTTCTCGTGCGGCGTGTGGCAGTCCGAGCATATTGCGCCGGTCACGAAACCGAGGCTGGTCGCCTGGCCGTGGAAGCTGTCGCGGAACGTCGTGATGTACTTCTCGTGGCAGCCGCCGCAGGTCTCCGGGAACTTGAGCCGCGTCTTTCCACGCGTGGGGTCCTCGATCGCATGCGAGGAATGACAGGTGATGCAGACGGGGCCGTCTTCCCTGCCCTCCTGCCAGATCTGGCCGTGCGTGCTGTGGTTCTCCCACCTGTCGAGCAGGATGGAATGGCACCTGCCGCACATCTCCGGAGAATTCGCGTGCGACATCGGCGCGCGCTTGTCGTGCACGTCCACGATATGATGGTCGCCGTGACAGTCGCTGCAGCTCGGTGCCGCATTCAGACCCGACAGCAGCAGCGCCTTGCCGTGCTGGCTGGTGAGGTAGCCATCGATCAGATCCGGCGGATCGTTGTGGCAGGCACCGCAGTTCTTGGGCTGGTTGATCGGCGACATTGCCGACTCCAGCTCGTCGACCTTGCGGATGTCGTGCGGCGCCCCGTGGCAATCGGTGCAACCGACGTTGTCCTTGTGCACGCTGCGCTGCAAGGTCCTTTCGATCGTGCGGTGGCACTGGCCGCAGCTCTCCGCGTCGGTGAGCGGTTCCACGCCCTTCCTGCGGTGATCCGGCTTGACGTTGGTATGACAGTCGGCGCAGGCCAGGTCCGGGTGCGCCGTGGAAGTGACGTGGACGTCGTCGTGACAGGCGGTACAGTCCATGCCCTGTGCAGATACACCCGCTGCGAACAGCAGGAGCGCGAAACCGAAGGCACGTCCTGCGACGACTGCGTTCGAACTGGCCATGTACATCTCTCCTCTCCGCGCACACGCGGCAGCCCCCCTAGGTACAGCGTACGCAGCCTGTTTTCTATTGCGGTTTCCCGCAGTAGCGTCTCGGCGGAGGTCGGTACGCCGCCTCAGGCGGCGTACAAGGGGCCAATATCGATATAGATCCGGTAACTCGAGAACAGGTCGTCCTCCAGCCGAAGCACATTCGCGAACGGCAGCGTCACCTTGCTGCCGTCGTGACGCGTGTACGTGACCTCCCCTTCGCACACCAGGACATCACCATCCGCGACGGTAACGCCCAGCGTGTGAGAGAGGCCTGCGATCGTCGAGAAGAAACCGTCGACTGCCGCCCGAATCGCCTCACGGCCGGCGACTGCCGGCGCCGATCCGTACCGGAACTCGGCGCCGGGCGTCAGATAGGATACGAAGCGCTCGCCGTCGCAAGCGTCGATCGCGGCGAACAGGTCGTGCAGGAGCGCTTTATGCGCTTTGCTGACGGTCACTGCTCGCTGGCGTAATAGTTGACCAGCGCCTTGACGTCGTCATCGCTCAGCGCATCGATCTTCTCCTGCATCTTCTTCGGCTGCTCGCGCTTGCCGGACCTGTACTGCGCGAAGGTTTCCTCGAGGTAACCCATCTGCTGACCGGCAAGGATACTGGCCTCATCGTCCGGGTTCGCGCCACCGTCCGTATGGCAACGCGCGCACTCCGATTCGTGCAGGGCCTTGCCCTTGGCCGCGAGATCGGCGTCGAAGGACTGTTTTGCCGGGACGAACTTGAGGGCTGCGTAATGCGCGGCGAGTGCGTCGATCTGGTCGTCGCTCAGGTCAGCGACAACCGCGCACATGGTCGTGGCCGGCCGGCTGGTGTCGCCGTGCTTGTAAGATGTCTCGGCGCAGGGCCGCTCGTTGTCGCGGAAGTAGTAGAGAGCGTCGGAATGGACGAATTCGGGGATGCCTGCGATAGTCGGGACGTCGCTGTTCTCGCTGACGCCGTTTTCACCGTGGCAGCCGGCACAATTCTCGATGATGGCGTCGAGGTCCCCTGCCAGGGTGGCGGCAGGTAACGCAAGGCACGCAGCGATCGCACAAATGCGAGTGATTCTCATTTCCATTTCTCCAGTCGACATCCGAAAACAACATTTTACTCTTAACTTTTTGCCACAAAAGAATAATGCAAGCCAGTTGCGGAACGGACCACCGGAATACGTATAAGTAGCAATGAGCCCGGCTCCGGCTATCTGGTAAAAATGCTCGCAAGTCTAAGAAAGTCTGTTCAATTTCTCTCAACCGGCTCGTAACGCTGATTTCCCAGGGGACGGCCATGTTCAACGTTCGCAGAATCGCGCCAGTTTTTTTCCTGTTTTCCGTGCTTGCCATCGTGGGTTGCTCGGGTGATGACGGCAAGAACGGTGCCGCGGGTCCTACCGGGCCTTCCGGACCTCCGGGGCCTCCGGGGGCCGACGGCGGAACCGCCCTGCCGTTCGATTCGTCCGACGTCATCAACGTCGAGACCACCAACGTCGACATACCGGCGGGCGGCGGCGCGCCAACCGTCTACGTCACGCTGACCAACGACCTCGGCCTGGGGCTCAAGGGCCTCCCGGCCGGCGACATCCGGTTCACGTTGGCGCAACTAACGCCGGGCACCAATGGCGGCTCGAGCGAATGGCAGAATTACTTCACGACCGCGAGCGGTGGCATCCCGAATGCACAGGGGACGACCGAGACGGCGACGGCCGGCACCTTCGTCGACAACGGCGACGGCACCTACGAGTACACGTTCGCGAACGACCTGACGGCCTATCCGGGCGCACCGGTCTTCGATGCAACCAAGACCCATCGGCTCGGCATCGAGATCCGCGGCCCGGCGGCGACCATTACGTCCAACGGCATCTATGACTTCGTGCCGGCGGGCGGAGCGCCGACTTTCGAACGCAAGATCGTCGACAACGATACCTGCGATGCGTGCCACGATCGCCTCGAGTTCCACGGCGGACCGCGCACCGACGTCCAATACTGCGTGACCTGCCACAACCCGCATTCGATCGACGGCGATACGGGCAATACCGTCGACATGAAGGCGCTGATCCACAACATCCACTCGGGCCGCGACGGCTACGTCATCATCGGCTACGGCGGCTCCGTGCACGACTACTCCGACGTGGTGTGGACGCAGGACATCCGCAACTGCCAGACCTGCCACGAGGAATCCGACGCGAATACGCCGCAGGCGAGCAACTATCGGCTCGTGCCGAACCGCGCGGCCTGCGGTACCTGTCACTACGACGACGGCGACCCCAACAACGGCGAGCACGACTACGCGATCGAAGCCGGCATGCACCCGGGCGGCTTGTCATTCAACGACGACTCGCAGTGCATCGACTGCCACGGCCCGGATGCTACGATCAACAACGGTGACGTGCGGGTCGTGAATGCACACACAATACCCCTGCAGGTCGAGAGCAAGCGATTCGCCTACAACATCGTTGACGTATCGGGCATGGCCGTCGGCTCGACGCCGACCGTGCAGTTCTCGGTCACGGATCCGACGAACGGCGACGCGCCGTATGACATCCTGAACGATGCCGAGTTCACTAACTGCTCCGGCGGCAACAGCCGGCTCGCGATCAGCATCGCCTGGGATACGGCCGATTACCGCAACACCGGCAGCGGCGCGGATCCGGCACAGCCGATCTCGATAGATCCGTTGACCTGTTTCGGAAATCCGGGCGCGACGCCCGTCGCTGGAAATCCGGGTGTGTTCGAGGTCACCTCGTCCGTCGCAATTCCGGCGAATGCTGCCGGCACCACGGCGGCCGTCACGATAGACGGCCATCCGGCCGTGGATATCGACGGTACCGTAATGCGCATCCCGGTCCACAACGTCGTCCAGTACGTCGGTGTCGACGGCGTGAGCGCCGTAGATCGACGTGTCGTTGTGGACGTCGGCAAGTGCGACGACTGCCACAAGCAGCTGACCCTGCACGGCAACAACCGCACCGACAACCCGCAGGTCTGTGTCGTCTGCCACAACCCGAACGCGACCGACGTCGAAGTGCGAAATGCGCCCTGCACCGATACGCTGGGCACCGACGACACGCCGATCGACCTGAAGTACATGGTTCATGCGATCCATGCTTCCGGCGAGACCGGCGTGGCATACAATGTCTGCGGCTACGGCAATTCGGCGCACACGTTCTCCGTCGAATATCCGGGACACATCAACGACTGCGAAGGCTGCCACATGCCCGGCACCTACTATCCGGTCGATCCGGCAGCCGTGCTCGGCACGACGGTCAGCACCGGCGCGGATCCCTCGACCCCGGTCGACGACACGGTAGTGTCTCCGAACACGTCCGTGTGCTCCGCCTGCCACGTTTCCGACCTGGCAAGGCAGCACATGATTCAGAACGGCGGCGACTTCGCGGCGACCAAGGCGGCAGACAGCACGCTGATCTCGTCCGGTGTCGAGACCTGCCAGCTCTGCCATGGCGAGGGCCGTGCCGCGGACGTCGAGGTGATGCACCACGTCAGCGACTACCAGTACAACTAGTTTGTCGATAAGGTTGCTGCCATGAGGCTGCCCCTGTTCGCCGTCACAGCGACGACGCTGATCCTCCTGACCGCCGGCCCGGCCGGCGGTCAGGAACCCGAGTACAGCCGCGAAGGCGCGGACACCTGCCTGTCCTGCCACGAAGGCGAGGCGCCGATACTCGCCCTGTTCAAGGGCCCGCACGCGGTGCCGACCAATCCGGACACTCCCTTCGGGCACGGACAGCTGCAATGCGAGGCCTGCCACGGGCCGTCGGGCAGCCACACCGGCCGCGTGCGCCGCGGTCAGGAGCGCCCCGAGCCGGCCACCGTGTTCGGCCCGGAGTCCCCGACACCCGTCGCGGAGCAGAACGCACGGTGCCTCGCCTGCCACAAGTCCGACACGGGCTTCGGCTGGCATGGCAACGCACACGACGACAACGGCGTCGCCTGCGCGGATTGCCACACGAGTCACGCGGCAAAGGATCCCGTGCTGATGACATCGACGCAGCCCGATGTCTGTTTCAAATGCCACCAGGACAAGCGCACGGAGATCATGAAGCCGTATGCGCATCCGATCCGGCAGGGCAAGATGGCCTGCAGCGGCTGCCACAGCAATCACGGCGCGACGACCGAGTGGCAGCTCGTGCGCCAGACACTGAACGATACCTGCTACGGCTGCCATGCCGAGAAGCGCGGCCCCTATCTGTGGGAACACGCACCGGTCTCGGAGGGCTGCAGTAACTGCCACGAGCCGCACGGTTCCAATCACCCGGGCATGCTCACGATGCGCGGTCCGCTGCTCTGTCAGAGCTGTCATTCGCAGGCCGGCCACCCGAGCATCGCGCGTGACGCCAGCGGCTTGCCCGACGGGATGCCTTCGAAGTATCTTCTCGGCGAGAATTGCATGAACTGCCACACGCAGGTGCACGGTTCGAATCATCCGTCCGGATCGAGGTTGATGCGATGACACGCCGTACTCCGCTCGCGGCCGCAATCGCCGCAATTCTGCTGCCGGCCGCGGCGACGGCCCAGGTCGACACCAGCGACTGGAAATGCCAGTACTGTCCCTTCCCGGCAGGCTATCGCGCCGAGTACGAGGCCGGCGCCACCGACGTCAGCGACACGGCGGCGCGTTACGGCAACGGCACAGGCTACGACGAGGACGGCACCTACCTCGACCTGGGCGGCGAGGGCAGCTACGCGAAGGGCGGCACCCGAATCTCGTGGTACGCCGAGGATCTCGGGCTGGACTCCCGGGTCGTCGACGTTTCCGTCGCCCGCCCGGGGACTTTCTCCGTCGATCTCAACTACAGCGAACTGCCCTATCGACTGTTCGGGACGACCCGGACGCCTTACGCGCGCAACGGCGACGCCTACAACCTGCCCTCCGGCTGGGTGCGGGCTCCGGTGACCTCCGGCATGAGCGCGCTGAACGGTTCCCTGAAACCCGCCGAGATCGGCAACGACCGGAGCGTGCTGGAATTCGGCGCGTCCTATCTGCCGACGCGGGACATCGACGTGTATGCGAACTATCGGCGCCAGGAACGCGACGGGATCCGCATCATGTCGGGGGCGAACTTCACCCAGGGCGCGTACATACCGCGCGCGATCGACGATTACACGGACGAGATCGACGTCGGCGCGAAGTATTCGCAAGACACGTTCGACGTGACGCTCGCGTATTACGCGTCCCTCTACGGTAACAGGGCCAACTACCTGTTGTGGGACAATCCGTTCACGTCCTTCGCCGGCGCGGATGCCGAACGCACGGCCCTGGAACCCGACAATTCATTCCAGCAGGTCTCGCTGTCCGGCACCTATCGCGCGGATGCCTGGGACACGATCGTCGCCGTATCCGTGGCAACCGGCCGCGGCGAGCAGGATGCGAACCTGTTGCCCTATACGTCGAATCCGAACCTCGCGTCGCCCCTGCCACGCACGTCGCTCGACGGCAAGGTCGACACATCGAACTACGCGCTGACGATCACTGCGAGCCCGCTCGCGAAAGCGCGGGTCAAGTTGTCCTACCGGTACGACGACCGCAACAACAAGACGCCCGTGTCGGACTGGTCGCGCGTCATCACCGACAGTTTCATCTCCGGCGACACCGAACAGAACATCCCCTATTCGTTCCAGCGCGGCCGCCTGAATCTCAGCGGCTCGTACCGGCTGTTCGACACGGTGACGCTGCTCGGGGGTTACGACCACACCGCGCTCGATCGCGACTACCAGGAAGTCGCCAGCCAGACCGAAGACGAGGGCTGGGGCAAGCTGCGCTGGAAGCCGACGCCGTATCTCGAGGCCAACTTCCGCGGCGGCGCCTCGAAGCGGGACATCGACAAGTACGACACCGGCGTCGCGATGGACCTCGACCAGAACCCGCTGATGCGCAAGTACAACCTCGCTTACCGCTTCCGCGAGTTCGGCGAAGTCTCACTCGGCGCCTCGCTGCCCCAGTATCCGGTTTCCGTCGGCATGACCTGGTTCAGGGCCGACGACAGCTACACGCACTCCGAGCTCGGCATGACCGAGAGCCAGGAGGATCGTTACACCTTCGACTTCAGCTGGGCCGTCAACAAGAAGACCTCGGTCTATCTGACGCTCGGCAACGAGTCGATCGACGCCGAACAGGTGGGCAGCGAAACCTTCGCCGGGCCGATGTGGACCGCCAGGCACAAGGACGACTTCCAGAACTACGGCGGCGGTCTGACGCTCTCGGGGATTGCCGACAAGTTCGACCTGAGCGTCGACTTCGGCCACGGCGTGGGCGAGACCCGCATCCGTTACACGGACATGGTCATCGTGCCAGACCAGTTGCCCAGGCTGATTTCGGACGTCGATACGACGGACGTGACGGCGACCTACCATCACTCGGAACGCCTGAGCTTCGAATTCGCCGCGCGCTACGAGAACCTCGACGTGCACGACTGGGCGCTCGATGGCGTGCGGCCTGCCACGATCCCGACCGTGTTGACGATGGGCGCCCGGTCGTACGACTACAACATCTGGGCGTTCGGCCTCAGCGCCCGCTATCGGACCCAGTAGCGCTTAATAGGCGACCGAGATGCGCTGTCGGACGTGCTCCGCGCGCTCGGCTTCGTCGATCACGGCCACCGCGAAATCCGCCCGCGAGACGCGGCTCCTGCCGCGCGCGTCCTTCATCATGCGGTCCCCGCCGATGCGGAACACAGCCGTCCGCTCGCCGTTCGTGAAATGCCTGGGCGGCGTGATGTAGGTCCAATCGACGTCCGTCACGCTACGCAGGAAATCCAGCGCCCAGACCTGGCCGATGATCTCGGACTCCAGGCTCTTGGGCAGCGCGATCTTCGGCAGCTTCTGCGCGTAGACCACGCCCGTCTCGACCTCCAGGCTGCCGGCGCCGCCGACGTGGATGAAACGCGGCTTGTCCGGGCCCGTCTCGCGCAGCGCGGCCACGATGTTCTTCGCGGCAAGGTACTGCAGGGCATTGCCGGGATCGCTGACGTCGCCGATCACACCGCGAACGGCCTCGATCACGACGTCCCGTCCGGCGACGAGCTGGCGGACGCTGTCCATGTCCAGCAGGTCCCCCCTGACCGCTTCCAGGTTCGGGTCGCCGAGCTCGATCTCCTCGGGATGGCGGGATACCGCAGCCACGTGATGGCCCCGCGAGAGCGCCTCGGCGACGATCAGCGAGCCGACTTCTCCGGTCGCGCCGTAGACGAGGATGTTCAGGGGTTCGGCTGCCGCCGGCACGGCGATGCCGCTCCAGAACAGGACAGCGACCAGCAAGAAGCTCGGCTTGCGCATGCGAGTAGGTAGCCCGCGATCAGTCGATGGGTTCACTGCAGCCTTGCGGCAGTCGTAAATGCCGAGGCCGACGAGCGGTTCCTGCGCCGGCCGGCCCGGTGCCGCATCGGCCGGCACGCGCTGCCAGGATCACGATTTTCATCGCCACATTCTAGCGCGGCCCGATCATGCTGCGGGCAAGGCCGCGACCGCCGCTTCGCGCCCATATAACTGCCGAGAATAACGCCATAACCAACTGAACTGCGGGGAATCTTGTCTCCGCGAGGACCGCCTATAGACTCTGTGCTCCTGCCATGAGTGCCCAGAGCCGACAATCCGCCAAGGTCACGCCGCTGCCGCTCGAGCAGCCGGCATCCTCGCGCGTATACGACAGCGTCGTCGATCTCGCGCCGGGACCGGACAATCCGACGCCGATGCTGCGGGTCAGCCGGCGCTTCAACCCCGAGCCGGCCTTCGAGGTCTACCTGAAGCTCGAGGGGATGAACCCCTTCGGCTCCATCAAGGACCGCATCGCGCTGTATATGCTCAATGGCCTGGACCTCGAGCCCGGCCAGTCGCTGGTCGAGCCCTCCGCCGGCAACACGGGCATCGCTCTCGCCGCGATGGCCAACGCGCGCAACGTTCCGATCGAGATCGCCGTCCCGGAAGGCACGCCCGAAGAGAAGAAGGCGCTGCTGCGCTTCCTCGGGGCGGAGCTGATCGAAGTCGAGGACGAGCTGTGCCCGTTGTTCCCGACCGAAGGCGCACGCGGCGTCGTCAAGAGCATGGTCGAGAGCGAGGCCTACCAGGGCAGGTACGTGAGCCCCAACCAGTACGAGAGCCTGCTGAACGTCGAGGCGCACTACCGGACGACCGGACCCGAGATCTGGAAACAGACGGGCGGCCGCATCGACTATTTTTTCGCCGGCATCGGTACCGGCGGCACGATCAGCGGCGTCGGCCGATACCTCAAGGAACGGAATCCGGAGATCCGGGTGATCGGCGTCGAGCCGGCCTCGAGGCAGCACAGCCTGTCCGGGCTGAAACGGGTGACCGGCCTGCCCGACGAACATTTCCCGAAGATACTCGACCGCGAACTGCTCGACGATCTCGTCTCCGTAACGGACGACGAGGCCTTCGCCGCGGGCATCGACCTCGCACGCAGCGACGGCATCATGGTCGGTCCGACCACCGGCGCCGTCCTCCACGCCGCGCTGCGTACGGGACAGGCGCGGACAGGCAGGGCCGTGCTGATCTCTGCGGACAACGCCGCGAAGTACGTCAGCGCCTACGCGAAATACCTGGACCGGTAGCCGCGGGCAAGGCTCGCCAGGACCAGCAGTAGCAGCAACGCCGGTCCCGAACCGCCGCCACCATCCTGCTTGTCCGCCGATGTGACCTTGACCGTCCCGTCGAGCCCGTTGTCGCTCAGATCGATATCGACCTCGCTGGAGGATAACGTCGCCGTGAAATGCTTCGTGCCGGGGGCGGTGCCGGCGATCCCCAGCCGCAAGACCGAGTCCGATGCGGCCGGCAAACTGGCGGCCTGGCAATCGACGCGTTGCGGCGCCACCGTGCAGGAACCTGCCGTCCAGGTCGCACTGTCGGCGCGAAGTCCATCGTCGAACGTCACCGACAATGCCACATCGGTCGCGTCGAGCACGGAGAGGTTGCCGATCGTCGCGTCGACGACGATGAATTGATCGATTGCTACGGTCGACGTGCCGGCCGCGGCGATCGCCAGGTTTACGGCAGGGTCGACCGTGACGTCGAATACCTGCTGGTTGTTGCCCGGTCGGTCGTCCGCGTCGGCGGAAACGGCCGCTGTCAGCGAACCTGTGCCGACACTCGACGACGTCACGGTCAGGTCCACGCTGCGACTGCCAGAACCGACGACGGTGCCAAGCGCGCAACTCACCATGCCGGCGCCGCTGCTGCAGGTTCCGCCCGCCGCCTCGGCGGAGACGAGGTCGATGTTGGTCGGCAGCGTGATATCCACTTCGACGTTGGTGGCATCGAGCGTACCGTTGTTGTGCGCGTCGAACGCAAGGACCGTGTCCGCGCCGAGCAGCAGCGTCGTGGCCGAATTCAACGAAATGCCCATATCGACCGCCGGTAACGCGGTGATGCAGGATGCCCCTGCGATGTCATCCTGCATCTGAGTAATGCTGCACGGCGAGAACTGGTCGCTGCCGTTCACAGACGGCGCCATCAAGTAGGTCTCCGGCGTGGATTCGCAAGCCGACCCCGACTCGCCGTCGTGCGGCGCGCCGAAGTTATGGCCGATCTCGTGTGCCGCGATCAGGCTGTCCGTGGTCAGGGTGTGATCGCCCTGCGTCAGGCCTGCGCCGTACTGCGAACTGCACAGCGCTCCGTTATATGCGATGCCGACCGTCGAGCTATCCAGGTTGCGCCCGGTAAACAGGTGCGTCAGGCCCTGGCTGTTTTGCGCGGGTGTCGAGCGTCGATACGAGCCGAGTTCGATCAGCAGCGCATTGGCGTCGGTCGTGTCGGTGAACGGATCGGCGGGGCTCGCGTAGGTTTCGAGTTGCTGTACCGTAATCTGCACGCCGAGTTGCTCGCTGAAGATGCCGTCGACGTTGTTGAGCCGCGCCAGGATCGCCGAGTCCGAGTTCGCGCCCTTGCTGGACGTGAATTCGTAGTCGCCGATCGCTCCCAGCCTCAGCTCTTTCACCGCGCCCGGCGCCTGAGAGACCATGGTCCCGAGTTCGCTGACCAGTTTCCGATAGGCGACCGAGCCCTTCCCGGAGGAAGCGGCGGTGCCGCAGCTCATGGTGCCCGGGACGACGTAGGCATCCGCGAGCCGATAGATGACCGGCCCGGCCGCCGTCACGGCGCTGTCGCCCGGCGCTTCGATCGCAAACAGCTGCTCGCCGTCCCAGATCAGGCCGGCGGGCACACCGCGATCCAGGACGATGCGTACCCACGAGTCCGGGGCGCCGGTGAGCCGCCCGCGATAGACACCGACGTTGCTCGGCAACGATGCGTATGACGAAGCCGGCAGCAGCGCCCTGTTCGGCTCCAGTTGCAGATTGAAGCTGCGGCCGAGCGCGTCGAAGCTCAGCGAGAGGGAATCCGTCAGCCGCGGTTTCTGTTCCGCAGTTGCCGCGCCTTTGCCGACTTCGAGCCGCTGCAGGGCCTCGAAATGCGATACGACGACATCGTCCGACGCCGCCGCGGCAGCGCGGGACAGGCATACGCAAACGACGATAGCCGCGATCGACCTTATGATTCGCATTTGCCCCTCGTTGCATACGGACAGGGCTATAGCTAACCAGATGGTGTCGTGGCCCACAAGGAACCGACCGTTCGTCGTCGCGATATTGCGACAGGATAATGTGCGCCGGGTCCCAGTTTACGGAGACCGCTTCACCGGACGCCGTTTTGGCTTACTCCGGTTCCCGGAATCCGCCGCGCACGAGCGGGCAGCGTACCGGCCTGCCGCCTTCCTCCCGCGCCGAATACTGGTCCTGCGTGTAGAGGTAGCTGCGATCTCCGCTGCGCACGAGATAAAACACCGGGAGAGTTTCCCCGCTATCGCTCGTCATCGACAGGCGATCGCCGTCGACACGGTAGCTGCCCTGCTTGGGGTAATCCGGGAATGCATCGACGACCTTGCCCTCGGCGTCCGTCCTGACCTGGTCCGTGAACTTGTCCCATTCGAAGCGCCCGCCGGCGAGGTCGATCGTATCGCCGGCGAACGCGATGCAGTCCGGCGAGTATCTGCCTTCGATCGAGACGCAGGCGCCTGGCAAGAGCGCCACGCACACGACGGCCGGGATCTTCGCGGACTTCCACATGCCGGGTATTTTACAGGATCGCCCGTTGCCTACAGATCCGCGACCTGCCGTCCGAACTCGTCGACCCGTTCCCAGTCGGTAAACTCGATGACTGCGGTCGGGTCCGTCGGCCCCTTCGTCATCCACATGATCAGACGGATCGCGAGGCGGTCCAGGAATCGGTAGCTCGGATAGTCGAGTTTGCCTGCGAATACGGCCAGCAACTGCGGCTGCCAGGATATCGTCTTCAGGAACTTCTGCAGGTAGGGATTCGTCTCCGGCCGGTTCTTCTCCGGCTTGCGTGCGACGATATTCACCGAGAAGAACGCGCTCGGCTTGCGCTCTAGTTCGCCGAGGTGAGCGTCGATAAAGTCGTTGACCTGTTGCCGGTGCTTGCCGTACCGGATGCTCGCGCCGATGACAATCCGGTCGAAGGGTTCGAGCACGATGCTGCCGCCGTCGTCGATATTCCACAACCTCACTGCGTGACCACGTTCTGCGAGCAAGCCGGCGATTCGCTCGCAGATGTGAAGCGTGTGACCGTCGACCGTCGAGTATGCAACCAGTATGTCGGCCATGTCAGATCCCGTCGATGATCCCGTTCAGTGTCGCACTCGGCCGCATCGCGGCGGCGGCCAGCCGGTCATCCGGCCGGAAGTACCCGCCGATGTCGACCTGTCGGCCCTGCGCCGCATCGAGTTCCGCGACGATCTTGTCTTCGTTGTCGGTGAGCGCGCTGGCGACCGGCTTGAAGCGCTCCGCGAGTTCCGTGTCCGCGGACGCCGCCAGGGCTTGTGCCCAGTACTTGGCGAGATAGAAATGGCTGCCCCGATTGTCGATCTCGCCGGACTTGCGCGACGGCGACTTGTTCTCCTCCAGATAGCGGCTGTTGGCCGTATCGAGCCCCTGCGCCAGGGCGGCCGCACGCGCATTGTTGGTCTTCGACGCCATGTCGCCGATCGACACGGCCAGGGCAAGGAACTCGCCGAGCGAATCCCAGCGCAGGTGACCCTCGGCCAGGAATTGCTGCACGTGCTTCGGCGCCGAACCGCCGGCACCCGTCTCGTACAGGGTCCCGCCCGCGAGCAGCGGCACGATCGACAACATCTTGGCGCTCGTCCCGAGCTCCAGGATGGGAAACAGGTCGGTCAGGTAGTCGCGCAACACGTTGCCGGTCACCGAGATCGTGTCTTCGCCGGCGCGGACCCGCTCGAGCGTCTGGCGCATCGCCTCCACCGGGGCGGCGATACGGATGTCGAGACCGCTCGTATCGTGATCCTCGAGGTACCGTTCCACCAGCCCGGACACGACACGATCATGCCCGCGCGCGGGATCCAGCCAGAAGATGGCCGGTGAACCCGTCTGCCGGGCCCGGCTCACCGTGAGCCGCACCCAGTCGCGTATCGGCAGATCCTTCGTCTGGCACATGCGCCAGATGTCTCCCTCGCGCACGTCGTGCTCGAAAAGCACCTCGCCATCTCCGTCGACTACCCGGACCGTGCCTTCCGCCGGGATCACGAAGGTCTTGTCGTGAGAACCGTACTCTTCCGCCTTCTGCGCCATGAGCCCGACGTTGCAGACATTGCCCATCGTAGTCACGTCGAATGCACCATGCCGCCGGCAATCGTCGATGACTTGCTGGTAGATGCCCGCGTAACAGCGATCCGGAATCACGGCCTTGGTATCGTGCAACTTGCCGTCGGGTCCCCACATCCGGCCCGACGCGCGGATCGCGGCCGGCATGGAAGCGTCGACGATGATATTGCTCGGCACGTGCAGGTTCGTGATGCCCTTGTCCGAGTCGACCATGGCCATCGGCGGCCGGTCCGCATAGACAGCCTGGATGTCGGATTCGATCGCGCTGCGCCGGTCCTCGGGCAGGCCGGCGATCTTCGCATACACGTCGCCGATGCCGTTGTTCGGCTCCACACCGAGTTCGTCGAAGAGGTCGGCGTGCTTTTCGAAGACCTGGTCGTAATACACCGTGACGGCATGACCGAACATGACCGGGTCGGAGACCTTCATCATCGTGGCCTTCAGGTGCAGCGACCAAAGGACCGACTTCTCCTTGGCGTCCTCGATCGACGCCGCGAAGAATTCGCGCAGCGCATGACAATCCATCACCGCCGCATCGACGACCTCACCGGCCAGTACCGGCACCCGTTCCCGCAGCACGATGGTCGGTGCATGGCCCGTATCGAGCTCGATACGCAGGTGGCCATCCCGATCGACGATCGCCGACCGCTCGCTCTCGTAGAAGTCGCCGTGCTCCATGTGCGAGACGTGGGTGGCGGAGTCGTGGCTCCACTCGCCCATCGAGTGCGGGTGCGCCTTGGCATACTGTTTCACGGCGGCAGCGACGCGCCGGTCCGAATTGCCTTCGCGCAAGACGGGATTCACGGCGCTGCCGAGCACGACAGCATAGCGTTCGCGGATCTCGCGCTGGTCGTCGTCGACGGGTTCCTCCGGATAGGCCGGGATGTCGAAGCCCTGTGATTTCAGTTCCGCGATCGCGGCCGTAAGCTGCGGTATCGAGGCGCTGATGTTCGGCAGCTTGATGATGTTGGCGTCGGGCGCCTGTGTCATGTCGCCGAGTTCGGACAGCGCATCGCCGACCCGTTGCTCCTCGGCGAGCTTGTCAGGGAAATTTGCGAGGATCCGTCCGGCCAGCGAGATATCGCGCGTCTCGACGTCGATGCCGGCCGCCCGCGTGAACGCCTGGATGATCGGCAGCAGGGAATACGTCGCCAGCGCCGGCGCCTCGTCCGTCTGTGTGTAGATGATCCTCGCTTTACTCATGCGCCTCGCCCGCAATTCCGCGTCAACCCGTCGATGGGCGGGCCATTATATAGAACCCGGAGGCACGTGCTACGTGCGGACAGTCTCTCGGCGCTCGAATTCGGCCTCGCGCAGCTTGGCGTTCGCCGCAGCCAGTCTCGCTATCGGCACGCGCGGCCCGGAGCACGACACGTAGTCCAGCGCGACGTGATGACAGAACCGTATCGACCGCGGCTCTCCGCCCTGCTCGCCGCAGATCCCGATCTTGAGGTCCTTGCGCACGGCCCTGCCGCGCTCGACCGTCATCTCGATCAGTTGCCCGACGCCCTGGATATCGAGAACTTCGAACGGATTGTCCTGCAGGATTCCAGTCTCGTTGTACATCGGCAGGAACTTGTTCTCGGCGTCTTCGCGCGAGAACGAGAATGCGGCCTGCGTCAGGTCGTTCGTGCCGAACGAGAAGAATTCGGCGCTCGCGGCAAGTTTTGCGGCCCGCGTGCAGGCGCGGACCGTCTCTATCATCGTGCCAAACTTGAACTCGACATCATGCCCTTTCTCCTTTCGGAGTCTTTGCGTCAACTCGTCGACCGTCTTCCGGACGCGCGCGAGCTCTTGCGAAGTAATGACCTGCGGCACCATGATCTCGGGGTGCACCTCGATGCCGCGCTCCGCGCAATCCTCGGCGGCCTCGAGTATCGCCTCGATCTGCATCGCGTAGATCTCGGGATACGTAATACCGAGCCGCACGCCGCGATGCCCCAGCATCGGGTTGATTTCCTGTAGTTCCCTCACCTTGCGGAGCATGTTCTCTTTCTTGATCAGCGCTTCACCTATGTGCTCCTCGCTCAGAGCGACGAAGGCCTCCGGCAGCGGTTCCGTCGGCTCGATCGCGTGCATCGCCGCTTGCCGCCCGCGGACGACGTCGCGGTACAGGCGCATGGTCTCGATCTCGTCGAGCAGTTGCCGTTCGGTCGGCAGGAATTCGTGCATCGGCGGATCGAGCAAGCGCACGGTCACCGGCCGCGGCGACATCACCTCGAATAGCGCGATGAAGTCGGCACGCTGGATCGGCAACAGCTTGTCGAGCGCGGCTTGCCGGTCCTCGCGACTGTTGGCGAGGATCATGTCGATGACGATCGGCAGCCGGTCGCTGGCGTTGAACATGCGCTCGGTCCGGCACAACCCGATCCCCATCGCGCCGTAGTCTCGCGCCTTGCGCGCGGCTTCGGGCGTATCCGCGTTCGCCATCACCTTCAGGTCGGCCGTCTCGTCCGCCCAGCCGAGCAGCGTCTTCAGGTCCTCCGAGAATTGCGCCGGCAGCGTCGGAATCGCACCGAGGTATACGCAACCCGTGCCGCCGTCGAGGGTGATCACGTCGCCCTCATGGATGATGTGACCGCCCACGTGCGCCTGGCGGAGCCGCACGTCCACGACAATGCCTTCGGCGCCCGCCACGCAGGGCTTGCCCATGCCTCGGGCCACGACGGCGGCGTGCGAGGTCTTGCCGCCGCGGCTGGTCAGCACGCCTTCGGCCGCGAAGAAACCGTGGATGTCCTCCGGACGCGTCTCCTCGCGCACCAGGATCACCTTCTCGCCGGTCTTGCCGAGCTTCTCGGCGAGGTCGGCGTCGAACACGCAGTGCCCGGACGCCGCGCCCGGGGAGGCGGGCAGACCGGTCGCCACGGCTTGTGTGGCGGCATCCGGGTCCAGGCGCGGATGCAGAAGCTGATCGAGGAGGTTCGGGTCAATCCTGAGCAGCGCCCGCTGCCTGTCGATCAGCTTCTCTTGCACCATATCGACGGATGACCGCACCATCGCGGCCGCGTTCATCTTGCCGTTGCGCGTCTGCAGGCAGTACAGCGTGCCCTTCTCGATCGTGAATTCGTAGTCCTGTACCTCCTTGTAGTGCGCCTCGAGCGTGTTGCGCAGATCGACGAGCTGCGCGTACTGCTCGGGCATCTCCTTCTCCATATCGACGAGCGGTTTCGGCGTGCGGATGCCCGCGACGACGTCCTCGCCCTGGGCATTGGTCAGGTACTCGCCGAACATCTCGTTCTCGCCCGTGCCCGGGTTGCGCGTGAAACCGACGCCGGTTGCGGAATCGTCCCCCATGTTGCCGAACACCATGGCCACGATGTTCACTGCCGTCCCGTTCGCCATCTCCGGAGTGATGTGGAACTCGCGCCGGTAGTCCACGGCCCGCCTCCCCATCCAGGAACGGAACACGGCTTCGATCGCGAGGGTCAGCTGCGTCATCACGTCCTGTGGGAAGTCCTCGCCGGTCTCGGCGCGCACGACGTCGAGAAAGCGCTCACTGATCTCCTCGAGATTCGATGCATCCAAGCCGACGTCGACCTTCACGCCGACGCGTTTCTTGACCTCTTCGAAAGGTTCGTCGAACTTTTCGTCGGGAATGCCCAGCGCGACTTTCCCGAACAGCTGGATGAACCGCCGGTAGGCATCGTAGGCGAAGCGCTCATCGCCGGTCTGCCGGATGAGCCCGGCCAGGGTCTCGTCGTTGAGGCCGAGGTTCAGGATCGTGTCCATCATGCCGGGCATCGACATCGCCGACCCGGAACGCACCGATACCAGCAAGGGGTTGGGTCCGGCCCCGAAGGTCTTCCCGGTGGCCGCCTCGACCCGCCCGATCTCGGTCCGCACGGCATCGATGAGGCCGGCCGGTAGCGTGTCGTCTTCGAGATAGGCGAGGCAGGCCTCGGTGCTGATGACGAAACCGGGCGGCACGTTGATGCCGATCTGGGTCATCTCGCAGAGATTGGCGCCCTTGCCGCCGAGGAGGTGCTTGTCGTGTCCATCGCCCTCGGCGAAGGAATAGACGAAACGTTTGGGCATGCGTTCGGCTGCGAGCATGGGATTCTCCACCTGGAATACGGACTCTTGGATGCTCAAATGCTCGCGCAACCGCGGGGGGTCTGCCATTGCGGCAAACCCCTAGCAATTGCGGTTACTGCGGACTGGCCCGGCCGGCCGGTTTCAGGTGTTGGAAGCCGCGTAGATGCTGGCGATCGACGCGTCGAGCATCGTGTCGAACTCCTTGTCCGACTGCTGCGCCGTGAGGCCTTCGGCCAGGGCCCGCGAGAAGCTGGCGACCATGCCGTTCTGCCGCGCCAGCCGCTCGTTGGCCTCGTCGCGGCTGTAGCCCCCGGACAATGCGACCACTCGCAGCACGTTCGGGTGCGAGATACAGTCGGCATACAGGTTGTCCTTCTCCGGCAGAGTCAGCTTGAGCATGACCATCTCGTCCGGACCGAGACCGTCGAGCTTCTCGACGATCGCGTCGTGCAGCATCTGCTCGGCCTCGGCCTTGTCCGGACAGTGGATGTCGACTTCGGGCTCGATGATCGGGACCAGTCCCGCCGCGACGATCCGGCGCCCGATCTCGAACTGCTGATCGACGATCGCCTGGATACCGGTCGCGTTTGCCTGTTTGATGACGGAGCGCATCTTGGTGCCGAAGATGCCGGCGGCGCTGGCCTTTTTGAGCAGGGCATCGAGATCCGGCATGGGCTTCATGAGCTGAACGCCGTTCTCCTCCGCCGCGAGGCCCTTGTCGACCTTGAGGATCGGCACGACGCGCTTCTCGTTCCAGAGATAGGTCGCCGTGGGTTCGCCGTCGATCTTGCGGTCCATCGTGTTCTCGAACAGGATCGCCGCCAGTATGCGGTCTCCGTTGAATCCCGGACTCTTTATGATGCGGGTGCGCATCTCGTGGACGATGCGGAACATCTCGTCCTCGTTCGACCAGGCGTCCGGCTCGATGCCGTAGTGGCCTAGCGCTTTCGGGGTGCTGCCGCCGCTCTGGTCCAGCGCGGCGATGAATCCGGGGGCTGATTTCATCTTTTCGAACTGTTCTTCTCTCGTACTCACAGCGATACCTGATCTGATGGTGGTTGGCGTAACGCCCGCAGCCTAGCAGCTAATCGGTTGAGGTCAAGTGACGGGAAATACGCATGCCGCCGCGGGACTGCCGGGACCGATATACTGTACCGCCAGAGTCCGCCCAGCTCCGGACAAGGAAACCGAAGATGAAATTGCACGCCCGTATGACGCTCATTACCGTACTCGCCGCCGCTGCCAGCGCCTTTGCGGCGGACGATTCCCTGCACCTCAACGAGACCGGCTACTTCGAGACCCGCGGCGTCAATGTCCTCGTGTTCGACAACTGGTACAACGGCCTGTTCAGCGACTCCAAGATGAGCGGCATCGAACTGGTCCACCACGGCGTGCGTACGGCCACGAACGGCGACGTGCGGCTCGACGCGACGCCGGAGCAGTGGGACGCGATACCTGCTTTCGTCGAGCGCAGGGTCGACCGTGAACATGGCGCCATCGAGGCGTTCCTGCGCTATCCGGACTACGGATTTGACTACTCCATCCGCGCCGAGGCGGCCGGCGACGGTATCGTGATCTCGGTCAATCTTCCCGAGCCCCTGCCCGAATCGCTGGTCGGCAAGGCCGGCTTCAACCTCGAGTTCCTGCCGGCAGCCTATTTCGGCAAGTCCTTCGGCATGGACGACGGCAGCGGACTGTTCCCCCTCTACCCGACGGGCCCGAAGGAACAGAACGGGAAGGTCGCGCCGCAGCCGCTCGCCAGCGGCCATCGCCTGGTATTGGCGCCTGACGACCCGGCCCGGACCGTGACGATCGTCTCCGACGACGCCGTTGTCGACCTGTATGACGGGCGCGCCAAGGCGCAGAACGGCTGGTTCGTCGCCCGCAGCCTGCTGCCGCCCGGCCGCAAGGGCCGGGTACTCGAGTGGACCGTTACAGCGAACTCGATCGATGGGTGGACGAGGCCGCCCGTCATCGCGCATTCGCAGGTCGGCTACCACCCGCGGCAACGCAAGGTCGCGGTGATCGAGCTCGACGTCGCCGCGCCCGGCGGCGGCCATGCCCTGTTGCGCAAGGTCGACGCCGACGGCGCATCCCGCGTGATCCTCGACGAAGAACCGGTGGACTGGGGCCGCTACGAGCGCTACGCGTACCGGCTGTTCGATTTCTCCGCCGTCACCGAAGAGGGCATCTACACGCTCGAATACGGCGGCGTGCGGACCGCACCGTTCCGCATCGCTTCCGACGTCTACGACGACGTCTGGCACCCCACGCTCGACGTCTATCTGCCGGTGCAGATGGATCACGTGCTGGTCAACGAGGCGTACCGGGTCTGGCACGGTGCCTCGCACCTCGACGACGCGCTGCAGGCGCCGGTCGACCACGAGCATTTCGACCTGTACGCGCAAGGGCCGACCACCGACACGCCATTCAAGCCGGGCGAACACATCCCGGGCCTCAACGTCGGCGGCTGGTACGACGCCGGTGACTACGACATCCGGACGCAGACGCAGTACGCGGTCGTGAACAACCTCGTCAACGTCTGGGAGGCATTCCGGCCTGCACGCGACACGACGACGGTCGATTACGAACGCCGTTACGTCGACCTGCACGTACCCGACGGCAAGCCCGACATCCTGCAGCAGATCGAACACGGCACGCTGATGCTCGTCGCGCAATTCCGTGCCGTCGGCCACGCGATCCCCGGCATCATCGTGCCCACCCTCGCCCAGTACACGCATCTCGGCGACGGCGTCACCATGACCGACAACCTGATCTACGACCCCGCCATGGGCGAACTCGAGTCGGGCGGCGGCAAGAGCGGCCTCGCGGACGACCGCTGGGCATTCACGAGCCGCTCGTCGGCGCTCGACTACGGTTCGATCGCCGCACTGGCGGCGGCGAGCCGGGCACTGGCCGGTTACGACGACGCCCTGGCCGCCGAAAGCCGGCGCACTGCGATCCGGGTCTGGGACGAGGAGCATGCGCACGCGCCGTACGAGTTCCATTACGGCAACACGACGGGCGGCCCGCTCGCGGCCGAGGAGATGAAAGCCGCGCTGGAACTGCTCGAAACGACCGGCGAACGCAAGTATGCGGATCGATTCCTGACGTTTCTCCCGGAGATCGAGGCGCGTTTCCCGTTGTACGCGGTGCTGGCGGTCCGCGCGCTGCCTTACATGGACGACGCCTACAAGGCGAAGATCCGGAAACTCGCCGTGGCGCAACGCAAGGCCCTCGACGCCATCTCGAAACAGAATCCGTTCGGCGTCCGGATCACCGAGGGTGGCTGGGCCGGCAACGGAGCGATCATCGGGACGGCCATGGCGAACTACTACCTGCACCAGGCCTTCCCCGATATTATCGGCGAGGAGGACGTGTTCAGGGGCCTCAATTACCTCTTCGGCACACACCCCGACTCGGACATCTCGTTCGTCTCCGCCGTCGGCGCGCACTCGAAGAAAGTAGCGTATGGCATGAACCGCGCGGACTACTCGTTCATCGCCGGCGGTATCGTCCCGGGCGTGCTGATACTGAAGCCCGACCTGCCGGAGAACAAGGAAGACTGGCCGTTCCTGTGGGGCGAGAACGAGTACGTCGTCAGCATGGCGCCGATCTACATTTTCCTCGCCAATGCGGTCGACGAATTGCTGAAGGGAGACCAGGGGAACTCGGATTAATTGGAAAACAATTCGTCATTGCGAGCGAAGCGAAGCAATCCAGTGTTTGAAATCAACGAGCTATGGATTGCCGCGTCGCTTCGCTCCTCGCAATGACGAATTGATCAGAGTTTCCCTGTTTTTTTCGAGGCCTTTCGGATGAGAATATCGAGACGACTGATCGGCATCACCGGCATGCGTGACATCGTGGAACGCCGCATCCCCGTGCTCACGCTGGACAGTAAGATCGACGGCCCCACCGTCTGGCTGACGGCCTGTATCCACGGCGACGAGGTCGGCGGCACGGCCATCGTCCACGACGTCTTCGCCGAGATCGCCAGGACGGGCATGCTGCGGGGCAGACTGCATGCGCTGCCGCTGATCAATTCGCTGGGCTTCGAGAACGTATCGCGTTTCGTCAACGCGGATCGCGAGGATCTCAATCGCTGCTTCCCCGGCGATTCGCGCGGCAGCATGGGCGAGCAGATCGCGCACCGGCTGTTCGAGACGATCGTCACCTCCAGGCCGGACCTCGTCATCGACCTGCACAACGACTGGGTCCATTCGGTCCCGTACATCCTGCTCGAGCCCGGCGAATGGTATGCGTCGCAGCGATTACAGCAGAAGACGCTCCGGCTAGCGCGCGCCGCGCGCCAGCTGGTCGTGCACGAGGCCGCCGCGGCACCCGGCCTGCAGAGGGCGCTGACGGGTGCGCTGGTCGCCGCCGGGATCGCCGCATTCACGATGGAGGCCGGCGGTGCCTACGGCATCGCCGAAGAGGGTGTCGGTGCAGGCAGGGCAGCCATCCTCGCCGTGCTGGCGAATCTCGGCATGATCCGGGGCGGCGAGCGTGCCCCGGCGCGCAAGCGCCACGAAGCACATCTCGTGTACAGCAACAAACCGCTCAGCGGCAGCAGCGGGCTGGTGCGCTTCAGCGTCGCGGCCGGCGACCGTGTCGAGACAAACCAGGTCGTCGCGAAGATCTACAGCGCTTTCGGATCCTGTGAGGAGACCCTGCGCGCGACTGCGCCAGGGTACGTCCTCGGCATCGCCGATCACGCGCGCGCCGTGCCCGGCTGCGAAGTCATCGCGATCGGCGAACTGACGGAACAATGAGCCCGCCGGATTCGGGACACGCACGACGCACGACCGCGCGATAGCCTCGAGTTCCGAACCGTCGTCTATTTAAGGAAACTCTGATCAATTCGTCATTGCGAGGAGCGAAGCGACGCGGCAATCCACAGCTCGTCGATTTCAAACACTGGATTGCTTCGCTTCGCTCGCAATGACGAATCGCTTTCCAATTGATCAGAGTTTCCTTGATTTGGCCGCTGCGGGCACTATAGTAGCCGCACTCGGACAGACGATAAGGATTGAAAAGATGTCTTCGAACCAGGATCAGCATACCGGTCATTGCTTCTGCGGTGCCGTGGAGATCACTGCAACGGGCGCCCCGTTCGCGATGGGATACTGCCACTGCAAGGATTGCCGCGCGTGGAGTGCCGGCCCGGTCAACGCGTTCACGCTATGGAAGCGCGACGCCGTGGCCGTCACCGGCGGTGAGGAGTTCCTCGGGAGTTACGCGGGGACGGAAGCGAGCCATCGCAAGTTCTGCACGAAGTGCGGCGGCCACGTATACACCGACCATCCACCCGGTGACTTCACGGACGTCTACGCCGCGGTCTTGCCTTCGGTCGAATTCCAGCCGGCGCTGCACGTCAACTACGAATCGACGGTACTGCATATCAAAGACGGGCTGCCGAAGCTGAAGGACTTCCCGGCGGAGATGGGCGGCTCGGGAGAGACGCTGCCCGAGTAGCCCCGCCGCTGCTCAGCCGGCTGCCCGGTCGATCGGCAGCCGGTCGCGATTCTGCGCCAGCCAGGCCTCGAAATTCAGGAGTTCCGGATTCAGCGAGCGCGACGTCTCGACGCTGCGCACGCCACAGTAGTCGCTGCTGAAATCGCGCTTGAACTGGAACATGTTGCCGAGGTCGTCCGCGCCCGGGAATCCGAGTGCGCGGTAGGCCGCCGGCTCCATCGCGACGTAGCGCACGGGCTCGCCGAGGGCCTCGCTGAAATTGGCGGCCATCTGCGCGCCCGTCGGCTGCTCGCCGGCGATGCCGACGGTCTTGCCAATGTAGTCCCTGCCGGCTGCGAACAGGCCGAACGCGCAGCGCCCGATGTCGCCGGCGGCAATGCCCGGTAGCGGCTTGTCGCCCATCGGCAATGCGAGCGTCAGCACGCCGTCTTCGCCGCGTTGCGGCTGCATCCCCAGGTACACGAAATTGTCCCAGTAAAACGAAGTAAACAGGAACGTCACGGGCACGTCGCGGTCGACAAATTCGCGGTTCGCCTCGCCCTTCGCATCGAAGTGCGGGACCTTGTACTTGCCCATCAGCGTCGGCATGCGGTCGTCGTCCAGCGGCACCCACCGGCGCGTATCCTCGAAAGTCGACCAGACGGCGTGTTGCAGGCCGGCAGCCCTGGCCGCCTCGGCCATGTTGGTCGCCTGCGCGTATTCGCGCTCCGGCGAGAAGTGCTCCCAGTAATTGGTCACGCAGTAAGCGCCGTAAGCCCCGGCGAATGCCCGTGCGAGGCTCTCGCCGTCATCGAGGTCGGCCCTGACCACTTCGGCACCCGCTTCGGCGAGCGCGACGGCCTTGTCCGAAGCCGGATAGCGGGTCAGTGCACGCACCCGGAATCGCTGCCCGGGGTCATCGAGAATGGCCCTGGCGAGACTGCCGCCCTGGGCACCGGTGGCGCCGACGACGGCGATAATTCGGGGTTGTTTGCTCATCGAAGGCTCCTGCTCCTGTGGTTTGTCGATATTCGCACAAGGTCCGTTTGCCGCTCAAATTCGAAGCGCATAAAAGGCGTCAGGTCCATTTCTCAAGCGCCCCGGAATCGTCAAAGGCATCGGAAAACGGGAAATTGGACCTGACACCTTTTAGCATTGTCGCCATACTCGGACCGTCCCCGGCCAGCATGGCTCGATACCGGATGAACTGATGGATATCTTCACCTGGACGATCGTCGTCAGCATCATCGTCTATATCGTCATCGGTAACTTCGCGGGCCGGGGCATCCGCCAGCTCGACGATTACTATGTCGCGGGTCGCAGGGCGCCGACGATCCTGATCGTCGGTACGCTGGTGGCGAGCGTCAACAGCTCCACGCTGTTCCTGGGCGAGGCCGGCTTCACTTACGACGGTCAGATGGGTCCTTTCCTGCTGTTCCCGCAGGGAGCCACGATTGGTTATATCTACGGTGCGCTGCTCTTCGGACGCTACCTGCGCAGGAGCCGCGCGCCGACCGTCGCCGACTACTTCGGCAAGCGTTTCGACAGCCGGCGCGTACAGATCGCCGCCGGACTGACGATCATCGTCGCGCTAGGCGGCTACCTCGTGGTCGTGACGCAGGGTGCGGCGATCCTGCTGTCCAGCCTGACGAACCTGGGTTACGGACAGGCACTCGTCATCGCCTGGATCAGTTACACGGCATTCACGATGTATTCGGGTTCGCGTGGCGTCATCCTCACCGACACGATCATGTTCCTGCTGTTCACAATCGCGTCGCTCGTCGCGGCCTGGTGGATACTCGACGGCCTCGGAGGCCTCCCCGCGACGATCGAAGGGCTGGCGACCAGCGCGAAGACCGGTATCGCATCCTGGCACGGCGTCGTCGGCGAAGGCACGGAATTTCCGACGGCGACGGATTTCCTGATCTGGATGCTGATCATCGACCTGGCCTGGGGCATCGTGTTCGCGGTCAGCCCCTGGCAGTCGAGCCGTCACCTGATGGCACGCGACGAGCACGTCGTCGTCCGCGCCGGCATCCTCGCCTGCCTCGCCGTGGGGATCGTGCAGCTCTGTGTGTACGGGATGGGGGGCATTATCAATCTCGCCAATGCAAATATCGATCCGTCGGAGACCGTCATCATCTGGGCGGCAAAGCACCTCGTACCGGAGTTCCTGGGCGCCTTGCTGCTGGCCGGCATCATGGCCGCCGCATTGTCCTCGGCGTCGACGTTCCTTTCCCTGGTCGGATTCAGCGCCAGCAACGACATCGTCCTGCACAAGGAGAAGACGGAGAAGCAGGCGATACGCGTCAGCCGCCTGGTGATGCTGGGCGTCGGCGTCGTCGCGCTGATCGCGACATTCGCCTTTCCGCCGAGCATCTTCTGGGTGACTTACTTCGTCGGCACCGTGTTCGCGTCGTCCTGGGGTCCGGTCGGCTTCATGAGCGTCTGGAGCCGGACCATCACGAAACAAGCGGCATTCTGGGGGATGATCTCCGGATTCGTATTCAATGTCGTTCCGACGATACTGAACTTCACCGGCGTCATCGATCTGCCGTCCTACCTCAATCCGATACTTATCGGCGTGGTCGTGAGCCTGGTCGTGATCGTCGTCGTGTCGCGTTTCGGTACCGTAACGCGCGCGGAGAGGCTCTACCGTATGCGGCTGCACCGCGTGCCCGAGAGCGAACTGAATCCGGCCAGGACGCGATTCACGCTGCTCGTGCCCTTCGTGCTCGTCATCTACGGCTGCGTCATGACCTTCGCGATGCAGCGCTGGTACGTCTTGCCCTACCAGCGTGGGACCGGCCAGCTTCTCGCCGGCGGTTCCATCAACTGGGCAACGGGCGAAGCCGTGCTCAGCCTGTGCTGGGCGGCGCTCTACGTGCCGCTCGGGATTGTCACGTACAAGGTGATCCGGGACGGTTACGCGACGGGGGCGAAGCGGCGCTCGAGCCAGCGGCTCGCGAAACCGCCGCCGCTGTAGCGTTCGATGGCCTGCAGCGAATAGTCCGTCCCGGTCGTGATCGACCGGGCCGCGAGCAGACCGCTGCGGATCGCCGGCCCGATGCCTTCGCACAGGTCCCGCGTCGCGAGCCCGACCGAATCGCCGACGATGTAGGCACCGCCGTCGCGGACACTATCGACGTTGCCGCGCAAATAGTAGCTGTAGCCCGTCGGCTTGTAGTCGTCGTAGCTGACCAGGCCGCGGCGTTTCAGCCTGGCCACGAACAGGCGCCAGAAATCGCGCAGGTGACCATCCTGGCGCTTGAGCTGGTCGGCCATGCCGCCGAGGCCGACGTTGACGTAGCCGTTCGCCTTGGGCACGTACCAGGCATAACCCGGCAGGCCGTCGTCGAAGAACCACAGGTGGCATGCCGGATCTTGCCAGTCGTAGGCGAATTCCTGTTCGAAAGTCGCCGTCTGCAACGCGCTGACGCGCGGCTTGCGCTCGTTGAAGAAGGTCTTGTAGACGGGACAGGCCGTGCCCCCTGCCCCGATCAGGTAGCGGCAGCGGAATTCGCCATCGATCACGAAATCGTCGTCCTCACGGACGATCTCGCTCACCTTGTGCCGCAGCACCGTCGCTCCCGAGCGCTTCAACAGGAAGTCGTCGAACTCGTAGCGCCGGATCGAGTGCTGCAGCGAGGCCGGCTTGGCGGCCAGTATCTTCCAGTGCAGCACCAGCCTTTCGAAGGTCAGGAAGCCGCGCGGATAGTCGGTCGGGTCGAGTTCGAGATCGGCTATCGCCTGCGGCGTCACCCAGCCCGCGCACAGCTTCGTGCGGGGGAACTCCGCGCGATCGAGCACGAGCACGTCGAGCCCGGCCTCGCGCAATTTCCACGCGCAGGTCGAACCCGCCGGGCCGCCGCCCACGACGATCGCATCGGCAGTCTGCACTGCTACTCCCGGGGATACTGGTATTCGCGCGTCCAGGGCACGTCGGCATTGCCGTAAGGCGCGAACACGACCTGATACAACTGCAGCGTACCGGTCTTGAAGCCCGCGGACGAGCCGGCCAGGTAAAGCCGCCACATGCGCACGAACTCCTCGCTGTACATGCCGGCGACCTTGTCGGCCACTTGCTCGAAGTTCTTCAGCCAGATCGCGCAGGTCCGCGCATAGTGCGGGCGCAGGTTCTCGACGTCGAGGATCGAGAATTTCTGCGGCTCGAATACCTGCATCATCTCGCCAAGGCTCGGGATGTGCCCGCCGGGAAAGATATGCTTCAGGATCCAGGCATCGGGCGGCTGCGGATGGCTGCGGCCGATCGTGTGGATCAGGCCGAAGCCGTCCGGCTTCAGGCAGCGCTGCACCAGCTCGCCGAGGGTCCGGTAGTTCGCCGGGCCGACGTGTTCCAGCATGCCGACGGACACGAACACGTCGTAGCGGCCGTCCATCGTCCGGTAATCGTCCAGGACGAACGTCACCCTGTCCGAAATCCCTCGCTCTGCCGCCCGTTCCCTGGCGTAGGCGATCTGCTCGGTCGAGTTGTTGTAGGCGACGACGTCGACCCCGTAGTGCTCGGCCATGTGCATCGCCAGCGCACCCCAGCCGCAACCGGCCTCCACGACCTTCTGTCCGGGCTCGAGCTTCAGCTTGCGGCAGACGTGATCGAGCTTGGCGAGCTGGGCCTCGGCGAGCGTCGCGCCGGGATGCTCGAAATAGGCGCAGGTGTAGACCATACGCTCGTCGAGCCAGAGCTTGTAAAAGTCGTTGCCGAGGTCGTAATGATGGTGCACGTTGTGCCGGGACCGGGTCAGGGAATTGCGCCTGAGCGCATGCAGCGTCGAGCGCAGCCTGGGCCCGTAGTATCGCCCGGCATGCTTGCGGGTGATCGCCGCTGTCAATTCGTTCAAGAACGCGAGGAAATCGCCGTGGATCTCGATCTGGCCCTTGCTGTAGTTCTCGCCGAAACCCACGGAGGGCGATCGCAGCAAATCGAAGATTACACGTCGCTCCTTGAATTCCATGCACGCGATCGGCCGCTCATCCGTTAGCTGGAACTCGTGGCCGTTCCAGAGCCGGATAGAGATGCGCGGATCGCCCGCGAGATGCAGGATCCGGCGGATCAAACCGCGGTCGAATGCACTGTGCTCGAGACTCTGGCTCGTGCCGATGCCCATGCTGTTCACCTCTTTGCGGACGCTGCAGCAGTCATGTGGCCGCCGGCGGGCTCCGGCCACCCACATTTCCTCTCTAAGTCATATTAAATCAAATGATTAGCCGGAGTCGAACCGTGACCCGGGGCGAATCCGGAAGCGGTATGGCCGCGCAGCGTCCGCGCCGGCATAGCCGACGCCGACGCGCGGCCCGGTGAGGACGTCGTTCGCGCCAACCACGAATCCGCGATCTTCGAGCCAGATGCGCCGGCCGAGCAGGCTCAGACCCGAGTCGGCCGTCGTGATGCCGAGTGCCTGCGCGAGGCTGCCGGGCCCCGCGAGCAAGGGTTTCCCCGTCCGTAGCCGGTTGCGCCGCTCCCGCATCCGCTCGACGCCGGAGAACGGCTCGCCGGCCCGGATCAGCACGGCGAGCGGTACACCACTCTCGCCCACGACCACGTTGAACAGGTGATGAATGCCGTAGCAGAGGTAGACATAGGCCGTGCCACCGCGGGCGAACATCGGCTCGGTGCGCGACGTCCGGCGGTTGCGGAAGGCATGGCTGGCGCGGTCATCCGGGCCGGCGTAGGCTTCCGTCTCGGTGATCACCGCGCGGGTCGTACAGCCATCCATGCGCGTGCAAAGCAACTTTCCGAGCAGTCGCCGGGCGACGCCGACGACGTCGTCCTGCTGGTAGAATTCGCGCCGTAGTCGCACCAGGCCGTTTCCAATAATCCGGGTTCCGGCAGATAATATGCCACCGCTCTCCTTTCGGTCGGCACTCGTCACATGCCCAGCTCCCGCGGCTCCGTCCTCGATCCGCAACACAGAGCCTTCATATCGAAGGGCGTCTCCATTATCGTCGCGTCCCGCGATGCCACCAATCGGCCGGTCGTCTGCCGGGGCTGCGGTTGTGAAGCGCTCGACGACGGTCGGCTGCGCGTGTTCGTCGACTCCGCCTGCGCCCTGCCGCTGCTCGACTCGGTCGCCGTCTCACGCGCAGTAGCCGCCGTATTCAGCGAGCCGGCGACGCACAGGACCGTGCAGTTCAAAGGCACCGACGGCGCGGTCGTACCCGTCGACGGCGACAGCGCGTCATTGCTACACGCCTACCGAGCCGCCTTCAGTGCTGCTCTGAAAGCCCTGGGCTACGGGGAAGCGATGGCCGGCGGACTGACGCACTTCGAACAAGACAGGATCAATGCCGTCCTCTTCACGCCGACCGCGGCGTTCGACCAGACGCCGGGGCCGGGCGCGGGCGAGCCGATGAGTCACCATCAATGAAGGTCGAGCTGGCATCGATTCGGCATTGCCTGGACGGCGCGGTGCCGGCGGCGATCGCGACCTGTTCCGCGGACGGCGTCCCGAACGTCAGCTACGTCTCCGAAGTTCATTACATCGACCGCGACCACGTCGCACTGAGCTACCAGTTCTTCAACAAGACGCGCCGCAACATCCTCGCCAACGGGGTCGCGCAGTCGGTCGTCGTCGATCCGTACACCGGGACCCAGTATCGACTGGAGTTGCGCTATCTGCGTACGGAAACCAGCGGGCCGGTGTTCGAATCGATGCGGGTCAAGCTGGCCGGGATCGCGGCCCATACCGGCATGACCGGCGTATTCCGGTTGCTCGGTTCCGACATCTACGAGGTGGCCAGGATCGAGCCAGCGGACGGCCTGTCCAGGCCTCCGGCCGGTACGGCGTTCGGACTCCTGCCGCAGGTCCGCGGCGTCAGCGAGAGGCTCGTCGGTTGCGCCGATCTCGAGACTCTGATCGATGCATTACTCGAGGGCTTGCAACAGGACCTGTCCATCGGCAACGCGATGGTGTTCCTGCACGACGATACCGCAGAGAATTTCTATCTCATCGGCAGTATCGGCTACGCACGCTCCGGCATCGGTTCGGAGATTCCGATCGGCTACGGGATCGTCGGGATCTGCGGCGCCGAGCGCGCGCCGATCCGCATCACCCACAAGGCCGAGGAGTTCCGTTACAGCGATGCGATCCGCCTGCAGCTGGCGGATACCGGCCGCTGTCCGGACCTCGAGACCGCCATCCCGCTGCCCGGGCTCGAGGCCCCCGGCAGTCAGCTCGCCGTGCCGGTCATCGCTGCCGGTCGGCTGCTCGGCGTGTTGTACGTCGAGAGCGAGCAGGACGGCGCGTTCGGCTACGACAGTGAGGACACGCTGGTCACGCTGGCGAACCAGTTCGCGAGCAGCGTCTATCTGCTCCATCGGCAACACACGCTGGTACCGGTCACGAGCAGCGCAGGCGTGCTGCAAATGAAAAAATCGCCCCTCAGGATCCGCTGTGTCCGTGAAAATTCCAGCATCTTCATCGAGGGCGAATACCTTATTAAAGGAGTGGCGGGCGCCATCTTCTGGAAGCTCGTCCGGGATTACAACGAATCGGGGCGGACCGAGTTCAGCAACCGCGAGCTGCGCGCCGACCCGGAGATACGCCTGCCCGAATTCAGCGAGAATCTGGAGGCTCGGCTCGTGCTCCTGAAGCGCAGGCTAAAGGAACACAGCCGGGACATCGTCATCGTGCCCGTCGCGCGCGGCAGATTCCGCCTGGACGTATCGCGCCCCTTGCGGCTGGAACCCGTCGAGAACACGAGTCGGAGCCGGCGCACGAACTGAAGCACCGGCCGCCGGTTCGCGCGTCAGTTGGACGAAACCTTCACCGGCGCGTCCACCCTGGGGACGAACTCGATGTACGGGGTCGTCGGCGTGGCTCCGGGCGCAACGGCCGCCGGCATCGCTGCGCCGGCGGGACCCAGGTTCACAATAAAGCGGTAAATGCTTTTCAAATCATCGTCCGACATCGCGACCAGATTGAACCAGGGCATCGGCGGTAACATCTGCGAGCGCGCACGCGCAATGAAAGCGGACTCGTTCAGTTGCTGCACGGCCAGGCGAAGATTCGCCGGGTAGCTCGTGCCCCACGGGCCGTGGAAGCCGACGGGCGAGCCCACGAGCCAGTCGGACTCCGGGACCTTGCCGCCCTGCTCCGCATAGCCCGGCGTGTGGCAGTCGTTGCAGCCGCCGATCGTCACGAGGTAGCGGCCGCGTTCGATCGAAGAGCCGCCCTCGTCGGCCAGCGCCTGGGAGCCGAGCCCCACGGCGTAGGCGAACAGCGTGTAGATCACAAAGATGTGCGTTTTCATTGTCTTGCATCCTTTGGGGTATCAGACCCGATGCAGGCATGGTAAGGGCGGCGTGCCCTCCCGTTTACTAAGAACTTCTTAAAAAAGGGGCAGGCCGGGCGCAGATCGTCCGTATTTCCACGCATTAACCTGGTGGTTTCCACGTCCCATACTGGCTGTCGGACCCATTTTGAGGACCGGTTGTGAACGAATCGCTGGAGCGATTGCTGGACGCGGAACAGCGAGCCAGGAGACTCGTGGACGACGCGCTCGCACAGCGGGACCGGACGCTCGAGAAGGCGCGCCACGAGGCGGAAGAAGCCGAACGGCAGTTCGAGACGCGCATGCAGGAGCTCCGCCGGGGGCTGCGCGCCGGCGCAGAAGAGAGGGCCAAGAAGAGGATCGGCGAGATGGAAAGGGAATTCGCCGAACGCGGCCGCCGCCTGCGGGAACTGGCCGGGCAGCACCGCGACGAAGCACTCGAGGCGGCCGTCGAACTGCTGACGGATGCGACCAGGCTCTGATCATGTCGGGCCTGACGGCATATGCGTATCTCGACACGCGCGTCTCCATACGCGCCGAGGGTCTGCTTGCCTCAGCGAGGCTGGCCGAACTGGCCACGCGGCCCGATGCGGAGCTCTCGGACATACTTCGCGAAGCCAGCTTCTTCGAGATGGCGGAAGCCTTCCCGACCACATCGCGCGAACTCGAACAGCGCATACTCGACGACTACATCGACGACATCACCGTGTTGATACGGCCGCTCAAGGGCGCCGCGCGCGAGTTCCTGGCCTGGTGGAAACACCGTTACGAAATCGTCAATCTCAAACACTGCATCCGCCACCACTTGCTCGGATTGCCGCCGGCCGCGCTGCGCGACAAGCTGGTCGACCTCGGACCGACGTCGGAATTGCCCGTCGACGAGCTGACGCGGGCCGAAGACGTCGAGGAATTGTTGCGGAGACTCGAAAGCACGGCATACGGTGACATGGTCCGCCAGGCCCGCCGGGTATTCGAAGAGCACCACACGCTGTTCGATCTCGAAGCGACGCTCGACCGTCAGTACTACTCCGGACTCGTTGCACGATTCGACGAACTGCCAGAGCGCGACCGGCGACCGCTGGCGGAACTCGTCGGGGCAATCGCGGATCAGCTCAACCTGACCTGGGCACTGCGTTACCGGTTCACGTTCGGACTCGAGCCGGCTCATGTCTATCTGCTGCTGATCACGCCCGGGCGATTACTCGGCAAAGCGCAACTGATGAGTCTCGTACAAAAGGACGGGCTCGAGGCCGTACTGGCCTCGTTGCCCGCGCCGCTATCCGAGCTGCTCGCAGGCCTCGATTCGATCGTCGCGATCGAGAAAGCGATGGACCTGCGGACGCAACGCATCGCGCGGCGGATCCTCGCGCACACACGCTTCACCCTCGCCCGGGCTTTCGCCTACCTCGTGCTCCGCGAACGTCAGATCCTCAAGGTACACGTGGCACTGAAGGGGCGCCTGCTCGGCCTGGATGAGGAATCAATAAACATCGCATCGCGGTTACCGGAGGATTTCCTCGGGAGCGCGGCGAACGCGGGAGCATGAAGCGATGTTCACGCCACTACCCATGCAGCGCGTCACGCTCTACCTCGTACGGGACGAGGCGCCCGATGTGGCGCTGGCGCTCGGGCGTTTTGGCGTCTTCGAACCCGAACCGGAAGAATGCGGCGGCCGAATTGCGGAACTGGAGAGCCGCACGTACCGGGATACTTACGCACTCGCGACGACACGCCTTGCGAAAATCTGTACACACCTCGGTGTTCCGGATGCGCCCGCCACGCTGCCGCCGCCGCGGACGGTCCCGGAAGCGGAACTGGCGGCACTTGCGAATGCGCTCGGCGAACTCTGGCAGAGTTGCTCGGCGCGCGACGAACGGCGACGCAATCTGCACGACCAGCTCCGTGACGTCGGGAACCTGACCGACGCCCTGCGAGCCTACGAGGCCCTCGACGTGGATCTGGGCCGCCTGCAGGGCGACTTCCGGTTCCTCGACCTGAGGATCGGCACCGTCGATATCGACGAACTGCGCCAGTTGAGCGACGCCGTCGGCCTGCTGGGGTGCACGCTATCGGAATACTCGCGGAGCAAGGATGTGGCCCACGTCGTCGTCGCGGGACTCACCGGGACCTCGCCGGCCCTCGACCGCGTCCTGGGCGCCGCGTCATTCACGCCGCTCTCGATACCTCCGGAATTCGGTGCGCATCCCCAGAAGGTGCGCGACGAACTCGGCGGCCGACGCGACGAGCTCGCGGCGAAACTGGCATCGCTGGCGGACGAGACCGCCCGGGCCCGCAAGCAACACGAAGCTTTGCTGCGGGACGCGGCAGGTGTGCTCGCGCTCGCCTCTCCCTGGTCGCGGGCGAGCGGGCTGCTGAGGCGCCATGGCGGCCTCGCCGTGCTCGCCGGCTGGGTACCCGTGAAATACATCGCCCGCCTCCGCGCGACGCTCGAACGCGATCTCGGCGACCGCTTCGTCATGGAGACTCGCGACCCACGTGGCGACGAACAAGTGCGCGTTCCGTCCGTGCTGCATTACTCCGCGTTGCTGAAGCCCTTCGGCGCAGCAGTCCGCACTTACGGCGTGCCGCGCTACGGCGAGGTCGACCCGACCTCGCTGTTCGCACTGTCGTTCGTGACGATGTTCGGCATGATGTTCGGCGACGTCGGACACGGCTTCGTCATCGCCGCGGCAGGCGTCATCGCGCGGCGCCGGCTCCGCCACTTCACGCCGCTGGTCATCGCCATGGGCGCGGCTTCGATGCTGTTCGGCCTGCTCTACGGCAGTGTCTTCGGCTACGAAGGACTCCTGCATCCGCTGTGGATCTCGCCGCTCCGGGAGGCCGGCCGACTGCTGGCAGTCGCACTTTATTTCGGCATCGGTTTCATCGTCGTCATGGCCTCCATCTCGATCCGCAACCGCCTGCGTCAGAGAGACTTCGGCACCGCGCTGTTGTCGGGCGGCGGCGTCGCCGGCGTCGCATTCTATCTCGGGTTGGTCCTGGCCGCCGCGCGCTGGCTCGAGACCGGCGCCCTGAACGCGGGCGGGATCGCCATGTTCGGAGTGCCGCTCGCCGTCGTGCTGGGCTACGAGTGGCGCCGCAGCGACGAGCCGATCGGCGAGCGTATCGCGATCGTCGCCATTGAGGGCTTCGACACCCTGCTCGGCTACATCGCCAACACGTTGTCGTTCCTGCGCGTGGCGGCCTTCAGCCTTAATCACGTGGCGCTCGCGATCGCGGTATTCACGATCGCGAACGGCCTGGGCCCCGCCGGTCACTGGACGACGATCGTCGTGGGGAACGTTTTCATCCTCGTGCTCGAGGGCGCGATCGTCACGATCCAGGTCCTGCGTCTCGAATATTACGAGGGCTTTTCCCGATTCTTCAGCGGCGACGGCAGGGAATTCCGGCCGCTGACGTTCGGGGTGAATTCGGAGGTGCGGCAGGACCTGCCGACCTGAGGAGGAGTACAGATGTACTGGATGGTTGGAATCATGACAGCGAGCCTGCTCGGCATCATCGGCGCCGGCATCTACCTGGAATACCGCCCGGCGCTGTCGCCGAAGCGCACGCCGTGGCTGCGCGGTGCCGTGCTGTCGAACGTGGCGCTGTTCGTGTTCGCCGAGTTGGGCTTGTTATTCTTCGGCGTGCGCACGGCATTGGCGCAGACGGCGCTGGAGGCGGCCGGGCCGGCACCGTTGACCACCGGATTCGGCCTCGCGATGATCGGCGTCGCGATCCCGACGGCTGGCGCGGCGATCGCCGCGGGCATCGCCGTGGGGCCGGTCGGCTCGTCCGCGATGGCGCTGATCTCCGAGAAACCCGAGATGTTCGGCCGCACCCTCGTCTACCTGGGGTTAGCGGAAGGCATCGCCATCTACGGGCTCGTCATCTCGATTCTCATGCTGGGCAGGATCTAGTGGCGACGCGGCTGATCGCGATGGGCAGTCCCGAACTGACGCTCGGCTTCGGCCTCATCGGTTTCGAGACCTTCCCAGGAGCAACCGAGACAGATCTCGACAAGCTGCTCGACGGGCTCGTCGAGCGCCGGGAGCGCGCCCTGCTGTTGCTCGAACCCGGCCTGGCTCGCTCCGGTTCGGCCACTCTCGAGCGCGTGCGCAACTCCGGCGGCCGCATCGTCGTCGCCGAAGTTCCGTCGCTGAATGCGCCGGGCGACTATCACCCCGAAGTCGAGGACCTGGTCGTCAGCGTCCTCGGTGCAGGCGCCCTGGAGCGCGCCACGTGAACGAAGCGCGCGACATCGCGGGCCTCGAGTCGGCATTGCTCGCCCGGGCACAGGCGCTGGCGGATGAATACGTCTCCCACGGCGAAGACGGCCGCAAGGCCGTGCTGCGGGACGAACAGGCGCGTCTGGATGCGCGCGAGGAACGGATCACGCGTGAAGCGAAGGCTGCCTCCGAGCGGCTGTATCGGCAGCACGTACAGGCCGCGGCGTTGCGCCTGGCGGGCGATATCGACCGGGAACGTTGGAGCCTGATCGAGGACGTGCTCGGCGAGTTGCCTGCAAGACTCGCGGCATTCGCCGAAGACACAGGAAGCTACGTAGCGCTGATCGAGGCGCTCCTCGCGGGCGCTGCGTCGAGTCTCGATGCCGGGGAACTCGTCGCGACGCTCAATGCGCGCGATTCGGAACGGCTCCGGGAGCACTGGCCGGAGATGGCCGCGAAAGCGGCGCCGGGACGCCAGTTGGAACTGGACCCGGAGCCGGGCGCATTCGGCGGCGGCGTCCGCGTTGCGACCCGCGACGGCCGGGTCCGCGTCGATGCGACTTTCGAGGGGCGCGCCGCCCGGTTCCGCGAGGAACTCGCAGAAGTCATCGCCGAACGCCTGTTCGCGGGCGAGGCCGGCCCGGCAGAGTAAGGCATGGGCAAGATTATCGAGATCAACGGCCCGCTCGTCATCGCACGGCTCCCCGGCGTGCCGAACGGCGAACAGGTCCGCGTCGGCGAACTCGGACTGACCGGGGAGATCATCGGCCTGGACGGCGACACTGCGATGATCCAGGTCTACGAGGCGACCGACGGCCTGCGGCCCGGCCAGGAAGTGGAATCGCTCGGCCACCCGTTGTCGGTCGAGCTCGGGCCCGGGCTGCTCGGCCAGATCTTCGACGGCGTGCAGCGCCCACTCGAGGCCCTCGCCGGGATCAGCGGCGACTATATCCAACGCGGCATCGACGCCCCGGCCCTGCCACGCGAGACGAGCTGGCATTTCACGCCGGCCGAAGGACTGGCCGCCGGTACGCATGTCGAGGGCGGCGCCATACTCGGTGAAGTGCCGGAGACCGGCACGATCACGCACCGCATCCTCGTGCCGCCGCTCCTGCAAGGCGAGCTCACCGAACTCGCGCAGGCCGGCGACTACACGCTCGACGACGTGATCGCGAAGTTGCGCGATACGTCCGGCGACGAGCACGAGCTGAGACTATTCCACGAATGGCCGGTTCGGGTGCCGCGCCCGTACCGGGAGCGCGACGACGCGGTGGCACCTCTGATCACGGGCCAGCGCATACTCGACACCTTCTTCCCGCTCGTGAAAGGCGGCAAGGGCGCGGTGCCGGGACCTTTCGGCGCCGGCAAGACCGTCGTCCAGCAGCAGATCGCGCGCTGGTCGAACGCCGACATCGTCATCTACGTCGGCTGCGGTGAGCGCGGCAACGAGCTCGTCGACATCCTCGAAACCTTCCCGCAACTCACGGACCCCAACAGCGGCCGTTCGCTGATGGAACGCACGCTGCTGGTCGCGAACACGTCGAACATGCCAGTCGTCGCGCGCGAAGCATCGATCTACGTCGGCGTGACCATGGCGGAGTACTACCGCGACCAGGGTTACGACGTGGTGACCGTGGCAGATTCGACGAGCCGCTGGGCCGAAGCGCTGCGCGAGGTCGCCGGGCGGCTCGGCCAGATGCCTGTCGAGGAAGGCTATCCGGCCTATCTCGCCTCGCGCATGGCGGCCTTCTACGAGCGCGCCGGGCGCGTGTCGGCGCTGTCGGGCAAGAGCGGTTCCGTCACGCTGATCGGCGCCGTCTCACCCCCGGGCGGCGATCTCTCCGAACCGGTGACGAGCCACACGAAGGAGATCGTGCAGACGTTCTGGGCGCTGTCGAAGGAACTCGCCGATGCGCGCCACTACCCGGCCGTGGACTGGACCGACAGCTTCTCCGAATACATCGGCATCGCGGCGGACTGGTGGGCGAACGAAACCGATCCGAGCTGGGAACACAAGCGGGCGCGAGCGATGGAGTTGCTCGGCGAGGCCGAGGAGCTGTCCCGCATCGTCAATCTCGTCGGGACCGAGGCGCTGTCGTCCGCCCAGCGTTGGGATCTCGAAGGCGCCATGCTCATCCGCGAGGGCGTACTGCAGCAAAGCGCGCTGGATCCGGCCGACAGCTACGCGTCGCCGGCAAAGCAGTACGCGTTGCTGGCGCTGATGCTCGCGATCCACGAACGCGGCGCGACATTGCTCGGCAACGGCGTCCCGGTTTCACGCCTGCTCGAGTTGCCGCTGCTGGTGAAGGCGCGTCGAGCGAAGAGCGAGTATCCGAGCGACAAGGTCGCCGACATCGACGCCGTCGGCTCGGAGGCGCAGAAGGCGTTCGACCGGCTGCTCGCGGAATACCAGGGCGCGAAGGAGTCGCCATGAGGGAGAAGGAATACCGCAGTGCGTCGGCCGCGCGCGGCGGCCTCCTGTTCATGAAGGGCGTCCCGGGCGTGGCCTTCAACGACCGGGTGGCGATCCGCGATCATCGCGGGCGGCAGCGCAACGGCCAGGTGATCCGCAGTTCGAACGACGTCGTGATGATCCAGGTGCTGGAAGGCACCGACGACCTGGAGCTCGATCACACCTGGGTGCGCTTCCTCGAGCAGCCCTTCGAGATCGCGCTCGCCCCGAGCATCCTGGGCCGCATCTTCAACGGCGTCGGCGAGCCGCGCGACGACCGGCCGCCGATCATCTCGAAACTCCGGCGCGACGTGAACGGCGCGCCCGTGAATCCGGCGGCGCGCACCTACCCGCGCGAATTCATCCAGACCGGTGTTTCCGCGATCGATGGCCTCAACTCGCTGGTCCGCGGCCAGAAACTGCCGATCTTCTCGGGTGCCGGCCTGCCGCACAACCGGCTCGCGGCGCAGGTCGTGCGCCAGGCACAATTGCCGGGCAAGTCATCGGAGTTCGCCATCGTGTTCGCGGCAATGGGCGTCCCCTACAGCGACGCGCGATTCTTCCGCGAGGACTTCGAGTCCAGCGGCGTGCTCGGCAACGTCGTCATGTTCATGAACCTGGCCGACGATCCACCTATCGAGCGCCTGATCCTGCCTCGCACGGCGTTGACCGTGGCCGAGTATCTCGCCTTCGACTGCGAGAAGCACGTCCTCGTGATACTGACCGACATGACCCACTACGCGGAAGCGTTGCGCGAGGTCGCGACGGCCAAGGGCGACGTGCCCGCGCGCAAGAGTTATCCCGGCTACCTGTATTCGGACCTGGCATCGATCTACGAGCGCGCCGGCCGCATACGCAACCGTCCCGGTTCGATCACGATGATGCCGGTACTCAGCATGCCGTCCGACGACATCACGCATCCGATCCCCGACCTCACCGGCTACATAACCGAAGGGCAGATTGTCCTGTCGCGCGAACTCCACAATGGCGGCGTGTACCCGCCGATCAACGTTCCGCCGTCGCTGTCGCGTCTGATGAAGGACGGCATCGGCAAGGACTTCACCCGCGAGGATCATCCGCGCGTCTCGAATCAACTCTACGCGGCCTACGCCCACGCGCTCGAGGTGCGCAATCTCGCCTCGATCATCGGACCCGAAGACCTCTCCGAATCGGATCGCCGTTACCTCGAATTCGCCGACGCATTCGAGTCCCGTTTCGTCGGCCAGGGTGAGGACGAAGACCGCTCCATCGAGGAAACCCTGAACATCGCGTGGGACCTGTTCTCGCTCTTGCCCGCCGAATCGCTGACGCGCCTTTCCGCCGAGGACATTACGCGGCACCTCGGTGCCAAAGCCGAAGCGGCGAAGGACACCGGGTAGTCATGGCCAGGCGCCTCAGGGTTCCGCCGACGAAAAGCAAACTGCTCGAGTTGCGCCGGCACGTTGCGTTCCTCGAGGCCGGATACGAATTACTGGAACGCAAGCGCGAGCTGCTGACGCGCCTCGTCTACGAACGCCTCGACCAGTATCGTGAATTGCGGGCGAAAACGCGCGCGACGCTGGAGGATGCGTACCGATGGCTCGGCGTCACACACCTGCGCACGGGCAGTCGGGCGCTCGAACAGATCGTCCTGGGTCTGCCTCCGGCACTCGAGGTCGACATCCTGCCGCGCAGCAGCCTCGGTGTCGAATACCCGTCCGTCACTGCGAAGGCTCTGCAGGTTGCGCCCGTGAGTCTGATGTGGGCGGACATGACGCTGGACGAGACGCGCCGGCGGCTCGTGACGCTGGCGCTGGTCCTCGCACAGCTCGGCCAGGCGGAAATGGCTCTGCGCCGCCTGCTCGCCGAACAGCGCAAGACACAAAAGCGCGTCAATGCGCTGCGCTACAACGTGATTCCGCGCTATCGTGCGACGCTGCACTTCATCGCGTCGGTCCTCGAGGAAGAGGAGCGGAACACCCAGTTCCAGATCAAGGTGCTGCGCGAGTCCGGCAGACTCTGAGATACTCCGTCTAGGAGCCTGTCCGTGCACGTCAACCGCACACACGCGGGACACCGTCGACCCGTTCGGCTTCGAAGCGGCGGCGCAGCTCGAAAGACTTGTCGATGCGTCCGTCGCTGATGTCGAGCGAGAACACCCAGTCGACCACTTCGACCAGGTCGCAACTGCCTTCACCCTGCGCCGTAACGAGCCCGAGCCGCAATGTGTGCCGCACGAAACCGGGCCCCGTGCCGGAGAACGAGTCGAGCACCTTGGCCTGCGCAGGCCAGAAGAACGCAAACTGCCACAGGTACTCCACGAGGCCGCGCAACGCGGCGGCATCGGCCGGCCGCGCATTGAGCCGGCCCGCGTAGCCATCGCGCAGATTCCGGTCGACGCCTTCGCGATCGACGTAGCTGCACTTGAATACGCGGGCGTAGCCCGGCGACGTCGGTGTCGATACGTTGCCCACGGCGTCCGGATAGGCCAGGTCGCGCGTCACTTCGAAGTAGCGATCGTTCTCGTAACTGCCGGCAAAGACGCCGTTCACCGCGCGTCCTTCGTTGTCTGCCGCCTCGAGAGCCAGCGCCTCGTCGTAATTGTCCGTGCAGAGTTCGTAGGACAGTGACGGGTCCTTGACGTGATAGATCGTGTAGCTGCCGGGCGTGTCGGCGCGTTCATCCACGTAGAAACCCGATGGCGTGCGATAGTCGTTGTCATAGACCATCGAGAGCACTTCCTCGTCGGTGGGCATCGTCTGCGCTGCGATGTCGGGCGAGTTTGCCGGCGACTTGCAGCCGCACATGAGCGCTGTTGTCACCAGCAAAATGACGGAGCGCCGGCTCATTGCCCGCTCATGCTCGCGGAGCGCTTCATCTCGCCCCACTCCGGCGCCCGGCCGCGCAGCCAGCCGACGAGGCCCTTGACGCGCCACCACAGCGTGATTTGGCGATAGCCGAAATTCTCCAGGATCGCGATGCCGAACAGCCTGAGCAGATCGCGCAGGCGTGGATAGACGTGGAATGACATCTCCTCGAGTACGATCGCGCTGGTCGACAACATCACGCCGAGGCCGATTGCCAGCCCGAAGAACGTCAGTGCCGTCGTCCACGGCAGCCAGCCGGACAGCCATGCGACCGCCATGAAAAGATAGCCGCCGACTTCGACGACCGGGCCGAACAATTCGAAGACATAGAAGAACGGGATGGCGATCCAGCCGACCGCGCCGGCCCTGCGGTTGAACAACAGGCCCTTGTGCAGCGTGAGCGCCTGACCGAGTCCGTGTTGCCAGCGCACGCGCTGCTTGCCGAGCGTCTCCAGATTCTCGGGCGCATCGGTCCAGCAGATCGGATCCGGGACGAACGTGACCCTGTAGGGTTCGCCGGATGCAGCATAGCTCTCGTGGAGTCTGAGGACGAGTTCCATGTCCTCACCGATCGCAGAAGGATTGTAGCCCCCGACCTTGACCACCGCCTCCTTGTCGAAAACGCCGAACGCGCCCGAGATGATCAGGACCGCGTTCATCTGCGTCCATCCCATGCGGCCATACAGGAACGCACGCAGATACTCGATGACCTGGGCGGCCGCCAGGAAGTTGTCCGGCAGCCGCACCTTCTCGAGGAATCCGCCGCGGACGACGCAGCCGTTGGCGATCCGCACGGTGCCGCCCGTGGCGACCGTCAGGGGGTTCTCGAGGAACGGCCGCACGGCACGGCGCAGGCTGTCGGGCTGCAGGATAGAGTCGGCGTCCACGGCGCAGAAGATCGGATAGCGGCAGGCATTGATGCCGCCGTTCATTGCATCGGCCTTCGAGCCGCCGTTCTCCTTGTCGACGACACGCAGATTCGGGTATCGCGCCGACTTGTACAAACCCCGTACCGGCTTGCAGGGCACGCGCTGCCGGTAGGCCTCCGGGAACGGCCGCAGACCGAATTCGTCGATGAGCTTCTGCAGCGTGTCGTCCGTGGACCCGTCGTTGACGACGATCACTTCGAAGTCCGGATACTCTATCTGCAGCATGGCGCGGATCGACGTGATGATCGACGTCGATTCGTTATACGCGGGGACGATGACGCTGACCGGCAGGTCCAGGCTCGAGAACACGTTGTCGGCCGCGGCGAGCTCTGCAACCTGCAGGTAACGGCGGATGCGGAACACCGCGAAGACGTTCAGCACTGCATAGACGAGATAGACGGCGCTGAAATAGCCGAAGAACAGCCACTCCATCGCCTTCAGAAACGGCGCCGCGCTCACGCCAGCCCCGCCTCGGCGAGCGCGTGCTGCATCGCACCTCTCGCGTAGCGGTCCGACTGCCGGGTGCACAGCTTGCGCAGGGCATTCGGGCCGAGGAACGGCAGCTTCGTGATCGCCTGGGCCGCCCGATAGCGCACCCACCACTCCTTGTCGGACAGCAGAGGCTCCAGCACGGCGTAGTCTTCCCGGCGACCGAAGCGTCCGAGCAGGTTTGCCGCCTGCATGCGCACGTACCAGACCTCGTGCGTCGCAAGTCGACGGATCACGGGGTCCGGCAGGTGACCGCGGACCGCTTTCAATGCGGCGGCCAGCAGGCCCGGATCGGACCGCGTCGTGAGCAACCGTGCCGCCAGCGAGTCGATCTCGTTCATGTATGCCGATTCGAAGAACTGCAACAGACAGGTCGCATCCTCGTCGTTGGCGGATTCGATCGAATGACACAGGGGTCGGGTCACGTAGTCCGGTCCGGCGATGCTGAGGATCCGGCCGATCTGGGTTCGCGGCCACCGCTTCCGCTCGCAGATCGTCGGAATGACGATCGGGATCGAACGCTCCGGATCGATGTGCGTCAGCGCCGTCGCCGCAGTAATCGACAACGGCACGTTCGGATTCACGAGTAACTCCTCGATACTCGGCCAGCTGTCCGTGTCGCGCAGGAATCCGAGCGCCTGCACCGCGAGCAGGCGGCCGCTGACCGAACGCTTGCGCAGCAACCGCCGCGCCGCGGTGAGCAGTCCGAGTTCCTTCGCCAGTTCCTCGAGCACTTCGGTAGACTCGCCGCGAATCTGGGCGCGGAATCGGCACCACTCGCGCAAGAGCCGGACGCGCGAGCCGGTTCCGAGTCGCCGCCTGCGTTTGCCTATCGGCTCCCGGGTGCCCATCGATGCGCGCGCGAGTACCGGCCACCAACCGGTTTTCAGTCGCTGCATCTCATGCTCATGCGCGATGTGCGCGGCCCGCAGACCGAGCGAGTACAGGAACAGAACGGCGGTCACCGCGATCGCGGCGAACAGCGACATCAGGGCCAGGTCTTTCGGGAGTTCAGAAAACACCGGACACGGATACTCCGATCGCATCGCGGCGGTACAGATCGCCCTGCTCGTGCGTGCCAAGCCACCAGCCAATCTCGAACCGTCCGTTGAGGACGACCACGCCGGTTACCGCGACGGACCAGACCCGCGTACGCAACAGTTGCCCGGGTCCCACGGCCTCGATTTCCTCACCGGAGGCAAGGACGAGCCCGAGCCGGCCTCCGTCGCCCGTATAGCGGTCCGCGGCGAAGCGCTGCACCACGGCCTGCTCTCCGCCGAGCCGGGAATCACCGAGCGCATACTCGAACCGGTATTTGCCGACGTAGCGTTCGGCACCGACCTCCAGCGTGCCGACGGACTGTTCCGGGTATGCGCGGCGACGCAATCGGCCGTTCACCACCCAGCCGTGTTCGAGCTTGCGGGACAGACTCAGGCCGAATTCCGCCTTCGGCAGGAAGTCGGGCGCCGAACTGAACGCCGCCGTCGCGCCGGCGATCCACCTGTCGTTCAGCTCGACCGACGCGTCCGCGCCGAGTGCGTCGTCCGTGGTGCCGAAGCGTGTCGCCCGATTCGCCGTTATCGAGATTTGTCGGCCGTCCCCGGGCCGCCAAGCGAATGACGCACTGTAGTTTTGCCAGTCCGATGCGCCGTTGCTCAGCCGTTCCCGTTCCGCGGCAACGCGCCACCGCCACTCACCGGCCGGGCGAGGCGCCGCCTGCGTCAGCCATTTTGCGTCGGGGAAGCGTTCGGCCGCCGCGCGGGCGAAAGCTTCGTCCTCGTCACGGTACTTCCGGTCATCGCGCGCCTGCCGCAATCGGAACTCGAGTGCCCAGACGTCCTCGTAGTCCGGGGCAAGCCGGCGCGCCTCGTCGAGCAGTGGCAGCGAAGATTCGGGGTCGCCCGACCAGGCGAGCACCTGTGCGTAGCCGAACACGTAGTCGACGTCTTCCGGATGCTCCCGCACGAGGTCTGCATACAGGGTCCGCGCCCGCTCGAAGTCGCCCGCGCGGGCCGCCTCGCGCGCGTCCTGGAACCGGGTCGCGTCAACAGGCGCCTCCGGGTTGTCCGCGAACGCGGCCGACGCAAGCGTGAGTGCGGCCAGCAAAGCCACGATGGCAAAAGCTGCCGTCGATGCGCATCGCATCGCCACGTCTATGCTCTCTTTTTGAGATTGACGTGACGCTTGATGCGAGCGCTGAGTTCCTGCGGGTTATAAGGCTTCTTGACGTAGTCGTTGGCGCCGAGGTCGAGAGCCCTGACGACATCGCCTTCAGTCACCTTGCCGGACAATACGACCACCGGCACGTCTCTCCAGCGCGGATCCTCGCGGATCTGCATGAGCAATTCGAAGCCACTGACGTACGGCAACATCAGGTCGGTAATCACGATATCGGTGGGCTCGGAGCTCGCCACGAAATCGCGCGCGTCGCGGCCGTTGGTGGCCGCGTGCACGATGAATCCGTCGCGCAACAACAGATGGCGAAGCAGGTAGACGGTATCTTCGTTGTCGTCTACGAGCAGCGCCGTCGCAAGCGGTTTGAATGCGGGCAGTGTCAAGTCCAGTTCCACGATGTGCCCCGCGTCGTCAGTGGTCGTAGGCTGTTTCGAATACCGCGTCACTCCGCGGAATCGTTTGACATATGTTTGCGTTTCACGGCGCCTGTTCGCCATGACACGCAACACACAAAATTGGAAACACTGTGTTGATCATTCGAGGCACGTTTTTCGCAACACAGTGTTTCCCGTCTGTCTGTGACATTGCCGGTATGCTGAGGGCGCTTGGTGCGTTGTGATCCGCGTACGGCCGTTCACGGGTCGCGATCTTCGAATCTGGGTAATTGCCAATGCGCGAGACGCAGTCGTTTCATCTGCACAGACTGCCGTGGGGCGAGACGGAAACCGCCGCCGGGAGCACCATGCGCCTCATCGTCCTCGACGATGACGGCGACATGCTCGAAAAGATCGAGAATGCGCTCTGGGTCTGGCCGCACAAGCTGCTGACCGCGGCCCATATCGAGGAAGCGATCGTCCTGTCCGAGCAGGAACCCCCCGCCGCCATCCTGATCTCCGTCGACCGCAACAAGATCCGTGAAGCCAAGTCGATCCCCCTGTTGAGGCGTCGACTTCCGGCGATACCGATCGTCGCAGTCATTTCGCCGGACCAGTCTGCGGCGTCTCAGCGATATCTCGATCAGGGCGCGGATGCCCTGCTCCTGCGCGAGGACGCGGACCGACCGACACTGCACGACCTGATTACGAGCCTCGCGCGCAGCCGTGACGACTCGCCGGGTGACCGACGCTCTCCGCGCTTCGAACTGGCGCGTCCGTGGCGACAGAGCGAGATCGTCGGCGCGCTGATCTGCGACGCGAAAGGTACCGTCGTGGATGCCAACGGTACGCTGGCCGGTTGGCTCGGCTACGAAGACGCGGACGGGCTGCGCGGCAAGAGCTTCCCGCGCGACGTCCTGGCGCATCGCCATGACTGGATCCGATGGATCGAAGTCGCCGGCGACACGGCGGCGTTCCTGCACAGCGATGCCGGTATCGTCACGAGGGATGGCCGCTCGCTGCGATTGAGTGCCGAAGTTTTCGCGGCCCCGGGCTGCCCGAGCCACATCCAGGCGGTGTTCAAGGATCCTGCGGGACGCGCAATCGGGGCTGCCGGCAAGGACTGATTGCAACAACGGCCGGTGGGGAGACCCGCCGGGTAAAGTAGACCACTTGGTCAAGAAACACTGTGTTTCCTGACGGGCTATTGTATTGTGCAGAACTATTTTCCCACATACGGTATACTACTGGCTACGCAGGTGCATGGCGTTATTTTGGGCACATTGGCGCACGCACCAAGTTTGGGCATACGGTCGCCGCGCAAGCGGTTCGGGGGTTGGCGTTGAACCTGTCCGACGTTTATGTCTTCAAGAAGGTCGCTTCGACGCTCAGCTTTACCAAGGCGGCGCGTCAGATCGGCGTCAGTCGGTCCGCGGTCAGCAAGCAGGTGAGCCGCCTCGAACAGGACCTCGGTGTCGTGCTCGTCAACCGCACGACACGCAGCGTCAATCTCACCGAAGCCGGACGCACCTTCGACAGCAACACGTCCGATATCGATACGACCATCGAGCGTGCCGCGAGTCTGGTCCGCGGCGCCGATCTGAGCCCGCACGGCACAGTGTCCTTCACGCTCCCGTCGGCTCTCGGCGCTGCGCTGCTGCCCGCTCTGACGACCGATTTCCGGGCCCGTTGGCCGGAACTCCGGCTGCACATTCGTTTCGATGACAATGTGCAGGACATGGTCGAGACGAATCTCGATCTCGCGATCCGAATCTCCAAGCGGCTGTCCGATTCGAGTCTCATATCACGGAGACTGATCTCGACGAAACGGGTTTTCGCCGCCTCACCCGGCTATCTGCGCGAATACGGCATGCCGTCCGGACCATCCGAGCTGACCCGGCATCGTTGCATCGGCATCGGCAGCGTGGCCAGGAGCGGGGGGACATGGAAATTCCGCGAGGGTGACAAGACCGTCAACGTACAGACGACCTACGCGATGTCGGCCAACAACCAGCTCGCCCTGATACTGGCGGCCTGTCTCGGCTCGGGGATCATCTCCGTCCCCGAGATCTGCATCGCGGGTGAACTGGCGCGCGGACAATTGGTCGTCATACCCTCGCTCGTCGGTCCGGCGACCCTCGGCGTCTATGCGCTGTATCCCCATCGCAATGCGGCCGCCAAGGTCAAGGTACTCGTCGAGTTCATCGAAGCGATGCTCGCGAAAATGTCGACCGTCGACCGCTGGGCGCCGCTATCCGACAGTCTGAACGAGGCGCAGGCATCGAATGACGATACGGGCAAGAAGGCCGGAAATACGGCGAACTGACGGGGAGGGACGGTTTTGTCACAGCTCGCGTTGCTCGTAGACGGCGTCGTCACGCAACTCTTCAGCCTCGATAAGGCGAAGATCACCATCGGCCGCGCCGCCAACTCGGACATCTGCATCGATGACTCCAGCGTGAGCAACAATCACGCCGTCATCTACGTCTCGCCGGACGAGCTGCTCGACGGTCATGACGACATCCTGATCGAGGATCTGCAGAGCAGGAACGGCACACTCGTCAACGACAGAGCCGTGCATCGCTGCAGGCTGCAGCCGGACGACATTATCGGGATCGGCTTCAACCGCTTCAAACTCCTCGACGATCTTGCCGCCGGCAGGGAATCGACCGTACTGATGGTCATGGATTGACGGATTGCGCCGTCACGACGCACTATAGACTGCGTATTCGCGATTCGGGGCAACTCGTGGCCAAATCCGAAGGCTATACAACCACCGTCATCATCCGCAGACCCGCCAGGGTCAGCATCGACGATCGGGGCCACAACGTCTGGACCGCACCGATCGAAGAGACGGAACTCGAACTGATGACCACGCAGGAACTCAAGGTGGCACTCGCGGCAGCGGACGATGCGGACCGGCAGGCGATGCAGGCGATGGCCGAGAGCGGCAAGCGAGGCATCGTCGCACGCAATCCTGTGACCGGAGCCCTGGACGTCGTATCGGAGGACGAGCTGCGGGAACTACAGCGCGACAAGACCGTCAGGCTGCCGCAGCTCCTCGACACGGATACCGCTCCCGATACCGGCAACGACGATGGGCAGGAACTCTCGCTCGTCTCTACCCAGATGCTGAAGCAGATGCTGGGCGATGAGGAATCCAAAGGTCCGGGCGAACCGGAAGAGATCGCCGAGGCGGAAAAGGGCTTCAATCCCTACGATCACAGCTGACCCCCGCATGACCAATCGATGCCTCAGCGCAGTTTTTCGTTCACGAAATCGATGACCTCCCGCAACGCCTGAATCCGGGTTTCGTCCGATGACAAATAGTGATTGTCGTCCTCGAGAGGGACGTATGTCACATCCTTGCCGGCGCTCTTCAGCCGGGAATACATTTTCCCGGACTGTTTGTTCGATACGACCTCGTCGTGCTCGCCGTGGAGTAACAGGACCGGCGCCTGAAAGTTTTCAGCATGATCGGCCGGCGAGATGGCATCGAGCTCCGAATGCCGCAATTCACCGTTGCCGATCGTTTCCTCGAAATACGATTCGATCCATTCGTTGTCCTTGTATGCGAAATCGTCGTGATCGATCATCGCCTCGACGTCTGAAATGCCGTTGATCGAGACGACGCATTTGTATAGATCTGGCGTAAAGGCGCCGCCGGCAAGCGCTGCGTAGCCGCCATAACTCATGCCCACGATGCAAACGCGATCCGCGTCCACGTAACCCTTGTTCACCAGCGCCTGCAAAGCATCAGTGAGATCCGACTGCATCTTCTTACCCCATTCACCATTGCCGGCTTCGCGGTGGTCGAGGCCGAAGCCCGTCGAGCCCCGGAATTGCGGTTGCACGACGAGGTAGCCCTGGTCGGCCAGAGCCTGAGCAAACCAGTCGAACCCGATGCGGTCGTAGGCCGCCGGCCCGCCGTGCGGCAGGATGATTGCGGGCAGATTCTCCGGCTTGTCGAGGTGCGCACGCGGAATCGTCAACAGCGTCGGGATTACCATTCCGTCCCTCGCCGTGAATCTGAAACTCGCGATCGGATGAATCCGCGCATCGTCGAAATTCGGGCGGGCCGTCGCCAGGAGTTTCGGGGACTGGCCCTCGGAGACCGAGAAGTACTGTCCCGAGAAAGCCGGTCCTTCCACATAGACGAGCAGGGTCTTCCAGTCATTTGTCCAGCCTCTCAGCCGGACGGAATTGCCCTGGAAGGAATCCACGAGGCCAGCGACTCTTGTCGTGAGCCTGGAATCGAGGAACTCGTAGCTGGGATTGAATCCCGAATATCTTGCTCCGTACACGACGCGATTGATATCCGCAATCACGCTCTCGACGTCGGCATCGTCCCTCGCGAACAGCGTCCCCGTGATCTCACCGTTCTCGAGCGACATCGTGTAGTAGCTGCGGCGCCGTGAGTGCTCGTCGTACCTGGCTACCACGAGAGACCGGTAGTCGGGCGTGAGACCGATCAGGCTGGTCCCGATGAGCTTTGTATCGCGGTGGAAGATCTCCGACCAATCCTTACCGTGCCGGGCTTCTATGCTATGCAGACCTTCCCGGCCGTTGAACAACTCGTGCACGAGCGTAGCGCCGTCGGCGTCGACGAGATAACCCACCGAACGCCGTTCACCCTGGAACTGGATCTTGCGGTGCTTGGGAGCGCCGAGTTCGACACGGAACAGTGAATAATTGGGATATTCGACAAACCGGGCATCACCAGAGAAAGCCGGCATGTAAGCGTATTTTCCGCCCGGCGACACGCCGACGATCTCGCCGAGCCCCGACTGCCCGACATATACGACGCCACCCGGTTGGAGCAGCGTCTTGAGTTCGTGGTCCCGCGTGCTGTAGACGAATGCCCGACTGTAGTCGTCCCGGCCCCGGAATCCCTCGATTCGGCCGTACTGCGAGACCACCAACACCAAGGTGTCAGCATCGGCGAACATGATGTCGTTCGGATCGATATCCTCGTTCAGGCTGATGCTGCCGACGAGCTGGTTCTTCGCAAGGGAATACAGCATGATCCTGTCGCCATCGTCGGCCATCCGGCGAAAGGCGATCGTCCTGCCGTCCGGCGAGATCTCCATCATGCTGATCGTGGGCAGGTGACCGTAGAGTTCTGCGGCGTCGACGTCGGCAGACGAGGCTGGCAGACTCCACAGGAGTCCGAGCAGCGCACCGATGGTGACCAGCGGCGCGATATCCCCGAGCGTTTTCAAGTTCAGTGTGGCCAAGCCGCTCGCTCCATGTCAGGGATGACTTCCGACTGTGCGGCATGCAAAAGCTCCCAGCCGGCCTCGAAATCGACCAGCCGATTGACCAGATAGAAGGCAAACATCGTCGTCAGCCAGTCGCCGAACTCACGCCTCGATCCGAGATGCCGGCGCATGTTGATCATGATCCACGAGAAGTGCTCCCAGGTATCGAAGCAGGAGGAGCAATCCCGATCGATGCCCGTGCAGCAGCGCCGCGTCGTTTGAAAGTCCGCGTTCACGGCACGGAAATGGCGATTGAACGGCTTGCCGTTCTTTAGCCGCTCCGCATTGACGGGATTGTCGGCGCTCAGGTTGGTGCACACAGCATAGCCCCAGCGCTCGCCCTTCAGCCGGCCGGTCGTCGTCACCCGGTTCAGATAGCGGGTGGTGTAGATCCTGTCCGGAAACCGCGCGATCATGCGGTCGATCTCTTGCCGCACGGTTTCGAATCCCCGGCGGAAGTCGAGCTCGCCGCCCTGCCCGCTCACGTCGCTATAGTAGTTGAAGAGCACGCGGTTGCCGTTCGCGATGCATTGCTCGACGACACTCTCGATCTCGTCGGCTCGGCCCGGTGCCACCGTGTAATACCAGAATGCGCGCGGATCGTCCCGGTAGTTCGACAGCGCGACGCTGAACAGGTCGCGCCGGCCGTCGGCTCGCAACCGCGAATCCGTGCCGTGGTCGCCCCAAACGGCGATCCCCAGCGGCAGCGTCTCGAGCCCTTCGTAAGGGATGCGTATGAGACCGTTGGTCGCCACGTTGACCCGGAAGTTCGCGAACAGCTTGCGCAGCCGCCCGGGCGCGAGAGCGGGTTCGCCGCCAACGACGGTCACGAAGTTCGTGCCGCGCCCTTTTTCCCGCTCGATCAGCGCGTCGAAATCGGTCTCGCCGCCGCCCCGGAGCCGGTCCATGCCCTCGGCGTAGTAGTAGCACCCGGTGCAGCGCAGGTTGCACTTGTGCGTCAGGTCCAGCGAGATCGGCCGCACGGCGCCGGCGTCGCGGATCATCTCGTACATGCCGTGGAGCCGGGGGTCCCGGAGGTAGCGGGTCAGGGGCGACATGGCCGTATGGTAGCGAACCGGGGTCGGCACGTATCCCCCGTTTTGTGGATTCGGTCATATTCCATAATCCCGGGGTCGGCGATACTCGCGAACATCTGGAATTGCGCCCCGGGCCGGCGCCTGGACCCGCTAATGGACGGTTTGACCTCACAATTCGTGCTCTATCTGCTCGGCAGCGCCGTTGCCGGCGCTGCCCTGGGCTGGCTGCTCAGGGGCGCCCAGGGAAACGCCCGTGTGCGGCAGGTTACCGACGACAGCCAGCGGCGGCTGGACGACCTCATCCGGCACCGTGACCGGCTGATCTCGGAGTCCGCAAACCTGCGTAACACGATCGAGTCTCTGCAGGGCGAAGTCCACAGGCAGGAGGTCGCCGTGGCCAGGGGCCGCACGGAACTCGAATCCGCAAACGAGAGACAGAAACAACTCTCCCGGGACCTGTTCACGCTGCGCTCGGAACGCGAGGAGTTCAAGACCAAGATCAGCGCGTTCCAGAACGCGCTCGCAGCATTCAAGCGGCAGTCCAGTGAACTGCAGTCGGAGTTCCTGAAATCCCGCGAGTTCTACAAGGGCGAACTCGCCAAATCCTTCGAGAAACGCAAGGAACTCGAGGCCAAGCTGGAGGAGGCCAGGCACGACCAGGAATCGTTCGCCAATCTGCTTGAATCCAGCCGGTCGGAACACGAATCGGTCAACAAGATGCTCGCATCCGCCCAGAATCGCATGCGCCACCTGGATTCGCTCGAGGACAACGTGATCCGGCTTGAGGCCGAGAATGCACAGCTCAACCATGACGCCGTACTCGCGCAACAGGAGATCGACGTTCTGAAACGCGACCTGGCCGAACTCGAAGAGCTTAAGGTGCAGAACAAGGAGCTGGCGCAGGTCCTGAAGTCGATGGAGAACAGCCGCAAGCAATACGAGGAGGATGCCAAGCGGTACCGCGAGTACGCCGATCAGTCCGAACAGAGATCTGAGACTCTCCGACTGCGCCTCGGCGAGGTCGAGAAGAACTTCGCCGATATCGAGAAGCAGCAGCGCGCAGCGCTAAGCGACGCCCGCAAGTCCTCCGTGCCGGAGAAAGTCAACGGCGGCAAGAAGCGCGACGTCGAGAAGGACGACCTGAAACAGATCGTCGGCATCGGCAAGGTTTTCGAACACGCCCTGAACGAACTGGGCGTCTATACATTCGCGCAGATCGCGGCCTTCGACGTCACGGACATCGCGCGCGTGAACGTGGCGCTGAAGGAATACAACGGCCAGGGCCGCATGGAACAGGACGACTGGATCGGACAGGCCCGCGAGCTGCACTTCAGGAAGTACGGCGAGGCCGAGCAAGCCTGAAGGGCAGTATCGTCTATTCCATGACCAGCGCTGCCGGGAGGTCCTCGTACAACTCTCCCGTCGCCTTCGTCCCCATGTTCGTCTGCATCGGATTCGCGTGAATGAAAAATCCGTCGGGCCCGTGTGTCAGGACGAACGCATCGAGGTCCATCGACCGGGTCGCCGCGCAACGCTGCAGCTTGCAGACGACTCGGCCGGTCGCCTTCTCGCGCACACTGTAGGTGTGTTCGGTCTCCGTGACCGTGAAGTCCTCGGCGTTGCCGTCGGTCAGACGCGTATCCTCGACGAGGGCGGTCCGTCGCCCACTCGAGTCGTAGATTGCCAGCCGGACGTGCAGGTCACCGCCGTCGTCTCTCTCGACGCGCAGTATCGTCGCATCGGAATAGACGACGAGATTCGGCGTGCCCGCATAGAAGTTACCGCCGATCCTTGTCTTGAAATTCTCCGGTACTTTCATCTCACGTTGCCGGCGGCGTATCAGGCGAGTTCGAGCCTGCCTTCCGAGTTCACGTCCAGGCTCTTGTCATTGCAGAACTCTTCGAGTTCCTTGGGCACTGCCAGGACGACCTTGCCTTCGAATTCGAAGGTCGTGTCGTTGGCCGCCGGCTCCGAAAAGTTGAGCGTGAGGCTCGACTGATCCTTGGGCGTGATCCGAAAGCACTTCGTGCTCTCATCCTCGGCGTCAGTCACTGATTGCAGCGATTGATGAAGTTGTTTCAGAGCTGAGTTTGTTACCGATAGCATGAGTTTTACTCCTTGGGTCGGATGGAATGCGCCGCGAACGACGCGGGATTTGCTTGCCCGGCAGTGTGCTGCGACGGGCTGGAATACAGCCACGCGACGACCAGTCCGGCACAGATGCCGGGCAGGCCCTCGTACACCATGTCCTGCCAGCCGAGTTGCCGCCACAGGATCGCAACCGCTATTCCGACGGCCATCGCGGCGATAGCTGCCGTTTCGCTCAGTCGACGTCCGAGGCTGTAGACCGCGAGCAAGGGCGCGAAGGCGCAGGCCAGGGTCGACCACGACAGGATGACCAGGTGGAAGACACTGCGGTTGTCCGTGAGCGCGATCAGTAATGCCAGGCCAGTCACGGCCGCGGTGGCGATCTTCATCTCGCGCGGGCGGTCGAGGCGGACCGGCAGGAGATCGTGGGTGACCGCTGCCGAACAACTCAGTACCAGCGAATCCGCCGTGGACATCGTCGCCGCGAAGATGCCGGCCAGGATCATGCCCACCAGGAAGGGTGGCAGCAGTTCGAGCGCCATGCTCGGCAGGGCGAGCTCGGGGTCCATACTGCCGAGGTCGGGAAGATAGAGCCGCGACAGCATGCCGACGCCGGTCGCGAGCGCGTAGAACAGGAAGAAGTACGCGTAGTACCAGGCTCGGGCTCGCACCAGGTTGCGGGGGGAGTCCAGCGCCATGAAGCGCACCATCACGTGCGGTTGGCCCACGACCGAGAAGCCCGCGAACATCCAGCCGACGACGAACAGGCCCATGCCCGCGAACCCCGGCAGCAGCAGGTCGCCCGGGAACAGGTCCAGGAAGCCCGGCACGGCCCGCATGCTCTCGACTGCCTTCGCGGGGCCGCCGAGCCCCTCGAGCCCGACGAAGAACAGCGTCGCCATGGCGACGAGCATGACCGCGGACTGCACGGCGTCGGTCCAGATCGATGCCCGGATCCCGCCGGCCAGGCTGTAGCCCAGGATCATCGCCGCGACCATTACCGCTCCGGCAGCCGGATTCCAGGCGAAGACGCCCTCCAGTGCCTTGCCGCCGGCGCTGATTTGCGCCGCGGCGTACGCGCCGAGGAAAATGACCATGACCACCGCGGCGATCCTGCGCCACACTTGGAAGGACTCTCCGTACCAGCGTGCGATGACGGCCGGGAACGAGGCTTCGTTGGTCTTTGCCGTACTCTCCCGAAGGCGCCGGTGGATGAACAGCGAACCGAGAAAATCGCCGGTGATCCAGCCGAACATGAGCCAGATCGCCGCAAGCCCTGTTGCGTAGGTGAAGCCGATGACGCCGATGAACATGTAGCCGGAATTGTTGGTGGCGACCGCCGACAGCCCGCACAGCCAGGGTGACACCTCGCGGCTGGCGAGGTAGTAGTCCATCCGGGAAGCGCGCGCCTTCATCACGGACGCGAGGCCCACGCCGACGAATACCAGCAGGAAGAGCAGGAAGCTGGCCAGGATCACGGTTCGGCTCGCTCCCTCATGCGGCTCGTGATGCCGATTTCCGGGCGGTTCCCGAATCGCTCTCGACCAGGGCGGCATGCAGTGCCCGGATGGCCGGCTCGTAGTCCTCGTCCTCGACGATGAACATGATGTCGACGTTGCGCAGCAGCTGATGGACGCCGAGTATCTCGACGCCGGCCGCAGACAATGCCGCGACGGCGGAGCCGGTCAGTCCCATCAGGTCGAGGTCGCTCCCGATCGCCGAGACGATGGAAACCTTGCGCACACTGACGCTCGACGACTCGCATTCCTTCTCGAGCTCGTTGATGACCCGCTTTACCGCACGGGGAGCACCGGCGAGATAGTGCGTAATCGTATTCGCATTGGAAGACTTCGTGACGACCCTGACGGCATGGTGCTTCAGAATCCGCAATATCCTGGCGTCGTAACCCTTGACGCCGACCATGTCCTGCTCGAAGAACTGCAGGGCATACACGCCGCGGATTCCGGTGACGATCTCCGCGCGCGGCGTCTCGGACGTGTAATCGCCGGTAATCGCCGTGCCGGCATCGGCGGCATCGAATGTGTTCTTGACGCGCAGCGGGATCCCGGCCCGGCGCAGGCTTTTCGCGGCGCGCGGATGGATGGCCTCCATGCCGAGATTCGAGAGCTGATCGGCGACGTCGTAATTGGTCTGCCCGATCGTGCGGACCCGCTCCTCACCGACGATCTTCGGGTCCGCGCTCGACAGGTGGAATTCCTTGTGGATGATGGCTTCGCGTGCGTGTGTGAGTGCGGCCACGCGGGAAAAGGTGACCTCCGAATAGCCGCGCCCGTAACGCGTGATGACGCCGCGATCACACTGTGCGTAGCCAGTGGCGATGGGCAGCGTCGAGTCCGGATCGAGGTCGCGGAACGCGGCACCGATCCGCTGGTCCAGCTTCCGGCAGGTGTCTCCGCGCCAGCCGGTCAGGTCGACGAAGCGCGCATTGATGCCCATGGAATTCAGCAACAACGCCGTGTTGTGCGCGCTGTGCGCCTCTCCCAGCGAAGCGAGCAGCTCCCGCACGGTCTTGAGATTGCCGGGCAGGTTGAAATGACCGTACGAACAGAGCCGGTGGAGGTCCATGAGGCAGTTGCGTACGCCCTCGATGCGCTCACGCACGAAGCTGTCGGCGGTGACGCGCTGGCCGTCGTCGCTGAAGATGCCGGCATTGATCTCCAGCATCCGTTCTGCGACTTTGTTCAGCGCATCGCCCCAGGCCCATTCGGAATCCTCACCGATAAAGTGCCCGAACACGCCGCGCGCGCCGCTGCGTTTATGCTCGAGCAGCCAATCGGTGATGCCGGCGTACGCTGAAACGACGAAGATACGACCATAGAGGTCGCTGCCTTCGCGGGCGCCGACGAGCACGTTGTCGAGCAGTGCCTGCGTCTCCAGCATCGACGTGCCGCCGACCTTTTCGACGGTATGTCCTTCCAATTTCATCGCATTACCTCACTCGGCCGGCGACCGGCTCGACCGCCGAAAAATCGTGTCGTTCGGCCAGGAAGTCGGGCCTCGGCCTGTCCACCCCGAAAGGATCGACGACGCGATTACTTACGGCGTTGTAGACGATGAACACGTTCGAACGAGGGAACGGCGAGATGTTGCTGTTCGATCCGTGCATCGTATTGCAGTCGAAGAACGCGACGGCTCCGGCATTGCCGGTGACCGTGCGGATACCGCCCTTGTCGACGAGCTTGCGCAACATCGCCGGATCCGGTACGCCGTATTCCTGGCGCTGCAGGGACCGGCGGTAATTGTCGTCGGGAGTCTCACCCCGGCAGCACACGAATCGCCTGTGCGAGCGCGGGATCAGCATCAGCGGTCCGTTGATGTCCAGGTTGTCGGTCAGGCTGATCGATACACTGAGCGCCCGCATGCCGGGCATGCCGTCTTCAACGTGCCAGGTCTCGAAATCCGAATGCCAGTAGAACTGCCTGCCGAAGAAACCGGGCTTGTAATTGAGGCGGCTCTGGTGGATGTAGACGTCGTCGTCCAGCAGGAACCGGGCCACGTCGGCCAGGCGCGAGTCGCGCGCCACCCGCGCGAACAACTTGCTGACCTTGTGCACGTCAAAGATCGAGCGCACGACCTTGCCGTTCGGTTCGAGGATGATCGACTCGTCTCTCGACCCGCTGTACTCCGTGCGCAGGCGGTCGCGTTCCTTGACAAGAGTCTCCAGCTCGGTCTTGTCGAACAGCTGACCCGCATCGAGGAAGCCATCCTTCCCGTATGCTTCGATCTGCTGTGGCGTAAGCGGCGCGCCCGCCACACGATCGGAGTAGACGACAGGGTCTTCACGCTCGAGCAGCTCGCCGTTTCCGCCCTGCCGGGACGGATACCTGTCTTTCTCTCGAGTCATCGTCAGATTCAGGCGCTCTTTTCGAGCGGTGCCGCCTCTGTCGGGTAGGCTCCACTATCGTCGTGGACTTCACTGCCGATGAGCGGAGGATTGAACACACAGGCGAGGACGAGCTGCGTCTCCGCGCGCAGCACATGCCGGTCATGCGCATCGAGAGCGTAGATCACGCCCGGACGGATCGCGTGGCGGGCACCGTCGGCCAGATCTTCCACGGAGCCTCGGCCGGCGATGCAATACACGGACTCGAGGTGATTGCGGTAGTGCATCTCGAGTTCGGCGCCAGCATCGATCCGTGTGATATGGAAAGAGAAGCCCATCGCGTCGTCCTTGAGGAGCAGCCGGACACTGTTCCAGCCGTCGGAGTCGACGCGGCGACCGCTATCCTTGGCAACGTTGAAATCGCGGATGATCATTTCTGCCTCCTAGGCTCCTAGGCTGCGTCCTTGCGTGGCTGTTGCAGCGTTTCCGAGACCGAGCGCTCCAGCAACGTGAGGCCGCGGTCAAACGCGCTTTCGGTGATCGTAAGGGGGGCGAGGCACTTGACGATCTCGTCCTCGGGGCCGCTCGTTTCGATGATCAGGCCGCGATCGAAAGCGGCGCTGACCACGTCTGCGGCGACTTCCCCCGAGTCGAACAGGATGCCCTGCATCATGCCGCGGCCGCGCCGCTCGATCCCACACGGCCCATGCTTGCGAACGATTGACTCGAGTCGATCGGTGAGTTGCTCGCTGCGTTCGCGGATCGTCTTCTCGAACGTGTTCTCGCGCCAGAACTCCCGCAGCGCGGCGGTCGCCGTGACGAAGGCATGGCAGTTGCCGCGGAAAGTGCCATTGTGTTCGCCCGGCGCCCATTGATCGAAGCGACGGTCGATGAGGACCACCGACATCGGCAGACCGTAGCCCGAGATCGACTTGGCCATCGTGACGATATCGGGCTTGACGCGGGCCGGTTCGAAGCTGAAGAAGGTTCCGGTGCGTCCGACACCTGCCTGGATGTCGTCCACGATGAACAGGGCGCCGTGCCGGCGCGTAATCCGGGCGACCTCGCGGAGCCATTCCGCGGAAGCCGCATTCAGACCGCCTTCGCCCTGCACGGTCTCGACGACGACGGCGGCCGGCGCATCGATGCCGCTCGAGGGATCCGACAGCAGCTCATCGAGATACGCGGCCGTGTCGACGCCCTCGCCGAAGTAGCCGTCGTAGGGCATACGGTCGACGCCGCCGAGCGGCATGCCGGCGCCGCCGCGATGGTGTTCATTGCCGGTGCAAGCGAGTGCGCCGAGGGTTACGCCATGGAAGCCGTTCGTGAATGCGATTACGGATTGCCGGCCCGTCACCTTGCGCGCCAGCTTGAGGGCGGCCTCAACCGCGTTCGCGCCCGTCGGGCCGGGGAATTGCACGACGTAGTCGAGGTCGCGAGGCGCGAGGATCGTCTCGGCAAACTCACGCAGGAAAGCTTCCTTGCCGTCGCTGTGCAGATCCAGCCCGTGCGCGATGCCGTCTCTGTCGATATATTCCAGGAGCGCCTGCTTCAGAGCCGGGTGATTGTGGCCGTAATTCAACGACGAGCAACCCATGAGGAAGTCGAGGTATCGGGATCCGTCATCGGCATACAGATAGGCGCCCTGCGCGCGTGTGAAGAGTTTCGGAAAGGTTCTCGAATAGCTGCGTACAGACGATTCGAATTCTTCGAACGTGTTCGAAGGCGAATCGGTTTCACTCACTGGATTGGCAACAGACACTGCGGGTCCCCTTGGTTCGGAAAATGAGAGAGACGGCGGGTTTCGGATCGGCACTACTGCGCCGGGTCAGAATCGCCCGATCTCGATGAGATATTCGCCCTCGTGCCGGCCGTCGAAGTGGCGCTCAGCTTCGAAGTGCCTGCGCTCGGACATGTCCGCGTCCAGGCTGCCCGCAATGGAGCGAAACATCGCACGCGAGGGTTTATTGGCTTTGGTCACGGTGGTCCGCAGGGCGCTCACGCCGGACTTCGACAGGCGCTGCAGCAGGGCGAGCAACATCCGCTTGCCGAGGCTCTCGCCTCTCGCGTCCGGATGGACCGCGACCTGCCAGACGAACAGCGTTTCCGGTTCCGCGGGCAGACGGTACCCGGACACCCAACCGACCAACTCACCGGCCCGCTCGGCCACGATGCAGGTGTCCGAAAAGTCCGTGCACTGCAGCAGATTGCAGTACCGCGAGTTCTCGTCCAGGGGCGGACACGCGCCTACCAGCCCGGAGACCGCCGGGCCATCTTCGGCAACTGGCCTGCGCATCACGATGGGGCACGCTTCCGTACGCGCCTTGTCCAGGGTGGGCTCGGGCATGGAGAGAAAGTTTACTAAGCTAAGTAATTTTAGTCAAGCAAAGGCTCGGGACACAGCCTACCCGCCCGGTCAAGCGGTTGAACTATCATAACATATTGTTTTATTATATTATTTTTAAAGAAGAGCTTTTGGTGCCTTTTTTGCCTCAAAGCAATATTATTCATTTATTAAACTAATTTCCACCCGCGACGGTGATTTTCTGGCAATTTCAGGACAAATCTGTCAAAACGACCCATCCGCCAGGCGAAGCCGGTACCGGATGGACGATCGCTCCAATACAGCCTTGATCGCGCTGCGACGCATTCTGCGCGTCACGGAGCTCAATGCGCGGGAACTCGCCGCCCATTCCGACTTCACAACCTCGCAACTGCTCGTCCTCCAGCACATCGCCCGCGAAGGCAAGGCGCTGCCGAGTGCTATCGCCAGGGCAGTCAAGCTGAAACAGGCAACCGTGACCGTGCTCCTGCAGAAACTCGAGAGCGCCGGATTCGTCACGCGGCGGCGCGACACCGAAGACCGCCGCCGAATCTGGATCGAGCTGAGCGACGCCGGCGCTGCGGCACTGCGGAAATCACCGGACCTGCTGCAGAACCGGTTCGAAAGGTCCTTCGACCGCCTCGACGACTGGGAACAAGCCATGATCGTCGCTGCACTCGAGCGCGTCGCGCACATACTCGATGCCGCCGAGCTCGATGCGTCGCCCGTGCTCGACGTTGGCAATCTCGATCGCCTGATAGAGTCCCGGGCCGAATCGGAAAGCGGCTAGGCAGCGCCGCGGCGAAGCTGCGACGCTACAAATTCGGGTTGCGACAGGCTTCGATGTCGTCCTCGGTTAAACCGAGATCCTTGGCGGCCGCGGACAGATCGTCGACCGTCGCTCCAGCGGAATAAACGTCATTGGCCGTGCTCGCCAGGTCGTAGTTCCCCGACCGCGCCGCCGTGCGCGTGATCGCGCTCATGAGATGACCGAATCCCCTCTTCTTCTTCTGTGATGCCTGGGCTGCGGTGACCTTCTGCTGCAGGCAGGCCTGTTGAGCGGTCTGCAAGGCTTGCGGATCCGGCGCCGCGGCGGGTGCGGACGCCGCCGTCTCGGCCTGGCCCGAGCGCTGCTTGTCCACCTCGGCCGACAGGATCCCCGCGAGCAGCGGTGAAACCTCGCCCGTCACGGGCATATCATGTTCGGCCTGGTACTTGGCAATAGCGACCGTCGTGTCCGTCGTCACATCGCCGCTGATGCTACCCGGATCGTAGCCGAGCGCTACCAGGTCCTTCTGGACTTTCCGCGTCAGGTCGTCGGCCGAGGCAGTCGTTACGATGGCAGACACCGCAATACCGACTACCCAGGCAGTTTTCAGAACATTCATCGCTTTATCCCCTCGCCGGATTTCCACTTTTCTTCTATTCATGCTCTATATGTTCTCGCAGTCCGTCACCGGGAACACTCGCCAGTCGCCGACGGATTGCCACAATCGGCCTGGCTCTCCGCCTTCGCCGGATCGACTTCCGGCCGGAATCGGGCCGCAGTGCGATGCGGCCCATCCTGGTACAGCTCAAGCTCGACGTCTGAATACGGGAGACCGAGCATCTTCAGGCTGCCGATGTAGATCCCCACTTTCGGGCCCGTATACGGGCCGAGCGGGCCGGCGACAACCGTTCCTGCAGTCTTGTTCCTGACGGTAAGGAAAAACGGGCCCTTCGCGCCGCCCGCATCGGCATACCGAATGATGCCGATGCCCTTCTCGTCAACGTAGTACGGCAATACACCGTCGTCAACTGCAGCCGCGCCCATGCCCAGCATGCCTCCACCCATGGTTGCCTGTGCTACTTCCAGCGGGTTCGGCGGGCCGGTATTGCAGTGCATCTCGGAAATCCTCGATTCGATCTCGATTCCTCCACCCGACGCCATGTTCTTCATCATCTCCATCTGCGGGCCCATCTGCCGCATGATCATGTCGCGCTGCGATGCCGGCATCTGGGCGAGCTGCTTGTCGAGTTCCGCCATCTTGGCCTGCGCTTCGGCCATCTGCGCCTTCTGCTCCTCGTCCATGATGCCGGAGATCTTCATCACGGTGAGGAAGGGCTTGTACAGCCGGCCACAGCCGTCGACGTGACGGTAGTCCTTGTCGTCGCGCTCGATCCGGATCTGCCGGGTCTGCTTGCCGTCGTCGAGTTCTCCGTCGATCTGCAGGCGCAGCGGCACGTATGCGTTCGCGTCGACCCACATGTTCATGGTGTTAAGCGTAATTTCCTGGCCATCGTCGGTAACCTGGCGCTGTCCGACGTTTTCGGCAGCGATGTGAAACGCCTCGTTGCCGTCTATTGATTCCGTGCCGACGACGCGTGACTTGGCGGCGATCAGGTCTCGCGCAGCGGCCCGTTCCTGCGCCATGGCTGCGGGATCGTCGCGCGCCGCCTGCTCTTCTTTCCCCTGCGCAGCGCCGCGGAGCATCGTCGCATACATGCCGGCGACGCTCTGGGGATCCGGCGACAGCCAGGGCTGGTCCTTCGGCGCGCTCATCAGCATGTCGGTGAGTCCGCCCGGAAGTTGCGCGTTTTGCATCTCCTGCTGCATTGCGTCATGCGCCATCTTGCCCGCTTTCTCGATCTTGTCGGCGGCTGCACGCAATTCCGGGGCCGACGCATTTTGCATGCCGCCGGCGGCCTGGCGTTGCTGCAGCTCCTGCGGCGGAACCGTGCGCAGGACATACATCTGTTCCCCGTCGGAATTCTTCAGGCCTGGGACGGCCTGCGCTTCGTAGTAATCGATCTGGTCGATGCCCATGGTTCGCTTTCTGACGGTCACGTCCTTGTTGTCGCGGATTCCGGCCTGCTCCTGTTCTTGCATCTTGTCGTAAATCTGGAGCGGCGATTCCGCGAGGGACGCGGCTGGCAGTGCCGCCACGGCGATTGTGCAGATTCGAGTAATCGTTCGCATATATGTGAGCGCTCCTTTCTTGTTCTTGATATGGAGCCGCTGCACGGGCCCCGTACAACGACGCAGTCAGTTTAGCTCAGCGAGAGATATATTCCAGTCAAACGGGGCGAGCAGAGCAAAATGCGTTACACTTCGTCGGCAGGATATGTGCAAAACCTGATGCCACGTCAGTACAACTGGCCCCCGGTACCGCCAACAGCCGATGCGGTCTCCGCCGATAAAAATCTGTGACATCGTGCAATTCTTCAGTCCGATGAGTGGCGGCGTGCGCCGCTACGTCGAGGAGAAGGCCCGTTACCTTCAGGCGAACACGCCGCATGAGCATGCACTGATCATCCCGTCACACCGGGATGCAGTGACGCGGCTGGAGCGCCGCTCGATCCACGAGATCCGCAGCCCGCGGCTGATCGGCTCGGCCAGTTACCGCATCCTGATGAACCGGAAGAAGATCCTTGACGCCGTCGCCGGGGAATGCCCGGACATTATCGAGACGGGCGACCCGTATCGCGCGGCCTGGATCGGGCTCGAAGCCGCGCAACGCAACGACATCCCGATCGTTGCGTACTATCACTCGGACTATCCGAGGGCCCTCAGCCGGACCCTCAAGAAGTACGTCGGCAGACGCGTTGGTTCGATGGTTGCACCGGTCATCCGGAATTATCTCATCCGTCTATACAGCCGCATGTCGGCCACGGTCGTGCCGAGCCAGCATTGTTTCGACGCTTTGGAGGCGATCGGAATCCAGCGGCTCGTTCGGATCCCGCTCGGCACCAACCTCGATATGTTCTATCCGCGTGACAGCCGTGATCGCATATGCCGTGAACTCGGCCTCGAGCCCGGCACGCGGCTGCTGCTCTATGTCGGTCGCCTGGCTCGCGAAAAGAACATCCGCAGCCTGTTTGCGATGATGGAAAAGCTCCGGAACGACGGGGGGATGCATCACCTGCTGATCGTCGGTGACGGTGAAAAGCGTGACGACGTGGAAGAAAAGGCACGGGAGGTGGACTGGCTGACCTGGCTACCGTTCACCGATTCGCGCGAACGCCTGGCTGATCTGTATTCGGCCGCTGACCTGTTCGTACATGCAGGTAACCGCGAGACCTTCGGCCTCGTCTCACTGGAAGCACAAGCCTGCGGTACACGCGTGCTGGCAGTGCGCGGCGGCGGTCTCGACGAGAGCCTGCGCTATGAGAGACGACCCGTGATGGCTAGGGATACTTCCGGCACCGCGTTGGCATTCGCCGTGCAGCACATCGAAAACCTCGACAATACCGCCGCCGAACGCCAGGCGCGGCACTTCGGCATCGCGCGGCATTACTCCTGGGGCTCGACCTTCGAGCGGCTGTGCGCGCTGTACCTCAGCCTCGCCAGGCCCGAAATGACCGTACGGGGAACCGGTGACAGCAAAGAACCGGCCGGAGATTCGGTGTTCGTCTCTCGTTGACCTTCACGCGCCGCGCCCCTTACATCGATCCCGCCACATTCAGGAAGACCCCCTGGTGGTCGTAGTTCAGGTCCGTGAGATCATCGGAAAAGTCGGTGAAGTTGTAACCGATCCCGACCTTGAAATGATCGCCCAGGTAGCGCGAGACCGTCGTGAGCACACCGGCGCGGCGCTCTCCGATGTCCGACATCCCGAGCATGCGTGTCTCCACCAGCAATTCCCAGTTCTCCCGGAACCGGTAGTCCCCGCGGATCACATACAGGCTCGCGTTATTGGTGAAGAATTCCGGATTCTCGCGATCCAGGCTGACCATGCCGAGACGATAGGCGTACTTGCCGCCGATCGTGACCTGCGGCGTGATGTCATAGGTGATGTCGATCGCCGCAATGTGGCTCTTCTGGAGGAATCCTGCCGCCACATTCTGCGGCCCGATCTGCTCCGACGTCGGGACGTTGTAAAAATATGTGTACTTGACCAGCGTGTTGAGACGGTCGTTATCGATCGGACGGTATGCGAAACCGAACACCGCCTCGGTGAACCCGCCATCGTAGAACGTGCCAAGTGAACTCTCGCTCTGCGAATGGTTCAGCTTGCCCAGCAGACGCGCTCCAGGGTTCACCTGGTACTTGAAGCTGTTCTTGAACAACCAGGTCCTGCGCTCGGTAAGCTGCAGATCGAGCTGCTGCTGGTCGTCGTTGCGATATTCGATAGCGCTCGAGAACTGCAGAGCATCCGAACCGTAGCCCATCTGTACGCCGGCGGCGACGCGATCAGTTTGTGCCCCCGTTTGCACGTTCTGCAGCGTGCCGATATCGGTCTTTATGCCGAAGTTCCATTTCTCTGTCGGCGCAAAACTGATGCCGGTCGCGTGCGTCAGCCCGGTCATCGCGTCATTCTCGTGGTAGTGCTCCTCCAGAAACACGCTCGTGCTGTCGCCCAGTCGCGTCTTGATACCCGCGACGAGATTTCCTTCGTTGCCGCGCATCGTGGACTGCATGGCATTGTCCGTGCGCTCGTTCTCCAGCGCGTAATTGACATACAGACTCGTCCGCTCGGAGTGCATGTAGTTCGTCCCGAGCTTGCCGCCCATGCCGAGATCACCATCCGACACTTCTGCATCGATTCGCAACTTGTCCATCAATTGATATGAACCGCCGACGCCGGTACGGGCATTCTCCTGCCGGTTTCCCGTCACAGACACCGTGTCCTGGGTAAACATGTAGCCGCTCCAGGTCGACCCCGTGTCGTAACCGACCTGAAGTGTCGCATCGGCGCGTTCACCCTGTTCCTGCGTCAGCGGCACGATGATAGCGCTGTCGGTACGCTCGTCTTTCCTGTATCCGGCGCGGATTGTCCAATGCTGGCCGAACTTGTAGCCCACGTTGAGCTCCTGTGCTTTCAGTTCGATGCCCTGGTCCTGGACCCGGTTGTCAATCTTTGCCCCAACGGAGAACCTGTCGCCGATCGGAACGGTGAAGGCGCCGCCGTAATTCCGGGTATCGGTGAGCGTCGTGAGCCCCGGTGCCGAGTAGCCTGCGTCCGCGTCCTGCACGTACAGGTTGAACTTGCCCTCGGTAAAGTCGACGAAATCGCCCAGATCCACGCTGATGTCGGCGCGATGCGCCTGTGCTTCGACGTCGACGAACGAGGCCGGATCGTAGGCCTGGAATCCGAAGCCACCGTCCTGCGACATCACCGGCAGCGAGACCAGCCCATTGCTCTTGCCCTGTTGCAGCTTCAACCAGGATCCGGCGCTCCAGCGGAACGTCAGGTCGGCGCCGTTCAGGTTGCTGTCGGAAGCGTCTTCCTTGTTGGCATTCGCAGTAACTCCGAGTTTGACGTGGTCGCCGAACCAGTAGTGCGCCTGGCCACCCGTGGCCATGGCGTCGATCTGGTCGAATCCGGGCGTGTACTCGTAGCGCACTACCAGGTAGGCCTCGTCACCCGACAACGCACCGCTGCGGACGAGCAGATTGTCGTCCACTGTCGACGCCAGCGGTTCGACGAGTACGATCCTTCCCTGCAGGTAATCGATATCGTAGTCCATCACAGGCATCAGGTTGACCACACCGGTGACGATGCCCGACGCCTTGTCTCGAATCTCGATGCGAACGCGTTCGGATCCCGCGAGCAGGTCCTGCCGTTGCAGGAAATACAGTGACCCGCCCGTGCCACGGAATTCCTCCCGGCTGGCGACAGTTCCGGGCTGGGCCGCGAAAGTATCGACCGCGAAGCGCTTGTCGCCGAACCCGGTTGCCGCGTCTGACTCGAAGTGCAGGTCCGCCCCGTAGAGGCCGCGATCGACCTGCGCGAGCTCGTTATTCATGTAGGCGATTCGCAGATTGCCCCATTCGCCGTAGTTGCCGCCTTTCGCGAGCCGTACGTAGAACTTGCCCATGCTGGGCGCCATTTCCTCGACGGTTCCGTCATCGCCGAAGGTCGGGTAGTAGTAATCCGGATCGATACGGCGGAAAAGTGAGTCCGGAGACTTGTCCATGAAATTGCTGAAGATATCGCCGAGTGCCCCTTCCCCGGTATCCGCGCCCGCGGTCAGTTTCCAGTGCTCGCCGAACTTGCCGTTAACGAAGAACGCGAGACGGCCATCGGTGTTCGAGGTGTAGTCGTAGTCGGAATTCTGTCCCTGCAGCAATTCGATCGGTCCGTTCGTGGAGCCTTGCGCCAGCGTCAGGTCGGCCGTACCGACGTAGAACCAGTCGTTCGATTTCAGCTCGAGATCCCGTTGGTAGAGCTTCCCCTTGTCGTCGGCGTCGACGACGGCGACCTCCACGGTGTGGGTGCCCTCCGGCAGGATTTCCTCGGTGACGAAGCTGCCGGATTCGTCGACGGGAACCGGTCGTCCTGCCACCAGCACCTTGTTGTCAGGCGGGACATTGTTGCCGCGGACACTGACCGTGCCGCTGCCCAGGCCGATATTATGAAGGCCCAGCTGATCCTCTCCGTAGGCCGAGAACAGCATCGGCGCCGGTCCCGTGTCCGGCGCTTCATTTTCGGGCTCTACTTGTGCAGGATCGAGGTAGACCAGGTACAAGGGCTGCGGTTGCGTTTCATCGAAATTGCCGCTCTTGCCGTAAGCGCGCAACACGTAGGAGAGTTCCTTCGCGGGCACCCTGAGCACGTCCGACGGCGGCGTCCATTCCGCCTCACCGTGGTCACCGATGTTGATGACGTCGAGCGGTTCCGATTCGAGAGATACGCCCGGCTCGAATATCCGTACCTCGGCGCGCTGGATGAATGACGAATAATTCGTATACATCCGGAAGCGTATCGGCGGTGCGGAGTCGTATTCCCATATTACGTAGCCACCGGTCATACCGCTGGAGAAACCGCTGGACAAACCGCTGGACAAGCCCCGACTATCGATCCCGGACTTCCTCGATACCATTACCCGGGTCGGCGCAGCGGCGACGCTGAGTCGCGGAGCAGAGCGCAGATTGTCGAATCCGAACTGGATATCCGCGTGGTCCATCGCGACGTCGGTGCAGCGCTGGATGTCGGACGAACTGCGCTTGGGATCGTCGATAGGCTTGCCGTCGACGGTGATGCGCATGAGATTCAGACCCAGCGGATTCTGCGGCGTCAGCTCGCGCGTAAGCCTGGTGATGTCGACTCCTTCGTAATCGTCCAGAATCGCAAGTTCGTCGTAGACGACCTGGACTGCCACATACGAGTTGTCACTCTCGGTGAAACCGGCATTGACGACGTCCGCCGAGTGCACGTAGCCACGCCCCTCGAACTCGGCCTGGCTCGGCTCGATGTGCATCTCGGCGGCCACCTGCTCCATCGCACGCCGGGCGCGTGACGCCGACAAGCCGATGTCGTCGCCGTAAACCGTAGCCGTCCGGCGTTCCAGCCGTTCGTTGCGTGTGTAGCCGACGAAACGCAGTCGCGGGTTGGTCTTGTCCGCGACGTCATCGAGTGCGCGGGCGAGAACGTCGTCAAATCCCGGCGGGATTACCGGCTGTCCGTCGACAAAATCGATGTCCTCGATGTGACCCCAGGGCGGATCGTAGATCCGCGTTACTGTCTCGGCGCCCGGATCGCCCGGGCAGAGCTGCGGTTCGTCCGGCAATTCCTGTAGCGGGTCGTCATACCAGAACTCGGCCTCGACGCGCCGGTTGAGGGCGCGGCCGTTGGCTGTCGCGTTCGACCCCAGCGGCTTCTGCGCACCCTTGCCGTCGCTTTCGATCGCGTCGGTCGGCAGACGCAGCTTGTCCTGAACCGCCAGCGCGACCCGGCGCGCGCGGGCCTTGGACAGTCCCACCTCATCGCCGTAGATCCGCTGGACACGGCCGGTGAGTGGCTGATCATCGGTATAGCCGACGAATTTGACGACCACGTTCTGCTTGTCGCCGAGGTTCTCCAGCGCCTGCCGGATCTGTCCGATGTACACGTCGTCGACGTCGATCGAGTCCGCCCCGTAGTGCAAGGGTGCGACGAGATTCTGTATCCGTGCCCGTTTCGAGTGGCCATCGACGTAGCGCAGCTTGCAGACCGTCTCCATGCGACACACCTTGACGCGCTGGATCTCGTTGGGCACGAGGAACTCCTCCAGTGCGACTTTCTTCCTGACCTCGTCGTACCAGACCTCGACCTCGACGCGACGGTTGAGCGCCCGCCCTTCCTCGGTATCATTGCTCGCGACCGGTTTCGTATCGCCTGCCCATTCGTAGGAGACTGCCTCCGGCGGCAGGGCCAGCGCCGTCTGGAAGTACTCCGCAACCTGGCCCGCGCGCTCCCGTGACAGCCCATCGTTGTCGCCGTAGATCGCTGCGAGCGCCGGCGAAAGGGGCTGGTTGTCGGCATGGCCGATCAGGTGCAGCCGCACGTGGAGGCGGTCCCGCATGCGATCGAGAATGTCTGCCAGTGACTCGACCGTCGACTCCGGGATGTCGGCCACGCCGGATTCGAAATGGATAGGCGGCACGAGATTACTCAGCTTGATGGTATCCAGCGTGTCCTTGAGCGTCTCCCGCGTCTCGAGGGAGTCGCCCTGCTCCGCGCTCTCCTCCCCGGGGTCCATGACCCACTCCCGGAACGGTGTATCGAGCGGCAGGTTGCGTTCAACCGCCTCGCCCAGCGGTGCCTCGTCGACCTCCGCTGCGTGAACCGCCGTTATCAGCATTGCGGCCATTGCCATCATCAGGGCCCTTCGAAGGAGCGCACTCATCGGCTCGTCCCCTCTTCCGGCTTCGGTGGCGGCCCGCCGAGGCGCCAGTACACTTCCGACTCGATGACGAGCTTGTAGCAGCAGTCCAGCGCCTCCCAGTCGTTCATGATGCGTTTGCGCACCGCCTCGATGCGCCGCTTCACGAGCGCCTCCGGCTCGACGTCGGCGACATAGGCCAGCCGGAGAACCACGGGTCCTTTCTGCAATTCGGACAGCAGGATGTCGAATCGCGGCAGCCATTGATGCCGTATCTCGACCGAGCCGGACTCGAAGACCCCGTCGGCGATATCGAGGCCGATGACGCGGTGGATAGACGCACCGAAGTTGATCTTCAGGGCCTTGCCGCGTGTCGCTCTCTGCATCTGGACGGGACGCGTGGACGGCCGGTATCCGCTCGGCAGGCTCCTGTCATCCAGCTTCAATACGAAATTGCTTCCGCGCATCTCGTTCGGCGTAATGGCACAGGTAATGTGGTACCGGCCATAGGCATCGGTCGTCGCGGCCAGTCCGCCCGCGGTGACGACGCGCACGCCGGCAAGCCCCGCCTCGTCACCGTCCTGGTATCCGTTGCGATTGTTGTCGTCAAAGACTTTGCCTGTTACGTCCGTGCAGTCGAACGTGGGATCGGGGACCAGGCGCACGGTCGCTTCGGCTTCCTCTGACATCGCCGTACCCGACAGGGAGTTCACGGCCTGCGCCCGATTGACGAATTCGCCTTCGGTGACGCCGGCGCCGACGGCCAGCAACAGCTTGATCTCGTGCGTTCCGTCCGTCTGCAGCGTCAGGTTTTGCCAATGCAGTTCACGGCCGACGACTTCCGGTTCGGTCGGGACGCCGTCGAAACGTGCTGACCCCTCGACGTAGTGGAATCCGGCCGGGAAGCGGTCGACGACGGTCACGTCCTGCAGGTCGACCCCGAACGAGTTGCTGACCGTGATCACATAGGGCACGAGCTGGCCGCGGGTCACGTTCAGCATCGGCGTGGTCTTGGTCACTGCGACGGAGCCGCCGAGCCTCGGATCGAGGGGAATGTGATTATTGAACAGCTGGCTGGACCCGGGTACCTGGCTGCCGTCGAGCCTCAGGAACAGGTGATAGTTCGTGGCCGGGCTTCGTGCCGAGACGGACGGTGGCGGCTGGAACTCCGAAGCTTGCGCCTCGCAGTAATCGGCCGTAGCGAGAACCGCGTCGTTCGTGGAACCGGGACAGGACGGCACGTCGAACGGCTGTGTCGACTGGTCCGAGGTCGGCGGGATGAGTTCCGATACGCCGGACGTGAAATTGCTGCCCGGCGGGGTCACACGAATCAGGTAATTCAAACCGCTCGGACAGGCCGGATCCGAGAAGTTGATGTCGAATTTGTAGTAGCCGTTGGAAACGGTCACCTGGTCCTGCTGGTTCGGATCGTCGAAGCAGCTATCCGGCACGGCCGTACCATTGCGGACATCGACCAGTGTGACCGTCGCCCCGGCGATCGGCGTACGTGCCACCGAATCGTAGACGATGCCGTCCGGATCGACGGGCATGTTCAGGTCCAGCAGGTTACTCCCCTCCTGCACGTCGATATCGTCGATCCGCTGCAGCCCGTCGGTGAAGTCGGAGTCCGTTTCACCCATCAGCGCCGTCGCAGTCGTCGCGCCCGGGGCGCTGAAGCGCAGCGAGTACAGGGAATCCGAGTCGTAGCTCGGCGTGACGCCTACGAACTGGTAGTGGCCGTCCGCGTCGGTGAGCATGGACCGGACCGGCTGGTCAGCGAGCAGCAGTTCGACCGTCCAGCCCTCGAGCGGCCGCTCGGCGTCGCCCCTGGTGTTGCCGTGGTCGGCATCGTGCCAGACATAGCCGCTGAGCATGCCGGAATCCGGCATGGCACCGACGTCGATCGAGACACTGGCCTCCGCCCATTGCGGGGGGTCGTTCCACTGGACGCGGCCCGTATTCGTGATGGTCGTACCTTCGACGAGAGTCGGATTGATGACCGCCCTGAATTGCAGGATGACGGTTTCGTTCGGTTGCAATGCTCCGTATACCGTGGAGTAGTCCGCGCTGATGAGGTTGCCGGTGACGCTGACGCCATCGGCAAGGCCGTTCATCGTCGCGGACATGTCGACGTAGCTGAGGTAGCCCGGGTTCGGATCGTCGAGGTCGTCGGTGAGGGAAACGTAGTACGCCGGCACTGCGGCAACGTTCCTCACCGTGACGGTGTACTCGAGTGTGGCGCCCGGCATCGCCGGACCGCCACCGACGACCGATACCTCCTTGACGATCGACAGTGCCTGCGCGTCGCCGACGACGACCACTGTCGGCTCCGGACCCGTGGCGGGGTTACCGTCGCCATCGGTCAGGAGGTTCGGCCGCTCGGCACTGTACACGACGGCCTGGTTGGTGATCAGTGTCCCGGCGGGGACGCCGGCATTCACCTGCATGTCGTACTGCACGACGGCCGCCTCCCCGGGGTTGAGCATGCCCTCGCCGTCGCCGGGTACCGGCGGCGTCAGGTCGGCCGAGCTGACGTCGACGCCGCCGACCAGCGGGAAGTTGCCGCCGTCGGGCTGACCAATCGCCAGCCCGTTAAGGGTCGTCGAATCGGCGACATAGGTCACGTTTGCCGGCACGACGTCGGACAGCTTGACCGCCGTAGCGGGGACCGTGCCGTTGTTGTAGATCGTGATCGTGTAGCGCACGACGTCGCCGGGATCGACGATGCCGGGCGTGCCGTTGTCGACCTGCAGTGCGGCCGACTTGGGCGCGAACAGCAGCGGGAAATTACCGACGACGTCGCGCGTCGGATCGTCCGCTATCGGAGTTCGTGGATCATCCGACGGCTTATCGGCGATGCCCTGGTCGGCCGCGCTGACGAAAGCCTGGTTCGAGATGACGGTCCCGTCCGGAACGTCCGGATACACGACCACGTCGAACACCAGGGTTGCGACCCCATCCGGTACTCGCGCATTCAGCACGCCCGGCGTCGTCTCGGCCGGCGCATTGATCAGGATGCCGTCGATCAACGGTGACGTGCCGTTCGCGGCGTCGGGCACGGCCGTACCATTCAGCGTCGTACTGCCGGCGACGTAGGTCGTGTTCCCCGGCACGAGGTCAACCAGCGTGACGCCGGTCGCGTTGTCCGTGCCGATGTTGCCGATGGTTATTGTGTAACGCAGCGTTTCCCCGGCAAGCAATATGTTCGGATCGCCGGTGATGTATGCAGAAGTCTTCTCGATCAGGAGATCCGGTGCCGATTGGATCAGGATCTGCGTCGGATCTTCGTCACCCGAAACGTTCGGATCCGAAGCACCGTTGACGTTCGGGTCGTCACTGACGGCGGCCGAATAGTCGTCGAACAGCAGCTCGGACTGGTTGTAGACGATCGTGTCGTTCGCAATGACAGGGGCGAGCTGGACCTCGAACTCGATCAGGACACTTGCGCCCTGCCCGCCAATGCTCAGGTTGCGTACGTCCAGCAGGCCGGTACCGGCCGCACCGCCGTTCGCGTCCGTGTTGCCGGCATCCGCACCTGCCGGCAGCGTTACGACATTTAGCGTACCCGCCTGGAAGGACGGGTCCGCATTGAGGCGGTCGAGTTCGTCCGCGATCCGGAAATCGCTAACGGGCACGTCGCTCAGGTTTTCGATATAGAGCCGGTAGTGCAGGGTATCGCCCGGCGTCGCGACGGTACCGGGATCCTCTGCCGTCGTCACATTCGCGACCGTCTTCTCGAAGCGAAGCACTGGCAGGCTGACAGTGACGCTGTGCGCGTCCTCGTGGTCGCCGACGCCAACGGTGCCGTCAGTCAACGTGCGCAGGTAAACGGTCGAGCCGTCGTCGTTAGTCCACCTGGTGGCACCGGCAACGTTTGTCAGCGTAATATTATTCTGTGAATCGGTATCGAGCTGCGTGCGGTACCGGATCATCAAGAGCTCGTTCACACCGATCACCGAGGCGGCGCTCAGCGTGCTGAGCGTGAGCTCGCACGCGGCACCATCGTAGGCGAGCGAGTAGTCCACGCCTTCGACCAGCGGGCCTTTCCCGGGTACCGGTGTGACGCCATCCGCCGCAAACACGCGCGCGCTCATGACCTGTGGCGTCGTATCGCACATGCCGCCTGTCGGGCCATCGGGCAGGCGGTCGACGAGCGTCACATTGTACGCGTCGGCTTTGCTCGCATTCTGCACGGCGATGGAGAAATCGCCCCACTCGGCAATACGCATCGTCGCCGGACCCGTTTTCGCGACTGTGAGTCCCGGCGGCAACGTGAAATCCCCGACCAGGCCGGAGCTGTTGACGGTGCCGCCTTCTCTCGTGATGAATTCGTCGACCGGATTCCCGTTGTCCAGGAAGCTCATCGCCAACGTGTAATCCACGCCATCGACGTTGAATGTCGTGGGCTCGGCCGAGGCGACGATCGTCACGCGGTCCGTGCACCCCTCTCCGGGCGGGGTCGGATAGGGACAAGGGTCCAGGTCGTTTGGAGTTTCTTCGTGATTAAAAGTGAACGTGAAGGTCAGCGGGCCGGTTGGCACGCCGTCCACGGCAAGCACGAGCTGCACATCGAGCTGAACCGAAGTCAGCGAGGGATCGCCTACCTCGAAATTCCGATGTGTAAACGTGCCGAGAGAAAAGTACGGGATCGGCCCCGGCAACGTGAAAGGAGGCGGAAGGTTTGCGGTGAAGTCATAGCCGCTTTGCGAGCCCGACGTCGTGCCCCAGCTGATGCTCGAGACCGGGTCGCCGTTGGTAATGACGGGATCGCCCGGCTGGCTTCCGGGAACGTTGTCCACCGGGTCATGCCAGTATCCGACAACGGATACGAACGTAATCTCGGCGGCCGAAGCGCTCCCGGTCGGAACCAGGGCGAACGAGGCGAGAAGCAGCACGGCAACCGCAAGCCAACGACATGGTTGTCGCCGGCACACGCCGACGTTTGACCGTGCTTCCTTATGGGCCATCTCTCTCGCCAACTGGTGTGCGCTCCATGCGCGCCGAGGACAGCCCGTTCTTGCCGGGTTGGATTCGGGCGGTCCCGCTGCCATGGGTTTCGAAACCTTCAGGCCGGTAACTTTGCGTCACCACCTTTCGGTGGTTTTGCCTTTGTCTGAATCTGAGTGCGACTATGGCAAATGCATATTGGCCGTTTCGTGAACTGGGTCACAAAATCCGGTGCCTTTCGGAGGCGCGTGCTCGTCGCTGGAGGGCCCGCCACGTCTTGGTTTCCGGCGAGTCCGGATAGAAATCAGCGGACATTACGGCGCCATGATCCAGAATCTGCTCAGAACGGGGCTGTTCACCTGATTATGTTCAGCGAACCAGCGGATCAGGCTGCAGGCAGGAAATCGATCGGGTAGATGATTGTCATCGCGACGATGTCTTCTTTCGCACCGAAGTCGAACGTCCGCACCCGATCGACGACCTGTTGTGCCAGCACGGGAGCACCCATGTCAGATGATTGCAGTTGGCACAGTGAAACCGATCCGTCCGGCTCGATAGTGAGCTTGATGACGATCTGCCCGCGCAATGTCGGGTTCTCGCGCAGCGCGCGGTTGTACAGTCGATACAGTGCGGCCTTGTATCGATCGAATACAATCTGTATCTCTTCGTCTGTCCGGCCGGCCAAGGCACCGCCGGCGAGCGGTCGATCAGGCCCGTCGCCGCCGCCGATCGTGCTTGCAACCCGACTGAGTGCCACGCCCTCCATAGACCCTCCGCCGCCGCCGAAATCGCGACTGATGCTGGCGAGGTTGATGCCGCCGCTGGATCCCTGCGCCGAGGTCGTCACCATCATCCGTTCCGGCCGTCCAGCGCTATTTTCGCCCGCGTTGGTGAGTCGCGCCTGAGAGCCGAGCTGTGCCGTCGGCCGAACCCGGGCCCGGCTGGCGATACTGTCGCTGAATGCCAGGATTCCCTTCGACTTGACCTGTTCTTTCGTATCCGGTTGCGGGTTCTCCGCCATTGCCGGCGCCTGTTCGGGCAACGGTTCCGGCTGCTCCTCGACCGGTTTCGGTTCCGGCGTCTCCTCCTCCGGTGTGGGTTGCGCCACGGGTTCGGGCGGCGGTGGTGGTGTTCGTTCCTGACGCACCAGCTTCGCGACGCGCTCCGGCAGCTCGATCTGCTCCTCCCGGGGAACAAGCGGCAGCGCAATGACGCTGAGCAGAAGCGCGATGGCGATGGAAGCAGCCAGCGACGTCGCAAGGGACCGCCGGAAGCGCTCGTCCTCCTGACAACCTCTTGCCCAGGGCATGACCTGCAGCCGTGCCTCGACATCGTCGGCTTCTCGCTCGACGATCCATTCGTTGTTGCGGCTCTCTGCCTGCTCGATGACGTCTTGCAGGTCATAATGCAGGTAGTCGAGAGTAAGGTTCTGCCTGTTGATCTCCTCGACGATGGATTCCCGGCGACTCTCGACGCGAGCGATCTCATTGTTGTATTCGGTTATCTTCCTGCGGGCATGATGCAGACGGGAGTCGTGTGGAACGCCGTTGCCGTCCTCCCAGAACAGATCGCCTGCACCAATAGCATCGAGCTCTTCCAGCGACCCACAGATCCGGGAAAGGAGTTCGTAACGATGGTTGTCCTGCGCCAGCGTCTCGAGCTCGGCATCCGCCGCACGCAGATCCGCCTCCAGTCCGTCGAGTTCGCGCTCCGAGCGCTCGACTTCCTGGCGTAACGATTGTTCCTGTTCAGAGTGTTCCGAACTCACAGCGTCACGTTCATCCCTGAATTACTGGTTAGCCGCCACCTGTGCCGGCTTCTGGATCACAGCCAGCGACACGTTCTCGTAGCCCTCTCCGGTGCAGGCCGACATGATCCTCCTGACCACGATGAACGGCACCGACTTGTCCGCCAGGACGGTGACCTCACGGCTGTCCGCGACCGAAAGCGTCGCAGGCCCGATAATGTTCTCCTTCAGTTCGGCGAGGCGCGCCGCCAGAGGATCCAGCGAGCCCTTCTGGCCCTCCAGGATATCCGAGACCTTGCCGACGAGTTTGCCCTGTACCAGAACATCTTCCGGACTGACGGAGACCACGACCGTTTCACGAGGCTTGGTCTCCTCGCGTGACTCCGGCAGCTTCACGTCTTTTGGCGATTCCACGAGTTCGACTGAACCGGAATTGACGAGGAGGAAGAACACGAGAATCGTGAACACGTCCATCAGCGACGTCAGATTCATCTTTGCGATCTTCTTGCGATTGCGGGACATCCGCTTGATGCGTCGCGTGTTCCTCATGGCGCATCACCGACCGATATATCGGAGAATAGAGAATACACTTCGAACTCTTCCTCGCCGTTCTCGCCAACGGTCGGCACTTCGACACTCCTCACGATGTCCATGACCTGGATCAGATAATCGTACGGCATGCGTGCTTCCATGAGCACGGATGCCGCGTCCTGGTCGGGGTAGGTTCTCTTGAGCTCGACCATGAAGTCGGACAGCTTCTGAAGATCGGGTTCGCCGTCCTTGTCCGGAATCGTCGCGATTACGGAGCTGCCGTTTGTTATCTGGATCAGATCATCCCGAACGATAATCTCGGGCTGGAACCCTTCTTCGTGCTGCGAAGGTCCACCCGAGGTGCTGGGGAGATTGAGTTCCACGATGGTCAATCTCGAGAACACGGCCGTTATGAGCAGGAACGGCACCAGCACCACCATGAGATTGAGGAAGGTGGTTACGTCCAGTTCGTGCTCAGGCTTGCTCCGGCGATTGTAGTGGTGTCGCCTCGCCATTTGAATCTATGCCTCAGCTGCCCGTTTCGCCCTTCTCGTGAACACGTTGAGCGCCTTGACCGTAGCCATCTCCAGACTGTCGACGATATCGCCGGTCTTGTTCGTCAGAACGGCATGCGTAATGAGCAGCGGGATGGCGACCATCAGGCCGAAAGCCGTGGTATTCATCGCGACCGATATGCTCGCTGACAAGAGATCTGCTTTTTCGGCCGGATTTGCATTTGCGACCGCCGTGAACGCCTGGATCAGGCCCATGATCGTGCCCAGCAGCCCAAGCAGTGTGGCGATGCTCGAGGCGAGTGCGACGTATCCAGTTCGCTTCTCGAGGCGCGGGACGATCTCCATCATGCTCTCTTCCATGGCGATCTCGATGTCTTCCCGACGACGCACTGCACCTTGCAGCGAGAGACCCATATTCAGGACCTGGGAAATCGTGGATTCGTCCTTGCTGGTCATTTCTCGTGCTTCGTCGAACTCGCCGTTTGCAAGCAGGGGCTGCACCTTGTCCCAAACGGCCTTGTTCTTGCTCGTGACCATCGTCAGTGTGATGTAACGTTCGACTGCGATCGCGACTCCGACGGCGAACACGACCAGTATCGGATACATGAAGATTCCGCCCGACCCGAAGAAACCTACAATCGAATACAGAAAGTCCATTGGTACATCCTCATTTAACAAAATGCTCCGGGAGCAATCCCGAGACAGGCGCTAGCATAGATGCAGATCACAACTGCTTATGTGACGTAGCGCACGCTAAAGCCTTATGTCTGCTTTCCCGAGCGGATCTCGTAAAAGTCCAGCTCGCGCAGGAAAACCTCCTTGTCCACGGGCTGTGCCCGATCATCCAGCGTATCCGACAGATCGATGTCATCGCCCAGTTCGGATGACTTCCAGGGCACGATGACCAGCGATTTCGGCGCTTCCTCGTTGCCGAGGATCGACATTCCGGAAAGCGTCTTCGGGTTATCGACACTTTCGCCCTGCTTCTTCGTCGGCTGCGTTTCGGCTTCGGCCTTAACAGCACCTGTCTCCTCATCGGACCAGCAAGGACCGCACGCCATGCATACCAGCGCGAACATCAACAACGTTCGTTTCACTGTCCCTTCTCCGGTTGTCCCAGACGATTGCGGATATCTGCGATCCATATCGTCACATCTTCGTCGCCCGGCACCGTGTTCATGTAGGCTTCGTACTGCGTCAGTGCGCAGTCGAGATCGCCGAGATAGAGGTCACACAGCACGCCGAGGTTACGTCTCGCGTAGTGATAGCCCGGATAGACCGCCAGGGCAGCCTCATAATCCTGTTTCGCCTCCGCGAAATGGCCGGTCTTGCGATGTACGATACCGAGTTCATTGAGTGCGATCGGGTGATCAGGATTCAATTCGAGTGCGAGTCTTAGATTCTTTTCGGCAGCATCCAGATCGCCAGCGCGCTCATAAGCGATCCCGAGATCGATACGAGGGGCGCTCAGATCTGGTGCGGCGTCAGCTACGGACTCGAGCAGCTGCACACCCTCGTTCAGTTGGCCTTGCTCGAGTAGTGCGAGCGCCCGGTCGTAATTGACTCGCGTATCGTTGCTGATGCGGGCTTCCTCCGTAATCGTGAAACCGACGGAATCCTGGATCTCGATCCTGGCCGGTGCCCGCTTCGACTCGACGGATGCGCAAGCGCTGATGATGACCGCCAGCGAGGCCACCAGTATCGCGGTTCGGGTTTTGATATGTCGGACAGAGTTCATGGCTGCTGGTCTCGGCTATTGCTCAGGTTGGCTACCTGTCTCGTTCGCCACCTGGACTGCCGTGTTCGATGGCTTTGCCGGCTCCCGGGACTGCAGATTTTCCGTGTTTTCCTCCTGATCGACCGGAACCGGCGGCGGCGCAATCGGCATGCGGTATGCGTACGTATCGATCGACCCGAGGTAGCCGCTGCTGATCTCGTTCTTGGCATAACGTCCCGGCATCAGAACCGCGAGCTTGTCCATACTCTGCTGTACCCAGCTGTTGTAGACGCCGCCCGCAAGTAATTCGTGATTCTGCTCGTGGATCTCGATTGCGCGCTCTTCGAACGGATAGGCTTGCTCCTCGATGGCCATTTCGTAGTCGGCCTTTTCCTCCTTACTCAGACCGGCCGGGCGTTCCGAGTTGGTGAGCGCCTGGCTGAACCCGTAATAGGTCTCCGCTATGTAGTAGGTCGCCGCGGCCGTTACCTCGGCGACCTGGTAATCGACCAATCCCTCGAAGGCCTGCATTGCAGCATCCATCCGCTTCTGCTTTTCGGCCAGACTCTTCTCGAATGGCTGGACGAGCGGCAATTCCTCGAAGGAATTGAAGGTCTTCTCCGCCAGTACCAATGCAGCTTTTGCCGCCAGGTACCTGCTCCGATCCGTCCGGTCTTCGCCGGCATCGCGGTCCATCGCCACCATTGTGTTCAGTTCATCTTCGTAGCGCTTCAGATCTTGTTGCGATTTGTACAACTCAGCAATCCGGCTGCGGGTTTCCATCGCGACATCGAGAGGTCTCGGATAGGCGTCGACATAGCGCTTGTACACTCGCAAAGTGTCGGCGGCATTACCCGCGTCGTCGTACAATTCACCGGCCGTCAGGAGCGCCTTGCGGCTGTCTTCGGGATCGGTCGCTTCCGCGGCGATTCTTTCGTATTCGGCCGCCGACCGTTCTACCTGGCCGGCTTCATGATAGATGTACGCGAGTTGCTTGGTCGCTTCGGGCGCCAGTTCGTTATCGGGGTGGTTCTTGCGAAATGCTTCGAGGACTGCGGAGGCCTGGGTCCAGTCCTCGACTCTCATCAGCGCGCTGGCGGCATCGTATTCCGCTCCTACGCTGATTGACGAGGTCGGCGCGACGTCCTTTATCCGCAGGAAATTCGCTGCCGCGGCACGATAGTCTTCGAGCTGGTTAGCCTGTTCACCCTGCTTGTAGATCGCCGCAGCGAGGCCTTCGACGATATTCTGACGCGTCTCGTCGTCCGGATCAGTCAACTGCAGGACCTTGGTATATGCCAGTTCCGCGTTCTTGTATTCGGCGATATCGAGAGACGAATTCGCAATCACGGCCCATGCGGAACGGACCAGGGAACGGTCCGCATCCGGGTATGTCTCGATCAGCTTGTGCGCCGACTGGATCGCGAGCGGAAGGTTCTTCATCTCGTAGAGGTCATCGGCAGCCTTGCCGAGTACGACCGGCGCCTCCTTGTGGTCAGGGAAAGTATCGGCAAAACGCAATGAACTCGAAACCGCCGCCTGTTTTACTTCGAGTTGCTGCGCGCCGGTGGCCACTTTGAGCTGTTCACGATAGGCATAGATAGCGGCATAACCCGCGGCGGCCGCTTGCTCGTGCGGCGCGTAATCGTATGCCGTGCGTTCGTACTCTTTTGCCGCACCCCCGAAATTCTCGTTCTCCAGCAGCAGGTTGGCCAACTGATAATTGATCTGTGGAGACTCCGGTTCCTTCGGGAATGAGGCCAGGAACTCACGGTACCAGTGCTGCGCCTCGCCGAAGTTCGCCGGCTTGTCGTCGGTCAGCTCCTCCTGCTGGTACAGTGCGTGGTAGTGGCTCGCCAGATCCGTGAGGTTCTGCTTCAGAAAGCCCACTACCTCGGGAGCATCCTCGACATTCGTGTAGTTCCAGTACTCCGCGTCGAGTGCATAGGTCGCCGCAAACTCCTTCTTGGCCTCCACGACCAGTTTCGGGAAGCCGGCCTCATCGTAGATCTCGACAACGCGCATGCTGAAGTACGGCGAAGCATGATGGTACGGATTCAGCTTGATAAATGACTTGTATACGGACGCTGCGTCTTCGTAACGCAGTTTGCCGAAATAGAATTCGGCCAGGTTCCCGTAGATCTTGTCCGCGTAGCTGCGTTGACCGTGCTTCGCAAAGTACTCATCGACGACCTCGGGGCCGCCGAGATTGGAGAAACTCAGACTGATGACACGGAAAGTGTCGGCGAGGCGCAGTTCGTCGTCTTCGTCGTATTCCTGGTCGAAGTCGTAACCGATCGACAGCCGGTAATCCAACATCGCCAGGTAATTGCGCAATGCATCCTCATAGAGTTCCTGCTTGTAGAGCGACCAACCCAGTTTGTAGAGGGCCAGCTCGTAATATGACGACGTCGTGCCCATCTTGATGATTGCGCCGTAGGCGTCTTCGGCATCGAGGTATTTCTTTCTGACGAAGTAGTATTCGCCGCGGCGGAAATAGACCTCGTCCAGGTATTTCGAATACGGGAACTCCCTCACCAACCGATCCATTACCTCCATGGCCTTGTCGGGCTCTCCGACCTCGTCGTATGCCCGCGACAATTGGTACAGCACCTGGTCGTTGCGTTCGTAGTTGGGATAGGTCTCCAGGATCGTCCAGTAAGTCCTGATCGCCTCGCGGGGGCCGGCCGGCACCGGAATGCTCTCTCCGCCCGGCATCGGAGTCTCGAGTTCGGCCTTCGACGACAAGAGCTTGTAGCGCTCGGTCGCGCGTTGCTCGAAGGCTTCGTCAGACTCCTCTGGCTGTTGCGGGCCGGCACCCTTGCCATCAGCCGTGATCTGGCGTGTCACTGCTCCGGATTCAGGCGCGGCCATCTCTACCACTTCGCCGTTACCGATGACCCCATACGCCTGCTCGATCTGCAAGTCCGCGAGCCGCCGCATCGCTTCAGGCGTACGCGCGCTTTGCGGCGTCTCTTCGAGGTAACGGCGATAACTCTCCGCTGCATGCTCCAGGCTCTCGTCGACGTGCACGTCGTCAAGATCCGCCGGCACAGCGTCGAGATCGGCCAGCGTACCCCGTTGGGCCGTCGTCCCACAGGCACCCAGGACCACACAGACCAGGGGCACGAAGGCGAAATGGCGGCTCATTTCGGTTCCTCCGCCCTCGCCTGCGCCTGCGTTGCCCGGTCGTAGCTGTCTGCCAAGGCGAACCGCGCCTTGTCGCCAAATTTTTCGAGGCGGTCACGGCGCGCCAGCAATTCATCGACGGCCATGACCTCCAACAAATGGCCCTGACGCGTCATCAGCATCTCGACCTTGCCCGTTGCTTCCCCGACTTTCGCACGCAGCCGGCTCAACGGCTTTTTGTATCCGACGTAGCTCAGAGTGGCAGCCTGCCGCGTGCGGACGAATTCATCGTATTTCGACTGCGCCACCGTCATGGCTTCGTCGAGATGCCTCAGATTTTCGTCGAACCGGGTCAATCGCTCGTCGTATTCGGTGACGAGGGTCCACGTAAGCAGACCTTTGAGTCGCTTGACGCGCTGCATCATCGCTGCAGCTTGTACCGTATCCACACCCTGAAGACCGGACTCGATCTCGTTCAGGCGTTTCAGTTCCACTTGTTCTTCACGGGTCGCAAGGAATTCCGGTCGAGGCGTCGTCAGCAGATCGTCACGCCGTTGTACCAACATCTTGTATTGCTCGATCCGCAGTCTCAGGCGCGAATCCAGCTCGCGGAACTCCGTATCGACATCGGGTAACAGCGGTTCATAATGATCGTGACGGATCCGGACCATCTCGTCGTACGCATCGAACCCGGATTGCCAACTCAGCAGTTTTCTGTGCAGGTCGGCCAGATCCAGGTAGTTCTGCAGTCCCGTCTGAAAGTTTTGAGAGGCAAGCAGATCCATCATGTAATACGTCTCGGGAGCGTCGGGTAAGGACCGCAGCCGAATGACCCAATCCTTGTTCTGGCGAATCTCCTCACGCGTCAACGCTTCGAGGAATTTCCCATCCCGGATGCTATCGATGGATTCGTTCAATTTTGAGATTTCGGCGCCGAACGAATCGAGTGCGCGGCCGTAGTACACCGCTGCGCGGCCATAGATATTCAGCTTGCCGTAGGCATACGGCAAAGCGAGCATGGCCTCCTGGGTGGCGCTGTCGGTCACCTCGCGCCCTGCAAGTATTTTCCAGGGCACCACGGCGCGGTCGGCACGACCGATGGACATGTTGGCCCAACCCGAACTCAACAATGCCTGGTTCGAAAACGGGCCATCCAGCCGGACGCGGTCCAGATATGGGATTGCCTGCTCGTAATCTCCGGATTCCAGCAGCATCGTGCCGAGAACCAGGTTCGATTTGTCCCGGATCGCGAGTTCCGCAGGGTCGTTCGTCTCTGTGCTTCCGGCTCTGTCCAGTTGCTCGATTGCCTGCTGCCGCTGCCCTTCCTGCAGGTAAGCGATCCCGAGATTGTAGCTGGCAAATCCCCCGTAGCTCTTCGATCCCTGCAGGCGCTTCAGAATCCCGACCGATTCTCCCGGCCGACCTTGCCCGAGGTACACATTGGCTCGGAGGAAATCGATGTCATCGCGAATCGACTCTGGAATTTTTCCGTCGATCCGATCCAGGGCTCGCAGCGCATCTTCGAGTTGATTCTTCTGGAAGTGAATTCTCGCCAATCGGTACGCGGCATCGTTACGTACCACGTCATCGACGTCACCCTCCAGCACAGCCTTGATGGCGCGTCCCGCACGAAGATGCATGCGGTAGTGCAATTCGAAGTCGCCGAGAGAGAACTCGGCGTCCGACATGTAACGGTAGAGAGTATCGAGCTGCGGTTCGTCTACGTCATCGTGCTGTTTTACCTCGGCATCGAGCCTTTCCAGGGCCTCGAACCAGAGACCCTGGTGTGCATAGTAAAGCGCTTCGCCAAAGTACAGGTCTTGCAGCTCTTCACCCTGACTTCGGCTCGATGCCAGGCCGGCAATCAGCAGGAGCCCGAGCACGAGAATCGGTGCCCGACGCATGGTCTACCACTCTCCGATGTTGATTCCGTTACCGGTCAGCCCAGGCGCAGACAGCGTCACACCAAGCGTCTCGGGCCTGACGTCTTTCGAAAAGGCGAAGCTGCTCGATTCCGTGAAGTCCTTTCCATTCTCGAGCTTGCCGATCATCGTGATCCGAAGCTCGTGGTTGCCGGTAACGATATTGCCCGTATAGGCGCGCTGCACCCCTCCTTCTTGCAGCGCCTCGAGCTCTTTGAAACTGTAGATATGGTGCGTAGCAAGGTTGCCGTCAATTTCGATCTTGACGGCATCCAGGCGAAATTTCTCGTTTTGCGCTATAGAAACGAAGACGGCTGTCTCCGTATTGGAGGGATACAACAGGCGTTCTTCGAGGTTGCTCAGGTCCGATGCGATCCCCAACACATCGGTCTTGATTTCCTGCACCTGCCCGTCGAGGCTGCGTAGTTGGTCCCCGGAATTCTCCTGCGCATTCGCAGTGCCGATGACGAATACCGCAAGGAGAATCGGTAGCAGGCTGCGCATCGCTGTAAGAACCGCAAAAGTCCCTTTCGACATTACATAATCCTTCGGCTGACGCTGCCGATGCGCGTAGGAGCGGATGAAAACCACGCGAGTGCAAGTCTTGGTGAAATTACCGTTCTGATCTGTGATCTGTGCCACAGTTTGATGTGTGATGCAGAACCATAGTCTGTCCGAATGATCGTGACCTCGGACTGGACAGCTTTTGTGGAAGATGCCAGCGGTTGGCTCTACGAGCTATTCATTGCGCCGGTTCTCTGGTTGACCTCGACGTTGGCCACGCACGCTCCGGCCCTGTTCGGCGATCTCGCCATCGCGGCGGCGGGCGGGAACCGGTTCTGGCCGGCGATCCTCGCCTGTCTCATCTGGTGCCTGCTTGCGATCGCCGTCCTGAAGCTCGTCGCCCTGGTCAGGTCCGGAATCCGGACCATCGGTGCCTGGATCCGCCTGATGCATTTCCGCGTCTCACACGTCATCCGCGGTTTCAAGACGAAGCTGGTCATCAAGCTGCGGCAATTCCTGCCGCACCGCACGAATGCGGGCATGATGGTAATCCCTGACATCGACATGGACGAAGTCGATATGGCCATGCTGCGCTCCGTGTCGGATCGGGGTCCGGGCTTCGCGATTTCAGCTCCGGACCTCGCGGAGGAATTCGGAATGCGCCCTGCACAAATCCAGCGCCGACTGGAGAAGCTCAGCAGGAACAGGATGCTCGAAGACGTAATAGGTTCCACCGACGGCTACGACAACTACCGTCTGACGAATTCGGGATTCTCATTCCTCGCGATGTGGTACCGGAAGGACGCGACGACCTGACCACGGGATCCCGGCCCGGCTGCCGCGAACGCGGACAAAATCGGCTACACTAGGCGCGCGGAGAATCCGTCGCGGGCTTTTCGCTCGGTTCGATCATTCCGTATAGACGGCAGCAGATCCGAATGAGCCTCGAAATACGGCCATACTCACCTGATGACCGACAAGCGGTACGCGACATCTGCTGCGAGACGGGTTTCATGGGCGAGCCGATCGACCCGGTGTTCTCCGATCGCGACGCCTTCGCCGATTTCTTTACGCGCTATTACACGGACTGCGAACCCGAGAATGCGCTGGTCGCCGAAGACGACGGCCGTATCGTGGGTTACCTTCTCGGCGGCCTCGATCACCGGCGCTGCTCCCGCAGGCAGCTCTGGCTCGTCCTGACCCGGACCGTGCCCAAAGTCCTCGGCAGGATCCTGACCGGGCGTTACGACCGTGCCTCGCTCCGATACCTCAAGTGGTTCATTTTTCGCGCGGCCCGGGAGACGCCGGTGTCGATCCCGGACGCCGCACATTTCCACATCAACATCTTGCCGGAGTATCGGAGCGGCTACTGGGGACGGCGCTTCATCTTCCCGTTCATGAACAAGGTGGCGCGGCTCGGCTTGAAGGGCGTCTACGGCCAGATGCAGATCTACAAGGACCGTCGGGACGAGAAAATCTTCAAGCGCTACGGCTTCCGCTTCGTCGACCGCAAGGAGATCACCAAGTTCAGGGAGGTGCACGATGAACCCGTGTGGGTCGCCACGATCTATCACGAGTTCAAGACACAACGCAATCCGATGCGGGTGGTGCATTGAAGCCCGCGCACGGACGCCTGGTCGTCTCTTTCCACGACCTGCATCCCGGATCTCGGGACCGTTGCCGGCGCTTCATCGAGCGCTGCCACGCCCTCGACGTCGATGCGTTGTCCTTGCTTATCGTCCCGCGCTTCCACGGCCGCCCGCCCTTCACCGAGGACCGTGACTTCGTGGACTGGCTCGGTGAACTCGCCGCCGCCGGCCACGATCTCTGCCTGCACGGCAACGTCCATCGTGCAGAGCGCATCGCGAACGGCCTGAAGGCACAGGTTACCGGCCGCATCTATACCGCCGGAGAGGGGGAATTCCACCACCTCAGCGAAGCCGAAGCCCAACGGGCGGTTGCCGACGGCCTGGCGCTGTTCCGCAGCGCGGGCTTGCCGGTATATGGGTTCACCGCGCCCGCCTGGCTGATCAGCGATGCGGCACGCCGCGTCCTCGTCAGATCGGGCTTCCTGTATCAGACGTTATGGGATCGCGTCGAGTTGTTGCAGAGCGGGGAGTCATTGCCCGCGCCGACACTCGTCTACAGTTCTCGCAGCGCGTGGCGCCGCGTCGTGTCCCGGTTGTGGGTGCCCCTGTTCCTGCGCTGGAACCGGAACCGGCCGCTGCTCCGCCTCGCCGTGCACCCGGCGGATCTCGATCACCCTGCCGTCGAGGCGCAGCTCTATGCCGTCCTCGAGTCAGCGCTCGAGGCACGGACCGCGGTCACCTACCGCGACCTGATCCCGGAAGCGGCACGCAAGCCGCTCGCCCTGGCCACCGGCTGAGATGACCGACATCGCCGCGACGCCGCGCCCGCGCTTCAGGCGATACCTGAGGCTCGGCCTGCAGGGTGCCGTGCTCTGTGTGCTGGCGTCGGTGCTGGTCCTCTATTTCACCGTGAAGCCGGAGACCTGGAGCTATCTGTCGGACTTCGATCGGCGCTTCGCACCGGTCGTCCTCGGCGCCGTGCTTGTCGCCTGGCTGTGCAACGGCGGCCGGATCTATGTGAACGCGCGAGCACTCGGTCATCGACTCAGCTACCTCCAGTCCGTCTGCGTGTCCCTGTCCATGGAATTCGGGATCGCCGCCTCGCCGGCCGGGATGGGCGGCGCCGCGATCCGACTGTACTTGCTGAAACAGGCGCGCATCCCGCTCACGACGGGCGCATCCATGATGACGGCGGATGCCGCAGTCGATCTGATGTTCTTCGGCATCCTCACGCCGATCGCGGTGTATTTCCTCTTCCGCGACAAGGATCTTGCCGGGCTCCTGTCCGCGTTCTCCGCCGCGCATCTTGCCCTCGCTGCAATCCTCGTATTCGGTGGCGCCGTCGTCGTCGTGCTGTTCTTCCAATCCGGGATGTGGGCGCGCGTCATCCATGCCATCGCGGACGCGATCCCGTTCGGCCGTCGCCGAAGGTGGCCCGGGCGCTTCCGCGCCTTCCGTTCCGAACTGCGGCGATCACTGCGCCGCAGCTGGCTCATCACACGATTCCTGTTTCGCAAGCGGCGCTGGGCCCTGCTCGCCAATTTCGGGCTCGCCAGCGTGCAGTGGCTATGCCGCTACGGCGTGCTCCCGCTGATCCTGCTCGCATTCGGCACACCCCAGAATCCGTTCCCCCTGGTCGTGATCCAGGGACTGCTGTTCCTGTTCGCGATGGTCCTGTTCCTGCCGGGCGGCGGCGGCGGCGTCGAAGTCGCCACGGCGCTCATACTCGGCTACTTCGTGCCGCTGCCGATGGTGGGTATCGTGCTCCTGTTCTGGCGCTTCGCGACGTATCACCTGTACCTGCTCGGCGGCGGCGCGACCTTCTTCTACGTCAGCGGCCATCTCGACCGGATCTTTCCGCGGCCCGCTTGCGACCGCTGAACATTGTCGCGACCCGATTTTCGCGGTGCACGCGACTCGCCGGCGCAACATCCGGCTCCTGCGACGAGTCACGGCCCGCCGCCGAATTGCCAGAACCAGCCCGGACCCGTATAGAAGTTTTCGCGACGCCGCTCAATCCGGTTCCCGCATGACCGTCACGGGATCGCCCTTGTAGATAATCTTCGTGTCGGGTTCGGCGTCGAGATTGGCCGCATCCGCGGACGGCCCGTCGATCCAGCGCACGCCGATCTCGCGCGTCGCGGCCATGCCGTCGAAGCCGCCGATGCGCGCGCCGATCAGCAGCGTGCCGCCGGATTCGTCGTAGCGGATCGGAATGCGCGCATAGCGCCCGTCCTCGTAGTCGTAGCTGACGCCATCGTCCTCGTAGATCTCGAAGCGGCCATCCGCACCTGTGTAGACGTTGAGCGTCAGCGGTGCGTTGAGGCTCTCGGCCGTGTTCTGGATCGCCGGGCCCGTCGGGACGATCGAACCGGCGCGCACGAACAGCGGCATGTGCGAGAGCGGGGCGTCGGCATCGACCGTGCGGCCGCCGGCAAGCTTCGTGCCCGTGTAGAAGTCGTACCAGTCGCTGCCCGCGGGCAGGTAGACGGAGCGGCTGCGCGCGCCGAATTCGACGACCGGGCTGACGAGGAAGGCCGGGCCGAACATGTACTCGGTCGTGACGTCGCGTGCGCCCTCGTCGCCGGGGAAGTCCATCACGAGACCGCGCATGATGGTGCCATCATCCAGCCAGGCGTCGCCGGCCAGCGTGTAAATGTACGGCAACAGGCGGTAGCGCAGTTCGACGGCGGCAACGAAGCTCCGGTAGACCTCGCTGCCCTCCTCCGCAAGATTGTAGATCTCCCGATAGGGGCTCTGACCGTGGCTGCGGAACAGGGGCGCAAAGGCGCCGAACTGGAACCAGCGCAGATTGAGCTCCTGCCACTCGTCGCGATATTCCGGCGCCATGTCCGACGTGCGCAGGACCGTCTTGCCGTCGTTTACCTTGTACTTGTCCTCGGGCGTGAAGCCGCCGATGTCGAAGGTCCAGTACGGCATCCCGGCGAGGCTCGTGCCGATGCCGGCCGCGATCTGTTCTTTCAGATTCGACCAGCGCGTCGCGACGTCGCCGCTCCAGACCGCGGCACCGGTGCGCTGGATGCCGCCGAAGCCCGAACGCGTCAGGATGAACGTGCGCTTGTCGGGATCGGCCTCGCGGTCGCCACGATACACCGCCTCCGCGTGCGGCAGCGCATAGGCGTTGAAATACTCCGCGCCGGTGCCGAGCGCGTTCGGCGTCATCAGGTACTTGCGCTTCTCGAACGTCAGATTCGACAGCATGTCCGGCTCGGTCGCGTCCAGCCACCACGCATCGAAGCCCAGGACGTTCAGGCGATCCCGTACCTGGCTCCAGTACAGGTCGCGGCAGCGCGGGTCGAACGCGTCGTAGAACGCATCCAGGTATCCCGGGCCGACCCAGTCGGTGTTCTTTTCCTCGATGTTCCTGTTGAACATGCAACCCAGGGCATCGAGTGCCTTGTAGTTGTCGGTCGTCGGATAGAACTTGGGCCAAACAGAGATCATGATGTGGGCATCGAGGGCATGGACCTGATCCACCATCTTCTGCGGATCCGGGAAATGCTTCGGCTCGAAACGGTGACTCCCCCAGGCGTCTTCCGGCCAGTAGAACCAGTCGAGCACGATGTTGTCGATGGGGATCTTGCGCTTGCGGTACTCCTCGAGCGCGCCGACCAGCTCGTCCTGCGACGTGTAGCGTTCGCGGCTCTGCCAGAAGCCGTACGCCCACTTCGGCAGCACCACCGCCTTGCCGGTCAGGCGGCGGTAGCCGGCGATCGCCGCATCGGCGTTGCCGCCGGCGACGAAATAGTAGTCGATCGCCTTGCCGGTCTCGGCGGCGAATGACATCCGTCCGGCCTCGATCTCCGTACGCGGCCGGTATGCGAGCAGGCGAAAGTAGCCGTCCTGGGCCGTCCAGTCCACCCGCAGCGTATACTTGCGGCCCGCCTCGAGATCGACCTCGGCGTTGTGGTACCAGGGATTCCAGTTCACTCGCCAGCGGTCGAGCAGCGTCTTGCCGTCGAGCACGAGCTTCGCATAACCGCTCGAATACATCTTGAGCTCGTGCACGCCGCTCGCCTTCGGGACGATGCTGCCTTGCCACTCGATGCGCAGTTGCTGTGCGTCCCGGGCTTCCTTCGGGAACGGCACCTGACGCTGGCCCGCGCGGACCAGGAACTGGTAGTTCAGATCGGGTTCCACGCGCTCGAGGAGCAGTTTATCGCCATCGTAGTAGCGAGCCGTCAGGCCGCCCGGTTCACCGTCGTCGTCGTACAGCTCGAAGTTCGCCGCGAGCGGCTTCGGCGCTTCCGGCGCACCGAAGCGGGTGACCGAGGTATTGTTCCAGAGCAGGCCGTAGCCCTTGCTCGAGACCAGGTACGGGATCGCGATCTCGATGTTGTCCGTGGTCAGCTCGACGTTCTGACCCGCGTAGTTGACGCGGCCGTCCTGCTGTTCGCCCAGGCCGTAGATACCCTCGCCGGAATCGCGCACGAATTGCTGGCGCAAGGCGTAGGAATCCTCGTCGACCGGGCCGGGATCCGCGCTGACCGGCGCCAGGCTGCGGTCGGCCTCGGCGAGCAGCGTCGCTCCTGCCGCATCCTCGAAACGCACCCTGCCGTCCTTCAGCGATACGATCGCCGTGAGTGCCTCCGTCGCCAGGTGCAATTCCCCGTTTTGCTCTTCGAGCCGGAACTTCGGCGTCGCAGGGTCCGCCGCCACGATCATCAGCGTATCCGGCAGATTCGAGAAATCCTGCTGCGGCGTCGCAGTAACCCGTACGATGCCGTCGTCGACGACGGCAAGGCGCAGTTTGCGAAAGGCCCCCTCGCCGAGATCCACGACGGCACCATCGGCGGTCGGGCGCCATTGATCGTTCGCCGCCGGGGGCGCTTGCCTGCCCTGACAGGCACACACGAGACACGCCGCCAGGATGCCGAATACCGCGGGATGCGGCCCTTTCCCGATTTGCACGTCGCTCACTCCTCGATTTCGTAGCTGGCGAGCCGGACCCGCAGCAGGTGCGGTTCGGCCGAAAAATTGAGACCCCAGTCCGTCTGATCGCCGTTCCAGACGCGCTCGAATACCCATCGTCCCGACTCGAAATGGCCCTCCTCGACACGGGCCAGAATCGGCGCCTTGCCGGCGGCGGGATCGGCCGGATGGAATTCGACACGCGCTCGGTGCCCGGTGACGAGGAACTCGTCGGCGCCGAGCTCGACGATCAGCACGCCGCCCGACGGCGGATCGTTGCCGGGCGGCGGCGGGTTCCCGAACATGGGACGACCGTAGCTCACCTCGGCCGTCCAGCGGCCCAGGTCCAGGCTCTGGCTATGGCCGTCCGCCGGGTCGTCCGGCTCTGCGGCGCCGAACGCCCGGTGCTCGAACAACAGCCGGGCCCAGGCACGGCTCGCCGGCGCGAAGCGTTCGTAGAACGACGCGAAATACGGCAGCAACTCGTCGATATGTTCGCCGCCGAGCGGATAGTTGGAATAGTCGCTGTAGTCCATGCCGAACGGCGTGAAGCCGATCGCGTTCCGCCCCAGCGCCGCGAACAGGTAACGGGCAAAGACCCGGTCATTGCCGATCTCGGCGACATACAACGGGTTGTCGGCGCGCGCGTAGAGGTCCATGACGCGCGTCACCGTGTTGTGCTCCCGGAAATAGATGTCGGGCGCCAGCAGATCGATGGCGGGCGCCGCGGCCTTCCAGGCGAACAACACGTTGTCGGTCGGCCCGCCGCTCTCGTAGTTGCCCGGCTTGCCCGGATCGAACGGATTGCGCAGAGCGGCATTGGCGTATACGGGGAGCGGATACGCGTCCTTGCCTGCTTGCGCGATCTCGCCGCAGTAGCGCGCGATATGCCAGGCGTGAAAATACTCGTCGGCATCCGGGCCGAACACCGAGCGCCAGTCGCCCGGCGCGCGGCCGGCCGCCGCGATCAAGTCCTCGGGCACCGGGCCATGAAACGTCGCTTCGGCGGTGGCGGAAAAGTCCCGCGCCGAACCGTAGGTGCCGGCTTCGTTCTCGAGTTGGATCATGATCACCGTCCGCTGCTTGTCGGTCGCCGCAAGATGCGTCAACAGCGCGACGTAAGCCCGTTTGTCTGCCTCGAGCGTACCGCGATGCAGCGGAGACAAGGAGTTGAGGGTCCTGCCGTCGGCGGCGATTACGCGCGGGAAGCGGCGATTGTCCAGCTTGACCCACTCCGGCGCATAGCTCGGCGAGTTGTTCTTCCAGGTCGCGAACCACAACAGGACGAGCCGGACGCCATGTTCGCGCGCCTGTCCGATGAGCGTATCGACGTATGCGAAATCGAACTCGCCTTCGGTCGGCTCGACCTGCTCCCAGGCAACGGGGATCACCAGCGTGTTGGCGTGCAGGAGCTCGATCGCCGGCCAGACCTTCGGCAGCACCGACGGATAGTTCGACGAATTGTTCGTCTGCGCACCCAGGATCAGGTAAGGCGCGCCGTCGACCAGGAGCGCATGGCGCCCGTCCTGCGACACCAGCTCGGGCACCGGCTGCTGTGCCCCGGCAGATGCCGGGGCACAGAGCAGGGCGACGAGTACGGGGATGAATCGTCGCAGTCGCGTCAAAACCTAGTTCCGGAAGTTCATGCTCATCCTGAGGATATACGTAGTGTCATTGACATACGAACTGTAGTGATTGCCCGCGGCGTTCTGGGCCGCAATCAGCGTCGTCTCCGAATTGCCCAGATTGATCGCCTGCAGGCTAAACAGGAACTTGTCGTTGAGACGATAGTCAAGCGAGGCATCAAGCTGACCGTAGTCGTCGTTGTACACGGGGAGGCGCCAGATGCCGTTGACATCGCCGTTGAAGCCGTTCTGGCCGACCCCCATCAGGAACTTGCTGCGCCAGTTATAGGCCAGACGCACAGCGATCGGGCCTTTCTCGTAGATGGCCATCAGGTTGTACGCATTCTGCGAGATCCCGGGGAAGGCCAACGTCCCGAAGTCCGTCGTGAAGTCGGTATCTACCGGTCCGGCGGTGTCTTGCAGCACCAGCGTGCTGTCGATATACGTGTACGTGGCGTCCAGACCCAGTCCGTTGAACGGGCTCGGCAGGTTGTCGAAGAACTTCTTCACCCCGATCTCGAAGCCCTTGATGCTCCCTGAGCCGCTATTGGTCGGTTCCGAGACCGTGTATGTGAAGCCGCCGTAAACCTCGGGCTCGAAAGTGCGCGCGATGACGTCGTTGATGTCTTTGTAGAAGAAATTGATGTGCGCCATCCCGCCGAGATCGCTGTAATACCACTCCAGCGACAGGTCGAACTGGTCCGCGACGACCGGTTCCAGGTAGGGGTTGTCGTACAGGTCCGCGGTGAGAATGAAGTCGTCCAGCGTCGGGCCGTCTTCCAGTGCGACGCCGTTGGGCAGAGCGGCACTCAGGCCGCGGTAGGCCTGCAGTTGGCCGAAGTCGGGTCGCGAGATCGCCCGCGAGGCTGCAAACCGGAGCAGCAAGTCATCCCGGAGTTCTATTCGCAGGTTGAAGCTCGGCAGCACGTTCGTATAGCTGTTGCTGATCGCGCGGGGCTCCGGATCGCGATAGAAGCCCTGCCCTCCGTTGATGTCTGTCTGCGTGGTCGGGTAGACGACGTTGCCCGACGTATCCATCTCGGTTCGAACGATGCGAACGCCGAAATTTCCGCTGACCGGGAATTTCAGGTTGTCCCAGCCGAAATACGACATCGCATAGACCGCCTTCGTCTTCTCATTCTGAAGGTTCGTGTACGCGGGATCGTGGATGTCGCGGATGGAGATCGCTCCGTAGCAGCACAGGTAGTTGCCCGAATCTGCAGCTTCCTGATGGAGGTCGAGGAATGATTGCGGGAAAGCTGCCGCCAGACTCACGAGCGGAGCGAAGAAAACGCCCGGATTGGCGCCCTTGCCGCGGTAGAAATTGTCCAGGTCGATCAGCTCCAGGTCCGAGGTATTGGCCTGCGGCATCGGCGCGACGCCGTCAAGAGCCCACCACCGCATCCACTGCTGATAGATCGGCTGCCAGTCGTAGCTGGTGTCGTGATTATCCGATTGCGAATCCGTGAGCCGCACACCGAACTTGAACGACTTGAACACGGGCGAGTCCGTCAGGTACTCGGCGTCCAGCCGCAGTGCCTTCTCGTCGGCCTCGTTGTCCACGCGATTGTCCATCGTGAACGCAAGATAGTAGTTCGACGGGTCGCCGAGGAAGGCCTGGTTGGTCTGCATTTGGGTCCGGCTTCCGGTGAGATCCACATCCAGATAGTCGAGCTCCACGCCGGAGGCGACCGTCGAATCGAGGCCGTTGGTGGTGGCTTTGACGTACTGTGCGTCGAGTCCGAGGATCCAGCGGTCGTTCGGCTGCCACTTCAGATGGTAGGAGTAGTCGGTCGTCCGCGAATCCCGGTCCTGGAATCGCGCCGCTGCCCCCATCGGGATGCCCCCGGTCACGGAATCCAGCCGTCCCTTGACGAAGCGGTTGTTGGAGTCGTAGGTGAACTCGGTACCGGCGGCCGGGATGATATCCGGCGGCCAGTTGTCCACGAAAATCGAGCTCTCGTCCCAATGCTCCTTGTACTGACTGTCGAACACCTGGAAGTACATCTCGGTCGCATCGTTCACGCGCCATTGCAGCACACCGTACGCCCCCTGCCGTTTGCGGTGGAACTCGTAGGTGCGCCAGTCGGCGCCGCGGGGAACGTAGACCGTCTCGCCCGGGACGAGGTCGGTACGCGGGAAGAATGCGCGCGCATAGACACCGTCGGTGCGCGTTGCCGCCTTGGAGTACGCGAGATCGACGAGCACGCCGATCTCCCCACCGTTCGACAGCTGCCAGCGATCACTGTACAGGCCCGATGCGGCCGGATTGGACTCGTCGACGAAGTTGCCGTAGTTACCCTCGGCGGTCACCAGGATCTCGCGACCTTCGTAGTCGAACGGGATCTTGGTACGGAGGTCGACGGTGCCGCCGACGCCGCCTTCGATGAGATCGGCGCTCTGGTTCTTGTAGACGTCCACGCGCTGCATCAACTCCGGCGGCACGTCCTGGAAGCTCAACGCACGGCCGCCATCGGCGGTGAAGGTGTCGCGTCCGTTAATCTCGCTGCGCACCATCGTGAGGCCCCGCACCATCACACCGGAACCCTCGGCGGAGAAGTGCTCGGGATCGCCGAGGGTCTTGAAATGCGTGATCGCGACTCCCGGAATGCGCTGCAGCGCTTCGGTGACGCTGCGATCGGGCAGTTCGCCGATATCCGAGGCAGCAATCGAATCAACGATCTGTTCGGCATTCCGCTTGACTTCCTGCGCCGACATGATGCGCTGCCGCTGCCCGGTTACGACAATCTCTTCGACCTTGTCCGCGGTTTTGTCGTCACTCTTGTCATCCTGGGCCAGCGCCGGGATACCGGCGGCCAGCGCACAGAGTACGATCAGCGATGGAAAGCGTCCCCTGGCAGCAGACGGCGAAATCGTCCACGCCCCTTTCGTATCGTTCTTACGTTTCATTTGATCTCTCCTGACTCACCGATTTCGAGTGTTGCGCGCGGTGTTCCGGGACAGGAGCGCAGGCGTATATCGCGTGCAGCGACGAGTCACGCAAGGCTTGGCGACCAGTGAATTGACCCGGACTGAATTCCGGTTTGTCCATCTGAACAGTCCCCCCGAACCGGCGACCCGCCACCTGCGAATCGCGCCCATTTCTACCTCTGGAGCATTAATGGGTTCTCTACTTCTCATAGTTATGCTGGCACGCGGAATGACCCCTCAACAATGGACGCAATGACTAAATGATGGATTTTCTTATGGTGATTGCGAAATTGTATAGCGGTGTCAGATGCGGAAATGCCGGGACTTCAGAATGAAGGAGACAATATTTGTCAAATCTTCTGACAAACTGCCTCGCCCGGTAATAAATGTGCTATCGCACAGGTCGTAGTACTTGTGGGCACGCTATGCAGAGGAATGATCCGGATGTCGGCAGGCAGATTCGCGCCGGCTCTTCTCGCCCTGTTGGCAGGGTTGCCGATCGCCGTGGGCGCGGATGACGGCGGCACCGTATTGACCAGCAGCGAGCGGCAGACCCCCCTGCTCGAACTCTACACGTCGGAGGGCTGCAGCAGTTGCCCGCCTGCCGACCGATGGCTGAGCAGTCTCGCAGGTGACGCCGGTTTGTGGGCTGACTTCGTCCCGGTCGAGTTCCATGTCGACTACTGGGATTACATCGGCTGGAAGGATCGCTTTGCGACGCCCGCCTGGTCTGCACGGCAACGCGAACTCACAGCCGAAGGCGGCGCGCGCACGGTTTACACGCCGGGTGTGTTCCTCGATGGGAAGGCCTGGCTCGGCTGGCGCGGAGGCGCGGCAGTCCCCCACAGCGCAGGCCGGACCGGCACACTGACCCTGCACATAGACGGTCAGCATATCGGCGCCCGATTCGTGACGGCGGACCAGGGCATCTCCGAGCCCGTCCTGCACGTCGCACTGCTCGGCATGGGTCTCGAGTCGCAAGTGAAGTCCGGCGAAAACCGCGGCCGGAGGCTGCACCACGACTTCGTCGTGCTCGGCCTCAGCTCGGCGCGGCTCTTGGGCGAGGCCGACGTTTTCACTGCGGTCGCGCGGCTGCCCGCAGCCAGCGAGTCCGCGGAGCGATATGCACTCGCCGCCTGGGTCTCGGCGAACGGAAATGTGGCGCCGGTCCAGGCCGCAGGGGGTTACCTGTCATCGGTGCCCTGAGTGCCGGCCCTCACGCCGCATGCGGAGACCGGGTTCCCGAACATTCCGGCGGCGCCCGAATCGCGAACACGAATGTAAATAATACTTGACAAAAAGAATTAAGATAATTACTTTCGGTAAAGTTTACATTACTTATTGTCAAAGGTATTACACATGAGCGTTTCGAAAACCACTGGCTGGGAAGCGACCGTCAAGCGGCAAACGATCAATCTAGCCTACTGGACCGCAGCCTGGCTCGTTACGCTGGCAGTCGCCACGTTCGGCCCGAAGTTTCTCTGGCAATCAGCCACGATCCTCACTCTCGCCGCCGTCGGTCTGAACCTGTTGGTCGGACTCGGCATGATCCGCGCCAACAAGAATCACCTCCGGAGCCTCGACGAGATGCAGCAGAAGATCCAGCTCGAAGCGATGGGACTGACTCTGGGCATCGGACTCGTTGTCGGACTGGCGTATTCCAATTCCGACCTGTCCGGAATCATCCCTTTCCACGCGGAGATCTCTCATCTGGTGTTGTTGATGGGACTGACCTATCTCGCCACGCTGGTTTTCAGTTACAGGAAATTTCGGTGAATAACCGTCTGAAGGTACTGCGCGCAGAACGAGACTGGACGCAGGCCGAACTCGCCACCCGGTTGCAGGTTTCGCGGCAGACGGTAAACGCCATTGAGAAAGGCAAGTTCGATCCCAGCCTGCCGCTGGCGTTCAGGGCGGCTCGCCTGTTCAACCTGTCCATCGAGGAGATTTTCCAGGACGGCCAGTAGCCGGAACTCAGCTCCTGCGTCTGCGGAAGCGTCGCACCTTGGCGGCATTGCCGCAGGTTCTCATGCTGCACCACACCCGTCGTCCGTTGCGCGAAGTGTCGAGGAACAGCCAGCCGCAACCGTCGGGCGGCGGACAGGCCTTGATACGTTCGAAGTCCGCGGTCGTCAGCAGCTCCCCGGCAGCGAACAGCGCCGGCGCAATCAGACTCGCCGGGTGCATGGGGTCGGGGCGAACCGCCCAGGCCACCCCCTCTCTGTTCGCCTCCAGGTGTCGGAATCCCGCCGCGGACGCCAGGGCGTTCTCGAGCCAGCGCAATGCCCCCTTTCCCGCGCGGCCTCCCGCGGCGATGCCGGTGAACAATCCGTGCAGCTCGCCACGGGCCTCACGGGCCTGGCGGAGTAGCCGGTTCGCGACGGGTGACGGGAGCCGCAAGAAGGCGTCGGCGACTGCGGGCGCGATCAAGCCGCGGCGCTGGTGCCAGGCGACGAGATCGGCCGGCGATGACCAGTAATCGCGGGGTTCGGCGTCCGTCCAGGCATGCACGCTGTTGACGAAGTCGAGCGCCGGATGGCCGCCCTCGAAATCGATTTCGCGGATGGACTCTGGAATGCGCATGGTAACCAGTATAAGTCGATTGACAGGTTAGGCGGAATGCTCTAGCGTGTAACCTTTGAATTAGATTATAGCAGTTACAAGGGATCGGAGAGGCCGTCCATGGCAAGACCGAAGAGCAAGAAACACCGAAGCCGCCTGGCCGGGTTGGTCATCGACGTGTTGCCGGAGCACTACGAAGCCTGCGTGGCGTTCTGGGCACGGGCGCTGGGCGCAAAGTCGCCGCGTGCACCGCGCAAGGGACAGCGTTATACGACGCTCAAGGGAGCCAGCGACGGCCTGATCGTGCTCGTGCAGCGCGTGGAGAAGGACCCGGGTGTGCACCTCGACATCGAGTCGGATTCGGTCGCGGCGGAAGTTGCACGACTCGAAGCCGCGGGCGCAAGGCGCAAGTACAGGATCAAGAGCTGGGAGGTGCTCGAGGACCCGGCCGGCATGGCGTTCTGCGTCGTGCGGCCGCAAGTGCCGGAGAAACTCCGCCGGCGCCAACCCTGGTGATTCCGTGCGCTGCCGCTTCGCGCCTCGTCTCGCACTCGCCTGAGCCTTTTTCAGCGGCCTGCTAGAATGAGATCACACAACCGGGAATATTCCAGGGGGTATCGACGTGATCGAATTCGAACTGAACGGCAAGTCCGTCTCATCCGACAGTGCGGACGACACTCCATTGCTATGGGTGATTCGGGACGAACTCAAGCTCAAGGGCACGAAGTACGGTTGCGGCATCGCCCTGTGCGGCGCCTGCACCGTGCACATCGACGGCGCCGCCACACGCTCCTGCGTCACGCCCGTCAGTACCGTGGCCGGCAAGTCGGTCACGACGATCGAAGGCCTGGACACGCCGGTCGGCAAGGCCCTCGAGAAAGCCTGGGTCGACGGCCAGGTACCGCAATGCGGCTACTGCCAGGCGGGCCAGATCATGCAGGCCGCAAGCCTGCTCACGAAGAATCCCTCGCCGAGCGATGACGAGATTACCTCGGCGATGAACGGCAATTTCTGCCGCTGCATGGCATACAAGCGCATCCACAGTGCCATCAAGGCCGCCGGCGGCGGCGGGAGGGCGTAGTCATGGCAATGCGAGCCGAAGAAATCCGCGGCGGCCTGACACGCCGCACATTCATCGCGACGAGTGCCGGTGCCGGCCTCGTCATGGGCCTCGGCATGGTCCTGCCGGGTTGCAGCAAGGAAGAGGCGGCCGGAGACATGGCCGCCAGTGGGGCGAGTTCCCGTTTCTCACCGACGGTCTGGTACGTGGTCGACGGCAATGGCGCCGTCCTCATCAACATCGCCAAGGCCGAGATGGGCCAGCACGTGGGCACCGCGCTGGCACGCATCGTCGCTGACGAACTCGGCGCCGACTGGAGCAAGGTGTCGATAAAGCACGTCGACTCGGACCCGAAGTGGGGCTACATGGTCACCGGCGGTTCCTGGTCGGTGCACACGACGTTCAAGATGCTGTCGCAGGCCGGCGCGGCGGGCCGCAGCGTACTGCGTGACGCCGGTGCGACGCTGCTCGGCGTCGATCCGGCGGGCTGCGCTGTCGAGAACGGCCGGGTCTCCGCGGGCGGCAAATCGATCGGCTTCGGCGAGATCGTGCAAAAGGGCGACGTCAGCCGCACCTTCAGCGACGACGAACTCGGCGCCATGCCGGTGAAACCGGCGAGCGAACGCACGCTGATCGGCAAGCCCGCGAAGGCGCTCGACGTGCCGGCGAAGTCCGATGGCTCGGCGATGTACGGGATCGATGCAGAACTGCCCGGCATGGTATTCGCGCATCCGCTGATCCCGCCCACGCGCTATGGCAGCAAGATCGATTCCATCGACGATTCGGACGCGAAGGCCGTCCCCGGCTACCTGCAGACTCTCGAATTGACGGACCCGAGCGACGTGCTGCAGGGCTGGGCCGTCGTCATCGCGGAGAACTACCCGGCGGCGATCAAGGCCGCCAAGGCGGTTGCCGTGGACTGGACGCCGGGGCCGACCGCCGATGTCAGCGAAGCCGAAATCCTCAATGCCGGCGCCACCCTCGCCGCCCAGAAACAATCGGGCACGCTGTTCGTCGACATCGGCGACGTCGAGGCGGCCCGCCAGAGCGCCGCGAAGACGCTCTCGGCGACGTACAACACCGGCACGCTGGTGCACTACACGCTGGAACCCGCTAACGCGCTCGTCGAGTTCGCCGACGGCAAGTGCCACATCCATTCGGGCAACCAGTGGCAGTCGCTGATCATCCCCGTGCTGGCGAAAGCGCTCGGCATGGAAGAGACGGACATCGTGATCCACCAGTACTACCTCGGCGGCGGTTACGGGCGGCGCCTGTGGGGCGACCCGATGATCCCGGCGGCACTGGCGGCGCAGCAACTCGGCAAGCCGGTCAAGCTCGTGTTCGAGCGTCCCGACGACGTCCGCTTCGACTGCGTCCGCTCGCCCTCGGTGCAGCAGTTCGACGCCTCGTTCGACGCGGAAGGCAAGCTGACCGGTATCGAGCACGCCGCCTGCGCGGGCTGGCCGACGCAGGCAATGGCACCGGGTTTCATGGGCGACGGCGTCGACGGCAAGGGCAAGTTCGACCCGTTCGCGATCAACGGCGCCGACCACTGGTACACGCTGCCGAGCCATCGCGTCCGCGCGATCAACAACGACGTCGCGCAGAAGACCTTCCTGCCCGGTTATCTGCGCGCGGTCGGACCGGGCTGGATCGGTTGGGGCGTGGAATCGTTCATGGACGAGATCGCACACGAACTCGGCCGGGATCCGGTCGAATTCCGCCTGTCCCTGCTCGACGGCGCCGGCAGGAACGCCGGTTCCGCGCCCAACGCGGTCGGCGGCGCGGCGCGCCTCGCCGCGGCGTTGCGCGACGTCCGCGATCGTTCCGGCTGGGGCCGGGAGATGCCCACCAACGAGGGCATGGGCGTGGCCGTGGCACAGGGCCAGGAGCGGGACATGCCGACCTGGACGGCCTGCGTCGCCCACGTCGCCGTGGATCCGAAGTCGAAAGCGGTCACCGTGAAGAAGATCTGGCAGACGCTGGACGTCGGTACGGTCGTGCACCCGGACGGCGCGATGGCGCAGGCCGAGGGTGCGACGCTGTGGGGCGTCAGCATGGCCCTGCACGAAGCCGCGCAGTTCGAGGACGGCCAGGTCAAGCAGCGCAACCTCGATACGTACCATCCGCTCCGGATGGCGGACATGCCGGAACTGGACCTCAAGTTCATGGACAGCACCGAATTCCCGTCGGGTCTCGGCGAGCCGCCGCTGATCGCGGTGCAGCCGGCGATCGGCAACGCGGTGTTCGCCGCGACGGGCAAACGCATCAGGGACCTGCCGATCCGGCTGTGATCCCGGCGTGAGGCCGGCCGTTCCGGGGACAGGTAAACTGTCCCCGGAATGACCATGACGCTGATCGGCCCCGACAACGACTTCGCCCTGATGGCCGCACTGTTCGTCATCGCGGGCGGCGCGTTCCTGGCCGAGAAGACCAGGATAGGCGCGCACCTGACCGGCACCGTAATCGCGATCCTCGCGGCGATCGCCGCGACGAATCTGAAGCTGATGCCGCACTCGGCACCGGCCTACGACTTCGTCTTCGAATACTTCGTGCCGGTACTCATCCCGCTGTTCCTGTTCAAGGCGGACCTGCGCAAGATGCTGTTCGAGACGACGCGCATGACGGGCGCGTTCCTGCTCGCGAGCGCGGGCACGATCGCCGGCGTGCTCGTCGCGGCGAGCCTGCTGCGGCTCGATGCACTGGCGCCGATGGCCAGCACCGATCCCGGCTTGCGCGAGGCGGGCATCGCGGGGCTGTTTACCTCGACCTACATCGGCGGTTCGGTGAACTACGCGGCACTCGGCGAGATCACCGGCCTGAGCTCGGATGCCTCGTTCTTCTCGGCCGCCACGGCGACGGACAACCTGTTCAGCGCGTTGTTCCTGAGCGTGCTGGCGTTGTTACCGGGATGGAACTGGCTGACCCGGAAGTTCGATCGCCACGAGCACGGCGAGGAGCCGGCAGAGACCGAGGCGCCGGGCGAGGTCAGCGCGGCGACCCTGACCTTGTCGCTCGCGGCGGCGATCACCTTCGTCGCCGTCGGCGACGGTATTACCGATGCCCTCGGCATGCCGGCGCTGCGCTACGCGATCATCACGGCGCTGGTGGTCGCCGCGGCGACGGCGTTCCCGCAGTGGATGCAGCGTCTCGCGGGCAGCTTCCGCCTCGGCGTGGGGCTCGCGTTCGTGTTCTTCGCGGCGATCGCCGCCGGCGCCGACATCAAGGCGATGATCGATATCGCGCCGTTGCTCGTGCTTCTGGTCGTGATCCTGTTGTCCGTGCACCTCACGATCGTGCTCGTCGTCGGCCGATTGTTCGGCCTGACTTTGCCTGAGCTCGTCACGGCCTCGAACGCGGCCGTGCTGGGTGCGACGACGGCACCGGCGCTGGCGGCGGCGCGCGGCTGGCACGACCTCGTCACGCCGGGCGTGCTGGTCGGCGTGCTCGGCTATGCCCTCGGCACCTTCGCCGGCACGGCGATATTCGAATTGTGGACTCATCTCTGAAAGGATAGGGGGAATGAAAATGTCAAATCGACCGCACGCACTGATGGTACTGACGCTTTGCCTGCTCGCTCCGGCCGCCGCATGCGCCGGCGGGGCATCACAGGATCGGACCGATCTCGCCCGATTCGACAAGGAATCCCTCGCAGAGAAGCAGGGAGTCATCCGCGTCGACGGCAATCGCTTCGTCGACGCCAGCGGCAAGACCTTCATATTCCGCGGCGTCAGCATCGCGGACCCGTCCAAACTCGTCACCGACGGCCACTGGGACCGGCGCATGTTCGAGGAGATCCGCGCCTGGGGCGCGAACACCGTGCGGGTGCCGGTGCATCCGAGGGCCTGGCGTCAGCGTGGGGAGGAGACCTATCTCGGGCTCATCGACGACGCCGTCCGCTGGTGCAACGAACTCGGCATGTACGTCATCGTGGACTGGCATTCGATCGGTTACCTGCCGACCGAAAAATTCCAGAGCGACATGTACGAGACGACCGATGCAGAGACGCTGGCATTCTGGAAGGACATCGCGTATCGCTACCGGGGCGTACCGACGGTCGCCGTTTACGAGCTGTTCAACGAACCCACGACCGGGGGCGGCAAGTTCGGCCAGCGTAACTGGGGCGAGTGGAAGGCGTGGAACGAGCACACGATCGACCTGATCCGGGAACAGGACCGCGACACGATCCCGCTGGTTGCCGGCTTCGACTGGGCCTATGACCTGCGGGAGGTGCACGAGGCGCCGATCGCGCGCGCGGGCGTCGCCTATGCGTCGCATCCGTACCCGCAAAAGGAACGTCCCACCGTACCGAGCAAGGAGAACTTCTTCGCGGCGTGGGAGTCGGCCTGGGGCTTCGTCGCCGACAAGTACCCGATGATCCTCACGGAGATCGGCTGGGTACGCCCCGACGGATACGGCGCGCACATCCCGGTCAAGAACGACGGCAGTTACGGCCCGATGATCGCCGAGTACATGGACAAGAAGGGCATATCCTGGATCGCCTGGTGCTTCAATCCCGACTGGTCGCCGGTGCTGATCGAGGACTGGGATTTCACGCCCAGCGAGCAGGGACGATTCTTCAGGGACCTGATGCTGAAGGCGGAGTAGTTTTCGCGGCAGACCCGGAGCCGCAACTCTGCCGGGCCCCGCGTGTCTACAGTGCTCCCGATTTCGAAGCATCAGGTGTCACATGTCATTGAATGTAGTGTTGGTGTTCTGCCACATCCTGGGAGCGACAGGCCTGTTCGTGGTGCTGGCCTTCGAGCGGCTTTGCCTGTCCAGACTTCAAGGTTCGACGAGCCGCGAACAGGCGGCAGAGTGGATCGGCGTCTGCTCGATCCTGCCGCGGCTCAGAATGCCGTCGGTCCTGCTGATACTGGTCCCGGCCCTGTACTGGACGTTTACGGCATGGCGCGGTATTGCGTGGGTCTATATCTCGCTGATCGCCGTCGTGGCCGCGGTGCTCACCGGGAAATTCATGAGTGCCAAGGCGTTCGAGCGCCTGGCCCGGGCCGTCAACGCGGAGCCGTTCAGCTCCCCCGATACGCTGCCGGAATCGCTCTGGGGCACGCTGTGGGGATCGTTGCACATCCGGACCGGACTTGTCGTCGGGCTCCTGGCGATTATGGTGATGAAACCCGATGCGATCGAATCCGTGGCGCTGCTCGGCGCGGCGGTCGTGCTCGCGCTGTTGCCGGGTCTCTTTTCAAGGGTAAGAACCCGTCGCGTGGCCTGATTTCAGTACCTGGCGCCCGGTGATCTCATCAGCGACGCAGGTTTCCGCTTCCCGAGCAGCAGCGTCCGCGACTCGATGTCCACCTCGCCGCCGCCGGCCGCCCGGATCTCGTCACCGGTCTGCAGCGCGACCGGGACACCGTCGCGATACACGATGCGGTTGCCCAGCGCAGCGGCAATCTTGTCGCCCGGCAAAATGATGCCGACGAGGTTGAGCGGATCTGCCGCGGAGACGACGATGCGATCGCCGCCCGGCTTCCGGTTGCGGACATTGCGCAGGTCGGCGACGGCGTCGGGCAGCGCGAATTGTTCGCCCGCGAACTGCTGCACGAAGCGTCCGCCGCGGATTTCGCCACGGGCCTCCATGCGCCAGTAGATGCGCAACAATTCGCGCCAGGGCGGCAGGTTGGTCTCGCGCTCGAGTACCTTGCGAAACACGACGCCGTAGCGGCGCAGCAGCACCCAGGCGACGTGCTCCAGCGCCTCGCCGCGGTCGACCTCGATGCCGGAGTTCAGCAGCGCCCAGCGGCCGGCGCGATCGAAACCGGATGCGGACGGCAGGCGCCCTCGCCGCCTCGTGTAGCCCGGGCGCTTGCTCGATGGCGTCACCAGGGCGCGCAGGCCGGCGTAACTGTCGGAGCTAACGAGCCCCCAGTTCACGAGCTCGCCGAGCGCGTCCTCGACCTGGGTGCGCAACAGGCCCGTCGTCTGCACCAGGTCGATAAAGAACGAGGCCCCATTCCGCTTCAGGCTGTCCAGCACCTTGTTCGCGCCCGCCGTCAGGTTCTTCTCCGATAATTCCGGCAGCGGTGCGATCTCGCGCCAGTACGGCACGGCCTGGCGGTCGAGCAGCGTGATCGGCGCATTGCGCACCGGCCCCGTGCGTTTCTCGCCGTTCGCCGCGCGCACCGCGAGCCGCAGCCAAACGCTCTTGCCCGTCGTGCACAGCGTGTCCAGCAGGTCCGACGTGTACAGGTCCAGCCGCGCCGGCAGGATGTCGCGCTCCCAGCTCCCCGCCGCGGCGGAGAAACCTTCGAGCTGTTCGACGATCGCGCTGAGTGCGTCCGGCCCTTCCGCCCGCTCGGCAAGCCCCTGCCAGTGGAACAGGAAACGCATGTAGTCGGCCGCCGACACCGGCTCGATCTCGCTGCGCAACCGCTTGATGGTATGGCGGTGGATGCGTGCGAGCAGCCGCCGCTCACACCATTCCTCGGGACTGGACGGCGCCTTCGCCTGCTCCGTGAACCGCCCGCGCATCACGAAACCCTCGTGCTCGAGCGCGAGCAGCGCGATGTCGACGTCGTCCACCGCGACGTTCAACGGTTCGGCGAGTTGCCCGGCGGTCACGGGCCCCAGGCCTTCGAGTCGCGAGCGGACGAGTTCGCGCAGCGCATCCTCGCGTGTCGCGATCGGCTCGGAATGGGTGTGCACCGCGTCGATCGCAGGCACCATCGCCAGCGTATCGTACACGCAGCCGAACTCCCCGAGTCGCTCCGCCGCGACCCAGAGCTTCGCGCTCCCCGAATCCAGCACCGTCGCACGCCGATCCACCACGAGCTGTTCGAACAGGTGCCCCCAGCCGAAGTCGAGATCGGTGTCCGCCGTCGCGCCGTTGCCGCGCGCGCCTTCGGCGTCGGTGACAAAGCCGAGCACGCAAAGGGCATCGTGCAATTCGTCCGCCGAGCGCGGCTCCGGCCAGGCTTCCCCGCGCACGCGCTGGATCGCGGCCGCGTCCAGCCGGCCCAGGTCGGCGGCCTCGGCCGGATCCATGTAGCGCCGTGACTGCACGGCGAGCGCGCGACGTTCCTCGGCCGGCGTGTCGTCGAGGAAGGCGTAGGGCCGCGCGCCGAGGATCTCCTGCGCCAGCGGAGAGGGCCCCGTGAGATCCCGGCCGAGAACCTCGATCTCACCCGCCTCAAGCTTCCTGAGCATCGCGACGAAGCCGTCGAAATCCATGACGTCGTGCAGGCAATCGTCGACCGCCTGGTTCACGAGCGGATGATCCGGCACCTCGCGCGTGCCGGTGATGTTCTCGGCACAGGCGATCTGGTCGGGAAAGACAATCGCGACCAGGTCCTCGGCGTCGTTGCGCTGGAACGGCGCCGGTGCGCGCTTGCCGTTGATGTTGCGGCGGATGGCCAGCGCAATGGACGCCACCCAGCGCCAGTGCGTCGGGAACATCGGCGCGGCGAGCAACGCCTGCACGAGCACGTCGCGCACGCTGGCGGAATTCAGGTACTTCGCCGGCTCGTCGATCGGGAAGCTGTGGGTCGCCGACAGAGAAAGAATGATGCTGTCTTCCAGCGCCGCGGCCTGCAGTTCGAAGTTGAACTTCCGGCAGAAACGCTTGCGCAACGCGAGCCCCCACGCGCGGTTCACGCGCGAGCCGTACGGCGAATGTATGACGAAGTGCAGGTCGCCGGTCTCGTCGAAGAAGCGCTCGAAGACGATGTGCTCCTGGGTCGGGATCAGGCCGAGCGCGGCCTTGGCGCCGGCCAGGTAATGCACGAGTTGCTCGGCCGCGGACTGCGGCACGCGGTAGTCGGCGATCAGCCACTTGACCGTCGCCTCCATGCCGGCATCGAGCTGCGCATCGACCGCGCCGCGAAGGCGCGAGACGGCGGCCGACAACTCGTCAGTGCGCCCCGGCGCCTCGCCGATCCAGAACGGCAGGTTGGGCGGCTCGCCCTTCGCGTCTTCGACGTAGACCTTGCCCTGCTCGATCTTGAGGATGCGGTACGAAGTGTTGCCGAGCTGGAAGATGTCGCCGGGCAGGGACTCGAACGAGAAATCCTCGTTCAGGGTGCCGACCTTGAGCCCCTCGGGGGTGAGTACCACGTCGTAGTCGAACTGGTCCGGGATCGCGCCGCCGTTGGTCACGGCTGTGAGCTTCGCGCCGCGGCGCGCGCGCAGGCGGCCGTTCACGGCGTCGTGATGCAAATACGCGCCGCGCCGCCCACGCCGGGTCGAGAAGCCCTGCGCCAGCATGCGCACGACGGCATCGAACGTTGCCCGGTCCAGACCCTTGTAGGGCCAGGCGCACCGGAAATGCCGGTACAGCGGCTCCTCGCCCCATTCGCCCGCGCCCGCCACCTCGGCGACGATCTGCTGCGAGAGCACGTCGAGCGGTTGCGCCGGGATGTGGATGCGATCCAGTTCGCCGTTCTCCGCCGCGTGCTTGAGCGCCGTGCACTCGACCAGGTCGTCCCGGGATAGCGGGAACAGCCGTCCCTTCGGTGTCGCGCCGACGGCGTGGCCGGAGCGGCCGACGCGCTGCAGGAACGCGGCGATCGAGCGCGGCGTGCCGAGCTGGCAGACGAGATCGACGTCGCCGATGTCGATGCCGAGTTCCAGCGAGGCCGTCGCGACCAGGCACTTGAGCTTGCCCGCCTTGAGCCGTTGCTCGGCATGCAGGCGGTGTTCCTTCGCGAGCGAGCCGTGGTGCGAGGTGACGTTCTCCTCGCCGATGCGCTCGCCGAGATGCATCGCCGCACGTTCGGCCAGGCGCCGCGTGTTGACGAACACCAGCGTGGTCTTGTGTTCGTTGACGAGCTGCGCGAGGCGATCGTAGATCTCTGCCCAGACCTCGTTCGCCATGACGGCTTCCAGCGGCGAGCCGGGGAGTTCCAGCGCCAGGTCGCGCTCGCGTACGTGGCCGGTGTCGATGATGCTGCAGTGATCGTCGCGCGCGCCGAGCAGGAATCGCGCCATGTCCTCGATCGGCTTCTGGGTCGCCGAACAACCGACGCGCGTGAGCGCATGCGGCGTCAGCGCGTCCAGGCGCTCGAGCGACAGCGAGAGATGCGCGCCGCGCTTGTTGCCGGCGAGTGCGTGGATCTCGTCGACGATGACCGTGCGCACCGTCGACAGCATGCGCCGGCCGGAGTCGCTCGTCAGCAGGATATACGCCGACTCGGGTGTGGTGACCAGGATGTGCGGCGGCGTGCGCGCGGCTCTCTGCCGTTCATATTGCGGCGTGTCGCCGGTGCGCACCCAGGCACGCACGTCGACGTCGGGCAGGCCGTGCTCGAGCAGGCAATCGCGGATGCCGGCGAGCGGCAATTGCAGGTTCTTCTGGATGTCGTTCGAGAGCGCCTTGAGCGGCGAGATATAGAGCACGCGCGTCTCGTCGGGCAGTCCGCGCTCGAGGCCTTCCTTGACCAGCGCATCGATGCTGGCGAGGAACGCCGCCAGCGTCTTGCCCGAGCCCGTCGGGGCGGCGAGCAAGGTGTGCTCGGCCCGGGCGATCGCCGGCCACGACGCGGTCTGCACCGGCGTGGGCTCGGAGAAATGCTTGTCGAACCAGGCCTTTACGGCCGGGTGGAAGGTGTCGAGGCCCATTGCTGACGCGCCGGAGGTTTTGGCAGACTATAGCATGGGCTGTACGAATGTACAGTACGCTGTGGTGCCGGGTCGCGGCCGGATCCCGACGCTCAGGTCTGCGGAGGCGGCGCGACCGACAGGATGCGTTTCATCAGCGCCGGGTCGTCGGGCAGCAGGCCGGCGGCCGGCAGCCGCTGCACGAGCTCGCGCCAGCGCGGCCACATCGCGAACGCCTTGCGGAACAGCGGCAGCGATTCGTCGACGCGCCCGTCCGCCGCCAGCGTCGCCGCATGCCAGAACACCATCTCGTGGTTGTCCGGCGCCAATGCTTCCGCGGCACTGTAGGCGGCGATCGCCCTGGAAACGTCACGGTCGGCCATGTGTCCGTCGCCCTCGTTCATGAGCCGGTAGGCGCGGGCCAGGGTCAGTAACCTGCGCAGTTCGACCAGCGGTGCCGCCTGATCGTCCACACGCAGGTCGAACACGCGCCCGCCCCACGCGGGCGTCGACGTATCGCCTTCGACGACCAGGATCGCGGCGGACTGTTTGCCGCGGATATCCCCGCCCTCGCCCTGCGCCGCGTCCAGCGCGGCCATCATGCGCCCGGCGAGATCGCCGCCGGTCTTCTCGAACGCGGCCGCCATCGCCTTGCACACCGTCGGCTTCCACATCAGGTTCGCCTGCACGGTGTAGTCGTCGCCCTCGACGTTGCAGTATTCCTCGATCGAATGGTCGCCCGTGTGATTCGCGACGTTGCCCCGCGCATCGACCATGCCGACCTGGCGCACGTCCTGGTGCTGGTCGACCGCGAGCAGTGCGTGCAGGGCCTCGTCCGCGGTCTTGCCTGCCCGCATCAGCTGCAGCCCCAGCGGTCCGTAGCTCGGCTCGATAAACGACTGGGTGGCGACGGCGCCGACGCCCGGTTCGGCCCAGATCACATCGGCACCCACGGAGAACCAGTGCGACTGGACGGCCGCGCCCAGTTGTCCGGTGTCGGCATCGCGCGCCACGATCGAAAACGTGTGCACCGGCCGCAGCGGCAACGCCGAATCCGCAGCAGATACGACGGGAAGCAGCCACACGACGACGGCGAGCGAAAGATACGCAGTGTTTTTCATCTTTTCCCCTCCCACCCGCATAATAGCCACTTCCGATCCGATTGGAGCGGCACGATGCCCGCATCGACAATCCGGACACCCGCGCGCATGGCGTTGCCATTGCTACTGAGCGCGTGTACGGCGCTGGCCGCAGGGACGTCCGGCGATGCACCCGCCCCGCTGGAATTCTCGATCCGCGACGGCGCCACGTTGAACACCTTCTATCGGCAGGGCCCCGTCGCGGCTCACGCCGTGCTGAGTTCCGGCACCCAGCCACGCCTCGTCGTCGCCTTTCCGGCCGGCAACAGCGGCGTCAGCCTGTGGTTCGAATCGGCGGCTACCGCCACCGAGTGGACCGGGGTGAGGACCGTGCGCGGCGTGACGAAGCATCATTCCGGCCGCCGCGCGCTGCACGGCATCGAGGCCGAGATCCTGGCCGACACCGGGCCCATCCGAGTGCACGAGGCCGTGCTCGGCAGCGTGCGCACGATCCGCGACTACCTGCACACGCACAAGATCCCCTCCGGCGTCGAGACGCCGGTGCGAGTCGACGGCAACACCGCGACCTGGCGCCGGCAGAGGCTGGACGGCGGCGCCGGCTACAGCCTCGAGGTCGAAGTCCTGAACGGCAAGCTCATCGGCGGCGCGGACACGCCGGTGACCTTCGTGCCGCCGGAGGGCGGGCCGCTGCACCTGCGCATCGTGGCACTCACCGGCGACCCGCCGTTGACGCCGATCGAGCCGGACGAGCTGCTGTTGCCCGGGGCGGCCGACGATCCGCTGTCGAAGAACGTGCTCGCCTTCCTCAGCTACCGCGAGAAGTTGCTCGCCGGGTCGTGGCGTTTCTGCACCTACTTCGGCCGCGACACGCTGCTGTCGCTGCGCCTGATGATGCCGGTGCTGACCGACACGGTGATCGAGGCCGGCATCGGTTCCGTGCTCGAGCGCCTCAGCGGCAAGGGCGAGGTGGCGCACGAAGAAGATATCGGCGAATACGCCATACTCCGGCATCTCGCCGCCGGGGACGGCCCGAGCGACACGCCGATCTACGACTACCGGATGATCGACGAAAACCTCATGCTCGCGCCGATCGCCGCCCGCTATCTGCTCGACCGGCCCGGCGGGACGCAACGCGCCGAAATGTTCCTGCGCCAAAAGTCCGCCGGGGGGCGCAGTTACGGGGATGCGCTCGTCGCCAACCTGCGCTACGTGCTCGCGGCGGCCCGTCCGTTTGCACTGACACCGGCGGTCGGACATCTCGTCGCGCTGAAGCCCGGCGAGCCTGCCGGCGACTGGCGAGACAGCGAGGAAGGGCTCGGCGGCGGCCGCGTGCCCTGGGACGTCAACGTAGTACTCGTGCCGGCAGCGCTCGACGCAATCCAGCGCCTGCATGCGAGCGGCGTGATCGCCGAATACGAATCCGATACGGACGGCTTCGCGGACGCCAGCGAGATGGCCGGGACCTGGCTGCGGGAGGCGCCCGCATTCTTCGACGTCGATGTGCCCTACGACGACGCCGTGCAGGATCTGTCGGACTACGCCGCGAAAATCGGTGTGCCCGCACAACCGGCGCTGGATGCAGTCGCGCAGCTGGCAGCCCCGCAACGCACCGAGTGGCAACACTTCGATGCGCTGGCGCTGGATTCGAATGGAAAACCCGTCCGCGTGCAGCATTCGGACGTCGCGCTCGCGATGCTGTTCGGCAAGCCGGGTGCTGCCGACCTGGAACGCTGGGCGCTGCACACGACGTTGCCCTTCCCCGCCGGCCTGCTGACGCCGGTCGGACTCGTCGTCGCCGATCCGGTGCATGCATCGGCGGACGTGCAGGCATTGTTCACGCGCGATCATTATCACGGCACCGTGGTCTGGTCCTGGCAGCAGGCGCTGCTCGCGCAGGGGCTCGCGAGGCAGCTGCAGCGCGACGATCTTCCATCGGCGACGCGGACTTTGTTGTCGCAAGCCCAACAGCGCCTGTGGCAAGTAATCGCCTCGACGAACGCCAGCCGCACCGCGGAACTCTGGTCGTGGTCGATCGCCGACGGGACCTGGCGTCTGGAAACCTTCGGCGGGCTGGCGGAACACCGCACCGAATCGAACGCCGCGCAATTGTGGAGCACCGTCTACCTCGGCATCGAACGGCCCCGATGATCGTTCCGGGACCGGCACGCGACTGGCACGGCGATGCACGGTAGACCGGACGCGGAGCTTTCGATCACCGAAAGCCTCGTGCGGGCTCTGCTCGACGATCAGTTTCCCGACTCGAGAGGCTTGCCGCTCGCGAGAGTCGACAGCGGCTGGGACAACGAGATTTTTCGGCTGGGCGATGAGTTCGCCGTGCGCATGCCGAGGCGCGGGATCGGCGCCAACCTGATTCTCAAGGAACAACGCTGGTTGCCGGCGCTCGCCGGTCGATTGCCGATCCCCGTGCCGGCACCGCTTTACGCCGGGCGCCCGGCGGCCGACTACCCGTGGCACTGGAGCATCGTGCCGTGGTTCGAGGGTGAATCCGCGGATCGGGCGCGCGTGGATTCCGATCAGGTCGAGATACTCGCCGGGTTTCTGCGCGCGCTGCACGGCGAGGCACCGGCCGACGCGCCGGTGAACCCGCTCCGCGGTGTACCGCTCGTCGTCCAACACGAACGCACGATCGCGCGCATGGCGCGTCTCGAAACCGACACGGACCTGGTCTCGGCGTCGTTACGACGCACATGGGAACGGGGATTGGCCGCTCCCGAGGCGACCGAGCGGCGCTGGCTGCACGGCGACCTGCATGCGCAGAACGTGCTGGCAGGCGACGGGATCATCCGCGCGATCATCGACTGGGGAGACGTGTGTGCCGGCGACGTCGCCACCGATCTCGCGGTGACCTGGAGCCTGTTCGACGACGCCGGCGACCGGCACCGGCTGTTGTCGCTTTACGCACCCGATCAGCACACACTGGATCGTGCGAAAGCCTGGGCGGTCTTCTTCGGGCTCGTGCTCGTGGATTCGGGGCTCGTGAACAGCCCGCGTCACTGTGCACAGGGACGTGACCTCCTGCGCCGGCTGTCGGAGGACCTGTGACGATGCCGGGCCGCGGTGACACCGGGCAAGCCGCTGGGCGACAATGACCGGATTCCGGAGGACCTATCCATGCCATATCCCGTCAGATTTACCCTCGTTATCCTGCTGGTGCTGGCGAATTCTGCCTGCGAACGGACCGGGCCGACGCCGGACGAGCCTGCCAGGCCGACGCCGGCGGCCGATACCGGCCGCACGCGCGCCGTGGATGCCGTCGTCGGCAAGACCTGGCAGTGGATCCGGACCGTGACGCCGGTGGAAACCTTCGAAGCGGCCGACCCGAGCCGATACACGCTCGCGCTCGATCCGGGCGGCCGCGCCGCCGTCCGCTTCGACTGCAATCGCGGCGGCGGCGACTACGAGATCGCCGAGGGCAAGCTCGAGTTCGGAGCGCTCGCGTCGACGCGCATGGCATGCCCGCCGGATTCACAGGACGCGATCTACGCGAAGGAGCTCTCGATGATCCGCTCGTTCTTCGTTGAAGACGGCAGGCTGTATCTCGAGATGCCGATGGACGGCGGCACGATGCACTTCGAACCGGCCGACAACGACCAAGGAAACTCTGATTAAATTGTCATTGCGAGGAGCGAAGCGACGCGGCAATCCACAGCTCGTTGATTTCAAACACTGGATTGCTTCGCTTCGCTCGCAATGACGAACCATTTTCGAATTAATCTCAGAGTTTCCCTGACACCGGAGGTCGCATGGAACCGACACTGAAATTCTTCGGCGGGCGCTTCGGCGCCGCCGTGCCCTTGCTCTTCTTCGTCGCCTGGGCGGTCGCGATCTCGGTGGCCGGCGCGCCCGACGAGCGCGGCCTGATCCTGGGCATGGTCGGCGGCCTGACGCTGGGCATGTTGCTGTGCCGCAGCCCCTGGGCCGACTACGCGAATGCGATCTTCGCCGGCATGGCCAACCCGATCGCCGGCGTCACGATCATCGCCTGGTTCTGGGCCGGGATGTTCGCGCAGGTCCTGCGCGTAGGCGGGCTCGTCGACGGACTCGTCTGGCTCGGCGGGCAATCGCACGCGACCGGTGGCCTGTTCGTCGGCGCGACCTTCCTGCTCGCCGCGACCTTCAGCACGGCGGTGGGCACCGGTTACGGCACGGCGGTCGCATTCTGCACGCTGATGTTTCCCGCCGGCGTGGCGCTCGGTGCCGACCCGGTCTGGCTGTTCGCCGCGATCCTGTCCGGTGCGGCATTCGGCGACAACCTCGCGCCGGTGTCGGACACGACCGTCGTCTCGGCGACGACACAGGAGACCGACATCCCGGGCGTCGTGCGCTCACGCGCCAAGTACGCGCTGATCGCTGCGGTACCGGCACTTATCATCTTCACGATATTCGGCGGCAGCGGCACGGTCGTCGACCCCGCACGTGCGACGGATCTCCTCTCCGAGTCGTTGTCCCCGGAGGGCCTCGTGCTCCTGATACCGTTCGCGTTCGTGATCTTCCTGGCGCTGACCGGCCGCCACATTCTCGTCGCGCTGACCTGGGGCATCCTGTCGGCCGTCGCGCTCGAACTCCTGCTCGGGCTCGCGCCGCCGCACGACATCCTCTTTGTCGATCCGTCGCAGGCGAAAGTCGGCGGGGCACTGGTCGACGGCATCGCGGGCTACATCGGCCTGTCGGTGCTGATCCTGCTCATCGTCGCCGCCGGCCACCTGATGAAGCTCGGCGGCGCGCTGGACGCGATGATCGATGCCCTCAAGCGCCTGGCACGCGATTCGGTGGCGCGCGCCGAGGTGGCGATGTGGAGCATCGTGTTCTCACTCAACGTCTTCATTACGATCAACACCGCCGCAGAGATCGCCGCCGCGCCGGTGATCTCGCAACTCGGCAAACGTTTCAAACTGCACCCCTACCGCCGCGCCAACCTGCTCGACGCCGTCAGTTCGGCGCTCGGTTACATCTTCCCGTGGGGTGGCGGCGTGCTGATCGGCTACCAGACGATCCGCACACTGGAATCGCAGTACGCCTTCGTGCACGCGGTACCGCCGACCGAGGTCTGGCGTTTCGTCCTGCACGGCTGGTTCCTCGCCGCCGTCATGCTGATCGCCGCATTGACCGGTTTCGGGCGCACCTACGAGGCGGCGGACGGCTCGGAAACCAGGATCCCGCCGGCGTAACGGCTCGCCGGATCAGTCGTTGGCCGCTTCTGGTGCGGCCAGCCGCGCTCCGCAATACTTGCAGAATGCGGCATCGTCGGCATGTCCGGCCCGGCTGCATTCCGGACACGATTTGGACGTACGGCGCCGCGTCATCACGTCGCGCAATTCCGCGGCGTAAATGCCGGTCGGCACGGCGATGATGCCGTAACCCATGATCATCACGATGGAGGCGATCACCTGGCCCAGCGCGGTCTGCGGCGTGATATCACCGAAACCGACGGTCGTCAGCGTGACGATACCCCAGTAGACGCCGCGCGGGATGCTCGTGAAGCCGTTCTCCGGCCCCTCCACCACGAACATCAACGCGCCGAACAGCACGACGATGGTAACGACCACGTACAGGAACACGAGGACTTTGCGCCAGCTCTGCGTCATGGCCTCCACGAGCGTGTCCGCAGCCGATACGTATTGCACGAGTTTCAGGATTCGGAACAGGCGCAGTATGCGCAGGATCCGGATTACGAGCAGATATCCCGAACCCGTCACGAACAGGGCCAGGTAGGTCGGCAGGATGGCGAGCAGATCGACGATCCCGTAGAAACTCGTCGCGTAGACACGCGAGCTGCGCACACACCACAGGCGCACGAAATATTCGACCGTGAACAACAGGGTGAATCCCCATTCGATCGCCCGCAGCGTGCCGCCATGGACCGTCCGGATGTCCGAGATGCTCTCGAGCATGATCGCCACGACGCTCAACAGGATGGCCGCGATCAGCACGATGTCGAACAGTTTTCCCGCCGGCGTACGCGACTGGAAAATGACGACGAAGGCGCGCCGGCGCAGCGCGCCTTCGCCTGCCTGATTGCGGCCGTCGGTCGGCAGATGTTCGTTTGCCATAGCGACGGCATTATAGAGGACCCGCGTCCGGCAGCCTGCGCCGCGCCGGGTATTCCAGATCGTTATTTGCCCCGTGCGACTTTCGGGGCGGCGGATGGCAGAATACGGCAATCCGCGCTGGCCCCGCCGGCCGTCGAAAAACCACAGGAAATAGCCATGAAATTACTGCTCTCCGCGCTGGCCGCGGCCGTTCTGCTCACCGCCTGCGGCAAGGAGCCCGAGCCGCCGAAGGCCGCTGCCCCGGCCGCCGCCCTGAAGTCCGGCGTCGACCTGGCCGGGATGGACAAGTCCGTACGACCGCAGGACAACTACTACGACTACGCCAACGGCACCTGGCTCCGCGACACCCAGATCCCGCCTGACCAGTACGGCTGGGGCAGCTACATGACGCTGCGCAAGGATAGCCTGGCGACGCTCAAGACCATCGTCGACGGCCTGCGGGCCGACGTCTCGGACAACGAAGCCGCCGTGAAGCTGCGCGACTATTACAACGCGTACATGGGCGAGGAGCGCGTGGAATCCCTGGGATTGAAACCCCTGCAGGACCTGTTCGACCAGATCGACGCACTGCAGACACACGACGACGTCGCGCGCTGGCTCGGCCAGAACAACGACATCGGCATCGACGGCCCGTTCAACCTGTACATCAACCAGGACGACAAGGATTCGACGAAGTACGTGATCTTCATCGTGCAATCCGGTCTTGGCCTGCCCGACCGGGATTATTACTTCGACGATTCCAAGCGCGGGCTCGAACTGCGCAATGGCTACGTGGCCCTGGTCAGCAAGCTGCTCGCGATGTCGGGTTACGACGATGCCGACGCCGCGGCGGACCGCATCATGGCGCTGGAAACGGCCATGGCCGACAAGCAATGGAAGAAAGAGGACAATCGCGACGCCGATAAGGTCTACAACAAGACGACGGACGCCGAACTCGGCAAATTGTTGTCGAACTTCGATCTGGACGATTACTTCGCGGGCATCGGTTCCGGTCGACAGGACTACGTCATCGTCAGCCAGCCGTCGTATCTGGAAGCGTTCAACCAGTTGTTCGTCGACACGGACCTGAATACCTGGAAAGAGTACCTGCGTCTCGACACGATCCTCGCTTTCGCAACGTACCTCCCGAAGGCCTACGTGGACGCACAGTTCGACTTCTACAGCAAGACGTTGTACGGGCGAGAACAACAGCAGCCGCGCTGGGAGCGTGCAATCCAGTCGATGAACGGCAACGTCGGCGAGCTGCTCGGCCAGCTATACGTCAAGAAGACCTTCCCGCCCGAGGCGAAGGAACGCATGGAGACGATGGTGCATTACCTGCTCGCCGCCTATGCCGATTCCATCAAGAACCTGGACTGGATGAGCGACGAGACCAAGGTGAAGGCGCTGGACAAGCTCTCGAAGTTCATGCCGAAGATCGGCTACCCGGACGAATGGAGAGACTATTCGACGCTCGAGGTCTCGGCAGACGAACTCGTGCAGGACGTGCGCAACGCGCGCGAATTCAATCACCTGTACGAGATCGACAAGCTCGGCAAGCCGATCGACCGTAACGAATGGCACATGCCGCCGCAGACGGTCAACGCCTACTACAACCCGGGCCTGAACGAGATCGTGTTCCCTGCGGCGTACCTGCAGCCGCCGAATTTCCAGCTCGACGCCGAGGATGCATACAACTACGGTGCGGCCGGCGTGACGATTGGCCACGAGATCGGTCACGGCTTCGACGACCAGGGCAGCAAGTATGACGGCGATGGCAACCTCAAGAGCTGGTGGACGGACGAAGACCGCGCACGCTTCGAGAAACGTACGAAGGGCCTGGTCGCTCAGTACAACAAGTTCGAAGCGCTGCCCGGGCAGTACGTCAACGGCGAGTTCACCCTGGGCGAGAACATCGGCGACCTGGGCGGTACCGGGATCGCACTCAAGGCGTACTACATGTCGCTCGAGGGTCAAGAGCCGCCGGTCATCGACGGCTTCACCGCCGACGAGCGCTTCTTCCTCGGCATGGCGCAATCGAGCCGTATCCTCTGGCGCCCGAAGCTGATCGAGTTACTGGTGAAGACCGACCCGCACGCGCCGGATGAATTCCGCGTGAACGGCGTGCTGCCGAATATCGATGCCTTCTACAAGACCTACGACGTCAAGCAGGGCGACAAGATGTATCTGCCGCCGGATCAGCGCATCCGGATCTGGCAGTAGACCCTCCCGTAGTCGCGAAAAAAGGGCCGCCGCAGTTGCGGCGGCCCAGTGCCTGAACTAAGGATTGGGTTCGGGATTGGGAGCCTTGCGCTCAGGCGTCAGATTGCACAGCGAAGTGTTTCCAGTTCGTTCGTCCGGATGTCGTACTTTTGGCTGGGGGGCTGCGCAACACCCGGACGTCGTGTCTTGACTAGCTCAGCGCCTTGTCGTACTCCTCCTTGCTGATACGGCCATCCTTGTTCGTATCGATCGTATTGAAGTTCTTGGACAGCCAGTGATTCTTCTGGCTTGCTTCGAGCGACGTGATGGAGCCGTCCTTGTTGACGTCGATCTGCGTGAATTCCGCCTTCTGCGGCTTCATGTCGTCATTCGACGTCTTGGCGCTCGACATCTGGTCGTCCGCGTAGGCGGTGCAGGCCAGAGCTGCCGCGACGGCGGCAATGGCGGTGAGATACACGGGTTTTCTGATACTCATAGGAATTTCCTCCTGACTCGTTGAGTTGTGACACGGTTTTACGTGTCAAAGCATTAAGAGCAATTGCCGTGCCAGATTGAAACTATGTTGGGGAATCAGGAACTTAGGTCTTCCGGACCCAATCGGTACGGGCATCGCCCTGTGACCGATCGCATACACCTGCATCCATGCAAGGTATGTCCACTACGACGCCCGGAGGTCGGTATCCCAACAGAAACAAGGGCCTGGGTGCGACGCCCGGGGGTGTTACCGATCGACAACACCCCTGCGCACGGCCCGGCCGTCTCGCGGCCGTCGCCGTGACACGCATCCAGTCGCCCACCCTGTTCCGGCTGGTATTGATCGGCTTCCTCGTCGTCGCCGCACCGCTGGCCGGCGCGATCATTACCGCCGTCGTCCAGGTGAACCGGCTCGCGCATGACAGCCGCAGTGCGCTGGTCACGGTACAGGAGAACGCCACGGTGAGCCGCACGCTGGCCGACAGCGTCACCGCCATGGAGCGCAGCGCGCGCCAGCTGCTCGTGATCGACGATCCGTCGTACCGGGATATCTATGCCGACAATCGGCAGGAGGTCCTGAATCTCTACCAGCGCCTGGGCAACAGCACTATGGATCCCGACATGCGTGCGCGCCTCGCCGATTCCCGCAAGCTGGAAGCCGCGACGCACGCGATCGTGCAATCGATCGGTCACGGAGCGACGGCCCAGCAATTCGACGCCTCGATGGACGCGCTGCGTGCGTCCGTCCTCGGCGTCGTGCAACAGCAGAATGCAATGGCGCGCAAGCTGGCCAACTCGATGCCCGACCAGGCGCGCGATTTGCGCCGGACGTTGCTCATCCAGGCCGTACTCGTGATCCCGCTGTCGGTCGCCCTCGCCGGCCTGTTCGTCATGTTGATCGTGCGTCCGCTGCGACAAATCGACGCCAGCATCCATGCGCTCGGCCGTGGCGATCTTGCCGGCAGCGTACGGATCGTCGGCACCCGCGACCTCGAGGAGCTCGGCCGGCGACTCGAATGGCTGCGGTTGCGGCTGCTCGAACTCGAGGCCGAGAAGTCACGGTTCCTCAGGAACGTCTCCCACGAACTGAAGACCCCGCTGACCAACATCCGCGAGAGCACGGAGCTGCTTATCGATGACGACCATTCGGAGGCCGGCTCGGAACGCGACATCATCACGCACGTGCTGCGCGACAACAGCTTGCGGCTCCAGCAGATGATCGAACAACTGCTTCGCTACGGGGCGCAGGGTGACGCGGGCGACGATCGCCTCGATGCGACCGTTCAGCTCGACCTGCTGGTCGATTCCGTGCTCGATCGGTACGCGCTGACGGCCAGATCGCGCTCGATCACGGTGGAACGGGCGCTGGCGCCGGCCGTGGTCACAGGCAGTCCGCGGCGCCTGGAAGTCATCGTGGACAATCTGCTGTCCAATGCCGTCAAATACACACCGAACGGGGGCCGGATCGACGTGAATCTGAGCAACGATCCGGACGAAGTGACACTCGACGTATGCGACGACGGCCCCGGGATTCCGGCAAAGCTGCGGCCGCGGATCTTCGACTGGTTCGTCACCGGCCCGCGACCTCACGACTGGAAAGTCGCGGGTACCGGGATGGGCCTCGCAATCGCCCGGGAGTACGCACTGCAGCATCACGGGGATATCCGCCTGATCGATTCTCCGGGCGGCGCGCATTTTCGGCTGACTATACGGAAGGTGAACGATGCACGGGAATAAGCTGGCGCTGGCCTTCCTGCTGATCCTGGGCGCATGCGCGTCCGCTCCTCCCATCGTGTCGGACTGGGCCAATTTCACCGACGAAGTCGACGGCATGTCCCCGGAGCAGCTCGGTGCGCGTATCTCCAGCGTCGACGAGCATTACCGCACGTCGCCGGACGACCTGACGCGCCTGCAGCTCGCCTACCTGTTGAGCCGTCCCGGTTCCGAGGCACACGACGTCAGGGCGGGCCGCTCGTTGCTTGAGCAGATTGACGACGACGGCCCCTATTCGGCGCTGCGGGACCTGGTCAACCGCCAGATCACGGCGGAGGCCGCACTCGAGGCTTCACGCCAGCAAGTCGAGCAACGCAACACGCAGATCGAACTCCTGCGCAAGCAGATCGACCAACTCGAGGAGGGCCTCGATCGGGGCACGGAGCAGCAAGCGCAGCTCGAAGCGCTACAGGACAAGGTCCGTGAACTCGAATCGCAGCTCGAAGCCCTGAAGTCAATCGAGGCCGAGATGTCACAAGGACAGAAGGCGATAGACGAGTTGCCCGATGAATAGCCAGCGCGCCGTGCTCGTCGTCGATGACGACGAAGACCTGTTGCAATTGCTGACGATACGGCTCGGGCGCGCGGGCTACGCGGTGCGGACGGCGACCGGTGCCGCAGAGGCCTTGCACAGCCTGGGCAGGACGCAGCCATCCGCGGTGATCAGCGACCTGAAGATGGACGACATGGACGGCATGGGTTTGCTCGACGAGATCGAGAAACGCTTTCCGGTCCTGCCCGTCGTCCTGCTCACGGCGCACGGCACGATACCGGACGCCGTGAAAGCAACGCAGAACGGGGCGTTCGCCTTCCTCACCAAGCCGATTAACGACGAAGAGCTCATCGCCTGCCTCGAAGAGGCGATTGCCGTCGGCGGCCGTCCGCCCGCAGAAGGCGACGGCGACAGCGCGGTGCCGGGATGGCGAGAAGGGATTCTGACCCGAAGCGCCGCCATGGAAGCGCTCCTGAAGCAGGCGGAGCTCGCGGCCGCTACGGATGCGAGCATCATCATCGAGAGCGAGAGCGGTACCGGCAAGGAGTTGCTGGCACGCGCCATACACGCCGCCAGCAATCGCAGAGACGGTCCCTTCGTGCCGGTGAACTGCACCGCGATCCCGGAAACGCTGTTCGAGAGTGAAGTCTTCGGTCATGTGAAGGGTGCGTTCACGGGCGCGGATCGAAACCGGACCGGACACTTCCAGCAGGCGCATGGCGGGACGCTGTTCCTCGACGAAGTCGGCGACATGCCGCTCGCCTTCCAGGCCAAGCTGCTGCGGGCGCTGCAGGAGAGGGCCGTCCGCCCGCTGGGCGCAGAGCGGGATGTGCGGGTCGACGTCAGAGTCGTCGCGGCAACACACCACGACCTGGAGCAGGCGGTCCAGCGCCGGCAATTCCGCGACGACCTGTATTACCGATTGAGCGTCGTCCGGCTGGCTCTGCCGCCGCTCTCGAAGCGCCGCGAAGACATCCCCCTGCTCGCCGATCACTTCCTGAGGCAATTTTCGACGGACGGGGTAGCGACCGGTTTCAGCAGCGGGGCCATGCGGCGCCTGTTATCCGCGACCTGGCCCGGCAACGTTCGCCAGCTCGCCAACGTCATCCAGAACTGCGTCGTGCTGTGCCGTTCGGCACTCATCCCCGAAAGCCTCGTCGACCACGCCTTGCGAGACCAGGTGCAGGGACTGACGCCGTTCGCTGCCGCCAGGGACGAGTTCGAATACGAATACCTGCGGAACCTCATGCAATCCACCGACGGCAACGTCTCGCAGGCGGCACGTCTGGCGGAGCGCAATCGCTCGGAGTTCTACAAACTGCTGCGCAAGCACGACCTCGACCCGGACGACTTCCGGAAATGACCGCAGCAAAACTTCAGAAAAATACGTGCAACTCGGCGAAGACCTGGTCCCTGTTCTGTGCAGGATTCTGCGGGATTCCATCATAGGTCCGGTAGCCGACGCGCGTCTGTACGAATTGCATCGGCGAATACTCCCACACGAGACTCATCCGTGTGCGTTCATTTTCCGAGACATCGTCATCCGGGTCGAACCATTCGTACGTTGCCTTGAGATTGTGCCCCTTAAGATATTCGTAGTTCGCTTCGACGAGACTCGCCCAGAGCCCGCGGCGGCCGGTCGGACGGCCATCGTCGATGATGTAGTCGAGCTCGGCCAGCCAGACGACAGGCCCGGTCCGAAGGCCGGCGAACACGTTTTGCATCTGGCGGTCACCCGCCGTCGAGTCGTTGTAGTTGAAGCTGCCGCCAAGGCGCCAGCGTGGCATCACGCGGCTGACGCGCAGGCTGTATTGCTTGCCGGAATCGATCTCGGGACCGCCGGCCGTGCCTCGCGTCACAGCGAACTGAGCCGTCCAGGCGTCGTGTTCGTATTGGATCTCCCACCCTGTATCCGGCGTGTTGTAATTGATGCCGCCGACCTGGCGTATGAATGCTTCGTCATCCTGCAGGCGAAAGCCGTACGGCAGGAAAAATTGGCCGGCCCGAATAGCCCAACTTCCGTCCGGCATCGACAGCCGGACGTACTTCTCTCGGACCAGGGGATCGTCCGGCCGTAACCTGGCATCGACGTAAAGCGTCAGGTACTTCGGTAACGGACGGACTTCGACGTAGGCCAGAAATTCTTCGAGTCCCTTCTCCCGGCTGGATGACTCGCCCGGCACGTCGACCCGATCCCAGCCCCCGCGCGCATCGCCGCCCAGCGCGAGCCACCGCCCCAACTCGCCAGTCCAGAGCTTGCCCATGTCCAGTTTGTGCGCGGCGAGTTCGGTCTGCGCGTAGAGATCGCCGTATCGTGTCCGCTTGCCGCCTCCCGAAGGCGAGGTGTGGCAGCTTCCGCATTTCATGCCCTTTTGTACGGCGAGGTAGGGCTCGGCGTGTGCACTCTGCCCAGGAACTGCGAATACGAGGAGAGCGAAGGCGAGCGACAGGCAGGTCCGGGTCAGCGTCATCGCGTGGCCCCCACGGTGATCATATGGCTGCTGCCCACTTCGAATTCCGAGGTGCTGTCGCCGTCGAGAGATTCTCCGTCGACGCTCAGGATCAAATTGGGCCCGGAACCTTCGAGCGAAATGCGATACACGTCGTCGATCGGTTCGACGCCGCGGAGATCCATGATCGCCAAGCGGGGATTCATCCGCGACAGCGATACCGGCGCCGAAACCGGGATCTCGTTGCCATCCCCGAAGCGACCGTCTCCGCCGCTGCGCGTCAGAGTGAAGGTCAGCTCATTGACCGTCGAGGCATCGATGTCGCGGTCGAAGGCCGCGACGATATGCGTCGGAAATTCGACACCGGTACTTCCCGCCGCCGGGCTCAGCGAGACGACCATCGGCCGCGGGCCGGTCGCCCCGGCCGACATTGGCTGTGCACCTTCGGTGATCCACTGGCGAACGAAGTCGATGGTGACTTGTGGCAACGGCGGAGCGCCGAGCGGCATCTGCCCGCCCTCCGTCGCGGTCCCTTCCAGTTTCCGGATCAGATAACTTGCGTCCGGATTGCCGGGTTCCACGCGCAGCAGAGCTCCTACCTCCTGACTCGGCACGCCGACCAGGCTGGCGTAACTGCTGGCCGCGTCCAGCCGCAATCCTTGCGGGGCGCTCGCGCCCGAGTGGCAAACGACGCAGTACGAGTCGAATACATTTGCCTGTAGCGAATCCAGCGTCGGCGCGAGCGGCAGGTCACCGCCTTCCTCCAGGGGTCGGCCCGCGACGTTGAGACCGCTGCCGTCGCCGGCGGTGCATGCACTCAGACACAGGAGGAGGAGCAGCGGCAGGACGGGGCCGGCCGAGCGGATTGGCGTTCTGTTCATGCCCGGTAGGTCGCCGCGCGGGCGCCTCCGGTTCAATTGAACCTTATTCGGCCCGCGGGCGACCTATAATTACTCAAGTCGGCCAGCAGATGGCAGCGCAGATGACGCCACGACATTCCAGCGAGTCCGGGGCAGGCACGGAGACCGCAGCGGACCGCACGCTACTCGCGGCCGTCCGGGCGCGGGACCGGCGTGCCTTTGCCGTACTGTATCGGCGCTATCATCCGCGTCTGCACGGGTATCTGCGGCGTCTGCTCCCGAATCCGGTTTTCGCCGACGAGATCGTCGACGATGTCATGTTCGTGGTCTGGAAGGACGCGCGCAGGTTCCGCGGCCAGTCCGCCGTTTCGAGCTGGATATTCGGGATCGCATACCGCAAGGCCATGAGCGCAATCCGCAAGGAAGGACGCTACCAGGCGCCTCTGGACCGGGCCGCTGACGCCGACGCGGTGGCGGCCGGCTCTTCCCAGGACTCGGATTTGCTGCGCGCCGGACTCGCCAGACTCAGTGCGGACCACCGGCAGGTCCTGGAACTGACGTATTTCTGCGGCTTCTCGTATCGGGAGATCGCAGAAATTGCCGATTGTCCGATCAACACCGTGAAAACGCGCATGTTCCACGCCCGGCGGAGACTGAAGCACCTGCTTCCGATACTGGCCGGCGACGCGAAGGAGGATGAACGTGACCGCGCCTGAAATGATGTCCCATGACACGGCCGCCGAATTGCTGCCCTGGCTGGTCAACGATTCGCTCGCCGCGGGCGAACGCGAAGCCGTGCGCAATCACGCCACGAGCTGTGTAATTTGCAGGCGCGAGCTGGCGCAGCTCGAAACTCTGCGCGCTGCGATCGTGCCGGTGGACGGTCCCGACACGTCCGCTGCGCCCGACATGCGCCGCATCAATGCGCGGATCGATGCACTGGTCGCCCGCGAAACGGCCGGCAGCCTGCTGCTGGCGAAGCTGCGCGATTGGCTCGGCAATCCCTGGCGGGTAGCCTTCCTCGCACAGACGGCTGCGTTGGTCGCCCTCGTCGCGTTCTGGCCGCAACTGGAAGGGACCGAGCCGGAATATACGACACTCACGGAACCGCAGGTCCTGCCCCGCGGTCACTACGTTCGTATCGTATTCGACCCGACACTCGATGCTGCGGCCATCTCTGCTCTGCTCGAGAGTACGCCTCTGAGTATCGCGTCGGGGCCGTCCGCGCGCGGCGTGTACACGCTGCGTTTCGCCGAGGACACCGCTCCCACGGATCGCGCTGCGATCGTTGCCGCGTTGCATGGAGCGCCCGGCGTCTTGTTCGTACAGCCGGTGAGCGGCGACGAGGAGAAATGAAACCGAACTGCTTGCTGCTTCTCGTGCTCGTCGCATTTCCGGCCGCGGCGCAGGCGAGAGATTCGGACGGATCGCAGATACTCGTCACATTCGCCGATCCCGGCCTGAGCAATGCGGCCCATGCCGGTCCGCCGCGACCCGGCTACAGCCGCAGAACGTCGACCTATCTCGTCTCGATAAACGTCAAGCGGGCGGCGGAACGTGTCGCCCGGGATTTCGACCTGCGCGTTGTCGACGAATGGCCCATCGTTCCGCTCAAGGTACATTGCCTGGTATTCGCCGTGAATAAGGGCGTCGATGTGCAACCCTTGCTGCAACGCCTGCGAGAAAGACCCGAAGTCGAATCCGCCCAGCTCCTGAACGTATTCCAGGTATCCGGCGCGGTGGACGCAGACCGAGTGGATCCGTATGCGAGGCTGCAGCACAGCGTGGACACGCTCGAGCTCGGCCAGGCGCACGTCTGGTCCATGGGCAGCGGTGCGAGCGTGACGATCATCGATACGGGTGCCGACGTCCGGCATCCGGAACTCGTATCGCAGATCAAGGTACACGTCGACTTCGTCGGCTCCGGAGAAGCCGAATTCGACACCGATGCGCACGGCACGGCGGTCGCGGGCGTGATCGGTGCCGCGGCCGACAACGGCGTCGGCATGGTCGGTGTCGCGCCGTCGGCCAGCCTCACGGTACTGAAAGCCTGCTGGTATACGGACGACCGTGCGCGAGCCGTCTGCGACAGTTTCACGCTTGCGAAGGCGCTGGCCTACGCGGTCGATTCGGGTACCGAGATCATCAATCTCAGCCTCGGCGGACCGCCCGATGAACTTCTCGCACGGCTGGTCGGCGTCGCACTGTCACGCGGGATGATCGTCGTCGCGGCGGCACAGGAGTCGCCACAAACGGGATTCCCGGCCGATGTCTCCGGCGTCATCGTGGCAGGTGCTGCTCCGACGGACGCTGCGACTGTCGTCGCACCGGGCGACGAGATACTGGTACCAACACCGGGAGGCGGGTTCGACTACGAGTCCGGCAGTTCCCTCTCGGCCGCACACGTATCGGGCATCGTCGCACTGCTGCTTGCGAAACGGCCGGACCTGAGCCGCGGCGAGGTCGGACGGCTGCTGGTGGACAGCCGCGCCGGATCGGATGCCTCGGTCAACGCGTGCCGCGCGCTCGCGGAGCTCTTGCAGCGTTACGGATGCCGCGACCAGACGGCCGCTACACAGACATCGTCCATGGGTGGTGCAGGATCAGAATGAAGCCGACAGGCTGACGACGAACTGCGATCCTGCCGACAGGTAAGCGAAGTAGCCGCCGGGCGCTTGATTGTCATACCAGCGGAGATCGACGGTCAGGCGCGAGAAGCGTGCCGATGCGCCGACGTCCCAGTACGCGAACCGCGACGCTCCCAGGTCTTCGAGATCACTGAGACCTGCGCCGGCGTCGATCACCCAGGCGCTCTCGAGGGGCCAGTCCGCGCGCAACTCGAGATGTCGCCCGATCGCATCCCGGCCGTAGATGTCGCCACTGTAACCGAATTCGATGGAATAGCGCTTGCGAAGCGTCAGGGCGACCAGTGCCTCCGTGTAGTCGTAGGTGCGATCGGCATCGCTGCCGGGATACGTGTAGCGCGCCAGCGAAACTGCCACGGAGAGCGGCGTATCCGGCGCATAGTGATAGCCGGCGTAGTAATCGAATTCCGCGTCGCGGCTGCCGTCAGGACTGGGAAGATCGACCGTGCTCGCCCAGACACCGGCGAAGAATCCCGAGTCCGTTTCGTAGTCCAGCCCGGCCTGCACCGCGGGGTTTCCGTCGGACGACGCAAGGCCGCGGTAGATGTACTGACTCGTCAATGTCGCGATCCCGGACAGTTCGCCCGCCAGCGCACAAGGTCGGCATACCACGGCGGCGGCAAGCACCCCGAGGAGTAGCACCAGGGCCGGTCCGGGACGCCTGCGGCGGTCGCGAAGGTTTTTGCGGCGATGTGTCACCGGATCTGTCCGCCCATGGTATCCCCGCTCACTCTACCGGAATTCGAATCGACGGTGTCGGCACCGATTGAACCTTCTCCTGCCCCCGGCCTACCCACGGAAAAAGACACCTGTTCCATCGAGCAGGACGAGTACAACACAACCGCCAGGAAGAGGTCCATGAAGAGCGCCCCGAGATCGTCCAACATTTTCGTCGTGCTGGCCGCAGCGATCGCCTTGACCGCATGTGGCGGCTCCGGCTATGGCGGCAATCGAAAGCCGCAACAACCGCCTCCCGACACGACGGCACCGACAGTCGCTGCAGTCACGGTGCCGCCCGGTTCCACGCTCAATCGCATCGTAACGTTGAGTACGACAGCGAGTGACAACACCGGCGTCACGGGGGTCAGTTTCTTCGTCGACGGTGTCATGCTGGGCAGCGTCAGTGCGGCGCCATACAGCATCGAATGGGATACCGGCGCTGAGAACGACGGCGATCACGTCATACATGCAGAGGCCATGGATGCCGCCGGCAATACAGCGCAATCGGCCGATATCACGGTGACCGTCCGCAATTCGGTGCAATTCGCCGTGACCCTGAGTGGTGCCGAAGAGGTACCGCCCGCAACCTCGCAGGGCTCGGCGCAGGGCGACTTTACGGTGAATCTCGTCAGCGGCGAGATTTCGGGCACGCTTACCGCCAGCGGCATCACGCCGACGGCGGCGCACATCCACGACGCCTTCGCCGGCACGAACGGCGACGTGCTCGTCCCGCTCGACCAGGATGCCACGGATCCCGCGCTGTTCACGGTACCTGCCGGCACCAGCCTCGACGCTACCGGGGTCGAACGCCTGCTCGCCGGCGCGCTGTACGCCAACGTGCACACGGCGGCAGCGCCCGGCGGCGAACTCCGCGGCCAGATACTGCCCGAGGATTTCGTGCTGCGATTCACGACGCTCGACGGGATTGCTTCCGTGCCCCGCGTCGACACCCCCGCCGGCGGCCTTGCGGCGGTGACACTGAACCAGGCGAGCGGCGCACTGGTCGTCGAGGCACGGGTGACCGGCCTCGACGACGCCACCCAGGCACACGTGCACGACGCGTACGCCGGAGATACCGGTGCCGTCCTCGTCCCGCTGAATCAGGATACTACCGATCCGGGTCACTGGTTCGTCGAAGACGGCGTGCTGAATGCGGCGGGCCTGGATGCCTTCGCCGCGGGCCGGCTCTACGTGAACGTCCACAGTCCCGCCCATCCCGACGGTGAAGTCCGCGGCCAGATCCTGCCGGACGGTATCGTCGTCCTGGACACCGAGCTGACGGGTGAGCAGGAAGTGCCGGCGATCGACACCCGTGCCACGGCTTTCGCTGCACTGACGCTCGACGAAGGGGCATCGTCGATGACGCTGCACGTCAACACGTCCGGCCTCGACGATGCCACGGCATCGCACCTGCACGGCGCATACGGCGGCGTGAACGGTCCGGTCCAGATCGGTCTCATGCAGGACGGCGCGAATCCGGCACACTGGTCCGTGGAAAACCAGACGCTCGATGCCGCGCAGATGGACGCGTTGCTCGCCGGCGCAACTTACGTCAACGTACACACGCCGGCGCATACCGACGGTGAGGTTCGCGGTCAGATCATCCCCGATGGAATCCTGTTCGCGGACGGCCGGCTCGAGGGGAGCCAGGTCGTCCCGCCCGTGAGCACGACCGCTGGCGGTACTTTCGCGGTAACCGTCGACCCGGCCGAGATGACGCTCGTCGCACACGCGAACACGACGGGTGCCGATGACGCGACCGCTGCACACCTGCACGACGCCTATGCCGGTGTGAGCGGCGCCGTCGCGATCCCGTTGGTGCAGGACGCGGGCGACGTCTCGCACTGGTCGGCAGACGCCGTCACTCTCACCGCAGATCAGCTGGCGGCATTCGAGGCCGGTCGGCTGTACGTGAACGTGCACACGCCCGCCAACCCGGACGGCGAGATCCGTGGTCAGCTCGCGCCGCCGCCGATCGAAGTACTCTTCAGCACGCTTGGCGGTGACCAGGAGGTCCCGGCGGTCGCCAGCGCCGCGAGCGGCATCGCCGCCTCGACGGTCGACCGCGACAGCGGCGTGATCACCGTCCACCTGCATGTGAGCAGCGCCGACGACGCCACCGCCTCGCACGTCCACAGCGGCTATGCGGGGCAGAGCGGCGGCGTGCTCGTCCCGCTCGCGCAGGACGCCGGCGACACCGGGCACTGGTCCGTGACGGAGGCACAGCTCGATACCACGGGACTCATCGATTACCTTGAGGGACGCCTGTACGTCAACCTGCATACGCCGGCGAACGCGGCCGGCGAGATCCGCGCTCAGTTCGCCCCGCGCGGAGTCCAGGTCGTGCTCGGCGAACTCACCGGCGATCAGGTCGCGCCCCCGGTCGTGACCGGCGCCGGTGGTTACGTGGCGACGACGACGGAATTGCACACACGGCGCTTCGTTGCGTTCGTCAATACGACCGGCGCCGACGATGCGTCCGGGGCGGGCATCCGCGTCGGCGGCGTTGGAACGAACGGCGACGAGATCCTTGCCCTGCAGCAGACGCCGGCACTCGTATCGCAGTGGTCCGCCATGAGCGAGCCCCTCGCGGCAGCAGATTTCTCCGCCTACCGCGCCGGCCGTCTGTATGCACTGGTCACCACGCCGGCGAACCCGGCCGGCGAGATCCGCGGCCAGATCGTGCCGCCCGATGCCGCCGCTTTCGACGACCTGGCGCCGACGGTGACACTCACGTCGCCCGGAGCGAGCGTCAGTGGAACCGTGGTGCTCCAGGCCGATGCCAGCGACGATCAGGGCGTGGCCTCGGTCCGATTCCTGGCTGGCGCCAATTTGATCGGTACCGACACAACGGCGCCGTATTCGGTCAACTGGGATACAACGACCGCGGCGAACGGTACCGTCACTCTGACGGCCGAAGCGGAAGACCTCGCCGGTAACATCGGCGTCTCCGCCGCCGTCGACGTGACCGTGGACAACGCGGCGCCGGTCAGCTTCGCCGATATCCAGGACCAGGTGTTCGGCCCGATCTGTTCGGTCTGCCATACCGGCCCGACGAGCGGCAACCTGCCGTCCGGCATGAACCTGTCCACCGCAGCCGACAGTTACGGGGCGTTGGTCAACGTGACGAGTATCCAGCAGGGGTCGCTGCTCCGGGTGAATCCGGGCGATCCGGATGCGAGTTACCTGATCCGCAAGCTCGAGGGCGGACCCGGCATCACGGGTAGTCGAATGCCGCAGGGCGGTCCGTTCCTGAGCCAGGCCACGATCGACATGATCCGCCAGTGGATCTCGGACGGCGCGCCGAACAACTAAGCGCGGATGCTACGGCTACAGCCGCCTGAGCCATTCCTCACGGCGCAGGCGGCGCATCTGCGCGACGATCCAGCGTTGCCGCTCCCGCACGTACCGGGACGGCCGGTCGGCATGCAGCCGGCGCGGATTCGGCAGCACCGCCGCGAGCAACGCCGCCTGGGCATCGGTCAGGCGCGACGGAGGTTTGCCGAAGTAGTAGTCGCTGGCCGCGCCGACGCCATAGATACCCGGGCCGAACTCGGCGACGTTCAGGTAGATCTCGAGGATGCGCCGCTTGGGCAGACAGATCTCGGCGACGACCGTGAGCCAGGCTTCGAGTCCCTTGCGCAGGAAATTGCGGCCCGGCCACAGGTACAGATTCTTCACCGTCTGCTGCGAGATCGTCGACGCACCGCGGAGCCGTCCGCCGTCCTCCGCGTCGGCGATCGAATCGCGGATCGAGCCGACGTCGAAGCCGAAGTGGTCGGCGAACTTCTGGTCTTCCGCGGCCACGACTGCGAGCGCCGCCGCCGTCCCCAGCTGATTCCACGCCACCCACTCGTGCGCGAGCGGCTCGCGGCCACTGTCGTCCAGCAACATGAACGCCGTCGTCGTCGGCTCCAGCCAGCGCAGCGGCAGCACGAGCGCGAAGCTGAGTACCAGCACGACGCCGACCGCGATCGCAAAACGGTAGATCCAGCGCCGCCATCGAGACCGTGGATATCGTCTGCGCACCATACGGAGATGATAGGACAGACGGCAAAGATTCTGTGGCAAATGCAACCAAAGCCCGGGGGACAAATCTCCGCCGCGGTAGCGTAGACTTGTCCGACATGATCCCGGCAGACGCTGTCCACAACGCCCGTCCGCCCCAACCGGGCGAAGGCCTGTTCGGCGGTCGCTACCTCCTGCAGGAGCGCATCGGTCACGGCAGGCTCGGCGAGATCCATGCCGCTGCCGGCGGCAGGCAGCGTGATTCGGGCGGCGAGCGGCGCGTCGCGCTCCAGGTGCTCCCGGAACGGAGCCTGCTGGACGAGGAGCTCTTCGAGCAGCTCGGCTGGGGTTACGGCCCGCTGGAGACTCCTCCGCACCCGAACATCGTCAGGGTATTCGAGTTCGGCCGCGACGCGCACTGCACGTTCCTCGCCATGGAACTTCTCCAGGGCACCTCGCTCAGATCCATTCTCGCCGACGCCGGAAAATTGCCGCTCGAGGACGCGTTGCCGGTCGTGCGCGCCGTCGCTGCGGCCCTCGAGTGCCTGCACTCCCATTCGGCGGTGCATGGCGAGGTCACCTCCGGCAACGTATTCGTCACCTTCGACCACACGGTCAAGCTGCTCGACATCGCGCCCATCCTGACGCAGCAGATGCCCGTCAAGGGTCTGGCCGCAGGTGGCGGCGCGGCGAAGCCCGACGTCCGCGACGATGTCTTCGGCCTCGCCTGCCTGACGTACGAGATGTTGTCGGGCCGGCATCCCTTCGATTTCCAGATTCGTTCCGGCGATCGCGTAGCCGGCGCCGAACCGCCACGGATACGGTCGTTACCGGATCGCCAGTGGCAGGCTCTCCGTCGCGGCCTGTCGCTGCGTGCCGGGGAACGGACGCCGACCGTCGCAGAGTTCCTGCGTGAATTCGGCGACACGGGCACCGAAGAGCTGCCGCCGGTAGACGATGTTCCCGCCCACGCCGAGCCCGCGCCGGCCGTCGAACCCGAACTGCCGCCGGTGTACGCGGTGCCGGCGCCGAAACCGATGCGGCAGCAGGAGCACGGTCCGCGGCGAGTACTCCTGCCGATCCTGCTTCTCGCCCTCCTCGGCCTGAGTGCGTGGTACTACTTCGGACAGCCCGAGCGGGAATTCGCGAGGTGGATGGACATCGTGCTCCCCTGGATCGGTGCCCGGACAGGCACTACCACGCTTCCTCGCGTGACGCCGATTGCCTCGGAACCCGCGCCGTCCGTGGCGACGCCGCCGAAGGTCGCGACCGCGGCGCCGACCCCGATCGCGGAGATCGAGATTCCGCCCGCCGCCGGATTCGTGGGGACGCTTGCCCCCGCCGCGGAGCCGGCAGTGCCTGCGGTCGCCGAGGCCCGGGATGCGGCCGATGCGGCGCTGCCTGGGCCTGCCTACGGATTCACCGTGTCGGAGGTCCGCGTATCGGAAGGCGACGGCGTCGCGAGTATCACCGTCCGGCGTTCGGGTGCCGCGGATACGCCCGTCTACTGGTGGACGAGCGACAAGTCCGCCGTGGCGGGCGAGGATTACATCGCGACCGAACGGCCAGCCCGGGTGTTCACCGACGGCGGCGATACCGCGACGCTGCTGATCCCCCTGATCGACGACAGCCTGCCCGAGGTCGACGAGTCGTTCCTCGTCCACCTCGGCAGCCGCTCCGCGCAGGAGGAGCACGTCGAGCTGGTCTCGAGCACCCGAGTCATCATCGCGGACGATGACTGATCGCCGACTGGCAGCACTGCTGCTGGCCGGCTTTGTCTTGTTCGCGGCCTGCGGCACGACGCCCCCGACCAACGTCGAGAACATCTGCGCGATCTTCAAGGAAAAGGGGAAGTGGTACAAAGAGGCGAAGAAGTCGGAGAAGCGCTGGGGTACTCCCATCCACGTGCAGCTCGCGATCATCCACCAGGAATCGACGTTCAAATTCGACGCTAAGCCGCCGCGGAAGAAACTCCTGGGCTTCATCCCGTGGACGCGTCCCTCCGACGCGTACGGCTACGCGCAGGCGCTCGAGAGTACCTGGGACCGCTACAAGCGTGACACCGGCCATCGTTTCGCCGACCGCGACGATTTCGGCGACGCGATCGACTTCGTCGGCTGGTACACCGACCAGTCTCACAAGCTCGACGGCATCTCCAAGTGGGACCCGTACAACCAGTACCTCGCCTATCACGAAGGCCAGGGCGGCTGGAAGCGAGGGACCTGGAAACACAATCGGAAGCTGAAGGACACGGCGCGCCGGGTCGAGTACCGCGCGCGTGAGTGGGGTGCCCAACTCAAGGGCTGCGAGAAGGATCTCGACGACGACGGCTGGTGGATTTTCTGAAGGCGGTCAACGTCGAAAGAAATTGACCAGTAGCGTCAGCACGACACTGACGATGATCATCGACGTGATCGGTATGAACACTCGGGTGTTGCCGCTCTGGAAACGGATGTCGCCCGGCAATTTGCCGAACCAGCTCACGGCCCAGGGTGCGTAGCGCATCAGGGCGCCGACGACAACCAGGACGAGGCCGATGATGATGATGGATCTGCCCATATCGAAACCCGTTAGGTCCTGCGCATTCTACGCGCCGCCGCAAGTGCGCGATAATGGCGCCGTGCAAATTATTCGGCGGAGATCACGGTCATGACCATCATGGAACTCGGCGCGCTGGGCGAATTCCTCGGCGCCATCGGCGTCATCGCAACGCTGGTATACCTGGCGGTGCAGGTACGGCAGAACACGCACTCGCTCGAGGTGTCGCAGCGCCTCGCGCTGGCGCAGACCTACCAGGTGCGCTCGGATGCGCTGCAGGCCATGCTGGTGCGGGCCGCCTCGTCGGAGATCGGCGGCATCATCCACAAGGCCGTGGCGGCGGGTTACCCGGAGGACCTGGCGGCGCTGGAAAAACTGACACCGGAGGAACATACGCGGCTTCGGCAGTGGCACATCGCCCAGCAGGCGCACTGGGACAACATGCACTTCCAGTACCAGCAGGGTTTCCTCGACGAGGAGTACTACCGCGACGAGTTCGCGAAGCGCGTGCGACGGCTGTGGCCCGTCTGGAAAGCGCTCCGGCTCACCGGCGGCCGCCGCAGCTTCATCGCGGAATTGCGCCGCCTGGAGACCGCCGAGGAGTGACGACGATCGAAGGCAGCTGAAACGAGCGCGGAACCGCTCTCACTCCACGCGCCGCAGGTCCAGGTCGCGGAAGTCGAAGGAGAAGTCCGTCGCCGGCGATACCGCTTTCATCCGGACACGTTCCGCCTTGCCCGCCGCATCCAGCGAGAACGTGATATAGGCGTCGGCGTGCAGCCGGCGGTCCGTCCAGCGCACGATGAACGTGTCGTACTGGAAATGCTCTAGCGGCCCCTCGAGCGTCGGGTTCCTGTCGGACTCGAACCAGAGACGTCCGTCGTCGGCGAGCGAGATGTGTATCTCTCCGTACCAGTCGTCGCGATAGGTGCCGACGTAGTCGGCGAGCGGCAGGCTCGGCGTGCTGTCGGCATTGCGAGCGTCCCGGGCAGCGGCGACCGCCTCGTCGGCTTTGCTCCGCCGCTCGTGGATCGTGTCGGCGATGATGGATATCCAGTCCTGGCCGGCGGCGGGCGTCGAGCCGCGCAGGAATCGGTCGAGGATGTCGTAAACGACGGCATGCGGTGCCACGGACATCTGGTTACCGCTCGCGAATACGGCCAGGTGCTGTTCGGGCAGGATCGCGATGAACGTCGTCATGCCCCAGACGCCGCCGCCGTGCGACCAGATCGGCTGCCCGTAGAAGGTCGAGATTCCCCAGCCGAGCGCATACGCGTTCATGCTGCTGCCGGCGTGTTCCTCGAGATACGGCGCCACCGGCAGCAGGGTCACAGGATCGACGAGTTGCGCGAACTGCGCCTCGCTGATCAGCTGCTTGCCGTCCGCCGTGGCGCCTCCGTCGAGCACGAACGTCATCCACTTCGCCATGCTCCGGGCGCTGCAGGTGATGCCGCCCGCGGCCGCGGCGGTTTCGGGGACGCGCGACGTCGTCGTCACGAGTTCGCCGTCGACGAGAATGTGCGGCGTCGCCACCACGGCGTCCGCCGGTGCCCGATTCGCCGATGTGACGCAGTCGTCCATGCCCAGCGGGGCCAGTACGCGCTGCTCGACGAAGTCCTCGAGCGGCGTCCCCGCAACCCGGGCGACGACCTCGCCCGCCACGATGTACATCAGGTTGTCGTAGGCGAAACGCGAGCGGAAACTGGTCGCCGGTTTCAGGTACCGCAGCGCGTGGATGATGTCGGCTACGGTTGCGTTGCCGTCCGGGAACAGCAACAGGTCGCCGGCGCCGAGCGGTAGCCCGCTGCGGTGCGTCAGAAGGTCGCGTACCGTGAATTCACGCGTGACCCAGGGGTCCTCCATGCGGAATTCCGGCAGGTAGTCGATCACCCGGCCGTCCCAGTCCAGCTTGCCGTCGTCGACCAGGATCGCCAGTGCCGCCGCGGTGAAGGCTTTCGATACCGAACCGATCTGGAACAGGGTGCGATCGTCGACGCGCTGCTTCGAGCCCACCTCGACGACGCCGTGCCCTTTCGCGTAGACGAGCTTGCCGTCCTGCACTACCGAGACAGCCATGCCCGGCACGTCGAACTCCTTCATGGCCCGCTCGATCGACGCATCGATCGCAGTGGCCCCAGGCGGCGCCGCGATGGCGCTGATGGCGATCGCCAGACCCGTCGCGGCGACCAGCAACCCGTTCACGATCCGTTTCATTCTCTGCATCGGGTACCTCTCCTCCCCGCTCGGGGGGTCAGTTCGTGCCGCTCCCGGAAGGCGCCGCCATGCGGCTGGATTGGACGATCGTCCGGAGGCCGACCGTGGCAAGCGGCACTGCGAACACGGCGACGATAAACCAGGTCAATGTGCCGTAGCCCTTCGCGATCAAATCGATGATTCCGAAGCGCGCCGCCAGGATAGCGGCACACGCCAGGGCGGCCGCGGCGAGCGCCGGGCGCAGCCAGCCCGGCATGTGCGCCGCACGTGCCACGAAATTCAACTCGATGCGCTCGTTCAGCGCATGAATGAAACCCGTGCCCGTCTCGACGAACGTGCCGAAGACCACGATATAGAAGACGACTTGCAGCCAGCGCAGATCCAGCCGCTGCAGCATGAAGTCCGCCGGCACGGCGGCGCCCGCGATCTCCGGCCAGGACGCCGACATTGCGACGTAAAACATCGCCGCCGGCAGCATGACGAGCGGCCCCGCCAGGAGGCCTGCCGCGATCGCGTCGCCGCGAGACCGCATGTGAGGCACACAGAACAGCACCAGCGGAATGACGGCCAGGTTGTAGCCGAAGTACTTCACGCCCTTGCCGAGCCAGCCCGCCGCGGCGGGCGCCGCCGAGTAGATCTCGGAGAGCTGACTGCCGTAGCGGTGCAGGTACAGGGCCACGAGCGCGACGTAGGTCGCATAGAGCACGAACGACCAGGCGGCCAGCACTTTCTCGATGAACGCGGAGCCGCGAAAGACCAGTAAACCGATCGGCACGATCAGGAGCAGGATGCCCGCGAGGCGATGCCAGTGCCAGTGCGCCGCGATCATCTCGCCGGCGGCGGCCGCGATCACGGCAAGCACGAGCAGGCCGAGCACGGCATAAGCGATCTCGTACAGGAACCATCCCGGGCCCAGCAGTGCGCCGAAAAAACTCCGGTAATTGAAGCTCCGCGTCAGCCGGGCAAACTCGAAGCACAATGCGCTGGCGATGCTGAACAGGATCGTCGCGACCAGCATGCCCGAGAGCCCGCCCAGGGGCCCGGAACTCAGGAAGAATTCGACGAGTTCGCGTCCGGTGGCATAGCCGCCGCCGACGACGATCGACTGCAGCAGCAAGCCGGGCAGAATCACCCGGCTGAACAGCGAGCGGTTCACTCCCGCGCCGGCCGTCAGCCCCACAGCTCGCTGCGGGGCACGGACACGACGCCGTGCTTGTAGGACATCGGATGGTCGCGGTCTTTGGTGAGGAACAGGGCGCCATCCAGATCGACGAAGCGGCACAGCTGCGCGACCACGAAACCCGGTGCCATCGCAAGCGACGTGCCCATCATGTTGCCCACCATCAGGTCGATGCCCCTGGCGCGCGCGAGCCCGGCAAGTTCGAGCGCCTCGGTCAGTCCGCCGGTCTTGTCCAGCTTGATGTTGATCACCTGGTAGCGGCGCACCACCTGTTCGAAGTCGTCGACGCAGAGACAGGATTCGTCGGCGCACAACGGTACCGGCGACTGGTAGCCCTCCAGCGCTTCGTCGCCGCCGCGGGGCAGGGGCTGTTCGATCATCGCAACGCCGAGTTCCGCGAGTTGCGGCGCGACGTCGACCAACTGATCGAACGACCAGCCCTGGTTCACGTCGACGATGATCTCTTCGTTCGGACGGACCTTGCGCACCGCAGCCAGCCGTTCGACCGGCGTCGTTGCGTCGAGTTTGACCTTGATCCGGTTGCTGTCCAGCGTCCGTGCCGCCTCGGCCATCTCCTCGGGCGTACCGATCCCGATCGTCAGCACGCTGCGGGTCAAGCCGGGCTCGATCCCGGTGAGTTCCCAGATCGTCTTGTTCTGACGCTTCGCCTCCAGGTCCCAGAGCGCGCAATCGAGCGCATTGCGCGCGCCGCCGGGGGGCAGCAACTTGCGCAATTCCTCGCGCCCGGCTCCGGCCTCGACCGCCTCTCTCACCGACGCGACGTCGGCAAGCATGCTCTCGCCCGTCTCGTCCAGGTAGTAGACGCCGGCGGCCTCGCCGCGGCCGCTGCTGCCGTTCTCCGCGATCGAGACGTACAACAGGTCCACGTCGGTGAACGTATAGCCCGTGATCCGGAACGGTTCGCGGAACTTCCAGGCGTCCGCAGACGCCGTCACCTGTCGGGCTGCGCTCATTTGTACTGGAAGCCCAGGATGTTCCAGTAATAGTAGAACCAGCACATGAACAGCGCACAGACCGTCACGAACGTGTAGCGGAGCCGCGCCCACCTGCCGGCCAGCAAGCCTTCGCGCCAGGCAAGCACAGCGCAATACAGCAGGTACAGGCCCGCGACGGTCGCGATGATCGGCAGAACCAGCCAGAGCTTGAACAGCAGCGGGATGCCGGTGAACAGCGAGTCCTTCTCGACCGAGATGACGATGACGCCTGTGATCACGACCAGCAGGTTCGCCGCGGCCGCGTAGAAACCGGCATTGACCGCGGACTTGTCCGCCGACGCCAGGACGCGGATTGCCGCACGCTGGTACCAGCGCCGCAATGCGACCAGCAGGAAGACGAGCATCGACAGTCCGAGCAGGGAGAGGTTGAAGTTGGGTGTCGCGTAGAACGGCAGCTTGCGCAATGACATGAACGGCAATCCGTCCATGACGAAGCCTGTGATGGCGCCGCTGTCGTCCTGCTGGAACGCCAGCAGCCTGGGGCTGATTCCGGCAACCAGGGAGATCTCCGGCGTGAGTTCCTGGAAGAGGTTGTCACCGACTTCCGCATATTGTTTCGCGCCACCGCCGAAACTGACGACCAGGGTATTGTCCGCGGTCGGGGCGACCTTGACGGCGCTTGTCAGGCCGGCCGCCTTCTCGATCGTAGAGAAGTTGCTGCGCCAGAACCCGTAGCTGCCGGCGTATTTGCCGGCGCGCTTCGAAAAGCCCTCCGGCGGCACCGGCCGTTCCGATTGCTTCGGGTAGAACTCGTTGTAGAAAGCCGGCGTGAACGCGCTACGCACGTGGCTGCCGCCCGAGGCACCGAAGCTGACGAAGAACGTCAGGTCGTGAACCTGGTCGATGCCGAGGTACGAGTGGAAATACTGCGTGTCGCCGCCGTGACCGACGAGCCGCACGCCGTTGTGCTCCTCTTCGTAGAAGCCGAGTGCCATGCCCATGAGGCGGTCGTCGTGGGAGAACGCGCGGGTCAGCATCAGCTTGACCGTATCGGCGCCGAGGATCCGGCTGCCGTCGAGTTCGCCGCCATCCAGGATCGCCTGCCCGAACCGGACCATGTCGGTGGCGGTCGCGGACTCCGCACCGGCCGGCGCGAAATTGGAGATGATCTCGAAGGGCTTCTCGACGAAGCGCCCCGCTTCCGCCCTGTAACTCTTGGCCATGTGCTCCGCGAGCCCTGCCGGCAGCGGTTCGATGAAGGTCGAGTGCTCCATGCCGAGCGGATCGAAGATGTGCTGCTGCACGTAATCCTGGAACTTCGTCCCCGAGACGTTCTGGACGATCAGGCCGGCGACCGACGTGGCGTAGTTCGAGTATGCGGTGTGCGTGCCCGGCGGATTCACGCGTTCCGGCTCGTAGCGCTTCATCGACTCGTCGAGCGGGAGGATCCTGTCCGGATCGGTAATGATCAGGTAGCCGAGCGCGCCGTCCTCGAAACCGGACGTGTGCGTCATGATGTCGCGCAATGTGATCGGCTTGTCGAAGGTCTTGGCGATCTGGAAGTTCTTCAGGTACGTGTTGACGTCGGTGTCGAGGTCGAGCTTGCCCTGCTCGACGAGTTGCATCACCGACACCCAGGTGCACAGCTTCGACACCGACCCGGGCCGGAACAATGTCTGAGCCGGGTCGACGGGAATCTGCTTCGCCACGTCTTCGAATCCGTAGCCCTTGGCGAAGATCTGCTCGCCGTTGTGCATGATCACGACGACGCCGGACGGGCTGTTGTTCGCCGCCATCATCGGCTCGACGAGCCCGTCCACGAAAGCATCCAGTGCGGCCGGATCGTCGACGCTGGGCGGTTCCGCGGCGGCCGCGACCGCGAGCAGGAGAGAGAAGATGCCGGCGCCGATCCGCCCGAGATACTTGTTCATGCTGTGCCCGTCCTTCCAAGCCGTGATTTTCGACTCCGGAATCATAGCCTTGCCCGTTATTTGCAGGTTAGGCCGATACGCCACCATAATGTGCAGAAGCGGCACATATCCGGCCCCGCGGGGCCAGCCGCGGAGAGAGGCAATGCATTACGGGGACGAATACTATCTCGAGGTCGATGACAGCTTCGATCCGGAGAGCCTGTCCCGTGCGCGGCTGGGCGCCCTGTTCGCAAACGCGAAACGTATTACGGCGTTCGAGTCCACTCCGGATCACAATTTCATCCATGACCTGTCGACGGCCGGCTTCGAAGGTTCGGCGTGTTACCGCATCGACGCAGACAAAATGATCGAGATCAACGACGCCTTCCTGCAGAGGCCGATCGTGATCCACAACGAGGTGTCCGACCTCATCAGTTTCCAGTTCGTCTCGACGGTCAAACGCTCGGAGTACCTCGGCAAGCGCAAGCACGTTCACGACCTCGGCCCGGCGCTGCTGGTCTCCGCCCTGCCCAGGAAAGAGATCACCTATCGCGTCCCCAAGACCAACACGCAGATCCGTCACGTCGTCGTCTACACGACGCTGTCGAACCTGCTGGAGCGGCTGGGAGAGTCGAAGGACAAATTCCCAGCCTGGCTGACGGAACTCCTCGACGGCACCCACCGAAAACCCCGCCAGCGAGTATTTTTCCTCGAGGAGGTCCACCGCGACTCGATCTGGTCGTGCTTCCATCTGCCCGTGTCCGGTTCCCTGCTCGGTCACTGGATGTCCGCCAAGTTCGACGAGTTGCTGTGTATCGGCCTGCAGATCCTGAAGAACAGCCGCACGCTCGGCGACAACGACCTCGTCGACCTCGACCAGCCCTGCGGTGAGAAGATCCGTCGCGCCCGTACGATCCTGGCGATGGAATACGCGAACCCGCCGTCGCTGACCGACCTCGCTCGGCAACTGGGCATCTCCGAGACTCGCCTGAAGAGCGGGTTCAAGTCCATGAACGGTACGACCGTGCTGCAGTACTGCCTCAACAAGCGCATCGAGGCCGCGCGCTTCCTGTTGCGGGAGAACCGCCACTCGATTTCGGAGATCGCAAACATCGTGGGCTACGAGGACCATTCGGCGTTCTCGCGCGCGTTCCGCCGCCATTGCGGGCACACGCCGAGGGAGTGGCGGCGCGTCAACAGCACCTGAGCCGCCCGCATTCCGGCGCGTCGCAACGCCCCGGGCGCCTGGCGACGGGTTCACCGTTTCTGCATAGTCGCCCGCCGTATCTGACTACTGGTTTTTGCGCGGTCCCCGTTAATATCGATCGCGTATGTCGCGCGCGGGGTTGCAGGGGGCACCCCGGCCCATTCCTCACTGGACGGATACTAAAATGTGCAGACTGCATACCCGAATTGCAGCGGCTATGAGCGTCATGGTCGCGACTTGCTTTGCCGCCGGCTACGCGCCGCGGGCCGCGGCGCAGGAGAAGGAAGCCGCACCGCTGGAAGAGATCGTCGTCACGGCTCAGAAGCGTTCCGAGGTGCTCGCCAAGGTCCCGCTGTCGATCAGCGTGCTGACCGGCGACGCGCTGGAACGCCAGCAGGCCGACAACTTCCTGGACTTCGCCCCGATGGTGCCGGGTCTCAGCCTCACCTCGGGAACGAACGGCGTTACCCGGCTCACGTTGCGGGGCGTCAACACCGGCGGCGTCGCGACCACGGTCGGCGTCTATGTCGACGACGTGCCGTTCGGATCCAGCAGCGGCCTCGCGAATGCCGCGATCCTGTCCGGGGACTTCGATACCTTCGACCTGGCGCGCATCGAGGTGCTGCGCGGCCCGCAGGGGACCCTGTACGGTGCGAGTTCGCTGGGCGGCGTCTTGAAATACGTCACCAATGCCCCGAACACGGAAGCGTTCGAAGCCCGGGCCCAGGCGTCAATGGAGAGCGTGTCGGGAGGGGACATGGGTTACGCGGTGACCGGCGTCGTGAACGTGCCGGTCAGCGACAGTTTCGCAATCCGTGCCACCGGCTTCTACCGTCACGACGGCGGCTTCATCGACTCGATCGGTGACAACCCCATCCCCAGTCTCACGGACCCGAACGTCAACGTCGTCCAGGGGACGCGCGTCGAGAAGAACATCAATTCCGTGGCTTCCTACGGCGGGCGAGTGCAGGCACTGTTCCAGCCATCGGACCGGTTCTCCATGAATCTCATGGTGCTGATGCAGAACCTCAACAGCGATTCCTCCAACATCGTCGACGCCGATCCCGTGACGCTGAAACCGCTGTACAACGATCCGGTCCGGTCGCGATACCAGCTCGACTACACCGACATCCAGTACCGGATCTACAGCGCGACGCTGAACTGGGACTTAGGGGGCGCGAGCCTCGAGTCGGTGACGAGTTACAGCAAGTTCAATGAGGACTTCCAGACCGATGCCGCGGCCAACACCCAGTTGCTCGGTGTTCCGACCGCGTCTGCGACGACGTTCTATTTCGGCGATCCGACAACGCGCCCGCTCAGCGCCGTGCTGGACCAGATCACCAAGACTGACAAGTTCACCCAGGAGTTGCGCCTGTTGTCTGCCGAGGACGACAGCTTTGAATGGCTGCTGGGCCTGTATTACACCAAGGAGGATTCGGGCATCGATCCGCAGGAATTACTCGCCGTCGAGGCGGGGACCGAGACGCTCGCCTCGGACATTCCTGTCCTGGTAGAGGCCAGGCTGCCGTCCAACTACAAGGAATATGCCGTGTTCGCCAACGCCACCTGGCATATCACGCCGCGTTTCGACCTGTCCTTCGGCGGGCGCTCGAGCAAGGACGAACAGAGCGCGTCCCAGGTCCTCCAGGGTGCATTGCTCGGCACCGTCATCAATTTCGACGAAGCGAAGTCGTCGGAGAGCCCGTTTACCTACTCCATCTCGCCGCGGTTCGAGGTTAGCGACAACGTGTCGATCTTCGCGCGGGTCGCGACGGGTTACCGCCCCGGCGGACCGAACGTGCTGCCCCCGGGCGCGCCGCCGGGCACGCCCGGCTCCTATGACTCGGACAGCCTGACGAGCTACGAAATCGGCCTCAAGGCGGACGCGGCGGACGGCCGCTTCGGGATCGATTTCACGGCCTACGAGCTCGACTGGGAGGACATCCAGCTCCTGGCCGTGGTCAACGGCATCGGGATCAACGCGAACGGCGGTACCGCCAAGAGCAAGGGCTTCGAGTTCACCGCCACCGTCCGCCCGACGGACGGCTTGACCTTCGGACTGAACGGCGCCTACACCGACGCCTACCTGACGCAGGACACGGATCCGATCGTCGGCGGCACGGACGGCGATCCGCTGACCTTCGTGCCCGACTGGAGTTACAGCCTGCTGGCCGACTACGAACGGCCGGTGTCGGGCGACAAGACGGCGTACGTCGGCGGTCTCGCCAGTTACGTCGGCGATCGTCCTGCGGTGTTCGGCAATCGGGCGCCCGACGGCAGCATACGCCAGGCAGGCAGCTACACGACGGTCAACCTGCGGGCGGGGCTCGACGCCGGCCGCTGGTCCGTCGAGCTGTACGCCAAGAACCTGACCGACGAGTTCGGCGTGTCCAGCATCGAGGCGGAAGGGTCTTTGCCGAACGGCGCGGTGGGATTGGGCCTCATTCGGCCGCGGACTTTCGGCCTCTCGGTCGGCGCGCGATTCTGAACGACTGTTGGCCTCCGGCACACTTCGCCGGTACCGTAGTCCACCGGTGAAGGAGGCAGTCCGTTGATCGACGCCGACCAGACGTTCGCGCTCAGCGCCGTTATCATGGCCATCGTGGCGTTCGGCATGTGGGCGGAACGCCGCCGGTGGGGGCAGCAGCTCGGCGGCCCGCTGGTGCTGCTCGCCTGTGCAATGGCGCTGGCCAATGCCGGCGTCATCCCGCACAAGGCCCCCTTGTATGACGGCGTCGCACAGTACCTGGTGCCGGCCGCGATCCCGTTGTTGCTGCTGCGAGCCGACTTCAGGACGATATTCTCCGAGTCCGGCCCGACCCTGGTCGCCTTCCTGGTCGCGACGGTCGCGACCGTGGTCGGCTCGTTCGTCGGCGCGTCGGTGATCAACATGGGGCCGCTGGAACCGCAGATCGCGGGCACCATCACGTCGAGCTACATCGGCGGGTCGCTCAACTACGTCGCGACGGCACACGCCGTCGGCCTGGAGGAGCACGCATCGGTCTATACGGCCGGGCTGTCGGCCGACGCCGTCGGTGCGGTTTTCTTCCTGGTGGCGCTGATGTCCTTGCCCGCCCTGCGCTTCGTACGCAAGGCGATGCCCTCCCGGTTCATCGGAGAGGAGGCGGAGGCCAGGTCAGAGGAATCCCACGCCACGCCGGCGCAATCCGAGCCGTTCAGTCTCCCGCGCGCCGCCAACGGACTCGCCATCAGCCTCATCGTCTGCGCGGTGAGCGCCTGGCTGACGCAGCTGTTCGGCTTCGGTTCGCTGTATATTCTCGTCGTCACCGTGCTTTCACTCCTGGTCGCGAATTTCGCGACGCCGCTCGTCCGCCACGTGGCGGCCGACTTCGAGATCGGCACGCTGTTCATGTATTTGTTCTTCGTCTGCATCGGCGCCGGTGCCAGCCTCGCCGACGTGGTAGGCGCGGCGCTGCCCATCTTGATGTTCATCGTCGTGATGGTCAGCGTGCACCTCGCGATCCTCGTCGTCGTCGGCAGGCTGCTCCGTCTCGACCTCGCCGAAGTCATGATCGCCTCGAACGCCTGCATCCTCGGCCCCGCACCGGCGGCCGCGCTGGCGGCCGGCAAGGGCTGGCAGCCACTGGTCGCGCCCGGGATCCTGGTCGGCATGTTCGGCTACGCGATCGCGACGTTCATCGGCGTCGGCATTACGGCCCTGCTGGCCTTGTAGGCGGACGAAGTACAGAATCGCCCGTGCCGGCTGCCGGCGCGCAAATCCCCCGGATACTCACTGACCATGGCTGACATTACTAAGATCGTACTGAGGAAACCGTACCTGCTGCTCGTCGGCGACGAACCGGACCGGCACTACGCCAAGACCGGGCTCGGCATCGTGCACTGGCGGCGGGAGGCTGTCGCGGGCCAGCTCCGCTTCTCCGATGCCGCGGTCGACCTCGGCGTCCCCGACCTCGACCTGGGGACCGCAGTGTCGCAAGGCGTCGGCAGCCTCGTCGTCGGCGTCGCGACCATCGGCGGCACGGTGCCCGACAGCTGGATGGAGATCATGTGCGAGGCCGCGGCGGCGGGCATCGACGTCGTCAGCGGGATGCACTCGAAACTCGCCGACAACCCCGCCATGGTCGCCGCAACAAAGGCTTCGGGCGCCCGCCTCGTCGACGTTCGCACGCCGCCGAAGAACCTGCCCGTCGGCACCGGCAAAAAGCGCAGCGGCATGCGCATCCTGACGGTCGGCACGGACTGCGCGATCGGCAAGAAGTACACGGCGCTGGCCCTCGACGCCGCGCTGCAGGAGGCCGGCATGAATTCGACCTACCGCGCGACGGGCCAGACCGGCATCATCATCGCCGGCGAAGGCATGCCGATCGACGCGGTAGTCGCGGACTTCGTCTCCGGTGCGGCGGAAGTACTGTCCCCCGACAACGAACCGGATCACTGGGACGTCATCGAAGGCCAGGGCTCGCTGTTCCATCCCGGCTACGCGGCCGTCAGCATGGGGCTGCTGCACGGATCGCAGCCCGACGGTTTCGTCGTCTGCCACGACGCCGTGCGCAAGGCCGTGGACGGCTGGGAGCACTTCCCGCTGCCGGAGCTCGACGAGACGATCGACCTGCACGAGCGCATCGCGCGCCGTACGAATCCGCTGGCGCGTTGCGTCGGGATATCGGTCAACACCTCCGCACTACCGACGGATCTTCGCGCCTCCTACCTGGAAACCCTGCGCGAGAAGCACGGCGTCCCGGCCGTCGACCCGCTCATCGACGGCTGCGCCGACGTGGTCGGCTTCGTCCGGGAGACGCTTGCCTGATAGCGCGACACCCGGCGGCGAACCGGCGTCGGGTGTTTTGGTCTAGACTAGGGGGACCGGTCGACGGCCCGGCGGAGCGATACCTCATGAAAAAAGCGTTTACGCTGGCATTCATCGCGGCAATCGTCATCGTCGCTGCATGCACGACGACCACGACACGCGACCTGTCGGGCATGACGTTCTCGCAGCAGCCGTTGACCGGCAAATTTATCTGGCGCGACCTGATCACCGAGGATGTCACGGCGGCGCGGCGATTCTACGGCGGACTGTTCGGCTGGACATTCGAGGACGCGAACGGGCCCGGCGGGCGTGACTACGTGCTGGCGAAATCCGGAGGTATCTACGTGGCCGGGATGGTGCCGGTCGCGAAGCCCGGCGACGGCACGAACCTGTCGCGGTGGCTGCCGTACATGTCGGTCGACGACGTCGACAGCGCCGTCGCAAAGGCAGAGACCGGCGGCGGGAAGATCGCCGTCGCGGCGCGCAACGTGAACATCGGCCGCGTGGCCGCCGTCGTGGACCCCGAGGGCGCGGTGCTTGGACTCGTACGCAGCAATATCGGTGACCCGGACGACACCACGACGGCGCCGGCGCCGGGTCGCGCCATCTGGACGGAACTGCTGTCCAACGATCCCGCGGCGGCCTCAGGCTTCTACCGGTCCATCGCCGGTTACAAGACCGAAACGATTGCCCGGCACGGCGGTCAATACACGATGATGTCGATGGGCGGCGTCGATCGTGCGGGCATTCTGATGAATCCGACCGAACACTGGGACCCGCTCTGGCTGTCGTACTTCGGCGTGAAAGACCCGGCCGCGGCCGCACAGCGCGCCGAGTCACTGGGCGGCTCGATCCTGCTGCCGGTTTCGCCGAAGGTACGCGACGGCACGCTGGCCGTCGTCGCGGATCCGTCCGGCGCCGTGCTGGTCCTGCAGAAACTGCCGATGTAAGGGGAATGAAATGCGATATCTGAAACGAACGCTTCTACTGGGTGCCGCATTGCTCACCTGCCTGACGCTCGGCGGCTGTTCGGGCAACGTCGGCGTCGGCCTCAGCGTCGGCGTACCTATCGGCAACCACGGGTACATGAGCGTCGGGACCAGCCGCTGGTATTGAGGGCGTTCCGGCGTACGAACCAAGTTAGAACAACGAGAGGGGATAAACCATGGCACACAAGTATGACGGCGGGTGCGACCACGTTCACACCCATGCGAACCACGACCCGATGGACGTCCACGTCTGCCACTGCTCCGTCTGCAAACGGGTGACCGGACAGCCCACCACGCACGTGGTGTTTTTCAACTACGGTGACCTGGAGGTCGACAAGCCCGATGGGCTGAACCGTGTGCCATTCAACGATCAGAATCCGAATGGCCCATTCGAAATTTGCGTCTGCGCGGAGTGCGGTACACCGATCATGCTCGACGACAAGCAGCACCGGGTCCGCGGGGTGGTGCCGAACCTGATGGGTTTCGATCCGAAGAGCATGCCGGCGACCTACCATGCGTTTTACGATCCGTCGACCGGAGTGCCCAAGCCCGACGACGGACGCCCGGTGTACGACGGTCTGCGCCCGGACTTCGTCTGGCCGACCCCGGCATAAGGCAAGGAGCCTGTCCGGTTAAGCCGCACAGGCTCTTAACGATGCGACTCAACGCCGACTTTTCGAAAAGAGTCATCGTCCGGCCGGAAGATTACCGATGGGTCGACTCGCCGTCGCCGGGCGTCGAGCGAATGATGCTCGACCGCATCGGCGATGAAGTCGCGCGTGCCACGTCGCTGGTCCGGTACGCGCCGAACAGCTCCTTCCCGAGCCACGTACACGGTGGCGGGGAGGAGTTTCTCGTTCTGGAGGGCGAATTCGCCGACGAGCGCGGGACCTACCCGGTCGGCAGCTACGTCAGAAACCCGATCGGCACGTCGCATTCGCCCCGCATCGGCGAGCAAGGCTGCGTCATCTTCGTCAAGCTGCGCCAGTTCGCAGAAGAAGACGACGCGAGTGTCGTCATTGACACGCGCGAGGCCAAATGGCCAACGGAATATACGGCCGGCTTCGAAGTGCTGCCGCTGCATCGGTTCCGGGACGAACGCGTGTACCTTGTCCGTTGGGCGCCGAACACCCCATTCAACGAGCACACGCACGAAGGCGGCGAGGAGATATTCGTCATCGAGGGGCTGTTCGCGGACGAGGACGGGGATTACCCTGCCGGCACCTGGGTACGCTATCCGCCCGGGAGCCGTCACAACGCCTTCACGCGCAGCGAGGGTGCGCTGCTGTACCTGAAATCCGGGCACCTGTCGGCAATTGCGTAGGCCGTGGACCGGGCCGAGATTACACGGCTGATCAATGCGTGGCGCGGCGGAGACGCCGGAGCGTTGGACCAGCTCATGCCATACGTCTATGACGAGCTACGCCGGCTGGCGCGCGGCCAGATGCGTGGCGAGTCCTCATCGCATACGCTGCAGGCCACGGCTCTGGTCAACGAGGCTTTCCTGCGCCTTGCCGACATAGAGATCGCCTATAACGACCGCTCACACTTCCTGGCGATCGCCGCGAAGACCATGCGCCGCGTGCTCGTGGATCACGCGCGGCGCAAGAAGAGCGCCAAGCGCGGCGGCGGCCGGCGCAACACCCGCTTCGACGAGTCGGTCGTGGCGTCCGAGGCCGACGATCCCGCGATCCTGGAACTCGATCTCGCCGTCGAGGAACTCGCGCGCATCGACGAGGGGCTGGCGCGGACCGTGGAGCTCGTGTTCTTCGGCGGGCTCACCTACGAAGAAGCCGCCACCGCGCTGGGCAAGACCCGAACCGCCGTATTCGACGATATACGCCTCGCCAAATCCTGGCTGCGGAACTACATGGACGGCGATTCGCCGGACAAGTAGACGGCCGTCGAACGATCGGGGCTCTGTTTTCGCCTAACGGATTGATGAGACACGACAACGGGAAGCGCAATGGCCGACTCTGACGAACGCTGGCAGAGCATCCGCAAGTTGTTCCACTCCGCGATGGAGCACCCTCCGGAACGACGGCGGGAGTTCCTGCGCGGTGCGTGCGGAGACGACGACGACCTGTTCCGGCGGGTGCTGGCCCTGATAGAACACGCCGACACGCCCGACGAGCAATTCGGCGGCATCGTTCGCGACGCCGCGGCCGATGCCATGCAGACCGACCGGCCGGAGTTCGAGCAGCGCATCGGCAACTATCGCCTGCTCGAGATCATCGGTACCGGCGGCATGGGCAACGTCTACCTGGCCGAGCGCGCCGATGAGCACTACGAGCAGCGCGTGGCCATCAAGCTGCTGCACCCCGGGCACGGCGACCGCGCGCTGGTGACGCGCTTCCGCGCCGAGCGGCAGATGCTGGCCAGGCTCGAACACCCGAACATCGGCCGGCTCCTGGACGGCGGCGAAACGGACGCCGGAATCTCCTACCTGGTGATGGAGTATGTCGACGGCAGACCGGTGGACCGGTACTGCGACGAGCAGCAGCTCACGATCCCGCAGCGGCTGCGCCTGTTCCAGAAGATCTGCAGTGCAGTGGGGTACGCGCACCGAAACCTCGTCGTCCACCGGGACATCAAGCCGTCCAATATCCTGGTGACGTCGGACGGTGAACCGAAACTCCTCGATTTCGGGATCGCCAAGCTGCTCGACGAAGACGCCGCCGCATTCACAGCCGCGTTCACGCGCGAGGGCGCCGGCGTGATGACGCCGGAGTACGCGAGCCCGGAGCAGGTGCGCTCCGAACCGGTCACGACGGCGACGGACATCTATTCGCTCGGCGTCCTGCTCTACAGGATCCTGTGCGGACGTATGCCGTACCGGTCGCGGGCCCTGAACAGCGGCCTGGCCCGCGCCATCCTCACCGAAATCCCCAGCCGGCCCAGCGCGGCGCTGACGCCGCTCCCCGGGCGGAGCGCCGACGACGACGAAATGCGCAGCATCGGCACCGCACGGCAGTCGTCGCTGCAGGGACTCGTCAGGCGCCTGCAGGGCGACCTGGACAACATCGCCCTGAAGGCGTTGCGCAAGGAACCGGAACTCCGGTATCCAACGGCGGCCGCGTTCGCCGACGACATCGAGAACTACCTGTCGTTTCGACCGGTCAGTGCACGACCCGCAAGTCTCGGCTACCGGTCGGTGAAATTCCTGAGACGCTACCGGACCGGCGTGGCCGTCGGCGTCGCCGTCGCCGCCCTGATCGCGGTGTCGGTCGTGCAGATCGTCCAGCAACGCGACAAGGCCCGGATCGCCGCGCTGCAGTCCGAACAGGTCGTACGATTCCTCGGCAACCTGTTCGTCAGCGCGTCGCCGTTGAAAGCCCAGGGCGACACGATCACGGCGCGCGATCTGCTGCAAACCGGCGTCGCCGACATCGGGAAGCTGGACAACCAGCCGCAGGTGCAGGCCCGACTACTCGAGATCATGGGTACGAGCTTTAGCTACATCGGCGACTTCGACCGGGCCAAGGACGTCATGCAGCGGGCGCTCACGATCCGCCGTCAACGCCTGCCCTACGACGCCGCCGCGATCAGCGAGAACCTGCGCGAATACAGCGACGCCTATCGCCTGAGCGGCGACTTCGACGAAGCGGAGCGCATGCTGCGCGACGCGCTGGCCGTGCTCGACGAGGCATCGGCCGAATCGCGGTCACGACGCGCCTACGTGATGGCGCGGCTCGGCCTGGTTCTCAGGGTGCAGGGCCGCCAGCAGGAAGCCCTGGACCTGCTCGAGAAAGCCGCGGCCATCAAGGAAGCGCTCGGTGAGACCGACGACCCCGATGCCATCGACATCTACGGCAACCTTGCCAACGCACTGGACGACGCCGGCCGGCTTGCCGAGGCCGAATCCATGAACCGCAAGGTCGTCGCGGCATCGCGCAAGACCCTCGGCGACAAGGACCCGAATACCGTCATTCGCATCGGCAACCTGGGGCTGATACAGACGCGGCGCGGCGACTATGCCGAGGCGCTGAAGAACATCGACGAAGCCTACGCATCCATCCATGACATCTGGCAATCCAACCCCCGCGAGCTCCATTGGGCCGCGCGCATCAAGGCGCTGCTGTACGAATTCATCGGCCGCTTCGCCGACGCATTGCAACTGCGCGAGGAACAGCAGCGCCTGGCCCGCGATTACTTCGGACCGGATTCGCACGAATACGCCCGGGCACTGATGGATCTCGGCGAGCTACGCCTGATTACGGGCAAGACCGGCAAAGCCAATGCGCTGCTGGACGAGGCTCTGGCGGCCGAAGAGAACGCCGGCGGCGCCGACACCGCCTCGTTCCGGATTCGCGTGGCGATGGCGCGTAACGCGGCGGGCGATTTCCCGGCCGCCGAAGCCGTCGCCCGGCAGGCACTCTCCTCATCCGATGAACTCCCGGTATCGACGAAGACCAGCCTGCAACGCGAGCTGGCTCGGGCCCTGAGCGGCCAGGGCCGCTATGACGAAGCCGGTACGCTGTTCGACGAGTCGCTGCGCGCCCGCGAGGCCGTGTACGGCCCGGACGGCGTCAGCCTGTTGCCGACACTGACCGCGATGTCGAAGCACTACCGGCACGCCGGTCGCCCGGACCTCGCGCTCCGGTACGCGCGGCGCGCAAGGGAAATTGGCCTCGCGGTGACGCCGCCGGGCACCTGGGAGCCGGCACTGGCGAACGCGGAATACGGGCTCGCCCTGCTCGCCGCCGGACATGCCGAGGACGCCGGACCGATCGTCGAGGCGGCAATCGCCGACCTGACCGGGGCCTTCGGCGAGGCCGACGCAAGGATCGCCGAGATCCGCGGCGACTACCGGGCACTGTCACGATAGCCCGCCGGCGGGCGCCGGCACCGGTTTTCCCGAACGAATCCGTCCGTTTTGCGCCTTGAGGGGTAAGGACCGGATTTTTTCGGGAGACCGCCATGACACCCTCGAAACGCCCCGTGAGCCGCCTCGCCGGCCTGCGCACTTTCCTCGCCTCGATACTGCTGACGGCGCTGACTGCCGCCCCGGCCGCATACGCGGGCAACAACGACCTCTACGAACAGGAGATCGGGTCGCTGAGGACGCTCCACGAGATCGCTCTGGTCGCCGGCATCATCACACCACCCCCCTTCGACAAACCGGCGGAGCTGACCGAATACGGCACCAACATCAAGCTCAAATTCGTGCCGCCCGTGCTGGAGGCACCGCCGCCCGTGGTCGTGAGGCCGAACAACGGCGCCTGCGAATTCCGCTATCCGGCCAGCGAACACGCGCTCGATCCGGTATTCGACTACGACGACATTTACGGATTCACGCTCGAGCTGCCGCACGACTGGGGCCGCCTGGACGACGGCGCCACGGTCCTGAGCAACGCCAATCCGCCGCGGATCGAGCACTACAACACGGGAGCCTACGTGACGGTCCGGCGCGACAACTACGCCTTCGAGGACGATCCGGAACCCTGGTATCCCGCGCAGAAGCGGCGCGTGATATCGGGCGAGGACATCCTTTTCACGAACACCGACGACCGCCGGGACATTATCGACGGGACCTACGCGCCGAAGGCGACGGAAGTGTTTCCAATCGGCAAGTCAGGGCTGACCTGGGAAGCCGAATCCAAGCTCGACATCATCTTCGACGTCATGCTGGACCCGATCTGGTTTTTCGCCGAAGCCAAGTACTCCGCGAAGGCGGCTGCCAAGCTCAAGAAACAGAAGCGTTTCGGCCGCGTCTGGGACGACGCCGCCATCAAGTGGGCGAAGAGCCTCGAGCCCAGCCTGAGCCACGAGATCTTCCAGGGCGTCGCCAAGCATCTGGTGGCGCTGGGCCTCGACGTCAGTGCCAACGAACTCGAGAATGCCACCGGCCAGCAGCTGGGCAGTTTCCCCACCGGGGCGATCAATCGCAAGACGCAGGAATTCTGGGTACTGGACGAAGTACCGCCGGTCGTACGCCTGACGCACCAGCCCGACACGTTCGAAGCGAATTCCCTGGGCGGCGAGCTCGGCAACCGCCATTTCGACGAACTGCGCGATCTGCTGGAAGTCAGTGACGAATGCGATCGACCGGTGGCCATCGATGCCGAGCCCCGCGGTACGCGCTTTTGGCCCGTGAACCAGACGACGAACCTGCAATGGTGCGGCCGCGATCCGGGCCCGAATGCATCCGGCGGCCGCAACGAGACCTGCGCGGACATCCAGGTGCGCGTTGAGGATACGCGCCCGCCGCTGTTGCTGGCGCCGCCCAGCGTCAACGTGATCTCGAGCGACCCCTCCAACGATCTGAACATCGGCTGGGCCGGCGTCTTCGACGTCGCCGATCCCCACATCGACGTGTCGAACGATGCCCCGGCCTCGTTCCCGACCGGCCGCACGCCGGTCACCTGGACCGCGACCGACGACTCCGGCAACACCGCGACCGCGACGCAGTGGATCAACGTGAAGCCCTCCAACACGGCGCCGGTGGCCGATCCGATCGGCGACGTCGCAGCGACCTCGTTCGAGGAGACGCGTATCGACCTCACCGCGTCCGACACCGACGTGCTGGACGGTCGCCACGACCAGCTCTTCTTCCGCATCGACGACACGCCCGACCACGGCTTCTTCGTTGCCCCGCTGTTCCCGTTCTTCATCGACGATCACCGTCAGCAGCAGATCAATCCCGACGGCACCTATTCGTCGTATTCGACCGACGCGCTCGCGGCCTGCGAGGCGACGGGGGCGCAACCCGACATCACCAAGATCCTCGACCCGGTGTACGTCACCGTCAACGACGACGGCGTGATGTACGTCATCGACAGCTACCTGCACTGCTACTCCGCCGGCGACGTGTACGTCGATCGGCGCTACCGCATCGCGCGCTACGTGCCGAACGCGGACGGCGAACTCGAATACGTCAACCAGTACGACATCGGCAACACGCAACCCGGCGACTACAAACGTCACCTGTTCATCGATTACCAGGGACACCTGTGGTTCGTCCCGCCGGTCGGCAAGCAGATTGTCGAACTCGGCGCCGACCTGCAGGAGCTGCGCAGCGTGTGGTTCAACGAACTCTCGGATATCAATCACGTCACCAACGTCGTGGAAGACGCGTTCGACGAAACGGGCAACCCGGTACAGTCGGTCGCCGTCGATCACAACGACGTGCTGTACGCCACCGATGGCTCGAAGCTGGTGGCTTATGACCTGACACAGCGCGATGCCGACGATCCCGGCTACTACCGCAGACTCGATGAAGTGGTCTACCTGCCCGGCCCGGACGTGGACGCGTCGACCGAGGAACCCTGGCGCTCCTACGTGTCGCTCCTCGGCGGCGGATACGCCGACATGGTGCTGGACTCGAAGGACAACCTGTACATCTCCGATACACCAACGAACCGCATCTGGAAATTCCAGGCTTTGCACCTGTCCGCCGACCGCACGACGATCGAGCAGTCGCCCGACCTCGTCGGCTGGCTGGGCAAGTGCACCGAGAACCTCGACCCGACGGTACTCGCCTGCGATACCGACCAGCAGACCAGCGTCGGTTTCAGCTGCCAGGACGACCTGTGCGGGCTGGGCGGCGAAACTTCCAACGGCTCCGCGCGTGGCCAGTTCGATCTCGTCACCGGCATCGCCATGTCGCCGCAGGACGTACTCTACGCGACGGACACACAGAACTACCGGGTGCAGCGCTTCACGACCGACGGCTTCTTCGCCGGCGAAGCGGTCTCCAAGTGCAAAGGAAGCTGTTTCATACTCGGTGACTTCGGCTTCGTTACCAACGTCGCCGTCAACTCCAACTTCTTCTACCTGCTCGACACGGACAACGACCTCACCCATATCTTCGAAACGACGCCGATCACCGACATCGACGACCAGACGATGTCGCAATCCCAAACGGCGTTCGTCAAGTACAAGTCGAACAACAACTACGTCGGCCAGGACTCGTTCACCTTCATCGCCAACGACGGTCTCGCCGAAAGCGCCCCGGCGCAAGTGGGCATCACGGTGACTCGCAATTATCGTGCGCCGTTCGCGACGCCGAACCTGAGTTTCAGCGGCAACGAGGACGAAGACATCCCGCTTGCCCTCAGCGGCCTCGATCCGGACGACGACGAACTGGACTTCGAGATCGACACACCGCCGGAACACGGCACGATCTCGCATACCGGCAGCGACTTCGTGTACACGCCGGACCCGGATTATTTCGGCATCGACACGTTTACGTTCACCGCGACCGACGCACCGACCAGCGTACCGGCGCTCACTTCCAGGCCTGAAGCGGTGACGGTGGACGTCAAGCCCGTCAACGACCCGCCGGTACTCTCTGCCGAGCCTCTCGACGACGCCGGCGTCGGTTTCCTGATGCGGCTGCAGGCGCTGCTGAGGGACGTCGATCTCGGGGACAGCCATCGCGTCGCCATCGACTGGGGCAACGGCAACATGTCGTCCAGCGACGCCGACGCGCTGCAGGGCGGTGCCTCGGACGGCGCTTTGCGCATCGTCGCCGACAACGTCTACGACGCACCCGGCGACTACGAGGTGACACTGTGTGCGAGCGACCTGCCGTCGACCGGCGCACTGACCTGCAACTCGCCCGACGTAAACGCCACGCTCCAGCTACCGATCACTGTCGCCGAGATGGTGGAGCTCCGCGTGGATATGGCGGACTCCCTGCCGAAGACCCCGGACTCCAATGTCCCGGAGATCGAGATCTCGGACCCGCTGCTCGACGGCGGTGACCCCGTCACCTACACGCTGCACGTGCTCAACAGTCCAGCGGACAGCGACTACCAGCCGGATGCCACGAACGTCCAGCTGACGCTGGCCATGCCGGCACAGCTGGCGATCGACGGCGTGGCGACGGACGTCGGCAGCTGTTCGGCGTCCGGGGTCGACGTGAGCTGCTCGATCGGCGACCTCGCCTCGAATGCCGAAGCCGTCGTCACCGTGACGGCACACGGTAACGGCGGGTTGATCGCCGACGAGCTGGTGACACTGCAGGCCGAGGCGACGGCGGACCAGCGGGTGACCGGCGATGCCAATGCCGGCTCGCTGCAGACCAGGCTGCTCCTGAACGGCGACCTCGACCCGGACGGCGACGGCGTACGCAACGCCGACGATGCGTTCCCGGGCGACCCGGCGGAGTCGATGGACACCGACGGCGACGGTGTCGGCAACAATGCCGATCCCGACGACGACGGCGATACGCTGCCCGACACCTGGGAATCGCGCTTCGGCCTCGACCCGCTCGACGCGAGCGACCGCAGCGGAGATCTCGACGGCGACGGTCTCACGAACGAGGTCGAGTTCATGACCGGCACGCGGCCGGACCTCGACGACAGCGACCTCGACGGTAAGCTCGACAATGCCGACAACTGCCCCGTCGACTTCAACCTGTCGCAATTCGACTCCAACGGCGACATGCTGGGCGACGTCTGCGATCCGCGCAGCTTCGCGGCCGCAGTGGCAGCGGGCGATGCCGACGGCGACGCGATCCCGGACATGGCGCTGCTGCGCACGGCCGGTGGCGAGACCTCGGCGTACGTGAAGTCCGGTGCTACCGACTACGATATCGCCGTCGTCGGCCTGCTGGCCGATCCCGCGCAGGCCGAGGCGTTGCTGGCGGTCCGCAACCTGGGTTCCGCCGGTCGCCGCGGGCTGGCGCTGGTCTACACCGACGGCGCCGGCGGTATACGGGCAGCCGCGCATGACGCGTGGACCGGAACACGGTCCGCCGATTTCGAAGTATCCGGCAGCGGTGCCCGCTTCGTCGACGCGGACGTGGCATCCGATGCCGGCGGCGACGCGCTGCTCGTCCTCCTCGCGGCCGACGACGGGCGCCGGCTCGTGCGGCGCTTCGACCCGGCCGACGGCACCGCACAGGGCGAGATCGCGTTCTTCGACGCGACTGCCGACATGGACGCCGTCGCGGTCGCGTCCGCGGGACCCGGAACCGTCGTCGTCCTCGGGCAGGACCCGGCCGGCCGGCTGCACGCCCAGGCGCGCGAGACGTCCGGCGGGACGGTGCTGCAGGACTGGGACGTCTCGTCCGCGGACAGCCTTCGCAGCGAACTGCTGGGCCTCGACGGCGGCTTCGCCGTCCTGACAACCGACGTGAACGGCGTATCCGAACTCAGCACCTGGTCGCTCGCAGCCGCCGATGCAACGTCGCGGTTCGGTGTCTTCGACGCCGGCTGGGTGCCGCTCGGCATGGACGATGCGACGGGCATCGCCGGCAGTTCCAGCATCGCGGTCGCGGCAGCCGACGCCGACGGTAACGTCGAGGTCCGGACCTACGACACCGCCAGCGGAGTCGAATCCGACCCGATCGCCTTCCTGACCGCCAGCGTGGCGCCGCGCGGCATGCAGGTCGTTTCCGATACTCGCATCGGCATGCTGGCGTCGAACAATGACGGCGACGTCGAGTTCGAACAGCGCGATCCCGCGTCGGGCGATGCGCTACAGCAGCTGACCGCACAGTCGGTGCAACCTCCTGCTCCCCCGCCCGGTTCGGGTGGCGGTTCCGGCGGCGGCTCGGGCGGCGGTTCGGGCGGCGGCGGCGCGATCGGGCCGTGGTGGCTGCTACTGCTCGGGCTTATCGCGACAAAGCTTCACTCGACTCAGCGTAGGAGATCGTCGTGTAGCGCAGGAATTCGAGCCTGTCCGACCAGTAGTCGGCCGGCAGCCCGCACTTGGACTTGAGCGCGGACAGGAACATCCGCGGCTCCGACAATGAGTCCCAGACTTTCGGCAGGAATGTCGCACGTCGCGCACCTTCCGTGATAACCAGCCCGTCGACGCCCGGCACGAGCTGCACGAGGAGATCGACCTCGTCGATCGCCGTCATCGGCTCGAGCGCCGAGAGCACGGAGACCTCGACGTTGATGACCTCGAGTTCCTGGGGCACGACGGCGACGAAGCGGGGATCGGCGAACGCAGCGCGGTATGCGGAGTAGGCAATATCCTTCGCGAGCGGCTCGAGGGGTTCCAGTCTGCCGCAGCAACCGCGGAGCTCACCGTCGAGGCGCAAGGTCGTGAACGTCGCGGCCGGCTCGGCCAGTGCCGGTACTAGTCCTTCGCCATCGACCGGCAACGGGGCCCCATGCTCAAAGCCGTGCTCGATCGAGGCCCGAGCGATCCGCAGGATCTCGGTCCCCAACGGGGTGTCGGCAGCGATGCAGGAAAGAGCGGTCCGGAGCTTCACTGGATTGCGCGGCGGCTGGACAACATGCTTGTTTATTGGGGATGCAGTGCCATATTACAAGGATGGTCGATACCGTGGTGAGTACGAAGTACTGGCACCGCGAGCCCGACGGCCGCCTGCAATGCGACGTCTGCCCGCGCCATTGCCGGCTGCGCGAAGGCCAGCGCGGCCTGTGTTACGTGCGCCAGCGACTGGACGACGAGGTCAAGCTCGTCAGCTATGGCCGCTCCTCCGGCTTCTGCGTGGACCCGATCGAGAAGAAGCCGCTCAACCACTTCCATCCCGGCAGCAGCGTGCTCTCTTTCGGCACGGCGGGCTGCAACCTGGCCTGCAAGTTCTGCCAGAACTGGGACATGTCGAAGTCACGTGAGATGGACACGCTGGCCGACCGGGCGATGCCGGAGCGCCTGGCCGAGGCGGCGGCGGAATACGGCTGCCGCAGTGTCGCGTTTACCTACAACGACCCGGTGATTTTCCTCGAATACGCCGTCGACGTGGCCAGCGCCTGCCGCGAGAAAGGCGTTGCGTCCGTCGCCGTCACGGCAGGTTACATCGACCCGGAACCGCGGATCGAGTTCTACCGCGCGATGGACGCGGCCAATGTCGACCTGAAAGCCTTCACCGACCGCTTCTACCACAAGATCTGCGGCGGCCACCTCGCACCGGTGCTCGAGACGCTGGAATACATCCGCCACGAGACGGACACCTGGCTGGAGCTGACGACGTTGCTGATCCCCGGTGAGAACGACTCCGACGCGGAAATCGACGCGATGACCCGCTGGGTAGCCGACAAGCTGGGACCCGACGTGCCGATGCATTTCACGGCCTTCCACCCGGACTGGAAGATGCTGGACATCGCCCCGACGCCGACGGCGACGCTCAGCCGTGCGCGCCGTATCGCGATGGACAACGGCGTGCACTTCGCCTACACCGGCAACGTGCACGACAGCACCGGCGGCAGCACGTATTGCCCGACCTGCGGGGCGCTGGTGATCGAACGCGACTGGTACCGGCTCGGCACGTGGAGCCTCGACGCGAACGGGGCGTGCCTCGGCTGCGGCACATCGATTCCCGGCCATTTCGACGCCACACCCGGGCACCACGGCGCGCGGCGAATCCCGGTACGCTTGTCACTCTGAATGCGAATCGCGGCTGAAGCCGCTCCTACGGGTGTTATTCCAACCACCTCGGTCGATCAGCATCTGTAGGAGCGGCTTCAGCCGCGATCATCCGACCGAGCGATCGATTTCGGCCGCGAGTTCGCGTACCGCCTGCGTGACCTCGACGGGATAATCCGCCTGCCGCTGCAGCGAGCACAGCGCCTCGGGTAACGCGGCCAGGGACGCCCGCGTCCGCTCCCGTATCGTCTCGAGCGGCTCCGGTTCCTGCAGCCGCGTCCCGCCGCGCATCACCGGCACCAGCAGGCGATCGCCCGGCAGGCCCTCGGTCTCCAGGCCGATGGCATCGCCGGCATATCGTGCGTCCGCCCCGCTGGTCCGGAACACCTGCTTGCGGCCCGGCCAGGTCGCCTTTCCGGACGAGCGCTTGCGGCGTGCCTCACCGGCATACTCCTGCAGCTTGTAGGCACAATCGAGATACGGCGCATCCGTCGAGATATCCAGCTCGGTGCCGACTCCGAAGCCGTCGATCGGGGCCCCGGCGCGGATGATGCGTTCGATTTCGTATTCGTTGAGGCTGCCGCTCGCGAAGATGCGGACCTCCCGCGCGTTGTTTGCATCGAGGATGTCGCGCACCTTGCCGGACAGGCTCGCGAGGTCGCCGCTGTCGATGCGCACCGCCCGCACCTCGATCCCGTCCTTGCGCAACGTCGGCACCAGGTCCGCGACCTTGCGCGCGCCGCGCAGCGTGTCGTAGGTGTCGATGAGCAATACGACGTTGTCGGGAAAGGAATGCGCGAAGGCCTCGAACGCAGCCTGCTCGCTATCGTGCGCCTGCACGAAGGAGTGCGCCATCGTGCCGTACAGCGGAATCCCGAAACTCCGGCCGGCCAGCACCGTCGCCGTACCGCCGAAGCCGGCGACACAGGCGGCCCGTGCCGCGAGCAGCGCGGCCTCCGCACCGTGCGCGCGGCGCATGCCGAAATCGACCAGCAGCCTGCCGGGCGCGGCCAGCACCGAGCGGGCCGCCTTGCTCGCGATGAGCGTCTGGAAGTGGATCAGGTTGATGAGCCGGCTCTCGACGAGTTGCGCCTGCGGCAACGGCGCCACGATGCGTACGATCGGCTCGTCGGCGAACACGATCGTTCCTTCGGGCACGGCATACACGTCGCCAGTGAAGCGGAAGCCGCGCAGGTACGCGTGCAGTTTCCGGTCGGCGACACCCTGCTCTGCGAGCCATTCGAGTTCGCCGTCTTCGAATACCAGCGTCCCGAGCACGTCGAGTAGCTGCTCGAGCCCGGCCGCGAGCAGGAAATTGCGTTGCGCGGGCAGGCGTCTTGCGAAGAATTCGAACACGGCCTCGCCATGCATGTCGCGTGCCACGTAGCTCCTCAGCATCGTGAGCTGGTACAGGTCCGTCAGCAGCGCGCTCTGCGTGCTGGTGAGCCAGCGCGGCGTTTGTCCGGCGTTCATCCCGTCAGGCAGCCGCGTCCAGATCTCGCGACCGCACGGTCGACGCGCCGAGGCTGCGCATCTCGTCGAGCGCCCGCTCGCCGTCACCGGGATCGACGTTGACCGCACGCACGGCGTCGGCGAGCAGGCCGACCTCGAAACCGGCCGCCAGCGCGTCGCGTACCGTGGCGAGCACGCAATAGTCGGTCGCGAGCCCGCCGACGAATACGCGCCGCACGCCGACGGCGCGCAGACGCTCCGCGAGATCCGTGCCGTCGAAGCCCGAATACGCGTCCGCCTCGCTTTTCGTGGCCTTGGAGATCAGCATGAAATTCGGAGGAAGCTGCAGGGCGTCGGCAAACTCGGCGCCCGCCGTGTCACGGACACAATGCGGCGGCCAGGGCCCGCCCTGTGCCTCGAAGGAGCAATGATCGGGAGGATGCCAGTCGCGCGTCGCGGCGACAGGGAGGTCTGCCGCCCGGAACTTTTCCGCATACGCATTGATGACGGGTACGACGGCATCGCCATCGGGGACGCCGAGACTGCCGCCCGGAAGGAAATCCCGCTGCACGTCGACGATGATCAGCGCGTCACCCTGCTGCAATGTCGTGGGATCTGCCACGCCCGTCTCCTCTCGCACCGGTATGCTTCACCGTAGCAGATGTCCGGGCGCAAACCCAGACGCGCACCTGCCGCAAGGAACCCGTAACATACACGCCCATGTCCGGTACCGGCACCGCAGTCCCGCACAAGGATCATGTCGTGCTCGGCATGTCGGCGGCGCTGGGCGCGTTCCTCGCGTTCACCGTGATGAACGTACTCGCAAAGCTGCTGGCGGTGCGACATTCGGTCGTCGAGATCGCGTTCTACCGGAACCTGGTCGCACTGGTGCCGTTCCTGTTCATGGCCTTCGGGCTGGGGCGCCGGGACATGCTGCGTATCCGCAGCAAGCCACGCTGGGTCGTCGCCCGCGCGGTGCTGGGGACCGCCTCGTTGACGATGACCTTCCTCGCCTACAAGCTGATGCCGATGGCGGAGACGACCGCGTTCCTGTTCACGGCCTCGCTGTTCATTCCGATCTTCGGCATCGTTTTCCTGCACGAACGGGTCGGCGTCTACCGCTGGTCGGCGGTGGCGGCCGGCTTCATCGGCGTGCTGATCATGCTGCGTCCCTCGGGCGGGGCCTATGCGGCAGGCGTCGCGATCGCCCTCTCCGCGGCCCTGCTGCAGGCCGGGATGCAGACGATGCTGCGCCACCTGGGACGTTACGAACTGCCGGAGACGGTGACGTTCTATTTCTTCCTGATCGGCATGGTGGTTACCGGCATGGCGCTGCCGTTCATCGCCGTCGAACCGACGCCGGCCGAGATCCCGTTGCTGCTGGGCGTCGGCCTCTCCGGCGCAGCCGCGCAGTTCCTGCTGTCCACCGCATTCCGGAACGCGCCGGCGGCGATCGTGACCGTATTCAACTACAGCGGCATCGTCTGGGCGACGCTGTTCGGCTGGCTGATCTGGGACGAATGGCCGATGCCCGTGGTGCTGGCCGGCGCCGCCGTCGTGATCGCCGCGAACATGCTGATTATCTGGCGCGAGAGCCGGGTGCGCAGGATCACCGGCGAAAGGATCCGGGCGAAGTTCTAGCGACAAACGCGTCACGATGACTCGCCGCGAATGATTTCCTGCCCAGCGGCCCTCCTCTGGATAAAGGCCTTGCGAGGTGCCGTTCATGCAGATTCTCCGTAACCCTCTTGCGATCCTTTCGTTGCTGGCAATCAATCTCGCGGCGGCGCCCGGTGTCGCCGGCGAACTTCCGTTTCACGTCGAGGCCAGTGTCGGACGTACCGATATCGGTGACATCGACGGCTTCCGCGTCGACGACTCGGCGACGGCGTTCAGTCTCGCCACGGGCTATCGTTTCACCGACTGGTTCGGCGTCGACGCGGCCTATGTGAGGCTGGGGTCGGTAAAGTCGACGATCGAGACCCCGGTTCCCGTCCAGATCGAGGCATCCGCTGACGGGTTCGAAGTGGTCGCCATCGCCCGCGCTCCATTAACGACAAAATTGGCCGTTACGGCACGATGCGGGATCATGTGGTGGAACAGCGAAGCGCGTGCTGCCGGCATGACCACCAATACCAGTGGGAACGATCCGACCTGGGGAGCGGGCGTAGAATACAATGTCCGGCCCACTTTCTCGATCACCGCGCGCTGGACTCGGCACGTCGTCGACGATGTGGATGCCGATACTATTTGGCTTGGGGTCATGCTGCATTTCGGTGACGTAGATTCGGCCCGCCAATGACGGAAACGAAAACACACATCGACAAGGAACTCGTCCAGCGACTGCTCGAAGGAGATGAGGCAGCCTTCCGGACCTTCTTCACGGACAACTTCGCGAGGCTATTCAGATTCGCCGTCTACAGGCTCAACGGCGACGAGGCGCTGGCCGAAGACGTCGTGCAGCGAAGCTTGTGCAAGGCAGTTGACAAGCTCGATACCTATCGCGGCGAAGCTGCGCTTTACGCCTGGTTGTGCACCTTCTGCCGCCATGAGATCGGGGCGGTCTTACGGCAAATGAAACGCTCTCCTGTGGACCTTGTCGAGGACCTTCCGGAGGTTCGCGGCACACTCGAGTCATTGCTGGAAACGACTTCGTTGCCGGAGCACGACGCAGTCCGCAGCGAACTGGCGCGGCTCATCAATGTGACCATGGATAGCCTGCCCGTCCACTATGCGGACGCGCTGGAATGGAAATACATCGATGGCCTTACGGTTACTGAAATTGCCGAACGCCAGGGGCGCGGTCGCAAGGCCGCCGAGTCACTGCTGAACCGGGCGCGAGAGTCTTTTCGTGAAAGTTTTACGACGCTGACCGGCGCCACTATCGGCCTCATACTGGAAGAGGGCCAAAGCACATGAAAGATGAGACCCGACCGGATCCGCTCGAAAGAATCCTCAAGTTCGCGGGCCGCAGGGAACCCGTCGATCGCCAGCGGACCGCACGAGTGCAGGACAATGTGCACGCGCGATGGCATGCGATGCTCGGCCGGCGGCGCGCGTCACGGCGGCGGCGCTGGTTGGCCTGGACCGGCGCAGGCATGGCCGCGACCGCCATGGCCCTGGCGTTGATCTCGTGGCTGCCGCGCCCCGGAGTCGAAGCACCGCAAGTGGCCACAGTCGTTCATGTCCTCGGCGCGCCCGAGGCCGGTGCCCGCGGCCGTCCGATGTCCCCGATCTCGGCCGGCATCCAGTTGCGCGCCGGGAGTGTCGTCGAGACGGGCGGCGGCGAAGCGGCGGCACTCGCGCTCGATAGCGGGCATGCACTGCAAATTGCAGCGAATACCCGTATCCGTATCGAGCCGGATGCACTCATCCTGGACGGCGGCACTATCTATCTGGACGCCGGCAACGACCACCGGGCCACGCCGATCGACGTGCGTTCGGCGATCGCCACGGTACGCGAGAGCGGGACTCAGTATCTGGTCAGCCTCACGGGCCAGTCCCTCGAAGTCAGCGTGCGCGAGGGATCGGTGCGGGTGATCCGGGGAACGAATGTCGAGGCGGCGCACGCCGGGGAAATGCTGGAGGTACATGCGACCGGCAGACCGCAGCGCATTCAGATACTCACCTACGGCGAGCGCTGGGATTGGGTTACACAGCTGACTTCCGCGCCCGCCCTCGACGGCATGAACCTGTCCGAATTTCTGCAGTGGCTTGCACGAGAGCAGGGCTGGCGGCTCGACTACGAGTCCCCCAAACTGGCGCGGGATGCTGCCGGCGTCGAACTGCACGGGTCGATCGAGGGACTCAGCGGCGAAGAGGCGCTCTCCGCCGTGATGACGTCCACTGGCTGGCGCTATCGCCTGGAAGACGGGCGCCTGCACATCGAGCACCCCTGAACCGCCGATGCATCCGGGATCCGGCAGCCGCCGTCGACCTTGCCATCTGTGGCACGGATTGATTGGCGGGACCCGGGCCGCCGTCATCCTGTTCACGGCGATCCTGGTCGTGCCGGCGTCCGTGCGAGCCGAACCCCACGCGGGACAGATGCTCCGGGATGCCCTCATCGAACTGAATGAACAGGGCGCTGCACTGGTATTTTCCAGCGAAGTCGTGTCCGCCAGCATGCGCGTCGAGCACACGCCGGCGCCGGCAGATGCCGTAGAGACTGCACGCGAGATCCTGGCACCGCATGGTCTCGCGCTCGTACCCGGTCCGAACGGTCGATGGCTGGTGACGCACGCAACGAAGAAGCCGCCCAATACCAGGGTCTCTTCGGAGGACGATCCCCGTTCCGAGTCGGCACAATCCGAGCTCGACGAGGTCCTGGTGCTGGCAAACCGCTATCGACTGTATGGCAGCGGCAGCAGCACCGAATTCAAGAAGGCAGAGATCGAACGGCTGCCGCACCTTGCGGATGACCTGATGCGGGCGATCGCCCGCCTACCGGCGGTCGCATCGGACGATTTCTCCGCAAGGATCAATCTCCGCGGCGGCGCGCGCGAGGAAACGACCCTTTATCTCGACGGGTTGGAACTGATCGATCCGTTCCATCTCAAGGACCTTCAAGGCGCTCTAAGCATCGTGGATTCAAACCTGGTCGATCGCATGGACCTGCTGCCCGGCGGATTTCCAGTGACGTACGGTGACAGTGCCAGTGGCGTCGTGGATATCCGCACCCTGCCGACGCCGGAGGAAAACGTGTACTCGCTCGGCGTAAGTTTCATCAATGCGTTCGCGAACGGGCGCGGAACGTTTGACGACCAGCGAGGGGGCTGGCTCGTCTCGATCCGGCGTGGTTACCTCGACTGGCTTTTCAAGCTCATCGACACCGGTGAGGGAGTGTTCTCGCCTCGCTACCTGGACTTCCTGGCCAAAATCGAGCACGACGTCGGCGATCTGCATGCTGTATCGGCACACGTCCTCGTGGCCGACGATGACCTGACGTATCTCGACGATTCGGAGAACACGACGGTCGGCGGACGCGCCAAATCGATATTCATCTGGACGCGCCTGGCAAGCCAGTGGAGGAATGACCTTCGGTCCGAAACTATCGTTTGGCGCAGCGGTGTAGAACGTCGACGCGAGGTTGCAGTCGCCGACCCCGACAATATCGACGCAGGCCTTTTCGATGTCAGGGATCTTCGAATCCTCGGCATTCGCAGCGACTGGCAATGGAACCCGTATTCGGACTGGATGTTCTCATTTGGCGCGGAACTCGATGACAAACGCGTCGATTACGACTACCGCTTGTCGAGCGTGACGACGGCGCCGGAATATCCGGCACAACCATCCATCGATCGGCGCAGCCTGTTGAGTATCGACGGCCGGACGGCGGGCGTCTACGTATCGGCGAGAAGGGACTTCGGCCGCCTGGTAGCAGAACTTGGTTACCGCTGGGATGCGGAACGCTACACGGGCCATGACCAGAATGTCTCCGGTCCCAGATTGAACGCACGCTACGAGTTCACGCCGACCACGCGGCTGCTTCTTGCCTGGGGCGATTACTACCAGTTCCAGCCGGTAGAGGCGCTGCAGGTCGAAGACGGCGTGGAAACGTTCGGCGAAGCGACGTATTCCCGACATGTCATGCTCGGTCTACAGCACCGGTTTCGATCCGGTCTGTACTTTAACGCAGACATGTATACAAAGCGGTATCTCAAGTTGCGACCGCGCTTTACAAACCTGTTCGACAGCTACGAACCCATACCGGAGGCCGAACCGGACCGATACCGGGTGGATGCTGCGACTGCCGAGGCGCACGGACTGGAGATCGTTGTGAAGCGTCCGTCGATTAGCGGGTTCTCCTGGTGGGCAAGTTATACCTATGCACGTACGGAGGATCGAATCCAGGGCGTCGACATTGCACGCGAATGGGACCAGCCACACGCATTGCATGCGGTCCTGAACTGGCAGGGAGCAAACTGGAACTTCAACCTGGCGTCTTCCTGGCACAGTGGATGGCCTCGCACCGAAGCCGAGCTCGGCACGGTCGATACGCCGTCCGGACCGCAGCTATCGGTGGTCCCCGGCCAACGCAACGCAGCGCGTTATGCGGACTATTTTCGAGTGGACACGCGTATCAGCCGGGACGTGCATCTGAAGCGCGGCACGTTTACGTATTTCTTCGAGATCTACAACCTCTTCGACACACAAAACCCATGCTGCATAGACGAAGTATCAATCAATCCGGGTCCGGAGCTTCGCATCAGCGAGGACAACTGGTTACCGCGCATGCCTTCGTTCGGGTTCCGCTGGACCTTCAGCTGACGGCAATCAAAGCGCCCGGCAGGGACGGCCTGATAGAATCGATCTGAATCGATTATCGTTTGCGCCACGCGCAAGGGGGCCATCGTGGCAAAACCAATAGTGAATATCGACGAACTCGAATACGAGTCCTTCGGCAAAGGTGAGAAATTTCGTGCCGCCAGGGCGCACGTATCCCCGCTGATCGGCGCCCGCATGCTGGGCTACGCCGTCATCCGTGTCGGGCCCGGAAAACGGGCCTGGCCCTATCATGCTCATCATGCCATCGAAGAGATGTTTTACGTTCTCTCGGGCAGGGGAACGCTGCGTCATGCCGGCGAGGAGTACGCCATTCGCGCCGGGGATTTTATCTGTTCGCCGCCGGACCCGGCTCAACCGCACCAGATCATCAACAGTTCGGACGAAGAACTCACGTACATTGCTCTCAGTACAGAAGGCAAGACAGACGTGATGCTGTATCCGGATTCCGGGAAATATGGCGTATGGCATGGCGACTCCCTCAACATACAATCGCCGGACAACTTCCTGCTATTCGCGCGCGAAGAGAACGCCGTCGATTACTGGGACGGCGAAACAGACGAATGACGGGCACCGACAGGCGGACCTGCTTCAGGACACCATCCCGGTTGGTCATCTGATGTAGAATTGCAGGATCCAACCCGGAGCCCCGTCAGGGAGACGATTCATCCATGAGCAAAGCAATTGTCACGCTGTCAGTTATCGGACTCATCCTGGTCAGTGCCGAGGGACTTGCCCAGAGCGCCGAACGGGGCGCGGAATCCTTCAAGGTCTGCGCGGATTGCCATGGCGCCCAGGGCCAGGGGAACCAGGACAAGGGCGCGCCGAAACTGGCAGGCCAGGCGAGCTGGTATCTCGCGCGGCAGATCAAGAATTTCCGTGACCGGATAAGGGGCGGCAGCGATGTCGATGCGCGCGGTCACACCATGTCGCAGATCGCAGAGAAACTGACGTCCGACCAGGCGATCCAGGACCTCGTCGCGTATATCGGTACGCTGCCCGAGCAGCCCCCTGCCCGCACGATCGACGGCGATGCCGGCAGCGGCGCAAAACTCTACTCGACCTGTGCCGGCTGTCACGGCGAAAAGGGTGAGGGCAGTCTCGACAAGGGCGCCCCGGTGCTGGCCGGGATGAGCGACTGGTACCTGCTGGCTCAGCTCGATAAGTTCAAGAGCGGCGCGCGCGGCGCGGACATGGACGACATTCACGGCGGCGAGATGGCGCCGAACGCGGAAGCGCTGGCAGACGAGCAGTCGATGCGGGACGTGATCGCGTATATCGACACGCTCTAGGGCCGTGTCAATGCCCCGCCGGGGCCGGGACCTCGTACCAGGTCTTGTACCAGAAGATCTCCGGGCGGCCATTGCCGTTCCAGTCGCCGACGATCGGAAACGTGCTGCCGTTACCGACTTCGGTCAGGAATTCGCCTGTACGGCCGGATAACCAGACGCCCGTGCCGCCGCCCTTCTTGCCCGGCACATCGAGCCAGCCATCGCCGTCGATGTCCTCGAACGCATCGTACAACTCCACCGGATGCGCGCCGCCAAGCAGACCGGACAACGAAGTGTCCCACAGCAGTTCGTCGGTCGCCGGCCGCCAGGCGAGGAAGTGCTTGCCCGACACGAATACGAGTTCCATTACGCCGTCGCCATCGAGGTCCCGGTAGACGGGCGGGTACTTGGTCTTGATCTCCGCCGGAGCCTCGTAATCCGCGAGTTCGGTACCGTCGGCATCCAGCAGGCGGATCCGATCCTCGAGCACGGCGATGAATCGTTCGCCGTCGTTAAGCGGCACGATCTCCAGCACGTCGCCCGGCGCAGTGTGGCTCCAGAGCACCTTTCCCGACAGCAGCGAAATCATGCGCAGCTCGCTGCGGTTATCTCCGAAAACGAGGTAGCCCCGGTGGTCGCCGTCGCCGAATACCTGCCAGCTCGGCATTGTCGTCAGGCCACGTTCTACGGCTCCGTCGTAGACCGGCGTGCCGCTTGCCGGGTCGAGGACAAGTATCTCGCCCGGTGAGAACAGAACCGGCAACAGCGTCCCCTTCTCGATGAGCATCGAGAACTGGCGTCTCGAGGCCGGCGTGTCACCTTGCAGTGCACGACTCCATACGATGCTGCCATCGTCGCTCGACAGGCCCAGCAACTCCCGGCGCGCGTCGTCACTGATCAGTATCGTTGCACCGCTGCCGTGCACGCGCGGCGCGACCCACTGGAACCGCGTCTCGTCCCACGCTTCGCCAGCCGACTTGCCGGCGCGCAGGTCCCGATGCCACAACGCAGACCCGTCGTCGTCGAACGCGTACAGGTCGTAGAGGTCGATCTGACCGTTCGGGCGGATTACCGGTGCGACCACGTAGCTCACGTCGCCGGCCGTAAACAGCGGTACGTTTGCGAAGCCCAGCAGCAGGCCGTTCGCGATACCGACCAGCACCATCTCCACCTTGCCGATGCGATCGCCCGCGCCGACGATGAACTCGAGCGCGGGATCATCGTCGAGGTTGACCGGGACCAGGCCGGCCGCGTACCCCTCTCCGACGGGCACCCCGAACCGGCTTCCGGTGTCGTCGATCTGGAACAGCTGCAAGGACAGGTTGTTCCTGTCACGGTCCAGCGCGATAAATTCCTGCTGTCCGTCTGCGTCGACGTCATAAAAGGTGCCGAGGCGACCGCCCCTTCCCCAGGTCGCCTTGAACAGCGCCTTGCCTTCACGCTGCTTCAGTTCGTCCAGGACGATCGGGAAATCGTCGCCGGCCTTGGCGGTTCCCGGCATGAGGAGGGGCAGGAAGATCAGGATGCCGATCGGCAAAATCCGGGATCCGGCTGTGGACACCATCTGCGGTCCCCTGTTGGTTATTGTTTTTTTCCGGCGATTCCAGGGCGAGTGTAGCGGAATGCGGCGGTTAATCCACTACGCTACCATAGGCATGATGCCCGAAGAGAACCCGATCAATATCACTCGCATCGATCACGTCGTCCTGCGCGTCGCGGATCTCGAAAATATGATCGCCTTCTACCGGGACGTGCTGGGTTGTCGACTGGAACGCGGCCCCGGCGAGATCGGCCTCGCGCAGCTGCGCGCCGGCGACTCGCTCATCGATCTCGTCGACGCCTCCGGCAAACTGGGTCGACAGGGCGGTGCGGCACCCGACCACGGCGCACCGAACGTCGACCACGTCTGCTTCGCCGTGCATCCCTGGGACGCCGATGCCCTGATCGGGCACCTGAGAAAACACGGCGTCGAGCCGGGCGAGGTCGCCGCTCGCTATGGCGCACTCGGGATGGGGCCGTCCGTCTACATCAGTGACCCGGAAGGCAACATCATCGAATTCAAGGGAGCCTGACCGGGTCGCCTGCGCGGAACTACCAGTTCGCCCTCGCTTCGGCCTGCAACTCCTTCACGCCTTCCTCGTCGATCGGCTCGAACGTGCCGAGTCCGCAGGTGGCACCGGCCGTAAGCCCGAACGGCGCCTGGTCCAGCACGGTTATCATGTCGAGGTTGCAGAGCTCGTTCTGTGATGTGCGGTACATGTACGGCTTGCCCCGCGTCAGACCGGGACAGGCCCGCGGCAATGTATTGACGTACAAGTCCTTCCCGGTAAGCCGAAACAGGATGTGCTGCTTGTCGATTATGTCGGTGGACTGGATCCTCGACAGGCTGACACACTTCACGCCCGACTGATCGCCCACCGGTTCACCGGCAAGGACCGGAGCGGGAATGCCTGCGACCGCCAGGCCCGCGAAGATAATTCCATAGAGAAACCGTTTCATGAGGAGGCCTCCATTCTCGATTGCCATGGCCCATTGGACCTCACCGACCGGGTTAAGTTTTCCTCCCGCGGATGCCTTAAGGAAACTCTGATCAATTCGAAATGGAGTCGTCATTGCGAGCGAAGCGAAGCAATCCAGTGTTTGAAATCAACGACCTGTGGATTGCCGCGTCGCTTCGCTCCTCGCAATGACGAATTGATCAGAGTTTCCTTA
>Ga0210095_1000004_pt1 | contig 160430 bp, 148 predicted proteins | sample China_Galinas_PW_FD_184861 | JGI IMG/M metagenome (GOLD analysis project Ga0210095, IMG submission 184861) | Wetland microbial communities from San Francisco Bay, California, USA, that impact long-term carbon sequestration - China_Galinas_PWA_D1... | ecosystem: Environmental > Aquatic > Marine...
CGGCATGAAGGGTCTTCTCTGCTCCCTGGCCATTGCCTGCCTGCTGTTGGCGGCTTGCCACGGGTCGACGGACCTGACCTGCGACGACGAGAGTCCATATATGGACGCCCATGCGTCGCCGCCCATCAAGGCACCGGAGGGGCTCGATAACCTGGATCCGCTCAAGGAAGTGCCGCTGCCGAAGGCAAACCCCCAGCAGCCGCGGCCGAAGGGCTCGAATTGCCTGGAACTGCCGCCGGAGATCGAAGGCGCGACCGGAACCTGACCCGGCAAAGGCGCGCGCACCCGATTACAATTGCTCGAACGGAGAGGTGGCTGAGCGGCTTAAGGCGCTCGCTTGGAAAGCGAGTGTACGCTAATACCGTACCGCGGGTTCGAATCCCGCCCTCTCCGCCATAACACTAGAGAAAACAGACCGGTCGAACTAGGAGGAATCCTCGATCCCGAGCCGCGACCGCAGCCACTGGTGAAAGTCCCAGAGCATGTATTCCTGCGGCACCAATACGCCATGCTCGAAGCGGTTGCTGTGCAGCCCCCGCTGGTTCAACTCACAGGCCTCGCTGTCCTGGCGGATGACGCGTTCGGCGAGCCCGGTAATCCGTTCGATGGTATCCGTATCGACGTCGCCGAATTCTCTCGGCAGCAGCCAGTCCACGACCAGTTCGATCCGTTCCGGCCCGGTCGGCACGATCCTGACGCTGCGCGCGTAATCCGGGTGGCCGACGACGAACATGCTGCCCGGAATGGACATGAACGCGACGCCGGCTTCTCGCTCGGCGTCCGTCAGGCCGGGCAGCGGCGGCAACGTGCTCTTGCCGTCCAGCGTCCAGGTCTCGGCACTCGCTGCCACGCGGCCGAACCCCTCGTCGCCGTCGAATGCCGGCGTCCAGCCGGGTAAATCCGCATCCTTGAACACCGCTTTCCTGTAGACGGGCATTATCTTGCACAGCTCCGGGTGAAGGCGCGGGCAGTGATAACACTCCGAATAGTTTTCCCAGAAGAGCTTCCAGTTGCAGTCGACTGCGTAGATCTCCTGATGCGCCGAATGCATTCGATCCAACGGCCAGTTCTCGAGATACTTCTTCTCGTCGCCGAGAAATTCGCCCAGGTCCCGGTCCGGCGTATCGGCGAAGTTGACGAATACGAAGCCCTTCCAGACATCGACGTGGACTCCGAAAAGCGAATAATCGGCCGCGTTGAAATCCTCCGTCTCCAGCCTGCCCGGCGTCGCAATGAGCTGGCCATCCAGCGAATAGGTCCAGGTGTGGTAGGGACAGATAATGCGGTCGTTGCGGAAACGGCCGCGAGCATCCTTGCAGATCAATGAACCGCGGTGCCGGCAGGCATTGTGCCAGGCTCGCAGGGCGCCGTCGGCGTTGCGCGTCACGATGACGTTCTGGTCCCCAATGCCGGCGGTAAGGTAATCGCCCTCCCGCGCCAACGATTCGGCGCGGCCGACACACACCCAGTCGCGGTACCAGATGTTTTCGAGTTCCCGCCGATAGTGTTCCGGATCGTAATACCAGCTGGCGGGCAGCGAAGGTCTGACCCCTGGCAATTGACCCATTACTTCCGTCGTCGAAGCCGAGGTGCAGGAATTGTACCCCGACAGGCCCGGCACAGGTCAGTGGGACGGAGCCGGTTCCTGCAGCGAGGCAGTGGCGCATGTTGGTCGTCGGGCACGCATCGCCCACCGCCGGACCGACAGGAATGTCGTCAAGACCAGGAGCAGGAGCGGATCCGAGGATCCGCCGCCGCCACCGCCGCTATTGCCACTACCACCGGAGGGCGGTGGCTGTGTCGGCGGTGGAGATGTGGATGGGCCGGTGCTGAATACACCGATGCCGCCTTGTATCTCGACAGTGCCGTTCACGGTGCCATCCAGGTCGTCCGTGCTGCCATCCACGAGTTCGATGTGCATGGTTTTGCCGTCTGCCGAAACAGTCTGCGTCCCTTCAAATGTCCGCCAACCCATTGCCGGCGAATTGGCCGTCCAGCGTGATCCGTCGCCGAACTGAGCCGGCGTATACAAGTTCAATGTCGCCGATCCCGACGCGGCGAGCACTCGTAGCAGCCAGACCCCAAAGGGTGTTTCCTGGCCCGGATCTGCGTCAACGTCGCCGCCAGACGTGGGGAGTTGCGCCTCGTTGTATACGAGGTCGCCGCCGTCCACGGACACGCCGAGTGGCAGCCCGTTTGTGGGGGACATCGTCAGCATGTCGTCGGGAAAACCCGTGATGCCGTTGTCCTGCACCGAGAAGACGATGTCGTCCGTATCGCTCATGCCGCCCTCGTCTTCGGCTTCCAGCACGATCGTCAACAACGCCGGACTCGCCGCCGCCGGGACGGCGGGTGCCACGAAGGTCGGCGTCGGACCCTCGCCGCTGAACACAACGTCCGGGCCGTCCGTGACCTGCCAACGGTAGTGGGCGATGTCGGAGTCCGTCGAGAAGGATTCCCGGGCATCGAGCGTATGGCTGGTTCCTTCCGTAATCGGGTCGTCGCCGCCGGCGTATGCGGCGACAAACGAAGTCCGGACGGGAACAGCGCTGTTGAAGCGGATACTGCCGACGACCGGCGGGACCCAGTCGGCGCATTGTTGCTCGTAGTCCACGGCAAGAGACTGGAGCCGGTCACCGAGCGTCTGCACCTGCAGAACGTCGAACCAGCCGGAGTATTCGCACGGCGTGTCGAGGTAGATGTCCGCGTGCGCACCGCCGGCATCCCGACTGGTAGGGGTGTGTGTGTAATGCCGGCCTTCCTCGATCAGCGTGTCGTTCGGACCGTAGAAGTCGAATTCGAAGTGGATGTTGACAAGGGTTTCGACGTACACGTCTATCGCATTGCGAACGATTTTGATGTCGCCGAAATACGAATTGTTGTCATTGAGAACGACGTCACCCTGCAGGTATGGGAAGGGCCGAACTCCCTCGTGCAGGTAGGCGATATTGCGCGGCGCCAGATCGTCAAGGATGGTAACGCCGACCGTATCAGCGTCTGAATTGCCGTCATCGTCCCGCACCGACAGTTCGAATTCGGCGACGGCCGTGTCCTGGGCAATCTCCGGCGCGACGAACGACGGCGTCGGCGAAGTGGGATCATCCAGCGCGACTACGGGGCCGGAAATCTGCGACCAGGCATAGGCGACGATCTGGCCGTCGGCGTCGCTGGAGTTCAGGCCGTTCAAATGTACCGTGCTGCGCTCGGCGGCAACGAGGTCGCGTCCGGCGGCGGCGTTGGGTTCAGGCGGCCGCAACGGAATTGCGCTGTTGAACCTGAGCGCGCCCCTCAGGACGGCATCCCTGAAATCGCAGTGTTGCTCGAAATCGACGGCCAGGGACTCGGGAGAGCCGTCAGGCCGCCATGATACTTCGTACACCACGAAGCGCCCGGTCGAAAAAAGGCAGGCCAGGTGATGCGCGCTGACATCGATTCCGGGAAAGCCAGCATTCGAATTTGGTCGCACCGCAAGTTCATAGTTGCCTGGTGTCAGTGGCTCACCGTTCGGTGCCTGGAACTGGAGGTCCCAGTGTTCGGCACCGTCGGCCAGGATGTTGACGTCGTTCGTCGAATTCGAAATCGATCGAAATTCCAGATCGTCGACGTCGAGGTGTACGTTGCGACCCTCACCGATCGGATCGCCCGGTTCGCTCTCGATATCGATTGCGGAGTAGGGGACGCCTTCCGGGATCACGGTAACAGTATGGGTCGTCGTCGATACACGGCCGTCGTTGGTTGTGATCGTTACCTTGAATTGTAGGTCGACCGGTCCGGTGCCCGTCACGTCCGGGGTGAAGGTCAGCGTAGGTGCGTTCGGGTCGGTCAGTGTCACCGGCGGACCACCGATCTGCTGCCAACTTACGGTTGCGATCCCCGTCGGCCCGGCGTAGGAGCCCCCACTGTCCAGGCTGACGACCGAACCGGAAATGACCGTTCCGTCGCCGGCAATAGAAGCGATTGGATCGGGCGCAACGTCCGGGATCGTGCTGTTGTAACGAATGATGCCGGTCGATACCGTGGTGGGCGGGAGATCGGCACAAGCCTGTGTGAAATCGATCGCCAGGCGGTCGATCGTCCCGTCCGCCCGTCTAGCGAGTTCGTGGACAATGACGTCGCCGGTCCCGTCGTTACAGCCCCGTCCGTTGCCGGAGAACCTGACGTAGGGCCGAGTGATGTCTTCGGGAAAGCTCGAGAAGTTCGGGTAGACGCCCGGTACGAGCGTCGTTCCCGTCGGCGGTGCGACCTCGATGCTCCAGGTGCCTTCGAAGTTCGTGTCCATGTCCAGCGTAACGCCGTCGCGGGTACCTTCCGGCGACTCGGCCGGGTTGGCGCTGAATATGGCATCGTTGTCGGTGAAGAAGCGGTCCTCTCCCCACATGATGAAATCGAAATTGACCGGGTCGGCGAACAAGCGTGCGTAATTCTTCGGATCATCCGGTCCGAGCACGGTTACATTTACCGAGCCCGTGTCGGTGTAGCCGGCGTCGTTCGTGACGGTCAGGTCGAACGACATGTCGCCCGTTCCGGGATCGACGACCGGTGCGACGAACGATGGAGCGTCCGTGTCGGGGCCGGCAAGAGCTACGGTTTGCCCCGACGCCTGTTGCCAGCTGTACCCGGCGATCGGCGTCAGGCCCCCTGTGGAGTAGCCGGCGTCGAGGTTGACAGCATCGCCGGAAAACGCGATCCGGTCGGGCCCCGGAGCGGCCGTCGGTGCACGGCTCGTGACCGGTACTGTGCTGTTGAAACGCAGGATGCCGGTCATCTGAACGGGATCCAGATCTTCACAGCGGTGCAGGAAGTCGACTGCGAGGCGGTCAAGCACGCCGTTGGGCTCGAACGCCGCCTCGCGCACGACATAGCTGCCGCGGTTTGCGCTGCAACCGCTACTTTCTTCCGAATAGCTGAGCTCTGCAAACGAGGTGCCTCCCGGTAAGCGGCTCCCGACGTAGTAGATGCCCGCACCGAATCGCTTCGGGAACGGCACACCCATGGTCACACCGAAGTCCTTTCGTTCCGGTGTCGGGTCGCCGGGCTGGGCGGTATAGGTCAGCCAGAGACTGTTGGGATATCCATATCCCCATCGGATACCCGCCGCGTCCAGCGGGCCGGCGACGGTCCGGGCCGGACCGCTCAGGTAGCCGTCCCCGTAGTCTGCGTTGAAGAGCGTTTGCTGTGTCGGCGATTCGGAGACGGTAACGATGACGCTGTCGGCGGACGACCGCATCGAGGTGTCGGTCGTCACGAGCCGGAACTCGAGAAACTCGTACTCGTGCGCGTCGAGGACGGGCGCCGTGAACGTCGGGAATGCGGTTGCCGCGCCGGTCAGCACGACCGCCGTGCCGCGTACCTGGGTCCACTGGTAGGTCAGGGGCGAACCGTCTACCGCTGTCGAGGCACTGCCGTTCAGTTGTACGACTCCGGCAGGCGCGACGAGCTGATCCTCGCCGGCATTTGTGGCAGGCGCACCGTCCCACGGTGGCAGCGAACTATCGATCCGGATCGACGCCCTGAGCGGTGCTCCCAGTCCTTCGCAATAGAAGGTCAGGTCGACCGCGAACTGCAGCAGCGTCGAGCCGTCGGGGGATTCCGTGATTTCCCTGATCTCGAATTCACCGCTGCCTTCGTTGCAGCCCTTGCCGTTGCCGGACACGTCGAGCAACGGCGCGCCGGCATCCCGGTAGGCATGGCCTTCGGCACCGGTTACCGGGCCGACGGTCAGCGGCTGGTTGTCTGCGGCCGCGAACTCGAAGTCGAACCAGGCACCCTGATCGGTATTCTCCTGGAAGCGCAGGCGGTAACCCTGGTCGAATTCTTGCGCCGGGGGCCGTTCGATGATCAAGGTGCCATCGCTGTCGTCGAACGACAGGCTTTGCGCATCGACGATGTAGTTGCCGGCATCGCCCTCGATCGCAATTTGGAATGCGGCATGCGCCGGCATGGCTGCCAGCAGGCACACCGCAAGCGCGACGAAAGGCCAGGTTGAATGGGCGCGTACTTTCATGCCAGTCACTACTAGTTCTTGTTCTGGCGACCGGAGTGTGAATTATCTCACAGATACGGCGGTACCGCCGCAAACCACGGCGTCCGAAAATGGACACCTACCACGCCATTCGCTCTCCAGCATAGGTCAGGAACGTGCCGTTGTCGTCCGGCGACAGGCCGTCGACGACTTTCAGTATCCCGTGCACGGATTCCTGCACCGTGATCGGCGCCTTCGGTCCACCCATGTCGGTCTTAACCCAGCCCGGGTGCAGCACGATGCAGATGAAGCCCTCCGGGCCCAGTTCGGCCGCCAGCGATCGGGTAAACATGTTCAGTGCCGCCTTGCTCTCGCGGTAGCCGTAGAAGCCGCCGCTGGTATTGTTCGCGATGCTGCTGATGTCGCTGGTCATATTGACGATCAGCTTTCGATCTCCCGCGCGCAGATTGGGCAGCAGCGCCAGCGTGACTCGGACCGGCCCGACGGTATTGACGGCGAGGGTCCGGTTGTACTTGTCGATATCGACCTCCCCGAGCTTCCACATGAGGAGCTGTATGCCGGCGTTGTTGATCAGTATGTCGATCGGGCGGCCGCGGAGATCGGCGGCCAGGCGGTCGACACTGCCCTGATCGGTCACGTCCAGCTGTTCGACCTCGGCGCCGAGTGCCTTCAGCTCGGTCGCTTCGTCCGGTTTACGGGCCGTGCCGATGACGTGCCAGCCCGCCGCGGCATATTCGCGGGCGAGTTCGAGCCCGATGCCGCGGTTGGCGCCCGTGATCAACACGGTCGGGTCCGCGGCTTCGGCGCGGGTCTGTGCGCCGGCGCCGGATGTCGCCGGCGCCATCGACAGGAGGACGAGTATCGCCACGGCAACGTAGCGGTGCCCTCCGGCACCGAGGGCCGTCATGGCCCGGACCCCTGCAACTCCAGCTCCAGCGGCTCTTCGAGTTCCCGGGCCTTGTGCCGGAGGTAGTCCGTGAAACCGGCGGCGGTCGTGATGCCGTCCGGCTCCTGGCTCCAGGCGGCGCCGAACCAGTACTCGACCTTGCCGTCCGTCGGCCGCAGCACGACGACGTGCGACAGCTCGTCTTCGGCACGCTCGATGACGTCGGCCTGGCGGTACAGGACCAGCATGCCGAGATCGTCGTCGGGACCGCTCAGCGACTGCTTGCCCCAGGTCGCGAAATAGCCGAAGCCGCCGTCGGTGCCGGGACTGCCGTCGATCAGCTCCGCCGCCGGATCTTTGACGATGCCGATCGCGATGTTGGAGAGTGGCTCGCTCATGGTGAGGCGCACGTGGACGAGCCGGCTGCCGGCGCTCATCGACAGGAGCGCCTTGACGTCCGTCTGCGACTCGCTCGTGTGCCATTCGTCGTAGAGTATCTCGAGCATCGAGTAGAGCGGCCCGCGATCCAGAATGCGCGCCGTCCGCGTCTCGACGTCGGAGACGCGCTCGACACCGGTGCCGTTCCAGAAGCCGAAGGCGCCGATGCCCAGGGAATCGCCGACCTTGAGTATGTCCATCCCCCAGTCCGAGGGTTCGTGATAGGACTCGTAGCCGTCCCGACCGATGTTCTGCAGCACCATCGCCCGCGTCTTCTTGCCGAAGATGTCGAAGCCGTTGCGCCAGTCGAGATAGAACCGGTAACCGACGCGGTCCGACTCGATACCCGGACCCTCGTAGCGGATGTATTCGGCATGGTCCTTGAAGTCCGGCGGGGTAACGACTTTGTTTACGTTGACGAACTGCCCGCCGACGTAATGCTGGCCCTCCCAGTGGCCGCCTTCCTTGACCGAGACCTCGGCCTGGGTGCGTGCCGTCGCCATGGCCGGTATGCCGGGCTTGATCGTGAAGGTTCGTGACTCGCCCGGGGCGTAATCGGTGACGATCCACATGACGTCGCGGATACCGTCGCCGTTCGTGTCGGCGAGCTGGGACGGGACCGGCCGCTTCCCGTCGCGGACGACGAGCGTCGCGTCCTGGGGTATCGGGATGCCCGCCGCGCCGAGATCGACCGCGACGGCGGCGTCGTAGCGGGCGTCGTCCGACGGGTTCCTCACCGTCAGCTGTGGCGCCTGCGGCTGCTCGGCCTTGCCGCAGCTGCCGAGAACAAGCAGCCCGCAGGTAACGGCCAGCGCGACCGCGCCGTCCAGGAAGGGTCTGTGACCGAATGCCATGGCAGGCACCTCTTCAGGCTTTGGCAGGATCGTATTCTCGCTCGAAAAAGAATGCCCTGTCGCGCACTATCAGGACGGCCGCCAGTACCAGCAGCAAGCCCGTCTGGATGATCTTGCTGTCCGGATGAGTCGCGAATATCTCGTTGAAGTAGACGGCGGTGATATGGAATACGATCGCGACCAGGATGTTGCGCTTCGTCTTGTAGTACAGCCAGTTCATCAACAGCACGAACGGCACGATGCTGACCATGAAGTTCACGCCGTAGATCCAGCCGGTTTGCACCAGATTACTCTGGTAGTAATCGCGGATCGAGGCCAGCGGCATGTGCCAGATCGCCCAGAAGACGCCGAATACCAGCGACGTGAAGAACAGGTTCATCCGGTTGCGCAGGCAATCGGTGCCGTAGGAGTGCCAGGCCAGCTCCTCGAGGATCGGCGCGATCAGCAGCATGAACCACACCGGGAAGACGCCGGACGAGAACGTGAAATGCCCCGTGATGACGAATTGCGACGCACTGTATCCGAACAGCAGGGAGATCGCCTGCGCGGCGAGAATGCTCGCCGGCATCAGGAAGAGAGCCAGTACGTAATACACTGGATTCGCCGAGCCGAAATTGAACAGCCGGGCGAGGACGTCCTTCCGCAGATCCGGATCCCTTCCGATGAGCCACCACGCAACCGCGACGGGGCACAACAGGCCGCCGAATGCGACGACGCTCGCCACCGCGAGATGTTCGTCGTCGAGGGGAGGGCGGTGGCTGATGTAGCCCGCCGTGAGCCACAACGCCCAGGGCAGGATTGTTGCTAGACTGTAGAAACGAACCGGATATTGGTAGCGGGAAATTTTCATCGTTCGAAGCGTGCATGCAGCCGGAAATCCGGCGCAGCGAACGACGATTGTCAGCCAGGCGACGAAGCATTTCAAATCGGCGATGAATCACGACGAGTTCGAAGATGCGGTCTTTGCGGCCCTCGGGCGGCTGCCCGGCTGGGTGCGGGAAGCGATGGAGAATATCGAGCTGATCGTGCTCGACGAAGCGGATGCGGAACTCGACCCGGACGGCGAGGGCCTGCTCGGCCTGTACGTCGGCCTCCCATTGCCGGAGCGTGGTACGGAATACGCCGGTGAACTGCCGGACGTGATCTATCTGTTCCGCCATCCGCATCTCGAACTCGGCCTGTCGCGCGAGGAGCTGCGTGACGAGATCGAGAAAACGCTGATCCACGAGATCGCGCACTACTTCGGTATCGACGACGATCATCTCGACGAGATCGGCTGGGGTTGAGGACGCTATGAGGAGAACCAGGAAACCGCTGACCGGACGGATACTCGCGCGAGTCCCGGCGTTCGTGCTGATCGCGGCGGGACCGCTGTATGCCGCGCCGGCCAAGCAGACAGTCACGATCGAGATCGATGCGGGCAGGACGGTGGGTGAGATGGTGCCGATGTGGGCGTACTTCGGCTACGACGAGGCCAACTACACGTACCTGGCGAACGGACGCAAGCTGCTTGGCGAGCTGGCCGCACTGAGTCCGGTGCCGGTGCACGTCCGCGCGCACAATCTTCTCAATACCGATGACGGACCGCGGGTTGCGCTCAAATGGGGTTCGACCAATGCGTACACGCAAGACGCCGCGGGCAAGGCGGTCTACGATTGGACTATCGTCGACCGTATCTTCGACACGTGGGTCGAGAACGGCATGCAGCCGCTGGTCGAGATCGGCTTCATGCCGCGCGCGCTGTCGACGAAGCCCGATCCCTATCGGCATCACTGGGCGCCCGGCGCGCAATACAACGACATCTTTACCGGCTGGGCGCAGCCGCCGACCAACTATGCGCGCTGGGCCGAACTCGTCTTTCGTTGGGTGCGCCACAGTGTTGAGCGATACGGCGAAAGAACCGCCGCGACCTGGTCGTGGGAAGTCTGGAACGAGCCGAACATCGGCTACTGGCAGGGCACGCAGGAGGAGTACTTCAAACTATACGACTACACGGCCGATGCCGTGAAGCGTGCGTTGCCCACCGCCCGCATCGGCGGGCCAACGACCACGGGACCGCGCTGGGACCAGGCCGCGGACTGGTTACGGGCGTTCCTCGAACATTGCGCGGCGGGCACCAACTACGCGACAGGGAAGCAGGGGGCACCACTCGATTTCATCTCCTATCACGCCAAGGGTGCACCGAAGGACGTCGACGGCCACGTGCGTATGGACATGGGCGCCGAACTCGGCGACATCGCGACGGGCTTCGCGATCGTCGCGGATTCCGCGTTCCCGAAGCTGCCGATCGTCATCGGCGAGGCCGATCCCGAAGGCTGCGCGGCCTGCTCGTTCGCGTCGGGCTACAAGGGCAACGGCTATCGCAACGGCCTGATGTACGCGAGCTACACGGCGTCGTCGTTCGCCAAGATGTACGAGCTGGCCGATAGCTACGGCGTAAACCTCGAAGGCGCACTCAGCTGGTCATTCCAGTTCGAGGACCAGCCGTGGTTCGACGGCTTCCGATCGCTGGCGACCAATGGTGTCGACAAGCCCGTCCTGAACGTGTTCCGCATGTTCGGCATGATGCGCGGCGCACGCGTCGCGGTACGCGTCGACGAGCCGGTCACCGCGGCCGTCGTGCTGGAGCACGGCGTCCGCGGCGCGCGGCCGGACGTGGATGCGCTCGCGAGCCGGACAGATCACGAACTGGCCGTACTGGTCTGGAACTACCACGACGACGACGTCCCGGCGGCAGACGCACCGGTCGTGCTCCGGTTGCATGGCCTGCCCTCCGGCAGGGCGCTGCTCGAGCACTACCGAATCGATGCGACGCACAGCAACGCGTATGCCGTGTGGAAGAACATGGGCCGTCCGCAGCAGGTCATGCCCGCCGACTATGCGAGGCTCGAGCGCGCCGGCAAGCTCGAATTGCTGGATGCCCCGGAGTGGATCCGTGTGGCGGACTCCGGGGTATCCATCGCGTTCCCGCTGCCGCGCCAGGCAGTCTCGCTGCTGCGCCTGAGCTGGTAAACGGCCCGGACGAGTCTCCTACCAGACGAACCAGGCCTGCAGGAACAGTGAGTCGTTGTCCGACGCATTCCTGCCGAAGCCATCGTAGTTGGAACTCGCGCCGTTGAACTTCTCGTAGCCCGTGTACTGGAGCGTCATCTGTACGTTCTGCCAAGGGAAATAGGCGACCTGGGCGAGGTAGCCGCGGCTGTCGGGACTGCCGGTCGCGCTGCCGTCGACTTCGCCGGGTGCGTAGAGGACGTTATCCCTGTCACCCGTGGTGTCGAATACGCCCGCCGCAAATTCCCAGGGACCAACACCGTAACTCCCGTCGACGCGCAGCGTATCCAGGCCGTTCGTACGGTTGGCGGAATCGCCCGCGGCAAAGGTCGCGTCCAGCTTCTGATTCTCATGGATAAGCGTGCCGTGGACGGTCAGTTGACCGCCGTGGAGTGGCCGTTCGTATTGCACGTCTGCCGCCTCGTCCTTGTATTTGTCGGTGCCGCCGCTGACGCCGTCGGGGATCATGTCGGCCCACATCCCGTAGGCGCCGACCTCAAGGGTGTTCGCGCCCCATACGTGTTGCCAGGCGAAGCGCAGGTACGGCGCGAAAGAATCGATCGTCATCTCGCTGTCGGCGGACGGCGCCGCTGTGCCGAGATGCGCCGAGCGATAAAACGTAGTTGCCAGGTAATACGTATGGTCCAGCCACGCGTATGCTCCAACTCCGGCCGCGTCCTGGCCCAACGCCCCGTCGATCAGGGTTGCGGCCGCCGGTCCCGGTGCGACATCCGAGCCGGCGAAAGGGAATCCCCACGCCGGAGTCGAGTTCCAGAGATCTTCCATCGTCGGATTGTTGTTCATGACGAAGCCGTAGTTGACGGGTTTGGAACCGATGCTGGTGTTGTCTGCATACCTGAACTCGGCATTGTCCATGCCGAACTTGTCGTCTTCCTGGCTGTAGGTCAGCTGCACGAACGAGCCGATTTTCGGCGATATCCGTCCGGCAACAAATATGCTCGCCTGTTGCGGAAACTGGAACGCATTGTTCTGAGTATCCGGGACCCGGGCCGCGAGGTTCGTGTACGACGTCTGGAACATGACCGAGAACGGCGGCAGATCGTTCAGTCCCAGTGTCTGTTCGCCTTTGCCGGCGGATTTCAATTGTGCGCTCGCCGCCATCGTGTAGCCGGACGCCTTGAACTGGCGGCCGAAGGCATTCAATTTCGGGAATCGGGTGTGGCAACCGCCACATTCCATGTTCATCTGACGGGCGAAGCTGGGTACGGCATGCGCGTTCCTGGCCGGAGCCATTACGGCCAAAACGCATGCGATTAGACTGAGTATGAGGGCTCGCGAAGAGTTCCTGATCATGGCCTTGTTCCTTGACCTCGTTTGGGGGTGTTCAGTGGACTGAGATGCCTGCCCGAAGTTCTGCAGGTATCGACCGGACCGGTATATCTACCTATGGAACCCGACCACTAAATTGGATAAACCTAATATTCGTGACGGCAGCGGATCGCCTGGTCCGGATCTGGAGGTTCCATGAAATTCGGCACGCGCTGGCCCCCGGTGCCCGCCGGCATTCTGCTGGGAATCAGCATGTTGCTGGCGTTCTTCATCGCCGGCCGGGGCATCGGCGCGAGTGGCGGTATGACGCGCTTCGTCGCCTGGATACAACACGGCCTGTTCCCGAAGGCTACCGAAGCCAGCGCCTACTTCCAGGGCTACTTCGCCGGCGGTGCGCACCCCCTCAATGACTATGTCGTGTTCATGCTGGTCGGGCTCCTGATCGGTAGCTTCGTCGCGGCCTGGCTGAGCGGCGAGTTGCGCGTCGAGGTATTGCGCGGGCCACGCAGCTCGATCGCCTATCGCCTGGTGCTGGCCCTCGCCGGTGGCGCACTGACCGGATTCGCGGCGCGACTCGCCCGCGGCTGCACGAGCGGGCAGGGCCTGGTCGGCGGCGCCGAACTGTCCGTCGGCGCCTGGGTATTCCTGATGTGCATCTTCGCCGGCGGCTGGCTGGTCGCCTGGTTCGTGAGGAAGCAATGGATTTGATCGCGCCACTTGCGAAATACGGCGTCATCTCCGATACCGTCAACCTCTGGCTGGCCGTGCCGACCGGTTTCGTGTTCGGCTATGCGCTGTTCCACGCCGGCTTCACCGACAGCCGGCGGATCGCCTGGGCGTTCTATTTCAAGGACGTCGGTGTGCCCGTCGTGATGTTCTCGGCGATCGCGACCGGCATGCTCGGCCTGTGGGGCATGAGCCTGATCGGCGTCCTCGATATCTCGCAGGTCTACCTCTTGCCGACCTTCCTGGCCCCGATGGCGGTCGGCGGGTTGATCTTCGGTTTCGGCATGGCGATCGGCGGCTATTGCCCGGGGACGGCGGCCGCGTCCGTGGCGACCGGCAAGCTCGACGCGCTGGTGTTCATCGTCGGCTTCCTGCTCGGCAGCCTGGTCTTCGGCGACCTGTACCCGGTGTGGGGTGACTTCTACAACAGCGACTACATGGGCGTGTTCCGGCTCGACCAGTGGCTCGGCATCGGCCTCGGCACGACGGTGCTGCTGATTGTCCTGGTCGCGGTGGCCGGCACGCTCGCCATGCGTTGGGTGCAGCATCGCTTCTGGCCGACGACCGAGACCGATCCGCAGAAGAGGGCCGTGCTGAAGTTGCAGGGTGTGCTGATCGGCGCCGCAGTGCTGATCGGCTTCGCGTTCAGTTTCTTCCCGACCTCGTCGTTTATCGACGAGTCGGTCGAAGCGCCGTACTACGTCGTGCCGAGATCGGGCACGGAAGCGTTGCCGACCGCTCCCGAAAAGCCGCCGGCCGGACCCACCGAATGAAGCGCCGCGAATTCATCAAGGTCTCGAGCCTGCTCGGCGCCGGCGCGGCCGTCGCGCCGTCGTTCATGCTCGGCGGTTGCGCGGCGCGGCCACTGCCCGGTACCGGTGCCGTCGTCTCGACCCCGACCGTCTGCGACATGTGTTTCTGGAAATGCGCGGGCGACGTCTACACCGAAGACGACCGGCTCTGGAAGATCACGGGCAATCCGGATGACCTGCACAGCGCCGGAAGACTGTGCACCCGCGGCACCGGCGGGCCCGGCGCCTACCTGGATCCCGACCGGTTGAAGAAACCGCTGATGCGGGTCACGGTCGACGGGCGCCAGACCTTTACCGAGGTCTCCTGGGACGAGGCGCTGCATTACATCGCGACGAAAATGCAATCGATCGCGGATACCGTCGGGCCGGAACGCCTGCTGCTGTTGCATCACGGTGCCGGTGGTAGTCATTTTCTGCACCTGCTGCGAGCCTACGGCTCCGACAGCCATGCCGAGCCCGCTTTTGCACAGTGCCGAGGCCCGCGCGACGTCGGCTTCCGGCTGACGGTCGGCGAGTCGGTCAGTTCGCCGGAACGCACCGACATGGCCAACGCGCGCTGCATCGTACTGATCGGCTCGCACATCGGTGAGAACCTGCACAACGCGCAGGTACAGACGCTGGCCGAAGCCCTGAACCGGGACGTCACGCTGATCACGGTCGATCCCCGCTTCTCGGTGCCGGCCGGCAAATCGCGCTACTGGCTGCCCATCAAACCCGGTACCGACATCGCATTGTTGCTGTCCTGGATGCAGGTGCTGATCGACGAGGAGCTGTACGACAAGGCCTACGTCGAGCAATACACGACCGGCTTCGAGCAGCTGGCGGCGCACGTGCGCGGCTACACGCCCGAATGGGTGTACCTGGAGACCGGCATCCGGCCGGAGGTGATCCGCGAGACGGCGCGTGAGATGGCGAAGGCCGCGCCGGCGACGATCGTACATCCGGGCCGCCACGCCACCTGGTACGGCGACGACACGCAACGCAGCCGGGCGATCGCTATGCTGAATGTGCTGCTCGGGTCGTGGAACCGCGAGGGCGGCTTCTACATCCCCGAGCGGGTCGACCTGCCGGACTATCCGCTGCCGGAGTATCCGACACCGAAACTCGCGGTTCACGACGCCTATCCCGGCAAGTGGCCGTTCGCCAACCAGGGCGTGACGAACGGCGTCATCGAGGCCTCGGTCGGGGAAGACGCATTCTTCAAGGGCTGGATCGTCTACGGCACCAACCTGCCGCAGACCGTGCCGGCGATCGAGGACAAGCTGAAGGCCGCCGCCGATTCGCTCGATCTCGTCGTCGTCGTCGAGACGATGCCATCGGAGATGACCGGCTATGCGGACGTGATTCTGCCCGAGTGCACGTACCTCGAGCGCTACGACGACCTGCGCAATTCGCCGGAGCGGCATCCGTCGCTGGCGCTGCGCATGCCGGCCTTCGAGCCGCGCTACGAGAGCAAGCCCGGCTGGTGGATCGCGAAACAACTCGGCTCGAAGCTCGGGCTCGAGGCGTACTTCCCGTGGCAGGACTACGCGGAGGTGCTCGACTGGCAGCTGCGTCAGGTCGGCAGCTCGCTCGAGGAGATGCAGCGCATCGGCGTCAAGAATTATCCGCGCAGGACCCAGATGTACTACCGCAAGGGACAGCCCGTTCGGTTCCGGACGCCAAGCGGCAAGATCGAGCTGTACTCGAAGCAGCTCGCGGCACGGGGTTTCGATCCGATACCGGTCTATACGCGCCCGGATCCGGTACCGGAAGGTTTCTATCGCCTGAACTACGGCCGCATGCCGTCGCACACCTTCGGCAAGACGACGAACAATCCGCTGCTGTTCCAGCTCGCGCCCGAGAACCAGCTCTGGGTGAATCCGCTGGTTGCGAACGACTGGTCGCTGGCCAGCGGCGACTACGTGCGCCTCGGCAGCACGAAAGGTGTCGTCAGTAATCCGATCCGCGTGCGCGTCACCGAACGCGTCGGTACCGACTCCGTGTTTCTGGCGCACGGCTTCGGCCACAAGTCGAAACGCCTGCGCCTGACGGCAGGCGTCGGCGCCGCCGACGGGGAGCTGATGGGCAACGTCAAGATCGATCCGCTCATGGGCGGCACGGGCATGCGCGCGAGTTTCGTTACGTTCGTGAAGGAACGGGGTGAGGGGGCCTGACGATGACGCGGTTTGCCATGGTCATCGATACTCGTACCTGCATCGGCTGCGGCGACTGCGTCGTCGCCTGCAAGACGGAGAACAAGGTACCCGAGGGACTGAACCGCGACTGGGTGGTCGAGGCCACGACGGGGACCTACCCGAATCTCAGTACCGAGTTCCGCTCCGAGCGCTGCAACCACTGCTCGAACGCGACCTGCGTCACGATGTGCCCGACCGGCGCCAGCCATCACTGGCGTGACACGAACATCGTGCTCGTGGACCCGAACAAGTGCACGGGCTGCAAGGCCTGTATCGCCGCGTGCCCCTACGACGCGCGGCTCGTCATGCACCCCGAGGGCTACATCGACAAGTGCACGTTCTGCCATCACCGTGTCGAGAAGGGGCTGGACCCGGCCTGCGTCGCGACGTGCCCGACACACTGCATGCATTTCGGTTCGCTCGACGACCCGAGCAGCGAGGTGAGCCAGCTGCTGAGAACCCGCAAGTACAAAGTGCTGAATCCCGGAACCGGGAACGAGCCCAACGTCTATTACCTGGTCTGAGGGACGGGAACGGAAGGTGGAAGAACTGCTCATAACGGCTCGCTCGAACGCACTGATCGATCCGAGCCTGCATATCTGGAATTGGCAGGTTGCCGTCTACCTGTTCCTGGGCGGACTCACGGCCGGGATCATGATCTTCGCCGCGGTGATCGCGCTGCTGAAAAAAGACGACGACGCACCGTTCGCCGCCTCGAAGCTCGCGGTGCTGGCACCGGTCGTACTGTCGATGGGCATGGCGGCCCTGTTCCTGGACCTGGAGCACAAGCCCTTTGTATTCCGCTTCTATACGACATTCCGTCCTCTCTCGCCGATGTCGTGGGGTGCCTGGATACTGCTCCTCGTCTACCCGGTTTCGATCCTGCAGATCTCATCTTCGCTGCGGCGCGGTTACCCGGCTGTGGCGGCCGTCGTCGACCGCTGGGCGCCCGGACGCGCATTGATCGACTGGTCCGAGGGGCAACGCCGCCAGATCTCATTGCTGGCCGTCCCCCTGGGCGTTGCCCTCGCCGTTTACACGGCGATCCTGCTGAGCGCGTTCAGCGCCCGGCCGTTCTGGAATACCGGTGTACTGGGTCCGCTGTTCCTCGCATCCGGAGTCTCGACGGCCGCCGCACTGGCGGCGCTGTTGTCGTCACACGGTGCAGAGCGGAAGCTGTTCACGCAGGTCGACATAGGGCTGATTTTCGCGGAACTCGCGCTGGTCGCGCTGTTGATTATCAACCTGGCCACCGGCTCGGCCCCGCAACTCGAGGCGCTGCATTGCTGCATCACCGGCGGCCCCTACACGATGGCATTCTGGGTGTTGTTCGTCGGCATCGGACTTCTAGTACCATTGGTGCTCGAACTTCTGGAAACAAACGGCTTCGGCCACTCGCTGGCGATCATTGCGGCCGTGCTCGTATTGTTCGGCGGGTACATGCTGCGCCAGGTGATGCTCGAGATCGGCCAGCAGAGCACGTGGACCCGATACGAGACGGAGTACAACGCGGAGCTGTTGCAGCGCCTGGAGGACCGATGAGAAAGATCGCACTCATTTCGTCAATACTGGTTATGGCGCTGGCCTGCGGCGCCTGTAGCCGGTCTCCGGCAACGGATGCCACGTCCCTTGCGGGAATCGCGCAGGCCGCTGCGCGGCAGGACGATCGCATCACGGTCGAGGATCTCGCGGCCCGGCTGGTCGAAGGCCGTGGTGACTTCCTGCTCGTCGACGTCCGGTCGCCCGACGATTACTCGCAAGGCCGCATCGGCGAGGCGGAGAACATTCCCATCGCCGAACTGGTATCGCCGGACTCGGTGGCGAAGCTGCCGACAGACCGCCCCATCTTCCTGTATTCCAACGGCTCCGAGAATGCGGCCAAGGCGGCCGTGCTGCTTCGCATAAAGGGGTTCGACGCACGGCTGGTCGCCGGCGGCTACAATGCCTGGCAAGCGCGAATACTGAATCCGGACGTCGCCGCCGCGCCGGTCCCCGGCGAGACGCTCGAGGCGGCCAAGCAACGCGCCTACGCCTGCCATTTCGCGGGCGGCGCCCCCTCGGAAGCGGCGGGGGAAGCGACTCCCTTCGTCCCGCCGGTGTTCAAGGAAAAAGAGGGCGAAGAACTGCCGCCGCCGCCACCACCGGCGGGTGAGGAGTCCTGCTGACCCGAGCTTGCGAGACCGGTACCCGATCAGTCCGGTAACGGAGCGCGCAGCACCGCCTCCACCTCACGCGGGCTGAGCGGTCGTTGCGCCGGGAATGGTGTGCGGCCGCCGAGCGAACGGTCGAGGTCGGTCCAGGCGTCCGCGGGCAGTCCATCGGGCAGCCGCCGCTCCGCCGGCTCGAATTCGATTCGCTCCGGGTCGATCGTCAATTCTCCGATGCCGAGTCCGAGCGCGGAACTCGAGCGATGGCAAGAGGCGCAGGAGCGCGCCGCGCCGCTCGTGTGCGGCGACAGCGGCGCGAACACGCGCACGAAGATCTCCTTGTCCAGCGAGGGGTGTGTCACCGTCATGACCATGCCGGGCACGAATGGCTCGATCCTGCCGCCGTCGCCGATGCCGAGTGCGGGGAGCGCCGTGCCGATACTACCGGGGTCGTGTTCCCAGCGCCCGGCCGTTATCGCTCCTGCGGCGTGGTCCCATTGCTCGCCGCTGGCGTCGTAATTCATGTGGCAACCGTAGCAGTTCGGCGCCCACTGGCTGTGACAGGCCGTGCAGGCGAGCCTGGCGTGGCGCGTGTCCGCGCCGTGCGTGACCGGGTCCAGGGACGGGATGCGCAAGACCCGCCGCGTGACCTTCGTGTGCAGCCAGGCACCGTCGTCCCGCAGCTCGACGTTCCAGAGCGGCGTGCCGTGCCGGGCCGTCGCCAGGAATCGTGTCTCCGCGCCGACTGCGAACGGCACGCGTGCACGCATCCCGGTCATCGATGCCGGCCACTCTGCAAACGTGACGCGCGACGCGCCGTTCGCGTGACAGTCCGCGCAGGCTATGTCGACGGCCTGCCGCTGGGTCTGCGCATCGGCCACGCCGCCCATGAGGCCGACGCTCGTGTGGCAGTCGATGCAACTCATGCCGGCGAGATAGTGCACGTCGGCCGCCATGCGAGTGACGTGACGCCCGTCCGCCAGCACGCCCGCGCCGTCCGTGACCCCGGCTTCAGCCAGACCCGCGTAGGCCAGAGAGATCCGGCCCGAGCGGGAGTGACAGCCGAAGCAGCGCGCATCCGGCACGGCGGCCGTGAGGGCCGGGTGGCCTCCGGCGCCTGGATCGGCATAGTGGCAGGCCAGGCAGCCGCCTCCGCGCGCGAAGGTGGCGTCGAGTCGGTGTTGTGGTCGGTCCTGTCCGAGGTGGCAGCCGGCACACTGCTTGCGGAGCATCGAGTCGGCGATGCCGTGTCCCAGGGTCTGCAGGCTGGCCGGCGCATCAGTGGCGCCGGCATCGCCGAGGAGTCGCCGCGTGACGAGGACCATGCCGTGCCCGGTGTGCATGAGGCCCTTGCCGACGGCGGCGACGCGCGCGGCGTGGCAATTGCCGCAGGCACGCCTGGCGTTGTCGAGTGTTCCTGGGTGTGCGATCAGGCCGCGATGCGCCTCGTCCCTCGTCGCTGCGGCGGCATCTCCCGCATGACAGGCGCGGCAATTCGGCGCGGCGAATGCATTCGCCGCATCGAATCCCGTCGTTTCTGCTGCGTGACAGGAAACGCAGGCGTTGTATGCTGTCTGCCGGCCGGCGGTCGCCGCCATCGCCGGCGCGACGAGGACGGAGAGCAGAAACAGCAGCCGGGCACAGGGGATTCGACGCCGCATGATCTCGCGACTGTAGCAGAGCTGGCGCGGACAGGTAGTCACCACGAGCGATACGGACAGGAGTATGGATTTTCGCCGCAACAACACCCGATTCGCCCTTACGTTGCTGGGATTGTTCCTGCTCGTCTGGATCGCGCTCGCGATCCGGCCGAGTTATCGTCACGACTGGCTGCTGGAGAACGCGATCGTGTTCCTGGGCGTGCCCGTGCTGGTCCTGACGCATCGGCGCCTGCCGCTGTCACGCATCTCCTACGCAATGATCTTCCTTTTCCTGTGCCTGCACGAGGTGGGGGCGCATTACACCTACGCCGAAGTTCCTTACGATCGCTGGTTCGCGGCGCTCAACCGCGATTTCGCCCGGGAATGGTCGGAGAGCCTGCGGGTCAAGCGCAAGGAACCGCTCGGCGAATACGAGATCGAGCGACTGCGTGCCCGGAAGGGGTAAACTTGGCTGTGCCCATGTGCCGCCGGGGCGGGGAAATGGTTGGGCTACGGACAAATGCTGGAGAGAATAAAATGAAAACAATTTTCATCGCTTGCGCAGTGCTGACGCTGGCACTCAGCGGATGCGCATCCACGTTCAAGACGAATTACGATCACGACCCGGAACAGGATTTCTCGAAATATCATAAGTTTGCGTGGATTTCCCAACATCCGATGAAAGTCGCGGAGACGGTCAATCCGCCGAATCCGCTACTCGAGGGCCGGATCATGAAGGCCCTGGAGGCCGGCCTCGCCGCGAAGGGTTTCCAGAAAGTCGACGACCCGGCGGATGCGGACTTCGACGTCGCATTCACGATCGGTTCACGCGAGAACATCCGCGTCGATTCCTATCCCGACATGACCTTCGGGTACGGCAGGGGTTACCCCGCCCATTATGGCTGGGGCGCCGCCTACTATTGCTGTCAGACGAACACGCAGGTCACGCAGTACAAGACGGGCACGCTGTCGGTGGACATTTTCGACGCGGAGGAGCACAGGCCGGTGTGGCACGGCCATGCGACCAAATCGATTACCGATACCGACCGCAAGAATATCGATGCGACGATAAAGGCTGCTGTCGACGCGATATTGAAGGGATTCCCGCCGACGGAAGCCCCGTCCAAATAGCATTTGTCTTCTGCAGCGCTACGCGCTGGACGCGGTGGCGTCCGGCGCGTACGCGCCGAGCTGCCGCAGTACGTCGTCCGACAGGGTGATGAAGATGCGGAAACTCTCGTCGGCGGCGAGCCGCTCGTTGACCAGCAGGTCGAATGCCCTGTTCTGCAATTCCCGAACGCTGGCGATGGCTTCCCTTCGCTCCGCGGCACTCGACTTCGCGTCTATCGAATTGCGGATTTCCAGCGTCCTGGAATAAAACGCGTCGATCCGGTTCTTGCGGCGCACGCGGAAGACGCGGACACCCGCGATCGTGGCGCTGATCCCCGCCAGCAGAATACTCAGGATGACTTCCGCGACACCCGAGTAACGTTCATAGAACGTGGGGACGTCGCGCTGCAGAAACGCCTGTGCTCCCGCATGAAGGACGAACGGCGATCGACCCGTGTCGAATTCTTCCGACAGCTTCGAGAACAGGCCCGGGTGTTTCGACGCCAGTGCGGGCCTCAACCTCAGCAACTCGTTGACGAGATGGTATACCGAGGTCTCGTCGAGATCGTGGCGGGCGACGAGGCTCTTGTCGACGGCGAGCGTCACGACCGGGCCCGGCGTTGCCTCGTTGCCGTAGGTCCCTGCCGGGATGACGAAGGGTCGCAGATGCGGGTTCAGCAACGTCGCCGCATCGACCAGGCTGCCGTGCCCGACGTCGTCGGGCGAGGACAGGCTGAGCAGGCGGAAACCGGGAAACTGATCCAGCTTGCCGGCCGTAACCGGCGTAAAAAGGACGATGAGGTCCGCATCGCTAATGGCATCGGTGATGTATTCGAAGTCGTTCTCGTCGATTCCGGCGCGTTCGATGACGCGCTCGAACATGCGTCGCGAGGGGCTGCCCTCGGCATCTGCGAATACCCTGGCTCCATGCAGGAGGGTTTTCGGGTTACTCGCGTCGCGGTCGGCGCGATACGCGATGTGCAAGACGGTCGGGTACAGGGGCATGACGGCCGTGACCCCCGGGTCGAAGGGCGCGCTGTCAGAGACGATCGCAATGTCGGCAGCGCCTTCGTCCAGCGCACGCATGGCATCCTCATCCGTGACTTCGCCCGGGACGAGCGACACCCTCACCAATTCGGAGTCTTCGAGAAGTCCCACGATGTCCTCGGCGATGTCGCGGTCGATCGGCAAGTTCGGAGTCGCCAGCCGCAACGTATCACGATGCGGTTCGCAGGCCGACAGCGAAACGAGACAAGCGATGGCAGTGGCGACCGCCGCTGCGAAGGCACGGCGAGCGGGGAGGCGACGAGTCCGGTGGCGCATGTTGCTGCAGTCGGCGGCCGGCGCTGCGAAGCCTACTGTGCCAGCAGACCGTCGCGATCGAGCCGACTGACGATGGTCTTGGCCACGCTGTCGATCAGTTCGCCGACGTTGTCGAAGGTCTTGCTCTTCGACTCGATCGACCATGCCAGTTTACCGTCCGCGGTGCTGTAGAGGTCCGTACGGAAATTGACGGCGGATTTTGTCGTCAGCGCCGGTGCATCCTCGAGATCTTCGTAGTCGTAGCGGAACAGATTGAATACATTGCCTTGCTTGCGGGAGACCTTCGAACCCGTGACCGGATCCTTGAGTTCGCTCTCGAGGCTTGAGTCGAGCACGCGCGTCAGCATGACGCCATCGAAATCCTTTCCGGCGATCGCCTGACTGACGGTGTCGCGATTGACCGGCATGTCGCCTCCCGCGACCGCATGAAATGCCGCAGCCTGGAGCCCCCTGGACTGGAGCGCGCTGACGACCTGCCGCTCGAACTGAGCCCTCGAGTTATAGCTGCCGGCGACGCCAACTACCAGAAAGTTGGAGTAACGAGTCCCGGCGAGTGCGCTGTCCCGATACACGGTGGACGTACCCGATGACGCACACGCGGCCAGCACCAGCACCGCCACAGCCAGCGGTGCCGAGCGGTAGCGATGGATCATTTTCAATACGGACTCCTTGACTCTCGTTGCCGGTAATTCATTGGTGTTCCCCCGCAGAGTGCCTAATGGCGGAGATTGTCGTCGAGGAATTTCCGGAACAGGCCGGCCCAGTGACGAGCCGCGTTGTCGACGGCCTTCCAGTCGGTCTGGTTGACGCCGGTGCTGGTCGCGAGCGGCGGCGCCTGTGCGCTGTCGGCTGCCCTCGCGAGGATCTTGCCGGTCGCCGAGTCCTTCAATTCCATTAGAAACACCAGCGAGCCGGACCTGGCTACCTGCTGGATGTCGTATCGAAGTGCGGGCAAATCGGAACCCGACGTGCCCCGCAGGTCGATCAATGACGCCTCGACGGTCATCGTCGACGGGCCGGGCTTCTTGACGATCGTGTATCCCTGCAACTCGTCGGCGAAGGCATCCTGGAACGCCTTGCGGAGGCGAGCGATGTCGTCCTGGCTGACGTTGGCCTTCGGCGAGTAGTAGATGCCCATGTCCTTGGCCAGCAGGCGATCGTATTTCGAGAAATCGGCATCCACCGCGACCTGTGCCGACTCGACGTTGCGCTCCTTCGGTACATTGAAACTCTGAACCTCGGTGCTCGAGCAGCCGGCAAGACACATGAGCGCCACGCCTGCAGCAATTTCTGCGAACCTCGTGTTGGTGCGATCGGCAAGTGCGGTCGATGTCATCGATTCGGCCCCCTGGCGCCCCGTTGACGGACTTCGGTCGAACGATTCTATAGAATTCCCTGCATCGGCACGATATCAGAGTATTGAGACATGCGTAACACGTTGGTTCGACTGCTGCTCGTTGTCGTCGGAGTCTCGGCTTTCACGGTCACTCCGGCACAGGACAGCGCAGTGCAGGCACAGGAAGACCAGTTGCTCGCCGACGCCCGCGACCTCCTGCAGGAAGGCCGCAAGGACATTATCGGCTTCGAATTGCGCCTGAGCGACGAGGAGGCGGCCGCGTTCTGGCCGGTCTATGACGACTACCGCAGGTCCGTGCTCGAGAATCGCAATCGATACGCCGACCTCATCGTCGAATACGTGAGCCGGTATCGCGCCGGCAACGTCAGCGAGGATTATGCCGCCGAACTCATCGACGATGTTTTCGACATCAAGGCGGATCTCATCAAGCGCCAGAAGAAATTCGTCAAGCGCTTTCGCAAGGTATTGCCGGTCCGGAAAGTGGCCCGTTTCTATCAACTCGAGCAAAAGCTGGACGCCGAGATCGATGCCCAATTGGCGGTCGTCGTGCCCTTGATGGACCCGGTCTGAGCCGACCTGACTGCAATCGCGTTGAGAGTTCGGGCCGCAACAGGGATAATCGCGGCCGGTCCGCGCCGGCTGCCCCGCGGCGGTCAGCCGTGAACCCCGCCAGGCCCGGAAGGGAGCAACGGTAGCGGTGACACCGGGTGCCGGGGAAAAGCTGGCGCGGGCCACTTGCACGGGCGCGGACTTGCTCCGCACGGCCCTTGCGATACACTGACCCATTCCCCTACACAGTGGTTCGAATGGTCGCGCAAGCGGCGATTTGGGCCGCCCGGTTGGACGCATGAGCTATCTTGTGCTGGCGCGCAAATGGCGCCCGAAAAACTTCGCCGACACGGTTGGGCAGGAGCACGTCCTGCGCGCTCTGGTCAACGCGCTGGAGTCGGGCAGGCTGCACCACGCCTACCTGTTCGCAGGGACTCGTGGCGTCGGCAAGACCACGATCGCACGTATCCTGGCCAAGGCGCTCAACTGCGAGACCGGTGTGACGGCGGAGCCCTGCGGCATCTGCCCGGCCTGCCGGGAGATCGACGAAGGACGTTTCGTCGATCTCATCGAGGTGGATGCCGCGTCCCGGACGAAGGTCGACGACACGCGCGACCTGCTCGACAATGTGCAATACGCTCCCGCGCGCGGCCGCTACAAGGTGTACCTGATCGACGAGGTACACATGCTGTCGAAAAGCTCGTTCAACGCATTGCTGAAGACGCTCGAAGAACCGCCGCCGCACGTCAAGTTCCTGCTCGCGACGACCGACCCGCAGAAGTTGCCCGTCACCGTGTTGTCGCGGTGCCTGCAGTTCAACCTGACGCGCCTGACGCCGCGACTGATCCAGGACCGTCTGGCGACGATCTGCGAGGCGGAGGATGTCCGCGCAGACGGACCGGCCCTGGCGCAGATCGCACGCGCCGCGGATGGCAGCCTGCGTGACGCACTCAGCCTGCTCGATCAGGCCATCGCCTATTGCGGCGGCGCGATCGAAGAAGAGCCGGTTTCGATCATGCTGGGGACGATCGACCGCGATCACGTGTCGCGACTGATCGAATTGCTCGCCGATGACGATGCCCCGGGTCTCATCGACGCCGTGGCGCGCATCGACACGCAGTTCCCCGACTACGCACGCCTGTTGCAGGATCTCGCGCGCGTGCTGCAGAAGATCGCCGTATTCCAGGTCGTTGGCAAGATCGACAGCGCAGACGATGTGGACGAGGAGCGGCTTGCCGACCTGGCGGCACGCATGGCGCCGGAGGACGTACAACTGTTCTACCAGATGGCGCTGCTCGGCCGCCGCGATCTGCCGCTGGCACCGGACCCGCGCAGCGGCGTCGAGATGGCATTGTTGCGCATGCTGGCATTCCGCCCGGCACAGGCCCAGGCGGAGGGCGGCGGCGGGTCCGGCCGCGGCGGCGCAACCGTCGGGGTGGACCGGACCCGGACCCCGGCGCCGAAGGTTGCACGAGCGGCACGGTCCGAAACTCGGGCCGCCGGGCAGGGCAGTGCATGGCACGACCCGGACTGGAAAGCGTTGACGACGGATCTCGGTCTGCCCGGAGCCGTCCGCTTGCTGGCCGGCAATTGCGCCCTGCTGGGACGGGAGGGCAACACCGTGTACCTGAGGCTGGATCCACGCTCGGAGTCGGTGCTGACCCGCCAGCGCAGCGAGGCCCTCGGCGCCGCGTTGTCGGCGCACTTCGCGGAGGAACTGGCCGTCGACATCACCGTCGGCGACACGGCCGGCCAGACTCCGCTGCAGGAACAGACCCGCCTCGAAGACGAGCGCATCGAGGCGGCGCGGGCCTCGCTCGAATCCGACCCCAACGTGCAGGCCATGAAGAGCATGTTCGACGCCGAGTTGAAGTCCGATTCCATCGAATTGATCAACGCGCCACGGCACGACTGACACGGGAGTATCCGATGAAGGGTGGCATAGGCCAGCTCATGAAGCAGGCCCAGCAGATGCAGGCCGACATGAAGCGGGCCCAGGAGGAGATGGCGTCCATCTCCGTGACGGGCGAATCGGGGGCAGGCGCCGTGCGCATTACGATGACCTGCCGCCACCAGGTTCAATCGCTGCAGATCGACGACTCGCTGGTCGGCGACGACAAGGAAATGCTCGAAGATCTCATCGTGGCGGCGTTCAACGATGCGTTGCGCAAGGTCGAGACCACCGTCCAGGAGAAATTCGCCGGCATGGCCTCGGGCCTGGGCCTTCCGCCCGGGCTCAAGCTCCCGTTCTGATCGATCCGCGATGTCCTTCTCGCCCATGCTGGTCCGCCTGATCGACGCACTACGCTGCATGCCGGGCGTCGGCCGCAAGTCGGCCCAGCGCATCGCGTTCCAGCTGCTCGAGCGGGATCGCGACGGCGCCATGGGCCTCTCGCGGGCGCTGTCGGACGCGGTATCGGGCATCGGTCATTGCAGCCGCTGCCGGATGTTCACGGAGCTGGAACTGTGCTCGATCTGCGCCGCGAGTGGCCGCGACACGAGCCAGCTCTGCGTCGTCGAATCGCCTGCCGACGTCATGGCGATCGAGGACGCAACCGGTTTCCGGGGGTTGTATTTTGTGCTGATGGGGCACCTCTCTCCGCTCGACGGGATCGGGCCCGACGAACTCGGACAGGCGGCGCTCGAGGCACGGCTCGACGAGGGCGAAGTCACGGAGATGATCATCGCGACCAATCCGACGGTGGAGGGCGACGCGACCGCGCATTATCTCGGTGAGATGGCGGCGCGGCATGGCGTGCAGGCGTCGCGTATCGCACACGGCGTGCCGCTCGGCGGTGAACTGGAATACGTGGACGGCGGCACCCTCTCGCATGCCTTCTACGGTCGACGAATACTGGAATAGGAGACGAGCATGAGCGATCCGGACTGCATGTTCTGCAAGATCTCCAACGGCGAGATCCCGGCGGACATCATCCACGAGACCGACGAGTTGTGCGCGTTCCGCGACATCAACCCGCAGGCGCCCACCCACGTGCTGATTATCCCACGCACGCACATCTCGACGATCAACGATCTCGAGGCCGGCCACGAGGAACTCATCGGCAAGCTGTACCTCGCGGCCAAGGAAATCGCCGCCGACGAGGGACTGAGCGACGCCGGTTACCGCGTCGTCATGAACTGCAACGAAGGCGCTGGCCAGTCGGTGTTCCACGTCCATCTGCACCTGCTCGGCGGCCGCCCCTTCGGCTGGCCGCCGGGATAGTCTCACGGGCTGTTGAGCCGGGTCGTCAGGGCGAGCAGGCGCTTGTAGGACTCATAGCGGCGGGCGCTGATCCTGCCGTCGGCGACGGCGGCCTTGACGGCGCAGCCCGGTTCGCGCAGGTGGCGGCAGTTTGCGAATCGGCAGTCGTGGCGCGCGCGTTCGAGTTCGCGAAAACCATGGATGACGCGGGTTTCGGACTCGAGTGCCGGTGCGTAGTCGCGCACGCCGGGCGAGTCGATGACGGCGCCGCCGCCCGGCAGTCCCAGCAACATCGAATTCACCGTGGTGTGCCGGCCTTCGCCGCTGCGTTCGGATACGTCGCCGGTCCGCAGCCGCGCATCGCTGCCGAGCCGGTTGATCAGGCTCGACTTGCCGACGCCGGACTGGCCGACGATGATCGCCGTTTTGTCGCGGATTATCGCCTGCAACCGGTCGATGCCGTCCCCGGAATGCGCGCTGCAGCTCACCGTCGGATAGCCGATCGCTTCATAGTCCTGCAGCTCGGGAAAAGCCGGGCCGTGCAGGTCCGACTTGTTGAATACGACCGCGGCCGGGACTCCCATGTCCTCGGCGGCACACAGGTAGCGGTCGACGACGAACCAGTCCGGCGCCGGCGGGCTGGCCGCGACGACGACGAGCAGGTCGATGTTGGCGGCGAGCACTTCGATCTGGCCGCGCATATTGGGGCGGGTGAGCGCGTTATCGCGGTCCCTTATGGCGGTGACGAGCCACTCGCGCTCGTCCGGGATCTCCTGTGCCGTCACGCGGTCACCGCAGACCGGCCTGAGCCGCTTGCCGCGGATGCGCGCGTCCACCTCGCGGCCGTCCGCGAGCCGCAGGCGCATGCGACGGCTGAAGGTCCCGATGACGATGGCGTCGCCCGGCGTCATCGACGGCGACCGGGTCATGCCGGGAGTATGCCGACAAGCCGCAGACCTTGCACTCCCGGCGCAGGTAAACTAGCGTTTTGCGAACCCGCCGGATAGTCCATGAAAGAAAACGACGCAACGTCCGACCGCGCGACGAATCTGATCTGGATCGATCTCGAGATGACCGGATTGGATACGGAATCGGACTCGATCATCGAGATCGCGACGGTCGTAACCGACAAGCATCTGAACGAGCTGGCGGAAGGGCCAGTCTTCGCGATTCATCAGCCGCTATCCGCAATCGAAGCGATGGACGACTGGAATACCCGCCAGCATAGCGAGTCCGGACTGACCGCGCGCGTGCTGGAGAGCGATATCACGGCACGACAGGCGGAAATCGCCACCCTCGAATTCCTGTCGGCGTGGGCCGATCCCGGCGCCTCGCCGATGTGCGGCAACAGCATCTGCCAGGACCGGCGCTTCCTGGCTCGCGAAATGCCGGAGCTCGAACGATACTTCCACTATCGCAACCTCGACGTCAGCACGCTCAAGATACTGGCGCGGCACTGGGCGCCGGCAGTGGCCGCCGGCTTCGCAAAGGAAAGCTCGCATCGCGCGTTGGCCGATATCCGCGATTCGATCGCCGAACTGGCCTGGTATCGCAGCGAGTTGTTCGATCCGGCGCGGCTGACCGACTACACTGCGCGATGAAGCCGCGGCCATTCGCGTCGGCCACCGAGCGGAACGGCCAGCCGATACTCGGCGTATTGCGGCACGAGTTCCGCGAGGTCCGCTCCGTGCTGGAGATCGGTTCGGGCACGGGACAGCATGCGGCCCGGTTCGGCGCCGCAATGCCACGGCTCGAGTGGCAGCCCAGCGACCTCGCGGCACAGGTCCCGGGTATACGGTCCTGGCTTGACTCGGTGCGTCCGCCCAACGTGCGCGAGCCGATCGTTCTGGACGTGACGGCGGCACCCGCACAGGTGCCGGCCTGCGACGCGGTATTCTCCGCCAACACGGCGCACATCATGCGCTTTGCCGCGGTGCGGGGCATGCTCGCGCTGGCCGGCCGGCTGCTGCGACCCGGCGGCGTATTCTGCCTCTACGGACCGTTCCAGCGCAGTGGCGGCTTCAATTCGCAGAGCAACGCGGAATTCGACAAGTCGCTGCGCCTGCACGACCCCGACATGGGCATCCGCCATCTCGAGGATCTCGATTGCCTCGCGCGGAAAGCGGGCCTGCACAGGCTGTGCCTGTATGCGATGCCTGCCAACAATTACATGGTGCTGTGGAAACGCGCCGCGACCGGAGGTCAATGATGACGACACACAAGGGCGGTTGCCATTGCGGACGCGTGCGATTCGAGGTCGACGCGCCGGCGGACATCGAAGCGGACCGCTGCAATTGCAGCATCTGCCGGATGACGGGCCATCTGCACATGATCGTGCCGAAACGCGACTTTCGCCTGCTGTCGGGTGATGAGGAGCTGATCACGTATCGCTTCAACTCCGGCGTCGCCCGCCACTATTTCTGCAGGCACTGCGGCGTCAAGTCCTACTACGTGCCGCGCTCGCACCCGACGGGCATCAGCGTCAACGTGAACTGCCTCGATCCCGAGACGATACGTTCGCTGCACGAGCAGCCCTTCGACGGCGCAAACTGGGAGCAGAATATCCATACATTGTCTCCGATAAGCGACTGATAGATATGATTTTTTCTTGGCAGACAGGCTTTACATGCCGTATAGTGGCGTCTCGATGACAGGACGGAACGACGTGAGTTTGAAAACGAAATGGGCGATCGGACTGCTGTGCATCGGCATCGCGCAAGCGGCCGCTGCCGAGACAGTCTGGGTGAGCGATCAGTTCGAAGTCATGTTGCGTACGGGCCCCAGCACCAGCAACGCCATCGAGCGGATGCTGCCGAGCGGGGCCGCTCTCGAGGTACTCGAGCGCGACGATGACGCCGGTTATGCGAAGGTGCGTACCACCGCCGGTACGGAAGGCTGGGTTCTGACCCGCTACCTGATGAGTGAGCCCAGTGCGCGCGAACAACTCGCCGCGCTCACCAAGCGGCTGACCAACGCCAACGCGGAGGGCAGCTCGCTCACGTCCCAGCTCGGTGCGATCCGCGGCGAATACGACTCCGCGCAACAACAGATTGCCACTCTCGAGAAAGACAAGAAGAAGCTCGAGGAGGAACTCGCCGAGATCAAACGCACCGCGGCCAACGTCCTGTCGATCAACAATCAGAACAAGGATCTCCGCGACCAGCTCGCCGCGGCGGAGATCCGGGCCGACACGCTGGAGCAGCAGAATCGCGAGCTGACCGCGCAAACGACGCGTTACTGGTTCATGACCGGGGCGGCGGTGCTGCTGGTCGGGATCCTGCTCGGCATCTGGCTGCCGCGTGTACGCTGGCAACGCCGGTCGCGCTACGACCGCTTCTGAGGATCGCGACTCCTACACCTTCTGCCCGGCGAGGAACAGCCAGGTCTCGATGACGCTGTCGGGGTTGAGGGACATGCTCTCGATACCCTGGTCGAGCAGCCAGCGTGCCAGGTCGGGGTGATCGGACGGTCCCTGGCCACAGATACCGACGTACTTGCCGTGCTTGCGGCACGCCGAGATCGTCATGGCCAGCAGTGCTTTCACCGCGTCGTCGCGCTCGTCGAAGCTGTCGGCGACCAGCGCGGAATCGCGGTCCAGGCCCAGGGTAAGCTGTGTCATGTCGTTGGAGCCGATCGACATGCCGTCGAAATATTCCAGGAACCTGTCGGCGAGCAGGGCGTTGCTGGGGATCTCCGACATCATGATGATCTTCAGCTCATCCTTGCCCCGGACGAGGCCGTTCTCGGCCATCAGTTCGACGACCGCTTTGGCCTGTTTGACCGTGCGCACGAAGGGGATCATCACCTGCACGTTACTCAGCCCCATCTCGATGCGCACCTTGCGGATCGCGGCGCATTCGAGCTCGAAGCAGGGCTTAAAGCTCTCGGCCACGTAACGCCCGGCGCCGCGAAAGCCGAGCATCGGATTCTCTTCGTTCGGCTCGTAACGCTCGCCACCGACCAGATTCGCGTATTCGTTGGACTTGAAATCGGACAGCCGCACGATGACGGGTTCGGGAGCGAACGCCGCGGCGATGGTGCTCACGCCCTCTGCGAGCTTGTCGATGTAGAACCGCACCGGGTCGTCGTAGCCGGCCATCTGCTCGTCGACGGCTTCCCTGGTCTCCGGGTCCAGCTGTTCGTATTCCAGCAGTGCCTTCGGATGCACGCCGATCATCCGGTTGATGATGAATTCCAGCCGCGCAAGACCGACACCGTGGTTGGGAATGTTCGCGAAGTCGAAAGCCTTGTCCGGATTACCGACGTTCATCATGATCTTGACGGGAATCTTCGGCAATGCATCGAGTTCGATCAGCGACTCCTCGAAATCGAGCGCACCCTCGTAGACGTATCCCGCGTCGCCTTCCGCACAACTGACCGTGACCTCCGCGCCGTCGGGGACCGTATCGGTCGCGTCGCCGCAGCCGACGACCGCCGGGATACCGAGTTCGCGTGCGATGATCGCGGCGTGGCAGGTGCGGCCGCCGCGATTGGTGACGATCGCGGCAGCCCGCTTCATGATCGGCTCCCAATCGGGATCGGTCATGTCGGAAACGAGTACGTCGCCGGCCCGGATCCGGTTCATCTCGCTCACGGATTGGATGACCTTCGCGGTTCCGACGCCGATTTTCTGTCCGATACTGCGCCCGGTAGAGATGATCCTGGACTTGCCCTTGAGCGTGAAGCGCTGGATCGTGCGGCCGCTGCGGCTCTGGACGGTCTCCGGCCGGGCCTGAAGGATGTAGAGCTTGCCGTCGTTACCGTCTTTGCCCCATTCGATGTCCATCGGCCGTCCGTAGTGTTCCTCGATCGTCACGGCCATCCTCGCCAGCGCGATGACGTCGTCGTCGCAGATCGAGAAGCGGCGGCTCAGAGCCTCGTCGACGTCGACGGTCTCGACCGTCTCGCCGGGCGTCGTGTCGCCGCTGTAGACCATCTTGATCGCCTTGCTGCCGAGATTCCGACGCAGGATCGGGAAGTGCCCGCTCGTGAGTGCCGGCTTGTAGACATAGAACTCGTCCGGATTGACGGCGCCCTGGACGACGGTCTCGCCGAGCCCCCAGGATGCCGTGATGAACACGGCATTCCGGAATCCGCTCTCGGTGTCGAGACTGAACATGACGCCGGACGATCCGATGTCACTGCGGACCATCGTCTGGATGCCGGCGGAGAGCGCCACCCGTCGGTGGTCGAAACCCTGATGGACGCGGTAGGCGATCGCCCGGTCATTGAACAGTGACGCGAACACCTTGTGCAACGCGACGACGAGGCTGTCGAATCCACGCACGTTCAGGAAGGTCTCCTGCTGTCCGGCGAACGAGGCATCCGGCAGATCCTCGGCGGTTGCGGAAGACCGCACCGCGACGGCAATGTCGGCGCCTCCGGACATCTCGTCCCACGCCTGCCGCAGTTCGGTCTTCAGACGCTCGGGCAGGGCAGTGTCGATGATCCAGCCGCGGATCGACCGGCCGGCCGCGGTCAATGCGTCGATGTCGTCGACGTCGAGCCCGTCGAGCACTGCGCCGATCCGTTCGTCGAGCCCGTCGGTGGCCAGGAAGGCCCGGTATGCCGCCGCCGTCGTCGCGAAGCCGCCCGGCACGTCCACGCCGGCACTACTCAGGTTGCCGATCATCTCGCCGAGGGAGGCATTCTTGCCGCCGACGACGTCGACATCGGTCATGCCGAGCTCAGCGAGCCCGATGATGTATGGCGTCAAAATGTGCTCCCTTGTGTTCCCGGACAGGACATGGACAATCGGTTGCGCCGACAGCCTGGTCGGCGATCGTTACTACGGTTGGAAATCGGGAATCCCGCTGATGAACGAACGCACCGCCTTCTTTCTTTCCGATCAAACGGGCGTGACGGCAGAGACGCTCGGCCACAGCCTCCTCGTACAGTTCGATAAGCAGAATTTTCGGCACGTGACTTTGCCATTTATAGATTCCGAAGACAAGGCGCGGGCCGCGGCAAAACGCATCAACGTTGCTTACGAGAAAGATGCCAACCGGCCCATCGTCTTCTCGACTCTCGTCCATCCCACCCTCCGTGCGATTATCAGGGAGTCGCACGGCCTGCATCTCGATATCTTCGACGTCTTCCTCGAGCCCCTGGAGCTGGAGTTGCAACAGCAACCCTCGCACGAGACCGGCCGCGCCCACGGCATGAGTGATATAAACACCTACATGAGACGTATCGAGGCGACGAACTTCGCGCTCGCGCACGACGACGGGGGGATCAGCAACAACTACGAGATGGCGGACGTAATCCTCATCGGCGTCTCGCGATCCGGCAAGACGCCGACCTGCCTCTACCTGGCGCTTCAGTACGGCGTGTACGCCGCGAATTATCCGCTCACCGACGAGGAATTCGAATCGGGCAAATTGCCCGATGTGCTGTTCAAGCAGAAGGCGAAACTCTACGGGCTGCTGATCGCGCCGGATCGACTGCGCCAGATCCGCAAGGAACGCCGGCCGATCGGGACGTATGCATCGGCGCAGCAAGTGCGCTTCGAGTTGCGGGAATCCGAAAAACTCTTCAAACGCTACGGCATTCCGCACGTGGACACGACTGAATTTTCGATCGAGGAAATCTCGAGCAGAATCCTGGATAGTACCGGTGTGGAGCGGCGAGTGCGACCCTGAATTTCGCGTCCCGGACTTCGATTCTGGAACGGTATTTGCACACATTTTGCTCGTGCGACCCTGTGCTATATTGGCCGCATGTTGCTCGATCACCAGCTCAATCCGCAGACCATCATCAGGCCCCGGAGCTTTATCGGCCTGATGTCGCTGTACGAGAGCAACTACATTCGACTCCTCCACCTCCTGCCCGATCTCGAGAGCATCGACGGTTGTTTTCGTTCTCGCGTCGCCGGTGACTGCGATCTGCATGTCGACATCCTGGAGCGCTGCCGATACACGGTGACGCTGGCCCTGACGTATTACTTCGACGACGGGGAGCGGCGTGTCGCCGATCCTGACATGCGGGTTCGCGCCTACCTCGACGGGCGGCTCGCCGAGGCGATGAGCGTGCGCGGCGATCATCGACATCCGGAACTGCGCCGGCTCGCGCGGCAGCAGGGGCATGAACTCGGCCGCCGCTGGCGACGCAATGTCATGCTCAACAAGTGGCTCGAGTACCTGATCGTCCAGGGGCACCTGATCCTGGAGCGCTAGTCCCGGGCCGGCACCGCGTGCCGCGGCCGCGCGGCATCACGAGACGGGTTCTCGCAAAACTGTCGATTCAGTCAGAGTTTCCCTCCCGATCCACTGCGATCATCTGGCCTGCATGCGTGCGTGCCGGCCCGCTCGGGGCGCATGGATTATGTCAAGAGGACAGGCGTTGACGAGTCTCACGGCGATATTCGGCAGTTCGCAGGAAAAACCGGCAGAGGAGAGCGAGAAGCTCCTCAACCTCTACTGGAACCGGGCCGAGCTGAAGAAAGAGTTTGCGGAACTCCGCAAGGAACAGTTGCGCCTGCAAGACCGTATAAAACAGCAGGAAGGGGCAAGAGCCCGGAGCGAGCAGAAGCTCGACCATATCGAGCAGCTCCTGCTCGATCGCGAGTGGGTCTACAGCGTGCTGGTCCATTACCAGTTTCGCGCATTGAACCTGCGCTGCCAGAGCAAGCTCGAGAAATTTGCGGAGCAACTCAAGCAACAACGCGAGCAACGCCAGCACAGCCGCCTGCTGTCAGACTGGAACGCCCGCCTGCAGAAAGAGAAAGAAGACATCGAACGCGGGATCCGCGAGCAACGCATGCGCATCCAGTTGCTCGAGGACAGGCTGCAGGCCGAACGGCACCGACTGGTCATGATGAACGGTTTTGTCAGGTTCTTCCGCCGGCGCTCACTGACGGTGACTCTGGACGGCATCGCCGGCGAGATCGAGGCGGCACATGCCGAGGAAAGCCGGTTGCTGGAGAGCTGCGCCGAAGTGACGAATCGCCAGCCTCCCGACACGCAGGGCCTGGATATCCCGACCAAGAGGATGATCAACTTCATGATCCTGGCTTTCGCCCAGCAGATCTATCTGCATTTCCGCGAAGACGAGCTGGTTACCATGGCCAAGGAAGCCGGCGAGAAGAGTGTCGGCGCCATCAACTACGGCAACAAGAAGGCTTGCTTCGAGCTGATCGCTAAACTTCACAAGCGTGCCGACAATTTCGAATCGGCCGCCAGCTTCGCGGACACGCTTCAGAAGCGCGCCAAGCTCATCTCGGAGACTGCACGCTTCGGTGCCAGTGACGAAGCCGTCCCGGCGCCCGATTCCGTCTCGACCGCGTACGAGCTCGGCGAATCAGGTTCCGTCAGCAAGTCGGACGCCGACCTGCTTGGCCGGAATTACTGGAATCTCTCCGATATATTGAGTCGCTAGTGTCCTGTCCCGGACACCGGGCAGGGCTGCCCGCTAGATATCGGTCCGGAACATCTGGCGCCTGAAACTCGGCAGCGTCGAATCCGATGTGCCGGGCAGGCTGGTTGCCACGTGGGGGAACTTGATGTTCCGCATCGAGGCCGCTTCGACCGCGGAGTCGCTGGCGGATTCCGTCTTGTCGGCCCCTTTTGCCGAAGCAGTGCCGGAATCGTCCGTATCGTCGACGAGCACGTCGTCCAGCGTCGTCTCGGTGCGGGCCGTGAGTCTCGGCGTGGCTTCGGAGGATTTGGCGGTCGGCAGCGGTTGGCCGGCGTGTTTGCAGATCTCGTCGATTCCGCTGGATGCGAGTGCGGGGACGCCGACGGCGCTCAGCAGCAGGAAGCCCGCGCAAACCGCGGTCCCCAATAGCCTGGTTGCAGGTCGTGGCTGTCGGACGATCACCGGCCTTCCTGTCATGATCGGGCAAGTGTTATACTGAAGTATAACACCCATATACAGTCATGCAAGCGAGATCAGGGGTCCGCCTGGGCAGTCTGTGCCGGCACGGCCCGGACTTCGCGCATGGCAGCCAAGTCTGTAACAATGTCGGCGGCCTGGTCAAGCTGGACGTCCGGACGGTCCTCGTTTTCGAGCTGTTCGAGGCTGTCAATCGGCTCGAGGTTCAGCGCCTTGCGCCGTTCGTTTTCGAGCGCCAGGTCATGGGCCACTTCGTCATCTCGCTCCTTGCGGCGCGTGTCGATGTTCAGCGATACGCTCTTGCGCGACCGTAACTCCTTGTCTTCCTCGATGTATTCCAGCAGGTAGCGATAGTTCGGATCGCTCTTGGCCCGCTTGGTCTGGCTTGCGATCAGCGAGTGGATTTCCTTGTCGAGCGGCGGGTCGGCGTGGAAGTTGGTGGTCTTGATGGTGTCCCAGGGCAGGGCCGTGTCGCGCACGCTCTCGCCCACCTCGTTGACGTCGATCGGCGACGGCAGCTGGATATCGGGTTCGACGCCGCGGTGCTGGGTGCTCTTGCCGGTGACGCGGTAGTACTTTCCGATCGTCAGCGTCAACTGGCCGTAGCCTTCGCCGCCGTCCGGCTGCAGGTACTGATCCAGCGAATACAGATTCTGTACGGTGCCCTTGCCGAACGTCTCCTGTCCGACGATGACCCCCCGTGAATAGTCCTGGATCGCCGCCGCGAAGATCTCCGAGGCAGACGCACTGAACCGGTTGACCAGCACCACCAGCGGCCCGTTGTAGGCGACCCGCGCGACGGGATCGGGATCGTCCAGCCGGCTGATGCGGCCGTTGGAGCTGCGCAGCTGGACGACCGGCCCGTTTTCGATGAACAGGCCGGACAGGGCCGTCGCCTCGGTAAGGTGGCCGCCGCCGTTGTCGCGGAGATCGATGATGAGGCCGTCGATGCCTTTGTCCTCGAGTTCGCCGATGAGGCGCTTCACGTCTTTGGTGGTGCTCGTATAGTTCTTGTCGCCGTTGCTCAGCGCGCGGTAGTCGCGGTAGAAACTCGGCACTTCGATGACGCCGACGGACCACTCACGCCCGTCCTGGTGCACCGGCACGATCTTGCTCTTTGCGGCCTGCTCCTCGAGCTTGACCTGACCACGGGTCAGGCTGAGGACGCGCTCGCTGTTACCGGGCAGGGCACCCGCCGGAATGATCTGCAGGCGCACGACGGTATCGGCCGGTCCGCGAATGAGGTCCACGACGTCATCGAGCCGCCAGCCGATGACGTCGACCATCTCGCCGTCCGCGCCCTGGCCGACACCGACGATCTTGTCGTCGGGCTTGAGCGAGCCATCGATCGCCGCCGGCCCGCCCGGGATGATGTTGACGATGTGGACGTAATCGTCTTCGGTCTGCAGCGACGCGCCGATGCCGAAATACGACAGGCTCATCTGGATGCGGTATTCCTCGGAATTGCGTGGCGACAGGTAGCTGGAATGGGGGTCCAGCGTATGCGCGAAGGCGTTCATGAAGGTTTCGAACACGTCGTCGCTCTTGAGCTGGTCCATGCGCTTCAGGAACTGTGAGTAGCGCTTGCGCAGGACCTCCCGGGCATCTTCCCAGCTCTTGTCAGTCAGCTCGAGGTTGACGATGTCGTTCTTGACGCGCCTGCGCCAGATCTCGTCGAGCTCGGCCGTCGTCTGCGCCCACGGCGCCTCGCTCCGATCGAAATCGTAGGTCTCGTCCACGCTGAGATCCGGTTCCTTGTCGAGTTGCTGCAGCGCGAACTGGAATCGTTCCCGCACGCGTGTGCGATATACCGAGAACATGTCGAATACCGGGTCGAGCGGTTTGCTGCGCACGACGTCGTCGAGCTGCGTCCGGTACTGATTGAAGTAGTCGATGTCGCTCGCCAGCAGATACATGCGGTTGTGATCGAGCGCGTCGATATACCGGTCCAGGACCTTCGATGAAAGGTCGTCGTCGACGGGTACGTGCAGGTAGTGAGACTTCTGGACGAACTGCGTGACCAGCTCTGCGATCTTCTCGTGGCGTGGTTCCGGGGCCAACCGATCGTCGGAATTGATGGCAGGGCTGGTGGCAGTAGCGGCAGCCGACAGCAAGACCAGCAGGAGGCCGGCCAGGACTCGGTAGCGACGGATCGAAGCTGCGTTCAAATCACTCTCTCCAGTTGGCGAACGGTTTTGTCGCCAAGACATTTCGGCTAGGCTAGATGGCCCGCGTCCACTGATCAAGGGCGCACTCGGAATATTCGACAACGGCTGACGGCAAAAAGTTTACCAGATTGGAAACTCTCTGAATGCGTCCTTTGACCGTCGTTGTCGGCATCCTTTTGGGCTCGTGTCTCGCTATCTCGTTGAGTCTCGGCGGCGTCCTGTTCGTGTACTTCGTCCTCGGCAGCCAGTATCCGAGGCTGCAACACGAGTTCCCGCCGCTACTGGCGGCGATCCTGATCTTCTCCGGTATGACCATCGTATCCGGCGCGAGTTTCTATACTTTGCTGAAGATGCACCGCGCCCGACACCTGGCCTTCGTCATTATGTTGCTCGGCCTGGCGGCGACGATCCTGTACTACGTCCCGTCCTAGACCCGTAAACCAGGCCGGCAAACCAGGCTGGTGCGCGCCGTCCGTCTAGTCGAACAATCTGATCAGTCCCGGATCCTCGCTTTGCTCCTCGTTCCCGTCGCGCCGCCGCCGCATCCTGGCCTGCAACCTGTCGCGATACTCGCTCAGCGACTCGCTGCTCCCGCCGCCTCGCGCGCCGTGCTGGCGGAACTCGCAGAACTCGCGGTAGGCGTCGAGTTCGTGACGGAGCTCGCGGACGACCAGTTCGGTCATGATGGCGTCGTCGAGGAATCCGAGACCCGGAATATGGTCCGGAATAAGATCGTCCGGCTCGGTGAAATACGCGAGCGCGGAGAGAACCCGCGTCGCCTCCTCGTGGCTGAGGCGCCAGTCGAGGTCGGTCAACATGTCGACGAGGAGACGCAGCGAGCCGATCCGCTCGCGGATGAAGCCCGGCATCGCCGAATCACCGATGTCGTGCAGCAGCGAGCGGGCGGATTCGACGATCTGTTCCGGTGTCCTGCGGCCCAGTGTCCTGGTCGCAGAACGCATGATCAGTCGGAAGTGTTGCAGATCCTCGTCGTCGAGTTCGAACGAAACGAGCAGGCTCATCGGATTACTCCGGGGCGAAACGCACGAGCCGAAGTCTACCGCAAGTGGCACACGGGCTACTTGAGATGCCGCTCCCAGTTGCGAGAGCGATCGAATTGACCCGTGTTGTACGGGTCGATGCCGGTCTCTTCCCTGGTCTCGATCGATGCGTCGTCCAGAATCCTGAGCGTTTCGTGCGTGCCGGTGTCCTCGCGGACGAAGCGGTTGCGGATCAGGACGTTCTTGCCGGGGCCGGCTTCGCGGATGCTGCCGTCGACGTGGGTATCGAGCTTGACGAACTCGGGCTGCCGACGCGGCACGGCCTGCTTCGGGGTGACGTGCCGGGCCCGGGCGTGTGACCCCTTTTCCCGCAGGTAGGAACCAGTCTGATTCAGTTCAGGACGCGGAGAAGCTTTCCTGGACGAGAACCTGCTCGTCAGCCAATTGATCAATCGCTTCATCGTTGCCTATCAATCGAGTTCGAAATGTCGTTGTGGAAGCTGTGCGAACTATAAATCTTGCCCGGCTAGAGCATGGCCGCATGTTAACATATTATCTTCAGAATATGCGCCAATAGGCTGATGCTGTTGAGAAAACTGTGACCGGGGTCACAGTTTCGAAGGTTCGTGTGGCGCATCGCTTCGATGTCTGCCAGCGACCCTGAAAGCGTATGCCGTCAGGCGCAGGGTCTGCCAGACCAGATATGGCGAAAGCACCAGGAACCACGTGACCGCATCGCCGCCGCGGATCCTCCCGGTCAGGGTTCCGAAGAAGTCGCCGTAGCCGTGGCCGCCGTAGTCGCCGAACACCCGCTCGCCGACAAGATACAGCGCGATCGGCGCGAGCACGATGCCGAAGAACAGCAGGAACACGAACAGTGCGACTTCCCTGCGGGCGGTTCGCTTGAATGTATCCGGGGTCACCGTCGTCTCTGCGTGCCGGGGCCGGTAATCGTTGCCCAGGCGACCGCAAAGATCAAGGATCAATGGCCGCCACGGCGGCGGCGTACAATCAGGAGCCCCATGTGGATGCAGGCGGCCGAGAACAAAAGGTAGTGCGGGAGTACCCAGAACCAGGCACTGATGTAGATCGTGGCGAGGAGGGCGAGGATGCCGGACAGGATGTAGAAGGCCGGTAGTGCCCTGTACAGCGCCTTCGGGAGCCAGATCTTGCGGGTCATCAGGTTCCCGGCATTACGCGTCAAAACCTGCGTTTCGCTGACGTTTGCCGATGGCCTTGCCGAGCCGCTGAGCAACATTGTCCGACCGCACTCCATTGCAACCAAGAGACGCATGCTAGATGAGCGGGAGGGCCGGCGCCGTGATAGCGCTCACAATCCGGCCAATTGCGCCGGCATAGCGCTCGTCAAAATCCGCTAGGAGTCGCGCTTCGCCCGTTCTTCGTAGCGGAACTCGGCGCCGCCGATCGTGACGATGTCGCCGTGATTCAGGAACTGCTCCGACACGCGCCGGGAGTTGACGTAGACGCCGTTCTTGCTGCCCCAGTCGATGATGCGTGTCGCATCGTGATCGGTCGCCACGACGGCGTGCCGGCGACTGACGAACGTGGCCTTGATCTGGATGTCGTTCTGATCCGACCTGCCGATGGTCAGGCGATTCTTGAACAGCGGGAACCTGAGCTCCTGGCCTTCGACGACGCCGATGAGCACACGCGACAGCCGGTCGCGGGGCACCGCGGCCTTGTCCTCGATACGCTCGGACATTCGTATGTCGATCTCCTGGATGACGTCCTCGATCTGATTGATCGAGTCGAGCTGCTGTGACTTCTTGGCCAGTTCCGCCAGCAGACAATTGATCGCGTCACTCTTTTCTGCCAGCTTCTCGCGGTCTTCGGCGAGTTCGTCCTGCATGCGCTTCAGGGTCCTTTCGAGTTCGGCGATGCGCGACTTGCTGGCCTCTTCGCTGTGGTCGAGTTCCTGTTCGAGTTCGTCGCGCCGCCCGCGCGTCTCCATGAGGTCGGAGGCGAGCTGCCCGGCGACCTCTTCCTGCCGGGCGACCGTCTCCTGGGCCTCGCCGAGCTCGAAGCGGAGCTGTCGCAATTCCTCGATGTGGGCTACTTCGGCTTCGGACATCGCGAGCTGCAAATCGCGGCTCTCGGCGCGCTGCGCCTCGAGTTCGTTCTCGAGTTCGGCGACCCTTTCATTGGCGTGCGCCAGCGCCTTGTCCAGGTAGTCGCGCCGGCCTGCCGCTTCGTCGCCGTCCGCCGCGGTCTGCGCGAGTTTGTGGCGCAGTGCGTCCGCGTGTGCCTCGAGGTGCTCCACCCGCGCGCGCAATTCCTTGATCAGCGCCTTGTCGCTGGCCATCTGTCCGGCCTGGCGCTCCAGTTGCTGTGTCGCGCGCAGACGCGTGGTTTCGTCGTCGGCCTGGCGTGCCCGAGCCGCTTCCCGCGCTTCGGCCATCTCGCCCCGCAGCGCCTTCAGATCCGAGTCCCGTTGTTCGAGATCCGCAGCAAGCGCGTCTATCCGCAAGTCGCGTTCGCGGAGTTCCTCTTCTTTCAGTCCGATCGTGTTCCTGGCTTCTGCCAGCTCGCGGTTCAGGTTCCCGGCGATCTCCTCGCGGGCCTTGATCTCGGCTTCCAGCCCGTTCCACTTCGTCCGCAGGTGTTCGATGTCGAATTGCAGGCGCGCGATCTTTTCCGAACGAGCGCGCAGGTCGGATTCGAGTTCGCTTATCTCCGCGGCTTCGGATTCTTCCTTTTGATAGCCGAACGTACCCGAACCGGCTTCGAGGCCCATATCCTCGTCGAGTGCCGCGAGACGCACCGGGTCGAGTGCCTCCAGTTCCGCGGTCGGATCGTCATCCTGGGCGACTAATTCATTCATGTTGTTTTTGTCATTAGCCATGCAGCAATAGTATCACGCGGGGCCCGGCAACGGTGACCGCCGGGCAGCTGACAGCACCGGCCCGAACGGCTAGTCGCAGGAGACCGTGCGTCCCTCGGCCCACTGGCGCAAGGCGGCAACCCGCTCCGCCATCACGACCGACAACGGCCGGGTCTGGTGCGCCTCGTGCAGAATATGTTTGGTCGCCAGCGTTTCGTTCCTCGCATGGGCCGCGAACAGCGCGGCAACCACGGCCTGTTCGATCTCGGCGCCCGAGAAGCCGGCCGTTGCGTCCGCGAGCCGGTCGAGGTCGAAGTCCTCGACCGGCTGTTCCCGGCTGCCGAGATGTATCTGCAGGATCGATTTGCGGATTTCGCGGTCGGGCAGGTCGACGAAGAATATTTCGTCGAAACGGCCCTTGCGCACCAGTTCCGGCGGCAGTTCGGCGATCTCGTTGGCCGTCGCAACCACGAACACCGCGGTCTTCTTCTCGGCCATCCAGGTCAGGAACGTGCCGAGGACGCGCTGTGTCGTTCCGGTCTCGCCGCCGCGGCCCGCGATCCCCTTCTCGATCTCGTCGATCCACAGCACGCACGGCGCCATGACGTCCGCCGTCTTCAGCGATTCCCGCAGCTTGCGCTCCGTCTCACCGTGGTACTTGTCGTACACCGAACCGAAATCCAGCCGCAGCAGCGGCACGCCGAAGATGCCGGCGGTTGCCTTGGCGGCCAGGCTCTTGCCACAACCCTGGATGCCGATGAGCAGTATTCCCTTGGGCATGTCGAGATGTGCCGTGGCGGCGTCGCCGCGGAAGACGTCTCGGCGCAGTGCGAGCCAGCGCTTCAGATGCTTCAGTCCGCCCACCTCGCCGAAATGTGCCGTCTCGTATTCGAACTGCAGGGCGCCGCCGTGGTTCAGGAGCTCGTACTTGGCCTGCATGACCCCGGGGAGATCGCTTTTGCCGATCGCACCGTCGTGGTAGATCGCATTGCGGGCCAGCCTCTCGGTGTCCCGGTAGGTGAGCCCGGCGAGATTGCGTATGAGGAGTTCGTATGCCTTGGCGTCCGCGTGAACCCGCGCGCCGGCGTGTTCGCTCGACCACTCCTCGGCGACGCGCCTGACGATCTGGCGGCGCTCGTCCTCCGTGGGCAAGGCCATTTCGAAATGCGCGACGAAGGCTTCTAGTTCGCCGGGCACGGTGACGCTGGCGCTGATCAGCACGAGCTGGCGCGGCACTTCGCGGTAATGGATGCAGATATCCTTGATCAGCCGGACGTGGATCGGGTCGTCGAGGTACGGATGGAAATCGAGCAGGATGTAGACGCCCGGCTTCGATACCGCGCGGATGTGCTTGAGGACCTGCGTCGGGTCGGCGGTCAGGGGTTGCGCTTCGAGAGCGATGTCGATGCGTTGCAGGCCGTCGGTCACCGTCCATCGAAACAGCGGCAGATAGCTCTCGCTGGTTGCCGTGATCGTGACCGACTGCAGCATCTGCAGTATGCGCGATTCCTCGCGCGTCTCGATCACGATGATCGGTGTCCGTGATCGCAGGATGACTTCGAGGTCGCGGCGCCGATCCATGACAGGCTCCTACCGTGCCTCGGGAGCGATACCGGGCGCCAGGCAGCCGGGCAGGTTCTCGAGCCGCAGCGTATCGAGTTTGCCGCCCGCCACGGACTCGGCCGATGCGGACAGCAGCGAATAGCCGATCGGGGTGCCGGCCCGCCAAAGCACCCGCGTCAGATCGTCCAGGTTTGCCGTGCCCCGCGACTTGCTGCGAATCTCCCGGTCCAGCCTGGCGAACACGGTGACTGCGAGGGCCGTGGTCGGGCCGGTCGACATCGGGCTGCACAGCGCCGTGGACTGCTTCGCCCATTTGGCGAGGTCCGCGTGCACGTGCCGGTAACGCGAGTCCGTTATCGTGCCGCTGCGGTGTAACAGTTCGACGCTGTAGTACTCGGCCAGACCCTCGAGCACCCAGTCATAGCCTTCCTCGGCCCTGAGGCCGAGACTCAGATGCATCACTTCGTGCAGCAGGGTGCTGGTGGCATTCTCGCTGATCAGCGGCAGCGAGGCGTGCACGAACAGTGATTCCGGAGCCGACAGGCCGCCGTGCCACATCGGGTCTCCGGCGCTCACGACCGTGAGCCGCGGGGGCAGACTGGGCAGCAGGCGTGCCAGCTCCGGCAGGTTCCAGTTCAGGAGTGCCAGCATGTCCATGCGCCGGACCGCTTCGCCGACCGGGCCCGCGACGGCGACACGGATTCCGACCACGGTCTCCCGGCGGACTCCCAGCTCGCCTACGACCATCCAGCCGCTGGGCTGGTCGAAGCGCCGGCCTGCGGCACGAATCCGGAATCGTTCGGCCTTGCCGTAATACTGGGTGACGCCGGACCAGCCGTGCGGCAGGCGCAACGTCAGCCAGGTCTGGCTGTGCGCATTTTTCAGCGTGCGAGTCGCCGCACGCGGGATGATGTCCTCGGCGCGGAATACACCCCAGCCGGGCCCCAGCCACGCGTCGTAACCGCCGTTGTCGCGCAGATGTGCCACTTTGACGCGCCAGCGCAGCACGCCGCCGGTGGCGGGCGGGTGCCATCGGTAATCCCGTCCGCTTCGTTCCAGGTCGCCGTCGCCCGTGACGCCGGAGATGCGCGAGCCGGCGGAAAAGCGCATCTCGCGCAACAAGGCCTTGTTCTGCTGCACTTGCAGGCTGACGTCGAGCGTACCTTGCGCGGGGTCTGCCGTGACCGTGTATTCGAGACGATATTCGCGGGGATCGGGAGCCGGCGCAGTGCTCGCTGCATCGACATGAGTGCCGAGTCCGCACGCGATCGCAAGCAGTGCAGCGGCCCATGTACGATGGCGAACCGTGGCCGGTCCCGGGCCCACGGAGGCAAAACCTGGGATGTAGTTCATACGCTCTTGCTGCGGTTACGGGCTAGTCTTGGTGTCCGGTGCCGAATCGACAAGGCCGCTATGATATCTCAGCCGGATGCAGGAATACGTCGACTGGCCCTGCTGGCGATCGTCGCATCGGGGATCGCCGCCTGTTCGTCGCAACCGGAGCTCGTGCGCGAGCCGGCCCGGCCGATGCCGGCAAGTGCGCCGGTGGCGCCGGCCGCATCGACGAAGAGCGCGACGCTGGGGCAGCGGGCGGCGGCGATCGCGCTGGACCAGGTCGGTGTGCCGTACCGGTATGGCGGCAGTACACCGACCGGTTTCGATTGCAGCGGCCTTGTCTACTATGCCTACGCGCACGCCGGCAAATCCGTGCCGCGCACGACGACGGGGCTCTGGAAGTCGATTGCGCCGGTGGATCCCGGGCACCTGAAGGCGGGTGACGTGCTGTTCTTCAACGTGGCCGGCAAGATGGCGCACGTCGGCATCTACCTCGGCAACGGCCGCTTCGTGCACGCGCCGTCGTCCGGCAAGACGGTATCGGTCGATCGACTCGCCTCGGAGTTCTACAGCAGGGCCTTCATCCGCGCCGCAAGGCCCGATTACTGAACGCCGGGGCGGCGGGAGCGGTCAGGCCGAGCCGTCGTCGACGATGAATGCTCTGAGTTGCTTGGCGAGCGTATTGCAGGCCTTCGACTGTGTGCGCGCGATCAAGGGCAACGGTATCACGAGCGCCGGCAGGAAAGAGGTGCCGCTCACGTCGGTGGACACGGTTCCGGCAGACTCGAGACCGTCGAGATCCCAGATCGACGCGTTGTAGTCGGCGTCGTTCTGCCACCATGCAAAACCGAAGCAGCCGCCGCCGCCCGGACCGGCCGCGCACGAGAGGCTGCCGCCGCCGGCGACTCGTTCCGTGTCGCCGTCCAGCCAGATGATGTAACGGACGTGTTCCTGCGCAATCTTGTCGGCGACTCCCGGCCGTTCCATCAGCTTGGCGAGATTCTTGGTCTCGGCCGGCGCCGTACGGGGCTCGAACCACGGGAACAGCGAGTCGATGAACTCGTCGCTCGGGATTACGTTGAGCTTGTTCGACCCCTTCGCAAGGGCGTGCTGGATGCAGTCGACGTACTTGTCCTCGGTCTCGTTGCCGAGGTGGTAGCTCTTGGCCATGATGACGACGGACTCGCCGTCGCGGATGCCGGTCTTGGTCTCCCGGGCGTCTTCGACGCGCGACGTGACACAAGCGCTCAACGACGTCGCGACGAGCAGGGTCAGGGCCACCCCGCGGGCCATCTCAACTCCCATCATCTTGCTGTTCCTCGGTAGCACTGGACTCGGGTGCGTCGTCCCGGGGAGCCGCGTCCCCTGGAGCGGCATCCTGCTGCTTTTCACTGTCGTCATTTTTTCCATTCTTGCCGGCGTCGCCGGCGTCGTCAGTAGTGCCGGTTTCGCCAGTATTGCCGGTGTCGCCCGTATCGCCGGGCTGCGGCAGCGTGACGAGCGTCGGCAGCGGGCGGCTGACGGGTTTGTCGGCCAGCTCGCTGATCCGCGTCACCTTGTCGAACTTCATGATCATCAACGCGGCCGCATCCCGCATGGCGAGCACCGCGGCATGCTGCAGTGCTTTGGATTTGCCGCCGGACGTCTGGCTCTTGCCGTAGGCCGCCACGGGCCAGTTGGAGACGAGCGTCCCGTCGTGGTCGTAGACCTTCAGACGATAACGGATCCACACGGCGAACGAATCGGTATTGCTCTGGCTCGGCGTGGAGAATTCGAATGCATCGATACTGGGTTCGATCAGTGCATCGATGTTCATCTTCTGCGGGTCGTCGTCGGCATCGAGGACGGCGACGGACTGGAACATGTAGTTGAAGAGCTGGGTGAAGAAGGCCGCGTTGGACCGGCCCATGTCGATGGACCATTCCTCCTTGCCGTACACGCTCTCCTGGTGGACGTAGTGCTGGAAGTCGTCGGGCATCCGCAAGCCGACGGTGACCGGTATCTTCTCGATGAGTGGCGCCGGGATCGTGGGCGGCTTCATCGTGACGTTCGAGGCACAGCCGGCCAGGATTCCGGCGAGCAGCACTGCGAACGGGGCTGGGCGAGTCATTGCCTTCAAATACGGATGCCGAGCAGGATTTCCAGTAGTCCGATCCTTTATTCAGAGCGTGCCGCAGCGCCAGAGTTCCCGCCAAAGCGCGCTTTCAGGGACCGTCCCACTTTAGTGCGGGCGCGGGCCGGAATCAATCGGCAGTTCGGGTTCACGTGACCGCTTTGCAGCGGTATAACTGGGCTCGAGCTCTCTATTCCCGGACCGGACGCGCGTCGATGGCCAGGCCCAAGATACTCGTGTTTCAGCACGTCCAGCACGAACCGCTGGGCACGCTGGATCCGCTCCTGAAGGAGGCGGGCTTCCGGATCCGATATGTCAACTTCAGCCGCGACCCGGATCTGCGGCCCGCGCTGGACAGGTATGCGGCCCTGATCGTGCTGGGCGGGCCGATGAACGCCGACGAGATCGATGCTTATCCGAACCTGGCGACCGAGGTCGCCATCATTCGTGAGGCACTGGACCGGGACATGTCGGTGCTGGGCATCTGCCTCGGCGCGCAATTGCTCGCGAAGGCGCTCGGCGGCAGCGTGGTCCGCAATCCGCTCCGCGAGATCGGCTGGTATCACGTGGAGCTGACCCGGGCCGGCCGTGACGACCCGGTGCTGTCGACGTTCACCGACCGGCAGACGGTGTTCCAATGGCACGAGGACGGCATACGGCTGCCGGACACCGCGGCGGTGCACCTGGCCGGTTCGGCGGCGAGCGCCGTGCAGGCATTCCGGAGCGGCGAGCACGCCTACGGATTCCAGTTCCACCTCGAGGTCGACCGCTCGCTGATCGAGCGCTGGCTGAGCGTGCCCGGCAACCAGGCCATACTGGACGCCGAACGGGGGCGCGTCGATCCGCTTGAGATTCGCCGCCAGACCGCGTCGCACGTGGACGGCCTCGAGCGTCTCAGCCGGCGCACTTTTTCACGCTGGATCGAGCGCTTCGAGCTCACGCCCAGGCGGGTCTCGCTGCCGTCGCGCTAGGAGCCGCTGCGCCATTCGAGAGGCGGTTCCTGCATGAGTGCGACCTGCTCGCGCAGGGAGAGCACGTGTTCGTCCCAGTACCGGCGGTTCGAGAACCAGGGGAACGCGACCCGGAAGGCGGGATCCTCCCAGCGCCGCGCGAGCCATGCCGCGTAATGCATGATGCGCAACGTGCGCAGCGCCTCGACGAGGTGCAGCTCGCGCGCATCGAATGCGCGGAACTGCTCGTAGCCGGCGAGCAGCGCATCCAGTTGCGGCGTCTGCTCGAGTCGATCGCCGGACAGGAACATCCACAGGTCCTGCACGGCGGGACCGTGCCGGCAATCGTCGAGATCGACGATATGCAGCCGCCCGTCCCTTGCCAGCACGTTGCCGGGGTGAAAATCGCCGTGCAGACGCAGGCGCCGCAGTTTTCCGGCCCGCGCGTAACAGGCACGCACGGCATCGCAGGCCAGGTCGGCGACACTCCGGTAGGCGGCGATCAGTTCGGTCGGAATGAAGTCATTGCGCAACAGAAACTCTTGCGAAGCGCGCCCGAAACTGTCGAGATCGATGGCGGGCCGGTGTGCGAACGAATGGCTTTCGCCGACGAGGTGGATCCTCGCGACGAATCGCCCCAGCTGACGCAACATCCCGAAATCGTCGAGCTCCGGCGGACGGCCGCCATGGCGGGGGAAGACGGCGAAGCAAAAGGCACCCGAGCGATGCAGGGTGGTGCCGGCGAACGTCAGCGGCGCGACGACGGGCAGTTCGACGGCCGCGAGCTCGAGGGCGAACGCGTGTTCCTCGAGGATGGCTGCGTCGCTCCAGCGAGCGGGACGGTAGAACTTGGCGACGACGGGCGCGGCATCTTCGATGCCGACCTCGTAGACGCGATTCTCGTAGCTGTTCAACGCGAGCAGGCGGCCGTCGCAGGCGAAGCCGAGGTCCTCCAGCGCCGAGAGGATCTGGCCGGGTTGAAGATCTCCGTAGGCGAGCGCTGCGTCCGGATGTGAAATGCTCATGGCATTGACGTATAAAATGAGTGCCGTGACGACGAGAATAACCCGTAGCTTGGCTGCAGCGGTCCTTGGCTGCGCGATTGTCGCGCTCGGCGCCGAGCCAAAGGCGCCGGTTGCGCCCGACTACCGGGCCGAAATCCTGGCGTGGCGTGCGCAACGGCTCGAGGAGCTCAAGGCCCCCGACGGTTACCTGAACCTCGTCGGCCTGTACTGGCTCGAACCCGGCACGAGCCGTATCGGTTCGGCGGCCGACAACGATATCGTGTTCCCCGCCGGGGCGCCTGCCCACATCGGCACCTTGCAGGTCGGTGCGGACGGGGCCGTGCTCGTAACCGAGCCCGGCGTCGACGTCCGCTACGACGGCGATCCGGTGCACACGCTGCTGCTGGCGGACGACTGGTCCGAGCACCCGGTCACCGTGACACACGGTTCGTTCGCCTGGTCGATCATCCGGCGGGATCGGCGGCTCGCGCTGCGGCTGCGCGATCTCGACAGTCCGGCGCTGAGTTCCTTTGCGCCCATCGAGTATTTCCCGATCGATCCGGCGTTGCGCGTGGACGCCGTCCTGCACCGGTATGCCAAACCCAGGGTGATCGACGTCGATACCGTCATCGAGGGACTCGGTTATCACCCGCAGTCGCCGGGCACGCTGGCGTTCGAGATCGGCGGCAGGACCTTCGAGCTCGAGGCCTACGATGCGGGCGACAGCCTGTTCGTCGTCTTCGGCGACGCGACCAGCGGCCACGGGACCTATCCGGCCGGCCGGTTCCTGTATGCCGATCCCCCCGATACAATCGGGCACACGGTGCTCGATTTCAACAAGGCCCACAACCCGCCATGCGCCTACAACGACTTCGCGACCTGTCCGGTGGCCTCACCGCGCAACAGGCTGCCGGTTCCCATCGAGGCAGGCGAGAAGTTCGATTCCGCGGCGCATGCCCGCGCCGCGGCTGGTCACTGACCGAGATCGCGGGCCAGCAGGGCGACTTCCTTTGCGCCGCCGTCGGACACGAGCGAACCGACGGGCCGGAATCCGAGGCGCTCGTGGAACCGCATGGACGACTCGTTCGGCGGCCGCAGGTTCACCTCGCAGGTCATCACCGGGACGCTGGCGGGCAGCGAGCGGGCAAAGTCCTCGTACAAGCGGGAACCGAGTCCGCTGCGTCGCGCCCGGGCCGCCACCGCGACGCGGTCGACATACGCGAAGTCGGGATAGCGTGCACAGAACCACCGGTAATTCGGACTCTCGTAGGACGTGCCGGGCCCGAGGCCGATAAGGAATCCCGCCAGGCCTCGATCGTCATGGGCGACGCGGAAGTAACAGGCATGCGCCGCGAACCACCCGATCCTGTCCGGTGCGACGCTGCCGACGTGCGGCGTCTCGGACTCATTCAGCGTCCACACTTCGTCCAGATCCGCGGCGACGACTTTGCGAATTTCCCAGCCCACTGTGGCAGTGTAGGTTTGTGCCGCCACCGGCGCAAAGCGTATACTCGGCGCACGGCGGCACTCGATTCAGTCGACGCAATCAGACCAGACCGCCACTATTCGCTGCATCGTTCGCCATCCTTCGGAAGCCGGGATTCCCACCGGGATTCCGTGTCGTGTTCATTACCAGGGAAACGCACTCATGTCCAAATCGATTAGAACCAGCCTGGTCGTTGTCCTCGCCGTGTGTGCCGTGACGTTCACGGCCTGCACCAAGAAGGAAGAAGCGGGCAAGGCCGCCTCGTTAATGCGGTCCGACCAGACGATCCTGCGCTACGTACCGGCGGACTCGCCGTACGTATTCGCTACCGTAAAGCCGTCGCCCGACGAACTCATGGACAAGATAGAGCCGAAAATCGATCGGCTACTGAAGTCCTATCAGACGATCCTGAAGGAGGCCGTCGCCGCCAAAGCGGGCGAGAAATCCGATGAGGCAGGTGACAGCGAACAGCAAAAGCGCATCGAAGGCGTCGTCGACGAACTGTCCGGCCTGATGTCGATCGAGGGCATTCGCGGGGCCGGGATCGGCAGGGACGCCACGATGGCGATCTACGGCAACGGTCTGCTGCCGGTCGTGCGGATCGCGGCGACCGACGGCAAGCTCTTCGACGCCGCCATCTCCCGCCTCGAGGAGAAATCCGGGCAGAAGCTGCAGGTCGCCGAGATCGACGGCAATCCGTACCGCTACGTCGACGCGGAGAACTTCCGGTTCATCCTTGCGGTGCTCGGCAACCAGATCGTGTTCACCGCCTTGCCCGCGGGCTTCGACGACGCGCAGCTCAAATCGGCACTCGGCCTGACGCTGCCGGCGCAGGACATCGCGAAGGCCGGCGTGCTGGCAGAGCTGGCGACCAAGTACGACTACACCGATCATTTCACAGGCTACGTCGACGCCGAGAAGATCGTGTGGCGTGTTCTCGATCCGCAGGCCGCCACCGACAAGGCGCTCGTCGGCATGCTGCCGCAGGATCCGGCGTCGCTGTCGGACGACTGCAAGGCGGAGATCCGCGATGTGGCCGGCATCGCCCCGCGTCTCGTCGCCGGCTACACGGCGGTGGGTGCGGACCGGCTGAGCTCGCTGGTCGTCCTCGAGATGCGTGACGATATCGCCAAGGGACTCGCGACCCTGCCCGTGCCCGTGCCGGGCCTCGGCGGCGACAAGGGCGGGCTGCTCTCGTTCGGCATGAGCCTCAACCCCAAGGCGATGCTGCAGTTCGCCAACGACCGGATCGCGGCGATGGAAGCCGATCCGTTCAAGTGCGAGTACTTCGCGAGCCTGCAACAGGGTATTCCGCAAGCCAAGCAGACCCTGAATCAGCCGCTGCCGCCCATCGTGTACGACTTCAAGGGTCTGCTCGCGATCGTCGATGACGTCGAGGGGCTCGATCTCGCGAACAAGACGCCGCCGACGTCGGTCAAGGGCCGCGTGCTGATGGCGATGGACAACGCCCCCGTGCTCGTCCAGACGGGCGCCATGTTCAGCCCCGATCTGGCGAATCTGAACCTGCAGCCGGACGGCAAGCCGGTGCTGCTGGATCTGCCGCAGGTGAAGGCGGCCGGCGTTACGGCGTTCATTGCGCTGACGCAGAACGCGCTCGCGCTCGCAATCGGCGAGGACGCCGATACGGCCATCCCCGCGATGCTGAAGGCGGCGCCGTCCGATCCGCCTCCGTTCATGAGCTTCAGCATGAACGCGGAGCGGTATTACAAGTTCCTCGCCGAGGCCATCGCCGCGGCCGAGCCTCCGGAGGGCAGTGACCAGCCGGCCCAGACTCCCGAGATGAAGCAGGCCGTCAACGACATCATGAACGTGATCTCGGACCTCTACGATCGCATCGTCGTCGAGGTGTTGCTGACGCCGCGCGGCGTAGAGATGCCGAGCACGGTGACGCTGCAGGATTGACGCAGCCCGAAGGACTCGGAGCCGCTGCGGGAAATCGCAGCGGCTCCGGTGATTGGTGGAGGTGGCGAGAATCGAACTCGCGTCCGCAAGCCCTCTGCCCCAAGGTCTACATGCTTATTCCGTCTTTGATCTCACCGGCGGCTACCCGACGGGCAGGGAAAACCGCTGGCCAGTCCAGTAAAGGTTTTGACGGTTCGGGCCCTGGACCTGCCGTCCCCGCGATCCTGTGTAGTCGACCCCCGGGTCCCGCAAGCACAGGCACTTCCGGCCGGAGGGCACAAGGCTGGTTTTTAGGCAGCTAGTGCGTAGTTGTCGTCGTTGGCAACTATTGGTTTTACAGCTGGATTAACGAGGTGATCTGTCCCTCGGCATGCACTCGGGGTTTCGCGACCCACGTCGAAACCAGGTCACCCCCGTGGTGAAAGATCAGTCTATGGGCTTCGCGCCGAAAAACAATGTGCGGAGCGCACATTTCGCAGACCGTTACCGGATTTTTAATCATAGATTACTTTAAGAACTACTCATAACCTATTGAATTAAAATTATCTCTTGAGAAGTCTCTCGCGCTGGCGCTGCCAGTCGCGATCCTTCTCGGCGGCCCGCTTGTCGTGTTGCTTCTTGCCCTTTGCGATGCCCACCGTCAGCTTGGCGCGCCCCTTGTTCCAGTGCAGGTCGAGCGGCACCAGCGCCATGCCGCGGCGCTCGACGGCACCGACCAGGCGGTCGAGTTCGAAGCGGTTCAGGAGCAGCTTGCGGGTCCGCGCCGGGTCGGTGTCGACGTGCGTCGAGGCCGTGGTCAGCGGCGAGAAATGCGCGCCGAGCAGCCAGGCCTCGCCGTTGCGCAGGGCCACGTAGCTCTCGCTGAGCTGTCCCTTGCCGGCACGCAGGCTCTTGACCTCCCAGCCTTCGAGCACGAGTCCCGCCTCGAACGTGGCGTCGATGGAGAAGTCGTGGCGGGCCTTGCGATTGACCGCGATGACTTTCTCGCTCGATTTTTTGGGGGACTTCTTGCTCATGTGCCGGACGGGGGATCGGACGGGGCCGCGATTATACGGTCACGAAGTTGTCAGGTCCCGGCAATTGTATGAGAATCGCGCCTTTGCCAGCTCCCGGAGGCCGGAAAATGTCCAGCAACCAAGGCGAGACGCCGGCGAAACGCACCTCGTTGCACGGGCACTGGTCATCACGGATGGCTTTCATCCTGGCGGTCACGGGCTCGGCCGTCGGTCTCGGCAACGTCTGGAAATTCCCCTACATGACGGGGCGGAACGGCGGCGGCGCGTTCGTCATCGTCTATCTGCTGTGCGTCGTGCTGGTCGGCATGCCTGTCATGATGTCGGAGATCCTGATCGGCCGGCGCGGGCGCCGGAATCCGATCGCGACCATGGCATTGCTCGGGGTAGAAGAGGGCAGCAGCCGCAAGTGGCGCTGGGTGGGCGTCATGGGCGTCGTCGCGGGCATCCTCATCCTGTCCTACTACAGCGTCATCGCGGGCTGGACGCTGGCGTACATCGCCAAAAGCGTGCTCGGCACCTTCGCGGGGGCGACCTCCAGCCAGGTCGGCGCCCAGTTCAACGGGTTCATCGGCAGTTGGGTCGCCGTGGGCCTGTGCCATACCCTGTTCATGGGCCTGACGGTCTTCGTCGTCGCCCGCGGCGTGGAACGCGGGCTGGAGCAGGCCGTCCGCTTCATGGTGCCCGCCCTGCTGCTGCTGATGCTAGTACTGCTCGGTTACGCGATAGCGTCCGGGCACTTCCACGAGGGCGTCGCGTTCATGTTCACGCCCGACTTCAGCAAGATCTCCTGGGACAGCGTACTCGCGGCCATGGGACAGGCATTCTTCACGCTTTCCATCGGCATGGGCGCCATCATGGCCTACGGCGCCTACCTGCCGGAGGAGACGTCGATCACCGGCGCGTCGGCCGCCGTGGTCACCGCCGATACGCTCATCGCGATACTTGCCGGCCTGGTCATCTTCCCGCTGGTGTTCGCGAATGGCCTGGATCCGGCGGAAGGGCCGGGCCTGGTCTTCTACACGCTGCCGCTTGCCTTCGGCCATATGGCAGGAGGGATGTTCTTTTCCACGGTCTTCTTCGTCCTGCTCGCCTTCGCCGCCTGGACTTCGGCGATCGGCCTTATGGAGCCCGCCGTCGCCTGGCTGGTCGAGCAGCGGAACCGCAGCCGCGCGCAGGCGGCCGTGCTCGTCGGCCTGCTGATCTGGGCGGTCGGCTTCGGCACGGTGCTGTCGTTCAACGTCCTTGCCGACTTCAAGTTCTACAAGGGCACGATCTTCGACAACGTCGATCACCTGACCAGCAACATCATGTTACCGCTCGGCGGCGTCTGCATCGCCGTGTTTGCGGGCTGGATCATGTGCCGCAACTCGTCGGCGGAAGAACTCGGCGGCGTCGGCACCATCTACCGGGTGTGGCGCTTCCTGACACGCATCGTCGCACCCATCGGCGTGCTGTTCGTATTCCTGAAGGCCGTCGGGCTCCTGCCGGGGCTGTCCTGATCGGCGGCGGCGTCGCCGCGCGTCCGGATCATGCGCAAAGTCGAACGCAGCGCCCACATCCCGTACTCGGCCGAAGACATGTACGCCCTGGTCGCGGATGTGGAATCGTATCCCTCGTTCCTGCCCTGGTGTGCCGACGCGGTCGTTCACTCACGGCAGGACAACGTCGTCGAGGCGACGCTCGAGCTGCATCGGGGCGGGATCAGCAAGCGGTTCCGCACGCGTAACGTCATGACACCCTGCGAGTCGATGGATCTGTCGCTGGTCGACGGTCCGTTCCGGCACTTTTCCGGCGGCTGGCGATTCCGGCAGCTCGGCGAGGCGGGCAGCAAGGTCTCGTTGCATCTCGAATTCGAGTTCGACAGCCGGCTGCTCGACCTGATGATCGGGGCGTATTTCGAGGAAATCTGCAACCGGCTGGTTGACGCGTTTACGCAACGCGCGGTCGAGATCTATGGCAAGTGACGCGGCGCCGGCTGAGATCCGGGTCGAGGTCGCGTTCGCGCTGCCTGCCCGGCAGATCCTGCGCAGCGTGCGGCTCGACGCCGGGGCGACGGTCGCCGATGCCGTGGCGGCCGCCGGGCTTGCCGCCGAGTTCCCGGACGAGGCGATCGATATCCTGCCGGCGGGGATCTGGGGCCAGGTCGTCGCGCGCGAGCAGCGTTTGAAAGACGGCGATCGCGTCGAAATCTACCGTCCGCTCGAACTCGATCCGCGGGAACTGCGCCGCAAGCTTGCCGCCGCCGGAAAGACGATGCGGCGCTCGCCGGAGTCCGAGTCCGATGACGATCAGAGTCCGGGGTCGAGCGTCTGATCCTTGCGGATCTCGGAGACGGCGTTGTCCGCGAAGAAGACCGACACCCAGCGTTTGAAGGTCGCATCCTTGCGGCCGACCTTGAGGTAATACACGTAGTCCCAGCGATTCGCATGGAACGGATCGTCGATCATCGGAGTGCCCAGCAGGAATCGCACCTGGTTGCGCGTCATCCCGACTGTCACCTTGTCGAGATCCTTCTGGTCGATCAGGTTGCCCTGCGAAATGTTGGCACGATAGACGCAGCCGCTCGCGAGGGCGAGGCTGGTCAGGATGATTGCCAGGACGGTGAATTTGCGCATGGGGCGTTCGATTTCGACAGTGGCTCGCGGTCGGGGTTTCATCGCAGCAGGGTACCGACGGTAGAGCCAGGTCGCCGAGTGCGTCATAATAGGCGCGCATCATACCTTCTTGCCCGGCGGCACGACAGCCGTAATCACGCCCTGGAGACAGCCCTCAATGGAACAGCGCCAGGAACTCCGCAAAGCGGGTCTGAAGGTCACGCTCCCTCGCCTCAAGATCCTCGAGATCTTCGAGAATTCGGAGAATCGCCATCTCAGCGCCGAAGACATGTACAAGGAGTTGATCGATTCGGGCGAGGATATCGGGCTTGCGACCGTGTACCGGGTACTGACCCAGTTCGAGGCGGCCGGGCTCGTGACGAGGCACAATTTCGAAGGCGGCCACTCGGTGTTCGAGCTGGACGACGGCGGTCATCACGATCACATGGTGTGCGTGGAATCCGGCGAGGTCATCGAGTTCTTCAGCGACGAGATCGAACGCCTGCAGCGTGAGATGGCTGCCAGGCACGGCTACGAGCTGCTTGATCACAGCCTCGTGCTGTACGTGAAACCGATCGGGAAGAAATCCAGGACCTGAGTCAGGCGCGTCTGCGTGCCGCACCGGCCAGCATCTCGGCCGCGTGTTCGATCGTCTTCTGCGTGATCTCCACCCCGCCCAGCATGCGCGCCAGCTCGTCGATGCGTTCGTCCCTGCCGAGTTCGTCCACGTTGGTGCGGGTCGCCTTGCCGTCGCTGACCTTGCTGACGCGCAGGTGCTGATCGGCGAGCGCCGCTACCTGCGGCAGGTGGGTGACGCAGAAAACCTGTCGGCTCTCACCGAGCTGATGCAGGCGGCGGCCGACCATCTCCGCGACCTGGCCGCCGACCCCGCTGTCGACTTCGTCGAAGATCATCGTCGGTATGCTGCTGCCGTCGCTGGCGATGACCTGGATGGCGAGGCTCATGCGGGACAATTCGCCGCCCGAGGCGACCGTCGATAGCGGCAGGGGCGGCTGGCCGGGGTTGGCACTGATCAGGAACTCGATGTCGTCAATGCCGTATGCGCGCGGGTCATCCGCCGCTCGCCGCTCGATGCGGATCTCGAATACGCCGCCCGGCATGCCGAGGCCGTTCATGGCCTCGCTCACGGCGGCCGAGAAATCCACAGCCGCCGCGCTGCGCGCGTCGGACAGGCGGCCGGCCAGGCTGTCGTAATCGGCGCGCGCCGCGGTGAGCTCGACATCGAGTTCCTTGCCGCGTTCCTCGGCGTGGTCGAGCTCGTCGAGTTCGGCCCGCAACTTCGACGCATGCTCCGCAAGCTCGTCGGGCGACACGCGATGCTTGCGCGCCAGGGCCAGGTAAGCGGCGATACGGTCCTCGACCCAGTCGCGATGGACCGGGTCGGTGTCGATGGTCTCGGCATACCGCTGCAGGGCGTCGCCGGCTTCGCCGGCCTGGATACCGGCACTCTCGATCAGCTCGAGCGTCGCCGACAGGCTGTCGTCGTATTCAACCAGCGCTTCGAGCGAGCGGGCGGCGGCGGCAAGCAGGGCGACGACGTTGGCGTCGTCGTCTTCGGTCAGGCCGGCGAGTGCCCGCGATACGCCTTCGGCCAGTGCGCCGCTGTGGCGCAGGCGCTGGCGTTCCGATTGCAGTTCCGCCGGTTCGCCCGGCGTCGCGTTGAGCGCATCGAGCTCCTGCAACTGGAAGCGCAACAGGTCGATACGCGACGCGCGGCCCGCGTCGTCGGCCCGCAGCCGCTCGAGCCGGTCGCGGAGTGCCTGCCACGTGCCAAACGCGGTTTCCGTGTCGCCGCGCAGCGCGTCGAGATCGCCGTAGTGATCCAGCAGTTCGCGCTGCACCGCACGCCGGCCCAGCGACTGGTGGAAGTGCTGGCCGTGGATGTCCAGCAACATCTCGCCGAGGCTCTTGAGCTGCTGCATCGTGACGGCGTTGCCGTTGACGAAGGCCCGCGACCGGCCATCGGCATTGATCACGCGCCTGAGCAGGCAAGCATCCTCGTCGTCCAGCGCCTGCTCCGCGAGCCAGGCGCCGACCGCCGGCAACGCCGACACGTCGAATTCGGCGCTGAATTCGGCACGCGCCGCGCCCGCGCGGACGAGCTGGCTGCTGCCGCGCTCGCCGAGCACGAGACCGACCGCGTCGACCAGTATCGATTTGCCGGCACCGGTCTCACCGGTCAGCACCGTCATGCCGGCGCCGAACTCGACGGCGATCTGGTCGACGATCGCGAAGTCCCGGATCTGTAATCGTGTCAGCATGACTCAGCGTCGTCTCGCATCGCGGGCACGGTTGTCCCGGCCCCAGAACAGCTTGGAGCGCAGGATTTCGTAGAAATCATAGCCCGGCGGATGGATAAGGTGGACACGCTTTGCCGACGCGTTGATGGTCAGCGTATCGGCGGGCCGGATCGCGTCCAGCGGATGGCCGTCGACGGCGACCTCGGCCTGGGTATCTTCGCGCTCGAGCAGGCGGATCTGGATCTGCTGGCTGGCGGCGATGACGAGCGGTCGGTCGGTGAGCGTATGCGGGCAGATTGGCACGACGACGACCGCGTCGAGCTGCGGTTCGACGATCGGACCGCCGCAGCTGAGCGCGTACGCGGTGGACCCCGTCGGCGTCGCGATGATCAGGCCGTCGCCCGAGTGCGTGTTGACGAACTGCCCGGCCACACTGGTTTCGAAATCCAGCATCCGGCCGGTCTCGCGCCTCTGCAACACGATGTCGTTGAATGCCGTGGCATGGACGATCCGGCCGTCCGCGAGCGTCAGCCGGGCCTCGAGCAGCAGTCTCGAATCGCTGCTGTACTCGCCGCCGAGGACGCGATCGACGTTGGCCAACATCTCGTCGGGCGTCACGTCGGCGAGGAAACCGAGGCGGCCGCGATTGACGCCGAGCAGGGGGATGCCGCTGTCGCGTGTCAGGTTGCCCGCGTACAGCATCGTGCCGTCGCCGCCGATGGCGATGACGAGATCCGCGGCGCCGGCGAGTTGCGATTCGGGCAGGCGTGTCACCGGCAGGTCGAGCGCCAGGCTCTCTTGTGCAAGCACGGTCACGCCGGCTTTTGTCAAATGCGTAACCAGCGCCGTCATGGGTTCCGCGACGCGGGGATCCTCGTGCCGGCCGACTATCGCCACCTTCTGAAATCGATCGCCCATCGCAGTCCGGGTACGACTCCTCATTCTTACTGGTTGTCAGGCCGATGCTGGCGTGGTAAACGATAGCCTAACACGGCGAACAGCTAGCGAATTTTTCGCGTTTCCAGCGAATGTCGGCAGAAGCGATTTCCAAAGCTCCGAATGACCGGGCGCGGCATCTGCTCAGCGTCCTGATCCAACGTTATATCGAGGACGGCCAGCCGGTCGGTTCCCGCACCCTGTCCAGGGATTCGGGGATCGACCTGAGTCCGGCGACGATCCGCAACGTCATGGCGGATCTCGAGGAGATGGGACTCGTCTCCGCACCGCACACGTCCGCCGGGCGGGTGCCGACGGCAAAGGGCTACCGCCTGTTCGTCGACACGCTGGTGCGCTACCGGCCGCCGAAGGACTACGACATCGACAAGCTGCGCCGCCAGATACGCAGCAAGGTCGACGACTCCGACGCGCTCGTATCTGCCGTCTCCAGCATGCTGTCGGACATCACGAGCCTCGCCGGTGTCGTCACGGTGCCGCGAGGCCGGCACGCGGCACTGCGGCAGATCGAGTTCCTGCCGCTGTCGGAGAACCGCATCCTGGCCATCCTCGTGATCAACGACCGCGAGGTGCAGAACCGCATCCTGTACACGGACCGCGAGTATTCCCCGTCGGACCTGCAACAGGCCGCGAATTTCATCAACGAGCACTATGCCGGTGTCGAGCTCCTCGCGATCCGCGACCGCATCCTCGAAGACCTGCAGGTCACCCGGGACTCGATGAACCAGGCGATGCACGACATCATCGCCGTTGCGCAATCGGCGATGGAGGGGCCGCTCGAGACCGGCGGCAAGTTCGTGCTGGCCGGCGAGACCAACCTGATGGATTTCGCCGAACTCTCCGACATCGACAAGCTGCGGCGCCTGTTCGACGCCTTCTCGCGCAAGCGCCTCATCCTCGACCTGCTGGACCGGAGCATCCATGCAAACGGCGTCCAGGTATTCATCGGCGAGGAATCGGGCTTCCATATCCTCGACGACTGCAGCGTCGTCACGGCGCCATACCGGCTCGACGACGACACCATCGGCGTGCTCGGCGTCATCGGCCCGACGCGCATGGCCTATGACCGCGTCGTGCCGATCGTTGATATCACGGCCCGCCTGCTGAAGTCGGCCCTCAACCAGTAGGTGCCCGTTGTAGAAGCGCTGCTTGCCAGCGCGACCGTCACAGCGACAAGCGTCGCTCCTGCATTGACGAAGGCATCTGCCCGGTCGAAGTCTAGGAGCCCGCCCCAGCGGGCGACCGATAAAACCTACTCACTTCCAAGAGGGTCCCGGAGTTTCCGCGGAAACTCCGTACATGGGCGTCTGCTCGTGCGAAAAGCGGCCGTTCAACAATTTTCGTCGGCATGAGCCGCAAACGGCCAGAATCGGTCATAAGGGTTGGTCAGTTCTGAATGACTGTTCCACCCACAATTTCGGTGATCTTGTCTTGAATCAGATGCTGATTGGTCTCGCCAAGTTTGACACCCACCTTCAAGAAGACGACTCCGAAACCAAACATTGCAAATGGCACGACGACAAACATCGCTCCCTCGATCTTGCCGCCGATCAACATGATGATTCCGCTGGGTATGCCAAATGCGCTCCAAAATATGATGAATCCGAACCAGATTGTCATAAATATTCGGACGAATCCACGAAGGCGGAACACTCCTGAAATGCAGGTTTGATCATTAGAGCGCCTTATAGAGCCCACGAAAATCGGAGCAAACGAATTACTAACGAATGGTCTATGTAGCCCTACATGCAATGTCCTATTGGCAACCTGACCTATGAGACGTCGCGACATCAAGAATGGGACGGCAATTCGGCTGCATTGATCCTTCAGCCGGCGCTCTGCTTCTGCCGGAGACAGGGGAGAAACGACACTAAATGGCGTCTCGGTGAATAGTAGATTTTTGACATAGCGCCAAGGGGAATAATCTGAACGAAACCACTTACCGGCAATTACTACGACAGCCACGACGACCACCGACGCTGCGATGAACAAAAGCGTAATGATCACCGACGCATCCAACTGGGTATTCTCGGTCGGGCTACTGTTCAGTCAGTGTGCAAATCGACGGTTGGATACGCGACTCCCCGACTCTCGAATGTCGGCTTTGGGCCACAAGCAGTCTCCCCAGGGCTCTCTCTCCCACCGGCTGCTATCCGCAGAAGTATACTGGCCAGCCGCGATCCTGCGGGAGGTCCATATCGGCGAAACCTGAAGTAGATTCCAGGAAATCCGCCACGTGGCGGATTTTTGTCCAATCTGGAAAATAAGTTTCCGCGGAAACTCCCGGAATAGGCGCCTGTTCCCCGGAAAGCAGCCGCTCTTGCATCGTCATCGCGAGCAGAGCAGATCGGCAATACCCGTCATTGCGAGGAGCGCAGCGACGAAGCAATCCAGGCCGTGAAGTAATGAAATTGCTGGATTGCTTCGCTTCGCTCGAAATGACGCCTTCGGGTCGGTGGCAATCCTCAAAGAATGGCAGGACGCAGACATTGGAGCGTCCATTGTGCGCTTCTACCCAGCCGCTCGAGTGGCTGGTTCTGGTATGCGGCGAGCGGTCGCGCTGGCGAGCAGCGCTCCTACAAGTGGCGCGAATTCGACGTCCGGATCCGGGGGCTATTTCCGGCCGGGTGCTTGATATTCTCATCCGGGACCCCACACTCCGAGTTCACCCGAAGGACCATCGCCATGGAGAGCAGATGACGATGAACGGACAGCCGAAACGACCCGAAGTCGAGCCGGAACAGGCTGAGAACACCGAACAGAACGCCCCGGACGCAGCGACGCCGGCCGATCCGGCCACGGAGATCGCCGAGCTCAAACGCAAGGCGGACGAGAACTGGGATCTCTATCTGCGGGCAGCCGCGGAGACCGAAAACGTCCGCAAACGGGCGGTGCGCGACGTCGAGCAGGCGCGGAAATACGCGCTGGAGTCCTTCGGGCGGGAACTGCTCGCCGTCAAGGACAGCCTGGAGATCGGGCTCGGCTCCACCGAAATCGCCGATGCAGACGCGCTCGTGGCCGGCCACGAGGCCACCCTGAAACTGCTGACGACCATCCTCGAACGCTTCGGTATCACCGAGGTGGACCCGGCGGGCGAACCGTTTAACCCGGAACTCCACGAAGCGATGACCATGCAGCCGTCGGCGGAGGTCGAGCCCGGTTCCGTGCTGACCGTCGTCCAGAAGGGCTACGCGCTGAACGGCCGCCTGCTCAGGCCGGCGCGCGTCATCGTAGCCTCGGAACCCGACCCCGGGCAGGGCGGGAAGTAGCGCGTTCGAGCCCGCTGCGGCTTGAAACGGGGGCGGCAGGCCCCACCTAACAGGCAGACTTGCACACCACATAGAATTTCGGAGCTAGGAACATGGGAAAAGTAATCGGTATCGACCTGGGTACCACGAATTCCTGCGTCGCGGTAATGGAAGGCAGCACGCCCAAGGTCATCGAAAACAGCGAGGGTGACCGGACGACGCCCTCGATCGTCGCATTCACCAAGGACGACCAGGTGCTCGTCGGGCAGTCGGCGAAGCGCCAGGCCGTGACGAATCCGAGCAATACGTTGTTCGCGATCAAGCGCCTGATCGGGCGCCGGTTCGAAGACGACGTCGTGCAGCGCGATATCGACATGGTGTCGTACAAGATCGTCAAGGCCGACAACGGCGACGCGTGGGTGAAGGCCGGCGACAAGAATATGGCGCCGCCGGAGATCTCCGCGCGCGTGCTCATGAAGATGAAGAAGACAGCCGAGGATTATCTCGGCGAGCCCGTTACCGAGGCCGTCGTCACGGTGCCGGCGTACTTCAACGACTCGCAGCGGCAGGCAACCAAGGACGCCGGCAAGATCGCGGGACTTGAAGTGAAGCGGATCATCAACGAGCCGACGGCGGCGGCGCTCGCCTACGGCATGGACAAGAAGCGCGGCGATCAGAAGATCGCGGTCTTCGACCTCGGCGGCGGCACGTTCGACGTGTCGATCATCGAGATCGCCGAGGTGGACGGCGAACACCAGTTCGAAGTGCTGGCGACGAACGGCGACACGTTCCTCGGCGGCGAGGACTTCGACATGCGCGTCATTCATTACCTGACCTCGGAATTCGAGCGCGAGAGCGGCGTGGATATCACAAAAGACCCGCTCGCAATGCAGCGCCTGAAGGAAGCGGCGGAGAAAGCCAAGATCGAATTGTCCTCGCAGCAGCAGACCGAGGTAAATCTGCCGTACATCACGGCCGACCAGTCCGGTCCGAAGCATCTCAACATCAAGCTGACGCGGGCCAAACTCGAGTCGCTCGTCGACGACCTGATCGAAAAGACGATCGGACCCTGCAAGGTCGCGCTGAATGACGCCGGCCTCAAGGTGAACGAAATCAACGACGTGATCCTGGTCGGCGGTCAGACGCGCATGCCCAAAGTGCAGGAGGCGGTGAAGAACTTCTTCGGCAAGGACCCGCGCAAGGACGTGAACCCGGATGAAGCCGTGGCGCTCGGCGCCGCGATCCAGGGCGGCGTCCTCGCCGGTCATGTCAAGGACGTGCTGCTGCTCGACGTGACGCCGCTGTCGCTCGGCATCGAGACGCTGGGCGGCGTCATGACCAAGCTGATCGACAAGAACACGACGATCCCCGCCAATGCGCAGCAGGTATTCTCGACCGCCGACGACAATCAGACGGCCGTAACGATCCACGTGCTGCAGGGCGAGCGCGAACGCTCGGTCGACAACAAGTCGCTGGGGCGTTTCGACCTGGCCGACATTCCGCCGGCGCCGCGCGGCATGCCGCAGATCGAAGTGACGTTCGACATCGATGCCAACGGCATCCTGAACGTCTCGGCGAAGGACAAGGCTACCGGCAAGAGCCAGAACATCGTCATCAAGGCATCGAGCGGCCTGTCCGACGACGAGATCGACAAGATGGTGGCCGATGCCGAGAGCCACGCGGAGGACGACCGCAAGTTCCGCGAACTGGTCGACGCGCGCAACCAGGCCGACGGCCTGATCCACGCCTCCGAGAAGACATTGAAGGAACTCGGCGACAAGGCCAGCAGCGAGGAACGGATGAAGATCGAGAACGCCGTGTCCGACCTGAAGTCCGCGCTGGACAAGGACGACCTGCACGCGATCCAGACCAAGACCGCGGCGCTGGCGGAGGCCTCCGGCTCGCTGGCCCAGAAGCTGTATGCCGAACAGGCGCAGGAGCCGGGCGGGGACAGTGGCGCGGCCGGTACGGATGCCAAGGGTGACGATGTCGTCGACGCGGAATTCGAGGAAGTCGACGACGACAAGAAATCGAAGTCGAACTAGATTCGGCGGGTCATTGCGAGCGCGGCGAAGCAATCCGGTACGGGTTGCTTCGCCGCCGCGCACCCGGCAATGACAATGGGGCTATAGATCGATCATGGCGAAACGTGATTACTACGAAGTGCTCGGGGTCTCGCGGACGGCGTCCGCCGACGAGATCAAGAAGGCGTATCGCCGCCTCGCCATGAAGTACCACCCGGACCGCAACAAGGAAGATTCCGGCGCCGAGACCAAGTTCAAGGAAGCCAAGGAAGCCTACGAGGTCCTGCGCGACACCGACAAGCGCGCGACTTACGATCGCTTCGGCCACGACGCGGTGCATGGCGGCATGGGGGCGGGGCCGGGAGCCGGCTTCGGGGCCGGCGGCTTCGGCGACATCTTCGGGGACGTCTTCGGCGACATCTTCGGCGGCGGCGGGCGCCAGCGCCGCAGCCAGGTTTTCCGCGGCGCCGACCTGCGCTACGAACTCGGGCTCGACCTCGAGACGGCCGTTACCGGCGAAACCGTCACGATCGACGTGCCGACGCAGGTTGCCTGCAGTACCTGCGGCGGCAGCGGCGCGAAGCAAGGCACCGACCCCGTCAAGTGCACGACCTGCGGCGGCGTGGGCCAGGTGCGCATGCAGCAGGGCTTCTTCTCGATCCAGCAGACCTGCCCGGCCTGCAAGGGCGCGGGCACCACGATCGGCGACCCCTGCGTCGATTGCCACGGTCGTGGCCGCGTGCACAAGACCCGCACCCTGTCGGTGAAGGTGCCGCCCGGCGTCGACGACGGCGACCGCATTCGGCTTTCCGGCGAGGGCGAGGCCGGCCGCAACGGCGGTCCGGCCGGCGACCTGTACGTCGAGATCCGGGTCAAGCCGCACAAGCTGTTCACCCGGGAAGGCGCCGACCTCGCCTGCGAAGTGCCGATCAGCATCGCCGCGGCGACACTCGGCGGCGAAGTCGAGTTACCCACGCTCAACGGTCACGTGTCGCTCAAGATCCCCGCCGGCACGCAGTCCGGCAAGGTGTTCCGCCTGCGCGGCAAGGGCGTCCACACGGTGCGCGATCCGCGCAAGGGCGATCTGTTCGCGAGGGTCGCGGTAGAGACGCCCGTCAACCTGACGTCCGAGCAAAAAGAGCTGCTGCAGCGTTTCGATGCCTCCCTCACCGCGGGAGGCGAGAAGCACAACCCGCGCGCCGGCGGCTGGCTGGACACGGTCAAGCGCTTCTTCGAGCGCATCAGTCCCTGAACGCGGCTTGGGGCGCCGTCTGGCGTCTCCGCGGCGGCTGACTTAATCTGCAGCTTCCGCAAGGCTTACGGGGACCCCGGTCATCGATCCACTCCGAATCGGCATCGCCGGCGCCGGCCGCATGGGCCGGGCGCTCATCGAGGCGTTGGACGGCAGCGACGACGCGACGCTGGCCGCGCTGTGGGTCCGTGAAGGGCGGGCAGACGGACTCCCCGACACGCCGGACGGCGTGCTGATCGACAGCGATATCGGCGCCGTCGCCGCAGCGGCCGACGTCCTCATCGACTTCAGCCTGCCCGAGGCGACGCACGAGGTGCTCGCCGCCGCCGTCGAGCACGCCCGGCCGCTCGTGTGCGGTGTCAGCGGCCTCGATGCCGGACAGCTGGCGGCGATCGACTCGGCCGCAGGCAAGATCGCGCTGGTCTATGACCGCAACATGAGCCTGGGCATCGCCGTCCTCGACGCCCTCGTGCGCGACGCGGCGGCGGCACTCGGACCCGGCTTCGAGGTCGAGATCCACGAGACCCACCACGTCCACAAGGTCGACGCGCCGTCCGGCACGGCGCTGAAGCTCGGCGAGACCCTCGCCGCGGCACGCGGCGTACGGCCCGAGCACATCCGTTATGTCTCGGAACGGCGCGGTGAGGTGCCGGGCGACCACGCCGTCGTGTTCAGTTCCCCGACCGAGACGCTCGAACTCGCGCACAGCGTCACTACGCGCCGCGTGTTCGCCGACGGCGCGCTGCGTGCCGCACTCTGGGTCGTCCAGCAGCCGCCCGGCCGTTACCGCATGCGCGACGTCTTGTTCGGCTAGCACGCCCGGCCGCCTTGCAGTACCATACGCCGGATCGCTTGGCGGTCGCCGCAAATCACGAGCGGGAGGCAGAGTCCTTCCGCTTTTGTGCATCTGCACCTGAGTAATCGCAACCAGAGTATCAAGGATCGCAGTTGACTACGCCCGCTGTTCTGGCACTTGCCGATGGCACGATTTTTCACGGGACTTCGGTCGGGGCGGAAGGCAAGACCATCGGCGAAGTAGTCTTCAACACGGCGATGACGGGCTACCAGGAGATCCTCACGGATCCTTCCTATTGCCGCCAGATCGTCACGCTCACCCACCCGCACATCGGCAATACCGGCACGAACTGCGAGGACATGGAGTCGCGCAAGATCCATGCGTCGGGCCTCGTCATCCGCGACAGCTCGATGGTGACCAGCAGCTGGCGCAGCGAGCGCTCGTTCCGCGATTTCCTCGTACAGGGCAAGCTGGTCGCGATCGGCGACATCGATACCCGCAAGCTGACGCGGCTCATCCGCGAGAAGGGCGCCCAGAGCGGCTGCATCATGACCGGAGACGCGAATCCCGACGTGGCGGTCGAGCACGCGCGCAAGTTCCCCGGCATCGCGGGCATGGATCTCGCCAGGTTCGTCACCACGGACCGCATGTACCAGTGGTGTCACGGCGTGACCTTCGGCCGCAAGGCCAGGATCGTGGGCAGGCGTATCGCGCCGTATCACGTGGTCGCCTACGACTTCGGGATCAAGCGCAACATCCTTCGGCTGCTCTCGGAATTCGACTGCCGCATGACGGTCGTGCCCGCCAAGACGAGTGCCGAGGAGGCCCTTCTGCTGAGCCCCGACGGCATCTTCCTGTCCAACGGTCCGGGCGACCCGGAACCGTGTACCTACGCGATCGCGGCGATCCGGGATTTCCTCAACGTCGGCATCCCCGTGTTCGGCATCTGCCTGGGCCACCAGCTGCTCGGCCTGGCGGCCGGTGCGAGGACGCTGAAGATGAAATTCGGTCATCACGGCGCCAATCACCCGGTGCAGGACCTGGCGACCGGGAAGGTCATGATCACCAGCCAGAATCACGGTTTCGCCGTCGACGAATCCAGTCTGCCGGATGATGTGCAGGCCACCCATCGCTCGCTGTTCGACGGCACGCTGCAAGGTATCGCCCTGAAGGAGCGTCCGGCCTTCGGCTTCCAGGGACACCCGGAGGCGAGCCCGGGGCCGCACGACGTGATGCACGTCTTCGAGCGCTTCCTGACCGACATGGATGCGCAGAAACGCCGGGCTTCACGAGCTGTAATCAGTACTTGAAACCACTTTTGAAACAATAAGTTAAGAAGACAATTTAAAGTAAATTCTGTCCATATTTCTGGTCATGCCGAAACGCGACGACATCGACAGCATCCTGATCATCGGGGCCGGACCCATCATCATCGGCCAGGCCTGCGAGTTCGACTATTCCGGCGCCCAGGCCTGCAAGGCGCTTAAGGAAGAGGGCTATCGGGTCGTGCTCGTGAATTCCAATCCGGCCACCATCATGACCGACCCGGACACGGCGGATGCGATCTACATCGAGCCGATACACTGGAAGGCGGTCGAGAGCATCATCGCCCGCGAGCGGCCGGATGCGCTGCTGCCGACGATGGGTGGCCAGACAGCGCTCAACTGTGCGCTGGACCTCGCCCGCGAAGGTGTCCTGGAGCAATACGACGTCGAGATGATCGCCGCCTCGCGAGAGGCCATCGACATGGCCGAGGACCGCGATCTGTTCCGGCGGGCGATGACCGAGATCGGGCTCGAGGTGCCCACGGCAGAGATCGCGCATTCGCTGGAGGACGCGCTCGAAATCCAGGACCGGATCGGCTTTCCGACGATCGTGCGGCCGTCGTTCACACTCGGCGGCACGGGTGGCGGCATCGCCTACAATCGTGAGGAGTTCGAGCAGATCGTTTCGCACGGCCTCGAGATGTCGCCGACGACCGAGGTGTTGCTCGAGGAATCGGTTCTCGGCTGGAAGGAATTCGAGATGGAGGTCGTGCGGGACCGCAACGACAACTGCATCATCGTCTGCTCCATCGAGAATGTCGATCCCATGGGTGTGCACACCGGCGACTCGATCACCGTCGCCCCGGCGCAGACCCTGACAGACAAGGAATATCAGCGCCTGCGCGACGCCTCGATCGACGTGCTGCGCAAGATCGGCGTCGAGACCGGCGGCTCCAACGTCCAGTTCGCGATCAATCCGGCGGACGGGCGCGTACTCGTCATCGAGATGAATCCGCGGGTCTCGCGCTCGTCCGCGCTGGCCTCAAAGGCGACCGGCTTCCCGATCGCAAAGGTCGCGGCAAAACTGGCCGTGGGCTACACGCTCGACGAACTGCGTAACGACATTACCGGCGGCATGACGCCGGCGTCCTTTGAACCGGCGATCGATTACGTCGTGACCAAGATCCCGCGCTTTACGTTCGAGAAGTTCCCGGGCGCAAACGACCGCCTGACGACACAGATGAAGTCCGTCGGTGAAGTCATGGCCATCGGAAGGACCTTCCAGGAGTCGCTGCAGAAGGCGCTGCGCGGTCTCGAGACGGGCATCAACGGCCTCGACGAGATCGTCGCCGCGCCGCGCACCGAGGCAGACCGCGACCGCCTGCGGCAGGAGCTGCGCATGGCGGGCCCGGACCGGATACGCTTCGTCGCCGACGCCTTGCGGCACGGCTTCACGTCCGACGACGTGGCCGCCGTGAGCGCCATCGACCGCTGGTTCGTGGCGCAGATCGCGGACCTGGTCGCGGCGGAAGAGGCCATCCGCGGGCACGGTCTGGCTGCCCTCGACGAGCAGGGGCTGCGGACCCTCAAGCGCAAGGGTTTCTCCGACGCACGCCTCGCGAAGGTGCTGGGTGTGGCCGAGCGGGCCGTGCGCAAGCGGCGCCTGGAGCTCGGCCTGCGGCCCGTCTTCAAGCGGGTCGACACCTGTGCCGCGGAATTCCCGTCCGCCACGGCCTACCTGTATTCGACCTACGAGGAGGAGTGCGAGGCCGATCCCACCGACCGGCCGAAGATCATGATCCTCGGCGGCGGGCCGAACCGCATCGGCCAGGGCATCGAATTCGACTATTGCTGCGTGCACGCGGCGCTGGCGCTCAAGGAGAACGGCTACGAGACCATCATGGTCAACTGCAATCCGGAGACCGTGTCGACGGACTACGACACCTCGGATCGGCTGTATTTCGAGTCGCTCACGTTCGAGGACGTCATGGAGATCATCGACCGCGAGCAGCCGAAGGGCGTCATCGTCCAGTACGGGGGCCAGACGCCGCTCAAGCTCGCCCGCGACCTCGAGGCAGCGGGCGCGCCGATCATCGGCACGACGCCGGACTCGATCGACCTGGCCGAAGATCGCGAACGTTTCCAGAAGCTCGTCACCAGGCTCGAGCTCAAGCAACCCCCCAATTGCACGGCGCGCAGCAAGCAACAGGCCCTGTCGATGGGCGCCGACGTCGGCTATCCGCTGGTCGTCCGCCCGTCCTACGTGCTCGGCGGCCGGGCGATGGAAATCGTGCACAGCGACGAGGATCTGGAGGCTTACATGGACGCGGCCATCGGCGTGTCCAACGACAGCCCGGTGCTGCTGGACCGGTTCCTGGATGTGGCCACGGAGGTGGACGTCGACTGCGTCTGCGACGGCGAACGCGTGCTGATCGGCGGCATCATGGAACACATCGAGCAGGCCGGCGTCCATTCCGGCGATTCGGGCTGCTCGCTGCCGCCGTTCAGTCTCTCGCAGGCGATCCAAAAGGAGCTGACCGAACAGGTGATCAAGTTGGCGAAGGGGCTGCACGTCGTCGGGCTGATGAATACGCAGTTCGCGATCCAGAACAACGTCGTCTATCTGCTCGAGGTCAACCCGCGCGCTTCGCGCACGGTGCCGTTCGTCTCCAAGGCGATCGGCATCCCGCTCGCGAAGATCGCCGCCCGGGTGATGGTCGGCGAGTCGCTGGCCACGCAGGGCTACGTGAACCAGCGTGTGCCAGGCTATTTCTCGGTCAAGGAAGCCGTGTTCCCTTTCATCCGCTTCCCCGGCGCCGATCCGATCCTCGGCCCCGAGATGAAGTCGACGGGCGAGGTCATGGGCGTGGGCCGGTCCTTCGGCGAGGCCTACGCCAAGGCCCAGCTGGCATCCGGCGTGGTCCTGCCGCGGCAGGGCGCCGCGCTGCTCAGCGTGCGGGATCAGGACAAGGACAAGGCCGTGGAGCTGGCCCGGATCCTGGTGGCGCAGGGCTTCGATATCGTCGCGACGCACGGAACGGCCCAAAAGCTGGCCTCATCCGGAGTATCATGTCGGCGTGCGAACAAGGTCCGCGAAGGCCGGCCGCACATCGTCGATATGATCAAGAACGGGGAGATCGACCTGATCGTCAACACCACGGAGGGCAAGCAGGCGATCAGCGAGTCGACATCGATACGCGCGGAAGCCGTGCGCAGGGGCGTGACCTATTATACGACGCTCGCGGCAGCGATCGCGACGTGCAAGGCAATCGAACATCTGGACGACAGTGACGTGAATCGCTTGCAGGACCTGCACAACGAGGTGGCGGCATGAGCAAGGTGCCGATGACCGTGCGCGGACACGCCCTGCTGCAGGAGGAGCTGCGCAAGCTCAAGTCGGAAGACAGGCCGCGGGTTATCGCGGCGATCGCCGAAGCACGCGGCCACGGCGATCTCAAGGAGAATGCCGAGTATCACGCCGCCAAGGAACAGCAGGGCTTCATCGAAATGCGGATCAAGGAGATCGAGGCGAAGCTGTCCCATCTGCAGGTAATCGACGTGACGGCGATCGATGCGCGGGGCAAGATCGTGTTCGGTTCGACGGTCGAACTGGTCGAGGAGGCGAATGGCGCCGAGATCGAGTACAAGATCGTCGGCGAGGACGAGGCCGACATCAAGATCGGACTGATCTCCTACACTTCGCCGATCGCGCGGGCGTTGATCGGTAAGCTCGAAGGCGACGTCGTGTCCGTGCAGGCGCCCGGCGGAGAAAAGACCTTCGAAGTCATCGCTGTCCGCTACGAGTGACGGCGGCCCGTGTGCTGCCGCGGCGCGATCAGGCGTCCGGCAGGACGATCTTGTTGCGCTCGGGATTGTGCCGGTAGAGCAGGGCGACGTTGCCCACGCGCTGGATCAGCGTGGCGGCGCCGGCCGCGCACAGCCGCGCGATGAGCGCGTCCCGCTGGTCGCGGTCGCCGGCGCGTACGCGAACCTTGATCAGCTCGTGGTGCGCCAGCGTGCTCTCGAATTCTGCGAGCACGGCATCCGACAGGCCCGCATCGCCGACCTGGATCACCGGCTTCAGCTTGTGCCCGAGGCCACGCAGATACCGCTTTTGTGCTTCACTTGGCATCAAAGCGGAGTTTAGCAGGGTGAGTGCACCGGCCGGGACCAACGAATGAGTAAGCCGCGCGGTAGCAGCCGCAGCTGGCGCGAGCGCCAGGAGCGCGACCCGTACGTCCGTGGCGCCCGCCGCCGCGGCTGGCGTTCCAGGGCCGTGTTCAAGCTGGAGCAGATCGACGCGAAGGAACGCCTGCTACGGCGCGGCATGCTGTGCGTGGATCTCGGGGCGGCGCCGGGCGGCTGGAGCCAGTACGTCACGGAGACGCTCGACAGCGCCGTGCGCATTGTCGCGGTCGATCTGCTGCCGATGGATGCCTTGCCGTCGGTGGAATTCGTGCAGGGCGACTTTCGCGAGCCAGAGACCCTGCAACGACTGCAAGAGAAGCTGGGCGATCGTCGCGCCGACCTTGTAATGAGCGACATGGCGCCCAATATCAGCGGTAACCGGGCGGTCGACCAGCCCCGGTCCATGTATCTGGCGGAGCTCGCATTCGACGTCTGCGGCGAAGTCCTGGCCGAGGGCGGCGACTTCGTCTGCAAGCTGTTCCAGGGCGAAGGCTCGGACGCCTTCGTGGCCGCGGTGAAAGCGCGATTTTCGCGCGTCAGGGTGACGAAACCCGACGCCTCGCGGGCCGGCAGTCGTGAGGTTTATTTGGTAGCGAGAAACTATCGATTGTAGTAGGGTCTAAATCGTAGAATCTGTCTAAATGGGCAGTGTTCTGCACGGAGGTCGTGGATACCCAAGTGAATGATCTGACCAAAAATATTCTTGTCTTCGTCGTCATCATCGTCGTGCTGTTGTCGGTGGTTCAGGGGCTGTCGGGCGTCGGTGGCATCCAGCCGCAGGCAAAGGATTATTCGGAGTTCCTGCAGCAGGTCCGCTCCGGCCAGGTCGACATCGTCGAGTTCGAGGGCCAGAAGATCCGTTACGGTGACAGGAAGCCGTTGCCGTATTACACGATCAGCCCCGAGACGGACAACAACACGCTGATCGGAATCCTCGACGACAACCACGTCCATTTCAGCGCGGCCGAACCCAAGTCGCAGAGCCTGATCGGCCAGCTCCTCATCAGTTCGTTCCCGATCCTGCTGCTGATCGGCGTGTGGATCTATTTCATGCGCCAGATGCAGGGCGGCGGCAGCGGGCGCGGCGCCATGTCGTTCGGCAAGAGCAAGGCGCGGCTGCTCGGCGAGGACCAGGTCGGCGTGACCTTCGCCGACGTGGCGGGGGTCGAGGAAGCGAAGGCCGAAGTGTCCGAAGTCGTCGACTTCCTGAAGGACCCCAGCAAGTTCCAGCGCCTCGGCGGCAAGATTCCCAAGGGCGTGCTGATGGTCGGCCCGCCCGGCACGGGCAAGACACTGCTCGCGAAAGCGATCGCGGGCGAAGCCAAGGTGCCCTTCTTCACGATCTCGGGCTCGGATTTCGTCGAAATGTTCGTCGGCGTCGGCGCATCGCGCGTACGCGACATGTTCGAACAGGCGAAGAAGCAGGCGCCCTGCATCATCTTCATCGACGAACTGGACGCGGTGGGTCGCCATCGCGGCGCCGGGCTCGGCGGCGGTCACGACGAACGCGAGCAGACGCTGAACCAGATGCTGGTCGAGATGGACGGTTTTGAGGGCTCGGAAGGCATCATCGTCATCGCCGCGACCAACCGCCCCGACGTGCTCGATCCGGCGCTGCTGCGGCCCGGACGCTTCGACCGGCAGGTCGTGGTGCCGCTGCCGGACGTCCGCGGCCGCGAGCTGATACTGAAGGTGCACATGCGCAAGGTGCCGCTGGCCGATGACGTGAAGCCGAGCCTGATCGCGCGCGGCACGCCGGGATTCTCGGGCGCGGACCTCGCGAACCTGGTGAACGAGGCGGCCCTGTTCGCCGCTCGCGCCAATCGCCGCGTCGTCAGCATGGACCAGTTCGAGAAGGCCAAGGACAAGATCATGATGGGCACCGAGCGGCGCTCGATGGTCATGAGCGAGAAGGAGAAGCTCAACACGGCCTACCACGAGGCGGGTCACGCGATCGTCGGCTTCCTCGTGCCCGAGCACGACCCCGTCTACAAGGTGACGATCATCCCGCGCGGCCGCGCCCTGGGTGTCACGATGTACCTGCCGGAAGAAGACCGCTACAGCATGTCGAAGCAGCGCCTCGAGAGCACGATCGCCAGCCTGTTCGGCGGCCGCATCGCCGAGGAGATGATCCTCGGCACGGGCGGCGTCACGACCGGCGCGGCCAACGACATCGAGCGCGCGACCGAACTCGCCCGCAACATGGTGACCAAGTGGGGCCTGTCAGAACGGCTGGGTCCGCTCACCTACAGCGAGGACGACGGCGAAGTCTTCCTCGGCCATTCGGTGACACAGCGCAAGCAGGTGTCGGACGACACGGCGCACGCGATCGACGAGGAGGTCCGCCGCATCATCGACCATACCTACGAGGTCGCCCGCAAGCTGCTCGAGGACAATGTCGACAAGCTGCACACGATGGCCAAGGCACTGGTGAAATACGAGACCATCGGCGACGCCCAGATCAAGGACATCATGGCCGGCAAGGAGCCGCGGCCGCCCGAGGACTGGGACGACACGCCGACGCCGCCGAAGCCCGAGACGAGCTCCCCGAAACCGGAGAAGACGCCGATCGGCGGTCCCGCCAGCGAGCACTAGTACCCTTTCAAGGACCTTCTCCGGCTGCAGTGGGATAATCGGCTGATGCTGCAGCTCGGCACCATGCACTTCGATTGCCCCGCGGTCATGGGCATTCTCAACGTTACTCCCGATTCGTTTTCCGACGGCGGCCGATTCGCGTCCACCGGGCCGGCCCTTCAGCAGGCGCTGCGCATGGCCGACGAGGGTGCGGCGATCATCGACGTCGGCGGCGAGTCCACGCGCCCCGGCGCAGCCGATGTCGGCGAACAGGAAGAACTCGACCGGATCGTCCCGGTGATCGAGGCGATCCGTCGCGAGATCGATCTGCCCGTTTCCATCGACACCAGCAAGCCACGCGTGATGCGCGAGGCCGTCGCCGCGGGTGCCTCGATGATCAACGATATCCGCGCCCTGCGCGAAGACGGCGCGCTCGAGGCCGCGGTCGAGCTGCAATGCCCGGTGTGCCTGATGCACATGCAGGGTCAGCCGCGCACGATGCAGGTCGAGCCGCACTACGATGACGTCGTGGCCGAAGTCGCGGATTTCCTGCGCGGGCGCGTGGCAGATTGCCGCGAGGCGGGACTCGCGGCCGACCGGATCGTCATCGATCCGGGCTTCGGGTTCGGCAAGACGCCGGCACACAATTTCGAGTTGCTCGGGAATCTGAGACAATTGAGGGCTATTGGCGTACCGCTCCTGATCGGCGTGTCGCGCAAGACTTCGCTGGGCGTGATCACCGGCCGGGACGTCGGCAGCCGTCTCGCCGCGAGCATCGCGGCGGCCGTGCTGGCCGTGTACCAGGGCGCGCAAATCGTGCGCGCGCACGACGTTGCCGAAACGGTCGATGCCCTGCGCGTGACGCGGGCGGTGATCGATGAGGGATATTGAACCTATGAGCAGGAATGTCTTCGGCACGGACGGCGTGCGCGGTACCGTGGGCACCGATCCGATGACCGTCGATTTCGCGATCCGGCTGGCGAGCGCCGCGGCGCAGGTCCTCGTGCCGGACGGCGGCAAGGTACTGATCGGCAAGGACACGCGGCTGTCCGGGTACATGTTCGAGTCGGCACTCGAGGCGGGCTTCGTTGCCGCCGGGACGGACGTGCTGTTGCTCGGTCCGTTGCCGACGCCCGGGATCGCCCGGCTGACACAGGAGTTTCAGGCCGACCTCGGCGTCGTGATCAGTGCCTCCCACAATCCTTTCGAGGACAACGGCATCAAGTTCTTCGATGGCGCGGGCTCGAAGCTCAGCGACGACGTCGAGCGCGAGATCGAGGCGTACCTGGAACGGCCGCCGATCACTCGCGATTCCACCGGCATCGGCAAGGCCAAGCGCATCGATTCGGCACGGGTTCGCTACCAGGAATTCTGCGCCTCGACGTTTCCGCGCAAACTGACCCTCGACGGGATGAAGGTCGTCTTCGACGGCGCCAACGGCGCCGGGTACAAGGTCGGCCCGCGTACGCTGGCCAATCTCGGCGCGGAGGTGATCCCCATCGGCTGTTCCCCGAACGGCCGCAACATCAACCAGGGTTGCGGTTCCACGAGCCCGGAATTGCTGCGGCTCACCGTGCCGGCCGTGAAGGCCGACGTGGGCGTCGCGCTCGACGGCGACGGCGATCGCGTCGTCATGGTGGACGAGACCGGGCAGCTCGTCGACGGCGACCAGCTGCTGTACGTGCTCGCCACCTCGCGGCAGCGGGACGGCCGCCTCAGGGGGCCCGTCGTGGGCACGGTCATGAGCAATCTCGGCCTCGAACGGGCCCTCGGTGCCGCAAGCATCGAGTTCCTGCGTGCGAATGTCGGCGACCGGTACATCCTCGAGACCCTGCACGCGACCGGCGGCATCCTCGGCGGCGAGACCTCCGGTCACATGATCGTGCTGGACCAGACGACGACCGGTGACGGCCTCGTCTGCGCGCTGCAGGTCCTGGCCGTGATGAAACAGACCGGCAAACGCCTGTCGGAACTCGTCGCCGGGATGGCACGATTCCCGCAGAGCATGGTCAACGTACGTACCGACAAGCGAATCGACCCGGCCAGCTCCGAGGCTATCCTGAAGGCCGTGGCAGCCGCGGAGAGCGAGCTCGCGGATGCCGGGCGGATCGTGCTGCGCGCCTCGGGTACGGAGCCGGTCATCCGGGTCATGGTGGAAGGCGAGGACGAACAGCAGATCGCCGCGGTGGCAGAACGGCTGGCCGCGGTCGTCGCCGAGGCCGCCGCCTGACCTGAGCGGTTGCGGGCGCGTTGATTTGCGGGGTTAGCCTCGGTATCCTTGCGCGCCTTTTCGGCGAGCAACTCCAACAACGACAGATCAGGAAACGGTCATGCGAGACATACTCGTCGCGGGCAACTGGAAGATGAACGGCAGCACGGCGGGCAACGCCGCGCTGATCGCCGGTATCGTGGCCGGCGCGCCGGCGTCGGATCGGGTCAAGTTGTTGATTTGTCCGCCGTTTCCCTACCTGACCACGGCCGTCGAGCAGATCGCGGACAGCGGCATCGCCGTCGGCGCCCAGAATCTCTCCGAGCATCCGTCCGGCGCGTACACCGGCGAAGTGGCCGGTTCGATGCTCCGCGACGTCGGCTGTGAGTACGTCATCGTGGGCCACTCGGAACGCCGCACGCTGTACGGCGAGACGAGCGCCCGGGTCGCCGCCAAGTTCGAGGCGGCGAAAGCGGCGGCCCTGACGCCGATACTGTGTGTCGGCGAGACGCTGGCCGAGCGCGAAGCCGGCCGCACCGAAGCGGTCGTCGACGAGCAGCTCGGCGCCGTGTTCGAGCGGGTCGGCGCGCAGGACCTCAGCGGGGCGGTCATCGCCTACGAGCCCGTCTGGGCAATCGGCACGGGCGTGACCGCGACGCCGGAGCAGGCGCAGGACGTGCACCGTCACATCCGCGCATTCCTGGCCGCGCGCGACGCCGCGCTGGCCGAGGCGACGCTCATTCTGTACGGCGGCAGCATGAAGGGGGACAATGCGCCGGGGCTGCTGGCCATGGCAGACATCGACGGCGGCCTGATCGGCGGTGCATCGCTGGAATCGGGCGCCTTTCTGGCGATCGTGGCCGCCGCCGTACAATCGAGGAATTGATGGATACATTGCAGAAAGTCTTTCTCGTCGTCCACACGCTGATCGCGCTCGGGATCATCGGTCTCGTGCTGTTGCAGCGCGGCAAGGGCGCGGATGCCGGTGCCGGCTTCGGCGCCGGCGCATCCGGTACCGTGTTCGGCGCGCGCGGCTCCTCGAGCTTCTTTTCGCGGGCCACGGCCGTGCTGGCGACGGCGTTTTTCGCCACCAGCCTGGTGCTGGCGTATATCAGCAGCCAGCGGTCGCAGGGCCCCGACAGCCTGCTCGAGGGAGCGCCGGTCGCCGAGGAACAAGCCCCGGCGCCGGCCGGGAACGGCGAGCAAGCGCCTGCCGCGGGCGGCGATCAGGCGCCTGCTGCTGACCTGCCGTCCGTGGACGAAGGCAAGCAGGAAACGAACGGAACGGATGACCTCCCCGAGCTCGACGACCAGAAACCTGCGGGCGACGAGGGCCAATAGCAGGCCGATATTCATGCTCTGGTGGTGGAATTGGTAGACACGCTGTCTTGAGGGGGCAGTGGCGCAAGCCGTGCGAGTTCGAGTCTCGCCCAGAGCACCAACCGAGTGCATCCGTTCCAGTGCAGCCGCCCGGGGTGTCCGCAGTTCGGCACGCTGTTACAATGACGAGTTGTTAGTGGCGCAATGACGCGCCGCAACGCGACCTAGTATGTTACGAGAATACTTTCCTATCCTGGTTTTCCTGGCCGTGGCCGCAGGAATCGGCCTGCTGTTGCTCGCGCTCGGCTTCCTGATCGGCAGCGGCGACAAGGATGCCGAGAAATTGTCCCCTTACGAGTGCGGTTTCGAGGCGTTCGATGACTCACGCATGAAGTTCGACGTCCGTTATTACCTGGTCGCGATCCTGTTCATCATCTTCGATCTCGAGATCGCGTTCCTGTTTCCCTGGGCGGTGGCGCTCGACTCGGTGGGCACCTTCGGCCTGCTGGCCATGGCACTGTTCCTCGCGATACTGGTCGTAGGATTCGTCTACGAATGGAAGAAGGGAGCGCTCGAATGGGATTGACGGGCGCAGCCATGGCTGAGCAGAACACCGAACCCGGCAGTTCCGAAGCCGGCATCAGCCTGCAGAAGAAGGGTTTCGTCGTGACCAGCGTGGACTCCGTGATGAACTGGGCGCGCACCGGTTCGCTGTGGCCCATGACCTTCGGGCTAGCGTGTTGCGCGGTCGAGATGATGCACGCCGGTGCGTCGCGTTACGATCTGGACCGCTTCGGCATCCTTTTCAGGCCCAGTCCGCGGCAATCCGACTGCATGATCGTCGCTGGCACGCTGTGCAACAAGATGGCCCCTGCGTTGCGCAAGGTCTACGACCAGATGCCGGAACCGCGCTGGGTCGTTTCCATGGGTTCCTGCGCCAACGGAGGCGGTTACTACCATTATTCCTATTCCGTGGTGCGCGGCTGCGATCGCGTTGTTCCCGTCGATGTCTATGTGCCCGGTTGTCCGCCGACGGCGGAGGCACTGGTATACGGGCTGATCCAATTACAAAACAAGATCCGCCGCACGAGTACGATTGCCAGATAGATCCCGCAGATGACTGACCGTTACGAGAGATTGGCGACTCGTCTCGACGAGCGCTTCGGTGAGCAGGTGAAACGCCTGCCGTCGACCTGCGGCGAGCTGACACTCGAAGTGGGCCGGGACGACCTCATCGAAGTCGCCACCGCCTTGCGCAATGAATCCGATTTCGGCTTCGAGATGTTGATGGACGTCTGCGGCGTCGACTACCTGGACTACGGCAAGTTCGAGTGGACGACGTCGAGCGCGACCGAGACCGGGTTCAGCCGGGGCGTGCAGCGCGAACCCGTAATTCTCGACGAATCGGACAAATTCGCGGCGCGCCGTTTTGCGGTCGTCTATCACCTGTTGTCGCTGCAGCACAATTTTCGGCTGCGGCTGCGCGTCTTCACGGGTACCTCCAATCCGCCGATCGTCGAGTCGGTCGTCGGCATCTGGAATTCTGCCAACTGGTTCGAGCGCGAGGCCTTCGACCTGTACGGGATCCTGTTCGATGGCCATCCCGACCTGCGCCGCATCCTGACCGACTACGGCTTCATCGGTCACCCGTTCCGCAAGGACTTCCCGCTCAGCGGGAACGTCGAGGTGCGATACGACCCGGAGAAGGGCAGGGTCGCCTACCAGCCCGTCAGCATCGAGCCGAGGACGCTCGTGCCGCGCGTGATACGTCACGACAATCGCTATGACGAAGGGCTGAAGGACACGGCCGATGGCTGAGATCCAGAGCTTCACGATGAACTTCGGGCCGCAGCACCCTGCCGCGCACGGCGTGCTGCGCCTCGTGCTCGAGATGGACGGCGAGGTGATCCAGCGTGCCGACCCGCACATCGGGCTGCTGCATCGTGCGACCGAGAAGCTGGCCGAGTCCAAGCCGTTCAACCAGTCGATCGGTTACATGGATCGCCTCGACTACGTGTCGATGATGTGCAACGAACATGCCTACGTGCTCGCGATCGAGAAACTGCTCGGCATCGAGGCGCCGATCCGCGCACAGTACATCCGCGTCATGTTCGACGAGATCACGCGCATCCTGAATCACCTGCTGTGGCTCGGCGGACACGGCCTCGACATCGGCGCGATGACGATTTTCCTGTACTGCTTCCGCGAGCGCGAAGACCTGATGGACTGCTACGAGGCGGTATCGGGCACGCGCATGCACGCAACGTATTACCGTCCGGGCGGCGTCTACCGCGACCTTCCGGAATCGATGCCGAAATACCAGGAATCGAAGTTCCGCAGCAAGAAGGAAGTCGAGCGTCTGAATGCCGTGCGCGAGGGCTCGCTGCTCGACTTCATCGAGGCGTTCACGGACAAATTTCCGGCTTGTGTCGACGACTACGAGACGCTGCTGACGGATAACCGGATCTGGAAGCAGCGCACCGTGAACATCGGCGTCGTCACGCCGCAGCGCGCGATGCAGCTCGGCTTCTCCGGGCCGATGCTGCGCGGTTCGGGCGTCGAATGGGACCTGCGCAAGAAGCAGCCCTACGAGGTCTACGACAAGCTCGATTTCGATATCCCGGTCGGCGTCAACGGCGACTGTTACGACCGTTATCTCGTGCGCATCGAGGAGATGCGTCAGTCGAACAGCATCATCCGGCAATGTATCCACTGGCTGCGCGCGAATCCGGGTCCCGTCATCATCGAGGATCGCAAGATCGTCGCGCCCCGACGTGTCGAGATGAAGGACGACATGGAGTCGCTGATCCACCACTTCAAACTGTTCACCGAAGGCTACTGCGTGCCCGAAGGCGAGGCCTACGCCGCGGTCGAGGCACCCAAGGGCGAGTTCGGCGCGTACGTGATCTCCGACGGCGCCAACAAGCCGTATCGGCTGAAGTTACGCGCGCCCGGCTTCGCGCACCTCTCTGCAATGTCGGAGATGGTCGAGGGTCACATGCTGGCCGACGTCGTGGCCGTGATCGGTACCCAGGACATCGTGTTCGGCGAGGTGGATCGATGAGTGAAGGCCAGGTACTTTCCGAGCACGTGCGCCAGGAGATCGACGCATGGCGGACGCGCTTCCCCGAGAGCCGCCAGCGCTCGGCGGTCATCGGCGCGCTACACGCGGTCCAGCACGACAACGGCGGTTACCTGACGACCGAGCAGATGGACGCGGTGGCCGAGTATCTCGCGCTGCCGGCGATCCAGGTCTACGAGGTCGCCACCTTCTACTCGATGTTCCAGACGCGTCCCGTCGGACGCCACAACGTGGCGATCTGCACGAATATCTCGTGCATGCTGCGCGGCGCGGACGAGCTCGTCGCGCACGTCGAGAAGAAACTGGGCGTCAAGCTCGGCGAGAGCACCGAGGACGGGCGCATCTACCTCAAGAAGGAAGAGGAATGCCTGGCCGCCTGCTGCGGCGCGCCGATGATGATGGTCGACCACGTATACCACGAGAACCTGACGGCCGAGCGGGTCGACGAGATACTGGACGGGCTGGACTGATGGCTTACGAACAGAATCTCGTCTGTTTCAACACCTTCGGCGCGAAGGAGAGCTGGACGCTGAAGACCTACGAGGCGCACGACGGCTACAAGGCCTGGCGCCGCATCCTCGCCGGCGAATTCACGCCGCAGCAGCTCATCGACGAGGTGAAGGCCTCGGGCCTGCGCGGCCGCGGCGGCGCAGGTTTCCCGACGGGGCTGAAGTGGAGTTTCATGCCGCAGAAGTTCCAGGGCCAGAAATACCTCGTCGTCAACTCGGACGAGAGCGAGCCGGGCACCTGCCACGATCGCGAGATATTGCGCTACAACCCCCACGCCCTCGTGGAGGGCATGGCGATCGCGTCTTACGCGATGGGCGCCACGGTCGCCTACAACTACATCCGCGGCGAGTTCATGGACGAGCCGGTGCCGCGCTTCGAGGCGGCGGTGCGCGAGGCCTACGAGGCCGGCCTGCTCGGCAGGGACATCCAGGGTTCCGGCATCGATTTCGATCTGCGCACCTTCGTCGGTGCGGGCGCCTATATCTGCGGGGAGGAGACCGCGCTGCTCGAATCGCTCGAGGGCAAACCGGGCAAGCCGCGGTTCAAGCCGCCGTTTCCCGCGAACTACGGCCTGTACGGCGCGCCGACGACGATCAACAACACCCAGAGCATCGCCTGCGTGCCGGCGATCATCCGCAATGGTGCGGCGTGGTTCGCCGGCCTCGGGCCGGAAGGCTCGGGGGGCACGGCGATTTTCTCGGTCTCGGGCCACGTCGAGAAGCCCGGCAACTTCGAGCTGCCGATGGGCATCCCGTTCCGCGAGTTGCTGGAGCTCGCCGGCGGCGTGCGCGGCGGGCGCAAGCTCAAGGCCGTGATTCCGGGCGGCTCGTCGGTGCCGGTGCTGCGCGGCGAGGTGATCATGGACTGCACGATGGACTACAACTCGCTGCAGAAAGCGGGCTCGTCCTTCGGCACGGGTGCGGTCGTCGTCATGGACGAGACCACCTGCATGGTCCGGATGCTACGGCGCATCTCGCGCTTCTACATGTCCGAGTCCTGCGGGCAGTGCACGCCGTGCCGCGAAGGCACGGGCTGGCTGTACCGCATGCTGACGCGCATCGTCGACGGGCAGGGCACCGAGGCGGACCTCGACCGGCTGGTCGCCGTCGCCAACCGCATCGAGGGCCACACGATCTGTGCGCTGGGCGACGCCGCCGCCTGGCCGGTACAGAGCTTCCTGAAGCGGTTCCGCGAAGAGTTCGAGTACATGGTCCGCCATCGCGGCCGCAGCATCGTCGACGATCCGGGCGAGGCGGCGGCATAGGCACTATGAGCGACGACGTCGTCAACATCGAGGTGGACGGCAAGCCCGTCGAGGCCCGCAAGGGTCAGATGGTCATGCAGGTGACCGACCGGATCGGCGCCTACATCCCGCGCTTCTGCTACCACGAGAAACTCAGCGTCGCGGCGAATTGCCGCATGTGCCTCATCGAGGTCGAGAAGGCGCCGAAGCCGCTGCCGGCCTGCGCGACGCCGGTGAACGAGGGCATGAAGATCTTTACCCGATCGCCGAAGGCCATCGCCGCGCAGAAGGCGACCATGGAGTTCCTGCTGATCAATCACCCGCTGGATTGCCCGATCTGCGACCAGGGCGGCGAATGCGAATTGCAGGATCTCGCGATGGGTTTCGGCCGCGACGTCTCGCGCTTCACGGAACGCAAGCGCGTCGTGAAAGACAAGGACCTCGGGCCGCTGATCTCCACCGACATGACGCGTTGTATACACTGCACGCGCTGCGTGCGCTTCGGCGAGGAGATCCAGGGCTTCCCGCAGATGGGGGCGACCGGGCGCGGCGAGGACATGAAGATCGGCACCTACGTCGCGCAGAGTATCGATCACGAGTTGTCCGCGAACATCATCGACCTGTGTCCCGTCGGCGCGCTCAACAACAAGCCGTACCGGTACAGCGCGCGTGCCTGGGAGATGCTGCAGCGGCCGGCCGTGTCGCCGCACGATTGCGCCGGCTCGAACCTGTACGCGCACGTGTTGCGCGGCACCGTCAAGCGTATCGTGCCGCGCGAGAACGAGGCCATCAACGAGAGCTGGCTGGCGGACCGCGACCGCTTCAGCTACGAGGGCGTCTACTCCGGCGACCGCCTGCGTGTACCGAGGATCCGCGAGGACGGCGACTGGCGCGACATTGGCTGGGAAGAGGCGCTCGAGATCGCCGCCACGCGGCTGCGCGAGGCCGCGGCAGACCGGGTCGGCCTGCTCGCCTCGCCCCGCGCGACCCTCGAAGAGGCGTACCTGCTGAATCGCATCGCGGGGCACCTGGGCACGGCGAACATCGACCACCGCATCGAGCGGCGCGATTTCGCCGACCAGGACAACGATCCGCCGATCCCGTGGCTCGGCTGCGAGATCGCCGATCTCGAGACGCGCGGCGCGATCTTCGTCATCGGCTCGAACCTCCGCAGCGAAGCACCGATCATCGCCCACCGGATCCGCAAGGCCGCGCTGGCCGGTGCGAAGGTGAGCTTCGCCAACAGCGAGCGTTACGAATACTTCTTCGACGTCGATCGTTACCTGTCGGGTGCGGGCCTGGTCGAACTGCTGTCCGGCGACGGCGTCGGGCCCATCGTCGAGACCCTGAAGAAAGCGGACGATGCGCTGGTGTTGCTCGGCAATATTGCGGGCCGGCACCGGGCGTTCAGCGCCGTGCGCTCACTGGCGGCCGGGATCGCGGATGCCGCGGGTGCGAGGCTCGGCACGCTGTCGCCCGGCCCCGACAGCGTCGGCGCGACGCTCGCCGGCTTGCTGCCGCATCGGGACATCGCCGGCAAGGCACGCCCCAGAGCCGGGCTGCATGCCGGCGCGATGCTCGCCGATCCGCTCGATGTCGTCCTGTTGCACGATGTGGAGCCCGATGCCGACGTGCTGTGCACCGAAGACGTCGTCGCAAAGCTGAGCCGGCAGGGTTTCGTTATCGCGCTCACGCCATTCGAGTCGGATGCGCTGCTCGAGTGCGCGGATTTGTTGTTGCCGATCGGCACGTTCGCGGAGACGTCCGGCACCTACGTCAACGTCGCCGGGACGTGGCAGAGCTTCGGCGGCATCGCCAGCCCGGTCGGGGCGTCCCGGCCGGCATGGAAGGTGCTGCGCGTCCTCGGCAACCTCGTCGACGCACCCGGCTTCGATTACGTGACCTCGGAGGATGTCCGCGACGAGGCCGCGGGGCTGGTGGGTGAGACCAAGCCCGCCATCCGCAGTCCCGGTCGGTTCGACAGCAAGGGCCTCGACGGCAAGGACGATCCCGCCGGCGACATCGACACGCCGATCTATGCGGTCGACGGGCTCGTACGCCGGGCCGGCGCCCTGCAGATGACGCCCGCGGCGAAGCGCGCGGGCCGAGCGGAGGCGGGCGAATGATCGGCTTCTTCGTCCAGGCGTGGGCCGCATTGCCGCCCTTGCTGCAGTATCTCGTCGTCGTACTGGCAAAGATCCTGCTGGTCACGGTCTCCGTCATCCTGATCGTCGCGTTCTCGACCTATTTCGAACGCAAGGTCATCGGTCGGATGCAGGCCCGGGTCGGGCCGAATCGCGTCGGGCCGCGCGGGCTGCTGCAACCGTTCGCGGACGTCTTCAAGCTGCTGTTCAAGGAAGTCATCATCCCGTCGCAGTCGAGCCGACTCCTGTTCGTCATCGCACCGCTGCTGACGCTGATCCCGGCGCTCGCGACCTGGGCAGTCATCCCGCTGAACGACTGGTACGTCATCTCGAACATCAACGCGGGCCTGCTGTACGTGCTGGCGTTGACGTCGATGGGCGTCTACGGCGTGATCCTGGCCGGCTGGGCGACGAACTCCAAGTACGCCTTTCTCGGCGCGATGCGCTCTGCCGCGCAGATCGTCGCGTACGAGATCGCGATGGGCTTCGCGCTGGTCGGCATCCTCATGGCCTCGCGCAGCCTGAACCTCGGCGACATCGTGCGTGCGCAGGCGGGCGGGATCAGCCACTGGTTCCTGTTTCCGCTGCTGCCGTTGTTCCTCGTCTACTGGATCTCGGGGGTTGCCGAGACGAACCGCGCGCCCTTCGACGTCGCCGAAGGCGAATCGGAGATCGTTGCGGGTTTCCACGTCGAATACTCCGGCGTCGCATTCGCGCTGTTTTTCCTCGCCGAATACGCGAACATGGTGCTGATCTCCTCGCTGACCGCGATCTTTTTCCTCGGCGGCTGGGCGTCGCCGTTCGAGGGCTCGGAGTCGCTGGTCGCGGCGTTCGGCGATACGCCGTTCGTCGGCTGGATCGTGGCCGGCGGTTTCCCCTGGCTGTTCCTCAAGATGTGCTTTTTCATGTACACGTTCTTCTGGCTGCGTGCGACCTTCCCGCGCTACCGCTACGACCAGATCATGCGCCTGGGCTGGAAAGTGTTCATCCCGGTGACGATCGTCTGGATCTTCGTCGAGGGCGCGATGGCATGGTGGCATGTCGGCCCGTGGGCGACGGCAGCGGTATAGGGGGCTGCAGATGAATCGCCTGATCAGTTATTTCAAGACCTTCGCTCTCTGGGAGCTGTTCAAGGGACTGTCGGTGACGCAGCGTACGTTCTTCCGCCGCGGCATCACGCTGGAGTATCCGGACGAAAAGGCGCCGCAGTCGCCGCGCTTCCGTGGGCTGCACGCGCTGCGCCGGTACCCGAACGGCGAGGAACGCTGTATCGCCTGCAAGCTGTGCGAGGCGGTATGCCCGGCGCTCGCCATCACGATTGAATCGGCGGTCGGCGAGGACGGCACGCGTCGCACGACCCGTTACGACATCGACCTGTTCAAGTGCATCTATTGCGGATTCTGCGAAGAGGCCTGCCCGGTCGATGCGATCGTCGAGACCCGGCTGCACGAGTATCACATGGAGAAACCGGGCGAGAACATCATGACCAAGGACAAGCTGCTGGCCGTCGGCGATCGCTACGAGGCGATGATCGCTGCGGACAAGGCGGCGGACGCGAAGTACAAGTAGGGCGGACGATGGTATTCGAGGCGATCCTTTTCTACCTGTTCTCCGCCGTGCTGATCGGCGCGGCGGTGGGTGTCGTTTTCGCACGCAATCCCGTGCACGCGGTCATGTTCCTGGTACTGGCCTTCTTCCAGAGCGCGATGCTCTGGATCCTGGCACAGGCCGAGTTTTTAGGGATCGTGCTCGTGCTCGTTTACGTCGGCGCGGTCATGGTGCTGTTCCTGTTCGTCGTCATGATGCTCGACGTCAACGTCGAGGCCGTGAAACGCAGCCTGACACGCTATGCGCCCCTCGGCATCGTCGTCGCGCTCGTGATGGCCGCCGAACTCGTGCAGCTGATCTGGGGACGCGGCTCGGTGAAGGAAGCCGGCGTCGCCTTCGCCCCCTATCCGGACGGCTACAGCAATACCCGCGCGCTGGGCTCGGTGCTCTATACACAGCACGTCTACGCGTTCGAGATCGCGGCCGTGATCCTCCTGCTCGCGATCGTCGCGGCCATCACGCTGACGATGCGCAAGCGCCCGGGGCTCAAGGTGCAGAATATCGCGCGGCAGGTTGCCGTTCGTGCGAAGGACCGGATCCGGATCGTGAAGATGGACGCGGAGAAGAAGCGATGATCGGCCTGCATCACTATCTCACCCTGTCCGCGATCCTGTTCGTGCTCAGCATCGCCGGAATCTTTTTGAACCGGCGCAACCTGATCCTGCTCCTGATGTGTATCGAGCTGATGCTGCTCGCGGTGAATTTCAATTTCGTCGCATTCTCGCGCTATCTCGGCGACGACACGGGACAGGTCTTCGTGTTCTTCATCCTCACCGTGGCGGCGGCGGAAGCCGCCATCGGCCTGGCGATCCTCGTCGTGTTGTTCCGCAACCGGCGTTCGATCAACGTCCAGGAACTCAACTCGATGAAAGGGTAGCGGCGTTGATCAACTACTACCTGGCCATCGTCCTGGCGCCGCTGATCGCCTCGATCGTCGCGGGCCTTGCGGGCAAGAAGATCGGCCGCGCCGGCGCGCACTGGATCACGATCCTTGGCGTGGGCCTGTCTTGTGTCCTGTCGCTGTACGTCCTGAAGCAGATGTACTGGGGCGGCGCCGGCCCCGAAAACGTCCACGTCTACACCTGGGCCGTCACCGACGGCCTGAAGATGGAAGTCGGCTTCCTCGTCGACCGCCTCACCGTGCTGATGATGAGCGTCGTCACTTTCGTCTCGCTCGCCGTGCACGTCTACACGATCGGCTACATGCACGACGACCCGGGCTACCAGCGTTTCTTCAGCTACATCGCGTTGTTCACATTCTCGATGCTGATGCTCGTGATGTCGAACAACTTCCTGCAGCTCTTCTTCGGCTGGGAGGCCGTCGGCCTGGTCTCCTACCTGCTGATCGGCTTCTGGTACAAGCGCGAGTCGGCGATCTTCGCGAATCTCAAGGCCTTCCTCGTCAACCGCGTCGGCGACTTCGGGTTCATCCTCGGCATCGCCGCCATCGTCTCGGTCACGGGATCGCTGGACTACGCGACGGTGTTCGGCAGCGCGAACGAGATCGCCTCGCAGCAGTTCACCGTATTCGCGGGCTCGCCGTGGAACGCGATGTCCGTGATCTGCATCCTGTTGTTCATCGGCGCGATGGGCAAGAGCGCGCAGGCACCGCTGCACGTCTGGCTGCCGGATTCGATGGAAGGCCCGACCCCGATCTCGGCGCTCATCCACGCGGCGACGATGGTGACCGCGGGCATTTTCATGGTGGCGCGCATGTCGCCGCTGTACGAGCTGTCCGTGACGGCACTCGGCGTCGTCATCGTCATCGGTGCGATCACCGCGTTCTTTACCGGGCTGATTGCCATCGTGCAGAACGACATCAAGCGCGTAATCGCGTATTCGACGCTGTCACAGCTCGGCTACATGACGGTCGCGCTCGGCGCCTCCGCCTACGGTGCCGCGATCTTCCACCTGATGACGCACGCGTTTTTCAAGGCGCTGCTGTTCCTCGCGGCCGGCTCGGTGATCATCGCGCTTCACCACGAGCAGGACATCCGCAAGATGGGCGGACTGCGCAAGTACATGCCCATCACCTACTGGACGGCGCTGATCGGCTCGCTGGCGCTGATCGGTTTCCCCGGCTCGAGCGGATTCTTCTCCAAGGACCTGCTGATCGACGCGGTCAGGGAGTCGCACTGGCACGAGACTGACGCGGTCGTGTATTGGTTCGCCTACCTCAGCGTGCTGCTCGGCGTGTTCGTCACGGCCCTGTATACGTTCCGGCTGTTCTTCGTCGTGTTCCACGGCGAGGAACGTATGGACGCCGAGGCGAAGGCGCACGTGCACGAGACGCCGGCCGTCGTCACCGTGCCGCTGATTGCGCTGGCGATCCCGTCGGCGATCATCGGCTGGATCACGGTGCAGAAGGTCCTGTTCGGCGATTACTTCGGCGGCGCGATCGTCGTCAGCCACGCGCATGACGCGCTGGCGCACATCGGCGAGCATTTCCACGGCAGCCTGGCGCTCGTGCAGGATGCCGCGGTATCGCCGGCTTTCTGGCTTGCCGCCGCCGGCGTCTTAACCGCCTGGTATATGTACCTGAAACGGCCCGAGCTCCCGGATCTGGTGAAGGCGCGAGTGGGCTCGCTGTACGAGCTGCTGGACCGCAAGTACTACATGGATGACCTGTACATCAAGGGCTTCGCCGCCGGCGGCCGTGCGATCGGGCGCTTTCTCTGGAGGGAGGGCGATCAGTTCGTCATCGACGGGGTGCTCGTGAACGGCACAGCGAATTCCATCGGCAGGCTGGCCGGCGTACTGCGCCAGCTGCAGACCGGCTATCTCTACACTTACGCCTTCGCGATGATCATCGGTTTGACGATGCTGTTGAGCTGGCTGATCTGGTTCCGCTGACACGAGCGCGCACATGGATTTTTCGCACAACATCCTGAGTATCCTGATCTGGCTGCCGATCGCGGCCGGCGTCGTGATGCTCGGGATCGGCGACGGCGGCGACGTGCGCTCGACCCGTGCGGAGACCATGCGCTTCGTCGCGCTCGGCTCGTCGCTGCTGACCTTCGTGCTCAGTATCGGCCTGTACAAGTGGTTCGACAATGCGCAGGCCGCGATGCAGTTCGTCGAGGACGTGTCCTGGATCCCGGCGCTCAAGGCCTCGTATCACCTCGGCGCGGACGGGATCTCCGCGCCGCTGATCCTGCTGACCACGTTCCTGACGCCGCTCGTCGTCATCGCCGGCTGGGATACGATCACAGTGCGTCCGGCGCAGTATTTCTCGGCGTTCCTGATCCTCGAAGGTTTGATGATCGGCGTGTTCTCGGCGCTCGACGGCCTGCTGTTCTACGTGTTCTGGGAAGCGATGCTGGTACCGATGTTCCTGATCATCGGCGTCTGGGGTGGCCCGCGGCGTATCTACGCGACGCTCAAGTTCTTCCTGTACACCTTTCTCGGCTCCGTGCTGATGCTGGTCGCGTTCATCTACCTGTACGGGCAGACCGGCAGCTTCGACCTCGCCGGGTGGATGGCCGCGCCGCTCGGCTTCACCCCCCAGAAGCTGATCTTCGTCGCGTTCCTGCTCGCCTTCGCCGTCAAGGTGCCGATGTGGCCGGTTCACACGTGGTTGCCGGACGCGCACGTCGAGGCGCCGACCGGCGGCTCCGTCATCCTGGCCGCGATCATGCTGAAGATGGGAGGTTATGGATTCGTGCGCCTGTCGCTGCCGATCGTCCCGGACGGCAGCGCCTACTTCTCGGGGCTCGTGATCGCGCTGTCGCTGATCGCGGTCGTCTACATCGGCTTCGTCGCGCTGATGCAGCAGGACATGAAGAAGCTCATCGCGTATTCGTCGATCGCGCACATGGGTTTCGTGACGCTGGGCTTTTTCCTCGCCTGGTGGATCGGCATGTCGACAGGGGCAGGCCTGGGCATGACCGGCGGCATGGTGCAGATGATCTCGCACGGACTGATCTCCGGCGCGCTGTTCCTGTGCGTGGGCGTGCTCTACGACCGCGTGCACAGCCGCCAGATCGCCGACTACGGCGGCGTCGCCAACACGATGCCCGTATTTGCGGGATTCATGGTGCTGTTTGCGATGGCCAACGCCGGCCTCCCGGGGACGTCGGGTTTCGTCGGTGAGTTCATGGTGATCGTCGCCAGCTTCAAGGCGAATTTCTGGTTCGCGGCGCTGGCCGCGACGACGCTGGTACTCGGCGCGGCGTACACGCTGTGGATGATCAAGCGGGTCGTCTACGGCGAGGTCGCCAACGACAACGTCGCGGCACTGAAGGACCTCAATCGCCGCGAATTCGTCGTGCTCGGCGTGCTCGCGGCAGCCGTCCTGCTCGTCGGCCTCTGGCCTGCACCGCTCGTGGACATGATGAACGCCACGATCCAGCAACTGATCGAACACGTGGGGCATTCGAAGCTGTGAATCCGACCGATTACATCGTAGCCGCCCCCGAGATGACCCTGCTCGGCCTGATCTGCTTCGTGCTGATCGCGGACCTGTTCATCGACGACGAATGGCGCGTCGTGACGTTCTGGATAACGCTCGCCTCGCTCGCGGTCACGCTGTGGGCGCTGCTTGCGACGGCGCCGGACGGCCGGCTCGTGGAATTCAACGGCGCCTACGTCAGCGATCCGCTCTCCCAGGTCCTGAAAATCGCGGCGACAGGCTTCGTCGCGCTGGCGTTCGTCTATGCGCGCGACTACCTGCGCGCCAACCAGCTGCACAAGGGCGAGTTCTACGTGCTCGGTCTGTTCGGGCTGCTCGGCATGATGATCATGATCTCGGCCAACAGCCTGCTGTCGATGTACCTGGGGCTGGAGACACTTGCGCTGTCACAATACGCGCTCGTCGCGATCGATCGCGACAACCCGTCCGCGGCCGAATCCGCGATGAAGTATTTCGTGCTCGGCGCGATCGCATCCGGTGCCGTTCTGTACGGCATCTCCTGGATTTACGGCGTGACCGGCTCCCTGCAGTTCGACGTGATCGCCACGGCGATCGCCGGCAACCCGGGCCTGAACAATCTCGCGTTGTGGTTCGGGCTCGCGTTCCTGGTCGTCGGCATCGCGTTCAAGTTCGGTGCCGTGCCCTTCCACATGTGGCTGCCGGACGTGTACCAGGGCGCGCGTTCGCCCGTTACGTTGTACATCGCGTCCGCACCCAAGCTGGCCGCGCTGGCATTCACGCTGCGCATCCTCGTCGACGCGCTCGGCGGGATCTACGAGGTCTGGGCCGGGATGATACTGGTGGTCGCGGTGCTGTCGCTGCTGGTCGGCAACATCGTGGCGATCGCGCAATCTAATATCAAACGCATGCTGGGCTACTCGACTATCGCGCACGTCGGCTTCATCCTGCTCGCGGTCTACTGTGGCACAGAGAAGGGCTACGCGGCAGCGCTGTTCTACACGCTGACCTATATCGTCGCGGCGGCCGGGTCGTTCGGGGTCGTCGTGCTGCTGAGCCGGCGCGGGTACGAGGCCGAGAACCTGGTCGACTTCAAGGGGCTGAATCAGCGCAGCCCGTGGTTCGCCCTGATGATGATGTTCCTGATGCTGAGCCTGACCGGGGTGCCGCCGTTCATCGGCTTCTTCGGCAAGCTGAACGTCATCGATGCGGCCCTGAGCGCCGGCTACCCGGGTCTCGCCGTGCTGATGGTGGTGGCGGCCGTCGTCGGCGCGTTCTACTACCTGCGGGTGATCTGGTACATGTATTTCGAACCCGCCGAGGACCAGGCCGTGCTGCAGGCGGGCACTGACACGCGGGTCGTCCTGAGCCTCAATTGCGTTGCGACGCTGGCCCTGGGTATCGCGCCGAACTGGCTGTGGGCCCTCTGCACGGCAGTCTTCACCTGATTCAGGCCCCGGTCATTGCGAGGAGCGCAGCGACGAAGCAATCCACTGCCCTGGCGAGCGACCAGTTACCCGAACCACCCTTGCTATCCGGGGTCTAATCTATGTATGATGCCGCCCCTCGATTGCGGGGTGGAGCAGTTTGGCAGCTCGTCGGGCTCATAACCCGAAGGTCGCAGGTTCAAATCCTGCCCCCGCTACCACATACCGAAAACCCGGCCCTGCGCCGGGTTTTTTTGTGGCTGATTTGGCTTGGTCGAACGACCGCATTACCCCCTGAAAGTTGATATCGGGATACACTGTGTGGCAACGGCCGCAATGATCCAAAGCGGCCGCACAAGTGGATGTAGGAGAAGTCATCCGATTGCACATGATTGTGGGACGCCTCGTGGGAGACCCTGGCTGTCTGGTTCTTCAGTGATGTACCCGGAAGCTTGCCTTGATCCAACAGTTGATTGTGTAGGGAGGTCAACCATGAAGAGAATAGTTTACGGATTTCTAGCCGTGCTGCTGCTATCGCCGGCAGCCTTCGCCGATAAAGGCCACGGCCAAGGGTTCTATGAGCCAAAGGTGCTCAATACCGTGAATCTGGCGGACGGGAGCGTGATCAGTCGTGTCAGTGTTTCGGGGTTTGTTGTCGCCAGTGACGCGAAGAGTCCGTTTCACATGGTCAATCAGCACTGTAGCGGCACAAATATCCTTGCTCCGGGACAGTCGGTGCCGACAGCGTATGGATATTGCGAAGGACTTGATCGCGACGGTGACGTATTCTTCATATCGTGGGCGAACGGACCTGGCGGAGATACGTGGCAGCTCCTGGGCGGCACCGGGAAATTCGACGGTATCAGCGGTGGTGGCACCACCAAGACCACCTACGCGTGGGCCGATGGAAAGTATGTGATCGACTGGGAGGGGACCTGGAAGATGAAGTAGCCCGCCAATGGCGATCGGGACAAGCAGGGTCGCTTGCGGTCACTACCTATAGAGATAGTAGGGCGTCCCCGCTACGACGTGTGTACGCAAGGGGCTCGCTTCGGCGAGCCCCTTCGCGCTTTGGAGCTGCAATGCGCGTACCCGCGCATCGGTGCCCGATTCTGTGCATCGAATCGGTCACGGTTAGTATTATTGCGAATTCTCTCCGTCGGGGAACCAGCAAGGAAGCGGGTCGAGGACCGTAATGTAGGACGAGTATTCGCCCGAGATCCTCGGATTGTAAGGGTGGAACATGCCCTTCGGATTGTGGCGACCCACATGCACGCGTAACCCCCAGAAGACGAAGCCTGTGCGGGGCTGGACTAACGGGCCGTCGAAATATTGACCGTACAGACTGGGCCGCGGCGATGGGTACGGGGGGCCGCTGAACAGTGACGAAACAATCGGCGTGTAGTCCGGACCCGCCGGAATCGTATGGAATACGTCGACCAGCTTCGTCGATCCATCTGCCTGATCCTCGTAAGCGAGGACTTCCGGAAGCGATGGATCGAGCACGGCGTCAAACGCCCGGGCAACGTTGATAAATTGCCGGCCGAACGCACCACGGTCCCCGGCACCCTTCACGAATCCGGTTGGATTCGGTATGAAGCCGCTGGCGAGTGCGTCGTCGGCGGTTTTGAAGTGCGCGACGGTAGCTCGCAGCGTAGCGAGTTGCTTTCTGCCCTCCGGAGTGCTGATGGCGTGCGCGTCGTCAGCGGCGTCGACCGGTGTGTTGACGAGGCAATACTCCGGCGATAGCGCAGTCGGTGTGTCCTGGGCCCGGGCGACGCCGAACACAGCCACGGCGGTTGCGATCAGTACACAAATCTCGGTTCGATTGTTCATGAGACCTCCTTTGCGAGATTGAATGCGGTTCACCGCCACGTGGCGGCGCCGAACCCCAATCCCTCGGGCTCGAGGGGAGCACGAGGTGGCGGCAGATTCTGCTATTTGCCGCGCTAATACAGAAAGGCGCCAAATCTCGTCGGAATGGTCAAAGCCGGACGCAACTCATCTCTGCCGGAGAGGCAGATGGCCGCCCCGTGGGCGACTCCTACTCCGACGGATTCCAGCAAACCGGGAGTTCGAGCACGGACGTAGTGCCCGGCGGCGCGAAATCGCAGGTCAGTTCGGGGTTGTACAGATGAAAGATTCCGCTGGGATTGTGCTTGAACAGCGAAACGTGCAGCCCGTAGAACACGAAACCGGTCGTGGGCTGGACGAGCGGGCCATCGAACGGAACACCGAATAGCGATGGCGGTGGTGAAAAGGGCGGCTCGAAGCCAAGGGGATAGGTGTAGAAGACGCTGACGAGCTTGTTTGTCCCGTCCTTCTGCGGCTCGAAATACAGCACCTCGGGCCTGGTGATATCCAGTATGCGGTCGCTGGCGAGCCGGGCATTGATGTAGGGGATTCCGATGGCGCCACGGGCCGCCGAACCGGACGTCACGCAGCCGGCGATGGCGCGGAAATAGCCGGCGGCATTGGCGTCCGCGACCGTGCGTATGCGCTCGACCGACTTCCTGGCGCGCTGCAGGAGGTGCAGCTGTGTAGCCGTCAGGTCTTGTTTCCCGGCCGGCAGCACGGGATTGGCGATACAGCGTTGGGCTTCCGGCGAGGTCGTGTCCAGAACAATTGACGATTCTTGCGGTGAGCCGGGCTTCACCTCCCGGCGAAAGAACAACAGTTCGGCGACCCGGTCGGCCCGATTCTGCTCCCGGGCCACGCGATACGACCCTACAGCCATAGTTGCCGCGATGCCCCCCAGCGACAAGACGAGAGTCACGGCAAGAGCGGTCGTGGCGCGGTGCCGCCGCACGAACTTGGCGAGGCGGTAGCCCATGGTGTCGGGGCGGGCTGCCACGGGACGTCCGTCGAGATGGCGCTCGACATCGTCAGCGAGCGCCCGGGCGTCGGTGTAGCGGCGCGCCGGTTCCTTCCGCAGGGCCTTGAGTACGATCGTGTCCAGATCGCCCTGCAGGCGCCGCCCGAGCGCACGCGGATCAATACTCCGGGCCCGACCAACCGCCTCGGGTGAGATGCGGGTGCCCGCGACATTCCCGTCCTGTAGCGTCGCGACAGCCGCACTCGGGGACCGGGGCTCCTGTTCGGCCAGTACCTTCAGAATCTCCGCAGGACCGATCCCGCCGAGTCGGTGCGGCCGGTGGCCGCTCAGAAGCTCGTAAAGGACAGCGCCCAGGGCATATACGTCGGAGGCCGGCGAGACAGGATCGCCCCGGACCTGTTCCGGGCTCGCATAGTCCGGCGTCATCGGGAGCCAATCGGCGCGGGTCGGCGTCTCTCGTTCGGCATCGCTCGCCAGCAATTTCGCCACGCCGAAATCGAGCAGCTTCAGTCCGCCGTCCGCCGTCACCAGGATGTTTCCCGGCTTCAGGTCCCGGTGCACTATCAGGTTTCGGTTGGCATAGTGAACGGCCTCGCAGGCGGCCCTGAAGAGCCGCAGTCGGTCGCGAATCGTCAGGCGATGCTCGTCGCAGTAGCGGTCGATCGGCGTACCCCGCACGTATTCCATAACGAGGTAGGGCCGCCCACCGGCGGTGAGACCACCGTCGAAGACGCGGGCAATGTTCGGATGGGAGAGCCGGGCCAGAATCTGTCGCTCGGCCAGGAAATGACGGCGCGGTTCTTCGCCGAACGCATCGAACCGAAGAACCTTGATGGCCACCTCTTGCTCGAACTGCCCGTCCGCGCGCCGGGCCAGGAAGACCGAGCCCATTCCGCCGCGCCCGACCAGCCGCTGAATCTCGTAAGGTCCCAACCGGTCGCCCGGTCCAAGTCCGTCGTGGTCGTCCGTCGCTGACGCCGAATCGAACGCCCCGACCAGGCGATCGAAGGGCCCCGGCTCGGCCTCGGCCGCGAGTATCGCGGCGACCTCTGCCCGGAGCTCCGGATCGTCGGGACACGCCTCGAGGAGGTACCGGTTTCGCGCCTCCGGCTCCAGCGCTATCGCGCCTTCGAGAAGCTCTTCCAGTCGGTCCCGACCGCCTTGCGTCACGGCTCGTCCTCGGCGCCCGGCCCTTGCGAGGCGGCCGACAGCTGGCGGTTAAGGAAAAGGCGGGCAAGGCGCCAGTCCCGCTTTACCGTGCCGGGAGAGACGTCTAGGGCTTCCGCCGTTTCATTGATGTCGAGCCCGGCGAAGAACCGGCACTCCACCACGCGGCAACGACGCTCATCCACGGCCTCGAGCCGCGTTAGCGCCTCATCCAGCGCCAGCAGCTCGTCCAGATTGGCGTCGATCGGAAAATCGCGGTCCTCCAGGGAAAGCGGAGTGCGCCCGCCGCCCCGTTTTACCCGCTTCCGCCGTCGGGCGTAGTTGATCAGGATTCGTCGCATCATCCGCGATGCCATGGCGAAGAAGTGCGTCCGGTCACGCCACTCGATCCTGCGGACGTCCACTAGCTGCAAGTACGCCTCGTGGACGAGCGCTGTAGTATTGAGCGTATGGCCGGGATTCTCCTGGCGTAGGTGCCGATGGGCGATATGTCGCAACTCCCGGTAGACCAGCGGGATGATCGCATCGAGTGCCTGACCGCTCCCGGCTGCCATCTGCTGCAGCAGGGCGGTGACGTCCGGCTCGGAGTAATCGCTGGCGCCCATTGCGGATCTCCGGCGTAGCGTCGCCATACTCGGACTCCTCGCCCTTCGAAGCCTCGCGGGCGTGATCCGGGTCGGAACCGTCTCGGAGAGAAACCAGGCCTCTACCCGAGACGGCCACGCCGAAGGCCTTTTGTGCCGAGCGAGGACGCAAGAACCATCGAGACTTTGATCATACGAAGGGCGGAATATGGCTTCAAGCGTCGTATGACTGCGAGCAGAAGACCCGCGCTGATCCCGGGCGGCCCAATTTTGCGAATCCGAGCCTCCGTCCCTCATAGTCCGGTATAGTAGGCATCCCTTTCAAATCGCATGTATCGAGTCTGCTGGCATCGTGCCTTCATCCTCTTCAGCGGTAATTGAAACTTTAGGAGGTTTCATGGGCAGGAAACTTTATGTCGGAAATTTGCCGTACTCGGCCGATCAGCAGACGCTTACCAAGCTATTCAGTCAGTGTGGAACCGTCGATTCGGTCAACGTGATTACGGATCGCGATACTGGCCGAAGCAAGGGCTTCGGGTTTATCGAGATGTCATCGAACAGCGAGGCGCAGAAGGCAATTCAGGAACTCAATGGTGCCGACTGCGACGGCAGGCCAATGACGGTCAACGAGGCGAAGCCGGAGAAGAAAAGATCCGGCGGCGGCGGCGGATACGGTGGTGGCCGTCAGCGCTGGTAGGCCACTAGTGAGCTTTGCCGTCCGGTAGTTTGCGGACGTCTAAAATCCCGGGTATTGGTCTATCGGGCAATCGCTAACGGCGTTAGCGGTCGCTTGCGTGCGCGCGGGGCGAGAATCCCCCCCGAACGAATCCCGAGATCCACCCCGACCATCGCCCGCCGCGCAATGGCCCCCTGGCGGGGCCAAGCTCACGCGGCGAGCTCATCCACCAGTACCTGGTATACCGCGATGGGCACCTCGGCCGAAGCCAGTGCAGTATTCTTCAATTTCATGAACGACCCGGAATCCCTCACCCCTGATGTATGTGGGTCGGGACACTTCTCGCGCGCAATGAATTTATCTGTTGGATCGAAGATGCAAAACAGCCAAAGACTCGTGCCAGGCGGATCGGGCGAACTGTAGAGGAACTTCTCGAAGGCCAAAAACGTCCATGCTGCTGGGCAGGCTGCATCCATCGCACAGACAAGAAGCCCGGCAAATGGCAGCAAGACGTGTTGATAGACAAAAGGCCAAAGAAGTAGATAGTCAGGCGGAGAAAGACCAAGCTAAAAAACAGATTAAAGTAACAATATTAATCCATTAGAAAGATGGCTGTTTGTGCTTTAGATTGGGTCTAACCGAAACACCCGGGAAGGCCGATGACCCGGCGTAAGCCGTCAGGCTGATCGCCTTCCCGAATTTCAGCGACCCAGGCTAACAGCGGAGAGCGCAATGGATACAGAAGTGAAATGCCCGGTGATGCACGGCGGGAATACGGCCGCCGGCAAGTCCGTGATGGACTGGTGGCCGAACAGCCTGAACCTCGACATCCTGCACCAGCACGATACCAAGACCAATCCTTTGGGAAAGGCCTTCAACTATCGTGACGAGCTCGAGAAGCTCGACGTCGAGGCATTGAAGCAGGACCTGCGCGACCTGATGACGGACAGCCAGGAATGGTGGCCGGCGGACTGGGGCCACTATGGCGGCCTGATGATTCGCATGTCCTGGCACGCCGCGGGCAGTTATCGCATCGCGGACGGCCGCGGTGGCGGCGGTACCGGCAACCAGCGTTTCGCACCGCTCAATTCCTGGCCGGACAACGTCAGCCTCGACAAGGCTCGTCGTCTGCTGTGGCCGATCAAGAAGAAATACGGCAACAGGGTCAGCTGGGCCGACCTGATCATCCTGGCGGGCACGATCGCCTACGAGAGTATGGGACTGAAGACCTTCGGCTTCGGTTTCGGCCGTGAAGATATCTGGCATCCCGAGAAAGACACCTACTGGGGCTCGGAGAAGGAATGGCTGGCGCCGTCCGACAATCCGAACAGCCGCTATTCGGGCGAACGCGATCTGGAAAACCCGCTGGCCGCCGTGATGATGGGCCTGATCTACGTGAACCCGGAGGGTGTCGACGGTAAACCCGATCCGCTGAAAACGGCCAAGGACGTGCGCGAGACCTTCGCGCGCATGGCGATGAACGACGAGGAGACCGTTGCGCTCACCGCTGGCGGCCACACCGTCGGCAAGAGTCACGGCAACGGCGACGCGAGCAAGCTCGGCCCGGATCCCGAGGGCGCCGACGTCGAGGAGCAGGGTTTCGGCTGGCGCAACCCCAAGGGCAAGGGCTGCGGGCGTGACACCATCACCAGCGGCATCGAGGGCGCCTGGACAACCCATCCGACGGTGTTCGACAACGGCTACTTCGAGATGCTGTTCAACCACGAGTGGGAGTCGCGGAAGAGTCCGGCCGGCGCCTGGCAATGGGAGCCGATCGATATTAGGGAAGAGGACAGGCCCGTCGATGTCGAGGACCCGTCGATCCGTTACAACCCGATCATGACCGATGCCGACATGGCGATGATCAAGGACCCGGTCTACCGCAAGATCTCGGAGCGCTTCTACAAAGACCCCGATTACCTCCGGGAGACCTTCGCGCGCGCCTGGTTCAAGCTGACGCACCGCGACATGGGTCCGAAGGCCCGCTATTTCGGCCCGGACGTGCCCGACGAGGATCTGATCTGGCAGGACCCGGTCCCGGCAGGCAACACCGATTACGATGTCGACGCCGTCAAGGCGCGGATCGCAGACAGCGGCCTCTCGATCGGCGAGATGGTCGCCACCGCCTGGGACAGTGCGCGGACGTTCCGCGGTTCCGACATGCGCGGCGGCGCAAACGGCGCGCGACTCCGGCTGGCGCCGCAAAAGGACTGGGAGGGCAATGAACCCGAGCGTCTCGCGAAGGTCCTGAACGTCCTCGAGCGTATCGCGGCCGAGACCGGCGCGAGTGTGGCGGACGTCATCGTGCTGGCCGGCAACGTCGGCATCGAGCAGGCGATCAGGGCGGCCGGCTTCGAGATCGACGTGCCGTTTGCACCGGGTCGCGGCGATGCGTCGCAGGAGATGACGGACGTAGACTCCTTCGAACCGCTCGAACCCATCCACGACGGGTACCGCAACTGGCTAAAGAAGGATTACGCCGTGCAACCCGAGGAGCTGATGCTCGATCGCACGCAGCTCATGGGGCTGACCGCACCGGAGATGACCGTGCTGGTCGGCGGCATGCGTGTGCTCGGCACCAACCACGGCGGCACGAAGCACGGCGTGTTCACGGATCGCGAAGGTGATCTGACCAACGACTTCTTCGTGAACCTGACCGACATGGGCAACGTCTGGAAGCCCGCGGCCAAGGGCCTGTACGAGATTCGCGATCGCAAGACAGGCACGGTCAAATGGACGGCGACGAGGATGGATCTCGTGTTCGGCTCGAATTCGATCCTTCGCTCCTACGCCGAGGTCTACGCCCAGGACGACAACGAGGAGAAGTTCGTGAAGGACTTCGTCGCGGCGTGGACAAAAGTCATGAACGCGGATCGCTTCGACCTGGCCTGAGTCACGGGACGTGGCCTGAGCCACAAATCGAAAACCCGGCCTCGTGCCGGGTTTTCTTTTGCCGCTTCCGCGGAAACATTCTCGAAACTACATTAACTGTTCGCCCTAAGTGACCATGCGCCGGACACCGCCGATGGGTTTATACATAAGCGGGCGCGGCAGCCCGCCAGTATCGGCTGCCCGTTGCGGAGCCCCGGGAAATTCACGGCGCCATGGAGTATAAATAGGCAACGACAAGAAAAATGACAGACTCCGTTGAGGCGGGCCTGTGCCCCAGCCTCCGGAGTTTCGTACACGGTTACGCGGTCTTTCTCATGTCGGATGCGTATTCGGAGGCAAAAATGGCAATTTTCAAGAAGATGGACGAGGACGCACGGCCGGAACTGGCGTCGCCGCCGAAGTTGGGTGAGGCACCGCCGGTACGGTCCCGGAACGTATCGGTCATAGGCCCCACGCTGATATTCAAGGGTGAATTGTCGGCGGACGAGGACCTGGTAATCGAGGGTCAGATCGAAGGCACGATCGCCCATCACGAGAAGAATCTGACGGTCGGCAAACAAGGCCGGGTCAAGGCCGACATCCACGCCAAGTCCGTCATCGTATTGGGCACGCTGATCGGTGACATCCACAGTGATGGCACTGTCTCGCTGGCAAAGGGTGCCAATGTCGTTGGCGACATCTACTGCGGCCGGATCGTTATGGAAGATGGCGCGCGGTTCAAGGGAAGGATCGACATGGGCGAAGCGCCGAAGGCGGCAGTGGCGCCCAAAGAGTCGGTGAAGGCGAAGATCGTCCCGGCGAAAGAACGCGTCGTGGCAGAAGGGCGTTGCGGGTCGCCTACGAGCCCGTAACACATTGGGCTGAATCCCGCGGATTTCGGGTGTGACGTCCGAGGACACGATCATCATCGGGGCGGGGCCGGCCGGGCTGGCTTGCGCTGCGATGCTCGCCGAGCGCGGGCACCCGAGCCTCGTCGTCGAGCAGGGCGATTCAATCGCCGCCTCCTGGCACAGCCACTATGACCGGCTCCATCTGCATACGCACAGGAACCACTCCGGCCTGCCCGGCAGGCCCATGCCGCGCAGTTATCCGAAATACCCGTCGCGTCGCCAGGTCATAGCGTATCTGCAGGACTATGCGCGTTCATTCGGAATCAGTGTGCGGTTGGGGGAGCGTGCCACCAGTCTGCGAAAAGGCGCGGACTGGGAGGTTACGACAACCAGGACCTCTTACGTTTCCCCGACAGTCGTGGTGGCGTCCGGGCTGGCGCACGCGCCGGTTCGACCGCGATGGCCGGGACAGCAGGACTTCGAAGGCAAGCTGCTCCATTCGTCGGAATACAGGAACGCGCAGGACCTGCAGGCCGAGCGAGTCCTGGTCGTCGGTTTTGGCAATTCTGCCGGCGAGATCGCGCTCGAATGCGCGGAACAGCAACTTGCCGTCGGCATGTCCGTGCGTGGGCCGGTCAACGTCATTCCCCGCGAGTTGCTCGGCATACCGACCCTCAGCATCGCCATCGCGGAGCAACGCGTGCCGTACCGATGGGTCGACGCCATGAACCGCCCGTTTCTGCGCCTCCGATTCGGGGATATTCGGCGTTATGGTCTCAAGTGGGCCGGGCAGGGCCCGTTGGCCAGGATCATCGAGAGCGGCCGCACTCCGCTGATCGACATCGGTACCATGCAAGAAATCAAGTCAGGGCGTATCCGGGTCTTCGGTCCGATCGTAAGGACGGAAGGCCGGCGGGTGCTGTTCGGAGATGGTGTCAGCGAGGAATTCGACGCAATCGTTCTCGCCACAGGCTTTCGGCCGGCGCTGGACGATCTGTTGCCGGATTGCGCGGTCCGATTCGGCGAGTCCGGCTGCCCGCAACGAGGAGACCTTCACCCGGGCGGAGACGGATTGTATTTCTGCGGCTTCCACGTCGTACCAACCGGCCACCTCCGGCAGATTGGCATGGAAGCGCAGGCAATAGCTTCAAAAATCGTTGGAATGCAATAGAAGAATATCAAAGTGATCGGGTCATACAGATGAGACACGCAATCTTTTCCCAGCAATACCCCCAGGGCGATGGCAACGTCACGTGCTGGTGGGGTATCCACGACGAAACGATGTCGTTCCTCGTCATCGATGCCACGAACAGGTCGTTGTCCGATGCCGCTTTCAATCTGGCGACCGGCGACAGTGACAGTCACGGCACCCTGGAATGTGCGGACGGCATCTGCTGTATCGACGTCGTCGGCACGGTGCTCTATCTGACCGAAGATTGTGTCGGCGGGGAAAGCTTGCCCATGTCGGCGTCGCAACTGACGACTTACCTGGGAGGCGGGAAGTACACATTGAGCCTTGCGGGTGTCAAATCCTTCCTTCGTGACGGCGGCACGTGAACGCAGAAACACAAACCTCCAGCGACGAAACCGACAATATCAGCGAAGGGATCAATGCCACGCTGCAGCTGTTGCTTGCCGAGAAACGCACCGCGATGGCCTTGCTCCGGACCGGTATCGCGGTCATGGTATTGCCCATGAGCGTGATCAGTTTCCTGGTCGCTACTTCCCGCCTCTACGATATCCTGCACGTCAACTACCTGGTCATCCCGCTGTTGGTCGTGGCGGGATTGCTCATCGTCCTGTCCAGCTATCTGATCCTGCGTGCGGTTTTGCAGCTGCATTTCTACGATCGCAGTTTGAAGCGACTCAAGTCGGGGCATCCTCAGCTCATGTCGATTCTGGATTAGGCTCCGCCTTTCCAGAACCAGAGGCCAATGAGAGCGACGACAACGAGCACGGCGATCGCAAGTGTCCCCGGATCGATACCCTGACTCTTGATTATCTGGTTTCCACAGTTCGGGCACTTCTCGTCCGTCGTGCCAACCTCGGCGTTGCATTCCTGGCATTTGATTTCAGCCGTGGCGTATCTCTCGGATCTGAGCGAGCAATTTGGAGACATTTTTGGCACATATATTAGTACGACAAGAAGTTGATTCGATTTCTCCTTGCCGGGATGCCTGCGATAATGCACTGTTCTGGCTTCGAGCCGGCAGTGCTCCGCAAGAGTGCAGCCCGGCCAGGCAGGAGTACGCCGCATGCCGCGCGACGATGTAGTGGATATCCGGGGTTTGTCGCTGACCGCGCCGGCCACGGAGGCCGTCGAGCGCTTCGACGCCCTCATGAACGACCTCTACTATTACCGCCTCGGCGTGCAGGATCGCCTCGCCGCGCTGATCGAGGAGTTCCCGGAATTCCCGCTCGCGCAGGTCCTCATGGGGTTTTCCCTGATGACCGAAGGCACGCTAGATGCCTCGCCGAAGGCCCGCAAGTTCCTGAATCAGGCCGAGGCACTGCCGGCCAATCGGCGCGAGCGACTGCACCAGGAAGCGTTGCGCGCCTGGATCGCAGAGGACTATTCGGCGCGGGCGGCGGCCTGGGAACAGATTCTCATGGAGTGGCCGAACGACCTGCTGGCATTCCGGCAGTACACGGGCACGTTGTTCTGGAGCGGCGACAAACGGCATCAGGCCGAAGTGACCATGGGCACGGCGCCGCACTGGGATAGCGGAATCCCCGGTTACGGGCATTTTCTCTCGGCTCACGCCTTTGCGATGGAGGAGGTCGGCCAATACGAAGTCGCCGAAAAGGCGGCCCGGGATGCACTGGAGATCGAACCGCAGGACCTGTGGGCGTTGCACGCGTTGGCACACGTGCTCGAGATGCAGGGCCGACTCGAGGAAGGCGTCGACGTGCTCGGCCACGCGGCAAAGTTCCTCAATGACTACAACCTGTTCCGCGGTCACCTGTGGTGGCACCTGAGCCTGTTCCTGTTGTCACAGTCCCGGTTCGACGAGGTGCTCGAGTTGTTCGATCGGGAGATCTATCCGAAGGCATCCACGTTCTACCTGGATATCCAGAATGGCGCGTCGGTGCTGGCACGCCTGGAATTCCAGGGTGTCGACGTCGGGGCAGATCGCTGGGAGCGCCTGGCGCAGGCGTCGTTGCAGATCGCCGATCAGTGCACGTTGTGGTTCACGGCCATGCATCACGTAATGGCACTGACGCGCAGCGGGCGGATCTCGGCGGCGCAGTCGACCCTCGACTACCTGGGCGCGGCAGGGCGTGACTCCGTGCAGGCAGCGTTGGCGCACGACCTGTCCCGAGCCGCGATGGCGTTTTACGAGGACAGGTTCGCGGAGGCGCTCGAGCGGATGCTGGACTTGCGGCAGAGTCACGGCGACCTCGGCGCGAGTCACGCGCAACAGGATCTCTACGATCAGATCATGGTGGTAGCCGCCCTGAATCTCGGCGATCTCGCGCGGGTGCGCCAACTGCTGAAGGCTCGATGGTGCACGCGCATCTGGGACAGCGGGAGCTGGCAGGCTTACCTGGATCGTGCCCGCGAAGTCGACCGGGTCGAAGGCAGCGACGCGATTCGCACCGCCCTGCGCTGGATGTAGCCCGGCGCGCAGGGCAAGCGCAGCCGTCCCCGGGCTGGTCACGCGGACTTCATGATTCGCCTCGCGACACCCGGCGCGAACCGGACGAGGCGCCGCAGCGTCCGTATTTTGCCGATGTCGTGCTCCTCGATATCGTGCTCGACGCCGTGGATCAATGCGTCGGCCGCCCGGGCGGCATCCAGCTTGTCGCAGCCGCGCCCGCTGGTCATGTTGGTGTCGACCAGGGGCATGAAGGCCTGCAATACCTTCACCGGGGAACCTTCGAGCTGATAGCGCAGCGACTGGCTGAACGAATTCAGCGCGGCCTTGGTCGCACAGTACACGGCCGATTCGGTCTTCGGCATCAGGGCCAGTCCGGAGTTGACGTTCAGGATCGCCGCCTCCGGTCGTTGCAGCAGGGCCGGCAACAGCAACGCCGTCAGGGAACACACGGCCTCGAGATTGACTGCGATTTCCTGTTGGATGGATGCAAAGTCGAATTCGGTAGCCGTGAGCGCGGGCGTATGTTGCACGGCCGCGTTGTTGATCAGCAGGTCCACCGTCCCTGTCTGCTCGACGGCCGCGCGCGCGGCGGACCGGACGTCAGCCGCGCTCGACAGGTCGGCCTGCAACGTAAGGATACCGGGGCATTGCGCGGCGAGGCGGTCGAGTTTGCCGCGATCCCTGGCGATCACAAGCACGGTGTTGTCCGTTTGTAATCGCGTGACCACTTCGTAGCCGATGCCCGACGTGCCGCCCGTGATGACGATGTGCTTTTGCTGTAGATTCATGATGAAGGCTCCGTTGGAGTAATCGCTGTCGATTGGCGGCACGATATGCGGACACCGGGGGCGCCGCATTAACCTGGGTTAACAGCCATGCAATTTTCCGAATTCGTCGCTTCCAGCGGCAGACCGGCACAGTTCCGGCCGGGCGAGCACGTATTCCGGCAGGGCGATCCGGACCGCTCGATCTACCTCCTGCAAGAGGGATTGCTGAAGGCGTACTACCTGTCGGACGACGGCAGGGAGACGATCAAATCGTTCGTGCTGGCCGGCGACACGATCAGCAGCCTGTCATCGGCCTGGAAGAAGACGGTTTGCACATTCAACCTGATCGCGCTGGAGGCGTCGGCCCTGGTCGGAATCGACTTTGACGAGCTGTACGAGGCCAGCCGGACAGATTTGGAGTTGGCGCGCGACGTCATGAATCTGCTGCTCGAATTCGCCATGAAGAAGGAGCGGCGTGAGCGAGAATTCCTGACCGAGTCGGCGGAGGTACGTTACCGGTTGCTCGCCGAGCAGAGCCCGGGCCTCATCGAAAAGGTGAAACAGAAGGACGTTGCCCGCTACCTGGGGATCACGCCCGTGGCATTGAGCCGCATCCGCGCGCGCTGCGCCAGCAATCCCATCCGGACGCGACGGTAGGGCGATGCGCTCCGGATCAGATGAAATGCCTTCCTCGCTGCGCGTCTCGAGGGAACGCGAGCTCCATGGAATGGTCTGCTAATAGCGAGACGATGGCGCAGCAGGGCGTCAAGCAAGGGGCCGAAGATGATTTCTCGCCGTAGCTTTCTAGTGGTTTCGCTGGCGCTGCCGATCGCGGGGCTTGCGGACACACCGGCGACGGTTCAGCTCCGCGTCGAGACGGACGGCGATTTCCTGGCCTTCAGGCCCGCGGAGCTCACCTGTCCGACCGGGGCACACGTCGAGCTGACCTTTCATCACGCCGGCAGCCGGGTCCAGCAGAAACACGACTGGGTGCTGCTGCAGCCGGGCACGGCGGATGCGTTCATGCAGGCAGTGATGGACGCGGGCGAGAAACACGACTGGATGCCGCCGAACGATCCCCGGGTGATCGCGGCGACACCGCAGATCGATCCCGGCGAAACGGTGACGATCGAGTTCACCGCGCCGCCGCCCGGAGACTATCCTTACGTTTGCACGTACACCGGGCACGGCGAGGTAATGCGCGGTGTATTGCACGTTACTGCTTAGGCAGATCACAGTCGGTTTGCTCTATCCGAGGAGATGACGCTCATGGTTTCAGGTAACAGACGTTTCTTGCTGGCAGCCGCATTCGTGTTGCTGACGTCGATGGCGCTGCGGGCGCATGCGCAGGTCCAGCTCACCGAGCCGGACGATGTCCGGACCGGCTTGCGGGTATTGAATCAGGTCGTCGGTCACACCGGGCGCCTCATCGATGCCGGCAAGTACGACACCGTGCCGCACGAGCATCACGAGATCGTGGAAGGCGCCGAAATCCTGCGCGAGGCGCTTGCCAACGAGCCCGACAGCTTCCGTAACGAGGTCGACGGCCTGCTCAATGAGGTCGTTGCGGCGTCGAGCGCACTCGCGGACGCGAGCAAGACGCACGACGAGGGCAAAACCGCCACCGCGCACATGGCGCTCGCGACAGCGGTACACAAAGTACTCGACGAGTTCCCCGAGGATCTGCAGCCTGATCCCAGGTATTAGTGTCCTGGCCGGTGTCCGAACTCGATCGTCGCCCGGAGACCCGGGCCGGCATCTCCGAGATCGAGCCGGGCACCATGCAATTCGGCGATCGCCGCGACCATGCTGAGACCGAGGCCTGAGCCCGGCGTCGTGCGGCTCGCGTCGAGCCGCATGAACGGTTCCAGCACGCGCTGCCGGTCTGCAGCAGGGATACCGGGCCCGTTGTCGATCACTTCGATGCGCGGCGTGTTGCTCTCCGCTACCGCGCGAACGACGATCTCCGTGCCCGCCGGCGTATGCCGCATCGCGTTCTCGATCAGGTTCGCGACCGCCTGCATCAGTAGATCTGCGTCTCCCACGACCTCGCAATTCCCGCTGGCGCCGAAAGTCAGCGCGTGTCCGGACTCTTCCGCGTCCGGACGGTAGGCATCCGCCACCTTCTCCGCCACGCTGGCGAGGTTCAGCTCGTCCATGTGATCGCGTGAGGAACTGGAGTGGATCTCCGAAAGCCGGAGCAGGGCGCCGAAGATCCGGAGAATCTCGTCGACTTTGTGCTGGGCGGCGTCGATCGCCTCGATTTGTTCGGAACGGGAAGCGGCAGACTCCGCCTCCTCCAGGCGTTGCTGGAGATGGGTTATCGGCGTGCGCAGGTCGTGCGCGATGTCTCGCGAGACTCTCCGCACGTCCGCCATGAGTTGTTCGATGCGATCGAGCATCACGTTCACCGCGATCCCGATCCGCTCGATGTCGCTGTTGGAACTCTCGCGCACGGGGAAGCGTGCCTCGATGTCACCCGCTGCGACCCGGGCCAGTGTCGCATCGAGCAGCGCCATCCCCGACAGGGCACGTTTGGCGACGAGGATCCCGACGACAAGACTGGCCAACAAGGCGAACCCGCCGACCGCGGCGAGTGTCGTCAGCACCGACTGCTGAACGGCACGAGCGCGTCCGAAGTCGTCTCCGACGGAGAGTTCCACGCCGTCGCCGAGATTTTCCGTAAGCACCAGCATCTCGCGGCGCTTCTCGGCGCCGACGGAATCTTCGCTGACCTGGAAGTGGTGCCAGCCTTCGGGTCCGTGCATGCCGCGAAAGTCACCGACCAGCGGAGTGCCACCCGAATCCGCCATCCAGTACTCGAGGGCGCCGGGACGTTCGGCGCGGGCTCTGACCGCGGCGACGGCCGCTTCGAGACCCTCCGTCTGGTATTCGGTCTCGATGGCGGATACTTCGAGCTGGATGGCCTGGCGCAGCTCCGACTCCGCCGTATTCCGGGTCGCCGCCCAGATGGCGACGCCCGCGAAGAGGAAGGCTGCAGTTATGAGGACTGCGAAAACGAACGAGACTCTCGCGCTCGTCGACCGCAGTAGTGCGTCAATGCGCACGGATCACGTAGCCGGCGCCGCGAACCGTCTTGATCAGCGGCGGATCGTTGCCGCGGTCGATCTTCCCTCGAAGCCTGCAGATGTGGGATTCCACGATGTTTGAACCGGGATCGAAATGAAAATCCCAGATCGCCTCGAGCAGCATCGTCCGCGTCACGACGGAGCCGGCATGTATCACCAGGTATTCCAGCAGCTGATACTCGCGGGGCTGCAGATTGACGGCGTCGCCGCCGCGCGTAACGCGGCGCCTGAGCCGATCGATTCGCAGGTCACCCACGCTGAGCTCCGAGCCTTCCTCGCGGAGCGGAGGGCGGCGCGACAGCGCGCTGATACGGGCCTTGAGTTCGGCGAAAGAGAACGGCTTTGCCAGGTAGTCGTCCGCACCCGCGTCGAGTCCTTCGACACGATCCTGCACCGCATTCAGCGCCGTCAGGAACAGCACGGGTACGCGCGAGCCGGCGGCCCGCAGCGCCCTGACCACTGCGACACCGTCCAGCCCGGGCAGCATGCGGTCAACGATCAGCAGGTCCGGACGGCCTTCGGTCGCGTGATGGAGGCCGTCAACTCCATCTGTCGCGATGTCGAGTACATGGCCTTCGGCACGCAGCCCCTTTGCGATATGGGCCGCCGTCTCCGGATCGTCTTCGATGAGCAGGATATGCATGATGCGCGTACCTAGATGCGTAAGTGTAGAGCGACAGGAATCGTTTGCCAAAAACCGCCGTCAGGCTGCGGTGCCGCGAGGTCGGAACCTTTCGGCCACACGCAGAATCAGGTAGTAGATGCTCGGGGTCGCGACCAGGGACAACAGCACCGAGATGCAGAGGGCGCCGATGACCGCAATGGCAAGAGGCCGGAGCATGTCCGAACCGGCGCCGATCCCCCAGGCCAGTGGCAACATCCCGAAAGCCGCGGCGAGCGACGTCATCAGGACCGGACGCAGCCGGCGATGACCGGAGCGTATCAACGCGTCTTCCAGGTCCACACCCTCTGCGCGCAAGCGTTCAACAAAATCGAGCATGAGGATGCCGTTCTTGGCAACGATTCCGACGCCAATGATTGCGCCGAGGAACGAGACGATGTTGAGCGAAGTCGCAGTAATCCACAACGCCAGCACAGTGCCGAACAACGCCAATATCGCACCAAAAACGATCGACACGGCCTCGTAAAACGAACGAAACTCGATCAACAGTACAGTGAACACGAGAAAAATCGCCATAAGCAATACCAGAACGAGGTTGCGAAACGACTCCTGCTGTTGCTGGTAAAGGCCGCCGAATTCGATGGTGCCCGGCGGAATGCTCTTGTCCTGACTCAATGTCGCCTGGATCTCCCGCATTGCACTGCCCAGGTCGCGGCCTTCGAGTCGTGCGGTGACGGCGACATCCTGGCGTAGATCCTCCCGGCGCAACTCCAGTTGCCCCGGTTCTTCGACAATGTCGGCAACTTGCGAAAGCTTGACGAGCCTGCCGTCGGGTGTGCGCAGCGGCAATTCCCGCAGCGTTGCCATACGGTCAATGTCCGACGGGTCTACCAGCACGCGAATGTTCAAAATGCGGTCGCCCTGCAGCACGGTTGAGGCGACCTGGCCGAGCATTGCCGTGTTCAATGCTGCGGCCACGTCGGCGGCGCTCAGGCCAAAGCGTTGCGCGTCCGTGTGGCGTACACGCAGGCTGATGCTGGGGCCGGCGTATACCAATCCATCGAAGGTATCCACCACGCCCGGGATTTGCTTGAGCTTCTGTTCCACCTCGGGCGCCTTGCGCTTGAGGAAATCGATATCGGTCGAGAACAGCTTCACCTCCACTGGCGAGGGTGACCAGGTCAGATCGCCAACCAGATCGGCCAGGATGCCGGGAAACTCCCATTCGATACCAGGAAGAACGACGGCAAATTTGCGTCGCAATTCGGCAATGACGTCTTTCGTCTTGCGGCGGCGATCGGGTTTGAGCTTCACTAGAAAATCCCCGGTGTTGGGTTCTGCGACAGCCAGCGCCAGGCGGGCACCGGTCCGGCGCGAGTAACTCTCCACTTCCGGCGTGGCGCGCAAGATCTCCTCGGCCTGCAACAGCTGACGATTGGTTTCTGCGAGGCTCGTTCCGAAGGGTGCAACGTAATCGATGATGAAACCGCCTTCATCGAGCGGTGGGAGGAAATCGCTTTCCAGCTGGCGGTAGATGCCGGCACCGCACAGCAGGATAACACCGCACAGGGCAAACGTTAGCCAGGGCCTTTGCAATGCCGCACGCACGGCAATCTCGTAAATGCGAATGACGCGTGTGAGCAGGAAGCCGCCTTCGTTGCTGGCCGGCGCGTGGCCATGCTGCAGATGATTGCGATCACGAGTGAACCAGGCAGCGAGGGAAGGCGTCAGAGTTACCGCAAGCAACAGCGAAGTCAGAAGTGCCACGACCATCGTCAGTGCCAGCGCACGGAAGAATACGCCGTCGATGCCGTCCAGGTACGCCAGCGGGATGAAGACCACGACCGGCGTCAGGGTCGAGCCGATCAACGGAGCCCGAATTTCGCCGATTCCGTCCCGAATGGCCTCGTATCGCGAGAGGCCGCTGGCGATCTTGACGTAAATCGCCTCCACGACCACGATGGCGTTGTCGATTACCAGGCCGATTGCCGCGGCGATACCACCCAGCGTCATCAGATTGAAACTGAGGCCGGCGACCCGCATTGCCACCACAGTTATGAGGACCGTGACCGGGATAACGGTGATTGCCGTCAGCGTAATTCCCCAATTCCTCAGGAACAGGTAGATGATCAGTACCGACAGGATGAGTCCGAAGCCGATCGCATCGCGGACGCTACCGACCGACTCGCGCACGAATGTCGATTGATCGTAGTAATAGGCGATCTTCATGTCCGGAGGCAGGTCTTTCTTAAGCTCGGCAAGCACTTGCTGAAGCTGTGCCGCGATATCGAGCGTACTGCCGTCCGGTTGGCTGCGGACGTTGAGGAGTACGGCAGGCACTCCGTCGGCAGTGACGACATTGAATACCGGTTCGGGACCGCGCTCGACACGCGCGAAATCACGGATTCGCACGGGGTGGTCGTTGACAACCGCCACCGTGAGGTTCTCGATATCGGCAATGTCGTGAACGCGACCATCAACGACCGTCAGGAAGAGAGTGTAATCTTCCTCGTGCAGGCCGGCGGGGACGATAAGGTTGTTCTCATCGAGTGCTGTGGTGACTTGTTGCAGACTGAGGTTTGCCGACTGTAGCTTTATCGGATCGACGATGACGTGATACTCGGGAGTGCGCCCGCCGACGAGGTCGACGCGTGCTACGCCCGGGATGCGCAGGAAGCGCGGCTTTATATCGTATCGAGCCGTCTCCCACAGTTCCGTCATGCTGCGACGCGGGCTGGTGAGGCTCACCCCTATGATCGGAAATGCGGAAAACGTGAGCCGCCAGACCGTCGTGCTGGCTGTAGTGGGCAGGCGGGACCGAATCTGTGACAGCCGGCCGTCCACGTACAGCTCCGATTGGACCATGTCGACCTGCCAGTTGAAGAAGACGCTGATTTCCGCGGAACCGCGTCCGGTCGTCGAGCGAACCGTCACCGAACCCGGGATGTCCTTCATTGCCTCTTCGATAGGCCGCGTGATCGTGGCCATCATCTCGTCCGCGGGCATCACGCCGTTGTCCACCAGAATGACGACTCGCGGGAAATTCGTCTGCGGAAAAACGGACGACGGTACTTTGAACGCCGCGTAAGCTCCCGCGAGACAGAGTGCCACGCTGATGAAAGCGATCGCCAGCCTGTGGCGAATGGCAAAGTTCGCGGTGGCATTGGAAGTCGTCATGCTGCGTATCAGTCCGCGAGGTGGTCGTTTTCGAGAATTCGCACCCGGGTTTCTGCCGGCAAAGCGTAGGCGCCCTCGGTGACGACCGTCATGCCTTCCAGCAAGCCGTCCCCGCGAATCTCCACCAAGTCGCCGTCGCGCAGGCCTTTTTGTACCGTTACTTGCCTGGCGGTATCGCCCCGCACAATCGCAACCACGTCTTTGCCATGCTCGTTCTTGACGACGCTTTCCGCAGGCGCGGCGAGACGACCCTCGTGCACCTCGGTGACGATTCGCAATGACACGAATTGACCGGGGCGCAGTGACGAATCGCTCGCCAGACTGGCGCGCACCACGGCTGTGCCGCTGTTCATGTCCACCTGTGGGCTGATGTAGTCGATCACGCCGTTCAATGGAGCTGATGAATCGTCCACGCGCACTTCCACCGTCTGCCCGAGTTCGACCGCCGCCAACTCCGCACTCGGTACTCCGGCGCTGATTACGAGGCGGTCAAGGTCCACGACCTCGGCCATCGCCGTCATGAGATCGACGGCCTCACCGCGCTTCACGTTGACCCGTGTCACCGTGCCCGTTATAGGAGACTCGACACGCAACAAGGCCTGCTGCACGAGCGCGGCGTCGAGTTGTTGCTCGGCTTCCTGCAGGAGTTTCTGGGACGTGCCTTCGATCTTCAGAAGCTGCTTCTGTCGGTCCAGGTTCTTCCTCGCGAACGCTACGGCCACGTCTGCCGCACGGCTGTCGAGCTGGAACAACACGTCGCCCTTTGCGACGTGCTGACCCTCGACGCCGTGCACGTCTGTCACGACGCCCGGCACGGACGGCGCTACGCTGGCGCTGGCTGCGGGACCCTCGCCGGCGGGCCTGGGCTCGACCGTCCCGTAAGCGATGACATATGCGCGCAGTGTGGCCCGAGTGATCTTGCCGACATGAACGGCAACTTCGGTGCTCTGCGCCGCGTCCGAGCCTTCATCGCCGGCGTGATTGATCCACGCCAACCAGCTCGCTCCGATCGCGACGGCAAGAACAAGGACGAGTGCATATTTTCTCATGGACTGTGAGCTCCCTGCGTGGCTTCGGAACCGCGCGGCATTTCCTCCCAGACGGCGCTCGGGAGGCCGAGCTGCGCCTGGATCGAATCTTCGAGTTGCCCCGCCGCATCCTGGGCCTTCAGCCTCGCGTCGAGCTCGGCCAATGCCGAGTCTCCCAGGCGAACTTGCAGCAAGGTCAGGTCGCCTCGCGAAATCTCTCCTATTTCGAGCATCGATTGGCCGGCGTCCACCTGTCGTTTGACGTCCGCCAGCATGGCACCGGCGTCGTCCAGTTTTCGGGACGCCGCACGATAGGCGGCCAGCGCAAGATCGATCTGGCCCAACACGCTGGCCTGTAGCGCCTTGAATCTGGCGGCGGCCTCGTCGCGCCGTGCGTGCGCTTCAGCGATCGGGCCGCGGTTCCGGTCGGCCGGCAACGTCACCGAAAGGCCAAGTGACCATTTGTCGTCCCCCTGATCGTATTCGTAGCCCGGACTCAACTGGATGTCCGGATACTGTTTGGCAATTTCCAACTGCAAAGCAGATTGACTGGCGCCGTATTCGGCGAGGGCTGCAAGTATGTCGGGGCGGTTGAGCAAGGCCTGCCGGCGAAGCTCGGCAGGGGCCGGATCCGCCGGAAGATGTTCGAACGCCGCAAACGAGAGCCGGACTTCATCCAGGGCGCCGGCAGGGACCCCGATGGCCGTTGCCAGATGCGCTCTTGCCTCGGCTGCTTGCCGCTCGGCATCGCGCAAGGCGAGCCGCGCACTGTCGGCCGCGATTCGGCCCTGGGTAAGGTCGTAGGCAGAGATGGCACCCGCCTGGTATTGGCCCTCCAGGATCTTTACGTTCCTGGCGTGGATTGACTGTTGCTTTTTGAGCAGCGCCTCTGACTCGAGGGCTCCGTAGAGTTCCAGCATGCTGCTGCGGACGCGGCTGTGCAGCTGCCACGCGACCGATGCGATTCTGAGTCGCGCCGCTTCCGAGCGTTGTGCAGCCTGCGAAATCCTGTAGCCGCGTTTGCCCGCCGTCTCCAGCGGCACGTCGATTGTCGCCGCGCCAAGCTTTGGCGTCGGTTGCTTCGTGGTCGCGTTCCTGCCTACAGAGAGGCCAGCGACGATGCCCGGACGCTCGCCGGCAGTAATCCCCTGTGCTTGCGCCACGGCCCATTGCGCACGCGCCACGTCCAGCTCCGGCTGGAAATAGAATGCCGCGAGTGTGAGCGAATCGAGGTTCCACGACGACGGAAACTGGCTGTCGTCCGTCGTGCGCAGGTTCGTCTCGACGAAGCTGCGAAGCGACGGGTCTTCGAACGAACGCCCCTCGAGGCGCTCGGCCGCCTGCGACGGCTCGATCGGCCGGGGGTCGAACGAGGCACAGCCGGCCAGCTCAATGCACAGGATACCCGCCAGAGCATGGACCATCGCGAGACGGTTGACTTTGCTCATTACCGGCCCTTCGACGAGATAGCGACGGTCACCCTGAAACGATACTGCCGCGCCCATTACCGGAACGTTGACCGAACATTGAGAAGTCCCAATGAAGGCCGCCACCGGCAATGGACCTGAGCGGGCCTATGGCTTAAGCTCTCGCCGCAGCAACGCGGGATTGAGCCGATCCTTACCCATACTGCGGTCTGGTCGCAATCATGATCCGCCGAGTGAAGGGAGCAATCAGTTGACGCATTCTTTTACGAAGGCTCGCTCGCAGTCAGGCGCGGAGTCGGCGTTCCTGCCTTTTTCGCGGCCGTCGATAACGCGTGCCGACCTCGACGCCGTTCAGGCCGTGCTCGAATCCGGCTGGCTTACGACCGGCAGCCGCTGCGCCGAACTCGAGGAGCAGTTTTCAAAACGACTGGGCGGCGTCCACGCCGTCACGTTGACGTCCGCTACGGCGGGGATGCATTTGCTGCTGCACGCGCTCGGCATAGGACCCGGCGACGAAGTCATCACCCCGTCAATGACCTGGGTCTCCACGGTCAATCTGATCGTGCTGCGGGGCGCGACGCCGGTGTTCGTCGACATCGACCGGGATACGCTCATGACCAGCGCCGAGCTGATCGAACCGGCGATGAGCGAGCGGACCAGACTCATCGTGCCCGTGCATTACGCCGGCGCGTCGGTCGACCTCGACCCGATCTATGCGCTCGCGGAACGCCACGGGGCGACGGTGATCGAAGATGCCGCTCATGCCGCGGGGACGACTTACAAGGAGCGGCCGATCGGCGCCCGGGGTACCGCGGTGTTCTCGTTTCATCCCATCAAGAACATGACGACCGGTGAAGGCGGGATGGTCTGCACGGACCGCGACGACCTCGCCGACGAAATCCGCCGCTTGCGATTTCACGGCCTCGGCCAGGACACGTTTCAGCGGGAGACCCAGGGCCGTGCGCCGCAGGCGCAGGTGCTGGAACCCGGCTACAAGTACAACCTGCCCGATATGAACGCCGCACTGGGAGTGAGCCAGCTTGCGCGACTCGATGACATGAATGCGAAGCGTGCGGCGTTGGCCGAATACTATGCGGAGTCGCTCGCGGACATCGACGGCGTCACGCCCCTCGGCATTCCGGACTACCCGATGGGCCACGCATGGCATCTGTATATCGTCCGGATCGAGCCCGAACGGACGGGGATCGATCGGGACGCGTTCATGCCAGAGATGAAGGCGCGCAACATCGGCACGGGACTGCATTTTCGTGCCGCGCACACGCACGCGTACTACCGGTCGATGGACCTGGCCGCCTCGTCCCTGGCGAACACGGAATGGAACTCGGAACGGATCGTCTCCCTGCCGATGTTTCCGGACATGGAACGCTCCGATGTGGATCGGGTCGTCGACGCGATCAGGGCTATCGTCGACGGGGGCAAAAATTGAGTGCCGATCTCGTTTCATTCGTCATTCCGGTATACAACGAAGAGGCCAACCTGCCGGAGCTGCTCGAGCGTTGTCTCGAAGTCGGCGCGAGGCTGCAGGAAGATTTCGAGATCGTGCTTGTCAACGACGGCAGTTCCGACGCGTCCGAGGCGCTGATTCGGGAAGCCGCGAATCGCGATCCGGCGCACGTGCTCGGCGTGTTCCTGAACCGCAACTACGGACAGCATACTGCGGTCCGGGCGGGACTCGCAGCGGCGCGCGGCGACGTCGTCGTCACCCTGGATGCAGACCTGCAGAATCCTCCCGAGGAGATTCCGAAGCTTCTCGATGCCATCCGGCAGGGCTGCGACGTGGTGGGAGGCGTGCGCCGCAAGCGGCAGGACTCGATTTTCAGGAAACTCGCGTCCCGGATCATGAACGGGATCATGCACCGCCTCGGCGGCATCACCGTCGGAGACTATGGATGCATGCTGCGTGCGTATCGCCGGGATATCGTGGATGCGATCCTCGAATGCCGGGAGCGCAGCGCGTACATCCCGGCGCTGGCGAATTCCTTCGCCGGCCATGCGAGCGAGGTGCTCGTCGAGCATGCCGAACGCAGTGCCGGCAAATCGAAGTACAGCATCTGGTCACTCCTCAATCTGTATTTCGACCTGCTGGTCAGCGCCTCGACGGTACCGCTGCGCCTGTTGAGCGTCATCGGCACGGGCCTGGCCCTGCTCGGGGCAACATTCGGTTTCCTGTTGCTGGTCCTGCGCTTCGTACTGGGTCCGGATTGGGCGGCGGAAGGCGTGTTTACGATCTTCGCGGTGCTGTTCATATTCCTGGGCGTGCAACTCCTCGGCATGGGACTGCTCGGCGAGTACATCGGCAGGATCTCCAGAGACGTGCAGGGCAGGCCCCGCTACCTGGTGCGTGAGACGGTCGGCGGCGTCGATGCATCCGGGGCGGAGTCGACGGTGCAGCTCGCCGAAGGTGAGCGAAGGGCGCGCCAGAGGCCGGCATGAGCGGCCCCGGAGCGGTACCGACATCGTGGGCGGCGGGGCCCGGACCGCGCAGCACGGTCATCGTCCTCGGCTTGTTGTTCGTCGCCTGTTGGCTCGCGATCGGGCGGGATCTCTGGACGCCGGACGAGCCGCGGGAAGCCGAGATCAGCCGGGAGATGTGGCTCGCGCCGAGCGTCGTGCCGACGCTGAACGGGCACCCGTTCATCGAGAAGCCGCCACTGTACTATTGGACCGTCGCCGGCGTGTTCGCCACCTTCGGCAAATCATCGCCGGCACTGGCGCGCAGCGTGAGTGCCGCAGCGAGTTTCCTGACCCTGCTGGTCGTATTCCTCTGGGGGCGTCGCGACTTTTCCGCCGGTGTCGGGCTGCTCGCGGCATTCGGCCTGGCGACGAGCGCGCAGTTCCTGGTCTCTTCGCACTGGGTGCTCATCGATCCGCTGCTCATGCTGTGGCTCAGCATCGCATGCTGGGCGGGCTGGGACCTCATCCGCGGACGGGGCGGGCTCGCTCCGGCGGCCGTGTTCTATGTCGCACTGGTGCTGGCGCTGTGGACCAAGGGTCTGATCGGACCCATATTGCTGGGCAGCGGCATCATCGCCTTTGCCGTCCGCAAGCGCAGCCTGCAACCCGTCCGGGCGCTGTACCCGGTCGCAGGCGTCGCCGTCGTGCTTGCGGCAACGGGCCTGTTTGCCTGGCTCGTGTATCGCGAGGCCGGCTACGACGCGGTCAAGGAATGGTTCTGGGTGAATCACGTGCAGCGTTTCACGACACCGGAATCGACCGGCCACGGCCGGCCGTTCTATTACTATCTGACCGCCTTGCCGGTCGCCGTCCTGCCCTGGTGGGTGCCGTTCGTCGACCTGTTCCGGCCGAGCCGCTGGCGGGACGATCGAATGCCGGCGGTCGAGCTGCGCCGCTATCTCGCCGCGGTATGCCTGGGCATGCTGCTGATCCTGAGTGCGTCGACGACCAAGCGCGAGATCTACCTGCTCCCGTTACTGCCGCCACTGGCACTGCTGCTCGCGGTGCACGCCGAAGCGTGGTTCCGGCGCGCCGGGGCGCGGGCCGTAAGTTCCTGGCCCTGGTGGATCCAGGTCGCGCTGGTCGCGGCATTCGCCGCCGGACCGACCGCCGCCGTGCTGAACTATGTGCAGCGGCCGGACGGGTTTGCGGTCGGCTATTTGATCGCGCTCGCCGTCGTCCTGTCGGCGTTGATCGTACTGTCCCGGATGCGCCGCGAGAGAGCGGCGCTCGTCGCGCTCGGCACGGCGACGCTGGCCGGCGTATTCGGATTGCTCGTCGTCGTGGTCCGGCTGATGGCACCGGAAATCAGCATGCGACCCTTCGTCGCATGGATCGACGAGCAGATTCCTGCCGGGCAGGCCATCTACGCCGTCGGGGATATCGATGAGACGTTCGTCGGGATCGTGCCGTTCGTTACCGGACGGCGCGTCGTGGCCCTGGACAACGACCAGGTGGAACAAATCAAGCCGGGCTTTGTCGTGGTTCAGGGCAAGCACGGCCGGACAGTGGCGCTGAAACCGGAATCAGGGTATGAGCTGGTGCAGGAGCGCAATTTCGGCCCGCGGCGTTATTTGGCAATCTGGCAGCGGAGCGGGCCCTGAGCGGTCCTGCGGTAATTCAATGCACCTATCGATATTGAAGGGACGTTAATGCGGACAATTGTTCTTGCCTATCACGATATGGGCTGTGTCGGAATCGAGTCTCTGCTGGCGAACGGATTCGACATCGCCGCGGTCATCACGCACGCGGATGCGGAAAACGAGAACATCTGGTTCAGGTCAGTCGCGGAGCTTGCGGCACACAGGGATCTGCCGGTGTTCGCACCCACGGACATCAATCATCCGCTCTGGCTGCAGCGAATCCGCGAACTCGAGCCGGACATCCTGTTCTCGTTCTATTATCGCAAGCTCGTCTCCGCAGACCTGCTGGCGATACCGCCTGCGGGATGTCTCAATCTGCATGGCTCGCTGCTACCCAGGTATCGGGGCTGCGCGCCGGCGAACTGGGCCATCCTGAACGGCGAGAACGAGACCGGCGTGACCTTGCATTACATGACGCCGCAGCCGGACGCGGGCGACATCGTCTGCCAGCGGGCCGTACCGATCGGGCCGCAGGACGATGCCGCGACGCTGAACCGCAATCTCGCGGTGGCGGCCGAAGCCATGCTTGCCGAGTATCTGCCGCTGATCCGTGCCGGCAAGGCGCCGCGGACGCCGCAGGATGCCTCCGCCGCGACGTATTTCGGCCGCCGCAAGCCGGCGGACGGCGAGATCGATTGGGGCAATTCGGCGCAGGAGATCGCGAATCTCGTGCGAGCCGTGACGCGTCCGTATCCCGGCGCATTCACCTATGCGGGCTCGAACCAGCTGCTGATCTGGCAGGCCGAGGCCCGCGCGGCGTCGCACGACAAGCCGCCCGGTACCATCCTGTCGGCCGATCCGCTGGAGGTGAGTTGTGGCGAGGGCGTGCTGCGCGTCAACTACGCGCAGCAGCGCGACGGGATCTACTCGCGCGGTGAGCAGCTCGCCGAGGACCTGTCTCTGGTGGAGGGGTCGCGGCTCCAGAAGGCACCGGAACGGCGCGTGACGACCACCCGCAAGACGCGCGTCCTGATACTGGGCATCAACGGCTTCATCGGCAACTTCCTGAGCGAACGGCTCCTGCAGGAGGACCATTACGAAGTCCACGGCATGGATCTCAACGATGCCGCCATCAAACGCCTGGAATCGCACCCGAATTTCTTCTTTCACGAAGGGGACATCTCGATTCACAGCGAGTGGATCGAGTATCACATCAAGAAGTGCGACGTGATCATCCCGCTGGTCGCCATCGCGACCCCGATCGAGTACACGCGCAACCCGCTCAGGGTCTTCGAGCTCGATTTCGAGGAGAACCTGAAGATCATCCGCTATTGCGCGAAATACGGGAAGCGGGTGATTTTCCCCTCGACCTCGGAAGTGTACGGCATGTGCGACGATCCGGAGTTCGACGAAGACACGTCCCGCCTGATCGTCGGCCCGATCAACAAGCAACGCTGGATCTATTCGGCCTGCAAGCAACTCATCGATCGGGTCATCTGGGCATACGGTCAACGTGATGGACTGCGATTCACTCTGTTCCGGCCGTTCAACTGGCTCGGGCCGCGCCTGGACAGCCTCGACGCGGCACGGATCGGCAGCTCCCGGGCGATTACGCAGCTCATCCTCAATCTCGTCGAAGGTACGCCGTTGCTGCTGATCGATGGCGGCGAGCAGAAACGCTGTTTCACGGACGTCTCGGAAGGGATCGAATGCCTGTACCGCATCATTGAGAACGACAACGGCGTTTGCGACGGCAAGATCTTCAATATCGGCAATCCGAAAAATGAAGCCAGCATCAAGGAACTCGCGAAGCTCGTCGTCAGCGAGTTCGAGAAGCACGAGCTGCGCGGCAATTTCCCGCCGTTCGCGGGGCTCCGCGAGATCGAGAGCAAGTCGTACTACGGCGACGGCTATCAGGACGTGACGCATCGCCGTCCGAGTATCCGGAATGCGATCAGGTACCTGTCCTGGGAGCCGAAGATCCCGCTGGAAGTGTCGGTCGCGCAGACCCTCGACTTCTTCCTGAGGGACCACCTCGAGCCGCGCGAATCGGATTCGAAGGCCGCACAGGCTGCCGCCGGAACGTGACGCAGATCGCCCTTCGAGTCGACGTCGATACCTATCGGGGAACGCGCGACGGCGTGCCCCGGCTGGTCGATACCCTGGCCCGGCATGGCGTCAAGGCGACCTTCTACTTTTCGGTCGGGCCGGACAACATGGGACGGCACCTGTGGCGATTGTTGCGGCCGAGCTTCCTTATCAAGATGCTGCGCTCGAATGCCGCCAGCCTGTATGGCTGGGGGATCCTGTTCGCCGGCACCCTGTGGCCTGGCCGCGTGATCGGCAGACATCTCGGCAAGGTGATCCGGGATGCCGACGCGGCCGGGCACGACATCGGCCTGCACGCGTGGGACCACCAGCGCTGGCAACGGCAGGCGCCGCGAATGGACGTGCAGGCGCTGTACGAGGAACTGTCGCGCGGCACCGATATGCTGAGTGAGCTGATCGGGCGGCGCCCCGACACGTCGGCCGCCGCCGGATGGGTATGCAACGAGCGTGTGCTGGAAGCCAAGTCCATGCTCGGTTTCCGCTACAACAGCGACTGCCGGGGCCGCGGCGTGTTCATCCCGGCACGGGACGGTCGCGAGTATGCCGTGCAGGTGCCGACGACGATGCCGACCTACGACGAACTCATCGGCAGGCGGGGCGTCACCGACGACAACTACAACGAACGCCTCCTCGATTACCTGCGGCCGGACGGACTCAACGTGCTGACCATCCACGCCGAGGTCGAGGGGATCGTCCGTGCGCCCCTGTTCGACCGGTTCCTGCAGCTGTGTCGCGACAGGGGCATCGGTCTCGGTCCGCTTGGAGGCCTGCGGCAGATCGAAGACGCCAGCGCGCGGGACTGGATCGCGCAGGCACCGATCGAGGGCCGGGAAGGCGACGTTTGCTGGCAGGCGTCCGCCTTGCGCCAGGATTGACCGGGTAATGGACGATGCCATCCTCCTGATCGCAGTACTGCTGCTCAGCACCAGCCAGGTTTTCCAGAAACTCGGCGCGCGCCGGCACCTGTTCGGGACGCGGCTGCCCGGTGAATGGCTGCGAGCGCTGTTCTCTCCCGAACTGCTGATCGCGGGCCTGTGCCTCGTTGCCGGCACCGGCCTCTGGCTGCTGGTGCTGTACCGCATGGACGTGAGCAGAGCCTTCCCGTTCCTGAGCCTGGGTTCGGTGCTCGTCGTGTTGTTCTCGCGGCTCTATCTGCAGGAACACGTTCCGGCCTATCGCTGGTTCGGGGTCGTGCTGATCGCTGCCGGGATCGCGCTGGTGGCGCAGACGTGAAGCCGACCGGCAATCCCCGTCTCGGCATGGCGTTGCTGCTGTGCTCGATCGTGCTGTCGGCCGCAGGCCAGCTCTGCATGAAGGCAGGGATGCAGGAATTGCATGCCGTCGGCAACCCGCTGGCGGAGGGGATGAGTCCGGATTCGGCCGGATCCCTGGTCGGGCCGATCGCCTGGACCGTCACGGGACTGGGCGCGTATGGCTGCTCGCTGCTGTCGTGGCTTGCCGTGCTCGTACGGTACCCGCTGAGCTTCGCGTATCCGACCTTGAGCCTGAGCTACATCCTGGTTTACGTGGGTGCGACGCACTGGCCGCTGTTGGCCGAGACCGCGACGCCGTTGCGTACGCTCGGGACGCTGCTGATACTGGTCGGCGTCGGCCTCGTGTCGCGGGACGTCCCGCTGGAAAGTGACGGTCACTGACGAACGACGGCAGGTTGCGCGCTGCATGGTTCACGGTAATACGCGGAAAACTTATTGATTACAGCTACTTGTAAACGATCTTGAAGCAGAGTGTCAGGATCGGAAACGCCGGGGAAATATTTTTGCGCGAGCCGGGTTTGCGCTAAGCTTGCTTCTCAAAGCAAAACGATCCGTGCCGGCAGAACACACAAGAATGACGGAAAAGGCTTCGTTCGAGACGACCATCGTCCCGGAACATTACAGCGACATCGCCTCCATGCCGGAAGCCTGCGGTATCGAGTCGCTGACGGACGTCGTCGACTACATCAATCGCACGGCATTCAGACGCACGCTCGAACGCGGCCGCGCACCGGAAACCCGCTACAGCGATTTCACGCGTTCCGATTGACAGTGGTGGGCGATACCGGGCTCGAACCAGTGACCTCTGCAATGTGAATGCAGCGCTCTCCCAACTGAGCTAATCGCCCGCAACCTGGCCGGGTCCGCGGGATTCTAGCAGATTCGCGGCGCAGCTCTCCGGGCGCCGTCCAGTCATTGCACCCCCTCGCCGGACTGCCGTATAATCCGCCGCCAATGCGTGGTGGTGTGGTTGACGCCGCGCAGTCAGAGTCTTCGCAGAAGAGGCCCCGACAAGGGGCTTTTTAATGCCGCAAGGCGGCTGCGAGGTGCAGGACGAGAATGGGCCATGGGCCCATTTTTTGTTTATAAATAAGTAGTTAGGTGCGACGATGACGGTTGACGAGCTGACGGCGATGCTGTTGCCGACGGTCGAGCGTCTGGGTTACGAGCTGACCGACGTCGAGATGCAGCTCGGAGGCAGGAACGGCTACGTGCGGCTGTTCATCGACCGTCCGGAAGGCATCGGCCTCGACGACTGCGGGAAGGTCAGCCGCGCGGTGAGCGCGCTGCTCGACGTGGAGGATCCGCTGCCGGGCCATTACAACCTCGAGGTGTCGTCGCCCGGGCTGGACCGGAAACTGACGAAAAGGGAGCATTTTCAACGGTTTGCCGGTCAAACGATCAAGATCAGGACGCGGTTCCCGGTGGGGGGCCGCAAGGGTTTCCGGGGCACGCTGGTGTCCTCGGATGACGAGAACATCGTGGTCGAGGTGGACGGGGTGACGCACAAGCTGCCGTTGGCGACGATCCACACGGCCCGGCTGGTGCCCTGAGCCGCGCGGCTGCGGGACGTATTGGAGTTTGGAGTGATGAGCAAAGAGATTCTGATGGTCGTCGACGCCGTCTCGAACGAGAAGGGCGTCGAGAAAGAGATCATCTTCGAGGCCATCGAGGCGGCACTCGCCTCGGCGACGCGCCGCAAGCACGGCGAGGATATCGACGTGCGCGTCGCGATCGACCGGCATTCGGGCGACTACGACACCTTCCGCCGCTGGATGGTCTTCGAAGACGACTCGACCGAGCTCGAGGTGCCCGATCGCGAGCTGCGCATGATCGACGCGGTGGACATCGACCCGGAAGCCCAGCCGGGCGGCTACGTCGAGGTGCCGATGGAGTCGGTCGAATTCGGCCGCATCGCCGCACAGACGGCCAAACAGGTCATCGTGCAGAAGGTCCGCGAAGCCGAACGCGAGCAGGTCATCGAGGAATTCCAGGGCCGCGAGGGCGAACTGCTGTCGGGCCTCGTCAAGCGCGTCGATCGCAATGGCGTCTACATCGATCTCGGCGGCAACGCCGAGGGCTTCGTGCCGCGCGACCAGATGGTGCCGCGAGAGCCCGTGCGTCCGCAGGACCGCATCAAGGCGTTGCTGGTCGAAGTCCGTTCCGAACCACGCGGCCCACAACTCTTCATGACCCGCACGTCGCCGCAGTTCCTGATCGAGCTGTTCAAGATCGAGGTGCCGGAAGTCGGCCAGGGATTGATCGATATCCTCGGCGCGGCCCGCGATCCGGGTCTCCGGGCCAAGATCGCGGTACGCAGCAACGACAAGCGGATCGACGCCGTCGGCGCCTGTGTCGGCATGCGCGGCTCGCGCGTGCAGGCCGTGTCGAACGAGCTCGCCGGCGAGCGCGTTGACATCATTCTCTACGATGAAAACTCGGCGCAGTTCGTCGTCAACGCCATGTCGCCCGCCGAGGTCGTGTCGATCGTCGTTGACGAGGACTCGCACAGCATGGACATCGCGGTCGAAGAGGACAAGCTGAGCCAGGCGATCGGCCGGGGCGGTCAGAACATCCGGCTCGCCAGTGAACTCTCCGGCTGGGAGCTCAATGTCATGACGGCCGCCGATGCCGAGGAGAAGAGCGAATCCGAGATGCGCGAGCTGATCGAGCTGTTCTCCAAGCAGCTCGATGTCGACGAGGAAGTCGCGCTGATCCTGGTGCAGGAAGGGTTCTCGACGATAGAGGAAGTGGCCTACGTGCCCGCCTCGGAACTGGTCGAGATCGAGGAGTTCGACGAGGAGATCGTCGACGAGCTGCGCAGCCGTGCGCGCGACGTGCTGCTGACCCAGGCGATCGTGCAGGAAGAGAAGATCGACGAAGCCGAGCCGGCCGAGGATCTGCTCAACGTCGAAGGCATGGACAAGGGCCTGGCGTTCCTGCTGGCAAGCAAAGGCGTCGTGACGCGCGAGGATCTCGCCGAACTCGCCACCGACGACCTGCTCGAAATCAACGACATGGATGCCGAAGCGGCTGCCAGCCTGATCATGAACGCCCGCGCGCACTGGTTCGAAGAGGAAAAGCAGGCCTGAGGTCGGCGGCGACGAGTGACGGATGGAGTTGAAGAATGGCTGATGTGACAGTTGCACAATTCGCCGAGGTGCTGAAGGTACCGGTCGACAAGCTGCTGACGCAGCTCGACGAGGCCGGCATCAAGGTCAATGGCTCCGACGACAAGATCAGCGAGGATGCGAAGCTCGAGTTGCTGACGCATCTGCGTCGCAGCCACGGGCAGGAAGCCGGTGTGACGACGACTGCCGCGCCCCGGCGCATCACGCTCAAGCGCAAGTCACAGTCGGAACTGCGGCTGTCCGGCGCACAGGGCCGATCGCGCACGGTGAATGTCGAGGTCCGCAAGAAGCGCACCTACATCAAGCGCGACGTCCTCGAGAAACAGGCGCAACAGGAACAGGAAGAGCTCGACCGCAAGCGTCGCGAGGAAGAACAGCGCGTCGAGGCGGAGAAACTCGAGCAGGAGCGCGAACGGGCTGCGAAGGAAGAGGCCGCTCGCCTCGAGGAAGAAGCGCGCAAGAAAGCCGAACGTGAGCGCCAGGATGCCGAGGAAGAGGCGCGCAAGGCCGCCGAGGCCGCTGCTGCCGCCGCGGCAGAGGAGAAGGCGCGCCTCGAGAAAGCCGAACAGGACGCAAAGACCCGTCGTACCAAAGAAAAGTCGAAGTCGAAACAGTCCGAAACCCGCTACGGCCGCAAGGAGCTGCACGTGGCCGGCGACAAGAGCGGCCGGCGCAAGCGCAAGACGCCGACCCGCCGGCGGCCGGTGTCCCTGAGCGGCGACTCCCAGCACGGCTTCGAGATGCCGACGGCGCCCGTCGTGCACGAGGTCGAGATCCCGGAGAGCATCGCGGTGTCCGAGCTCGCGCAGCGCATGGCCATCAAGGGCAATGAGGTCGTCAAGGTGCTGTTCAACATGGGCGCCATGGTCACGATCAACCAGGTCATCGACCAGGATACGGCGACGCTGGTCGTCGAGGAACTCGGCCACGTCGCCAGGCCTATCTCCCAGGCCGACGTCGACGAGCAGTTGCTCGCCGACGAGGAACAGCTCACCGGCGAGGAAGTGGCGCGTTCGCCGGTCGTGACGATCATGGGCCACGTCGACCATGGCAAGACTTCGCTGCTCGACTACATCCGCCACAGCCGGATCGCGGCGGACGAAGCCGGTGGCATTACGCAGCACATTGGTGCCTATTCCGTCGAGACCGACAAGGGCAACATCACCTTCCTGGATACGCCGGGTCACGCTGCCTTCACGGCGATGCGGGCGCGCGGCGCACAGGCGACGGATATCGTCGTGCTCGTCGTGGCCGCCGACGATGGCGTGATGCCGCAGACCGTCGAGGCGATACAGCACGCCAAGGCGGCCGGCGTACCCATCGTCGTCGCGGTCAACAAGATCGATCGCGAGGACGCCGACCCGGAGCGGGTCCGCAACGAACTCTCCCAGCACCAGGTGATCCCCGAGGCATGGGGCGGCGAGAACCTGTTCGTCAACGTCTCGGCACAGACCGGCGAAGGCGTGGAAGCACTGCTCGAGGCGATCCTGCTGCAGGCCGAACTGATGGACCTGAAGGCGATTGCCGAGGGGCCGGCGCAGGGCATCGTGATCGAATCGAGTCTCGAGAAGGGCCGCGGCGCCGTGGCCACGCTGCTCGTGCAGGCCGGCAGCCTCAATCCCGGTGACATGATCATCGCCGGAGAGGAATACGGCCGCGTCCGCAAGATGTTCGACGAGCTCCAGCGCGAGACGAAGAGCGCGGGCCCGTCGACGCCGGTCGTGGTGCTCGGACTGTCCAAGACGCCGAACGCGGGCGACGATTTCCTGGTCGTCAAGAACGAGCGCAAGGCGCGCGAGGTGGCCGAATTCCGGCAGAGCAAGGCGCGCGAGGCGAAGCTGGCACAACAGCAGGCCTCCAAGCTCGAGGACATGTTCAGCCAGATGGAAGACGGCGCAAGCTCGTCGATCGCGCTGATCATCAAGTCGGACGTGCACGGCAGCGCGGAGGCGTTGCGCGACGCGCTGGTGAAACTGTCCAACGACGAGGTCAAGGTCAATGTGCTGGGCTCGGGCGTCGGCGGGATCACGGAGACGGATGCGAACCTCGCGGCCGCGTCCAACGCCGTCATCATCGGCTTCAACGTGCGTGCCGACGCTGCCGCGCGAGCGGCGATCAAGGAATCGGGCGTCGACGTGCGCTACTACAGCATCATCTACGAAGCGATCGACGACGTGAAGGCGGCGCTGTCGGGCATGCTGGCACCGGAGATCCGCGAGCAGATCGTGGGCATGGCCGAGGTCAAGGAAGTCTTCAAGTCACCGAAGTTCGGCGACATCGCGGGCTGCATCGTCACCGAGGGCTACGTGCGGCGCTCCAACCCGATCCGCGTGCTGCGCGAACACGTCGTAATCTATGAAGGCGAGCTCGAATCCTTGCGGCGCTTCAAGGACGACGTGAACGAGGTGCGCGCCGGCACCGAATGCGGCATCGGCGTCAAGAATTACGACAATGTCCAGGTCGGTGATCACATCGAGTGCTACGAACGCGTGGAAGTCGCGCGCACGCTCGACTGATTCGGGTCCGACAATGCCGCGGGAATTCTCACGCAATCAGCGCCTCGCCACCGAGGTGCTGCGGACGCTCAGCGGGCTCATCCGTTTCGAGACCAAGGATCCGCGCCTCGCGCACGTGTCGCTGACGTCCGTGGACCTGTCTCGCGACCTCGGCGTCGCACGCGTGTACTTCAGCCTGCTGGATCCGGACGAGCCCGTGCAACCGGCGCTGGACGGACTCCGCCACGCGGGCGGATTCCTGCGCTCGAAGCTGGGCAAGTCGCTCAAGACCCGCCACGTGCCCGAACTGCGCTTCATACACGACGACAGCGCCGAACGCGGCGCCCACATCGATCAACTGATCGACAACGCGCTGCACGGCAACGGCGAACGCTGAAAAGAATGAACGCCCGCGCGAACAAGCGATCCGAGCCGGTCGACGGCTTCCTGTTGTTGAACAAGCCTGCCGGGCTGACGTCTAACCAGGCATTGCAGCGGGTGAAACGCCTGCTGAACGCGAGGAAAGCCGGACACGCCGGCAGCCTCGACCCGGCCGCGACGGGCATGCTGCCGCTGTGTTTCGGAGAGGCGACCAAGGTTTGCGCGTTCCTGCTCGATGCCGACAAGGTGTATCGGGTCACGGCTCGTCTCGGGACTGCCACCGACACCGGCGACGGCGACGGTACACCCGTCGCCGAGGCGCCGGTCCCCGACCTGTCGCGCGATGAGTGGGACGCCATCCTGCAGTCGTTCCGCGGCGAGTCGATGCAGGTGCCGCCGATGTATTCGGCGCTGAAGAAGGACGGCAAGCGCCTGTACGAGCTGGCCCGGCGCGGCGAGACGGTCGAGCGCGAACCGCGCCCGATCCGGATCGGGGAGATCGGCCTGCTGGAGGCCGCCGGCCGGCGCCTCGTGTTCCGCGTGCGCTGTTCGAAGGGCACTTACGTGCGGACGCTGGTCGAGGACATCGCCCGGGCCGCGGGCACCGTGGCGCACACGGCGGCCCTGCACCGGGAATCGGTGGCGGGATTCCGGGCCGAAGACATGCACGACCTGGCGGGCTTCGAGGACGAGGGCGCCGAGGCGCTGCGGCGCCGCCTGCGGCCGCCCGATCAGGCGCTGGCCGGGCTGCCGGAGATCCGGCTCGAAGCGGCGCAGAGCCGCCGTTTCGCGCACGGCCAGACCGTGGCCGCGGGGCCCGCGGAGGCGCCCGGCACGATGCGGGTTTACGATGCCGCGGGCGGATTCCTGGGCGTCGGCGAGCGGGCAGCGGATGGCCGCCTGGCACCGCGCCGGCTCTTCAACACGGGCGAAAAAAACCCGTAGATATTTGATTTTGGCCTGTTAATGGGCTTGGACAGAGGCTAGAATACCGCGCTTCCAAAAAGGGCCCCAAGAGAAAGTACCGAGGTAAATGCAAGATGTCACTGTCGAGTGAGGCGAAGAGTTCCATCATCGCCGAATATTCCAGAGGAGAGGCCGACACCGGCTCTCCGGAAGTGCAGGTCGCATTGCTGTCTGCACGCATTTCCGAACTCACCGAGCATTTCGGCGAGCACAAGAAGGACCACCACAGCCGTCAGGGTCTGTTGATGCTGGTGAACAAGCGCCGCAAGCTGCTTGATTACCTCAAGGCAAAAGACCAGGACCGGTATCGCGAGTTGATCTCCCGGCTCGGGTTGCGCCGCTAGCACGCGCAAAACCAGGCAATGAAGCGATCGTCGCGCCGTTCCCGACCGGGTACGAGCCGTTTCGCCGTTGCCGTAAACGTATTCAATCAGAGAAGACAATAGTGAATTCCATAGTCAAGACTTTCCAGTTCGGAGAGCACAAGGTAACTCTCGAGACCGGCTCCATCGCCCGCCAGGCCGACGGCGCGGTACTCGTCGACATGGCCGAGACGGTCGTCCTGGTCACGGCCGTGGGTCGCAGGACGGCGGACCCGGGCAAGGATTTCTTCCCCCTGACCGTCAATTATCAAGAGAAGACATACGCCGCCGGCAAAATCCCGGGCGGCTTTTTCAAGCGTGAAGGGCGCCCCAGCGAGAAAGAGACACTGGTGTGCCGTCTGATCGACCGGCCGATCCGGCCGCTGTTTCCGAAGGGCTTCAAGAACGAGGTCCAGGTGATCGCGACGGTCATGTCGCTCAACCCGGACGTCGATGCCGACATCCCGGCGATGATCGGCGCCTCGGCGGCGCTCGCGCTGTCCGGCATCCCGTTTGCCGGCCCGATCGGTGCCGCCAAGGTCGGTTACCTGGACGGCAAGTACGTTCTGAATCCCGGCGTCAATGCACTCCAGGAATCGGCGCTGGAACTCGTCGTCGCGGGCACCAGCGATGCGGTCCTGATGGTCGAGTCCCAGGCGAATTGCCTCTCCGAGGACGTGATGCTCGGCGCCGTCATGTTCGGTCACGAGCAGATGCAGGTTGCCATCGATGCGATCCGGGAACTGGCCGCCGAGGCCGGCAAGCCGGCATGGGAGTGGCAGCTGCCCGCAGAGGACACCGAACTCCGTGGCGCCGTCGAGGCGCAGGCGAATGACGGCCTGACCGCAGCGTACCAGGTCACCGACAAGCTGGAGCGCCAGGTCGCGGTCGCCGAGATCAAGGCGGCGACGGCACAGGCACTCGCCGCCGGCGAGGGCGCGAAATATGCCGAGGCCGAGGTCATGGACCAGCTGTCCAAGCTCGAGAAGCGCATCGTGCGCGGCCGCGTGCTGCGCGGCGAACCGCGCATCGACGGCCGCGATCGCAAGACCGTACGGCCGATCGACGTCCGAATCGGCGTGCTGCCGCGGGCCCACGGCTCGGCGATCTTCACGCGCGGCGAGACCCAGGCGATCGTCGCGACGACGCTGGGCACCGGGCGCGACGCGCAGATCATCGACGCGATCGAGGGCGAATACAAAGAGCCCTTCATGCTGCACTACAACTTCCCGCCGTTCTCGGTCGGCGAGACCGGCTTCATCGGCTCCCCGAAACGCCGTGAGATCGGCCATGGTGCGTTGGCCAAACGCGGGATCAGCGCCGTCATGCCCAAACACGAAGATTTCGGCTACGTCATCCGCGTGGTTTCGGAGATCACCGAATCCAACGGCTCGAGTTCGATGGCCACGGTCTGCGGCACGAGCCTCGCGCTGATGGACGCGGGCGTGCCGGTCAAGGCGCCGGTCGCGGGCGTCGCGATGGGTCTCATCAAGGAAGGCGACGATTTTGCCGTGCTGACCGACATCCTCGGTGACGAGGATCATCTCGGCGACATGGACTTCAAGGTCGCCGGCACCGAGCACGGTGTTACCGCGCTGCAGATGGACATCAAGATCCAGGGCATCACGCGCGAGATCATGAATATCGCACTCGCCCAGGCACACGACGCACGGCTGCACATCCTCGGCAAGATGGCCGAAGTCATCAGCACGCCGCGCGAGCAGATGTCGGAGTGGGCGCCGACGATCATGACCTTCAAGATCGACCCCGAGAAGATCCGCGACGTGATCGGCAAGGGCGGCTCGGTGATCCGTGCGATCACCGAAGAAACGGGCGCGACGATCGACATCGAGCAGGACGGCACCGTCCGCGTCGCATCGGTCGACGGCGCCTCCGGCAAGGAAGCGCGCCGCCGCATCGAACTGATCACGGCCGACGTCGAAGTCGGCCGGGTCTACGAGGGACGCGTGGCGCGCCTGATGGACTTCGGCGCCTTCGTCACGATCCTGCCGGGCAAGGACGGGCTGGTGCACATCTCGCAGATCTCGAACGAGCGCGTCGAGAAAGTAAGCGACAAGCTGGCCGAGGGTGACATCGTCAAGGTCAAGGTGCTCGAAGTCGACCGCCAGGGCCGCGTACGCCTGTCGATGAAGGAAGTCGAGGCGGCGTAACGTCACCCGGGGCGGGTAACCTCCCTAAAAGACGTACACCAGATTCAGGCGCGTACGCGAGACGTACTCGTCCCAGCCTGGCGCGTAGTCCGGCTGATACTCGTCGCGCCGGTAGATATAGGTCGTCAGGTTCAGCAACGTCTTTTCGAGCGGCGAATAGTCAATCGACAAGGTGTGTTGGCGGTTGTTGCTGGCATAGTTGATATTGTCGTGGGAAAATGCCGTGAGCACGGCGTCGGTTTGACGATCGTCGCCCAGCCTTACACCTGCAGCGACACCGTACGGGTTGCGGTCACCGTCCCAGACGAGATCCATGCGTGCTAACGGGTTCGGGAATTTGCCGGCGGTCAGCAGCCAACCGTCCGTTCGATATTCCACTTAGGCCTGATCCAGGCTGACTTCGAGGTCGTCGGCAAAGCGACCCATCGGGATGTCGGCCGAGTTCGGATCGCCCAGATTGCCGGTCGTCATGCGGGCGCCGAGCAGCAGGCTGGCAAGGATCCATTTCTATGTGGTTTCCGTGTATACGAAATTGTTGCCTAGTGACGCCACTGGATGCCAACGTAGCCTACGAACGTCGCCTTTGATGCGTTGTGGTTGTGTGTCTCCCGGCCGGCGCTGAGCAGGACCGACGAATTCTTGTCGAGGTCGTATGCGAATCCGAGATTCGTGACCGCATTGGAACGACCAAAATCGGATTCCGCTTCCCCTGCCAACTCCAGGCCGATTCGTGCCTTTTCACCAACGCGGCGGCTGGCCGCGACCCCATAAAACCAGGCGTCGCCGTCCGGCTGGAATTTCCGGCCGACCTGCCAGGTCAGGACTAGGGGCCCGACGTCCTTCTCGAACTGGAAGGGCAGCAGGAAGGCGGACCCGGGCTCCGCGAGTCCGCGCTCGGTCGCGGACAGACCATGAATAGCGAACTCGAGGGTCGGGCAGACGGATACCGACAATTTGCCGCGTCGTCCATCGACGAATCGCCATTTCACGGCGAAAGCGGAGTTGCCCAGCCCGGATACGGAATCTGCGCCATCGACAGACTCGTGAAGGTAGGGTAGGGCGAGTGCCAGCTGAGCAGACGCCCCGATGCCGTAGTTGATGTCGATCACCGGCCCTTCCGAGCTGGTGATGTCGGGTCGCAGCTCCGTGCCTGCTCCCAGATTGATTTCCCAGCGTCCGGCACCCGGTGTGCCGGTATCGTCAGTAATCATCGGCGGGCTGCCTTGCGCCCGGACACCCGTTGCCGCAAGCGACAGCAACAACAGGACGAACCCGGCCTTTGCGCACCCACGGCCGGACACCGTCGACCCATGTTCCGTGCCTCGCGCCAGTTCGGCCGCGACCTGTTGCGCGGCATGCTTCGATCCAACGTTTGTGCCGAGTTGCCCCAAGAATATCCCCGACTGCCAAGAGACTCGCCAGACTCGAAAAGCAGGCGATTCGGGCAACTATCGTGACGCATTTGCAGATGAGCCTGAATCCGTCAGTCGCCGCATAGCCATTTGGCGCACGCGCGACGTGCTCGGGTCAACACACGCTCGCGCACGGGAATCGGCCGACTCGGCGTCGCGGGCTGACTCAGACACTTGGCGGATAGCCAAGGGCCCGATGGACGCGTAAAAAAGAGCAAATCCTGCGATTGCTCCAGTCGCAAATCCGCAAGATGCGACGACCTGGCTGTGGGAAAGTGTGCGGAGACCAGCCAGGAGACAATAATTCTTGAGCTCCGTGCGGAAATCCGGAGGAGACAAATGAACCGCGCATACACGACACCAGGCTCCAGGATCAACGCTGTGATTCGGCCCGCCCTGACCGTCGGCGTGCTGTTGGCGGCACTCATGACTGCCGTCCCGGCGCTGGCACTGAAGTACGCGAAGAAGGAGCATGATCTCGATGCCGATCCGACTATTCCGACGTGGATTCCGGGGCCCCTCGACATCGCGCCCAGGGAGGAATTCCACATCATCGGATCGGACACGATGGACGAGATTACCCTGGGTTGGGTGAAGTTGTTTCGGAAGGCCTATCCGCATCTCAGCGTAACAATGGAAGCGCGGGCTTCTGGCACCGGCTACCGCGGCCTGATCGAAGGCGAATCGCAGATCGCGACGGTTGCGCGCGAGCTGCTTCCGCCGGAAGCCAGAGCGTTCAAAGAGAAGTTCGGTTACGAAGCGACGGCTTTTCGAGTTGCCACGGGTAGCCTGGGCTCGCTGGGCAAAACCGCCGCGAGCGTGATTCTGGTGGACAAGGACAATCCGATACAGGGGCTCACGATGGCCGAGCTGGATGCGATCTACTCGACCAGTCGCAAGCGCGGACACAAGGATATAGAAACCTGGGGAGATCTCGGCCTGGCTGGCGAATGGAAGACCCGGCCCATCAAATTGTACGGCCTCGAGCCCCCGAACGGCATCGAGGCGTACTTCCAGGAAGTCGTATTGCTGAGGGGGGACTACAAGTCCAACATCGAATTCGTGAAGGGGCAGGGGTACACGCATGCGTTTACGGTCGCTGCCGAGGATATTGCTAATCATCCGGGCGGCTTGACTTATGCAATGCTTGCGAACCTGACGCCGAACGTGAGGGCGTTGCCTCTGGCCGAGAAAGCCGGCGGACCTTTCGTGGCCCCTACGATTGAGAGCGCCTACCTGCACACTTACCCGCTGAGCCGGTACATCTACATCTACGTCAACAAGGCGCCGGGCGAGCCACTGGAACCCGAGATCAAGGAATTCCTCCGGGTCGTACTCAGCTACCAGGGACAATCGGTCGTCGCCCACGAAGGTGTTTTCATGCCGTTGTTGCCGTCAGTCGTGCAGGAAGAACTGGCCAGACTCGCAGGGATGTAGGTTTCTCGGGAGCCCCGGACAAATCAAGGAGGCGGTTGTGAATCGAATTCCGGCAGTACTCGCGCTGACAGCTTTGCAATTGGCGGCCTGTGGCCCGGGGAGCGACGATCCGGCCATGCAGGCCGCTGCGTCCCCTGAAGACGAGGCGTGTCTGTGCAGTTCAACTGCAAAGAGCGACATGGTCGAATGGCTTCAGCCGGCGGTGTCCGACCTGCACATCCGCTCCGAAGAAGAAAAACAAAAGGGGATGGAACAAGGTCGTGCACTCCCGGAACCGGAGAGCCTGCAGCCTCGGCTCGACCCGGCGCTGGCCCCGTTCGAGCGGCGCCTGGCCGCGGACGTGCGCGGCTCGTTGGTCGGCGGTGCATCGGACATTTTGCCCGGGCTCATCACACAATGGATCGATGCGTTCCAGAAGTTCTATCCCAACGTCAAGATCGAGATAGCCAAGCCTTATGCCGGCAGCCTTGGGATGCTCCAGGTCATCGAAGGAAACTACGACTTCGTCTTCGTATCAAGGGAATTGAAGCCGACTGACATCGAATCGTTCACCAAGAAGTACGGGTATGCGCCTCTGAGCGTACCGATATCGGGCGCATCGTATCGACACTACGGATTTCTCGACGCGGTCGGCTTTTTCGTCAACGTAGGCAACCCGCTGGACAAGTTGAGTTTCGATCAGATTGACGCAATCTATTCGAGCACGCGCAATCGCGGCGAACCTGCAATCCGGACCTGGGGCGACCTGGGTCTCACGGGTGAGTGGGCAGACAAACCGGTCCACGCCTACGGATTCGAGCCATGGAACGGGTTTGAGGAGTTCGTCCGGCAGCGTGTCCTCAATTTCGATGGAAAACGCGGCGAATGGCGCGACGACGTCCGATTCTCCCACGACGCATTCCCGATTGCCGCGCAAGTTGCGAACGATCCGCTGGGCATTGGATATACTGGCCTTGCCTATCTGAATCGAGGCGTAAAAGTGCTTCCTCTAGCCGCCGACAAGGGGTCGACCGACTACGTACCTGCGTCGTACGAGCGCGTAGCCGATGCAAGCTATCCATTGAGCCGATTGATCTATTTCAACGGAAACGCCGAACCCGGCGAAGGGCTCGACCCGGTCCTCGAGGAGTTCGTGCGTTTCATTCTCAGCCGTAACGGGCAGGAGATCGTGCTGGACCAAGCAATCTACCTGCCGTTGCGGAATCCTCAGGTGGTGAACAGTCTCGCCATGCTGTCCGACGCGAACTGACCGAGAGGCCACGACGATGACAAGGCAACTCCTCGGTATCTTTCTTGCGGCGGTCATCGTGGCTGCCTGTGGCAGGCAGGAATCCGGCAACGCCGACGCCGAGGGCGCGAAGGCACCGGATCGCCCGGAGTGTATCGCCCCGTCCAAGCCCGGCGGCGGTTTCGATCTGACCTGCAAGCTTGCACAGAAAGGCCTGATGGAACTGAAATTGCTGTCGAGTCCGATGCGTGTAACGTATCAGCCGGGCGGCATAGGCGCCGTTGCTTACAATTCCATCGTGGCGCAGCGTCCGGACGACGGCAACGTAATCGTGGCATTCTCGGGCGGTTCCTTGCTGAATCTGGCGCAAGGCAAGTTCGGTCGATACGGTGAGGATGACGTTCGCTGGATTGCGGCGGAAGGGATCGACTATGGCATGGTTGCAGTGCTTGCCGATTCTCCCTATCAGACGTTGAATGATCTCGTCGACGCGTTGAAGAAAGACCCGACGGCGGTCGTATTCGGCGCCGGCGGCACGGTGGGGAGCCAGGACTGGATGAAGAGCGCGCTGATCGCAAAGGCCGCGGGCATAGACTACAAGGCAATGCGATACGTCGCTTTCGAAGGCGGCGGTGAAGCACAGACTGCCCTGCTCGGAGGATACATCCAGGCATATTCCGGTGACATATCCGAAGTGCAGGGAATGCTGGCAAGCGGCAAGCTGCGGGTACTGGCGGTGATGTCCGACGAGCGCCTGCCGGCGCCTTTCGATGGCGTACCTACCGCGCGAGAGCAGGGTTTCGACGTGAGCTGGCCGATACTGCGCGGTTTCTATACCGGCCCGGACGTCAGCGATGCGGACTACGAATGGTGGGTGTCGAGTTTTCGCAAGATGATGGACGACAAGCGATTTGACAAGATGCGGCGGGATATCGGCATGTTCCCGTTCGCCATGACGGGTGCCGAGCTCGATGCGGAGATCAAGGCGAGAATGGCCGTCTATCGCAATCTCGCGGAAGAATTCGGTTTTTCCGACCAGACCGGCTGACGTGGCTCCGAAGCCAGGCTGGAATGGTCGCACCCCGATGGCAAATTCTGTGACGATGCGACAATGAGTGATCGAATCTTCGCTGTCCTGTGGTTGGGCGTGTGCGGCGTGATCTTCTACCAGATGTGGAATCTCACCGTGCCCTTCACGTATGAACCGGTAGGACCCAAGGCGTTCCCGATACTCCTGGCCGTATCGATGAGCCTGTGCTGCGGAGCGATACTGATCAATCCGGACCGTGACACGCACTGGCCAGAGCGCGCAGCGCTGATCAAGGGCGCCATTCTGGTGGCAAGTTTGCTGGCCTATGGAATTCTGTTCGAATTGCTGGGATTTCCCATCGTGACGTGCGCCATGGTGATCGTCGTCGGGCGCTTGTTCGGCGGTCGCTGGATTGCCAGTGGTGTTGCCGGTGTTGCCATCAGCGTGTTGGGATACTTCTTCTTCGATACGCTACTGCAGGTAAGCCTGCCGGTCGGACGGATCTGGGGTTAGCGGAGAGTGGGCAATCTGTCTCAACTAGGCCAGGGTTTCCTGGTAGCGCTACAACCCTTCAATCTCTTGCTAGCAGCGTTCGGTTGTTTCACGGGAACCGTGCTCGGCATGTTGCCGGGTCTCGGACCGATCAATGGTGTGGCGATCCTGTTGCCGCTGGCGTTCGCGATGCAGCTGCCGCCGGAGTCCGCGCTGATCTTGCTCGCAGCAGTGTACATGGGCTGTGAATACGGCGGCCGCATCTCGGCAATTCTGCTCAACGTGCCGGGCGATGCCGGAGCGGTGATGACGACCGTGGACGGTCATCCAATGGCGAAGCAGGGAAAGGCAGGTGTCGCGTTGTCGATATCGGCCGTCTCGTCCTTTGTCGGCGCATTCACCGCGACCGTCGGTATTGCCCTTTTTGCCCCACTTCTCGCCCGTTGGGCGCTGGGCTTCGGTCCATCCGAATACTTCGCGTTGATGGTGTTTGCGATAGCCACCATGGGGGGCATGCTCGGGCGCAAGCCGGCCAAGGCTCTACTCGGCTGCCTTATCGGACTATCCCTGGCGACCGTCGGCATCGACTCCGGGACGGGCGTATACCGGCTAACGTTCGGGAGCATTCATTTGAGTGACGGCGTTCAGTTTATCGTTGTCGTGATCGGCCTGTTCTCGATCAGTGAAATACTGATGCTCCTGGAACAGACGCATGTTGGCCAGCATGCTCTCAAGGTATCGGGACGACTACTCTTCAATGCCAGGGAATTGTCCCGCTCCGCATACACTATAGTCCGATCCTCGTTGCTGGGATTCGGCATCGGCATTCTCCCTGGTGCGGGCGCGACGGTGGCGAGCGCGCTGGCCTACATGACCGAGAAACAGTTGCATGGCGGCAAGGAAGCGCGGTTCGGAGAAGGAGACGTCAGGGGAGTCGCTGCGCCCGAGGCCGCGAACAATGCGTCGGCTTGCGGATCGTTCATTCCGATGCTCACTCTGGGAGTGCCGGGGAGCGGTACGACCGCGGTAATGCTCGGCGCCCTGACGCTATACAACATCACGCCGGGTCCCTTGTTGTTCCAGAATCAACCGACGATCGTGTGGGGGCTGATCGCATCGCTTTTCGTCGCTAACGTCCTTCTGCTGGTGATGAACATTCCGCTTATCGGGCTGTTTACGCGGATGTTGGAGATTCCCAAGGCGATTCTGGTCCCGCTGATTGCGACAGTCAGTTTCGTGGGCGTTTACGGAGTCCACAGCGGTACGTTTGACCTGGTACTCATGATGGTGCTCGGCGTCGTCGGCTACATCCTGCGCAAGCTGCACTTTCCCACTGCGCCGATCATTCTCGGCTTCGTCCTGGCGGATCTGATGGAGCAGAATCTTCGGCGGGCGCTGGCGATATCGGACGGCGATCCCCGTATCCTTTTCAGTAGCACCCTGTCCATCGTGTTGTGGGTGATGGCCGTCCTGGCTCTGCTGGTGCCGTTTGTCCTGCACCTGCGCCGTCGAATGCGGCGGGAAGCGCCAGCGGGACACCCGGGCCCGGAAACCGATCCCGATGAATGACGGCGGATTCCCGGGCCGCGGACCGATGGGGTGGCTGGCGTGCATCGTCGGCATGACGATGCTGCTTGCCGGAAGCCTGGCAACGGCAGCCGAGCGATCCCGGATGCCTCGATACGTTCCGCACGGCGTCGTCATTTCCCCGGACGCGCGTTACCGCGAACCCGATGGCTCAATCGCCGTGGTCGGCTACAACGACATGAGTCACTTGCTGCAACGGCTCAACGAGGTTTTTACCGAGGCCCACCCCGGCATCCGGTTCGACCTGCGCCTGCACGGCACGGCAACGGCTGCGGCGGCTCTGGCCTACGGAGTGTCTGCGTTTGCGCCGATGGGAGCGGAGTTCTCGCACCTGGAACTCGCCGCGTACCGTGCGCTGACTGGTCGGGAACCGCTGCAGATTCGGGTTGCGCACTGCTCGCTGGACCCCGCGGCCCGCTCGGCACCGTTGGCTGTCTTCGTCAATGAATCGAACCCGATCCGGGCATTGCCCGTCTCCCAGGTCCGCCGGATTTTTGCGACGGGCGATGCGCGAGGCGATCTGACGCGCTGGGGTCAACTCGGTGCGCCGGCGGATTGGACGCAACGGGAAATTCATCCGGTCGGAATCGCGGAAGAGCGTGCCGCAGGACTGGCGGACTATATGCTGTCGTCAGTCACGAGAGGGCTGCCGTTCGCGCCGCGGTTCGAGGGACTCTATCAGTCCAGAGATGTCGTCAAGCGCGTGGCCGAGGACCGAGGGGGCATCGGATTTGCGTCGGCCAATGCAGTGACCGCGTCGGTCAGGATTCTTGCGATCGCCGATACCGCTGACGATGCCTATTATCTGCCGTCAGTTGACGACGTCGTCAACGATCGCTATCCGCTCAACCGGCACCTGTACATCTATGTGAATCGGACGGCGACGGGAGAAATCGATCCACTGGTCAGGGAGTATCTTCGATTAGTGCTGTCGCAAGAAGGTCAAGCCATCATCAAGGACGCATTTCCCGGATATCTCCCGTTGAATGCGAAGGAGGTGATCGAACAGTTGGAGAAAGTCAGCTGACCGCATGACGCATCGTACACTCGTCTGTTCCATCCTGTGCGGCGTCCTGTTGCAGGGCAGTGCTACTGCAGGTGAAGGCAGCAGTGGCACAGTCGATTGCCCGGCCGCAGTACAGGAAGTACGCGCCCTGGCCGACTCGGACAGGCCGGCCGAAATGACCGTTCGCATCGTTGCAGATGCGAACGTGGGATTTTTCCTGTCTGCGATTAGCAACGAGTTCGAAAGTCTGCATCCGGATATCCGCATCCGGCTGCAGACAGGGCATGGAATTTCGCCGATCGACGGGCTCACGGCCGGCGTATCCGATCTTGCGGTTCTGCCGCGCGCAGCCTGGCCTATGGAGCGGCGTCCGTTTCGTCAGACATACGGCTATGAGGCAACGGATATCGTGATTGGACGTGTCGGATTCGTCGCACAGGGACATCCGAATCCACCGGCGGCATACGTTAATTCCCGTAATCCGCTCGACGGCATTACGCTCGACCAGTTGGGCAGAATCTTCACGTCGGGCGCCGCGGCCGGGGATATTTCTCATTGGCGCCAGCTCGGGCTGAGCGGGGCCTGGGCGGGGCGTCGTATTCATGCCTACGGACGACGCGATGACGGCACAGAGTTGACCGGGCTGCGCCATGAGTTCTGGCAGGGGCGGCCGTTGACCCTGCAATACGAACCGCTCCAGGACGACGAAGCCGTGATCGCTGCGGTCGAGCAGGATCCATTCGGAATCGCGCTCCTGGGTACCGCCGATTGGCGATCGGACGCGCGCGGCGTCCGGATGCTCGCCCTTGCAGCGAAGGACGATGACGCATTCTCGGACGGGACGTACGCGCAGGTCCTGGATGACAGATATCCCTTGTCACCCGGGTTGCACGTCTATTTCAACCGCCAACCCGGCTCCACGGCACTCGACGCGACGCTGCATGCCTATCTGGCGTTCATGCTGTCGGAGCGCGGTCAGCGCCTGCTGAAAAATTTCAGCTCGCGCGACGGACTCGTCCCGTTGACGCCCAGCGAGGTATCGCGCCAAATGGCCAGGTTGCAGGCGATCGCACCCCCCCGCGAGCAGGTGAATTCGTCGGACTGGGCGGAATATGGCCGCCCGCTGCCGGCGCCGCACAGGCCCCGACCGGTCCTGGACTCGGCGCTGAAGGACTACGTGCCGGATCCGGACGATACACAGGGAGGAACGCTGTCCGGCAGTGTGCCGCCAATTCTGCCGGGCCTGGCCAGGGAATGGGCGGCCGGGTTCCGGAAATTCCAACCGACTGCACGGATCCGGATCGACCCGCCATTCGAAGCCCCGCAGGGTTCGATGAGCAGGCAGTTGTCAGCCTTCCTGCAAGGCAAACTCGAGTTCGCTTTTCTGAGTCGGATCATGACGCGGGCAGACGAGGCGACGTTTCGACGTGCCCACGGTTACGAACCTATCGTCATACCCGTGTCCGGCGGAAGCTTCGATCACTACGGTTTTGTCGATACCGTCGTCGTGATCGTCAACCCGGCGAACCCGGTCGAGGCACTGACGTTACAACAACTGGACGCCATGTTCTCGAACACGCGTTACCGTGGTGGTGCGGCGACGACCCGATGGGGCGATGTCGGGCTGGGCGGTGTATGGGCGAGTCGCCCCATCCACGTGCTGGGCGTACCGACGTCCATCGCCGAGGAATCGGCCCGCGCAGCCTTCGTGCGAGAACGCATCCTGGACTTTCGAGGCCGGCAAGGGGCCTGGCGCGATCCGGAGCGCTCGGCTGTGCCGCAATATCGGACGATCGAGGCAGGCGTGAGCGAGGACCCCTGTGCCATCGGGTTCACCGGTCTCGGACACGTACAGGCCAGTCTGAAGGTACTCGGTCTGGGCCGGAATGGTGCTGTCGTCTACCCGACCCGCGAGAGCGTTTCGAATTGGGAATATCCGCTCACCCGGCAAATCTATATGGTGCTTTCGAGGCCGCAACAATCGTCGCAGGCAACGCTGCTCGGCGAGTTCGTGAAGTATATTCTGAGCAGGGACGGGCAACAGGCGGTGCTGGATCAGGGGGTGTTTTTGCCGCTACGCGAAGCCCAGGCTATGGAGTCGCTGCAGATTCTTCGGGCTGCGCATCTCGGCCGGGGAGATTCACACATCGCTGCCAGACGGTCAGCGGTAGAATAGAGTCCGATAAAATTGTCGAAACGCTGCATACAAATGGGGCGCATCACTTCCAGCATTACCTGGCTGAACGTCGTTCTGTTGCTTTGCCTGTGTCTCCCGGGCCCGGCCGAAGCCGAAGCCGAACCCGAATTCGATGAGCTATCGATCCTGGTCCCGGCAGAGCATGGTGGAGGTCTGGATCTGACGGCCAGGGCACTGGCTGACGTCCTGCAATCGAGCGGCGCCGTCAAGTCGGTGGACCTCGATTACAGTCCCGGCGCCGGCGGGCTGATTGGCCTGGCCGATTTCATTTCGTCGCGCAAGGGCGAAGGCAATGCCCTGATGGTCGGCAGCCTGTTTACGGTGGGCGCGGTCATCCCGAACCGTGCGGCTGTGACGCTGCTGGACTCGACGCCGATCGCACGTCTGACCTGGGACGATACCGTCATAGCTGTACCGGCGAACTCGCGAATCCATTCGGCCAGCGATCTTATCGAGGCGCTGTCGTCGGTGCCGGATTCCGTATCCTGGGTGGGCGGCTCCACCGGCGGCGTCGATCAGATGCTGCTATTGCAGCTGGCGAAGGAACTGGGAGTGGCTTCGTCGAGGCTCCACTACACGGCGCTTCCCGGCGGAGGTGAGGTCGGTACGGCCCTGCTCGGAGGAAAATATACCGCGGGCCTGAGCGGATACAGCGAGTTCGAAGACCTGGTCAAGGAGGGCAAGCTGCGCGTACTGGTGGTCACCAGCAAGGGTCCGTGGAATGATCCCGACGTCCCGAGCTTCGAAGAGCTCGGATTGAAGATCGATCGCTTGAATTGGCGTGGCGTATTTGCGGCTCCCGACATCGACTCCCGACAACGCGCCACGCTGATTGCATTGATAGAAGCGGCAGTGTCCAGTGAGGAATGGCAGCAGAGCCTTAAAAAGTACCATTGGCGCGATGCGTTCCTGACGGGCCGGGAATTCTCGATCTTCGTTCAATCAGAGCAGGAAAGGGCCGCTTCGGACTTTCGGGCATTACAGAATTCCGGCGGCGGCGACGGCAAGGTCCTGGAGCGAGTGCTGGCGCGGCGATACGTCTGGGCAATCGCACTGGGAATACTATCGATCCTGCTGTTGGCGATCCTGTACTTTCTGCAAACCAATGCACGCCACCGAGAGGCCGGATTGCAGGACGCTTTCGAACGCGCCACAGGCATGGCCAACCTGCGAGCGGAAGAGCTGGAACGAGCTCTGGCCGGCATACACGCGCAAATTGACTCCGAGTTCGACAACTGGCAACTCTCTGCGGCAGAGCGAGACGTCGCGTTACTGATGTTGAAGGGATTGCGCTTCAAGGACATCGCCGACGCCAGGGGCACTAGTGAGCGCACGGTCCGCCAGCAAGCGCAAATGGTCTACAGAAAATCGGGGCTGAAGGGCAGGTCGGATTTGGCGGCGTTCTTCATCGAAGACTTCATGCAATCGATCAATACCGAGTCCGGTCTTAATCCCGAGACGCCGAAGGATTGACCCACCTGCGACCTGCCTGCGGCCGTGTGCGACCGGCTGCCACGGGGCGGCGCGGAGCTGCGACGGCGGCTCGGATCTGGGCCATCCGGCACAACTCCGGCCCGGATATCCCGAATCTCCGGGCGGCTCGCCCTATCGTTCAAATGTCCTATGCGGCAGCCGCGAATTCAGCCGGATGACGGATGGCAAAAATCCGGCGCTCGTGGAAGGCTATCGCAGTGCTGGTTGCTACAGAACCCAATAATGAAGCGGATCCAACCTCGAGGCGGTGGGGGAACATCGGTTCGGGACAGTAAAGCAGCGTGACCGCAGCGACAGAGGCGGGCACATCGAAAAGGGGGGTTAATCCAATGATTTATCGGCTTCCGAACGGGCGGCAAACGCTGAAGACGGTTGCGGTGTTGGCCGTGTCCACACTTGCAGCATCCTATTCCTGGGCACAGGAGAAATCGCAAACCGGCGACAACGCACTGGAAGAGATCGTCGTAACCGGGCGGTTCATATCCCAAACCGGACAAAGCGGTCTGAAATCGGACGTCCCGCTGCGCGATGTCCCCATGACCATTTCGAGCTATACCAGCGATTTCATGAACGCGATCGAGACGACGCGCATCCATGATCTGTACAGCTACATGTCGGGAGTGGCGCAAGCCGGGGCAACCGGCTACGACCTCTCGATCCGGGGCTTTTCGTCGACCGGTAACGACCGCAACGTCATCATGACCGACGGCCTGCCCGGGCTGGCCGTGCGCTTCGGCTCACCGCCGACGATCGACGCAGAGCGGATCGAGGTCGTGAAAGGGCCGGCAGCCGTCCTGTACGGCCAGATCCAGCCGGGTGGCTTCATCAACATCATTACCAAGAAGCCCCAGGAGGAGCAGCGCACGCTGGTCAAGCTGCGCACCGAGGGATTCTATGGCTCGGATGCGAGCATCGGGGATACGTCGGGTGCGACGATCTCCCTGGACAGTACCGGCCCTATCGACGACCAGGGCAAGTTCCTGTATCGCATCGTGGCCGAATACGAAAACAACAGCACATTTCGTGACCATGGTTTCTCGAAAAGCAAATACTTCGTTCCTTCCCTAACCTGGAACATGAGCGACGATACGACAGCCACGGTATTCGCCGAGTATCGCGACGAGGATCACGCCCTCGACAACTACCTGGTCGCCTACGACAACGACATCAAAAATGCCGCCAGCCTGACGACCCGCTACCAGGAACCCGACGACAAACAGCCGGAAACGGGTTACGTCGGTGGGCTGACGGTGGATCACTCGTTTTCAGACAATGTGTTTTGGCGGCTGAACTATCGCTATGTATGGCATGAGGACAGCGCCATCGGATACGAGAGTCTGGGATTTCGGGACGCCACGACTTTGAGGCGGCGTGACAGAAACCAGAAGAACCAGCGCACCTACAACTTCCTCGATACGAACCTCGGCTGGAACACGCAGACGGGTTCGGTCGGCCATCGCTTCCTGATCGGCTTTAACGGTGGCAAGGAAACCGCGGACTTCAAACGTGTCAACTTCGACAATGGCAATGCGACGCTCGATATCGACATCTACAACCCGGTTTACGGCCAGGGCATACCCAATGCGGACCGTCACGTCGGCGACAATCTGAGGCTCAGGCGGTTCGACTCGCGGGCGGTGTATTTGCAGGACCAGATTGAGTTTTCCACCCACTGGAAGGCAGTCGCTGCGCTCAGGCAGGAATCATTCGACACGCACGAAGATCTGTACCAGCCGATATACCCGACGAAGACGTACGTAAGAACCTCCAAGGCGAATGGCGACTCACTCTCGAAAATGGCCGGTCTGATTTATCAGCCGGACGACACGTGGTCCTGGTACGCCAGCTACGCGGAATCTTTCGATCCACCGACCTGGGGGCGCATGGATGCCAGTGGAAAGCAGATTACGAGTCCGGAAAAAGGCAAGCAGGTCGAGGCCGGCGTAAAGGCGGATTTCGAGCGGATGACAGCAACACTGTCGTTCTTCAGTATCGTGAAGGAAGATGTCGCTCAGGACACCGGGCTCGATCTACCGAGTGGTGACGCCATCTGGGCGTTGAGCGGCAAGGAGAAAAGTGACGGTTTCGAATTGGAGGTCAACGGCAATATTACCGAGAACTGGCAGATCATCTTTGCCTACTCCAACGTCGACGCCAAAGTGGATGCGGATGTGAATCCCGACAAGGTCGGACAGCACCTTCTCAATGCGCCGGAGAATACGGCCAGCGTGTGGAATCGATTCCAGTTTTCAGACAACTGGGGTGTCGGTCTCGGCGTCAAATATACGTCTGAACGCTACGGGAGTGCGTACGCCGGTAACGGAGACGAATCGACTCGGCTCCTTTTGCCCGACTACACGCTGGTCGATCTCGGGATCTACTATACGCGAGAGGGTTTCGACGCGACTCTCAAATTCGGCAACCTGTTCGACGAGACATACTACGTGGGCGCCATCCGGAATACGAATATCGTCCCCGGCGTGCCGGCCAATGCAGTGCTGTCCTTCACCAAGTGGTTCTGATTCCCCCGGCGAAGAGTCCCTCGCCAGAGTCCGGCCCGGGCCCTGAAGGCCCGGGCCGATGACTCAGGGTCGCGAGTTCACTTCGGCATGGAGACTTCCAGGACGACCGCGTTGCGATACAGCGGCATCGCGCGATTCCTGCACTGGATTACGGCCGGTGCGCTGCTGACGCTCTATTGCAGTATCTACTTCAAGAACTGGTTTACCGAGGAAGACTCGGCAGTCGGCCTGACTGCGCTGCAGCTCCACCAGGTTGTTGGACTCAGCGTGGCGGTCTTCATCGTCTGGCGCGTCTGGTGGCGCCTGACAGCGACAATGCCGAGCCCGCTGGAGGCTCCGCGTTATGCGAGACTTGCGGCAGGTTCGACGCATGCCGCGTTGTATTGCGCCCTGATCCTGATGCCTCTGACCGGCTATCTATACGCCAGTAATCCGACCTCCGTTTTCGGGCTCTTCGGTATTCCGGCGTTTGGCGATACGACGTTGTGCCACTGGCTGGAGAACAGCGTCGGGCTGTCGCTGAAACTCGACATCAGGGCCCCGAGCCGCTTCGTGCACAGGGTCATGGTCGGCCCGATCCTGCTCCCCGTTTTGATCTCCGCGCACGTCGCGGCGGCGCTCTATCATCACTACGTCCTGCACGACGACACGCTGGGACGGATGCTGTCCGCGGCCGGGCGAGGTCAAAAAATCGAGGGCCTGGCCAAACCCGCAGATCAATCGGACTAGAGTCGCGGACGCATAAGAGCCTGTTGAGGTTCGTAAATGACCAACCTCGGGCCCGATGTCTTGATGTTGATCGTCGTGGCGGCGCTGGTCGCGTCGATCATTCACAGCGTGGCCGGGCTGGGGGGCGGCATCCTGATGGTCGCCGTCCTGACCGGTGTCGTCGGCATCAAGCAGGCCGTTCCCGCGATGGCCTGCGCGCAGTTGATCTCTCACGTGACGCGGGCCCTGTTGTACTGGCGTAGCACGGACTGGCGAATGGCGGTTCGTGTGCTTGCATTCGGCTGTCCCGCCGTCATCCTCGGCGCTTTTCTGTTCAGGACGTTCAGCGCTGGAACGATTTCGCTGTTCTTCGTGATTATCTTGCTTGGTGCCTTGTGCATTCGGCACCTGGAAGACGGCCGCCGGCTTCGAGCCGATCCGAAATCACTGGCGGCCGCCAGCGTCCTGTGGGGGATGCTGGCCGGCAACGTGATCGGGCAGGGCTTTCTTCTGGCGCCCTTTCTGCTCGGGTCAGGCATGCGCCGTTTTGCCTTCGTCGGGACGATGGCGACCGTGACCCTCGTCATAAGCATTCTGCGCGTCGCGGTCTTCGGTATTTCGGAAGTACTCACCGGTCGCCTGTTCTCGCTGGGCATACTGATCGGAGTCTTGTCGATCCCGGGAGCCTGGTTGGGCAGAAAGCTGTTACGCGGCCTTTCGGATACTGTGCAACGGCGCATCGTCGAAGTGATGACGATCCTGCTAATGGCGTATTTTCTTGTCATGCTGGCAAACGAATAGTCCTGCAATGGACGGTCCCCGGAGGCCGGCCGCCGATGGGACGATTGACGTATTCCATTCTGCTGTCGGTGCGGTCAGGATTTTTGCGAACCAACCGAAGCGCCGCCAGTGGCGCTTCGCAGGGGGAAACGCGTGACCGACAGGATTCCTGATATTCTCCACGAACTGCGCGCCGGACGCATCGGCAGAACCGACGTCTGCGGTCGGCTCCGAACGGCCCTGATGGCCAGTGCACTTCTGCTGCCCCTGCTGGCGCACTCGACTATTGCGAGTGCGGGCCCATTCTATCGACTCGAGTCGACACTGCGACTGCAATCGGCGTCGCCCGAGTGGGACTATCTCGCATTGGACCAAGCCCATGCACGCCTGTTTATCGCCCGCAGAGGCGACGGCGCGGCCGTCGTCGATGTCAGGAACAACGCGTTCATCAGGACGATTGATCGCTCCGAGTATGCAAACTCAATTGTGCTGGTGGCAAAGCTGAACCGCGGTTACACAATCAACGAGGATGGATCTGCAACGAGCTTCGATCTCAGCACCCTCGAATCGATCGACAGAGTGAAGTTCGGTGACTCGGCCGATTCCGCCACTTTCGACCCGGTCACGAACCGGATTGTCGTCGCGATGGGCGACAAGCAGGCACTCGCATTCATCGATCCCGCGACCGGGGAGCTGAAAAACACTGTGCCGATGTCGACGGACAAGATGGAGGCGCCGACACCGGACGGGCTTGGAAATCTGTTCACGGCGTTGCGCAATGAGGATGCCATCGCAAGGATCGATGCGAGAGCGCACTCGATTACCGCGCTCTGGGAAACGAATCCGTGCACTCAGCCGAGCGGACTCGCTCTGGACTTACCGGATCAGCGCCTGTTCGTCGGCTGCCGGGGTCACGGGCAGGACCCGTTGCTGGCCATCATGGATCTGAAGTCGGGCCAGGTCGTGACGACATTGCCAATCGGGCGCGGCAACGACGACGTCATCTACGACCCGGAGAGCGGTAAGATTCTCACATCCAACGGCGTCGATGGCAATCTGGTGGTCTACAAGCGGCAGGACGCCGATCATTACGTCCTGTCGGAGGCGACGACGACGCGACCGTTCGCCCGTACCATGGCCATGGATCATCGGACGAAGAAAGTCTACCTGGTAACTGCCCAGGGAACGGTGGATCCATCACGTAAGCGCCTGACCGCGGTTACGCGGTTCTATCCCAATCGGTATTTTCCCGACACGTTTGAAGTGCTCACATATTCCGCCCAATAGCGCTCGGAATGCGCCGGACGGAGGAGCGAACTACGCGACTGCAAGTCGTTTCAAGAGGAGGATTACGATGAATAGTAGATCCGGACTGGCAGCGGCTTCGCTGGCTCTGGCACTGGTGGTGGTTAGCGTGAGTACCTGTATTTTGCCGCGGTCGGCGATTGCAGGTGCGGACCCATCACACCCGAAGAACTGGACGGCGCCTTCCTACAAGATCTATGGGCAGAAACTGTGCGATCAGATTATGGCGAATCACCCGGAATTGATCAGTGTGACGTTTCACGGTGTGCCGCCGGGAGCGGACGAGGGTACCTTTACGATGTTCGCGGGATCGTTCCCCGAGCGGATCGGCAACGTGGATGATCCGGACGACGTCATGGTCATCAAGACCGGTATCACGATTCTCGATCCCAGGTGGCACCGCGCCGCCGACCCGATCCGAAAGTTTGTCGTGATGACGCCGCTTCGGGATGCAAGCGGAGAAAACATCGGTCTTCTGGTGCTGGCTTACCACAACCCGCTCAACATGGCGAAATCCGAGCGTGAATTCCTCGAGATGGGCACTGCGATACGGGACGAGTTGCAGTTCAGGATCAAGAGCATGGCGGCTCTTTTCGAGCGCGCCTGACCGCCAGGGCCGCGTGCGCCTGTCGATGAAGGAAGTCGAGGCGGCGTAACGTCCGGCTGCAGCCGCTCCTACAGGTAACGCTCCAGAAAGCCGATGACCCGCCCGGGCAGGTAGAATTTCGGGCGCCAGGGCGTGCCGCCCGACACGAAGCCGACGTGGCCGCCGCGTTCGGAAATCTCGAGCGTGACCTGCGGTGAGAGGCGGTCGCGGTGCGGTATCACGCCCGGCGTCATGAACGGGTCGTCCAGCGCGTTGATGATCAGCGTCGGCGTCGCGATGTCCTTCAGGTATTGTCCGGAGCTGCACCGGTCGTAGTAATCGCGCATGCCCGTGAAGCCGTGCAGCGGCGCCGTGACCGCGTCGTCGAACTCCGCGAAGGTGCGGGCGTGCATCGCTCGCTCCCAGTCGAAAGCCGCCGTGTCTCGGTTGAATTTCCGGCGCACGGATGACTTCATGTGACCTAGCAAATAACGCTGGTAAATCCTTGAAAAACCGCTATTAAGTGCCTCTGAACACAGGTGCAGGTCGAGCGGGACGCAGACGGCGACGGCGGCGCGCAGGTGTGACAGCGTGCCGGCCTCACCGAGGTATTTCAGCAGCACGTTGCCGCCGAGCGAGTAGCCGGCTGCGACGATGGCGCGGCTGCTCAGGGTCTGCGAGAGCGTCTTCAGGAAGTGCTGGAGGTCGCTGGTCTCCCCGGCATGGTAGCGGCGCGGCAGACGGTTGCGGTAGTCGGCGCAGTCCCGGAAATTGAGCACGCACGAGCGCCAGCCCTTATTCGTCGCGGCCTGCATCAGCATCCGGGAATACGAGGAATCGCTCGAACTCTCGAGGCCGTGCAGGATCACGAGCAGCGGGGCGTCGTCCGGAAACGCATCGGCCTCGGCGGCCCAGTCGACGGCGGTCACGTCGCCGTCGGGCAATTCGAGGCTCTCGCGGCGCAGTGCGGGGCGATGGCGATAGGTCCATGGCAGCGCCGGGAGGATCGTCTGCAGGTGCCGGTGCGTGAGCCAGCGCGCGGGCCGGAACTCGCTGGCGATGACAGCCCTGTGCTGGTCTTCCGTCGTCATGCCGGCCGGACCGTGCTGCGGTTCGCGGACAAAAAAAATGGCCCCCCGCTTGCGCAGGGGGCCCGCCGTGGAGTGTTAACCCCTTCAGGCTTTGCAACGGGGGGCGGGGGAGCGTATCCCCGTTGCAGGCCCCACGCTATGGCATTAGTGGCCCTTATGTCAAGAGCTACTTGATTCGCGGTGCCGGCAGGCCGAATCACCCGGCAGCGAGATCCCGGCTTTCCATGAAGCGGTTCAGGGTCGACTCGAGATGCTCCGAGACGACGTTCGGGGCGATGCAATCGTAGGTCCTGATGATACGGGAAAGGAACGCGGCACTCATCACGGCATGACCGTTCTGCTCCTCATCGCTGATCACCTGGAGCAGGATATTACGCGTAATGTCTTCGCCGCTGCGTTTGTCGATCACCGTGAATGCGACCTGCCGGAGCACGAGATCGCGGACGTCGGTGAGCGTGATGTAGCGGCTTTCTTCAGTGTCGTAGAGCCGCCGGTTCGGATATTTCCTGATGATGCGTGGGTTGTTCATCCGTGCCTCTTGCCGTCGACAAAACGCGGTTGCCGGCGGATGCCCATTGCGAGATGGCGCCTACCATACGCCTTTTTCCGGCTCAGCCAAAGGAATCTGCGACCGCCCCGCGAGGACCTCGAGTCGCCAGTTCGCGCGCGCCCAGGCCCAGACTTCATTCAACGCCGCGCGTCGCAAGGTCCGCGGTGGTGCCTGCCCCAGTGCCGCCAGCGCGGCCACCAGCACGCCGGCCTGTTCACGCAGCGGCAACGCCGCGGTACCGACACTCTTGCCGAGCTTTTGTCCCTCGGCGTTGACGGCGACCGGGATGTGGGCATAGCGCGGCGTGCGGAAACCCAGCAAGCGCTGCAGCCAGATTTGGCGGGGCGTCGACGGCAGCAAATCGATACCGCGGACGACCTCGCTGACGTTCTGCAGATGGTCGTCGACGACGACGGCGAGCTGATAGGCGATCAGGCCGTCACGGCGCCTTACGACGAAGTCGCCCGAATCGGATTCGAGGTGCTGCAGGCGCCGGCCCTGCAGGCGATCCTCGAAGACCAGTGCTTCATCGGTGGTGCGCACCCTGAGTGCGGTCTCGCGGGCCTGCGTACCGCTTCGGCAGGTGCCGGGGTAGATGGGGCCGAGGGGGCCGGCCGGCTCGTCCTCGACGTCGCGGCGCGAGCAGCCGCAAGGGTAGAGGTGCCCCGCCTCGGTGAGCCTTTCGATGGCGGCGTCGTGCTCGGCGCGGCTGGCACTCTGGAAGCCGACCGCGCCGTCCCATTCGAATCCGTAGCGCTCGAGCGCGAGGAGGATCGCGTCGCTGGCGCCGGCCTGCTTGCGGGGTGGATCGATGTCCTCGATCCGCAGCAGCCAGGTGCCATTGCGCGTGCGCGACTCCAGGTAGCTGGCGACGGCCGCCAGCAACGACCCGAAGTGCAGCGGACCCGTGGGTGACGGTGCGAACCGCCCGACGTAAGGAACTACCGGCGAAGAATCAGCGGTAGCGATCGTCCCGGTCCCGGAACTGGCGTTCCGCGAGCTCGCGTCGCTCCTGGGCTTCGAGGCACAGGGTCGCGACCGGACGCGCCTCGAGGCGTTTCAGCCCGATCTCCTCGCCGGTCTCTTCGCAATACCCGTAGCTGCCGTCGTCGATCCGCGAGAGGGCGGAATCGATCTTGCGCAACAACTTGCGTTCGCGGTCGCGCGTGCGGAGTTCGAGTCCGAACTCCGATTCCTGCGTGGCGCGATCGTTGGGATCCGGAAAATTGGCCGCCTCGTCCTGCATGTGATGCACGGTGCGGTCGACCTCGAACATCAGCTCGCGTTTCCAGTTGCTGAGGATCTCCCGGAAATGATCGAGCTGCTCGGGGCTCATGTATTCCTCGCCGCGCTTCGGCTTGTAGGGATCGATCCCGTGGATCGGTCCCGACAGGACTTCGCTGCGCGTGCGCTTGCGGCGCGGGGGCGCCTTGCCCGCGGTCTTCTTCTTGCTGACTTTCTTTTTCTTGCGAGCCTGCTGCCTGGTGGCCTTCGCCTTGCGGGAGGGTGACTTCTTCTTGCTGACCCGCTTTTTGGATGGCTTCTTCTTCGAAGCCTTCTTCTTCGAAGCCTTCTTCTTCGAAGCCTTTTTCTTTGAAGCCTTCTTCGTCGACTTTTTGGACGTCTTCTTCGAGGACTTCTTACGGCTGACCGTGGCCTTCCGGGAGGTCTTCTTCTTGCTCGTCGATTTCTTCTTCGATGCCTTCTTCTTGCTGGCTGCCTTCCTGGAGGCCGCCTTCTTCTTGCTGGCTTTCCTCGTCGACGCCGTCTTGCGGGAAGCTTTTCTCGACGGTGCCTTCTTGCGAGAGGCCGACGCCTTCTTCCGCTTCTTGCTCGCGGCCTTCTTTGCGGCCATGTTGTACTCCTGCCGGAACGAGAAAAGGGCGGGATTATACATTGCTTATGCGTACATGGAAGCCCAATTTTCCGCGGTTTTCGGCCCTGCTCGGAGCGCCTTGGAAAGCCCGTCCGGTGCGGGCTCGAGGCCGGTTGTCCCCGGTTGGCGACAATCGTTTTATTGGTCAAATTACTTTACACTACGCCGATTTACCGGGCTAACGGCGTCCAGCAAACCTGATGCGACTCAGCAAAATCAAGCTTGCAGGCTTCAAATCCTTCGTCGACCCCACAACCATCACCTTCCCCAGCGGCCTCGTCGGCGTCGTGGGGCCGAACGGTTGCGGCAAGTCGAACGTCATCGATGCCGTGCGTTGGGTCATGGGCGAGAGCTCGGCGAGCCGCTTGCGCGGCGACTCGATCACCGACGTCATCTTCAACGGCTCGAGTTCCAGGAAGCCTGTCGGCACCGCATCCGTCGAGCTGTTGTTCGATAACAGCGATTCCACCCTGGAAGGCCAGTACGCGAGGTATTCGGAGATCTCGATCCGCCGTGAGGTAGCCCGCGACGGCATCTCGAATTATTTCCTGAACGGCACGCGTTGCCGGCGCAAGGACATCACGGGGGTCTTCCTCGGCACCGGGCTCGGGCCGCGCAGCTATTCGATCATCGAGCAGGGCATGATCTCGCGCCTGATCGAGGCCAAGCCCGAAGAGGTGCGTGTGTTCCTGGAAGAGGCCGCCGGCATCTCCAAGTACAAGGAACGGCGCCGGGAGACGTCGAACCGGATCTCGCACACCAAAGAGAACCTCGATCGCCTCATGGACGTGCTGGAGGAAGTCGAGAAGCAGATCAAGCACCTCGATCGCCAGGCAAAGACCGCCGAGCGCTACAGCCGATACAAAGACGAGGAGCGCCGGACGACCGCCGAGCTGTTGGCGCTGCGGGCCAGTGCGCTCGACGAGAAGGCGGCCGAGGCCGACCGCGTCGTCGCCGAGCGCCGCACGGCCCTCGAGGCCGCGATCGCCGAACAGCGCAAGCTGGAAGCGCGGATCGAGGAGCTGCGCGACCTGCACACGGAACGCGGCGACGCGTTCAACGCGGTGCAGGGCCGTTATTACAAGGTCGGCTCGGAGATCGCCCGCCTCGAGCAGGCGATCGAACACGCCCACGAACTCAGGGAGCGGCAGGCGGCCGACCTCGAGCAGGCGGTCGAGAGTGCGCGCGAGATCCGCGAGCACATCGACAGCGACGAGAGCGAGATCGCGCAGCTGGAACTGACGCTCAACGAGCTCGTGCCGGGCCTGGAGCAGGCGCGCCGGGGCGAGAAAGCCTCCCGGGAATCGCTCCTCAAGGCCGAGCAGGCGCTGGCGCACTGGCGGCAGGCGTGGGACGAATGCAACGCAGGGCTGCACGAGGCCCGCCAGCGGTCCAATGTGGAGCAGGCACGCTCGGAACACCTGGAAGCGAAGATCCAGGGCATCTCGATGCGGCGCAGAAAACTCGACGACGAGCACTCCGGCACCGCCACCGACGATCTCAAGGCGGCGGTCGACAAGCTTACGACCGAAGAGCAACGCAAGGGGCAGGCGCGAGACGAGTTCGATCGCCACCTGAAAGACGTTGGCGAGCAGATCCGCAAGCTGCGCGAGCAGGACATCAAGCTGAACCGCCTCGTGGACGAGCGGCGAGCGTCGCTGCAGACGGCCGAGAGCAAGTACGCCTCGCTCGACGCCCTGCAGAAGGCCGCGCTGGGCGAGGGCGATTCCGGCGTCCAGGACTGGCTCGAGAATACCGGCCTCGACGCCAATCGCAGGGTGGCGCAGTCGCTCGACGTCGACGAGGGCTGGGAACGCGCGGTCGAGACCGTGCTCGGCGATTATCTGCAAGCCATCTGCGTGAGCGATCTCGTGCCGATCACCGAGAGTATCGAGAAGCTGCGCAGCGGCAACGTCACGATCCTGCTGGATCAGGGGGCAGAGAGCGAGACCGAGTCCGGCACGCTGGCGACCCGGGTCAAGGGCGCGCCGGCGGCGGTAAAGGCCTTGCTGGCCCGGGTGCAGGTCGCCGACTCGCTGAGCAATGCCCTGTCCATCCGCGAGATGCTGGATGCCGACGATTCGGTGATCACGCCGGAGGGCGTGTGGCTCGGCCGGCAGTGGTTGCGTGTCGCCAGGGACAAGGATGCCAAGTCGAGCGTGCTGACCCGCGAGCACGACATGCGCCGACTGAAAGGTGAGATTCGCGAGCTGCAGGCGCGGTTCGAGAGCGCGCGCAAGCTCGTGCAGGACGGCCGCACACGGATGGGCCAGCTCGAGGATCGCCGCGAGAAGGTGCAGGCCGAGGCCGAGAAGCTGCTCCGCGAGCACGCGGAGGCACGAGCCGCGCTGGAGACGGCGAAGTTCCGGATGGAGCAGGCGAACGCGCGGCGTGCCGTCATCGCCGAGGAGACCAGCGCGGTCGAGGACGATCGCGTGAGTTCCGAAGAGCAGTTGCGTGAGTCGCGGCGGCGCCAGGAGGAGGCGGCGGTCGCGATCGAGGAGTTGGAGGCGCAGCGCGTCACGCTCGAGTCCCGCCGTGACGAGCTGCAGCGCGAACTCGAGCGAGTCAAGGCGCAGGCCGACGAAGACCGGCAGTCCGTCCAGAACATCACGATCCAGTTCGAGAGCCGGCGCTCGAGCAAGGAGTCGGCGGCACAGAATCTCGATCGGATGCAGGCGCAGCTCGCCCAGTTCGAGCGGCGCGAGCTCGAGATCCGCAAGCAGCTCGAACAGGGGCAGACGCCGCTGGCGGAGAACCAGGACCGGCTCGAGGACCAGTTACAGGAGCGGGTCAACGTCGAAAGCGAGATGGCAGAGGCCCGCAAGCGGCTCGACGAAGTGGAGTCGGGCCTGCGCGACCTGGACCAGACGCGCATGACGATCGAGCAGTCGGTCGAGGCGGCGCGCGGCCACGTCAACGATGCCGAGATGGGCCTGCGCGAGATCCGCGTGCGGCGCGAGGGCGTGGCGGAGCAGCTCGCACAGACGGCGTTCGACTACGAGACGCTGATCGAGGAACTGGACGAGTCGGCGACGATCGAGGCCTGGGACCAGAAACTCGAGAAGGTCCGGGCCCGCATCGACCGTCTCGGGCCCATCAACCTCGCCGCCATCGATGAATTCAAGGAACAATCGGAGCGCAAGGCCTACCTCGACTCACAGCTCGAGGACCTGCAGACCGCACTCGCGACGCTGGAAGGCGCGATTCGCAAGATCGACCGGGAGACGCGGACTCGCTTCCGCGAGACCTTCACGAACGTGGATGCCGGCTTCAAGCGCCTGTTCCCGAAGTTGTTCGGCGGCGGCCATGCCTATCTCGAGATGACCGGCGAGGATCTGCTGTCCGCGGGCGTCACGGTGATGGCGCGCCCGCCCGGCAAGCGCAATAGCACGATCCATCTGCTGTCCGGCGGCGAGAAGGCGCTGACGGCCGTCGCGCTGGTGTTTGCGATCTTCGAACTCAATCCGGCACCTTTCTGCCTGCTCGACGAAGTCGACGCGCCGCTCGACGATGCCAACGTGGGCCGGTATTGTGACATCGTCCGCTCCATGTCGGACAAGGTCCAGTTCGTGTTCATCACGCACAACAAGGTGACGATGGAGATGGCGCGACAACTGACGGGCGTGACGATGCAGGAGCCGGGCGTGTCCCGGCTGGTGTCGGTCGATCTCGATGAAGCGGTGAGGATGGCAGCTAGTTAGGTGATCCCGTAATGGACGGTCTGCGCTGGTTGCTTTTGCTGCTCGGACTGCTGGTGATCGCCGGCGTCTACTGGTACACGCGGCGGGAGCGTGAACGGGCGACTCGACCGCCGGGCCCGCCTGCCGATGACGCCCGCATCACGCCGACGCTCGACGACGACGTTGACGAGCCGGCGCCCGAGCAGGAAGAAGCGGCGCCGGCGATGCGGGCCCATGTGCCGCAGAAGATCGTCACGGTCCGGCTGGTCGCGCGCAATGGCGCCTCGTTCCGCGGCGACGAACTCATCCTGAGCCTGCGCGGCATCGGCCTGCGCCACGGCAAGTTCGGCATCTTTCACCGCTACGACGGCAGCGACGAAGACCAGACCATCTTCAGCGCCGCGAGCCTCGTCGAGCCGGGTTCGTTCGACATGTCGAACATCAAGGAACAGCAGATCCCGGGCATCAGCATGTTCCTCGTGTTGCCGGGTCCGGTCGACGGCGTCGAAGCCTTCGACCTGATGGTCACCGCGGCCAAGGCGCTCGCCAAGTCTCTCAATGGCGAACTCCTCGATGAAACCGGCAGCACCCTGAGCATCCAGCGCGAGCGCTACCTGCGCGAGGAGATTATCCAGTTCCAGCACAGTCACCTCGTCGCCTGACCCGGGGCCCGTTCGGACTCGCATGACCGCCCCGGCCCCGGTTCAGAAGCAGCTGGACAGCCTGCGCGAGCAGATTCGCTACCACAACCACCGCTACCACGTGCTCGACGACCCGGAGATTCCGGATATCGAGTACGACCGCCTGATGCGCCGCTTGCAGGAGCTGGAAGCGCAACACCCGGAGCTCGTTACCCCGGACTCGCCCACGCAGCGCGTCGGCGACCAGCCGATCTCGGCCTTCGGCACGGTGCGGCACGAGCTGCCGATGCTGTCGCTGGAAAACGCGTTCTCCAGCGAAGAGCTGCAGGAGTGGACGCGGCGCGTGCGGACGCGGCTCGAGATCGAGTCCGAGGCCGACACGCTGGAATACATGGCCGAGCCGAAGCTCGACGGGGCGGCCGTCAGCCTGCTCTATAAGGACGGCGTGCTCGTCCGCGGCGCGACGCGCGGCGACGGCACGACCGGCGAGGACATCACCCACAACGTCCGTACGATCGAGGCGATTCCGCTGAAACTCATCGGCAAGGCTTACCCGGACACGCTCGAAGTGCGCGGCGAGGTCTTCATGCCGAAGGCGGGCTTCGAGGCCTACAACGAGAAGGCACGCGCCGAAGGGGAGAAGACCTTCGTCAATCCACGCAACGCGGCGGCGGGGAGTCTGCGCCAGCTCGACCCGAAGCTGACGGCGCAGCGGCCGCTGGATTTCTTCGCCTATGCCGTCGGCGTCTTCGAAGGCGCCGAGCTGCCGGAATCGCACGGCGACGTTCTGGAACGATTGCAGGCCTGGGGCCTGAAGACCTGCCCGGAACGCCGACTCGTGCAGGGGCTGGAGGGGTGCCTGGCGTACTACGAAGACATCGGGGCACGCCGCGAGTCGCTCAGCTACGAGATCGACGGCGTCGTATACAAGGTCAACAGCCTGCGCCTGCAGCGCGAACTGGGCTTCGTGTCGCGTGCACCGCGCTGGGCGATCGCGCACAAGTTCCCGGCACACGAAGAAATGACGGTCGTCGAAGGCGTCGAGTTCCAGGTCGGGCGGACCGGCGCCCTGACGCCGGTCGCGCGGCTGAAGCCGGTGTTCGTCGGCGGCGTCACGGTGAGCAATGCGACGCTCCACAACATCGACGAGCTCCACCGCAAGGACGTGCGGGTCGGCGACACCGTGATCGTGCGGCGGGCGGGCGACGTCATTCCGGAGGTCGTCAGCGTCATCGCCAGCCGGCGCCCGAAACGGACCCGCAAGGTCCAGCTGCCGAAGAAATGCCCGGTTTGCGGATCCGCCGTGCTCCGCGAGGAAGGCGAGGCCGTCGCACGCTGCACCGGCGGTCTGTTTTGTGCGGCGCAGCGCGCGCAGTCGCTCAAGCATTTTGTATCGCGAAGAGCGATGGACATCGAGGGGCTTGGCAACAAGCTGATCGATCAACTCGTCGCTCTCGGCCGCGTCGAAACGCCGGCCGATATCTATCAACTCGACAAGGCAGAACTCGAGAACATGGAACGGCTCGGCGAGAAGTCTGCCGCAAACCTCATCCAGGCCATCGAGCAGAGCAAAGCCACGACATTGACGCGATTCCTGTTCGCGCTCGGCATCCGCGAAGTCGGCGAGGCCACAGCCGCGGCGCTTGCCACCCATTTCGGAAAGCTCTCGAGCATCCTGCGGGCAGGAGAGGATGAGCTGATCTCGGTGCCGGACGTCGGGCCGATCGTGGCGGCGCGCATCCGGGCGTTCTTCGACGAACCGCACAATCGCGGCGTCATCAAGCGCCTGCAGAAATCGGGCGTAAACTGGCCAGAGCACGCACCACGAAAGGCAGCGCAGGATGGCCCGCTATCCGGCAAAACGATCGTCCTGACCGGTACGCTCGCCAACATGACTCGCGACGAGGCCAAGCAGCGCATCATCGAACACGGCGGCAAGGTCACCGGCAGCGTTTCGAAGAAGACCGATTTCGTGGTCTATGGCGAAAAACCGGGCTCCAAGCTCGCCAAAGCGCAGGAATTTGAGGTGAGCACGCTTGATGAATCGGAGTTTGAACGCCTGCTTGAGACCGGCAAATCCGACCGCAGCCCCTAGGGCGTCAGCCAAATCTGGTTGTTTCGCCAGCTAACAGATATTGACGGCGAAATCCAGACTTCATGAGACTTGGGCTATTTTTCCCAAGTAGCCAGTTTCGTTAGCAATTATTCACTTGTATCAATATATTTTGCGTCCATGCAAAACGACGTACAACAGCAAATCCTCAAAGCGTTCTTTATCGTATTGCGCCCGGTAGCAAGAATCCTCCTTCGGTTTG